>Ga0207428_10000032_pt1 | contig 232162 bp, 219 predicted proteins | sample RhiMethybrSRZTD1_FD_187600 | JGI IMG/M metagenome (GOLD analysis project Ga0207428, IMG submission 187600) | Populus rhizosphere microbial communities from Tennessee, USA - Rhizosphere MetaG P. TD hybrid SRZTD1 (SPAdes) (version 3) | ecosystem: Host-associated > Plants > Roots > Rhizosphere >...
GAGCGCTGGCAGGCGCACCTTCCCTTGCTGCTCCATCCCTCGCCCCACCGCGTGGCGCTGCTGGGGATCGGGACGGGGATCACCGCCGGCGCGGCGCTGCTCCATCCCGTCGAACGGGTCGTCGCCCTGGAGATCGTGCCGGAGGTGGCGATCGCCGCCCGACGGGACTTCGCCGACGTGAACGCCCGGGTCATGGACGATCCACGGGTGAGGGTCGTCATCGACGACGGGCGCAACTACCTGGCCTCGTCGCCCGGGGCGTTCGACGTGATCATCGGGGACCTGCTCGTGCCGTGGAGACCGGCCGAGGCGCCCCTTTACACGAAGGAGCATTTCGAGTCCGTTCGCCGGGCCCTCACCGCCGAGGGCGTCTTCTGCCAATGGCTGCCCCTCTACCAGCTCTCGCCGGAGCAGCTTGCGATCGTCCTCGGAACCTTCCTCGACGTGTTCCCCGAAGCCAGCCTCTGGCGCGGCAACTTCATCCCGGACGCGCCGACTCTCGCCCTCGTCGGCCACCTCGGCTCCCGCCCACTACAGACCGAGGCGATCGACGCACGCGTCCGGGCCCTGGCGGCGACGACCGATTCCAACCCGTTCCTCGCGCATCCAGCGGGGATGTGGTTGTACCTCGTCGGCCCTTTGAAGGCGGGGATTCCCTGGTTCGCGGGGACGCCCCGAAACCGCGATGGTGCGCCGTGGATCGAGCTGCTGAGCCCCGTTTCCCATGCCGGCCGCGCCCAGGCCGTGCTCGGGCCAGGGCGCGTCAGTCCGTTGCTCGATCTGGTGACCGAGGCACCGCTCGAGGACTCTCCGCTCCGCAGTCTCGACGACCGGCATCAGGCATGGAGAGCGTCGGGCGCCGCCCTGTCACGCGCCTCCGAAATTCGGACGGCCGACGGGGAGCAGCGTGTCCTCGCGATCTTGCGGACGCTGCCTCCCGAGCTCCAGCGGTCGCTCGACGTCGACCGATAGCGCGTCGAAGAAGCCCCCGTCCTACGCAGCGGCCCGCGAGCGCCGGCGCAGGCTCACGGCTGGACGAAGACGCGCATCGTGCGCGGGCGGACGTAGAGCCGCTCGCCGCGCTGGGGCTGCATCTCCTCGTGACGCTGCCGGGTCACGTCCACCTGGAGGAGATGGCCCTCGTCGTCGGCCAGCTCGAGCTTGACCACGGCCCCCGCGGAGTGGACGTGGCGGACGGTCGCCCACAGGCCGCCGTCGGCTTCGGCGGTGCGTCCGACCTCGAGCTCGTGCGGTCGCGCGTACCCGGCCGCGGGCAGCGACTGCTCGCCCGGGTGCTCCGGATAGTCCATGGCGATCGGGCCCAGCAGCGCCCTCCCACTCTCCACCCGGCCGTGGAAGATGTTCACGTGCCCGAGGAAGTTCATCACGAAGGCGGTCGCGGGATGGTCGAAGACCTCCTGGGGCGTGCCGATCTGCTCGACCTTGCCCTGGTTCATGACCACCACGCGATCCGAGACCTCCAGCGCTTCCTCCTGATCGTGGGTCACGAAGACGCTCGTGACCTTTATGGTGTCGTGGAGGCGGCGCAGCCAGCGGCGCAGCTCCTGGCGCACCTTCGCGTCCAGGGAGCCGAACGGCTCGTCGAGGAGCAGCACGCGCGGCTCCACGGCCAGGGCGCGGGCCAGGGCCACGCGCTGGCGCTGCCCGCCGGACAGGGCGGCGGGCAGGCGGTCGGAGAGCCAGTCGAGCTGCACGAGCTTGAGCAGCTCCATGACCTTGGCCTTGATGTCCGCTTCCGGAGGGCGGGCCGCGCGCGGGCGCACGCGCAGGCCGAAGGCCACGTTCTCGAACACGGTCAGGTGCCGGAAGAGCGCGTAGTGCTGGAAGACGAAGCCGACGCCGCGCTCGCGCGCCTCGCGCACGGTGGCGTCTTCGCCTTCGAAGAAGACCTGGCCGCGGTCCGCGTGCTCGAGGCCGGCGATGATGCGCAGGAGGCTCGTCTTGCCGGAGCCCGAGGGCCCGAGCAGCGCCACCAGCTCGCCCGTGGGCACGGTCACGCTCACGTCGCTCACCGCGACGAACGAGCCGAACGTCTTGGTGACGCCTCTGACTTCAATCGACACGTCGCGCCTCCGCAGGCAGCCTCGACTCCAGCCCGGCCTTGACCAGCAGGGTCACGATCGCGAGCAGGGTGAGGACGGACGCCACGGCGAAGGAGCCGGGCAGGTTGTATTCCTGGAACAGCTTTTCCACGCGCAGGGGCATGGTGTCGGTCTGTCCCGCGATGTGGCCGGAGACGACGTAGACGGCGCCGAACTCGCCCATCGCGCGCGCGTTGCAGAGGATGATCCCGTAGGCCAGGCCCCACTTGATGTTGGGCACGGTCACGCGCCAGAACATCTGCCATCCGCTGGCGCCGAGGCTGATGGCCGCCGTCTCCTCGTCCGCTCCGATGGCCTCCATCACCGGGATCAGCTCGCGGGCCACGAAGGGGAACGTCACGAACGCGGTGGCGAGGACGAGGCCGGGAGTGGCGAAGAGGATCTTGAGGCTCTGATCGTGCGGCCAGACGTCGAGGGAGAGCTGGACGGCCAGCAGCACCGCGAACGCCGCCCCTCCCCCGATGACGGCCAGGCGGCCGGATCTCTTCCAGATCGCGCGCGCCTGCGGGCCGCGTGGCCGGAAGAGGAAGAGGGCGCCGACGAAGAGCGCCGCCCCCACCAGCGACGTGAGATACGGCATGACCGCGTAGCCGTCACGGCGCAAGAAAGGGCCGAGGTAGCCCTGCAGGCCGAAGATCAGGACCAGCATGAGCCCCGCCACCACCGGCGAGACCGAAAACGGGAGGTCGATCATCGCGGTGAGGACGGTGCGGCCGGGGAAGCGGAAGCGCGCGATGGCCCAGGCGGCGGCGATGCCGAAGACGACGTTGGCGGCCAGGGCCAGCGGCACGACGGTCAGCGTGAGCAGGATGGAGTGGCGCGTGTCCGGATCGGCCACGAGGTTGTCCCAGTAGACGCGGACGCCCTCGGAGAGCGCGCCCGTGAACACGTGCACGACGGGGACGACGATGAGCACGCCCACCACCGCCACCGCGGCCAGGGTGAGGCTCCAGCGCACCCAGAGCGGGTCCTGCTGGGCCTGCCGCATCCGGCGCATGGGCGTCTCAGGCATGGGCGGAGTCTCCTTTGCTCCATCGCTCGAGCAGGTTGATCAGCACGAGCATCGCGAAGGAGACGGCGAGGAGGACCACCGCGATGGCCGTGGCCTCCCCGTAGGCGTACTCCTGGAGGCGGGCCACGATGAGCACGGGCGCGATCTCCGTCTTGTAAGGCATGTTCCCGGACACGAACACGACCGACCCGTATTCGCCCAGCGAGCGCGCGAAGGCGAGCGCGAACCCGGTGAGCAGGGCGGGATAGAGCGGAGGCAGGATCACGCGGCGGAAGGCCTGCCAGCGGCTCGCGCCCAGGGACGCCGCCGCTTCCTCCGCCTCCGGGTCGAGGTCCTCCAGGACGGGCTGCACCGTGCGCACCACGAAGGGCAGGCCGATGAAGACGAGCACGAGCACGATGGCCAGGCGGCTGTAGGCGGCCTGGATGCCCAGCGGCACGAGGTACTGGCCGAGCCAGCCCTTCTTGACGTAGAGGCTCGCGTAGACGAGGCCGCCGACGGCGGTGGGCAGCGCGAGGGGCAGGTCGATCAGGGAGTCCATGAGACGGCGTCCCGGGAACCGGTACCGCACCAGCACCCAGGCCACGAGCAGGCCGAGAAGGACGTTCGCCGCGGCGGCGGCGAGCGAGGTGCCGAACGTCAAGAGGTACGCCGCCCGCGTCCGTTCCGTCCAGACCGCGGCCCAGAACTGGTCCAAGGTGAGCGTCGACGCCTTGGAGATGCAGGCGACGATGGGCACGAGCACGAGCACGGTCAGGTAGAAGACGGTGTAGCCGAGGGACAGCGAGAACCCCGGCAGCACCCGGCGATTCACGGAAGCCATCTAACGGTTACGGGGCTTGTAGATGGTGTCGAACACCCCGCCCTCCGCGATGAACTTCTTGTGCGCATCAGGGAAGTCGAGCGCGATCTCCTTGATCGAGAAGAGGCGCAGGGCCGGGAATTGCCCGGCGTTGCGCTTGAGCACGGCCTCGTTGGCCGGCCGGTAGTGGTGCTTGGCGATGATCTCCTGGCCCGCGTCCGTGTAGAGGTACTTCAGGTAGGCCTCGGCCACCGCGCGGGTCTTCTTGCGGTCCACGTTCGCGTCCACCACGGCCACGTGCGGCTCCGCGCGGATGCTGATGGGCGGATAGACGACGTCGAGGTCCCCCTTGGCCTCCTCCACCTCGAGGCGCGCCTCGTTCTCCCAGGCCAGGTGGACGTCGCCGATGCCGCGCTGCACGAACGTGACCGTCGAGCCGCGTGCGCCGGAGTCGAGCACGGGCACCTGCTTGTAGAGCTTGGTCACGTAGTCCACGGCCTGGGCCTTCGTGCCGCCGCGCAACACCACCGATCCCCAGGCGCTGAAGAACGTGAGGTACCCGTTGCCGGACGTCTTCGGGTTGGGGGTGATGATCTCGACTCCCGGCTTGACCAGGTCCGGCCAGTCCTTGATGCCTTTCGGGTTCCCCTTGCGCACCACGAACACGATCGTGGACGTGTAGGGCAGCGAGTTGCCGGGCAGGCGCTTGGCCCAGTCGCCGGTGATGAGGCCGCGCTGGGCGATGGCGTCCGTGTCGATGTAGGAGGCGAGGGTCACGACGTCCGCCTCCAGGCCGTCGATGACGGCGCGGGCCTGCGAGCTGGAGCCGCCATGGGACTGCTTGACGCTGACGGTCACGCCGCCCTTGTCTTTCTGGAACTGGGCGATGAAGCTCGCGTTGAGCTCGCGCCAGAGCTCGCGCGTCGGGTCGTAGGAGACGTTGAGCAGCTCGACGGACGCGGCGTGGGCGGTGACGGTGACGGTGACGGTGGCGGCGGCGAGGACGGCGGCGATGGCTTTGGACAGGAAATGGGTTCTCATCGGTGACTCGTTCCTTTAGAAGGCAAGCTGCAGGCGGGTCTGGACGCTCTTCTCGGTCGGACGATCGGCGCCGCCGGCCGCCCCGCCCTGGAAGCGCGTCTGCTCGTAGTCGAGCACGTACTTGAGGTTCTGGTTCCAGATCCAGTTCACGCCCACGCCCCACGCCGTCGCGCGGCGGATGGACCGCGTCGGATCCGCGTAGCCGCCACTGAACGTCGTGGCATCCACGCTCAGCCGCTGCACGCGCGCGACCAGCTGCACGGCACCCCATTTGCGCGCAGAGGGGACGAAGAAGTTCTTGGGCTTCACGTTCCCGTAGGTCGCGTCCTCCCCGGTGACGAGCCAGGAGCCGGTCACGTCCCAGGCCGAGTTCTCCAGGGTTCCGGAGACGGTGGGTTTGCCCACCTCCACCCTCTCGACCTCGTGGTGGGCCTCGACGTATTCGGCGAGCACACCGACGGGGCCGGCGAAGAGCCAGGCCTGGGGCGACCAGCGCTGGCGCTTGCCGGCGGCGTTCACGGTGGTCGCATACGAGAACACGCTCACTTGCGAAAGAGCGCTGTAGCCGCGAAGGGGGCCGTTGGCGGTGCCCGTGCTTCCTGCGGCCCCGAAGCCCAGACCGCGGAGAGGCGAGCTCCCCTTGGCTCTCCAGGGCTGGAAGAAGACGCGTCCCACGAAGTCCTTGGCGTCGTTGGTGTCGCCGTCGATGTTGCCGGCATCCGTCACGCCGTCCAGGAGCGCGAGCTGATAGCCGAAGACACCTTGCCCCAGCTCTCCGTGGACCTGCACCCCGACGTCGCGGTTGGGCGCGATGAGCGTCGGCAGCCCACGCTCCACGAACAGGATGCTCTGGGCCGACTGCAGCCGCTCGAGCCCGAACGGGCTCTTCATCTTCCCCGCCCGCACGCGCAGCTTGTTCGTGAAGTGCACGTCCAGATAAGCGTCCTGGAGAACGGTGGTGCCCAGGCCGAAGTCGGGATTGACGAAGAAGTCGAAGTACTTCGCGACCGTCCCCTGGAGAGCCGGGCGCACGCGGCGGAGGAGGAACTGGTTCGTGACCAGGTTGCGGTCATCGGAAAGAGCGAAGCGGCCGTCCACCTGCACCAGGGCCGTGAGCCTCAGCACGAAGTCGCCCGTCTCCGACTGGAGGGTGAACCCGTTCTTGTAACCGGCCACGAACGGCGGCCGTGGAGCGGGCGGAGGAGTGGGGCTCGGCGACGGCTCCGGCAAGGGCGAAGGGGCGGCAGGCGCAGGAGACGCGCCCGGCGCCTCCTGAGCCACGACGGCAGGGACGAAGACGGCGGCCAGCACGGCCACGACCCAGGGCACGGCTCTCATGAGCTCTTCTCCGGATGACTGGCGCGGCGCCGCCGCGAATGCGGTGGGCCCGGCCCTCTGGTGTCTTCATTCCCGCCCCCGGATGTCGGGTCGGCGGCGGCCCGCTTCGTCGAAGCGGACCTTCTCGCGCGTCTCGATCTGCACGACGCGGCCTTCGTGGACGACGATCTCGATCGACCCGAAGCGGAGGGCGCGGATGGCCTCCACCACCGCCCGCTCCCAGTCCGTCGCCACGCCCTCCGTCGCATGTGTCATATAATCACTACCGAAATAGTAGACATTTGAACGAGAGCTCAGACCCGGACGGCCTTGCGCACGCCCGCCCGGGCCTCGAGGCGCTGGTCGCGCTTGAGCACGTCGGCCAGGGTGGTGTGGTCGAGGATGGCGGCGGCCGCGTTGCGGACGTCCAGGAAGACGTCGAACAGGCCCGGATGCCGCGGCTCCGTGCGCACGCGGTGGGCCAGCTCGACCGCGTCGCCGAGGGGAGCGAGCGGGCCGTCCATGATCCGGACGACCTCCCCGATCATGATCTCGCTGGGAGGACGGCGGAGGCGGTAGCCTCCTTCCCGGCCCCGCTCGCTGGAGAGGAGGCGCGCGTTCTTGAGGGTGACCAGGATGCCTTCCAGGAACTTCACGGGGATTTCCTCTTCGTCCGCGATCTCGTGGATCTTGACCAGTCCGCCGTCGTGGGCCTCCGCCAGGTTGAGCAGCGCTTTCAAGGCGTACAGTCCGCGGTGGGATATCTTCATTGCCTATCGGGTCGGTAGACTATGCGCAGGCCCCGCGGCGTGTCAAGGGGAAGCCTGTGTCATTCCATCCAGGCGGCGGAGGTCTTGTCCCAGGCGCTGGTCTGCCAGTTGTCGCGCCGCCGGGCCGCGTAGTGCCATTCCGGCAAGGGCTGCAGGAGGTGTCGCGACAGCGCGATGGCGTAGGGCTCGTACATCCGGCGCAGGTCGGCGAGCCGGGAATCGACCTCCGCCCCCGCGGCCAGGGGCAGCCCCGCCGCCGCCAGCTCCGCGCGCAACCGGGCCAGCACCTCCGCGGGAAGCCGGTCGGCGGGCTTCCCTTCGGGAGGCGTGCTGAAGACCTGCGCCAGGTCCACGACGGCATGACGCGCGATGGCGAAGGTGAGACGAGCCTGGCGAGCGATCGCCCCTTCCGACGCCGCGACGAGGAGGGCGCTCGCGTCCAGGATCGTCGTGAGCGCGGCGATCCAGGACTCGTTGCTGTGCTGCGAGCGGAAGTAGGCCAGCATCGGGTAGGACAGGTGGGTCTCCAGGAGCTCGGCCGCCCAGTGCTCCCATTCGTGGAGCACGCTCTCGAGCGCCCGCAGCCCCTCGGGTCCGCGGTGGCGGCGCAGCAGCTCCGCCGCGCTGGGCGGGGAGCCCGCGCGCGCGTCGAGGAGGGAGATGCTCGTCTCGCGGGCGGAGAAGGCCTGGTAGGTGACGGGGAAGTAGCCGATGACGAGGGCCAGGAACCCGAAACCCATGCCGGCCTCGACGATGGTCACCGCGCGGGCGCGCCAGGCCACCGGGGCCACGTCGCCGAGGCCCAGCGTGAAGAACGTGCTCCCGCTCATGTAGAAGTCGAGAAGGAGCCCCGCGCGCTCCCTCGACATCGCCACCGCGGAGCCCGCCCCGTAGTGCAGCAGGGCGAAGGCGGTGATGAGCCCGCCCGCCCAGAGCGCGAGCAGCATCACGAGGGAGAGCGGGCCGTAGAGGCTCAGGTAGGCCTCGCGGCGGTTGACGGACTTGAAGAGGGCCGCGCCCGCGGAGAAAGGCGGCCAGCTCGCGCGGTAGAAAAGGCTCGTGAGGCGCAGCCGGCGGTTCACTCGCCGCGGCAGCACGACCGTCTCGAAGGCGTCCCAGAGGACCGTGGCGAGAAGCAGGACGCCCACGACCGCGGCGGCGGTTCTCACACCTCACTTTACGTTCTTAACGCGTGCTTTGCTGTCCCTTCACAATGTGTGACATGCGGGCGGCGCGCGCTGCACACGATGGGGGACGCACGTGTGCTTGCCGGTGGACAACCCCACGCGCGGCGAAGGCAGGGGAAGACCCCCAAGCGCGGCCCCGCAAGGGAAAACGCCTGCCAATGCCCGGTGGCGCGGCGCTTGCTACAAGAAGCGCTGTCTCAGGAGGACTATGCGACCCACCGCGCGCCTCATTCTTCCCTTCATCCCCGTCCTCGCCTTCGCCATCGCCCCTCCTGCGGATGCCCAGTACTTCGGGCGCAACTCCGTGCAGTGGGACCGGCTGAAGTTCGAGGTCCTCAAGACCGATCATTTCGACGTCTATTACTACGCCGAAGAGAAGCTGGCGGCGGAGCAGGTCGGACGCATGGGCGAGCGTTGGTACGCCCGCTTCAGCACCCTGCTCCGCCACCAGATGAAGGAGCGGCAGCCGGTCATCCTGTACGCCAGCAACGCGCACTTCCAGCAGACGAACACTCTCGGCGGCGCTCCCGGTGAAGGCACGGGCGGCGTCACCGAGGCCTACAAGCGGCGCATCGTCCTGCCCGTCGGCGCCTCCATGGCCGAGACGGACCACGTGCTCGGGCACGAGCTCGTGCACGCCTTCCAGTACGACATGACCGGCCAGGGCCGGATCTCGGACACCAACTACCCCGCCGCCTTGCGCATGCCCCTCTGGTTCATCGAGGGCATGGCCGAATACCTGTCCGTCGGACCCGACGATCCGCACACGGCGATGTGGCTGCGCGACGCGGCCCGGCGCGAGAAGGGCCTGCCGACCATCCGCCAGCTCGACGACAGCGCGAAGTACTTCCCCTACCGCTACGGCCAGGCCCTCTGGGCCTACATCGCCTCGCGCTACGGCGACGAGGTGTTCGGGCGCATGCTGCGCGGGATCCGGCCGCAGGCGAACGACGCGGAGGAGGTCCTCAAGGGCGTCCTGCACGTCGATCCGGCGGAGCTCTCGAAGGACTGGCACGCGGCCATCCGCGCCGACTACGCGAAGGCGGCCACGGGCCGCAAGGACGCGGATTCCTACGGCGCGGCCATGGTCACGGAGAAGGGCCAGGGCGGGCGCCTCAACGTCGGACCCGTCCTCAGCCCGGACGGCAACCGCCTCGCCTTCCTCTCCGAGCGCGATCGCTTTTCGGTCGAGCTGTTCCTGCAGGACACGCATACCGGCAACGTGACCAAGCAGCTCTCGCGCACGGTGGTGGATCCGCACCTCGAGAGCATCCAGTTCATCAACTCCGCGGGCTCCTTCGACCGCGCCGGGCAGCGATTCGCGCTGGGCGGACTCGTGAAGGGGCGGGCCGCGCTCGTCCTCATCGACGCCAAGAAGGGGAGCAAGGTCGAGCTGCCCTTCCCGAGCCTCGGCGAGATCAACACCCCGAGCTTCTCACCGGACGGCAAGAAGGTCGTGTTCTCCGCCCTCTCCGGCGGGTTCAGCGACCTCTTCATCTACGACCTCGACACCAAGGCCCTGCGCCACGTGACGGAAGACGCGTTCGCGGATCTCCAGCCCGTGTGGTCGCCGGACGGCCGCCAGATCGCGTTCGTGACCGACCGCTTCTCGACGGACCTCGCCACGCTGCGCGCGGGCAACTACCGGCTGGCCGTCCTGGACGTGGAGAGCGGGACGATCACCGAGGTCCCCACGTTCGAGAAAGGTAAGAACATCAACCCGCAGTGGACGAAGGACGGCAAGGGGCTCTACTTCCTCTCCGACCACACGGGGATCACGAACGTCTACCGCCTGGACGTCGCCTCCCGCGACCTCTTCCAGCTCACCGACCTCATCAGCGGCGTCAGCGGCATCACCGGGCTGAGCCCCGCCCTGAGCGTCGCGGTGGACACGGGCCGTATCGCCTACAGCGTGTACGACGAGGACCGCTACGAGATCTACTCGATCGACGACGTCGAGAAGCTGGCGGGCTGGCGCGTGCTCGTCGAGGCCCCGCGCACGGCCAGCGTGATCCCGGGCGGCAAGGACGAAGGCAAGCTGGTCGAGGCCCAGAACGATGCGTTGAAGGGCCTGGCCGACGCCAATACCTTCACCCACAAGCCCTACAAGGCGAAGTTCGGGCTCGACTACATCGGCCAGCCCTACCTGTCGGGGGGCTCCGGTAGCTACGGCGCCTTCTTCGGGGGCGGCATCGCGATGGGGTTCTCGGACATGCTGGGCAACCACTCGCTGGGCACGGTGTTCCAGGTGGATCACCAGGTGGGCTACACGAACGTGGGCGGGGTCGTGAACTACCTGAACAAGTCGCGGCGGGTGAACTGGGGCGTGCAGATCGACCGCATCCCCTACATCAGCGGGGGGCTCAGCGCCGGCTACACCACGGTCAACGGGCGTCAGACCTACGTCGAGCAGACCGTCCTCTACCAGCAGACGGACAGCGGCATCACGGCCCAGGCCTTCTATCCCCTCGACACCACGCTGCGAGTCGAGGTGGGGAGCGGCCTGCGCAACATCGGCTTCACGACGCGCACGCTGACCGCGGGCTACATCGTCAACACGGGACAGCAGATCATCGACGACCGCCAGTCGCAGAGCGACCCCAGCATCAACCTCTGGCAGGGCACGGTTGCGTTGGTCAAGGACAGCTCGGTCTTCGGAGCGACGAGCCCGATCATGGGCCAGCGCTTCCGTCTCGACGTGAGCCCCACGCGGGGCACGATCGACTACACGGGCATCACCGCGGACCTGCGCCGTTACATCATGCCCATCCGCCCCGTGACCATCGCCGCGCGCCTCCTGCACTACGGCCGCTACGGCGCGGGCGGGGAGGATCAGCGCCTCTACCCCCTGTTCATCGGCTATCCCGATCTCGTCCGTGGCTACGACACGGGGTCGTTCAGCGCCTCGGAGTGCGGCGTCCAGACCAACGGGAGCTGCCCGGTGTTCGATCGCCTGATCGGGAGCCGGATGCTCGTCGGCAACCTGGAGGTACGCGCGCCGCTCCTGGGGCTCTTCGGCAAGCGCAACCTCTATGGCCCGATCCCGATCGAGATCGGCGCCTTCTTCGACGCAGGCGTGGCCTGGGACAGCGGGTCGAAGCCCGATCTCTTCGGCGGGGACCGCCCGCTGGCCAAGAGCACCGGCGCGACGGCGCGCATCAACGTGTTCGGCGTCCTGATCTTCCAGGTCGATTACGTCAAGCCTCTCGACCGTCCGGGGAAGGGCGCCTTCTTCCAATTCAACCTGCTGTCGGGCTTCTAGACACAACAACAGAAATCGATCGACCCGGTTAACAGACAAGAGGTCTGTGGCCGGGTCGGTTTGTCTCCAGGGGACGAAACAACAAACGACCGTGCTAGGCTGGGAACCGCGCTTGCGCGGTCCCGCGGCGCCATTCCTGGAGGCCAGATGAATCGTCGCCTGCTCTCGCGGCGCGCCGTGCGTGCCGTCCTTCTCGGCGTGGTCTTCGCCAGTTTCAGCGGCGCCGCCGTCCGCGCCGACAAGCCGACCTACCCGCCGGCGAAGAAGGGCACCGTCGTCCAGGATTACGGCGCGGTCAAGGTGGCGGACCCGTACCGCTGGCTCGAAGACGCGGCGGATCCGGAGACGGCACGCTGGGTCGACGCCGAGAACGCGCTCACGCGGTCGTACCTCGACGGCCCGCGGCGCGACGCGATCAAGGCGCGCCTCACCACGCTGCTCGACTTTCCGCGCGTCTCCGTTCCCGAGAAGCAGGGCACGCGCTACTTCTTCACGCGGAACTCCGGCCTCCAGAACCAGTCCGTCCTCTACGTGCGGGAGGGCCTCAACGGCCAGGAGCGCGTCCTGCTCGACCCCAACGCGCTCAGCGCCGACGGTACGGTAGCCCTCGTGGGCACGGCGCCCACGCAGGACGGAGCGCTGCTCGGGTACAGCCTCTCCCGCAGCGGCAGCGACCGGCAGGAGCTCTACGTCCGCGACGTGACCACGGGCAAGGACCTGCCGGACAAGGTGCTCGCGAAGTTCACCGCCATCATCTGGACGCCGGACAAGGCGGGTTTCTACTACACGCGCTTCCCGCAGCCGGGCTCCGTACCGGCCGGGGACGAGAACTACTTCGCCAAGGTCTACTTCCACCGGCTCGGTGATCCGCAGGACAAGGACACGCTCGTCTTCGAGACGCCGGACAAGAAGGAAGTCCTCTGGGGCGCGAACCTGACCCTCGATGGACGGTACCTGGTGATCACCGGGAACGAGGGCTCGAGCGACAAGAGCGAGGTCTGGGTCGCGGACCGCAAGGGTGACGGCAAGCCGGCCCTCCTCTTCAAGGGCTTCGCGGACGCGTACGCGTACGTCGGAGACGCCGACGGGCGCCTGTTCTTCATGACGGACAAGGGCGCGCCCCTGTGGCGCCTGGTGGCGGTGGACGTGGCCCACGGCGGGCGTGAAGCCGTGCCCGTGATCGCGGAAGGCAAGCAGCGGCTCGAGTCCGCCAGCATCGTGAACAGGCAGATCGTGACGCGCCGCCTCGAGAACGCGAGCAATCGCCTTTTCGTCCACGGCCTCGACGGGCGCGAGGTCGCGTCCATTCCGCTGCCCGCGCTGGGTACGATCTCGTCCGTCACGGGCGAGGCGGACGACACCGAGATGTTCTTCGACTTCACCTCCTTCGCCTACCCGCTCACTCCGTTCCGCTACGACTTCAAGACGGCCCAGACGACGGAATTCGCGCACGTGGACGCCAAGGTGGACGCCGCCGCCTACGAGGTGAAGCAGGTCTTCTATCCGTCCAAGGATGGGACGAAGGTCCCGATGTTCGTCGTGCACAAGAAGGGCCTGGCTCTCGATGGGCGCCGGCCCACGCTCCTGTACGGATACGGCGGGTTCAACGTCAACATGACCCCGACCTTCAGCGCTTCCAAGCTCTATTGGCTGGAGAAGGGCGGCGTGTACGCGCTGGCGAACCTGCGCGGCGGCGGCGAGCTGGGCGAGGCCTGGCACCAGGCGGGCATGCTCGAGAAGAAGCAGAACGTGTTCGACGACTTCACCGCGGCCGCGGAGTGGCTGGTGAAGAGCGGCTACACGTCACGCGACCGGCTGGCCATCCAGGGCGGCAGCAATGGCGGTCTCCTCGTGGGCGCGGCATTGACCCAGCACCCCGAGCTGTTCGGCGCCGTCGTGTGCCAGGTTCCGGTGGCGGACATGCTGCGCTACCACCTGTTCACGGTCGGCCGCTTCTGGATCCCCGAGTACGGATCCGGAGACGATCCGAAGCAGTTCCCTTTCCTCTACAAGTATTCGCCGTACCACAACGTGAAGGACGGGACGCCCTACCCGCCGACCCTCGTGACCACCGCCGACACCGACGATCGCGTCGCGCCCGGCCTGGCCAAGAAGTTCGCGGCGCGCCTTCAGGCCGCGACGGGCGGAGAGGCGCCCATCCTCATCCGAATCGAGACGAAGGCGGGACACGGGGGCGGCAAGCCCGTGTCGAAGCAGATCGACGAGATCGCGGACATCTACGAGTTCTTGTTCCGCGCGCTGAAGGTCGATTAGGCGGGAAGTATTAAGTCAGGGGGGGCACTCACACATCGTCAGGTGGGTGTTCGCGACCCCCCCCTGAAACCCCCCTCGCACGTCGCCGCCGCTGCGCGGCGAAGCCGTGAGCTTACCAAGTCAGGGGGGGCACTCACACATCGTCAGGTGGGTGTTCGCGCCCCCCCCTGAAACCCCCCTCGCACGTCGCCGCCGCTGCGCGGCGCCGCCGTGCTCTACGTGTCCCTGCCTACGCCCAGCGCGTCCGCTACGCGGTTGATGTAGTTGAACCACGACGCGATCAGCGTGATCTGCAGGATGCCGCGGTCGTCGAAACCGACGGCACGCAACCGCTCGTGGTCCTTCTGCCGGATGCGCGTCGCGTCTTCCGTGAGCTGGGTGACGTAGTCCAGCATGGCGCGATCCGCTTCCGACAGGGGCGCGTTCTCGTAGTCCTCCACCAGCGCCTTCACGAACGCCGCGTCCAACGTCACGGCACGCAGAAACTCTGCGTGGGACTCCAGTCAATAGTGGCACCGGTTCACGGCGGAGACGCGCGTCGTGATCATCTCGTGCTGGCGGCGCGTGAGCGGGAGATCCGGCGACATCAGGGCGCCGAAGGCCGCGAACGAGTGGTGCAAGGCGTCCGGGATGAGGGTGTGCGTGGCCACGATGCTGGTGGCGCCGTCGTCCGTGGGATCCCGCTGGTACTCCTTCGGATAGAGCTTCGCCTGGGCGTCCAGCGCGGCGCGCAGGGCCGCGTCCGCCTGCGTGAACGGGATCGTCTTGATCCAGGCCATCCGGAAAGGGGCTAGCTGCCGCCGGACCGGCGCGGGATGTTGAGCTTGCCGAAGCCGCGCGTGTTCTGCTGGCCCTTCCACGGCTGCCGGGTCTTGGGCTTTGCCGGTGCCGCCGCCGGCTTCGGGGCCTCAGGAGCGACGTCGGTCGCCGGAGCGACCTCCTTGGCGCGCTTGGCGCGGGCCGCCTCTTCGTCCTTGCTCAGATGGCACTGCTTGTACTTCTTGCCGGAACCGCAATGGCACGGATCGTTGCGGCCCAGCTCGTCTCGCGATGGTTCTGCCAAGGTCCTCCTCCGAACCTACGAGTTTAGCGTATTAAGTTAGGGGGGGCACTTGCGCACCATCCCGATGGGCGCTGCGCGTCCCCCCCCTAAGACCCCCCTCGCACGTCGCCGCGCTGCGCGGCGAAGCCGCAAGCTTGCCGAGTCAGGGGGGGCACTCACACATCCTCAGTTGGGTGTTCGCGACCCCCCCTGAAACCCCCCTCGCGAGTCGCCGCCGCTGCGCGGCGCCGCCTCGTTCTACGTGAGGCTTACGCTGCTAGCGCAGGCGGCGGGTCAGGCCGAGGATCAGGCCCATGCCGAAGAGCAGGCCCTCGTAGGCGGCCATCACCGTACGCGTGACCGGGCCCATTTCGCGCTCGCCCACCAGGCGGGCGACGGGGCTGAGGCCCACCTGCGATCCCTGGAACGCGCGCGCCATCGCGTTGAGGCTCGCCCCGGCCAGCGAGCGGCCGACCCAGGTGAGCGCGATGCCGGCCAGCGCACAGCACAGGCCCGCGACCAGCGCCGCCCGGATGCGCTCGGAGCCGCGAGGGGCGGCCATGCCTCCCTCCGGGCGGGGCGTGGCCAGCGCGTAGCCGAGGCCGGCAGCCGCGCCCAGGCCGAGGCCCTCGAGGCCGCCGCCCACCATCCAGAGGTCCTGACCGAAGAGGGCGGCCAGCGTCCAACGCCCGATCACGTGCGCCGCGAAGCCCACGACGGCGCCTCCGAGCGCACCCAGGGACACGAGCGCGAGGCCACGCCACGATCGTGCGAGCGACTCCGCCATGGCCAGGCCCGCGCCGACGCCGGCCGCGCCCAGTCCACCGACGGCGGCCCCGACGAGGGCGAGGGGCACGACCACGCTTGCGTGTGCGGCGGACCCGGGAGCGAGCACGAGCGCGATGCCTCCGAGGGTCCCTCCCACGACGCCCGCGGTCGCCCCGCCCGCGGACGCGCCCGTCCACCGGCGGCCGGCCAGCCGCAGGGCACGGCGCAACCGCAGGTGGACGAGGATGCGGGCGGCGGTCAAGCCCGCGGGCGCGCCCAGGAGCGGCACCGGGCCCGCCCCGGGCACGTCCCAGCGCGCGTCGCGCAGCAGGGCGCGCGCGGAAGCGTGGCCCGGACGCTGGTCGAGTCGCCGCAGCGCCTCTTCGGTCCCGAGCGCATGCAGCGCTTCCGCCGCCTCGCGCCGCTCCTCCTCCCCCTCCTCCCCGGCCGCGACCGGCTCCGTCACCAGGAGACGCGAGAGCGCCCCTTCATACGGGTCGGGCTCGGCGGCCGGAACAGGGTGCGTGGGCGCGGGAGCGTCGATGGGCCCGTCGTCCGGGCCTTCGACGACATCCGGGAAGACGAACTGGTAGCCGTGCCGCGAGACCGTGCGCAGGAAAGCCGGCTCCCGCGACTGGTCGCCGAGAGCGCGCCGCAGGGTGCGCACGGCCTGGGTGAGCGCGCCGTCCGAGACCACGACGTCGCTCCACACGACGTCCAGGATGTCCCGGCGCGGCACCGCCTCGTGCCGCCGCTGGACGAGCAGGATCAGGAGGTCGAGGTAGCGCGGGATGAGCGGCACTTCCCGGCCGTCGCGGACGAGGACGCGCCGCGCCGGGGAGAGGGTGAATCCGCCGAACCGGAAGCGCGAGCGCGCGGGAGCAGGCGAGGGGCGCTCCGCCCCTCTCAGCGTGGCCCTCGGAAGCAGAGATCGGCCAGCTCGTCCGCCTGCTGGGCGCCCACGAAGGCGACCAGGCCGCGGCGGATCGTTTCCTTCAAGGCGGTCTGAGCCGTGGCGTCGACAGGCCCCTCACCCACGCCGTGTTTGGCACACAGGTGCCGCGCCACCGCGTCGGCGGTGTTGGCTCCAAGGTGCGGTGTCAGGACCTGGGCGATGCGAGTGGGGACGTCCATCCGGGACTGGCTAAGCCTCCCGCCGGAGGATAACACGCAGCGAATCGCGCACGGTCACACGCGCGGGTCGGGGCGCGCGGAGCGCCCGGTCGGACGTCGGCCCAGCCGGGTCACGAGGCGGAGCACCTCCGCCACCGCGCGCGCGGACGCCATCTCGCCCAGGGGCCGGTGCGGCTCGTCGCCCTCGAAGGCGGCGGGCACGGTGGCCAGGGTCCCGCCACCCAGGCGAGGCGCGAAACCGTCCACCCAGCGCCAGGCTTCCGCCTTCGCGGACTCGCCGTGGACGCGGATGAGGGCATCGAAGTAGAGAGCGGCCAGGCAGGGCCAGGCCGCGCCGCGGTCGAGGGGCAGGGCGAGCAATCCCGGCTCGCCCGCCGCGCCTTCGTAGTTGGGGTCGGTGGGGGCCAGCGAGCGGACGCCGACCGGCGTCAGGAGCGTGCGGCGTACGACCTCCAGCACGCGCTGCGCCTTGTCGCGGGGCAGGAGAGCGTGAGGCAGGCCGATCGCATGCAGCTGATGCGGACGAAGCGCGAAGTCCGCTCCCCTTCCGTCCACGACGTCGGCCAGGTATCCGTGCCGGTCGGACCAGAAGGCGCGCAGGAAGGACTCTCGCGCCCGCGCGGCCAGGGCCGCCCACTCCCCCGCGCGCGCCGTCTGCCCGGCCGCCCGCGCGAGGTCGGCCCCGATGATCAGCGCGCTGTACCAGAGAGCCTGGACTTCGACCGCGAAGCCTCGCCGAGCCGTCTCCCCGCCGTTCGCGCTCAGGCCGAGCGGGTTGGCGCCGTCTTCGTGTCCGAGAAGGCCCTCCGCGGAGACGCCGACGCCGCGGCGCGTGCCCGCGCGGTAGCCCTCCAGGATCGCCAGCAGCGCGCCCTGCAGCTTGGATCGGATGAACTCGTGATCGCCGGTCGCTTCGCGGAAGCGATCGACGGTCACGACCCACCAGAGGCCGGTGTCCAGCGCGTCCCCGCCCTTGGTCTCATCGCTCGGGCGCGGGCCCACGCGCGGCCCCTCGACCTGCGCGGTGAGGCTGAGGAGGAGGGCGCGCGCCTCGTCGAAGCGTCCGGTGGAGAAGCACAAGCCGGGCAGCGAGATGAGGGCTTCCCGCGCGGACTTCATGCCCGACGGATAGTTCGACACGACCGCCCGTCCCGCGCCGGGCGCCCGCACCAGGAAGCCGTCGGCGGCCCGGCGGAGATCGGGGACGAGACCCTCGTTCGCATCGCCGAGGCCACGGATGCGACGGCGCTCGCCGGCCACGCGGACCATGGGATCGGTCGAGGGCGGGATCGCGATCGCCCAGGCGGTGAAGGCCGCGGTGGATCCCGGCCGCAGCACGAGGCGGAACAGCCCCGGACTGAACAGGTCCTCCGAGGGCGCGGTCTCGCCGTCCATCACGTACCGGAACCCGCGGTACCAGTGCGCATCCGCCTCCCAGGCCGCGCCCGCCATGCGCAAGGCCAGGGGCGGACAGCCGGTGTAGGGTTGCAGGATGAGGTCCGGCCCGACCTTGGCCACCTCCGCGCGCACGTTCGCGTTCTCGCGCTGGCGCTGTTCCGGCTCGCGATAGGCGAGGAGTGGCCGCACTTCGAGGGACGCCGGCTCCGCGCCTTCGAGCTGGTACACGAGCACGACCGCGGGCTCGTGATGGAGGCGCGCCACCGTGCGCGAGATGCGGCGGCCCGCGACTTCCCAGGTCAACGTGGGCAGGGGGTCGAGCACGAACGCGTCCGCGTGCTCGAACCCGCGCGGATGGAGCGCGGTGCCGTAGTCGTTCGTGCCCAGCTCGTAACGCACGCCGTCGCACGTGACCGCCTCCTCGACGCGCGAGAGGAGGACGAGGCGCGGATACGGAGGGGTGGCGGCGGTGACGAGGAGCCCGTGCCCGCCCCGGGTGTTGAGCCCGAGAACCGAGGAGGCGGCCCACCCGCCGAGGCCGTCGGCCAGGAGCCACTCACGCCGCGAGGCGAGCGCCACATCCTTGACGACGTCGGCTCCCAGCCTCAACACCAGTGGCCCCCCGGCATCGGCGCGACATTATACCGGGGGTGCCAGGCCGCGCTGCGGCCACCACCGCGTTGGGTGGCTGCTACTATCAGACGGCGTCCCTTCGCTTCGCCTCGGCCCGGTGCTTCAGGTATTCGATCACCGCCGGCAGCAGCGAGATGAGCACGATGACGATGACCACCACGCTGAAGTTCTTCTTCACGAAGGGCAGGTTCCCGAAGAAGTAGCCGGCGAACACGCAGATCGTGACCCAGAGGACCCCGCCGACCACGTTGTACCCGATGAACTGCCGGTAGCTCATCTGGCCGACGCCGGCCACGAAGGGGGCGAAGGTCCGGACGATGGGGACGAATCTCGCGATGATGATCGTCTTGCCCCCGTATTTCTCGTAGAACGCGTGCGTCTTCTTCAGGTGCTCGGGGTTGAAGAACCGCGATTTCGGGTAGTGGAAGACCTTCGGCCCGATGCGGGCACCGATCGCGTAGTTGACGGTGTCGCCGAGGATGGCGGCCACGCAGAGCAGGAAGAAGAGCGGCCACAGGCGCAGGTGGCCGAGGGCGGCGAAGGTGCCGGCGGCGAAGAGGAGCGAGTCCCCCGGCAGGATCGGGGTGACGACGAGCCCCGTCTCCAGGAAGACGATCAGGAACAGGAGCAGGTATGTGGTCCGGCCGTATTGCTGGATGACCTCGGCCAGGTGCTGATCGAGATGAAGGAAGAAGTCGACGAACCAGTGGATGAGATCCATGTCCTCCCCGTGCGGCGGTGACGGCGGGCCGGCGAGCCTTGTATCTTACCAATTGCCCGCGGGTATCATGGCGCGAGAGCGCGGGGGACCGTGCGGGGGGCGTCGTGGGCGAAGCCGGCCCCAGGATCCTGGGGCGCTACGAGATCCAGGAAGAGATCGGCCGCGGGATGATGGGCGTCGTCTACCGCGCCCTCGACCCCGCGCTCGGCCGCACCGTGGCCCTCAAGACGGTGAACCTGCTGCTCGCGCTGCCCGACGAGGACCGCCCCGGCTTCGAGCAGCGCTTCCTGAACGAGGCCCGCATCGCCGCCGGCCTCAACCATCCCGGCATCGTGGTCGTCCACGACGTGGGGCGCGACACGGGCAGCGACAGCCTCTACATCGCGCTCGAGTACCTGGAGGGCGAGACCCTTTCCGAGCGGGTGAAGCGGGAGGGGCACCTCCCGTGGCGCGAGGCCCTACGCCTGGCCGCGAAGGTGGCGGAGGCCCTCCACCACGCGCACGAGAAGGACATCGTCCATCGCGACGTGAAGCCCGCCAACATCATGGTGCTGCCCAACGGGCAGCCCAAGCTCATGGACTTCGGGATCGCCAAGATCCCGGCCGCGCAGCTCACGAGCGCGGGCGAGTTCTTCGGTACCCCGTCGTACATGTCGCCGGAGCAGGCCACCGGGGAGCCGCTGGACGCGCGCAGCGACGTGTTCTCGCTGGGATCCGTGTTGTACCTGCTCCTCACCGGGGTGCGCGCGTTCGACGCGCCTTCGGTGCCGGGCATCCTCGCCCGCGTGGCGAAGAAGGACCCTTCGCCGCCGTCCAAGCTCACGCCCGGCCTGCCCCCCGTCGTGGACGACATCGTCGCCCGCGCCCTGGCCAAGGACTCCGGGCAGCGCTACGCCACCGCCCGCATGCTGGCCGAGGACATCCAGGACGTCCTCGCCGACCGCACGCCGCGGCATCGCTCGACGTGGACGCCGCCACCGCCCGCGGACGAGACGCTGCGCTCGGGCACGATTTCTCCGGAGCCCGCAACCGCTGATCTCCGGACGACGGCCGCGCCCACCCCCACGGCGTGGCCTCACGAAGACAGCCTCGTGCTCCGCCTGGCCGAGCGCGTCGGATGGCGCGGCGTCGTGGCCTTGATCGCGCTCCTGGCCGTCGGCCTCGCGTTCCCGCTGGCGGCGCGCCGGGCGAACGAGACCCTGCCCCTCCCCGTTCCGCTGCTCGGTGCCGGAGAGCCGGGGCACCTCGAGATCGACTTCGAGCACCCGCTGCGGAGCGGCACCTTGCGCATCTACGTGGACGACGAGCAGGTGCTGGAGGAAGCGCTGTCGGGCAAGGTGACGAAGAAGATCCTGAACTTCCGCATGCGCAAGGGGTCGACCAACCAGGTGCTCGACGTCACTCCCGGCGAGCACGTCATCCGGATCGAAGTCGACGGCTCCGGGTTCGACGGCTCGCGCCGCATCCGCGGCGTCTTCAAGAGCGGCGAGACGCGCCGGCTGGAGGCGACGGTGGACGGCCTCATCAAGAAAGACCTCACGCTCGTATGGGGGAGTTGACCGCAGCGGCCACGCTGGCCGAGGTCACCAAGCGATTTTCCGGCGGCGCGCTCGCCCTCGACCACCTCTCGCTCTCGGTCCGGCAGGGCCAGATCCTCGTCCTGCTGGGCACGAGCGGATCCGGCAAGACGACGGCGCTCAAGACCATCAACCGCCTCGTCCAGGTCGATGGCGGCCACGTCACCGTGCTCGGCCGCGACGTCGAGACCTGGGATCCGATCCTCCTGCGACGCTCGATCGGCTACGTGATCCAGGAAGTCGGCCTGCTCCCCCACCTCACGGTGGGCGAAAACGTCGCGATCGTGCCGCGCCTCCTGGGATGGGACCCGGCGCGGCGCATCGCGTGGGCCCGCGAGCTGCTGGAGCTGGTCGGCCTGGATCCCGACCGCTTCGCGTCCGCGCGGCCGCGCGCGCTCTCGGGAGGCGAGCGCCAGCGGGCGGGGCTGGCGCGGGCCCTGGGCGCGGATCCGCCCCTCCTGCTCATGGACGAGCCGTTCGGCGCCCTCGACCCCCTGACGCGCCGCCGCCTGCAGGACGAGTTCAAGGCCCTGCAGCGCCGCCTGGGCAAGACGGTCGTCCTCGTCACCCACGACGTGCCGGAAGCGCTGCGCCTCGGCGACCGCGTCGCGGTGATGCATGCCGGGCGCGTGGTGCAGGAGGGCACGGCGGAGGAGATCCGGGAGAAGCCGGACGCCGGCTTCGTCTCCGACTTCCTCGCCGCCGCCCTGCCGTGACGGGCCCCGTCGCGCGCGGATGGGCCGGCGCGTGCTGAGCTTCCTGGCCGAGCGGCGAGCGGAGCTGGCCGGACTGGTGGTCCAGCACCTGATCCTCGTGCTGCTCTCCACGGCGGTAGCGGTGGCCATCGGCGTTCCGGTCGGGATCCTGCTCACGCGGAAACGGCGCCTGGCCCGTCCCCTGCTGGCCGTCGCCGGAGTGCTGCAGACGATCCCCAGCCTCGCGTTGTTCGGCTTCCTGATCCCTCTGCCCTTCGTGGGCGGGATCGGCGCCCGTACCGCGATCGTCGCCCTCGTCCTCTACGCGCTGCTGCCGATCGTGCGCAACACCTACACCGGCATCCTGCAGGTGGACCCCGCGGTCTCGGAAGCGGCCACCGGCCTCGGGATGACGGATGGCGAGCGGCTCCGGCTCGTCGAGCTGCCTCTCGCCCTGCCCGTCGTGCTCGCCGGCGTGCGCATCGCGGCCGTCGTCTCCGTCGGCACCGCGACCATCGCGGCCGCGGTGGGGGCGGGCGGCCTCGGGACGTACGTGTTCCGCGGCATCGCCACCGTGGACACGCGCCTGATCCTGGCCGGAGCGGTGCCGGCGGCGATCCTCGCCCTGGCCGTGGACGGCCTGCTCGCGCGCGTCGAGCGCAGCCCCCACCCCGCACGCGCCGCGGGCATCCTGGCCGCGTTCCTCGCCGCCGCTCTCCTCGGCCTGGCCTGGTCCGAGCGCGCCGATTCCCGGCAGCCGCGCGTCGTCGTCGGCTCGAAGAACTTCACGGAGCAGGTCGTCCTCGGCGAGATCCTCGCCGCCGCGCTCGAGGACCGCGGGTTCCTGGTCGATCGCCGGCTGAACCTCGGGGGCACCACGCTCTGCCACGAAGCCGTGCGCTCCGGCCGCATCGACGTGTACGTCGAATACACGGGGACCGCGCTCACGGAGATCCTCGGCCGGCCGGCGAGCAGCGACCGCGACGGCGTCCGGCGCGACGTGCGCGCGGGCTACGCGGCGCTCGGGCTGACCGTCGCCGCGCCCCTCGGGTTCAACAACACCTTCGCCCTGGTCACGCGGCCCGACACGTCGCGGCGCCTGGCCCTGCGGCAGCTCTCCGACCTCGCTCCGCACGCGGCCACGCTGCGCGTCGGCCTCTTCGGCGAGTTCGTCGAGCGCGCGGACGGCCTGCCCGGCCTCATGAAGACCTACGGCTTCCGGCTGGCCGTGCCGCCCACGGAGATGGACCTCGGCCTCCTGTACGCGGCGCTGACCGCCGACCGCGTGGACATCGTGGTGGGCAGCGCGACCGACGGACTGATCGCGGCGAACGACCTCGTCGTGCTCGAGGACGACCGCCACTACTTCCCACCCTACGACGCCGTGCCGATCGTGAACACGGCCAGCCTGGCCGGGCATCCGGGGATCGAAGGGGCCCTGGGCGCCCTGGCCGGCCGTATCGACGAAACGGCCATGCGCCGCATGAACCTCGCCGTGGACGGCGCCCATCGCTCGCCGGCCGTGGTGGCCCGCGAGTTCCTGCGCGATTCCGGCCTGTCCGCGCGCTGACGCGGCCTAGGCCTGCTCGCCGCCCTCCGGCCCGTAGAAGATGACCCAGGCCGCGAGGTCTTCACTGAAATCCTCGAAGCGATGCTCGACGCCGGCGGGAACGAAGAGCACGTCGCCGGGCCCGAAGGGCTCACTCCGGCCGTCGCTGCGGAACTGTCCGCGGCCCTGGAGCACCACGTAGACCTCGTCCCGCGTGTGTGGCTTCTGCGGATCGCGGCCGCGCGGCGCGTAGAGCTCGATGCTCAGCGTGCCGCGCTCGTAAGCCACGGCGAAGCGCTCTCCATCCGGACCGGGGAGGCGTGCAACGAGATCGGCGGCCACGAATCGCATGTACGAAACGTACCACTTTTTGTCCGGCCGCTGAACGTCGCGGCGGCGCTGCAGAGCCTGCGGTACTCTTCCGACCGATGTCCGCCGACATGGTGAGCGAGCGCGAACCCGCGAAGCGGCCCTCCCTGCTCGCGCGCCTCGGCCTGCATCGGCCGGAGCTGCGCGCCTGGGCCCTCTACGATTGGGCGAACTCGGTCTTCATGACCACGGTGCTGCAGGTGTTCCAGATCTACTTCCCCTCCGTGGTGGCCGCGGATCTGCCCCGCGTCGTCGCCACCGAGCGCTTCGCGTGGGCCACCACGATCGGGATGGTGATCGTCGCCCTCCTGTCTCCCGTGCTCGGCGCCATCGCGGACTACGCCGGCGTCAAGAAGAAGATGATGGCGGTCACCGTGGCCCTGGGCGTCCTCGTCACGGCCGGCCTCTTCTTCGTGGGCCGCGGCGACTGGAAGCTGGGACTCGCCCTGTTCATCTTCGGCAACATCTTCATCAACGCCAGCTTCGTCTTCTACGAATCGCTGCTGCCCCACATCGCGAACGCGGAGGAGATCGACCGCGTCTCGGCCGTCGGCTATGCGCTCGGTTACCTCTCGGGCGGGCTGCTCCTGATCGTCAACGCCATCTGGATCCAGCATCCGGCGTGGTTCGGGATTCCGGACGCGGCCACCGCGACCCGCCTCTCGTTCTTGAGCGCGGCCCTCTGGTGGGGCGTGTTCTCGATCCCGCTGTTCCTGCGCGTGCCGGAGCCGCCGTCCGCGGAAAGGAGCCGGGAAAGCGCGGGGCAAGTGGTGAAGGCGGCCTTCCTGCGGCTGGGCGGCATCCTGCACGACCTGCGCGAGTACCGCGGGGCCTTCCTTCTCCTGCTCGCGTTCCTCCTCTACAACGACGGCATCCAGACCATCATCCGGATGGGGGCCGTCTACGGGGTCGAGGTCGGCATCTCCTCGGGCGCGCTCATGGCCGCGATCATCATGATCCAGTTCGTCGGAGTCCCCTTCGCGATCCTCTTCGGCGCGCTGGCGGGTCGTTTCGGAGTGAAGCGGATGCTGTTCATCCCGCTCGTCGTGTACGTCGTCGTCGCCTTCGTCGGATACCGGATGAAGTCGGCCGTCGACTTCTTCGTCCTGGCCTTCCTCGTCGCCACCGTCCAGGGTGGGAGCCAGGCCCTGAGCCGCTCCCTCTTCGCGACCATGATCCCGCGCTCGCGCTCCGGGGAGTTCTTCGGCTTCTGGGGCGTGTTCGACAAGTTCGGAGGCGTGATCGGCCCCTTCGTATTCGCGAGCATGATCGCGGCCACGGGATCGAGCCGGCCGGCGATCCTCGCCCTGATCGTGTTCTTCGTCGCGGGCGGGGTGCTGCTCTGGTTCGTGGACGTGGAGGAAGGCCGCCGGCACGCACGGGAGGCGGAGGCGGCCCTGGCCGCCGCGCGCTGAGGCGTGGCCCACGGTCCGCTGCGCCACCGGGCGGACGATGTGGGCGCCGGCCTGGCCCGGTTCGTGCTCGACGTCTTCTTCCGTGACGTGGAGGTGATCGGAAAGGAGCGCGCTCCCCGCGGCGTGCCCCTCCTGGTCATCGCGAACCACGTGAACAACCTCATCGACCCCATGCTCGTCATGGGTTACACGGGAGTGCGGCCGCGCTTCCTGGCCAAGAGCACGCTCTTCAAGCACCCCCTCGTCGCACCCGCCCTCCTTCTTCTGGGCGCCCTTCCCGTCTACCGGCGCAAGGACGGCGCTCCCGTCTCGCGCAACATCGAGACCTTCACGCGCTGCCGTGTCGCCCTCGCGGAAGGAGCGACGATCGCGATCTTCCCCGAGGGCTACAGCCACAACGAGCCGGGGTCGGTGCCGCTCAAGACCGGAGCGGCGCGGATCGCCTTGGAGGCGGGAGCGCACGGCGCGCCCGGGCTGCGGGTGCTGCCCGTGGGCCTCGTGTACGAGGACAAGGAGCACTTCCGCTCGCGCGTGCTCGTCCAGGTCGGCGAGCCCATCGACCCCGCTCCGGACCAGGCCGTCTACGCCCGCGCGCCTCGTGAGGCCGTGAAGAGCCTCACCGCGCGCATCGCGGCCGGCCTTTCGTCGGTGACGGCGCCCTTCGCGTCCTGGGAGGAGGCGCGCCTCATCGATCGCGCGGTCGACCTCGCCGTAGAGGGGGATCCGGCCACCCTGCCCCTCTCCCAGCGCTGGTCCCTCTGGCGGTCGTTCATCGCCCGCTACGCGGAGATCGAGAAGGCCGACCCCGAGCGGGCCCAGCGGCTGGTGGAGGCGCTGCGCCGCTACGACGAGCCGGCCACCTTCAAGGTCATGGGCGCCCTGTTGTTCTTCCCGGTCTGGTGGGCGCTGGAGGCGGGGGTGGCGCGTGTGCTGGGTGGGCCCTGGGCCGCGCTGGCGGTGGCGGTGGCCGCGCCCGCGGCCGGTCTCGTGTCCCTGCGCATCCACGACCGCCAGCGCCGGCGTCCGCTCGCCGTCGGGACCCGCTTCGCGGAGCGCGCGGCCCTGCGCGACTCGCGCGCGGCGCTGCTCCGGCAGATCCGCGACGTCGTGGGCGGGCGCCCCTGATAGAATCGATTCCCCATGTCCGTCGCTCGCCCTCGCGCCTCGGCGGCGCTCCTGGCCCTGGTCCTGCTGCCCGCGTGCTCGGTGAAGCACATCGCGGTGAACTCGCTCGGCAACGCGCTGGCCGAAGGGGGATCGAGCTACGCGCGGGACGACGATCCCGATCTCGTCTGGGAGGCGGTGCCCTTCGGCCTCAAGACCGTCGAAGGCCTGCTCGAGGAGGCCCCGCGCCACAAGGGACTGCTCTTCGCCGCGGCCAGCGGCTTCGTGCAATACGGCTACGGGCGCGTCCAGCAGGAAGCGGACTTCATCGAAGCGCGGGACCTCGCGCGGGCCACCGAGCTGCGGACACGGTCCCGACGTCTCTACTTGCGCGCGCTCGGTTACGGATTCCGCGGCCTGGAGGTGGACTTCCCCGGCTTGCGTGACCGGCTCCGGACGGAAGGGGCGGCCGCCCTCCTCCGCACGCGGAAGGAGCACGTCCCCCTCCTGTATTTCACGGGCCTCTCCTGGTTCGCCGCCATCTCGGTCTCCAAGGACGACTCCGAGCTGACCGCGGACCAGAGCCAGGCGGAGGCGCTGATGCGGCGCGCGCTCGCCCTCGACGAGAGCTACGACCGCGGCGCGCTCCACGACTTCTTCATCTCGTGGGAGGGCCGCGGCGAGTCGGTGGGGGGCTCGTTCGCGCGGGCCCGCACGCACCTGGAGCGCGCGGAGGCCCTGGCCGGGGGCAAGCGCGTGTCCGCGCTCGTGAACTTCGCGGAGACGGTGTCGGTGGCGCAGCAGGACCGCAAGGAGTTCGAGAGACTGCTCCGGGAGGCGCTCGCCGTCGACCCTGATGCGGTGCCGGACATGAGGCTGGCCAACCTCGTGTATCAGAAACGCGCACGGTGGCTGCTGGCTCGTACCGATGAACTTTTTGTGGAGTGAGGTCGTAACGGGGGTCGGAGGTCCAATGGGTTCGATGAGGGTGTGGCCGTCGCGAGCAACGGGAGCAGTACGGATGGCGGCGGTGGGGCTCGGGCTGTGGCTCGCGTGCGCGGTGCCGGCGAGCGCGCAGACCGTCCTGGTGAAAATGGCGACGCTGGTGCCGGACGGCTCCTCCTGGCACCTCATCCTCAAGGAGACGGCCGACAAGTGGCGCACGCTCTCCAACGGCAGCGTCACCGTGCGCCTCTACGCGGGCGGCGTGGCCGGCGACGATCCCGACGTCGTGCGCAAGATGCGCCTGGGCACGCTCAACGCGGGCGTGCTGACGTCGGTCGGCGTGGCCGAGATCGACAAGTCCGTCTACGCGCTCGGCGTCCCCATGATGTACGACTCCTACGACGAGCTGTACTTCGTCCTCGAGAAGATGCGGCCCCGGCTGGAGTCCGGCCTGGAGGCCAAGGGCTTCGTGGTCCTCAACTGGGCGGATGGCGGCTGGGTGCACTTCTTCGCCCAGAAGCCCGTCGCCGTTCCCGACGACCTCAAGGCGCAGAAGCTGTTCTCCTGGGCCGGCGACGCCACCAGCGTGGACCTCTGGAAGTCCGCGGGGTTCAACCCGGTGCCGCTCCCCTCGACGGAGGTCGCGACCGCGCTGCAGACGGGCCTCGTGAACGCGCTGGGCTGCCCGCCCCAGGTGGCGGTGATCTCGCAGTACTACAACTACGCGAAGAACATGACCGACCTGCCCTGGCAGCTCCTCCTCGGCGCCACCGTCATCAACAAGACGGTCTGGGACAAGGTGCCCGCGGACCTGAAACCGGCGCTGCTGCAGGCCGCGCGCGAGTCCGGCACGCGGCTCCAGGCCGAGGTCCGCAAGACCGGCGACCGCGACGTCGAGGCCATGAAGAAGCGCGGCCTCAACGTGGTGGCCGTGGACGCGAAGGCGCGCGAGCAGTGGAAGAAGACGGCGGAGAGCCTCTATCCGAAGATCCGGGGCGCCGTGGTGCCGGCGGATGCGTTCGACGAGGCCATGCGGTACCGCGACGAGTACCGGAAGTCGAAGGGCGGGCGCTGAGGCTTGCTTCCGTGAGCGGCCTGCTCGATCGAATCAAGGGCGGGCGTACCGACCTGGTGTTCGACTATGTCTCCGCGGGAAACCCCGCCAACGCCACGGACGAGAACGGGACGGGGCTGGTTCAGTGGTGCGCCTATTACGGCGACGTGAGCGCCCTTCGGTTCCTGCTCGACCGCGGGGAATCGCTTCGCCCTCTCGGCGCCGATCTCGGGCTCAACGGCGCGGCGTTCCACGGCCACTGGCGGCTCTGCGAGTTTCTCGTCGAAAGGGGCGCCGACGTGAACGCGGCGTCCGCGGACACGGGAGAGACGCCGCTCCATTCCGCCCTCTGCACGGCCGATCGCTCGGCCCACGACCTGGTGCTCCGTGTTCTCCTCGCCCACGGCGCGGACCCCAATCGCGCGACCAAACCGTCCGTCGAGACGGGCTGCTTCATGCGGGATTGCCGAACGAAGGCGGAGACACCCCTCCATCGTGCGGCCGCCTTCGGTACGGAGGAGACGATCGTGCTCCTGCTGGGTGCGGGAGCCGTGCGTGAGGCCAAAGACATGAACGGAGACACCCCGCTCAGCTGGGCCAGCTGGTATCTGCGGCCGGACGCCATCCTGAGGCGGCTCTGCTACGGTGCTTTCTCGATCCACCCGGACCGGCGGTCGATGGCGGCCAACCTGCTCGGAGCGCCCCTGGAGCCTCCGGCCGATCGCCCCTGACACTCCGAAGTCCTTGAGCGGGCCCGCGGCTCACGTCGTGCCGCCCCGGTGGCGGCGGAGGATGCCGAGCACGAGCGTCGCGCGCACGGTCTCGGTCAGCCCGCCCCAGCGGACCTGGCCGATCTCTTCCGCCGCGCGCACCAGCCACTCCTCCGAGCGCAGCTCCCCGACCAGCCGGCTCAATAGCTCGGGAACGGGCGTGTCCTCGTGGTCTTCTTCGTCCACGACGTCGATCTGCCCGCCGGTCTCGTTCGTGATCAGGTTTCGGATCTCGCTCTCGACCGATCGGAGGCGCCGGATCTCCTCGATCATCGCCACCGGCGACATCGTCTCCTGGGGGCCGCCGTCGGCCTCGTCCTCGATCGTGTAGAGCTGGCCGGCGCGAAGGCGGCGGATCTCCTTCACCAGCCGCACCAGCATGCAGTCCGGGCGGTGGCCCCATTCCGGCGAGGGCTCCTGGCCGAAGCGGGGCGCACGGCCGCCACAGTCGAACACGCACAGGCCGCCGGCGTCGAGGCGGAAGGCGGCCAGCGCTGGCGCCGACCAGGTGCGGCCTTCGGGAAGCAGGAGCGCGAGCTCGCGGTCGGTCGGCGGGCCGGGCTCCGAGGGGGGAGAGCTCATGGCCGCCGATTCTACGGCCGCTGTCTAGAACCGGCGCGCGAGGGCGGCGAAGACCCCGAAGTCCGTGAGCGCCTCCTGGTGGCGCACCCCTTCGGTGATGCCGAGCTCGAGCGTCCATTTGCCGCGCAGGCCGAACTTCGAGCCCACGCGCAAGTAGGCCGTCGTCCCCGGATAGTCCTCCACGTTCGCGATCAGGCGTGACGCCACGTCGAGCTGCACGACGGCGCTCCACCCGCGCGTGAGCCGGCCTTCGAATGACAGGAACCCCTGGGGGCGGACGCGCTCGTACTCCAGCCCCAGGACTTCGGTGCGGCTGAAGACGGTGGCGCCGACGCCCAGGTAGACGTTCGTGCGGCCTCCGAGGGGCCGGGCAGCCACGAGCTGAAGGCCTGCGCCCCCGCCCGCCTCCGCGTACGGACCCGTGGCCGTGGGCGCGCTCAGCCGCGCAACCGCCGCCGCCCGCCACCCGCTCGCATCGTTGCGGCCGAGGAGGACCTCGGTCGCCTCCAGCTCGACGTTGCCCAGGCCCGTGCCCGTGACCCCTGACCAGACCAGCGCTCGGTTCCGCAGGTCCCGCGCCGCCACTCCGAAGCGGTCGTCCGGAAAGAGCGAACGGCCGCCGTCGGGCAGGTTGAAGGTGCGGTGCCAGAAGTCGATGACGCCGTCCAGCGATCCCGAGCCACGCCAGAGAACGGACGCCCGCACGCCGAGCGTGAGGCCCCCGCCAAAGCCGCGCCGGATCGTGAGCGCTCCGCTGCGATGCTCGCCGTCCACGAAGTAGCTCGGGTTCGAGAGCGCGATCCCCGAGCCGCCGACGACCGCGAAGTCACTCCCCCAGTCGCCGTCCACGCGGACTTCGTATCGGCCGCGCCCCAAGGGGTCCGGGCTCGTCGCCGGAAGCGTGAGAAGCGGCTGCGCGAGCATCCACTCGTCGCGCGAGGGGAAGGGGCCGCGCCGTTCCGTCTGCGCCAGGGCAGGCGTGGCCGCCAGCACGGCCGAAGTGATGAGGATCGCGAGGCGCGGGGCCATGCCGGGGAGGAGGGATTATACGCGGCGCTCACGATGGCGAACGGCCCGAGCGGGCCGCGGAGATCGGCAGCCGATCGCTGGAACTTTATTTTCAGGCACCCAGAATTCCGGACCCGCATTTTCGAGCGCGCCGCCTCGTTGCGTTGGGGCTCACTTCCACAGAACGGTCGTGCGTCGCGTTTTCCGCCTCTCACGCGTTTCGCGCGCCACGCGGCCGGCGCGCGGCCACGTCGACCGCGCGATCGCGCTCCTACTCGAGAAGGTCGAGAAGCAGAAGCTGGGGGCGGCGACGAAGCCTCGAACACCACCGTCCATCCGCCCCGGGGCGGATGGACAGGTCTCGAGCGACTCCTCCTCACGCTACGCGGCGAGCCACATCAAGAGATCGGCATGGCGCCACGACGAAGGCCAATGCGCGTTCGTCAGCAAGGACGGACGCCGATGCACCGAACGTGCCTTTCTCGAGTTCCACCATGTACGGCCCTACGCCCTGGGAGGTCCGACCACGGCCGACAACATCTCGCGACGCTGCCGGCGCCACAATCAATACGAAGCGGAGCTGGTCTTTGGCCCTCGTACGCGACGCATCGAGGGCGACCCCTGATAGCTGAAGGGCCGACGGGCCTTGATGAGCTTGAGTCCGAGCGCCAATGGCCGCCGGTCACCGCCCGCGCGTGAGCGGCCGGCCCGGACGCTCGTCCGTCATCCGCCCGCCGTCGAGCACGACCCGTCCGTTCACCACGACGTGTTCGACTCCCTCGGAGTACACGTTGGGCTCCTCGAAGGTGGCCACGTCGCGGATCTTCTCCGGGTCGAACACCACGACGTCCGCGGCCATCCCCGGCCGCAGCAGCCCGCGATCGGACAGACCCATCCGGCGCGCGGGGAGCGACGTCATCTTGCGCACCGCCTCCTCGATCGGGAACAGCTTCAGGTCGCGCGCGTAGTGCCCGATCACGCGCGGCATCGTCCCCAGGGCGCGCGGATGGTGCTTGCTCGTCCCGAACGGTCCATCGAGCGAGAAGCCGCCCGCATCGAGGTCGATGGCGACCCAGGGCCGGCGCATCGCGTATTGGAGGTCGTCCTCGTTCATGGAGAAGCGGGCCGCGAAGACGTTCGCGCGGTCCGCCTCCACGAGGTCGATGAGCGCCTCCTCCGGCGGCTTCCCCATCTCCGCCGCCACCTGCGACAAGCGCTTCCCCGTCCACCTCGTGAGCGCGGGGTCGAGCACGGACACGATGAGGATGTCCTCCGGCGGCCGTCCCTTCCAGCCGTCCCACTCGCCGCCGTGGCCCTCGCGGATCTCCGCGAGGATGCGCGCGCGCGAAGCGGGATCGTGGAAGCGCTTGATCATCGCGTCCACTCCGCCCGCCTGCGCCCACTGGGGCACGGTGGCGTCGAGGCCGTTGCCGCTGGCCACGTAGGGATACATGTCCGCGGTGACGTCGAGCCCTTCCGCGCGGGCCCGCTCGATGCGCGCGACGACGTCCTTCATGCGGCCCCAGTTCGAGCGGCCCGCGACCTTGAGGTGCCAGACTTCGACCGGGATCTTCGCCTCGCGCCCGATCGTGATCGCCTCCTCGAGCGCCTCCATCTCGTGGTTGGCCTCGTCGCGGATGTGCGAGGCATAGACGCCGCCGTGGCGCGCGGCCACCCGGGCCAGCGCCACCAGCTCCGCCGTGTGCGCGTACGAGCCGGGCGGGTAGATCAGCGACGACGACACGCCGAGCGCGCCCTGCTGCATCGCGGTCTCGACCAGCGCTTCCATACGCCGCATCTGCTCCGGCGTCGGCTGCACCTCTTCGGAGCCGAGCACCACCTGGCGGATCTGGGCCGCGCCCACGAAGGACCCGAGGTTGATGGCGGGCCGCGCGCGGCGCAGCGCGTCGAAGTAGCCGCGGAAGTCCGTCCAGTCCACCTTGATCTTGTACTTGTCGAGCCAGGCCCGCTGGTCCGTGAGGGTGGCCTCGGTCACGGGTGCGGCCGAGCCGCCTTCACCCGTGATCTCCGACGTGATGCCCTGCCGGATCTTGGACTCCGCGCGGTTGTCCGCGAGCAGCGTCATCTCCGACTGGCCGAGCATGTCGATGAACCCGGGCGCGACCATGTGATCGCGGACGTCGAGGCGACGGGTCGTGGCCGCGGCGGAGAGGTCACCCACGGCCGTGATCCGATCGCCCTTGATCCCGACGTCCCCGCGGAACCAGGGCGCGCCCGTGCCGTCCACGATCCGGCCGTTCGCGATGACGAGGTCGAACGCGGGCGGAGTCTGCGACCACACGCGGACCGCCGCGAACAGAACGCTCCCCGCCACCACCGACGTCAGGACCCTTTTCATTCCGTCCACCTCGATGGCGGAAGGATAGAACGAACGCGAGCCTGCGAGTAGACTCCGCCCCATGAGCGCTTCCCCCGCGTCCGTCGGAGCCGGCTCGTGGCCGAAAGACGACCCCTCCCTGCCTCCCGACCACGGCGCGTTGCCCGCGTGGGACATCGCCGAGCTGCCCGCGCCGCTGCCCTTCGGGATCCGCAACGCGATGAAGGTCATCGGGCCGGGCGCGGTCATGGCCGCGACCTCGATCGGAGGCGGCGAATGGCTCGTGGGGCCGGCGACCGCGGTCAAATACGGCACCGACATCTTCCTCATCGCGACCGTCGCCATCGTGCTCCAGGTCCTCTTCAACCTGGAGGGCATCCGCTACACGCTCTACACGGGTGAGCCGATCTACGGCGGCATCATGCGCCTGCGCCCGGGCGGACGGTTCTGGGCGGGCTTCTACTCCGTGATCGGGTTCTTCCAGCTCGGCTGGCCCGCCCTGGCCGGGAGCGCGGCGGCCGCGCTGTTCGCGGCCTGGATGGGACGGATGCCGGGCGCGCCCGACCAGGGCGCGCAGGGATGGATCACGATCGGCGTGCTCCTCGTCGTGGTGCTCATCCTGTCCTTCGGCGGCACCATCGAGCGGATGCTCGAGTACTTCGCCTGGACGATGCTGGGCGTCGTGTTCCTGTTCCTGATCGCGGTGAACGTGGCCTTCGTGCCCGCCGCCCACTGGTGGAAGACGTTCGTCGGCTTCTTCAAATTCTCCGGCCTGCCTCACCCCATCGACTGGAGCCTGATCGGCGCCTTCGCCGCCACCGCCGGTTCCGGCGGCATGGGCAACCTCACGGTGACGAACTGGGTGCGCGACAAGGGATTCGGGATGGGGAAACTCGTGGGCGCGATCCCCAGCGCGGTGGGCGGCCACCAGATCGCGCTCTCGCACGTGGGCAAGGTCTTCCGCGCCGAAGGCGAGAGCATCGGCCGCTGGCGCGACTGGCTCCGTTACGTCCACCTCGATCAGATCTGGATCTGGGGCCTCTTCTGCTTCCTGGGGATGTACTTCAACGTGAACCTGGCCACCGCGATCGTCCCCGCCGGCACCGATCTCCAGGGGCTCGGCGCCGGCACCTACCAGGCGCAGTACCTCCGCCAGATCTGGCCGGGCTTCTGGTTCCTCACCCTCTTCAACGGGTTCTGGATCCTCTTCAAGACCCAGCTCGGCAACACGGACATCCTGGTGCGCACGGTGACGGACGCCGTCTGGATGGCCAGGCAAGGCCGCGGCGACCCACGGTTCGACATCCGCGGCCTCTACTACGGGATCCTCGTCGCCTTCTCCGTCTGGAGCGTGGTCGCCATCCGCATGGCCTCACCCTTCCAGCTCTTCAAGTTCCTGGCCAACATGGCCGGCATCGTGCTCGCCATCGCGGGCGTGCAGATCGTCTGGGTCAACCGGCGGTTCCTGCCCCGGGCCCTGCGGCCGGCGCTGTGGCGGGAGATCGGCGTTCTCGGGTGCTCGGCGTTCTACGCCTACTTCGCGTTCTACGCGATCCGAGCGTTCTTCCGGAATTTTTGAGTCAGAAATCGACAGTGACCCCCAGCGACGGCAGCAGCGGGAACAGGGTGTCGCTGGACAGGAAGACGCGCCCGGTCCGGAAGTCGATGTTGTCCTGGCCGTTGTAGCGCACGTTCTCGCGGTCGAAGACGTTGAGCACCTCGCCGAACAGCGTCAGCTTCCAGCCGCGGAAGAGCCAGGCCTTGTTGGCGCGGAGATCGAGCCTCCCGTAGCCGTCCGGGCGCAGCGTGTTGCGCTCGTCGGACAGGAAGTAGATGCCCGGCGCCGGCGAGCGATAGAAGCCGGGCACGGGGAATCCGCTCCCGTAGCGGTACTTGAGGCTCACGTTCAGGGTCTGGCTCAGGCGCATGCTCCCGTAGACGGTCACGGTGTGGCGCTGGTCGAAGTCCGAGTCGAAATCGATGCCCGTCTCCTCGTCGTGCCGGCGGGCGGTGCCGTAGCTGTAGGCGACCCAGCCCGACAGCCCGTTCGCGCTGCGGCGCTGGAGGAGCAGCTCGACGCCGCGGGAGCGGCCGCTCACGACGTTGCCGAGGCGGGCGTCGAGCTTGGGGATCACGACGCGTCCGTTCTCCACCCGCCACTCCGCGTCGCGCGAGTAGAGGAGCCCCTCCTCGTCCTGGTGGTAGGCGTCGAGGCGCAACCGGGTGTGGGCGCCGACGCGCTGCTCCAGGCCGAGCGTGAAATGGCGCGAGCGCTCGGCTTCGAGGTCCGGGTTGCCGTGGCGGCCGTAGAGCTGGGCGAAGCCCGGGAATTGCGCGTAGTCGCCGTACGCCGCGGTCATCCGGGTGCGCGGGCCGATGACGAGGGACGCGGCCGCGCGTGGAGACACGCGGCTCTCCCCTGTCTCGTCCCAATGATCGAAGCGGCCGCCGAGGGTCAGGCTGAGACGGCTGCCGGCCGTGAGCGTGTCCTGCAGGTACCCGCCCCATTGCCCGCTCTTCGCGTCGTAGTCCTCGGTGACCAGGTAGGTGCGTCCGTTGAAGTCGCGGGCCGTGGCGCGCTCGTCCAGCCAGCGGTACACGAGGCCCCCTTCGAGCCGGTGCGCGCCCAGCCCACGCGCGAGGTCCGTCCGCAATCCGGCCTGGCTCGACTCCGAGACGAAGGTCTCCCCGCCGTTCTCGTCGAGGTTGTGGCCGGTGTCGCGGGACGTGAAACCCTGCAGGCTGACGCGCCACGCCGCCGTGTCGCGCCGCCATTGCAGGACGCCGACGTCGGATCCGGCCTGCGCGCTCTCCGGCATGGGCTCGCCTTCGTCCTGGTTCTTCCACTTGGACCGGCCGTGGACGAACGTGAGACCAAGGGTCTGGGCGGGACTGGGGTGATGCGCCACGTGCGCGGTGACGTCGTAGTACCCGATCGTCGTGCCCGAATCCGTGTTCAAGCGGTCGAGCACGTAATCGAGATAGCTCTTGCGCGCGGAGAGGAGCCAGGACGATTTCTTCGCGCCGCCGATCGGCCCCTCAAGCGTCGAGTACACGCCGGAGGCACCCAGGCTGGCGCGGCCGGAGAACTCGTCGCGGTTGCCCTCCCTCGTCTGCACGTCGAGGACGGCGCCCGTGCGGTCGCCGTAACGGGCGGGCGCACCTCCGCTGATCAGCGACAGGGATTCCACGACGTCGCCATTCAGGATCGTGAGCGAGTAGCCGTCGTTGATGTCGCGGATGGTGTGGAAGGGCGCGCTCATGAGGACGCCGTCGAGGTAGAAGCCGACGGTGGCGAACCCGGAGCCGCGGGTCGCGAAGGAGGCATAGAAGTCGTCGCCGGTGGCGATGCCGGGCAGCGACTGCACGGACCGCAGCGGGTCGTCGGTGAGCACGCCGCCGAGGTTGCGCAGCTCGACGCCGCGCAGGCTGTGGGCGGCGGGGGCGGCGGCGTCGGCGGGATCGAAGGGCGGCGCTTCGACGAGGACTTCCTCGGTGCGCTTGAGGGCCTCCTGGCCGACACGGATCTCGACCTCGGGCATCCCCTCCGCGGCCTGCACGGTCTTGCGCGCGATGCCGTAGCCGATGGTGGTGACGACGATCTCCACGTCGCCTCGCGGAACGCCCGGGAGGACGAAGACTCCGGCGCCGTCGGTGGCGGCTTCGATCTTCGCCGCGGGGATCGAGACCGTCGCCTTGGCGATGGGCTCGCCCGTCTGCGCGTCCACCACGCGGCCCCGGACGGCGACGGCCGTCGTCGCCTCCACAGGGGCCGCCACCTGGGAGGCGAGCACCGCCAGGGCGAGGACGATCATGGCCGTCCGCCCCACGTCCATCCGAGGGTCACGGTCAGGCCGAAGTGCGTCGACCGATCGGTGACGAGGGCCACACGGCCGTCCAGGCCGAGCGTGAAGTGCGACCCGAACAGCATGTCCACGCCGCCGCCCAGCGTGGTTCCGAAGTGCGTGCCCGTGGTTCCTCCGGTCGATCCCGTCACCCCGTCCACGACGTTGAATTCGTCGAAAGGACCGATCGCCGCGGCCGCGTAGGGACGAACGATGCCGGAGAGGGGCGGGTAGTAGCGCGCCCCGGCCAGGAAGGCGAAGGTCCCGCTCGTGTGATCCACGGTAGGGGTCGATTCGACGGTGAGGTCGGTGACGCCGAGACCCAATTCGAGCGCGAGGTCCGGGCGCACCCAGTGCATGATGAAGGCGCCCTCCCAGCCGTGCCCGAGGTGGACGAAGTCGCGGGTAGGGAACGCAGTCGAGGTGGCGGAGATGTCGGTCACGCCAAAGCCGATCTGCACGCGCGTGCGCCCGTCCAGCGGGTCGCGCGCGGGCAGCTCGACGCCGCCGCGGCTCCGGGTCGGCGCCCGCTTCGTCGGGCGCAGGTCCTGGCGCGCCAGCTCCTGCCGCTCGCCGTCGCCGAGCTTGACCGACGACGACAGCAGCTTCTGCTCCTGCTCGAAGAACACCTCGTATTCGCCGGGCTCGAGGCCAAGCTCGACCGTGCGCCCGTACGGCTTCAAGAGCTCCGCCACGAGCTGCCGCCGCGGGCCGAGGACGAAGAAGCGCCCGTCGTAGTCGGGCCCGAAGACCAGGCTGGACGAGGTCTGACGGACGTCCGTCAGCACCACGTCGCCCGTGCCCGCCATCTTGATGTCGTAGGCGGGATGCTGCGCGCCGCCCTGGGTGCTGGTCGTCTGGGCCAGCGTCTCCGTGAACGCGAATTGGTACGCTTCGCCCAGGGTGACGCGGCCGTCGCCGGAGACGTCGGCCGCTCCGCGCAGCCCGGTGAGCAGCGCCTGGGTGAAGAACGAGCCCTGCAGTCGCTCGGACTCCTGGGCGGCCTCGTTCTCGGAGCTGGACGTGAGGAACGCGTACCCCTTGATCTGGCTGGAGGCGTCGGTCAGGAAGGCCGGCTGCGGCCGGCCACCCTTGAGACGCGTGATGGCGCCAGAGGCGCAGGCATCGAGGATCGTGATCCCGACGTCGGCGGCGACGTCGGACAGGGCGGTGCGCAGCTCCGTGTACGGCAGCATCTCGCGGCCGAGCATCAAGCCTTGGTCGTCGGCGTGCCCGGAGAAGTAGACCATGACGTCCACCCGCCCTCCGGTGGCCCGCGCCGCGTCCGCGCGGTTCTTCACCGCGGCCAGCGCGTCCAGGAACGCGAGGCGGGTGGGCTCGCGCAGGACCACGCAGTCCTCGGGCGCGACTCCGCCCATGCCCGTCACTACCTTCGCGAACCGGTCCGCGTCGGCGACGGCGTAGCGCAGGGCCACGCGATCGGCGGGTCCACGGTTGGCGCCGGCCACGACCGCGAAGCGGCGGGTGGATGGAGGCGCGGAGGCGGCGGCCGCAGCGGCGGGAGCCAGGAGGGCGGCGATCGACACCATCAGCAGGGCCTTCATCGCGCCGTCTCCTTCCGCAGGGCGAACGAGTATTGGTCCAGTCCCGCGGGGAGAGTCAGCCGGCCCTCCGCCCCCGCCGGGTGCGACACGGCGGTGAGCACGAGATCGACCGCGAAGGGCTGATCCGCAGTCACGAAGTAGAACCGCTCGAACCCGGGCGCGTCGTCGAGCCTATAGGCTTCGGGGAGCGCGAAGGCCGCCCCTGTCTTCAGGGGCGAGGCGAGAGTGCCCGCGGCCGGAAGATGGCGCGTGACCGCGCCGCGCCCGTCGACCGAAACGATCGCGCCGAAATGGCGGCCCGCGGCTTGATAGGCGAGCTGGACGACGTCGTTCTCGCGCGCCGCCGCTCCGGCGGCCAGTTCCTCTGCCCCCGTCGGCGCCTTCCGATAGACGAAGAGGCGCGGGGCGAGACCCTTGACGCGCGTGGTGTCCACGGTCGCGTCCGGAACCCGGCCGGGAACGAGCAGGACACCGGCGGCGGCCAGGACCACGCCACAGGCGAGGGCGAGAGCGAGCCGGCGCGGTGCGCCCGCGTGATGCGGCCGTCCGCCGCTGGACGCAGCACGCGCGCGGATGGACGCTCCCATCACCCCTGCCGGGTGCTGCGTAAGGATGTCTCGATCAGAGCGGTCGAGGCGGGCCAGCCGCTCCACGAGATCTCCGTCGGTGGCGAGCGCCGCCCGGATGGTGTCCAGCTCGGCCGCCGGCAGCTCGCCCAGCCGATAGCGCTCGATCCGCCACTCGCCGATCGCCGGATGCGCCGCGCTCACGCTTGCTCCATGCCACGCAGCGTCGCGCGCAGCCCGCGCAACCTCTTGCGGACTCCCGAGACCGACATCTCGCACTCGCGCGCGACCTGCTCCAGAGTCATGCCGTCGACGTAATGCAGGACGGCCATCGTGCGCGTGGACTCGGGGTGGCGGCCCAGCAGGCGGTCCAGGAGCAGCGGTGCATCGAGATCGTGGCGGCCCGCGATGTGCTCGAGGACCGCGTCGCCGGGCAACGACGGGCGGCGCTGGCGATCACGCAAGCGGTTGAGGCTCAGGTTCGTGGCGATGCGGAAAAGGAGGCTCGACGGGTATGTCACCTCGAGAGTCTCGCGATGCGTCCACACTCGCACGAACACCTCCTGCATGACGTCGAGGGCCTCGTCGTCGTCGCCCAGGATGCGGCGGCATCGCCGCAGCACCATGGGTCCATATTTTTGATACAGGGCGTCGACGTCGATCCCGCCGCCGTCCATCCGCCCCTTGTAACACCTGGCAGGGGCCCAAGTGTTACTTACCAAGTCAGGGGGGCACTCGCGCACGATCCGCGATGGGCGCTCCCTGAAACCCCCCTCGCGGTTGGCTTGTCCTAGCGGCCGGGGGGAAGGGTGCCTGCGGGGAACGGGTGGTCGGCGGCATCGCCCTTCGCCCACCAGCCGGCGTCGCGGGAGCGGCCGTCGCGATCGACGCAGTAGTACTCGAAGCGATCGTGGGTCAGCCGGACGTAGAGGAAGTGGTAGAAGCCGCCACCGGCGGCCACGTAGCCGGGCTGGTCCTTGAAGTCGTACGCGCTGCGGCCGCCGCCGCCGGAGACGAAGTAGCGGATCCCGTTCTGCGGCACCATGCGCGCGTAGAAGTGGTTGTGGCCGGCGAGGACCACGTCCACGTTGTACTTCTTGAGGATGCCGCCGATCTGCTGATCGAGCAGCAGCTCGCGGGAGTGCCCCTCCCCGATCGGAATGAAGATGAAGTACTTCAAGGGGACCGAAGGCGAATGGATGGGATGGTGCATGATCACCATCTTCCAGCGCGCGTTGGAGGCAGCCAGGGCGCGGTCGAGCCACTCGACCTGCGGGATGTCCGTCTGCAACGGCGAGAGCTTGCTCTGCGAGGTGCGCAGGGTGTTGGAGTCGAGGGCGAAGACCTCGGCCATCGGGGCCGCGCTGGCGTCGCTGCGCACGGAGTAGTACCGCTTCCCCCCCAGGTAACCAAACGACGGGTGCGTGAGCTGGGCCTTCACATCGCAGCGCAGGATGTCCCAGCGATAGGCATCGGCGTCGTCGGGGAGGCGGTCCAGCACCGTCGTCCGCGCGCTGCAGAACGACACATCGTGGTTGCCCAGGGCGGAGTGGAAGACGGTGCCCCGGTCCATCAAGGGCTTGTAGACCTGGTCGAAGCGGGGCCCGAAGTCCTCGCGGCTGCCGCGCTCGTAGATGTTGTCGCCGAGCATCAACGTCATGGCGATCGGCCAGCGGAGCATCTGATCGCGCACGGCGCGTTGGGCGGAGCCGCCCGTGCCCGCGTCGCCGATGAAGGCGAGCCGCAGCTCCGCCGAGGGCGCCTGGCCGCGCAGCGACGTCGCGGCCAGGACGGCGAGGACGAAAACGGTGGCCGCGCCTAGACGGCGCCCCACTAGGCCCTCAGCGCCGCGCGCCCACCGGCACCCGCGACAGCTCGTCGTAGAGGTAGACGGTCGAGGCAATGCACTTCTTGAAGTCGCCGAGGTGGAGGCTCTCGTTCTCGGAGTGGGCGTTGCAGGGCGGGTCCTCGACGCCCGTGAGCAGGCAGGGCGCCCCGCCGAGAAGGTCGGAGAAGGGCTGCACGAAGCCGATCGACCCGCCGGCCCCGATCATGGCCGCTTCCTTCTTGAACCCGGCCTTGAGCGCGCGGCGGGCGGCCTCGAACGCGGGGCCGTCGGGGTCGGTCGTCCACCACGGAGTGCTGCCGTTGATCTTGGCCGTGACCTCCACGCCGTGGGGCGGCTTCTTGGTGAGCTTCTTCACGAGCTGCTCGCCCGCCTTGCGGCCGTCCATGTCCGGCACCGTGCGCAGGCTCAGCCGGGCGCGCGCGGAATCCACGATCTGGTTCGACGATCCTGCGAACTCGTGCGACTCCGTCGCGATCACGGTGAGGGAGGGCCGCGTCCAGATCTGCTCGTAGACGGAGTAGCCCTTCTCGCCCCCGAGCTTCGCGCCTTTCACCATCCCCGCGTCCTTCTTGAACTTCTTCTCGTCGAAGGGAAGGCTGCGGATGCGCTTGAGCTGCTTCTTGCTGGGCTTGGCCACGTCCTTGTAGAGGCCGGGGATGTTGAGCGAGCCGTCCTTGTTGCGCAGGTCGGCGATGAGATCGGCCAGGATCTGCACGGGATCGGGCACAGGCCCCCCCCACATCCCGCTGTGCACGGGGTGGTCGAGGACCTTGACCTCGAGGTCGACCTGGACGATCCCGCGGAGCTGGTAGGTCAGCGCGGGCACGCCGGTGTCGAAGTTCGCGGTGTCGGACAGCACGATGAAGTCCGCGGCCAGGAGATGTTTGTACTTGTCGAGGAACTTGCCGAGGTTCTCGGAGCCGATCTCCTCCTCGCCCTCGATGACGAACTTCACGTTGCAGGGCAGGCCGCCCGCGCCCTTCAGGTACGACGTCACCGCCGCGACGTGGGTCATGCACCCGCCCTTGTCGTCGGCGGTGCCGCGGCCGTAGAGCCGGCCGTCGCGCTCGGTGGGCTCGAAGGCGGGAGACTTCCACTTCTCCGGCCGGCCCGGCGGCTGCACGTCGTGGTGGCCGTAGAGGAGGATGGTCGGCGCCCCCGGCTTGTGGATCCACTCGCCGTACACGTATGGGTGCACGTCCGGGATCTCCAGCACCTGGACCTTCTCCACCCCCGCGGCCCGCAAAGCGTCCGCCATGGCTTCGGCGGAGCGCCGCACGGCAGGCGCGCTGGCGGGGTCGGCGGAGATGCTCGGGATGCGCGACAGGGTCACGAGCGTCTTCATGAAATCGTCGAAGTGCTGCTCGGCATATTTGAGGGCGGATTTGAGGTCGCCGTTCGACTCGGCCATCAGGAAGCTCCTCGAAGTAGGGCGGCGGGGGCCGCTCTGGGCAGTCTAGCTTTTTTGTTTATCTCAGGGGGGGAGCTTACTAAGTCAGGGGGGGAACTCACGCCGCATCCGCGAAAGCCCGTGAGCTCCCCCCCTGAAACCCCCCTCGCGAGATCGCCGCCGCCAACGGGCGGCGGCGTCTCGCTCTGCGGTCGGCGGTTCAGGAGGCGGGATCGGCCGCCAGTGTGGCCTCGAGTGGCGGCGCTGCCTCCGTCGCGCCGCGCAAGAGCTCCGGGCGGTCGGCGACGCGGTCGAGACGCAACAGCAACAGCGCGGACGGGGCGGCCAGCAGCATCATCAGCGGCCAGAAGGCCGCGTCGCCCAGGCGCGTGCGAAGGGGCAGGAAGAGGATCGGGTTCAGGCCCATGGCGATGCTCCAGGTCGCCTGGTAGAAGCTCAGGTACCGGCCCCGCGAAGCGGGCGGGGCCCAGTCCGTCACGAACGCCATCTTCTGCGGCGTGGTCAGGATCTCGCCCGCGGTGTACATCACGACGACGAGCAGGAACCACGTCCAGTGGCGGGCCATTCCCGCCGACGAGAAGGCCAGCCCGGTGAGGAAGGTCCCCAGCGCCGCCACGCGCAGGCGGCGGAAAGGCCGCAGCCGCTCCACCACCGACATCTCGAACAGCGCGATCAGCAGGCCGTTCATGGCCACGAGCAGGCCGTAGAGCCGCGCGGGATAGCCCGCGGTGAGGGTGATCGTGAGCGGCAGCTCGGTGAGATGGCTGAAGAACATCAGGGAGAAGGTCAGGGAGACGACGAGGACCTGGAGGAAGACGGCGTCGCGCCAGGGACTGGAGGCCTCCGGATCTCGGTTTCCGGAAGAGCCGGGATTCTCGGACGGCCGCGTCTCTCCGATGAACAGGTACACGACGGCGCCGTACAGCAGCGTCGTCGCGCCGTCGCCGATGAACAGGAGCCGCCAGCTCCAGTCCTCGATGAAGCCGCCCAGGCTCATCCCCACCGCGAACCCGAGGTTGACCGCGGTGCGCAGGGCGGCGAAGCCCGTCGCGCGCTGCGCGGACGGGAGCAGGTCGCCGATGATCGCGGAGGCGGCCGGGCGATACAGATCGGCCACGAACCCGAGCAGGACCAGGAGCGGCGCGAACACGCGGATGGACGAGACACAGCCGAGCGATACCGCGATCACACCGCTCCCGAGCAGGCTCAGGAGCAGGGTCAGGCGCCGCCCGAGACGGTCGGTGAGGACGCCGCCGACGACGATGGAGACCAGCGATCCCCCGCCGTAGGCGAGCAGCAGTTGCGCCGCCGCCGCGTCCGGGAGCTGGAAGTCCTTCCGGAGGACGAGGGTCAGGTACGGGATGATGAACGTGCCGAGCTTGTTCACGAACGAGCCCGCCACGAGCAGGCGGACGGGGGCGGGGAGCGTGCGCAGGACGCGTAGCGGATGCGGAATCATGAGCGGGCAATGGTGGCACGATGGGGACGATGCGACCTAAGCGCCGCCCGGCCGTCGTCTTCCTCGTTCTCGTGTCCGGCTTCGGCGGATGCGCCACCGCGCGCAACTACCTGGACCCCGCGGGTCCGCGCTTCGCCGGCCAGTTCGCGGGCACCGTCGCCCCTCGTCCCATCCGGGTCGTCTCCTTCAACGTCAAATACGGCCGCAACGTGACGGGGGCGGCCGCCCTGCTGAAGGGGGACGTGCGTCTCAAGGGCGCGGACGTGATCGCGCTGCAGGAGATGGACGAAACGGGCGTCGAGTGCCTGGCCCGTACCCTCGCGCTGAACTACGTGTATTACCCCGGGGCCGTGCATCCCGTCGATCACCGCAACTTCGGCAACGCCATCCTGAGCCCCTGGCCGATCGAGGACGACGCGAAGATCCCGCTCCCCCATCTGGGCCGCTTCCGCAAGATGCAGCGCATCGCGGTGGCGGCCACCGTGCGCGTCCGCGGCGATCTGCCCATCCGCGTGTTCAGCGTGCACTTCGAGACGCCGGCCGGGGCCAGCGGCTCCTCCAAACGCGACCAGGCGAAAACCGTCATCGAGCGGGCGGCGGGACATCCGCGCGTGCTGGTGGCGGGCGACTTCAACGGGCGCGGGTTCATCGAAGACGTCTTCACGCCGCAGGGATTCCGCTGGCTCACGCGCGACGTGGGGCACACGATCTCGCACTTCTCCTGGGACCACCTGCTGACGCGCGGCCTCCGACCGGCCGGCTGCGCCAGCGTCGGCTCCGCGCCCAACGCCTTGAAGGTGAGCGATCACATCCCGGTCTGGGCGGACCTGACGCCGGAGTGACGGCTCGCGCCCTATGCGGCGCGCGTAGTACTCTCTCCGGCCGCCATGGAAACGCCGTCCTCCGAACCCGCGCCGTCGATCTCGTGAGCCCGCAGACCGACGGCCTGGCCCCCGCGGCGCCGCCGCTGCGCCGCCTCGGAGCCGCCTTGCGCGCGGCCCTGCGCGCGGGCTACGACGGAGCGGCCGTTCGCCAGGATGCGATGGCGGGCGTGGTCGTCGGGATCGTGGCCCTTCCCCTCTCGATGGCCCTGGCCATCGCTTCCGGCGTGCCTCCGCAGCACGGGCTGTACACCGCGATCGTCGGGGGCGCCGTGATCGCCCTCCTCGGGGGTTCCCGCGTCCAGGTGTCGGGGCCGACGGCCGCCTTCGTGGCCATCCTGGTCCCCATCTCGGCCCGTTTCGGGATCGGCGGCCTGCTGCTCGCCACCGTGATGGCCGGTGTCATCCTCATCGTGCTCGGCGCGACGGGAATGGGAAAGCTCGTCGAGTTCGTGCCCTTCCCGGTCACGACCGGCTTCACCGCCGGCGTGGCCGTGGTCATCGCCACCCTGCAGCTGCGGGACTTCATGGGCCTCAGCGTGGCCCACATGCCCGAGCGGTACCTCGAGCGCGTGGCCGCGCTCGTCCGCGCCGTGCCCACCACGCGCGGTGCGGACCTGGCGGTGGGCGTCTTCACGCTCGCGCTGCTCGTCCTCTGGCCGCGAGTGAGCCGGCGCTGGCCGGCTCCGCTCGTCGCGCTCTCGGTGGCGGGAGTGGGGGCCTTCCTCGTCGCGCGATGGGTTCCCGACTTTCGCTTCGCGACCATCAACACCCGGTTCGCCTACGAGGCGGCGGGAGGCTGGCTGCCCGGGATTCCCCGCCAGGCGCCCTCCTTCGTCCTCCCCTGGCACCTGCCCGCGGCGAACGGCCAGCCCATCGGCCTGGGCCTGGAGCTCCTGCGCGCCCTCGCCCCGTCCGCCTTCGCCATCGCCATGCTCGGCGCGATCGAATCCCTGCTCTCGGCCGTCGTCGCGGACGGCATGACGGGCCACAAGCACGATCCCGACGTCGAGCTGATCGCGCAGGGTGTCGGCAACCTCGTGGTGCCGTTCTTCGGGGGCATCGCGGCCACGGGCGCCCTGGCGCGCACGGCCGCCAACGTGCGCTCGGGCGCGCGCTCCCCCCTCTCCGCCGTGTGCCACTCCCTGTTCGTGCTCGCCTCCGTCCTGCTGCTGGCCCCGGTCCTCGGCTACCTGCCCATGGCTTCGATGGCCGCCCTGCTCATCCTGGTGGCCTGGAACATGGGCGAATGGCGGCACTTCTTTCATCTCCTGCGCCACGCCCCGCGCAGCGACGTCGCGGTGCTCGTCTCCTGCTTCGCGCTCACGATCGTGTTCGACATGGTCGTGTCGGTGACGGTGGGCATCGTGATGGCGGCGCTCCTCTTCATGCGCCGCATGGCCGAGGTCTCCGGAGTCACGCTGGTGGGGAGCGAGGGGCACCCCATGGTCGAGGAGCCCCTGCCCCGCGGCGTGCTCCTCTACGAGATCGCGGGACCGCTCTTCTTCGGCGCCGCCCAGCGCGCGATCGGGGTGATCTCCCGGGTGGACCGCCGCGGGGTGAAGGTGGTCGTCCTGGACGTGCTGGCCGTCCCCGCCGTGGACGCGACCGGCCTCGTCAACCTGCAATCGCTGGTGGCCCGGCTCAACACCGACGGCATCAAGGTCATCCTGGCCGGGGTACAGTCCCAGCCCATGCGCGCGTTCGCGAAGGCGCGCTGGCGGACGCGCAAGGGCCGGCTGCGGATATTCCGGTCGTTCGAGCGCGGCATCGCGCTGGCGCGCGTGACCGTGGCCGGTGAAGGTCCCACTTCGCGGGCGCCCCTGGGGAGCGCTCCGTGAACGGAGGTCATCGATGAAGACGCTGGTCCTGCTGCGCCACGGCGAGAGCGCGTGGAATCTCGAGAACCGGTTCACGGGCTGGACGGACGTGGACCTCACGCCGAAGGGCGTCCAGGAAGCGCACGAGGCGGGACGGCTCCTGCGCGAGGGCGGCTACACGTTCGACCTCTGCTTCACGTCCGTGCTCAAGCGCGCCATCCGGACGCTGTGGATCGTCCTCGACGACATGGACCTCGTTTGGCTGACCGTGCACAAGAGCTGGCGCCTCAACGAGCGCCACTACGGCGACCTCCAGGGCCTCAACAAGGCGGAGACGGCGGCGAAGTTCGGCGAGAAGCAGGTGCTCGTCTGGCGGCGCAGCTACGCCGACCCGCCCCCCGTTCTCCGGCCCGACGACCCGCGTTACCCCGGCCGCGACCCGCGCTATGCCGACGTGCCGAAGGAGCAGCTCCCGCTCACGGAGTCGCTCAAGGACACCGTCGCGCGCTTCCTGCCCTATTGGCACGAGCGCATCGCGCCCGAGGTGCGGGCGGGCCGCCGGGTGGTGATCGCCGCCCACGGCAACAGCCTCCGCGCCCTCGTGAAGTACCTGGACGGCGTCTCCGAGGAGGAGATCGTCGGCCTCAACATCCCGACCGGCATTCCCCTCGTCTACGAGCTCGAGGACGACCTCCGGCCCATCCGGCACTACTACCTCGGCGATCCCGAGGCGGCCCGGAAGGCGGCGGAGGCGGTGGCGAACCAGGCCGCGCGCAAGCCCTGAGCCGCGCCTGATTCGGCCGTCCAGGCCGTGGCACGTCCGTTGCAGGGCTCTCGATCGAGCCCGATTCCCGGGCGTGGAAGGGGAACGTCCTTATGAAATGGGTCAACGTCTACCTGGTGGGCTACGTCATCTTCATCATCGGGGTGATCGCGGCGCTGGCCAAGGCCGGCGTGATCGAGAAGGTCGGCGCGGGCTGGACCGCGATCGGAGTGGTCATCGCGATCGGCCTCGGCGTCATGTTCTCCATCTCGGCCAGCGGCCGCAAGGAGACGATCGAAGTCAATCGACGCTGATCGGCGCCTCTCCGCAGTAGACTGCGGAAATGGCGTCCCACCGCGCCGAGGTCGCTCCCGCGCGCGCGCACTGGCTGCGGGAGCGATACGCCGACGTTCGCGCCGCGACGTCGGGCCTGGCCGCTCCGCTCTCACCCGAAGACCAGCTCGTCCAGTCCATGCCGGACGCGAGCCCGACCAAGTGGCACCTCGCGCACACGACCTGGTTCTTCGAGACGTTCGTGCTGTCGCGGTTCGTGCCCGGGTACCGCGTCGTCAACGAGCAGTACGCGTACCTCTTCAACTCCTACTACGAGGCCGTGGGGCCGCGCCAGCCGCGCCCGCGCCGCGGCGCCATGACCCGGCCCTCGCTGGACGAGGTCCGCGCCTACCGCGACGCCATCGACGAGCGGATGGACGCGTTCCTCGACGCCCCCCCGGGGGGCGGCGAGGCGCTCGATCGCATCGAGCTCGGCCTCCACCACGAGCAGCAGCACCAGGAGCTGATCCTCACCGACATCCACCACGCGCTCTGGTCGAACCCGCTGCGGCCGGCGTATCGCGCGGCCTCGAGGCCGGGTCCGACCATCGCCCCGGCCGGCGTCTCCGCCCTGGAATGGACGTCTCATCCCGGAGGTCTCGTCGAGATCGGCCACGCCGGGTCCGGCTTCTCCTTCGACAACGAGCGGCCGCGGCACCGCCTGTTCCTCGAGCCGTTCCAGATGGCCCGGCGCGCCGTCACCACCGGCGAATACCTGCGCTTCATGGAAGACGGCGGCTACCGCCGGCCCGACCTGTGGCTCTCGGACGGCTGGGCCGCGGTCCAGGAGCACGGGTGGACGGCGCCTCTCTATTGGCAGCACGGGCCCGAAGGTTGGTCCGAGTTCACGCTAGCGGGAACAAAGCCGCTCCGCCTCGACGCGCCCGTGAGCCACGTCAGCTACTACGAGGCGGAAGCGTTCGCGCGCTGGGCGGGGGCGCGCCTGCCCACGGAAGCGGAGTGGGAGGTGCTGGCCGCCGCGGGACCGATCGACGGTCACTTTGTCGAATCGGGTACGCTGGCACCGGAGCCGCCCGGAGTGCTCCCGGAGGATCGCCCCGCGCAGATGTTCGGCGACGTCTGGGAGTGGACGGCGAGCGCCTACCTCCCCTACCCGCGGTTTCGTCCCCTCGAGGGCGAGCTCGGCGAATACAACGGCAAGTTCATGTCGGGCCAGATGGTTCTGCGCGGCGGGTCGTGCTTCACCCCGCGCTCGCACATCCGCGCGACGTACCGCAACTTCTTCCCGCCCGGCACTCGCTGGCAGATGTCAGGCCTGCGCCTCGCGCGCTGGGCCTAGCTCACAGCCATCCGGTACGGGCACGGTGATTGCTGCATTCCTCCTGGGACATCCGTTCCAAGGGAGGAAAAATCTACATGAAGGCCAGTGCAATTCTTGCCGTCGCCGTTCTCTCCACCGGCGCGCTCGTCGCGGCGTCCGGACCTGCGTACGCCGACGATCGCCCCATTACCGTCGTCGGTGAGATCGTGCGCTACGAGCCCGGGCACGTGATCGTGCTGCGGGACTCGGCGAACAAGGAAGTCTCGTACACGCTCACGCCGAGCGTCACCCTGCCCACCGGAGTCGAGGTCGGCAAGCGCGTCACCCTCTACACCACGCGCGGGACGGACGGCTCGTCCACGGTGACCCGGGTCAGCACGAGCGTCACCCCCGAAGGCAACGTGGAGCGTACCGTCGAGAAGACCCACACCAACGCGATGGGTGAGACCAGCCACAGCTCGTCCACCAACATCATCGGCACGGTCCAGGCCTTCGAGCCCGGCCGCTCCGTGACCATCACCCGCGAAGACGGCTCGCAGGTCACCTACATGGTCAACGACCGCACCCACCTGCCGACGGGCCTGGCCGTGGGACGGACGATCATGCTCCGGCCGGCGACCGTGACCGACGCCAGCCTGGTCGCGGACACCATCACCTACACGGAGACGAAGACCAAGGTGAAGCACGGCCGCACCGAGACCAAGAGCAAGACCAAGACGAAGGTGGTCGGCTCCAATCAGTAAGGCCGCATCCGGAAGACGACCGGGCCCCGGCGCGAGCCGGGGCCCTTTTTTGCGCTCGGGAACCGCTACCCCTCGAACCTGCGGGGCCGGCGGAGCCGGGTCAGGGGAAGTTCGTCGTCCCGATCATGTTGCAAGATGGGCCGTAGGGGACCGGAGTGTTGACCACGACGTTGTCCCTCAGATACTGCCCGGCCGGAAGGTCGTCGCACGAGATGCCCCGCTGCCCGGAATCCACCACGCGATTGTTGATGATCGTCTGAAGGCCGCCGGTCACGTCGACACCGATCGGGAAGTTGCCGACGATGTGGGTGACGACGTTGTTCACGACGTCCGCGCCACCGTAGACGGCGATCCCGATGCCGTTCCTCTCTACGGGGGCGGCGCCCGAGTTGGTCACCACGTTGTCGCGCACCACGTGGCCGCCTCCCAGTCCGAGCACCGCGATGCCCACGACGTTCAGATCCGCCCGAATGCGCTCCACTGTGTTTCCGGCGACCCGGGCACCCCCGGCGCCGAGTTGCACGCCGTCGAAGAAGCCGCGGACCGTGCCATTTCGCACCGTGACGTGCCGGCGGTCGAAGGTGAAGATGCCGTTCGCGTTCGTCCCGGTTCCCGCCGCGGTGCCATCCAGGGAGAATCCGTTCAGGTCGAGGAGCACGTCGTCGGCCAGGATCGTAATCGCGTTGCCCGTAGAGAGGTTCGTCCGGACGTCGTTGGCGAAGCAGTAGTGGCCGCGCACGCTGATCGTGAATGGAACGGCGGTGATGTAGCGGTTGCAGATCAGCGTCTCATCGGCCCGCGCCCCTGCCGGAAGAGCCAGGCCGGCGAGCAGCGCCAGACCGACGACCTTGGTGCACGACATGGGTGAACCTCCTTGGGGGCCGAGCGCAGCGTGGCCCTGATCTGCGAGTAGTTTGGTGACGAGAGGCGGGATCCTAGCACACGCGCCCCCCACTCCGCCGACGGGGCAGCAGCCGCGGTGGCGGAAGGCCTAGCGGGTCATCACGAAGTTGTAGAGGTCCCCACCCTGGCTGCGGTCCCCGTACAGGAGGTCACCGACGTGCAACGGCCGGAGATCTGGCCGGCCGGGCAAATGTCCGATCTCTTCCCCGGTGAGACTCTCACTCACGTGTACGCTGAACCCTTTCGTCGCGCACCGTTCCGGGACGGGTAGCCGGATCGACCACGGCGGGGACTACTTCAGTCCGAATTCCCTCGAGCGCAGGTTCTTGATGCGGTCGCGCACCTGGGCCGCGCGCTCGAACTCCAGGGCCTTGGCCGCCTCGCGCATCGTCTTCTCGAGGACCTTGATCTCCTTCTCGATCTCGTCGATCGAGCGGTAGCGCTCCTCCGGCGTCTCTTCGATCTCGGGCACGCCGACGTAGTCCGCCTCGTACACGGACGACAGCAGCTCGCCGAGGTGTTTCGTGATCGTCTCCGGCGTGATCCCGTGCTCCTCGTTGTAGGCAGACTGGATCCCACGGCGGCGATTGGTTTCTCCGATCGCGAACTTCATGGAGTCCGTCATCTTGTCCGCGTAGAGGATGGCCAGTCCCTCGAGGTGGCGCGCCGCGCGGCCCATGGTCTGGATCAGCGATCCGCCCGAGCGCAGGAAGCCCTCCTTGTCCGCGTCCAGGATGGCGACCAGCGAGACCTCGGGCAGGTCCAGCCCCTCGCGCAGGAGGTTGATCCCGACCAGCACGTCGAACTCGCCCTTGCGCAGGTCGCGCAGGATCTTCACGCGCTCCAGGGTCTCGATGTCCGAGTGCAGGTAGCGCACGCGCACGCCGAGGTCGTGGTAGTACTCCGTGAGGTCCTCGGCCATGCGCTTGGTGAGCGTGGTGACCAGCACGCGCTGGTTCGCGGCCACGCGCAGGCGGATCTCGGCCAGGAGATCGTCCACCTGGCCCTTGACCGGCCGCACGGAGACCGGGGGATCGATCAACCCGGTGGGCCGGATGACCTGCTCGACGACCACCCCGCCCGCCTTCTGCAGCTCGTAGGGCCCGGGGGTCGCGGAGACGTACACGCACTGCCCCACCCGCTGCTCGAACTCCTCGAAGCTGAGCGGCCGGTTGTCGAGGGCAGACGGGAGCCGGAAGCCGTATTCGACCAGGGTGGACTTGCGCTGCCGGTCGCCGTGGAACATCGCGCGCACCTGCGGGATCGACTGGTGCGATTCGTCGATGATCATCATGGCGTCCTTGGGCAGGTAATCGAGCAACGTCGGGGGCGGCTCCCCCGGGCGGCGCCCGGAGAGGTGACGCGAGTAGTTCTCGATGCCGTGGCAATGCCCGACCTCGCGCAGCATCTCGAGGTCGAACATCGTGCGCTGGAACAGGCGCTGGGCCTCCAGCAGCTTCCCCTGCCCTTCCAGCTTGGCCTTCTCCTCGATCAGCTCCGCCTCGATCGTCTTCAGCGCGTCCTGCAGCTTGGGCTGCGGCGTCACGTAGTGGCTGGAGGGGTAGATCGCGACCTGGGCCAGCCGGCCCAGCGTCTTGCCCGTGAGGGGGTCGAAGGACACGATCGACTCCACCTCGTCCCCGAACAGCTCGATGCGGATCCCCGTCTCCTCGTAGGCGGGCACGATCTCGATCACGTCGCCGCGCACGCGGAAGGTCCCGCGGCGGAGGTCGAGGTCGTTGCGGTCGTAGCGCGCGTCCACGAGCTTGGAGAGGAGGTCGCGCCGGTCCAGGGACTCTCCCTGCCGCACGAACAGCAGCATGCCGTAATACGACTCCGGCGAGCCCAGGCCGTAGATGCACGACACGGAGGCCACGATGATGACGTCGCGCCGCTCGAACAGGCTGCGCGTCGCGCTCAGCCGCATGCGGTCGATCTCGTCGTTGATGATCGCTTCCTTGTCGATGTAGGTGTCGGACTGGGGGACGTAGGCCTCGGGCTGGTAGTAGTCGTAGTACGACACGAAATATTCGACCGCGTTGCTCGGGAAGAAGCCCTTGAACTCCTGGTAGAGCTGCGCGGCCAGCGTCTTGTTGTGGGCGAGCACGAGGGCGGGCCGGTTCACCTGGGCCAGGACGGAGGCCATGGTGAAGGTCTTGCCGCTGCCCGTCACGCCGAGGAGGACCTGGTGCCCGTCCCCGCGGCGGAGGCCTTCCGTCAGCTCCGCGAGCGCGGTGGGCTGGTCGCCGCGCGGCTGGAACTCGCTGACCAGCTCGAAACGGCTGTCGGCGGGGGTGGGGGCGAGGCGCTTCTCCGGCGCGCGCATGGGACTCATGTCAGGACCTCTCTCGAACGGCCGACCAGCCCCCTATTTTAGACCAGCCCGACTGCCGCTGCGGGCCCACGCCAGCGGCGCCGCCGCCCAAAGAGTCCCCCCCACGACGAGTGCGAGGACTCGGAACGCCGAATCCACCTCCAGTTCCGCCGCGAGGCCGGCTACGACGGCGGCCGCCGCCACTTGGAGCCAGGGGTGCGGGACCGGCCGCCGCCGGGACGCCATGAGGAGGAGCGCGATCCAGAGGGCGGCCAGGGCGCCGATCCCCGCCACGATCCCGGGCGCCGCGCTCAGGCGGCGAATCCCGATCCTCTGCATCAGACGGCGATCGGGCCGTACGAGCAGCACATCGCCGCAAGCGATTTCGGGCGGGCACCGGATCTGCACGCTCCCCGCGCGGAGGCTGCGCGTGAAGACGCTCACGCCGTCGCCCGGCCCCGGATCGCCGACCGTGAACGGGACGGTACGGCCGTCCACGTACGCCAGCAGCTCGACCAGCGGCGTGCCCTGCCACGCCTCCGGAAGGGGAGTGCGCCGCACGTCGTCGCCCCGTCGCTCCGCGGATCGCAGGCTCACCGCGTGAACCAGGTCCGGACTGCCGGCGGTGGCGCGCGCCACCTCGGCGGCGGTCACGGGAGGGCCGCGGCGGACGAGGTGGAGGGCGGCGCCCGCCATGATCGAGAGAAGGAGCACGGCGGCACCCAGGCCGGCGGAGAGCACGAGAGGCCACCGTTCCGGCCGGCCCCAGGACAGCGGGATGCGGTGGTCCGCCCCGCGGAGGATGAGCCGGCCCGAGTAGCGAGGCATCCAGAGGAGGCCGCATGCCGCGAGCAGGACCACCGCCTGCAGGAGGAACGGACCCGCGGCCATCCAGGGCCCGTGGTTCATGAAGTAGTACTGCGCCGGATAACTGGCAGGATCGCTGCGGCCGATGAAGCCGCCGCGGTTGATCGGGAACCAGGCTTTCGACGTGAGGAGCCCGAGCCCAGCCGCCGCGGCAACGATGCTGCGTGGCCAGGGGACGGTCGAAGCCGCCAACGTCGCCACCAGCGCCAAGGCGGGCAGGGCGTCCACGATCTGACGCGACTCGGAATGGATGCCCCAGACGAGGTGCACGAGGAGGAACAGCGTCATTCCGGTTCCCAGGCGATGCGCGACCGCCACGACCTGCGGCCAGAACACGATGAGGACGGCCGCGACCAGCCCGAAGTACGCGGCGTGGGCGACGAGGAAGACACCCGGCCGCGCCTGCGAGTAGATCGCCAGATGGCGAAGGAAGTACGCGGTGTCGAACTGGGGCGGGGCGGCGAACGCCCGCGTCACGATGGCGACGGCGGTGGCGAGCGCGGCCACCATGGCCCACCGGATCCAGGCTCCGCCGCCGAGGAGCGCACGCGGCGCCAAACTTTCCGTCGCCGTGAGGTCTCCGACCACGCGGGCCAGATAGAGGATCACGACGATCGCGGCCACGATTCCACCGCCCTGCTCCCCGACGGCCTCGCGATGCACCCAGGTGAGGGCCGCGAAGGCGGCCACGATCCCCCCCGTCACCGTCAGGCGCCACCAGGCGGGCGCCGGCGTCGAAGACACCGGAACCGCCGGATAGACGAAGAGGAAGGCTCCGAACGCGAGCAGGGAAGGCCAGGTGAAGGCGCCGACGGCCAGGACCAGGATCAGGGCGGCCGGGCGGCGGGCGACGTAGAAATACAGGAGGGCCGCTCCCAGAGCCTGGGCGCAGGAGTCCGTGAGCGGCGCGTAGTAGTACGGCATCTTCAGGTTCGCGAAATTGAAGAACAGGAGGACGAACCCGAGCCAGAGGCTTCGCTCACCGGCTCCCAGGCGGCGCGCCGCCGCCGTCCAGGCGGCGAGGGCCATCAGCGCGAAGGCGAGGTTGATCCACGCGAACGCGTCGCGCGCCCGCGCCGCGTCCGCCGGGCCCCCCGTCGCCTGGAGCACGAGCCACACCAGCGTCGAAGGGATGATGCGGCGGGCCCGGTAGGCGTCGACCGAGTGACCGGACAGCGCCGCCGGAAGGTTCGCCGCCGTCTCTGCGTAGAAGCGGCCATCCCAGCCGAGGCCGCCGCCGACGGGGATGACCTCGCCGTGGCAGATCTGCAGCGCCGCCGCGCAGACGAGGACGGCCGGAGCGGCCACCGCGAACGGGATCCGCAAGCGCCGCCGGGGCGCCGAGGGCTCGTTCGCGTCCATCAGGCCCGCAGTGTACACGCGGCCGAATCGTTGGCGCTCGAGCGTGCTTTCGGGGATACTCGCGAGTGCCCGCGACGTCCCCCAACGACGGTCGAGCCCTCGCTCCTTCGCCGCGGCGCCGTGGTGCCGTCGCCGTCGGCACCGCCCTCCTCGTGAGCCTGGCCTGCCTCAGCGCGGCCACTGTCGCCCGGCTGGAGGATACGGCGGAGGATCGCTGGCGGCGGCTGACACGCCGCTACTGGGAGGACACGTACCTCGCCATCGGGCATCGCCTGAGCGGAAGGTTCCCGGTTGCCTACCGCGCCGTGCAGGGATTCTCGGGCCCGCGGGGCCGCGGATTCGAGGAAGTGCGGCCGACGCTGACGAGCGCCGCCACCACCGCGGCCATCCCGTCGTGGCGGTTCTGGGAGACGTTGCCCCTCGAGATCTTCCGCCGCCCCCGGCCGATTCCGATCTTCCCGCGCTATGACGACGCGGGCCGCCCGCTCCTCCTCTCGTTCGGGTTCCGCCTGCTCGGCGGCGTCTCTCCGTTCCTCCTCTTCTGGATCGGGCTCCTGGCCGCGGCGCCGGTGCTCGCCTGGATGGGGTGGGAGTTGTCCGCGGCCGGGGCCACTTCCGCCGCCGCCACGCTCCTGATCCTCATCGGCCTCTGTCCCTTCGTGGCCGACGTCCTCGCCTCGCCCTATTCGGCCCTGGGGTTCTACCTCGTCGCGCTGTTTGCGCTGCTCGCCCTGGCCAGCTACACAGCCCTCGCCCCGTCTCCGACCGCCAGAGGCGTGATGGCCCGAACCCTCGCCGCCGGCCTCGTGCTCGCCATCTGCTCCGCGTGTCGCGCGAGCGGCCTCGCGCTTCTGCCCGGGTTCCTGCTCGCGGTGGCGATCGGCGCCTACCGCGCGGCGGCGGCCGGGGGAAGTACGGGCCGCCCGCGCCGGGTCCTGCTCGTGGCGCTGCTGGGCGCCGCCGCCGTACTCATCCCGGCCGCGGGCGTGTCGCGCGCGATCCAAGGGCTCATCGCTCGGACTCTTGCCGACCGTAGCCGGCCCGTCGACGTTCCCCCGCCCGTCCATCCCTTCTGGCACGGCATCTGGATCGGGCTGGGCGACTTCGACCGCAGCAAGGGGTACGTCTGGAACGACCAGGCCGCCTTCGACGCCATCGTGCGCGCGGGCGGGACCCCTTCGACGACGACCTACTACGATCCCGCCAACGAGCGGATCGCGCGCAATCTCATATTGCGCGACGTCGCGTCCGATCCGGCCTGGATGGCGGGCATCATGATCAAGAGGACGGCGGCGACCCTCACCCAATGGAAGCTGCGGCCGTGGGCTGCGCTGAGCGGGCAGTCGATCGCGCCCGCCACCGCCCCCAACGAGGGGCAGATCGACAGCTACTACACGCTGGCCACGCCCGTGGACCAGTTCGGCATCGGCGGCCGGAACCTGGAGCTTCCGATCCCGGTCCTCGTCGCGCCGGCCCTCTTTCTCGCCGCCGCCGCCGTGCGCGCGCGGAGGCGGCGCCACCCCGACCTCCCGCTCGAGCGCCGCCTGGGCGTCCTCGCCTGCGCCGCCGTCGCCACGATCGCCCACCCCGTGCTCCTGACCACGGCCAGCGCGCTGGAGACGGAGGCCTTTGCCCTCACCTACGTCGTGGGCGCCGCTTTCTTCGTCGAGCGGATGGCCTCCAGGAACTCGTCGTAGTCGCGAATGTAGTCGACGGGGTCGTATTCCCGCGACGCCAGCACGAGCACGAGCGCCTCCTCGGTATGGCGGTAGAAGGTGGCCCAGGTGAGGGGAGGCACGTAGAGCCCGACGCCGGGGCGGTCGAGCACGACTTCTTCCCTCTCCGTCCCGTCGTCCACCATCACCGCGCAGCTGCCGCGCAGGCAGACGAAGAGCTGCTCCAGCGTCCGGTGCGCGTTCTCGCCGCGGACCTCCTTGGAGGGCACGTCGAAGACGGCGAAGAACCGGCGGGGCTGGAACGGGATCTCCTTTCCGGCCTCCCCCGCGGCCAGCGTGCCGCGGATGTCCGTGAACACGGGCATGGCCACCACGCGCACGCCCGCCACGCGCAGGGGATCGTTCCCCACCGGCGCGGGCCGGGTGGCCAGGGACCCCTTGGCCTGGCTGGAGACGTATCCCGTGATGCGGGCGGGGTTGCCGGTGACGACGGCGTGGGCGGGGACCGGGTGCGTCACCACCGCGCCCGCCCCCACCATCGCCTGGGTGCCGATGGTGACGCCGGCGAGGATGGTGGCGTTGGCGCCGATGGAAGCCCCCTTGCGCACGAGCGTGCGTCCGAACTCCTCCGGGTACTGCTTGCTCCGCGGGAACCGGTCGTTCACGAACGTGACGTTGGGACCGACGAAGACGTCGTCCTCCAGCCGCACGCCGTCCCAGAGCTGGACGCCCGACTTGATGGTGACGCGGTCCCCCAACACCACGTCGTTCTCCACGAAGACGTGATCGCAGACGTTCGCGTCCGCGCCGATGCGGGCGCCGGCGAGGATGTGGGCGAAGGCCCACACCCGGCTCCCCTCCCCGAGCACCGCCCCCGGCTCGACGATGGCGCTCGGATGGATGAAGGGGGGCATCCGTTCAGCGCGTCGCGGCGGAGGCCGAGGGAGCGGGTGCGGAGGCGGCGGCCTCCCCCGCCCCTCGGCCCACCTCCGCATTCACCGCACGCGCGATCACGAACGGCGGGCGCGGCCGGACTTCCTCGAGGATCCGCCACAGGTACTCACCCATGATCCCGGTCACGACGAGCTGCGTCCCGGAGACGACGAGGAGCACGACCATGAGGGCCGAGAACCCGCGCTCGGGGATGCCGCCGCGGAGGCGGATCACGATGAGGAGGAGGGCATAGGCGAAGCCCAGGAACGCGAGGAGGAAGCCCACCGCCGAGGCCAGGCGCACGGGAAGGTAGGAGAAGGCGGTGAAGGCGTCGATGAAATATTTGACCTTCCGGGACAACGTCCAGCCCGAGCGACCGTGCTGCCTCTTCTGCCGGGTGTAGTGGACGACGGCACGCCGGAAGCCCAGCCACATGATCTGGCCGTAGAGGTACGAGTGCTTCTCCGGCATGGCCGTGAGGCCGGCGACGACCCGGCGGTCGAGGAGCACGAAGTCGAAGCCGTCGCGCGGGAAGTCCTTGAAGACGAGTGCGCGGAAGGCCCGGTTGAACACCGTCGCGAAAAGGCGGGTCATCGGAGGGTCGTCACGTCCCTGGCGCGCGGCCAGCACCACCTCCGCCCCCGCCTGCCAGCGCCGCGCCATCTCCGGAATGAGCTCCGGGGGATCCTGGAGGTCGGCGGCGATGATACAGACGGCGTCACCACGGGCATGCAGGAGACCGGCCATGATGGCCGCGTTGGAGCCGAAGTTCCGGGAGAGCCGCAAGGCGGTGACGGAGGCGTCGCCGCCGGCCAAGGTGGAAAGCACATCGAACGAATCGTCGGCGGACCCGTCGTCGACGAAGACGACATGGAGGTCCAACGAGGCCTCGCGTCCGGCCGCGCGCACACGATCGATCAGCTCGGCCAGGTCACCCGCGTTGTTGTAGACGGGGACCACGACGCTCAGGCATGGCACCGACGGCGACAGTAGCATCATGGGTCGGCGGCGGGCAATACGGTAGAATGGCCCCCTCATTCACGAGGACGTCATGGATACCGCCACCACCATCATCGACGCGCAGGCCGACATCGAAGGGACCCTGAGAGGCAAAGACGCCCAGGTCCTCGGAAGGTTCCGCGGCCAGATCGACCTCACCGGACGCCTGGTCCTGGGCGAAGGGGCCAAGGTCGACGCCAAGGTGACCGCGGACGCGGTCGAGATCGCGGGCGAATACAAGGGCGAGCTCAAGGCCCGCAGCCTCTCCGTCCTCGAGAAGGGTCGCGTGGAAGGGACGATCGACGCCCAGCGGCTGGCCATGCGCGAGGGCGCGCTCCTGAACGGCTCCGTGAACGCGGGCGACGGCCGGCCCGCGCCCCGGGCGAGCATGACGGGGTTGGCCACCGGGTGATCCTCCGCGAGCTGGCCGACCGCCTCGGGTGCGTCCTCCGCGGTGACGGAGGCGTCGAGGTGCACCGGGTCAGCGGAATCGAAGACTCGGGACCGGGAGACCTCACGTTCGTGGCCAACCCGCGCTACGTCCCGCGGCTGGCCACCACGCGCGCCTCCGCCGTGATCCTGTCCCCGGACCTGGAGACGCCCCTGCCGAGCCTCGTCTCCCCCAACCCGTACCTCGCATACGCGCGGGCGGCGGGGATCCTCCATCCCCAGGCCCGGCCCGCGCCCGGCGTCGATCCCGCGGCCCACGTGCATCCGACCGCGCGCCTGGAAGCGGACGTGCACGTCGGCCCCCTGGCCGTGGTCGGCGCCCGCGTGCGCGTGGGCGCGCGCAGCGTGGTCCACGCGCACTCCGTCCTGTACGAAGGGGTCGAGATCGGCGAGGACTGCGTGCTCCACTCCGGCGTGCACGTGCGCGAAGGCTGCCGCCTCGGCCACCGCGTCGTGGTGCAGAACGGCGCCGTCATCGGGGGCGACGGCTTCGGCTTCGCCCGCGATCAGGACGGGCGCTACGAGAAGATCCCCCAGGTCGGGATCGTGGTGGTGGAAGACGACGTCGAGATCGGCGCCCTCGTCGCCATCGACCGTGCGGCCATGAAGGAGACGCGCATCGGCCGCGGCACCAAGATCGACAACCTCGTGCAGATCGGCCACTCCGTGACCGTGGGCCGGGACACCGTGCTCGCGGGCCAGGTGGGCATCGCGGGCAGCACCCGCATCGGCGACGGCGTCACCCTCGCCGGCCAGGTCGGCGTGGCCGGGCACATCACCGTCGGCGATCGCGTGATCGCGACCGCGCAGACGGGGATCCCCTCTTCCGTGGAGGCGGGGGCCATGGTCTCCGGCTATCCCGCCATCGACAATCGCGCCTGGCTCAAGGCGAGCGCGGTATTCCACCGCCTCCCCGAGCTGCTCAAGCGTCTGCGCGAGCTGGAAGCGGCGGTGGGCGTGAAGCGCGAAGGCTAGCGGGAGCGCGCGGTCCGGCCGGAGCCGGCTGCGGCCACGCTCGCGACGTCGAAGGCTTCCAGGACCGGGCGCCCCGTCGCTCCGCCCGAGAGGTTCAGCCCCAGCACCCAGGCCGCGGTGGCCGCGGTGTCGGTGGTGACGATGCTCCTCGTGAGCGCGCGCGCGGGAATGCGGGGTCCGGCCGCCACCCACGGGATTCGCATGTCGACCGCCTGCGTGGTGCCGTGGTTCCAGTCGTGCCCGCCATGGTCCGCGGTCACGATCACGGTCGTGCCCTCGGGGAGGACGGCCAGCACGCGTCCGACCGCGCGGTCCGCGTTCGCGATGGCGTCGAGGTAGGCGCCGGACATCCAGCCCTGCGCGTGGCCGGTCATGTCCGTCTGGGGCAGGTGCACGAACATCAGGTCGAAGCCCGCCATCGACTCCGCGATCGCGCGCGTCGCGACTTCCTGGTCGTCACCCGCGCAGAGGTCGAAGCGCTGGATCATCCCCGGCACGTCCAGCTGCCGGAACTTCTCCTTGCCCGCCACGAGCACGGTGCGGAGGCCCGCAGCGCGCGCGGCCGTGAACACGGTGGGCACCGGGATCAGGCCCTTCTCCGGCCGATAGTCGTCCCAGGTGATGCCGTGGGCGGACGGAAGGTAGCCGGACAACATCGACGCGTGCGACGGGAGCGTGGTGGACGGCATGATCGTCTGCGCCTGCCACGTGTACGCCCCACGCGCGGCGAGGCCCATGATCGCGGGCGCGCCCGCCTGGAGCAGCGCGTCCGGCCGCAGCCCGTCGACGGAGAAGATCACGACGCGCGGGGTCGAGGGCGAGGGCGACGGCGAGGGAACGAGGGCCGCCGGCGTGGGCTGGGTGGCGGAGTGCCCGCAGCCGGAGAGGAGGAGAGAGACGAATAAGGCCAGGGGCCGGCGCCGCGCGCGGCACAGTCCTGCGCGCGCAGATTGTTCGCGGGAAACCAAGACACCCCCAAGGACGATGTGGTAGGGAATGTCCGAGGATAACACGGGGCCGCGGGGACCCGGAAATGCCTAGGAGGGGGCGAAGTAGCCGGCGCGGTGCCGCACGCGCAGCCCCTTGCCCGGCACGTCCACCTTCAAGCGGCGGAACTTCCCGTCGCGCGCGGGATCGTCGGAGACGTAGCCGAGGACGTATTGCGCCTGCAGCTCCTGCAGGATGCGCTCGTAGATCGCGGCCAGGTCCTTCGACGACCGCGGGGTGAACACCGCCCCTCCGGTCACCGCCGCCATCTCCTCGAGCACCGACTTCGAGCGCAGGCCTCGCGCGCTGCCAGGCGTGAACCCGGTCGTGAACGCGATCGGATAGATGGTGACGCCGCTGGAGCGGATGAGCTGGAGGCACTCCCCCAGGGAGAGCGCGCTGCGCGTGTCCTCCCCGTCCGTGAAGATGACGAGTACCTTCCGTCCCGTGGCGTCCTGCACGCGCGAGAGGTAGACGGAGATGGCGTCGTAGAGCGCGGTGTCGCCGCCCCCCTTGGCCTCCGCGATGCGCTCGAACAGCCCCTGCTGGTTCTCGCTGTTGTAGCGGGAGAGGCGGATGTCGTCGTCGAAGAAGATGGTCACGAGATCGCGCGCGCGCGGGATCGACTCCAGGAAGCGCACGGCCGCCTCCTGCGAGAGCTTGAGCTGCTGGAGCATGCTCGCACTCGTGTCCATGAGCAGGCCGAGGTCGAGGGCGAGCGTCTCCTCCTGACCCGGCTCCACCGCGCGGCCGAAGAGCTGGACGCGCTGCGGCCGCCCGTTCTCGAGCACGGTGAAGTCGTCGGGCTTGAGGTTGGAGACGAGGTGGCCGGTGGCGTCGCGGACGGTAACGGTGAGGTGGACCTCTTCGAGCTTGGTGGGAAAGACCGGCGCCGGCGCCGGACGATCCGCCGCGGGCGAGCGCGCGGCGGTGAGGAACGCCCCCAGAGCGAGCCCGACGATTCGGGAATTCACGAGAAACCGGCGGCGTCGCACCCGCATGGAAAGGGCCCCCGGCCCCGGGCCAATTCTACCTCCCCCGGCCCTAGCGCAGGACTTCGATGACGCGCACGGCGAGGTCGACCTTGTTGAAGGGCGGCATCACGTAGGCGCCCTGCACGAGGTCTCGCACGGCGAGGAGCGCCTCCTGCGCGATGCGCACGCCCTCCGCCTGCGCGTCTTCTCCGGACCCCGCTTTGCGCATGCGCTCGCGGATGTCCTCCGGGATCGTCATGCCTGGCACTTCGTTGTGGAGGAACTCCGCGTTCTTGTGCGAGTAGAGAGGCAGGATCCCGATGAGGACGGGCACGTGGAGGTGGCGGATCATCCCGAGGAACGTCTCGACCGTCTTCGGGTCGTAGACGGGTTGCGTCATCACGTACTCCGCGCCCGCCTTGATCTTCTCCTCCAGGCGTCGCACTTCCTTCTCGAGGTCGGGCTTGCTCGGATCCGCGCCGCAGCCGATGTGGATGCCCAGGGGCGGGCCGATGGCGTTGCCGGCCAGGTCGCGCCCGTGGTTGAGGTGGTCCATGATGCGGATGAGCCCGATCGAGTCCACGTCGTAGACCGCGGTCGCATCCGGGTAGTCGCCGAGCTTGGGCGGATCGCCGGTGATGGCGAGGATGTTCCGCAGTCCCAGGGCGTAGGCGCCCAAGAGGTCGGACTGGATGCCGAGCAGGTTCCGGTCGCGGCACGTGTAGTGGAGGATGGTGTCCACTCCCACCTTCGTCTGCATGAGGACGCAGAGCGACTGCGCGCTCATGCGGGCGGAGGCGCGGGGGCCGTCGGCCACGTTGACGGCGTCGATCTCGTTCTCCTTGCAGTACTGGGCGCGGTCGATGATGCGGCCGGCATCCGCGCCCTTGGGGGGATCGAGCTCGACGGACACGACGAACTTCTTGCCCATGTTCCGCGCCAGCGGGCTCTTCTCCTCGCGCGGGATGGGCGGCAGCGTCTCCTTGGCCGCCACCTGCGGCACGACGGTGACGACTTCCCGCGCCGGCTGGACCATGCGCACGGACCGCACGAGGTTCCGGATGTGGGCGGGCGTAGTGCCGCAGCAGCCACCGACCACGGTGGCGCCGGCGGCGATGAAGCGCCGGGCGTAGGACGCCATGTATTCGGGCGTGCAGAGGTAGACGTAGCGCCCGTCCACCATCGCGGGCGCGCCCGCGTTCGGCATGGCCGAGAGCTTGAGGCGCTTGGCCACGGAAGCCATGCGCTGCACCGTCTCCAGCATGGGCTGGGGGCCCTGGCTGCAGTTCGCGCCCACCACCGTGACGTCCCAGTCCTCCAGGGTGCGCACGACGTCTTCCGGCTTGTCCCCGTAGAACGTGGTGCCCTCTTCCGTGAACGTCATCGACACCGTGATCGGCAGGGCACTGACGGCGCGGATGGCGGTGACGGCGGCGCGCGCCTGGTCGAGGGCGGGGATCGTCTCGATGGCGAAGAGGTCCACGCCCCCTTCGGCGAGGCCTTCCGCCTGCTCCTGGTACGCGGCGACGGCCTCGTCGAACGTGATGTTGCCGAGGGGCTCCAGGGGCTTCCCCAGCGGCCCGATCGACCCCGCCACCAGGCCGCGGCCCTGGGCCGCCTCGCGCGCGACCCGCGCGCCTTCGCGGTTGATCTTGCGGACCTGTTGATCGAAGCCATGGGGTCCGAGCTTGAAGCGATGTGCGCCGAAGGTGTTGGTCTCGATGATGTCCGCGCCCGCGTCGAGGTACTCCTCGTGCACGGACCGGACGAGCGCCGGGTTGGAGAGGTTCAGCTCGTCGAAGCAGCGGTTCACGAACACGCCGCGGGCGTACAGCATCGTGCCCATGGCGCCGTCACCGACGACCACGCCGTCTTGCAGGCGCTCGAGGAAACCCTTGACCGGCGCGGGTTGGACGTTGGACCCGCTCATGACCGATCAGTTTAGCCGAGCGTCGCGGGCCTCACCAACCGCGGGGCGGTGCCAAACTGTGTCATGGAGACTCGTGCCCTGGGCCGATCCGGGCTCAGCGTCCCGGTCATCGGGATGGGGACCTGGCGGACCTTCGACGTGTCCTGGCCGGATACGGGAGAGCGGTGTCGGACGATCGTTTCCACCGCGCTTGCAGGCGGGGCGCGCCTCTTCGACACGTCGCCGATGTACGGCCGGGCCGAGCGCGTGCTCGGCCGTTGCCTGGAGGGCCGGCGGGACGAGGCCCTGGTCGCTACGAAAGTGTGGACCCCGTCCGCGCGGGAAGGCCGGGAGCAGATCGGGCGCGCTCTCGACTGGTACGGCGGTCGGGTGGACATCTACCAGGTGCACAACCTGGTGAGCTGGCGCGAGCACCTGCCCTACCTCAACGAGCTGCGCGAGCGTGGCCAGGTGCGGATGACCGGCGCGACGCATTACAGCCACGGGGCACTGCCGGAACTGCTGCGTGTGATGCGGACGGGATGGATCACTCAGATCCAGATTCCCTACAACGTGCAGGACAGGGTCGTGGAGGCGGAGGTTCTACCGGCAGCGGCGCAGCTTGGCATCGGCGTGATCGTAATGCAGCCGCTCGGAGTGGGTGCCTTGGCCCAACGCGCGCCCGCCGCGGACGCGCTCAAGCCCCTCGAGAGATTCGGCGTGCGCACGTGGGCACAGGCACTATTGAAGTGGATCCTCAGCGACGCCCGCGTTCATTGCGCGATTCCGGCGACCAGCAGCATGGCGCATATGAAGGAGAACGCCGCCGCTGGCGATCCGCCGTGGCTTGACGCGGCCGCGCGCCGCTACGTGACGGAGTTGCTCGACCGAAGATGACGGCCCACTCGCCGCCGCCTCTTGACTTCAGCGCTTCGCTTTCTTCGTCTTCTTCTTCGGGTTCTTCTTCGTGCGCGAGGTCTCGTAGCGCTCGACGTATTCGTCGACGGCGACGCGGGCGATGGTGTCACCCACGACGTCAAGCGGCAGATCGTCGAGCTTCTTGAAGTGGACGCAGCAACCGCCCATGTCGAGCTTCTTGCCCGTTTTCTTGTAGGCGATCTGGAACTCTCTCCTGACCTTGGGGTCGCTGTAGACGGTCATCAGGTAGAGGGTCATGAGCTTCGTATGCGCGCCGAGCGCCGCGAGCGTCAGCGGATGACCGTTGTGCGTGTTCGGTAGCGTGGCCAGCGGCACGACCCAGGCGAGCATGCCCCAGTCGACCGTCTCCTCATAGCCCGGCGGCAGGTGCTCGTTGACGGCGTCGCGGACGGCGTTGATGGCGTCTTTGCGCTCGGCGGGCACGGACGCGAGCCACTGTTTGACGGTGAGCGGCGGACGTTCCTTCGCCATTCGCCGACTCGTTACCGACCACACGCTCCCGACGGCTTCCAGTCCGAGGGTATCCCCCGCGGCTGGGTCGAATCATGGATGACCAGGGCGAACGCACGCCGGAGAGTCGTGCCCGTGACGTTCAGCTCCATCGGAATATTCGGTCGCACCGTCTGGGTTCCTCCGGCCCGCCCCCGGTTCGCGCCATCCGGAGTCTCCAGGCACTGCTCTCCGGCCAGCACGTACCAGCCTTCGGGGCCCGGGTGTGTATGCACCCTCGAGCTGTCGCCGGGCCGCATGACCGCGTAGGAGAGAACCGCGGCGTAGCTCTTTGCTTCGGAGAGCTGCAGTGGTCCGACGATCGCGATCGCTTCACCTCCCCGCGGAGCCGGGTCTCGGGGACCGAATTCGGAGAGCCACGCTCGTCCGTCCTCCTCCACCACGAGTCCGGTCGCGCTCCTGGCCGCCTCCGCCGCCTTCCGGGTGGGAAATGCGCGCAGGTGCCAGTAGACGGATGTCTGGCTGAAATGAAGTCCGGTGACCGTGCCCACGTTGAAGCAGCCGAACTCCGGCCGCTTCTCGCCCGGCGGCACGTCCACGCAGGCCACTTCGGTCAAGTGATCGTGTCCGGCGGGACCGGGCACCTGCGCTTGCAGGTGTCCGATGGGCACGACTTGAAAGGCGACCAGCAACAGTCCGAATACCCGGATGAATGGAGTTCCGGCCTTGTCCGATCCTTCGAGAGTGACTTTCATGGGTGCGAGCTTGGCACACAATGAACGGAGACGGGACGCGGTCACGGCTTGGATGGCGCGGCAAGATCCGCGGGCGGCGCGGCCGACAGACTTGCCTGGATGAACTTCGCCACGTCCCCCTTCAGCCGCGCCAGCTCGCGCGTGCTGATGTACATCATGTGCCCCGCCTCGTATTGTGACGTGCTGATCCGCCCCTTCTGGCTCGGATCCAGCCCGAGGTGGGTGAGCGTGTAGTCCGTTGCGAAATACGGAGTGGCCAGGTCGTAGTAGCCGGACGCCACGAACAACCGCATGGCGGCGTTCTTCGCGAACGCGCTGCGCAGAGATTCGCTGACGTCCGCATACCCGTTCCCCGCCCCGAAGTCCCAGGGCGTGCCGATCCCGCCTCCCAGGATGTAGTACGTGAGATCGCTCTTGTAGCCGAGCGACCGCCGCACGTAGTCGTTGAACGTCGCCGTGTAGGGCGGCCGGATGGCGGCCATGCTCGGGTCGTAGTCGGGCCGTTCGCCGGCCGCGGTCGGATCGATTCCCTCGAACCGGCTGTCCAGGCGGCCCACCGTGCGCCGCCGCTCGCGCAGCAGCTCTTTGCAGAAGTGCTGAATCTCGATTCGCAGGTCGCTGTCCTCGACATACTGCTTGTCGAGCCCGGTGTAGCGGGACAAACGGTCCGCCACGGCCGCCCGCTCGGCCCCCGTCAGCCGGTCACCCTTGGCCAGCGCGGTCGGGTAGTCCACGGCCGACCAGCGCTCCACCTCGTCCAGGAACGCGCGCAGGGGCTTGCTCTGCAAGTCCGCGGGCAGCTTCTTGTGGTACCACGCCGTCGCCGCGTAGGTCGGGAGGAACAGCGGGTACGGCGTGTCGTTGCCCCGGGCGAACCGATTCGTCTGGAAGTTGAGCACCGACGACACGAGCATGATGCCGTTGAGGGCGATGCCGCGGTCGACGAGGTGCCCGGAGAGCCCAGCCGCGCGCGTGGTCCCATAGCTCTCACCGACGAGGAACAAGGGCGAGGCCCAGCGCTCGTGCCGGCTGAGGTAGAGGCGGATGAACTCCCCGACGGATTGGATGTCGCCCTCGACTCCCCAGAACTTCTTGCCCAGCTCCGGCTTCTTGGGACGGCTGTAGCCCGTCCCCACGGGGTCGATGAACACGAGGTCGGTGAGGTCGAGCCAAGTCGCGTCGTTGTCCACGAGCTCGAACGGCGGCGCGGGCATGGCGCCCTCCTCGAGCATGCGCACGCGCTTGGGCCCGATGGCCCCGAGGTGCAGCCAGACCGAAGACGACCCGGGCCCACCGTTGAACGAAAACGTCAGCGGCCGCTTCTCCGGCCCGCCCGTCCGCTCCGCGACGTAGGCCATGTAGAAGATGTTCGCTTCCGTCTCTCCCGCCTCGTTCTTGAGGGGCATCATCCCGGTGGTGACGGAATAGCGCAGGGTGCGCCCGCCCAGGCGCAGCTCGTGGCGCGTGACGACGGGCGGCTCCTCCTTCTCGCGCGGCGTCTCTCGGTCCTTGGTCTTCTCCCCCGCCGTCGTCTCACCCGCGCTCGGTTCGTCGGAGGCGGCGGGACGGGGCGAGGCTTCGGTCCGCGCGGGCCGCCGCGCCGGGGCGGCGCCGGGGCTCGGGCTCGAAGAGGCCTGGGGAGCGAGGAGGGCAAGGACCGCGAGGGTCAGGAGCATGACCGCGAGTCTATGAGGTGTCCGGCGACGCGGGCAACTACCCGGCTACTTCCGGCGAGCGATGAAGCTGGCGAAGCTGAGGCGGATCTCCCCGTCGCGCCCGCGCAGGTAGACCTTGGCCAGCTGCCCGGGAGCGGCGTGGCGGCACAGGTCGTACAGCTCCTGCAGCGTGCGCACCTTGTGCTCGGCGTCCACGAACTCGCGGCCCTGACGGCGGGTCACCAGGACGACGGCGATGGGCGCATCGTCCTCGTCCTCGGCCTCCGGCTCGCGTTTAGAGTCCAAGGATCCGTTCCTCGGTCTGCACGAGACCCTCGCGCTTCTTCTCCTCCAGGACCTTGCGCACGGCCCCGTACTCCGCGGGGGGCACGGGCAGGCGCAACGGACGCGAGGCCCCACGGGGCATCAGGTAGAGCACGATGTCCGGCATCTCGCGGAAGGCCATGCGCCCGATGCGAGCGTAGGGCAGGAACCCCGCATCCGCCCATACCCCGTCGCGGTAGAAGCCGACCTGGATGCGCGTGGAGAGCGGCACGATCAGGATGAAGTAGAGCGCCATCACCGCCTGGCTGAAGACGTGATGGACGGGCCGGTCCATGGTGGCGTTGAGGACGGCGACGGCACCGCTCACGACGCCGAGGATGATCTGCAGCGCGTAATGGCGTGGTTGCGGAAGGGCCCAGGTGAGGACGGCGGTCGGCCGCACGCGCTGGAACTGCGCGTAACGCAGCAGGCCGCGGCCGTTGAGGACGGAGAAATACAGGCCCAGCCCTCCGAGCACGATCGAGAGCATGAGCTGGTTCGCGTAGGGCATCAGGAGGCCGGCACCGCGGCCAGGGCCGCGTCCGCGTCCGCGACGAGGTCGGCCGCGTCCTCGACACCCAGCGACACGCGCACCATCCCGGGATCGATGCCCGCCGCGCGTAGCTGGGCTTCGGAGTATCCGTGGTGCGACGTGTGCACGGGCAGGCTGACCAGCGTCTCCACGCCGCCCAGGCTGGCCGCGCGGGCCATGAGGCGCAGGCCGTCGTAGAACCGCTCGGCGGCGGGGAGCCCGCCGCGCAGGACGAAGGCGACCATCCCCCCGAACGACGACATCTGGCGCCGCGCGACCTCATACCCGGGGTCCTTGGGCAGGCCGGGGTACACGACCTTCGCGATCTTCGGATGGTCCTGGAGATGCACGGCGAGGGCCATCGCGTTCTCGCACTGCCGGGCCACGCGCAGGTGCAGCGTCTTGAGGCCGCGCAGGACGAGGAACGCCGAGTGCGGATCGAAACATCCGCCCAGCACCTTCAGCAGGTCGCGCGCCTTGTCCATGCGCGCGCGGCTGCCGACGAGGGCGCCGCCGATGATGTCGCTGTGCCCGCCCAGGGCCTTGGTGAGGCTGTGCATGACGATGTCGGCGCCCAGGCCCAGGGGCCGCTGCAGGAACGGCGAGGCGAAGGTGTTGTCCACCATCACGGCGAGGCCGGCCGCGTGCGCCTGGCGCGCGACCTCTTCGATGTCGATGACCTCGACCGCGGGGTTCGTCGGGCTCTCGAGCACGACCAGGCCGCTGCGCGGCCCCGCCACCTCGCGGAGGCGCAGCAGGTCCGCGGGGGCGACGATGCGGCTGGACATCCCCCACTTCGGGAGGAGCTCGCGCACGAACCTGGTCGTGCCGCCGTAGAGCGACGCGCTGGCCAGGACCTCGTCCCCCGCCTCGAGCACGGACAGGATCCCGGTGGTGGCGGCGGACATCCCCGACGCGAACACGACCCCCGCCTCCGCGCCTTCCAGGGCGGCCAGCGCTTCCTCCAGCGCGCGGAGGGTGGGGTTGCCGTAGCGCGTGTAGAACTCGAAGGCGAGGTCCGGATCGCCGTCGAGGTACCGGCGCATCTCCGCCGCGGAATCGAACACGAACGTGGAGGACTGCACGATCGGCGTCGTGAGCGAGCCCTGGCGCGGCCCGCCGTTGCCGTGGACGGCGCGAGTGCCGATGCCGCGGCGCGGGCGCCCGCCGCCTTCCTTCTCCGCGCTCACAGCTCGACCGTCTGCGGACGCGGCTCCGCCCCCGCGGCCGGCGTCTCCGGGACGGCGCCCACCACGGGCTCGACGAAGAGGCGGTAGGCGTCGCGATACCCGAGCTCCAGGAGGTCGGAGGCGGTGGCCCGCACTTCGGTGGCCGGGTCTTCCGATCCGTCGAGGTCCAACGGTGCGAGGACGCGGCGGTCGGGGCGGATCACGTAGAGGTCGATCGCACGATAGATGCGGCCGGTGGCCGGGTCCTGCCAGCCGCGGCCGCCGTCGTCCGTGCGATGGCCGAGGGTTTCGACCAGGCGGTTGAGGCGCTCGGTCGCGCGCAGGTCCACCTCGACCGCCTGGCGCTCGAGCGTGGCCAGCACGCCGTCGGCCAGGGCACGTGCCCCGCGCCGCCGGGCCAGGGGCCGCGCCTCTTCGGGGGCGGCGGTGACGAAGAGGATCTGCTCCGCGCCCGCGGCGATCGCTTCCGAGAGACCGGAGCCTCCGGCCAGGCTCGCCTCCGTGAGCCGGTGGCTCTCTCCGGCGAAGATGCCACCTTTCGGGAACGACACGCGCCGGACGGGGGCCACGCCGGGCGCGAGGAGGCCGGTCATCGCGGCGTCGAACAAGAGCGCGTCGTAGCCGGGAACGCGCAGGTCCACCGCGTCCGGCAGCCCCTCGAGACGGGATCGGGGGCCGCGCGCCCGCGCGGAAACGAATCCCGCACGGTGCGCGTCGTCGAGCACGACGAACGGCAGGGGCCCCCCCGTCTCCAGGTCGGCCGTGCGCAGGATCAGCTCGCGGAAGCCCGGCTGCCCGAGGTTCTCGACGAGGAGCGAGACGTATTTCCGTCCCAGCTCCGCCTCCGAGGGCGCGCGCGAGATGGCGGGGCCGCGCGCGATCTCCCACAGCGCCTCGAGCAGGCGGTCGCGAGCCGGGCTCGGATCGAGCAGCCATTCGAAGCTCTCGGCCAGCCGGCGGCGCTGCGTCACCCACAGGCGCAGGACGCCGAGGAGCCCGGCCGCGCACAAGAAGAAGATGGGCAGCGACAGCGACGCCAGGTAGGGCGCCCGCAGCACGGAGGGAGCGCCCAGGAGCGCGGCCCCGACCCGACCCGCCCACCCGGGCGAGACGAGGTCGAAGATCAACACCAGCGGGAAGAGGAGACCCGCGGTCAGGGCGAGCAGGACCGGGAGCAGGAAGACGCCGAACGAGCAGGCCAGGAGCAGGATCGCGATGCGGACGGCCGGACGCAGGCGGAAGAACGCGTCCCAGCTCACGTTGGCCCAGAACCCGCTCTCGCCGTAGAGCCGGGGCCCGCCCGCGACCGCGCCGAAGGCCGCCCCCACCGCGCCCACACCCGACCCCACGACGAGGTCGAGCTTGACGCCGCTCTCGTCGAGCGCCTTCAGCACGCCCGCGTGATACGCGCCGGAGGTGCCGCTCCCGGTCAGCACCAGGGCGGTGCGCCGCCTGGGGGAATACTCTCTCATCCGCGCTCGAGCGAGATTATCACCGATAGCGACCAGGCCCGGTCGGAATCGGAGTGCGGGATCAGGCGCGCAGGCGTTCCGTGATGGCCGCCGCGGCCTCCCCGGGAGCGAGATCGACGTAGCGGCCCGTGCGCTTGCCGTGCAGCCACGGCAGGAGCCAGGGCGTGTCGTCGCGCGGCTCGGCGGGCGCGGCCCAGCGCAGGGCCGCGACCGCGTCTTCCAGTCCGTCCATGGTGGTGGACGCCATCGCTTCTTCGATCACGGCGCCCGCGAGGACCGGGTACAGCTCGACCGTGGTCCCGGCGTGATCCAGGACGAGCCCGCGCGCCTCCGCCGCCGGGGTGATCCATGGCGGCAGGGCCGCGGCCAGCTCCGGCCCGCGCCGGGCTCCCGCGCCGAGGACGGCGGCGGCGCGAACCGCCAGCGCGCGATAGTCGTCCTCCGTGACCCGCTGCAGGCACGGCGCCGCACAGGTTCGGACCTGGGCGAACACGCAGCCGAGGCCGAGGGCAAGGTCCGGGGCGGGCTCGAACACGTAGTCGCACGGACGCAGGGGGAAGACGGCGTGCAGGGCCTCGATCGCGGACTGCGCGGCCGCGCGGCTGCGGAAGGGCCCGTACAGGTGCGCGCGTTCGCTCGTCGCCGGGCGCACGACGAGGCGCGGGAAGCGCGCGGCGGGATCGAGGTGGAGATACACCGGCGGCTTCAGATCCCGGCGCTTCGAGAGGGGCACGTGCCGCCCCATCACGCGCTCGAAGGCGAGCCGCTGCGCGAACGGGGTCGTGGTCGCGGCAAAGGCCACCGCGCTCGTGATGGGGGCGAGGTTCGTCGGCGGGCGCGTCCCCTTCTTGGGTGGGGGTCCAGCGCCGAGCTGCGTCGCCACCCATCGGCGCACGTTCGCGGGCCGGCCGATGAGGAGGCTCTGACCGTCGGGGCCGAGGACCTGCGCGACGCCGGGCTTCGTCGGAAGCTGGGCCAGGAGGGCGGCGACGTCGCCGGATTGCAGAGGGACGAGGGTCAGGCGCGGTCCCGCCACGCGCGCCTTTGTCAGGCCTCGGCGGGCGAGTCCTTCACCTGGTCGTGGATGGTGACCAGGCTGGTGATCTCGTACTCCTTCGTCCCCGAGGGCACGCGCACCTCGACCACGTCGCCTTCCTCGTGGTTCAGGAGGCACTTGCCGATCGGCGACGAGGGCGAGATGCGGCCCTGGGCGGGGTCCGCCTCTTCCGGCGTCACGATGTCGTACGTGATCGCGTCCCCGCTGGTGGTGTCCTTGAGCTTCACCGTCGAGCCCAGGCCGACCTTGTCGCGCGGGATCTTGTCGAGGTTCACGAGCGAGAGCGCGGCCAGGCGGCGGTGGAGCTGGCCGATGCGAGCCTGCAGGAACGTCTGGCGCTCCTTGGCGGCCTTGTACTCCGCGTTCTCGCGCAGGTCGCCGTATTCGCGGGCGCGCTGAATCTCTTTCGGAAGCTGGACCTTGAGCTCGTAGTCGAGCCCACGGATCTCCTCCTCCAGCCTCTTCTTGATGTCGATCATGGTCTTCGAAATCGATACTAACATGCCCCCGCGGCGGACCCGTCCACCCGAAGGTATGACCGAAGCGATCATCCGCAGCCGGACCAACCCGCTCGTCAAGCGGCTTCGCGCCCTCAAGGAGCGCGGGGCGGGGAGCGATCTCGCCCTGCTCGAGGGCTTCACGCTCGTCGAGGAGGCGCTGGCGGCCGGGCTCCACCTGGTGGAAGCCGCGGTGACGCCGGCCGCGGAGGAGACGGCGCGGGGCCGGGACCTCGTCCATCAGCTCACCCAACGCCGCACGGCCGTCCGCCGCGTCGCCGCGCCGGTCCTGGAATCGCTGTCCGAGGCGGAGTCGAGCCAGGGCCTCCTCGCGCTCGCGCGGCGCCCCACGTTCGACGAGGAGGCGCTGTTCGCTTCTCCGGCGCTCGTGGTCGTGGCCGCCGGCCTGCAGAATCCGGGCAACGTCGGCGCGCTGCTCCGCGCCGCGGAGGCGGCCGGCGCGACCGGCGCGTACCTCACGAAAGGCACCGCCGATCCCTTTTCGTGGAAGGCCCTCCGGGGCGCGATGGGCAGCGCCTTCCGAGTGCCGCACGTGCGCGGGCTGGCCGCGGGCGAGGTGCTCGACCGCCTGCGCCGCCGCGGCGTCACCATCCTGGCCGCGGGCGCCGGAACGGGCGAGCGCTACGACGCCGCGGACCTGCGCCGGCCGGTCGCCTTCCTGTTGGGGCAGGAGGCGGGGGGGCTCGGTGCCGAGCTGGCGGCGGCGGCGGACGGCCGCATCACGATCCCGATGAAGGGCCGCGCGGAGAGCCTCAACGTCGCCGTGGCCGCGGGCGTGCTGCTCTTCGAGGCGGCGCGGCAGCGCGCCACCGCGTCAGGGAGACGGTGAGGGCGAGGGTGACGTGGACGGCGACGCGCGGCGCTGGCGGATCTCGTCGCGCAGCCGCGGGCTGATCTTCACCCCCGCCTTTTCCGCGCGGGCCAACGCCGCTTCCGCGTCGTCGAGCCGGCCCACCGCCAGGTACAGCACGGCGAGGTTGTTCTCGGCGTCCCCGGACGCGGGCTCCTGCTTCAGCACGGCCTGGAACTCCTGCTCCGCTTCGGCGTAGGCGCCCGCCTGGAAGTACGCGGTGCCGAGGGCCATGGTCACGCCGGGCGGAATCCAGGGCTTGGACGGCAGCGTGTCCTTCTGCAGCTCGGCCAGCCGCTTCTCGAGCTGCATCTCGAGGAACCGGTCGGACGTAAGCGCGTGCCGTCCCGCCAGCGCCTGCAGCGTGTCGCGCAGGTCGCGGATCTCCGCCTCACGGGCCTTGGACGCGTCCGGCCGGCGCGTCAGCGCGAACACGTTGCGGCAGGAGAGGAACGCGTCCGCGGCTTCGGCGTAGCGGGCCTGCCCCATCAGAGCCTGGCCCAGCCCGTAGTGGGCGATGGCGAGACCGGGCTGCAGGCGGATGGCTTCGCCGAACGCCGTCTCCGCGTCCGCCCACCGCTTTGCGCTGAGCGCATCCCTCCCGGTGGCGAATCGGTCGAATGCCATCGTTCGCGCCGTGTCCGCCGCGTTCGGGGGAGCCGCAGAGGCGCCTGCGCCCGCGAAGAGGGCAAAGACGAGGGCGGCCGCCAGGGAGCGCATGGGCCTCGTTCTGCGGAGGTGCCGCTTTCCGCGGTACGCTTTCAGGATGCCGGGGCGCAGCGAGGACGGCTCGGGATTGCTCTTCCCCGCCGCGGGAGGGGCGGCGCCTGAGCGTACCACCGGAAGGTCCCGCAAGAACGCCCCGCTCGCCGAGCGCATCCGCCCCCAGAGCCTGGACGAGCTGGTCGGGCAGGAAGAGGCCCTGGGGGAAGGGCGCCCGCTGCGCCGGGCGATCGAAGCCGACCGATTTCCCTCCATCATCCTGTGGGGACCGCCCGGGTCGGGAAAGACGACCCTGGCTCATGTCGTCCGCCAGCGCACCACGTCGCACTTCGAGGCCCTGAGCGCCGTGCTCTCCGGGGTCAAGGAGCTGCGCGAGATCCTCCGCCAGGCCGAAGACCGCCTGGCCCGCGAGGGCCGCCGCACCGTGCTCTTCATCGACGAGATCCATCGCTACAACAAGGCGCAGCAGGACGCGCTCCTCAGCCATGTCGAGTCCGGCGACGTGACCCTGATCGGCGCCACCACCGAGAACCCGTCGTTCGAGGTCAACGCGGCGCTGCTCTCGCGCTGCCGCGTGGTCGTCCTCAAGCCGCTCGACGCCGGACAGCTCGAGTCCGTTCTGCGCCGCGCGCTCGCCGACCGCGAGCGTGGGCTCGCGTCGCTTCAGCCCAGGGTCGACGACGACGCGCTCGCCTTCCTGGCCGCCGCCTCCGACGGCGACGCGCGCACGGCCCTCAACGTGCTCGAGATGGCCGTGACCAACGCCCCTCCGGACGCGGAGGGCGCGCATCCCGTGAGCCTGACCGCGATGCAGGACGCTTTCGCGCGCAAGGCCCTCCTCTACGACAAGGCCGGCGAGGAGCACTACAACATCATCAGCGCGCTCCACAAGTCGATCCGGAACTCCGACGCCGACGCCGGCCTCTACTGGCTGGCCCGGATGCTGGAGGCGGGCGAGGACCCGCTCTACGTCGCGCGGCGGCTGGTGCGCTTCGCTTCCGAAGACGTCGGCATGGCCGATCCCCAGGCCCTGGTCGTGGCCATGGCCGCGCAGCAGGCCGTGCACTTCATCGGCATGCCCGAGGGCGCGCTGGCCCTGGCCCAGCTCGTCGTCTACCTGGCCGCGGCCCCCAAGAGCAATGCCCTCTACGTCGCTTATGGAGAAGCGGCCGCGGAAGCGCTCACCACGCGCGCGGAGCCCGTCCCCCTCTGGATCCGGAACGCGCCCACGCCACTCATGAAACAGCTCGGCTACGGCCGCGGGTACCGCTACGCGCACGACGAAGCGGAAGGCGTCGCGGAGATGGATTCGCTTCCCGACGCGCTACGGGGACGCCAGTACTACCGGCCGTCGGAGCGGGGGGCGGAAGCGGAGACGGCGGCGCGCCTGGAGGCGGCACGGCGGATCCGGCAGCGGGCTCGGAAGGGCGAGCCACCGCCAAAGGACTGACCTTGTCTTTCGCTGGCGATGCCACGTCAAGTCGCGATAGAATCTCCGGGCCGGTCGATCCTCAGGCACCCCAGTCATGGCCAAGAAGAAGATCCTCGCCGTAGACGACGACGCGACGGCGCTCGGGGCCTTGCGCCAGATCCTCGTTCAGAAGGGCTACGACGTCAGCACCGCCCCCACCGGCCACGACGCGCTGACCGCGCTGGCCGGCGGATCGTTCGACCTGGTGATCCTCGACGTCTCCATGCCCGGGCTCAGCGGCTACGACGTGTGCCGAAAGATCCGCCAGGGCGAGAAGACGCGGGACCTGCCCGTGATCTTCCTGACCGCGAAGGGCATGCTGGTCGACATGACGGAGGGCGAGGAGGCGGGCAGCGATCTCTACCTCGTGAAGCCCGTGCTCGCGACCAAGCTCTTGAACATGGTCGGCATGTTCCTCTCCGACGACGGGCCGCTGGCGAAGAAGCGGCGCACGGCGCCCACGAGCTGATTCAATCGGCGTATCTGCCGTCGCGAGCGCGTCATCCCATAGCGACTGGAACGCTCAGGGATCCGGACGCACGCCGCCCGCGGGCGGCGCGTTCTCGTAGATCTCCCCGTAGCGCTCGTAGCTGTTGAGGACCTTGCGCACGTAGTCCTTCGTCTCGTCGAAGTTGATCGCGGACAGGAACATGTCGTCGCCGGGGGCAGGCGCCATGCGGGCCCACAGCTTCGACTGGTTGGGACCCGCGTTGTAGGCCGCCGCCACCTTGTACCCGTCACGATCGAACTGGCCCAGCAGATCCCCGATGTATTTGGCTCCGAGCTGGATGACGACCTTTGGTTCGTACAGGTCTTCCGGAGCGACCTGGACGAGGCCGATCGCGCGGCCCACGTCGCGCGCGGTGGTAATGATGAACTGCAGGAGGCCGCGCGCCGCCGCCGCCGACTTCGCGCGCGGGTTGAACCGCGACTCCTCCCGCATGATCGAGAGCACCAGGCGCGGATCGGCCTTGTGCTTGGCCGACTCGGCCGTGATGACGTCGTAGTAGTACCGCGGATACAGCAGCTCGCGCGCCAGGCGGGGCAGGAGCTGGGGCACGAAGTCGTCCGGAATGTCGTCGCGGGCGACGGTCTCCGCCGCGGAGATCGACGCACGCGCGGCCAGGCCGCGCCGCAGCGCCTCCGCGCGCGCCACGCCGGTGGCCAGCGTCTGCAGCGGGTAGCGGACCTGGACAAGGTCGGTCGCGTCGTCGAACAGCCCCATGGCGAGCAGCAGATCGAGACGATCGGGCGGGCCCGCCGATTCTCCGGCGAAGAGCGGGAACCGCGGGTACTCGGGCGCGGGCAGCTCCACGACGTCGCGGAAGACCGGCATCTTCTTGTAGATGTCGGCGAGCTTCGTGAGCTCCGCCGGTTCCCGATCGGGAGGGGCCAGGAGCACCGCGTCGGTCTGGGCGCGCCGGGCCGCGTCGAGATCCCCCGCCTCGAGCCGCCGTTGGACCTCGGCCGCGCGCGCGGCGGCCCCCGCGCGCACGCGCGATACGAGCGGCTCTGCCGCCAGCCGGTGCCGCGCGAAATACGCGAAATGGGTCGGCGTGTCGGAGCGCAGCACCTTGAGATACAGCGCCACCGCCTGGGCCGGAGCGCGCGCTTCCAGGGCGCGCGCCTTCCAGTAGTCGATCTCGGGGACGTCCTTCTTCTCGAGCAGCCGGGGCCGCAGGCGATTGAGCTCGGCCAGGGCGAGGGCGGGCTTGCCGCCGCCGATCGTACCGATCGCGTAAGCGAGCGTGGCCTCGACGACGGCATGGCTCTTCGGGAACCGGGCCTGCACGGCGCGGAGATCGGCCGCCGCTTCCGCGAACCGCTTCTTCTGGACGCGAATGCGCAGGCGCTGGGTCAGGGCCGAGGACGCACGCGACGTCTTGCCCCCGGGGACGATGGCGCTCGTCAGGTACTTCTCCGCGCGCGCGTCGTCCCCAAGGAGCTGGGCGCAGCGGGACGCGTTATAGAGGAAGTTCGCCTTGCCCTCGCCGTCGCGGGCCACCTGCGCGCCCTCGACGTAGACCTTCTCGGCGTCTTCGTAGTGCTCCCGCCCGAACTCGGCGCGTCCGATCGAGAACAGCAGGTCGTCGCGCTTGCTCTGCACCTGCGGCAATGCGAGGCGCAGGACCTCGATCGCGCGATCGAAGTGGCGCGCGTTGCGCTCGGCCTCCCCGATGAGGACGAGGTCCTCCGCGGCGAACCGGCTGATCCATTCCAGGCGGTCAAGCGCAACGGCCACGCGCTCGGCCGCGTCGTCGGCCAGGCTGCCCGCGCGCAGGAACCGGAAGGCGTCGGCGCTGGCGGCCTCGTCGCCCCCGGCCAGGCGAGTGGCGAGGGTCCGGCTCTCTATGTCGCGTTGCACCGAGGCCTCGACCGTGCCCGCGAGCTGGCGGCCGAGATCGGCCAGCGCCGCCGCGTCCCGCTTGTCCGCGTGATACGCGACGAGCTCGTCGAGCGCGGCCTGCCGATAGGTGGCCTTGGGGAACTCGAGGACGAGCGTCTCTCGCGACCGGGCCGCCTCGTCCTTCTTGCCCTCCGCCTGGAAGGCCTGCGCGGTGTAGTACAGCGCGAGGTCGCGCAGGGGATCGCCGGCGGCCAGGAACGGTTCGAGGCCCTTGCGTCCGGCCTCCAGGTTCCCGCGCGCAATGCGGGCGCGGGCGTGCAGGTAGGCCAGCCGGTAGCGCTGGTAGAGGTCGGGGTCCTGGTGGGCGATGACGTCGAGGTCGCCGTCCAGGGCGTCCCAGGCCCCGCGCTCGATGTGCTCGCGGAAGCGCGGCGTCCAGTTCTGGACGGCCAGGTCGTTCGCCTGGGCCACTTCGAGCGTCGCGCCTGAGGTTCCGCCTGCTGCATGGCCGGTCAGACGGGAAAAGCCGTACCAGCCAGTAGCCGCCCACAGCCCGACGGCCGCCGCGACGGCGAGCGGCACGGCCATCCACTTGGTGGAGCGGTGCAGGGTCAAATTGCCTCCGGGAGCGGGCGAGCCATCCCTCCCATCCTGGAAGCGATTAACGTGCCAACGGCCGCGGCGGGTGTCGTTACCGCGCAGCCGCCGCCGCCACCGGAAGGCCGAGCGCCTCCCGGACCCGCGGGTGAACGACTTCCGCGTCCCGCGTGACGAGCGTCTCGCGCACGATCTCGTCCGCGAGGTCGATCTTCAGCTCACCCCCGGCCACGAGGAGGGCCAGGAAGGTCGCCACGTTCTTGCCGTACATCTGGCTCGCGTGCTGCGGGACGGTCGAGGGCAGGTTGAGAGGTCCGAGGATCGTCACCGCGCCCCGGGTCACCGTCTCTCCGGGCCGGGTCAGCTCGCAGTTGCCGCCCTGCTCGGCCGCGACGTCCACCACGACCGCGCCCGGAGGCATCCCGTCCACCATCTCGGCGGTGAGGAGGATCGGCGCCTTCTTGCCCGGGACGGCGGCGGTCGCGATGACCACGTCGCTCGCAGCCACGACCTTGAGCATGGTCTCGCGCTGCCGGCGGTAGAACGACTCGTCCATGGCCTTCGCGTAGCCGCCCTTGTCCTGCGCGTCCGCGGCCTCCAGGGGCAGCTCGACGAACTTGGCGCCCAGGCTCTCGACCTGCTCCTTGACCGCGGGGCGCACGTCGTAGGCCTGCACCACCGCGCCCAGGCGCTTGGCCGTCGCGATGGCCTGCAGGCCCGCCACCCCCGCTCCGATCACGAAGACGCGCGCCGGGGCCAGCGTGCCCCCCGCGGTCATGAGCATCGGGAACATCTGGGGCAGCGCGTTCGCGGCCAGCAGCACGGCCTTGTAGCCGGTGATGGTGGCGGCGGAGGAGAGGACATCCATGGACTGCGCGCGCGTGATGCGCGGGATCAGCTCCAGCGCGAAAGCGGTGACTCCGCGGACGGCCAGGGTCTGGATGCCTGAGGGGGCACCGAGCGGGTCGAGAAGACCGACCAGCACGTGCCTCGCGTCCACACCTGCGATCCCGCTCTCCCCACCCGCCAGGGGCCGTACTTGGAGCAGCACGCGCGCGGCCTCGAGCACTTCCGCACGGCTGGCGACGATCCGCGCGCCCTTGTCCTTGAAAGCGCCGTCCGGAAAGCCCGCGGCCACGCCGGCGCCGGACTCGAGCACCACCTCGACGCCGGCCTTGGTGAGCAGGGGAAAGGCCGAGGGCACGACGGCGACCCGCCGCTCGCCCGGGAACGTCTCCTTCAGCACTCCGGCGATCATGGGTTCCTAAACTACCATTTCTGCCGTACGATCCGCCGCCATGGCCACATCACCCGGGCCGTCCGCCACGCGCTATCGCTGGGCCGCCGCCGGCGACGTCAACGCCTTCTTCGGGTTGATGCTCGACAACGTGATGAACCTGGTCATTCTGGCCGGGATCCTCATTTTCGTGTTCGGCTTCCCGGAGGACCTCGTCTACCGCCGGATGTTCCCGGGCACCGCCCTGGGCGTGATGTTCGGGGACCTCGTCTACACGTGGATGGCCTTCCGGCTGGCGAAGAAGGAGGGCCGCAGCGACGTCACCGCGATGCCGCTCGGCCTGGACGCGCCGAGCACGATCGGCATGGCCTTCACGGTCCTCGGTCCCGCGTACCTCGCGGCCAAGGCGCGGATGCCCGAGCACGAGGCGGCGATCTCGGCCTGGCAGGTCGGGATGGCCTGCATGATCCTGATCGGCCTCTTCAAGGTCGGCATGTCGTTCGTCGGGGGCGCCATCCAGCGCACGATGCCGGGCGCGGGCCTGCTCGGGTCGCTGGCCGGGATCGGCATCGCGCTCATGGGCGTGCTGCAGCTCGGCGACATCCTGCTCGAGCCCGTCGTGGGGATGATCTCGCTCAGCATCATCTTCTATGCGCTGATCGCCCGCCTGCGCCTGCCCTTCAACGCGCCGGGTGTGCTGGCTTCCGTCGTGGTGGGGGCCGGCGTGTATTACCTCATGCGCACGTTGGGCATCCTGCAGCACCCGCTGCCCCCGCCGACCCTCAGCTTCCCCGTCGGCTTCCCCATCCCGAGCCTGGGCTTCGTCGCGGGCATGCCCGCGGCCTTGACCCAGTACATCCCGATGGCGATCCCGTTCGCGATCTTGACCGTGGTCGGCGGCATCAACGTGACGGAGAGCGCGCGACTGGCCGGCGACGACTATCGCACGCGCGACATCCTGCTCACGGAAGCCATCGCGACCCTGATCGCGGGCGTGTGCGGCGGCGTCTCCCAGTCCACGCCGTACATCGGCCACCCCGCCTACAAGGCGATGGGCGGCCGCGCCGCCTACACGCTGGCCTGCGCGCTGTTCGTGGGCCTCGGCGGCATGCTCGGATACATCCCGCTCATGGCCAAGATCCTGCCCCTGGCCTGCCTGGCCCCGATCCTGATCTTCGTGGCCTACGACATCGTCGCGCAGTCCTTCCACGCCACGCCGCCCAGCCACGCCGCCGCGGTGTGCTTCGCGATCTTCCCGTCCATCGCACAGCTCCTGCGCATCACGCTCGACAAGGCGGCCCCGAACGGGATCCTGCTGCGCTCCGCCCTGGATCCCCACATGGTCGCGGAGACGGCCAAGATCCCCCTCGGGTTCGCGGACAACTTCGGCGTGTTCCTGATGCTGGCCCACGGGTTCATCCTCACCGCGATGCTCTGGGGCGCGTTCCTGGCCTTCCTCATCGACCATCGTTTCGCCGCATCCTCGGTGACGCTGGCCATCTGCTCCGCCCTGTCCTTGTTCGGCGTGATCCATTCGGTCTTGCCGACGGGCGGGATCTACCTCCCCTGGAGCCCGTCCCTTCAGGGCTCGGTGGCGCCGTACCACTGGGCCGCGGCCTATGCCGTGGTCGCGATCATGATCGCGGCCCTGGGCGCCTCCGCCCGGCGCTCCGCGGACGCCCGCGGCGACCTCGCGGCCTGATCCGCCGCACCGCGGTACCATCGTGGAATGCGGGCGCGGCCGATCTTCGTCGCCGGTGGTGTCCTCCTGGGCGCCGCCACTGTGGCCGCCTGGTGGACGGCCCGGGCCGTCGACCGCCGCCTCTCCGAAGAGCTGACCCGGCGCGGAGCGGCCCTCGGCGTCACCGTTCGCGAGGTCCGCTTCTCGTGGCTGCGCCCCCTTCGCCTCGACGGAGTGACCGTGGACCGGGGCGATGGCCCGCGGGTCACCATCGACAGCGTGGGCGTGGACTGGCGGCTGGGCGGGGCGCGCGACGTCCGCGCCCACGTCCGTCACGTCTCGCTGGAGGGCGTCCACCTGGCACGAGGACCGGTGGTGGTGGACTGGCCGCTCGCGGAGCTCGACGTCCTGTCGTGGAGCGGCGGGGCGGGCGAGGAGCGCCTTCACGTCCGGCAGCCCGCCGGCGGCGAGCTCCAGGTCCAGGTGCGCACGGCCGAGGCGGGGCGTGAAGCCACGCTCGTGCTCACGCGCTTCGACGCCTCGAACGCCCGCGTGCGGTGGGGCGCGGAGCCGGTGCTCGCGCCGGGCGTGTGGACGGGACGGCTCAGCGTCGCTCACACCGGCGATCGGCTGGCCACCGACGCCGCCCTTTCCGCGGAGGCCGTGCGCTTGTCGCTGCCGCGCGGGCTCGCTCTCGGCAACGGCGAATACGGGGCGCCCACCGCGGTCGCCATCGGCTGGACGGCGTCGCGCGAGGGCCCCTCGATCGACGTGCGGCACCTGGCGGCCCGGCTCGGCGGGCTCGAGCTGAGCGGGCACGGACAGCTTCGCGGACCGGGCGAGGATCGCACCGTCGAGCTGGAGATGCAGGCGCGCAGCGACCTCGGAGCCGCCTTGCAGACGACGGCGCTTCGCCTGCCCCCGGCGTTGCCCGTGGCGCCCGGGGATGCGCTGGGGACCGCCTCCTTCGACGTCAGCGTGCAGGGGCCGCTGGCGCGGCCGGCCGACCTGCACATCGTGCCCCATCTCCGCTACGACTCGACGCCCCAGGTCGCGCAGAAGCTGGAGTTCCTGCGCCGCCCATTCCGCTATCACCCGCCGGACACGGAGGGCATCACGCTGGACGTGCGCGACGGCTCCCCGGACTTCATCCGCCTCTCGGATGTGCCGCCGCTCTTCCTGCGCACGCTGCTCATTTCCGAGGACGCCGGGTTCTACGGGCACCCGGGCATCGACGTCGCGGAGATCCCCCACGCCTGGGCCACCAACGTCGAGCGCGGGACCTCCGCGCGGGGCGCCTCCACCATCACCCAGCAGCTCGTGAAGAACCTTTTCCTCTCCACGGACAAGAGCTACGGCCGCAAGATCGAGGAGGCGGCGCTGGCCCTGCTCGTAGACGCGGGCGTCCCCAAGACGCGCATCCTCGAGATCTACCTGAACGTGATCGAGTGGGGCCCCGGCCTCTACGGCCTCGTGCCCGCCGCCCGCCACTACTTTGGGAAGACACCCGGCGAGCTGACCCCGCGGGAGATGGTGTTCCTCATCTGCCTCATCCCCAGCCCCGTGCGCTACCACCAGGCGCACGCGGCGGGGCACGTCGGTCCGGGGATGGACCAGCTCATGGCCAATCTCCTGGCCAAGCTGCGCTCCGTGGACGCCTTGACCGACGACGCGTATTTCGACGCCTTGACGGAAGAGCTCCGGTTCCAGCCCGAAAGCGGCCCACCGGAGGGCGCACCCCTGTAAAAACGACGTAAACCCTCCACACCTCCCTTTTCCGCGCGCCACACGGACATAAGATTCTTGAGGGGGCGTACGTCGGAGCGCGAACATCAATGACCCTCGAGACTCCGGTCGTCCCGGCGACGGTTGCGACCGAGCCCGTCGCCGAGGAGGGTGAGCCACCGGGACCGCACCGACGCCGGCGCCGCCGCCTCGTCCTGGCCGTCGGCGCCATCGCCATCGTCCTCGTCGTGTTGGCCGTGTGGCGGGGTCGCGCCAAGAGCCCTCCACCTCGCGACCGCGCCGCCCGTGTCGTCTCCGTGGTGACCGTGCCCGCGCGCAACGGCGACATGCCCGTCTACCTCGACGGGCTCGGCACCGTCACCGCCATCAACACCGTCACCGTACGCAGCCGGGTGGACGGCCAGCTCGTGGCCGTCAACTACCGCGAGGGCCAGCTCGTCCGCCAGGGAGACCTGCTGGCCCAGATCGATCCACGGCCGTTCCAGGTCGCGCTCCAGCAGCAGGAGGGCCAATACGCGAAGGACGCGGCCGCCCTCGAGAATGCGCGCCTGGACCTCAAGCGCTACCAGAACCTGATCGAGCAGGACGCGATCCCCCGCCAGCAGCTCGACACCCAGGCCGCGACGGTCCACCAGCTCGAGGCCACGTTGAAGACGGACGCAGCCCAGGTCGCGAACGCGCGGCTGAACCTGACCTACAGCCGCATCACCTCGCCCATCACCGGGCGCGTGGGCCTCCGCCTCGTGGACACGGGCAACATGATCCACGCCTCCGACCCGACGGGTCTGGTGGTCATCACGCAGCTCCAGCCGATCGCGGTCACCTTCACCCTGCCCGCCGACCAGCTCCAGCCCGTGATGGCGGGCATGGCCCGCGGCGACAAGCTGCGCGTGGAGGCCTGGGACCGCGACCGCAAGAAGATGCTGGACGTGGGCACGCTGGAGGCGGTGGACAACCAGGTGGACGACACCACCGGCACCGTCCGCCTCAAGGGCGTGTTCTCGAACGAGGGCTACGGCCTCTTCTCGAACCAGTTCGTCAACGCGCGGCTCCTCGTCGACACGCTGCACGGCAGCGTGATCGTCCCGACGGCGGCGCTGCAGCGCAGCCCGCAGGGCACGTACGTTTGGGCGGTGAAGCCGGACTCCACCGCGGACATGCGCACGGTGGACGTCGCGCACACCGAAGGCGAGGACACCGCGCTGCGCACGGGCGTGAGCGCGGGCGAGCCCATCGTCACGGACGGCGTGGACAACCTGCAGCCGGGCGCGAAGGTGACGACGGGACCACCCGCGGGCGCGAGCCCTGGACGCGGCGCGGGCGGAGGAGGAACCGGTGGCGGCCGGCCGGGCGGGGGACGGAGGCCTCCCTCGTGAACCCGTCCCGGCCGTTCATCCTGCGGCCGATCGCGACGTCGCTGCTGATGGCGGGCCTGCTGATCGCGGGCGTGCTCGGCTTCAAGCTGCTCCCCGTCTCCGCGCTGCCCCAGGTCGACTACCCGACCATCCAGGTCATCACGTTCTACCCGGGGGCGAGCCCGGACGTCATGGCCTCGGCGGTGACGGCCCCGCTGGAGAGGCAGTTCGGGCAGCTCCCCGGGCTCAACCAGATGACGTCGACCAGCTCCGACGGCAGCTCGGTCATCACGCTCCAGTTCGCGCTCGAGCTCAACATCGACGTGGCCGAGCAGGAGGTGCAGGCCGCCATCAACGCCTCGGGCACGTACCTGCCGCGCGACCTGCCCAACCCGCCCATCTACAGCAAGACGAACCCCGCGGACGCACCCATCCTCACCCTGGCCCTCACCTCGGACACGCTGCCCCTGGCCAAGGTCGAGGACTTCGCGGACACGCGCTTCGCCCAGAAGATCGCGCAGCTCCCCGGCGTCGGCCTCGTCAGCATCAGCGGCGGGCAGAAGCCGGCCGTGCGCGTGCAGCTCAATCCGACCGCGCTCTCGTCCTACGGCCTCACCACCGAGGACGTCCGCACGGCCATCGCCGCCGCCAACGTGAACCAGGCCAAGGGCAGCTTCGACGGGCCGCGCGAGCTGTACGCGATCGCCGCCAACGACCAGCTCCTCACCAGCGAGCAGTACAAGCCGCTCGTGATCGCCTACCGCAACGGCGCGCCCGTGCGCCTGAGCGACGTGGCCGCGGTCGTGGACAGCGCGGAGAACCTGCGCCAGGCGGCCTGGATGAACGAGACGCCCGCCGTCATCATGAACATCCAGCGCCAGCCCGGGGCCAACATCATCGCCGTGGTGGACCGGGTGAAGGCGCTGCTGCCCCAGCTGCGCGCCTCCCTGCCCGCGTCGGTCAAGGTGCAGATCCTCACCGACCGCACCACCACCATCCGCGCCTCCGTGGAGGACGTGGAGTTCGAGCTGCTGCTCACCATCGCGCTCGTGGTCATGGTGATCTTCCTGTTCCTGCGCACGCTGGCCGCGACCGTCATCCCCAGCGTGGCCGTGCCCCTGTCGCTGCTGGGCACGTTCGGCGTGATGTACCTGCTGGGCTACTCCCTCAACAACCTGACCTTGATGGCGCTCACCATCGCCACCGGCTTCGTGGTGGACGACGCCATCGTCATGATCGAGAACATCTCGCGCTACATCGAGGAGGGAGACCCGCCGCTGGAGGCCGCCCTCAAGGGCGCGGAGCAGATCGGCTTCACGATCCTATCCCTCACCGTCTCTCTCATCGCCGTCCTCATCCCGCTCCTCTTCATGGGCGACGTGGTGGGCCGCCTCTTCCGCGAGTTCGCGATCACGCTCTCCGTCACCATCCTGGTGTCCGCGGTCGTGTCACTGACCCTCACCCCGATGATGTGCGCGAAGCTGCTGCGCCATCGCACGCCCGAGGAGCAGGGACGCTTCTACCGCTGGTCGGAGGGCGCGTTCGAGCGGATCATCGCGCGCTACGGGCGGATGCTCACCTGGGTGCTGGACCGCCAGGGAGCCACCCTGGTCGTGGCCGCGATCACGCTGGTGGCCACCGTCCTCCTGTACGTCCTGATCCCGAAGGGCTTCTTCCCCGTTCAGGACACGGGCGTCATCCTCGGCATCTCCGAGGCCACGCAGTCGATCTCGTTCCCGGCCATGGCCGAGCGGCAGCAGGCGCTGGTGCGCACGATCCTGAAGGACCCGGCGGTGGAGAGCCTCTCGTCCTTCATCGGGATCGACGGCACCAACACGACGATGAACAGCGGGCGCATCCAGATCAACCTCAAACCGCTCGGAGACCGCGACGCCGGGGCCGGCGCGATCATCCGCCGCCTCCAGCCCGAGCTGGAGAAGGTGCAGGGGATCACCCTCTTCATGCAGCCGGTGCAGGACCTCACGGTGGAGGACCGCATCAGCCGGACGCAGTACCAGTACAGCCTCGAGGATCCGGATGTGCGCGAGCTGGGGGAATGGGTCCCGCGTTTCATCGACCGTCTGAAAGCCCTGCCCGAGCTGCGCGACGTGGCCAGCGACCAGCAGAACGCGGGGCTGCAGGCCCACCTGGAGCTGGACCGCGCGACCGCGTCACGCCTCGGGATCACGCCCCAGATGCTGGACGACGCGCTCTACGACTCCTTCGGCCAGCGCCAGATCTCGACCATGTTCACCCAGCTCAACCAGTACCGCGTGGTGCTGGAGGTGGCGCCGGAGTTCCAGAAGCACCCGGACGACCTGCAGGACGTCTACCTGCGCTCCACCGAAGGCGGCACCGTTCCCCTGGCTTCGTTCACCACCGTCCACCTCCAGAACGCGCCCCTCGTCGTCAACCACCAGGGGCAGTTCCCGGTGGCCACGGTGTCCTTCAACCTCGCGCCGAACGCGTCGCTGGGAGACGCGGTGAGCGCGATCGACCGGGCCAAGGAGGACCTGCAGATGCCGGCCAGCATCCAGGCGGAGTTCCAGGGCACGGCGCGGGCGTTCCAGGCCTCGCTCGCCAACCAGCCTCTCCTGATCCTGGCCGCCATCGTGACCGTGTACATCCTGCTGGGGATCCTCTACGAGAGCTACATCCACCCCGTCACGATCCTCTCCACGCTGCCGTCCGCGGGCGTGGGCGCGCTGCTCTCGTTGATGCTCTTCCGCATCGACTTCTCGGTGATCGCGCTCATCGGGATCATCCTGCTCATCGGCATCGTCGAGAAGAACGCGATCATGATGATCGACTTCGCGCTCGACGCGGAACGCAAAGAGGGTAAACCCCCGGAGGAGGCGATCTACCAGGCCGCGCTCCTGCGCTTCCGCCCCATCCTGATGACGACGATGGCGGCCCTCTTCGCGGGCGTGCCGCTGGCCCTCGGCACCGGGATCGGGTCCGAGCTGCGGCGCCCGCTGGGCATCGCGATCGTGGGCGGGCTCATCTTCAGCCAGATGCTCACGCTGTTCACGACGCCGGTGATCTACCTGGCCTTCGACCGGCTGGCCCGACGCGTCACGAAGCGGGCGAAGGGATCGGCCGCGCCCGAGATGCGGCCGGTGGAGGAGGGATGAACCTCTCCACGCCGTTCATCCACCGCCCCATCGCGACCACGCTCCTCACCGTCGCCATCGCGCTCGCGGGCGCGATCGCCTACACGCTCCTGCCCGTCTCCCCCCTGCCCCAGGTCGAGTTCCCCACCATCAACGTCAACGCGGGGCTGCCCGGGGCCAGCCCGGACACGATGGCCTCGTCCGTGGCCACGCCACTGGAGCGGCAGTTCGGACGCATCGCGGGCGTGACGGAGATGACCTCGTCGAGCGGCCTCGGCAACACCAGCATCACGCTGCAGTTCGACCTCAACCGCGACATCGACGCCGCCGCCCGCGACGTGCAGGCCGCCATCAACGCCGCCCGAGGCCAGCTTCCGGCCAACCTCCCCAACAACCCGTCCTACCGCAAGTCCAACCCCTCGGACGCGCCCATCATGCTGCTCTCCCTCACCTCGGAGACGGTCGAGCGCGCGCGCATGTACGACATCGCGTCGTCGATCCTGCAGCAGAAGCTGTCCCAGCTCCCGGGAGTGGGACAGGTCAACGTGGGCGGGGGGGCGCTGCCCGCGGTGCGCGTCGACGTCAACCCGATGGCCCTGAACCACAACGGGCTCTCGATGGAGGACGTGCGCACCGCCCTGGCCGCGGCCAACGCGAACCGGCCCAAGGGCTCGCTCCACGGCCCCGCTCAGACCTGGTCGATCACGACCAGCGACCAGATCCTCGAGGCCGCCGACTACGTGCCCCTGGTCATTCGCTACCAGGATGGCGCCGCCCTTCGCCTGGGCGACATCGCCCGCGTCACCGACTCCGTGGAAGACATCCGGTCGGGCGGCCTCTCCAACGGCAAGCCCGCGATCATCATCATCATCTTCCGGCAGCCGGGCGCGAACATCATCGAGACGGTCGACGGCATCCGCGCCCTCCTGCCGCAGTTCCAGGCCGCCATCCCCCCCACCGTCAAGCTCTCCGTCGTCATCGACGCCACGCGCACCATCCGCGCTTCCGTGCGCGACGTGCAGATCACGCTCGGCATCTCGATCCTGCTCGTGATCCTGGTCGTCTTCGCCTTCCTGCGCAGCGTGCGCTCCACCCTCATCCCGTCCGTGGCCGTGCCCGTGTCCCTCATCGGGACCTTTGGCGTCATGTACCTGCTCGGCTACAGCCTGGACAACCTCTCGCTCATGGCCTTGACCGTGGCCACCGGGTTCGTGGTGGACGACGCGATCGTGGTGGTGGAGAACGTGACCCGCCACCTCGAGGAGGGGATGTCTCCGTTCGACGCGGCGGTGAAGGGCGCGACCGAGATCGGCTTCACCGTCCTGTCCATCAGCATCTCGCTCATCGCGGTATTCATCCCCATCCTGTTGATGGGCGGGATCGTGGGCCGCCTCTTTCGCGAGTTCGCGGTCACCCTGTCCGTGGCCATCCTCGTCTCGCTCGTGATCTCCCTGACCACGACGCCGATGATGTGCGCCCGCCTCCTGAAGCGGCCGCGTGACGAACACGAACACGGCCGCCTCTTCCAGGCCAGCGAACGGATGTTCCAGGCCGTGCTCCACCGCTACGAGCGGGCGCTGCACTGGGTGCTCGACCATCAGCCCGTCACGCTGATGGTCACCCTGGCCACGATGGTGGCGACGGTGTACCTGTACACGATCGTCCCCAAGGGGTTCTTCCCCCAGCAGGACACGGGCCGGCTCAACGGGTCGATCCAGGCCGACCAGGACACGTCGTTCCAGGCCATGCAGAAGAAGCTGGCCGTCTTCATCCAGACGGTGTCGGAGGACCCCGCGGTGGAGAGCGCGACCGGCTTCCTGGGGGGCAGCGGGAATTCCGGTCGCATATTCGTCGCCCTGAAGCCAGAGGGCGATCGGGACGTCACCGCCGACCAGGTGATCGCGCGCCTGCGCGGCAAGCTCTCCCACGTGCCGGGAGCCTCGCTGATCCTCTCCCCCGTCCAGGACGTGCGCGTGGGCGGGCGCATGGGCGGCGGGCAATACCAATACACGCTGCAGGCGGACGACGCCAAGGAGCTCTTCGACTGGGCACCCAGGATCCTGCGCGCCTTCCGCCAGATCCGCGAGCTGACCGACGTCAACAGCGACCAGCGGGACAAGGGACTCCAGGCCTCGCTCGTCATCGACCGCCCGACGGCGTCCCGCCTGGGCGTCACGCCCCAGGCCATCGACGCGACACTCTACGACGCGTTCGGGCAGCGGCCCGTTTCCACCATGTACACCTCGCTGAACCAGTACCACGTGATCCTGGAGGTGATGCCGGAGTTCTGGCAGAACCCGACGGGGCTGCGGGCCGTGTACGTGAAGGCGGCAGACGGCAAGCTCGTCCCCCTCTCCGCGTTCACGCGCTACGAGATGTCGACCGCTCCCCTCAGCATCAACCACTCCGGCCAGTTCCCGTCGGTGACGATCTCGTTCAACCTGCCGCCGGGCGTGGCCCTGGGCGACGCCGTGGACGCGATCAAGACCGCGGAGACCGAGATGCGGCTGCCCGCCACCATCCGCGGCAGCTTTTCGGGCACCGCACAAGCCTTCCAGGAGTCGCTGGCCAACGAGCCCATCCTGATCGCGGCCGCGCTCCTCGCCGTCTACATCGTGCTCGGCATGCTGTACGAGAGCCTCATCCACCCCGTGACGATCCTCTCCACGCTGCCTTCGGCGGGCGTGGGTGCGCTGCTCGCGCTGATCATCACCAAGAACGACCTCTCCGTGATGGCCCTCATCGGGATCATCCTGCTCATCGGGATCGTCAAGAAGAACGCGATCCTGATGATCGACTTCGCGATCGAAGCGGAGCGGCGCGACGGCCTCCCTCCGGAGGACGCGATCTTCAAGGCCTGCCTGCTCCGCTTCCGGCCCATCACCATGACCACGATGGCCGCCCTGCTGGGAGGCCTGCCTCTCGCCATCGGGGCCGGCACCGGCGCCGAGCTGCGGAGGCCCCTGGGCATCGCGATCGTGGGCGGCCTCCTCTTCAGCCAGATGCTCACGCTCTTCACGACCCCCGTCGTGTACCTCTATCTCGACCGTTTCCGCCTGCGCCTGGAAAAGCTGCGCGGACGACACCGGCACGCGGTGCCGACGCCGGGCGGGGCCTGATGCGACGCTCCCTGGTCCTGGCCTCGCTGGCCTTCGCGTCGGCGGCCCTGCACGGGTGTGCCGTCGGTCCGAACTACAAGCGCCCGTCCGCACCCACTCCCCCCGCCTTCAAGGAAGACGCGCCGCCCGGCCAGCGGCCCGAGGACTGGAAGCCGGCGGAGCCGCGCGACGCCGTGCCGCGGGGCCCCTGGTGGGAGGTCTTCGGCGATCCCGAGCTGAACGCGCTCGAGGAGCAGGTGGACCTCGCGAACCAGGACCTCGCGCAGGCGGAGGCGAACTACCGTGTGGCGCGGGCGCTGGCGCGCGGGGCCCGGGGCGAGTACCTGCCCACCGTCACCGCGGGCGCCGGAGTCACCATCTCGCACAACGGCAACCGAAGCTCGAACGGCACCGTGATCGGCTCGGGCTCCTCGCGCACCACGAGCTACCAGGTGCCGATCGACCTGTCGTGGGAAGCGGACCTCTTCGGCCGCATCCGAAGGAATGTGGAGGCGAACGTGGCCGAGGCGCAGGCCAGCGCGGCCGACCTCGAATCCGTCCGGCTCACCCTGCACGCGGAGCTGGCCACCGACTGGTTCCTCTTGAAGGGCCTCGACGCGGAGCGGCGGCTCCTGGACGAAGCCATCGACTCCTTCACGCGCGCGCTCGAGCTGACGCGCGCCCGGCACGGCCAGGGCCTCGTCTCCGGCGTGGACGTGGCCCAAGCGGAGACCCAGCTCGAGACGGCGCGGGTCGACGCCACCGACCTCGGCATCGGCCGCGCCCAGCTCGAGCACGCCATCGCGGTGCTCGTGGGCAAGCCGCCGGCCGAGTTCACCATCCCGCCCTCGCCTCTCGACGTCTCCGCGCCGGCGATTCCGGCCATGCTCCCCGCGGAGCTCCTGGAGCGCCGCCCCGACATCGCGGCCGCCGAGCGCCGCGTGGCCGCCGCCAACGCGCAGGTGGGCGTGGCCACCGCCGCCTTCTTCCCGCGCCTGCTCCTGGCCGCCTCCGCCGGCTTGCAGTCGACGACCCTGGGCAGCCTCTTCTCCGCTCCCAGCCGGTTCTGGTCGCTGGGTCCGTCCCTGATGCAGACGCTCTTCTCGGGCGGCCGGCGCCGCGCCGCCGTGGATCAGGCCAAGGCGTCCTACGACGCCGCCGTCGCCACCTATCGTCAGAGTGCCCTGGGCGCGTTCCAGGAAGTGGAGGACGGCCTGGCCGCGCAGAGGATCCTGGGGACGGAGGCGGCGCAGCAGGGGGCGGCCGCCGCGGCCGCGGACCGCCTGGTGACCATCGCGCGCAGCCGCTACCAGGGCGGGATCACGTCGTACCTGGAGGTCTCGATCGCGGAGACGGTGGCCCTCAACAACCGCCGCGCGGGCGTGCAGGTCCTCACCCGCCGGCTCACGAACGGAGTCGCGCTCGTGAAGGCCCTGGGCGGGGGCTGGGACGCGGCGACGCTCCCGCCGCCGGACGCCGTGCTCGCGGGCGAGTCTTCCAATCGCTGAGCGCGCGGCCGGGCTTCTGGCGTAGGCTCCGCGCATGAAGCTCCGGCTCATCCTGTGCCTCGCCGCCGTTCTCGCCGGTCCCGCGTTCGCGCAATCCCCGTCACCGTCTCCGTCCGTTGGGCCACCCGAGATCGGCCCGGCGCGGGGTTCGCTGGTCATCGTCGGCGGCGGTCTCCGGAGCGAGTCGATCCTGAAGCGCTTCCTCGACCTCGCGGGCGGTCCCGAGTCCAGCCTCGTCGTGATACCGACCGCGGGCGAGAGCGACGACCTCGCCGACTACGCGGGCGACCTCCGCGACCTCACCGACGCGGGGGCGCGCCACGTCAAGCTGATCCACACGCGCGACCGCCGCGTCGCCGACTCCGAGGCTTTCGCGGCGCCGTTGCGCGACGCGCGCGGGGTCTGGTTCCCGGGGGGCCGCCATTGGCGGCTGGCCGACGCCTACCTGGGCACGCGCACGCAGGCCGCCCTGGGCGACGTGCTGGCCCGCGGCGGCGTGATCGGAGGCACCTCCGCCGGAGCGACCATCCTGGGCTCGTTCATGGTGCGCGGCGACACGAAGGGGAACACGATCATGGTCGGCGACCACGTCGAGGGATTGGGCTTCCTGAAGAACGTGACCATCGACCAGCATCTCCTGAAGCGCAACCGCCAGTTCGACCTCATCCCGGTGATCGAGAGCCGTCCCGAGCTCCTGGGCATCGGCCTCGACGAGGACACCGCGATCGTGGTGCGCGGTGACCGCTTCGAGGTGATCGGGAGTGGGTACGTCGCCATCTACGACCACACGCGGAGGATCGACTCCGGCGGACAGTTCTACCTCCTGGCCCCCGGCGACCGCTACAACCTGAAGACGCGGGAGGCGGAGCGCCCGCAACCGCGCGGCGTGCCCATGGAGCGCGTGGTCAAGGAGCCGTGGAAGAAGTGAGCCGGGAGGCGGCATCGTCGTCACCACCACGCCCTCCCGCGAACCGATCGTGCGCGCGGAGTGGGTGCGCCCGGGGACGCACATCACCGCGGTCGGATCCGATGGACCCGACAAGCGCGAGACGGAGAGCGCGGTCCTGGCCCGGGCGGACCTGATCGTGGCCGACCGTCTCGATCAGTGTCTGCGCCTGGGCGAGATCCACCACGCGGTGGCGGAGGGCGCGATCGACGCGGGACGCGTGCACGCCGAGCTGGGCGCGATCGCCGCCGGCCTCGCGCGCGGACGCGGATCGGACGGTGAGATCACCGTCGCCGATCTCACCGGCGTGGGAGTCCAGGACGCGGCCATGGCCGACCTCGTCGCCGCCGCGGCCCTGGCGGGGGGACTCGGCCAATCGATCACGGTCTAGCCGCTGCGCAACAAGGGTGCGCTCAAGACTCTGCGGCCTTGCGGAACATGTGTCTCGCGAGGGTGAATGACTGTACGCAGATCGAGTACGGCCGGCGCCCTGCCCGTACCTGGCTCCCAGAGCCCCTGTGTCGTCGCCGAATTCGCCCGCGGAGAGCTCAGGCGACGCTGTTGATGGCCATGAAGCGTCTCGCCCGTCCCGCGCCTCGTCACGAGGCGAGCCGTCGTACTCAAACCGAGTACAGTGAAACTCGCGCGAAAACATCCTTGCTCCGGAATGAACGGCCCCCCGGAGCGGGATGCTGGCCGTGGCGGGGACTACTCGCTCCGGAACGAGTCGCTTCAACCAGTACTTGCGGCTCGGCGCGCGCGGGACCCGGGCCCGCTCCGCTCAACCTTCCAGGCGATACCCCATGCCGTGGACGGTCGTGATGAGCTCGGGGTTCCGCGGATCGTCCTCCAGCTTGCGGCGCAGCCAGGCCACGTGCACGTCCACCGTGCGCGTGGAGACGTCCGCGTCGTAGCCCCAGACGTGCTGCAGGAGCTCGGACCGCGACAGGGTAGCGCCGCGATGGTCCACGAAGTAGCGGAGCAAGTGGAACTCGCGTGGCGAGAGGTCCACGGGCCGCCCGCCCTTGCGCACCTCCGCCGCGCGCACGTCGATGGTCAGGTCGCGCACGGTGACGGGCGCCCGCGGCGGCGCCGACGTCCCCGGCTGCGCAGGCCGCAGCCGCGCCTCGATGCGCGCGAGCAGCTCCGCGTTGTCGAACGGCTTGGTCACGTAGTCGTCCGCGCCGAGCTTGAGGCCGCGCACCTTGTCCGCCACCTGGCCGCGCGCGGTGAGCATGAGGACCGGAGTGCCCACGCCGCGGGCGCGCAGCTCGCGCAGGACGTCGAAGCCGTTGCGGCGCGGCAGCATGGCGTCCAGCAGCACGAGGTCGAAGGCCTCCGCGGAGGCGCGGAGCAGGCCCGCCTCCCCGTCGCGCGCCACCGCCACGTCGTATCCGTCCGCCTGCAGGCGATCGGTGAGGGCGAGCACGACGCCCGGCTCGTCCTCCACGAGCAGGAGCCGCGGCTTCACCCGATCTCCTCGCGCGCGGGCACGGAGGCCGCCGCGCCGTCCACGGCCGCGGCGGGAACGCGCAACACGAACGCGATGCCCTGGGAGAGCGGGCGCGCCTCGACGGTGCCGCCGTGCGCCTCCGCGATCCGACGGACGAGGGCGAGGCCGATGCCGCTGCCCGGGGCCTGGGACTCGGCCGCGCCCCGGCCGCGGAAGAAGGGCTCGAACACGCGGCGGATCTCGTCCGCGGCCAGGCCGGGTCCGCGGTCTTCGACCACGATCTCGGCCATCGGCCCCGCGGTGCGCGCCGTGACCTTCGCGTAGCGGCCCTCCGCCGCGTACTTCCGAAGGTTCACGAGAAGGTTGCGCAGCGCGGCGGCCAAGGTGGCCTCATCCCCGAACGCGTGCAGGCCCGGCTCGACCTCGACGTGGGACTCGATCCCCGCCGCGTCGAGCGAGACGTCGGCGACCGCGGCCTCCACCAGCCGCTCCACGTCCACCGCCTTGCGCCGCTCGGCGCCGGCGCTGTCCGCACCGGCGAAGGCGAGGACCTGCTCGACCATGTCCGTGAGCCGGCGGCCTTCCTCCCGCAGCACGGCCCCGTACTCGCGCACGCGCGCGGGGTCCACCACCAGGCCGTCGCGCAGGTTCTCGGCGGCGGAGCGGATGACGGTCAGGGGCGTGCGCAGCTCGTGGCTCACCGCGGCCACGAACTCGAGCTGCCGCCCGGCCAGACGGCGCTCGCGGCGCGCGGACACGATCACGAGGGCGGCGCTGCCCGCCAGGAGGAGCAGCACCCCGCCCGCCACCGCCGCGCTGCGCCGCTGGGCCGCGGCCACCGCCGCGTCCACCGATCCCGCGCGGTGCGAGAAGGCGATCGTCCAGGGCGCGCGTGCGTCCGTGCCGCCCGCGCCGGTGATGCGGAACGCAAACGTCTTCTTGATCGTGCCGTGCGCCGGGACCACGGTCGTCGCGGCGCCGCCGAGGTGGTCCGGCGCCAGGCTCGACAGGATCGCGGAGTCGATGTCGTCGAAGCGGACGCTGAACGCGCTCGCCGTCGCGTCCGCGCTCGCCTCCGGCCCGGGAGCGGCGGGATCGCTGCGCCAGACGATACGGCGCGCGCCCTCGCCGGTCTCGGGGGCGCTGATCGTGACGTGGTACTCGAGGCCATCGTCGCCGGCCGCGTGTTTCCGCGCGAGGTCGGGAAGGATGTGCCGCTCCAGCGCCTGACGATCGATGCGGATCACGGACCAGGTCATCGGCTGCATGTCGTTGCGGAACACGAACACGTGGTCGACGCGCTCGCCCGGCGCGGGCGGATCGGTGAGGGGCGGGCGCTGGGGCGACGGCACCAGGATCGCCGGCACCGTCACGTCCGTCGAGCCGAGGCCGCTCAGGAATCCCGGCCCGTCCGGCGTCCGGCGCGCGTTGAGGCGGGCCACCAGCTCCGTCATCTCCGTGGGCACGTCGCTCTCGACGAAACGACGGGCGACGGGATCGAACCGGCGTACGCGCGGCACCCCTCCGGTCTCAGGTGCGGCCTGGACGAGCCAGACGTCGGCCACCAGGTCGGGATAGGCGGCCCGCGTCTTCCAGGCCGCGAATGCGCGCGCGTACGTCTCGTGATCGCCGCGCTCGACGGCGGCGCCGTCGGCCCCGAGCATGAGAAACGCGCGCGTGAGCTCGCGATCGACGTCACGCGCGAAGGCCTCCGCGCGCCCGGCTGCGCTCGCCCGCATGCGCGTGCGCTCGGCCGCGCTCACCGCGGCCAGCCAGCGGTGCTGCAGCAACGCGAGCCCGGCCAGCAGCGCGCCGATGAGGACGGCGAGCAGCGGCAACGGATCGCGAAGGAGGCGGCGCATGACCATCTGGCCCGCCAGTGTAGCAACCGCGCCCTCCCGCGCGTCCCTGAGGGCCGGGACTTTAACAACCTCTTGACAACACCTTTACCAGCCCATCACCACGCGGCGCGCCGGGTGCCGATATTGGGAGCGCACGAGGAGGTGCCGCTTGTCCACGATCGTCCGCGCTCTTGCCGCTTCCGTCTCGATCCTCTCCGTCTCCGCAACACTGCCCGCGGCCGAGCCGCCCGCCGACGCGGCCGCGCGCGCCCAGCGCGTGCTGGCGGCGGCGCGCCAGGCCCTCGGAGGCGAAGACGCCCTGGCCGCCGTCCATTCCCTCTCGCTCGAGGGCCAGCTCCGTCGCCGCATCGCCGGCGAGGACGGGGAGCAGGAGATGTCGGGCGACGTGCGCGTGGACTCGTTGCTGCCCGACCGGTATCTGCGCGTCGACACCGTCTCGCCGATGCCGGGCATGCCGGGCATTCCGCTCGCCACCGGGCTCGACGGCGACGAGGTCTGGACCGGCGCGTTGCCCGTGGCCTCCGGGATGAACGTGGTCATCCGGGCCGCCCCGCCCGCAGACGCGAGCGGGCAGGCCCGTCTCAAGGACCGCATCCTGCGCGAATCCGCTCTGTTCCTCGTCACCGTGCTCACAGGAGCAAACGGGACGGAATACGCCTGGGTCGGTGAGGCGGAAGCGCCGGAGGGCCGCGCCGATGTCCTGCAGGTGACGGGCCGCGGAGGGCTCGACGCCCGTCTGTTCGTGGACCAGAAGACGCATCGCCCTCTCATGCTCACTTTCCGCGACGCGCCGCCGCGCATGATGGTCCGCCGCCAGATGGGTCCCGGCGGAGGACACGGGAGCCCGGGCGGGGCCACGCCGCCGGAATCCCTGACCACGCCCCCGCCGCCCGTCGAGGCCGCGCTCTTCCTCTCCGACTGGAAGCGCGTGGGCGGCGTCCTTCTCCCGCACGCGCTCAACAAGACGCTCGAGGGCAAACCGTACGAGGAGATCGTGGTCTCGCGCTACACCGTGAACGACCCCAAGCTCACCGCGGACAAGTTCCGCAAGAAGGTCTGACCGTGGCGATCTCCGGCCTCCTCCTCGCGGCCGTCCTCGGCTTGCGCGTGCGCGTGCTCGACCCGAGCGGGGCCGCCGTCCCCAAGGCCGCGGTCACGCTGCAGTGCGCGCAGGCGCGATCGCACAAGGCCGTGACCGGCTCGAACGGCGAGGCCGTCTTCCCGATCGCGGACGCGGCCGCCTGCACGCTGCTCGTGGAAGCACGCGGCTTCGAGCCGCGTCCCGAGCCCGTGATCGAGCCGGATGCGAGCGGCCTGTTCGCCGTGCGGCTCACTCTCGCCCGCCGCGAGGAGAAGGTCACGGTCGGCGAGGACACTCGCGAGTCGCTCGCGCGCGAGCGATCGTTCTCGCAGGTCCTGTCCCCGGAGGAGATCGCTTCCCTGCCCGACGACCCGGAGGAGATGGAGAACGAGCTGAAGCGGCGCGCGGGCCCAGGCGCCGTCCTGCGCGTCAACGGCTTCAGCGGCGGCCGCCTCCCGCCCAAGAGCCAGATCCGCCAGATCCGGATCCAGACCAATCGCTTCGCCGCCGAGTACCACGAGGGCGGACATCCCGGGATCGAGATCGTCACCAAGCCGGGCCTGGGCTCGTGGCGGACGGCAGTGGGGGGCGGTGTGCGCGACGGGGCCTGGGCGGCGGATCCTCCCCTCGCATCCGCGGGCGGGGCCCAGAGCGCGCAGCGTTTCTCCTTCACCCTCGACGGGCCGCTGCGCAAGGACCGCACCTCGCTCGCGCTGCAGCTCCAGGCGCGCGACGCCACCGACGTCTATGCCGTCACCGCGCTGTCCCCCGACGCGCCCGCCACCGTGCGTCCCACGCAGCAGAAGCTCGATTTCCAGGGGCGCGTCGAACATGCGTGGGGCAAGAGCCAGACCGCGCGCGCGGAAGTCCAGCACAACACGTTCGATCGCGACGGCGTGGGCACGGGCGGTCTCGTCCTGCCCGAGCGGGGCTACGCGGACGATCGCACGGAGGACCTGTTGCGGCTGTCCAACCAGGGCGTCACGCGGGGCGCCTGGGCCACGGACACGCGGGTGCAGCTCCGGCGCGAGGAGATCCGGTGGACACCGGAGACCCGTGCCACTGCCATCGACGTCCTGGGCGCGTTCTCGTCCGGCGGGGCCACGGTGACCGGGGAGCGCCGCGCCTGGAGCGTCGAAGTGGGCCAGGACCTCTCGCGCGCCCTGGGCCGCCATGCCCTGCGCACGGGACTCCTCTACGAGGGCGCGTTCCTGGAGGGAGCCGAGCGCCGCAACGCGGAGGGCACGTATACCTTCGCCAGCCAGGCGGAGTGGGAGGCCGGGCGTCCGGTGCTGTTCACTCAGCGCAAGGGCGACCCGCGCGTCGAGGTCGATCTCCATCGCGTCGGCGTCTACGCGCAGGACGACTGGCGGCCGACGGACGCTCTGGCCCTCAACGGCGGCGTCCGCTACGAAGCGCAATCCTTCATCGACGGCCGTGCGAACTTCTCGCCCCGCCTGGGCCTGACCTGGGCCGTGCGGCCCACCTTCACCGTGCGCGCGGGCGCGGGGCGCATGTTCGACTGGCTGGAGGCGGACCCGGTCGCGCAGGTGCGCAGCGGCGACGGGACGCGCACGCGCGACATCTCCATCGACATGCCGGACTGGCCGGACGCGCTCGCTTCCGGCACCGCCACCGAGGCGACGGCGCGCCGCTGGGCCCTGGGCGCGAGCCTCGTACAGCCGCGGGTCACGCGCCTGTCGTTCGGCCTGGAACGGTCGTTCGGGCCCGTCCGCATGAACGCGGAGTACGCGTACGAGCGCGGCGCCTCCCTCCTGCGCGCGCGCAACCTGGCCCAGGATGGAGGCCGGCTCTTCGAGGTGCGCGCGGAAGGGAAGTCGCGCGCCCACACCGTGCGCACGGACGCCATGATCGGCGCGCCCGGCCGCCGCGCGGGCGGCATGGTCGGCTACATGTTCCGCAACGGCCGCAACGACACGGACGGACCGCTCGCGCTGCCCGCGGACGACGGAAACCTGGCCGCGGAGTGGGGGCCCGCCGCCGACGACGCGCGGCATCGCATCTTCGGGTTCGGCCACTGGCGCATCCTGGGACGCCTGCGCGTCTCGGGGCAGGTCTTCGCGCAGTCGGGATTGCCCTGGGACGCGATCACGGGCCGCGACGACAACGGCGATACCGTGACCAGCGACCGTCCGGCGGGCGCGACCCGGAACACGTCGCGGGGCGCGTGGACGGTGGACAGCGGTCTCCGGCTGGGCTGGGATTTCGGGTTCGGGGGGCCACGCACCGGCGGCCCGCGCGGTCCGCAGATGATCGCCGTCCGCCTCGGGGGCGACGACGGTCCTCCCGACATCGGCGGCGGGCCCGACGACCAGCGCTACGGCGTCCAGCTCTACGCGCTGGTGAGCAACCTGCTCAACCACCTCAACCCGACGCGCTACGGCAACGTGGTGGGCTCGCCCCTGTTCGGGCAGCCCGTGGAAGCGGTCCCAGGGCGCCGCCTGGAAATCGGCGCGCGTTTCCGGTTTTAGGCAGCGGGCGCGGTGAGCCGCGCGCGGCGCGCGTTAGACTCGCTGCCGTGCCCACGACTCGTCGTGCTCTCTCCCTGATCCTCCTCGCCGCGGTTGCCGCCACCGCCGCCGCCGCGCCGACCGCGCGCACGAAGGTGGCGCTGACGTTCGACGACCTTCCGGTCCACGGTCCTCTGCCGCCGGGTGTCACCCGCTCGGACGTCGCGCGCAGCATCGTCGCCACCCTGAAGGCGGCCAAGGCCCCGGCGACGTACGGCTTCATCAACGCGAAGGGGATCCAGGACGCCCCGGAGACGGCCGAGTTCCTCGAGATCTGGCGAGCCGCCGGCCACCCGCTCGGCAACCACACGTTCTCGCACATGGACCTTCACACGAACTCCGTGGAGGCCTTCGAGCAGGACACGCTCGCGAACGAGAAGACGCTCCAGGCGTCGATGGGATCGGGCGACTGGCACTGGTTCCGCTATCCATACCTGCGCGAGGGCGAGACGCTCGAGAAGCGGCACGCCGTCGCGGCATTCCTGAAGGACCACGGCTATCACGCGGCCGAGGTGACGCTGAGCTTCGACGACTACGCGTACAACGAGCCGTACGCACGCTGCCTCGCCGCGAAGGACTCCACCGGCGTCGATTGGCTCAAGGAGAGCTACGCGAGCCGGGCCGCGGCCGAGCTCTCACGCGGGCGAGAGGAGGCGCGGCGCCTATACGGGCACGACATCGGCCACGTGATGCTCCTGCACGTGGGCGCGTTCCAGGTGGTCATGCTGCCGAAGCTCATGGAGCTGCTGCGCGACGGCGGGTTCGATCTGGTCACGCTGTCGGAAGCGCAGTCCGATCCGGCGTACACGGCGTCCGAGTCGGACGTGCCGACGAAGGGCGGCTCGACGCTCCTGGACCGGACGCGCGCCGCGCGCGGCCTGACTCCCGCGCCCGGCGACGACACGTTCGCAAAGCTGAGCGCACTCTGTAAATAGCCGATCTCGACAAGCGCTACGACAAACCCGCCACGAACCGCCGTAGCTCTCCGAGCACGTCGGCCTCTCTGGTGAGGAAGAGATAGTGACCTGCCCCGGGCAGGTCGACGCAACGGGCTCCCGGCACTCCGCTCTTGAGGTTCTTCACCCACCTATCGACATATGCGGCCGTCGCACGGCTGAACGCCTCGATGGCAGCCCGTTCCTCGTCGTTCTTGGGCTGGTATTCCGGACCGCTTGTGGGCCGAGGGTACTCGAACAAGGCCAGTACGGGCACTCGGATGTCCGAATAGTCTCGCCGTTTTCCCCCGGCGGCGATCGCGGCATAGACGCTTTCGGGAGCCTTCAACCTGCCCATTGTTCCGTCGCGATTGGTGACCCGCGTATTGCGCAACTCGGACTCGGGAAAGGCGAACCGCTCGTTGCGCACTTGCCAGGCTCGATACGCGCTGAACGAGCTCGCCTCCTGGTCTGAAGGAGGCGAGGAGGGGCTCCGCATCGAGACAGGTAACCGATTGAATAGCTCCATGTACGCGAGGTCACCGGAAGGGAAGTCCTTCGGATCGCCAAGCGCATCCAGATACACGAGACCCGCCAAGCGCTCGGAATGCTGCTTCGCCAGCGTCGTCAGCTCCCCGCCCGCCATGGAGTGGCCAGCCAGTACCGGCGCACGAATGTTCAGCGCGTCCAGGACATCAAGGATGTCATCCGCTCGCCGCTGCTCGTCATAGCCCGACGCCGGTTGACTGGAGGCGCCATAACCTCGTCGGGTGATGCCATAGACATGGCAGCAGTCGGTGAGTTTCGGTGCGAAGTCGTCGAAGACATGGGCGGTGTTGCCCGATCCGGCCAGGAGCACAACTGCCCGTCCGGATCCGCCCCAATCGAGCACCTCCAGCTCTACGCCCTTTTCGACGGCCACGAACCGCACCTGATGTTTCGAAGGATCCCTCCAGACGACCGGCTCCTTCGCGTCTGACGTTGCCACCAGTACAGTCGACAGCAGCGCCATCGCCAACCGCCGTGACTGACGCAGCATCAGAGCACCTGCGCGACACGCGGGGAAGCCCCCAGTGCTCGGCCACAGGGCGAGCACACGACGCCGAAGGCGGCGCGAATGGGTTTCGTCAGCTTCATCCGCTTGTCGGGTAGCGCAATCTCTCGCGCACGGTCACTCGAGCCGTGCCACCTGCGCGCGCGTCGCCGTCATGCGATAGGCGTTTCGAACCAGGTACGCAACCGCCGCCCAGTCCACGGAGCCAAGGTCCAGTCGCACGGCTATCCACCCTCGAGCGCCCAGATATGGAGGTATGAAGTAGCGACCTGGATCATCCTCCACGAGTCGACTCTGCTCACCAGGACCAGCCTTGCACCACAGGGCAATCCGTCCGTCTCCGTGATGGTCGAAGCAGTAATACCCGAAGATCTTCTTGCGGACCAGGAACGACCGGTGTTCGCTTCTACGCCCAAGTGGGGCCGCGGTGGCATCGGGAAGAGACTCGCACAGTCGCACGAGACGGTTCAGTCTTGCTGCGCTGTTTCGGGACCGCTTGAGGCCGCCGGCCTTCATGTCGCGAGTTCAGTCTAGCCGCGCAGGTGCCCCGCGTCGCCCAACACGGAGATCACGGCGAAGCTCCGTCGCTTACGCCGGCTTCGTCAGCGGCAACGCATCGTTGGGCGGCGCGATTCTCACTGCATCCTCATGGCCGACTCGACTGCCAGCTTTCGTGCTTCGATCCGCGCTGAGGGCGAAACCTTCAGGAACCCGATAAAGCCAGCCATGTTCCAGCGACGACCGTCGTAACGAAACCAAAGGCGCCTTCTGGCTGGATGCCATCTGGAGGAAGCGCCTCATCGGTTTCGATCATGATGACTTCCTGCTCCTCCTCCACCTCCGCCGGGAGGGTGTCGCAGAACAGGAGGTGAATTGTCCAGGGCAAGGAGCTATTTGACACTAGGCGGCCGTCGTTCCGCGAGAGCTACACGAGGTCACCACTGGCGATTCATTTCCGAAGATGACGAGGTGGCAGACTATAGGGTAGGTCCATCCCGTGGCCGGCAAGGACACGCTCGTACGTCAAGAGACATTCATCGAGAGAGGTGGCCAGGGCTGCAGCCTCCGCGTGCGCTTCCTCTAGGTTGCCACGGGAGAGTAGCGCAGCTATTCCGGACGCACGTTGCTGGAGTGTGGCCAGGGAATCGCCCTGGATGACCATGCCCGGAAATCGACGCCCTGGCATGCGGACTATTGCAGCGTTGGTTTCGGTCGAAAACACTTCCAACTCGACACAGTCCATACGCCCTCCCGGCGTTTCTCCCGTCCGCGTGAGGTCCGCAGAACACTGAGATCAGCGACGAGGCTCCATCCCTTGCGCCGGCCTCGTCCGCTGCAACTCAATGTCCGGCGGCGTACTGATCCTGACGGCGTAGTCCTGGTACTTCTTCACGAACGCACGCGCCTGACGCAGCGTCTTTGGGTAGGGGACGAGGCGTCCCCCCCGAGCGTGATCGTAAACGTGCTGGAAGGCGAACCCCTGCTCAACGAGGAAGCGTACCTTGCGCCACTGCTCGAGATCGTCATGTGCCGGAGGCTTGAAATGGCGACCCAGGTTGACCGCGTACTGGCCACATCGTGGGCATACACGCCACGCCGGTCCTGCCGGCCTCTTGAACGACCGGCGACAATGAAGACAGGCAAAGGCTGCGTAATAGCGAGTGCGTGTCGGTGCGCGTCGTGAGTGGCGCCGAGTAGACACGTGATCACCCCTCGGGTTCGCCCATCGTATGTTCGCGGAACACTGAGATCAGCAGCGATCCTCCATTCGAGCTGTGGCTCGTCTGCTGCATGTCATTGTTCGGCAGCTCCGTGATGCGGCCTCGGCTTCACAAGCGTCACGAACGTCAGGGTACTTGATCCAGCCTTTGCCTTGACCTCCCAACAGCCCGCAGTCGGAAACGTAAGGCCGGTCGCCTGAAAGCGCGTCGGGTAGCAGCATGGGATGCTGGCGACAAGGGGAGACGACTCCGAATCCAGGCGGCGTCCTGAGATCTCGAGGTCCGTACCTTGTGGTCGGATCCACAGGACCTTGTTTCGGCCCTGGTTGGGATTCGCCGCATCCCAGCCAGCCCAGATGGTCCGATCCGCGTTGATGTACCAAGGACCATGGGGAAAGGGATCGGCGTTAGGGTCTTTGGCCGGGTGTGCAATCTCTGGACGAGTGGCCTTACAGGCCAATTCTGAGGGCTCGCCCGCCAAGATCGGGTCGCTGATCACAAGCCCGAGGACCGCCAGGCCAACGGCTCGCATCGCGACCTCCTTCCCGAGTCTGCCGAACACCGCACTAAGCTGCGAGGCACGACTTAGTGAAGGATGCCATTCGCGGAACCTCCTCCAAGTGTCGCTCGCGCTTCGTCAGCTTCAGCGCATTGTTGGACGGCCAGGTGATCGTGATCCTACGAGCCGCTCGATCTCGATAATGAGCTCTTCGAGGTCTACCACAGAAGGACCGCTGACGTGCCCCGGCGTCCACGGCTTCGCTCGCATCCCTAAGATGATCCCGCCGGAAGCAACGGCAGTCTCATTGATGATCGGAAAGTAACCCCAATGACTCCGAGCGCCTCCGATGGCAGGCGAGGCACCCTTAAGCTGCCGGAGCTCGCGCATGGCGTAAGGACTCAACGGAAACTTGACGGAAGCCTTAAGGAAGACGATGGCCTCGTCGCGGATGCGGATACTAGTGATGTCCGGACGCCACCATAGGTCGAAAGGAACGAAGACTGTCGGGCCAATGGACGGTCCCTTGAGGACGCGAGAGATATTGGCCTCGATGACCTCACGCACCGCGAGGCTCGCTGCGTCGTCGTGGACGTCGTGAAGCGCTGTGACCCTGAGAAGGACGACGTGGCTAGCCGACCGAACGAGTTCGTCGAGACCAATCGGCGGCGGTGGAGATACCTGAAGGATGGTCGCGACCGTCAACGCATCAAGCATTCTCGAGTCTCAAGCGAAGGATCCGCGTCCAGATAACACCCTGCGTTAGGCTGCAAGCCGAACCCATCCTGCCACGTGAGGCTTGTCAGCTTCAACGCATCGTTGGCCGGCGACCGCTTCGAACAAAGACCGGCTGATAACTTCCTCTCACAAGGGCAAACCCCTCTTTGCGTACGAGCTCTTCGAGCGCCACCTGTTCAGCCTTGGACTCGGGCGTGGTAGGTGAGAGTAAACTCTTGGCCTCCAAGACTGTTACGAAGGCCGCCCCCCGACGTGGGAGAGCCCGGAGAGCCGCCTTGACCTCTGCAGCAGACGCGGCGCGGCGCCCGTCTGGCAAGAGCTTCCCGGAAAGAAGGTAGCCGCCCTGGGGATCGCGCTCGATGACCAAGTCCGCCGCTTCTCTGAGCTGCGCCGAAGCCTTGAAGCCGGCCTCGGCAGTGGTGACAGCATCTGAGAGTATCTGCGCGAATCCCTGACCAGCCGCCCGTGCCCCAAGTATCGCGACGCAAAGACAAATGCCGGTTATGAGGACCGGTATGCCGACGACGAAGGCAATTACGGAGAACAGTTGCCGTCGGGCTGAATCAGTCATCGTCCGGCCAACACCGCGCATAAGCTGCAAGCGGGCGGCCTCGAGACACGCGCGCGCTTGTCAGCTTCATGCCCTTGTTGGGCCGCTACCACGCATCCACCAGACGCCATCCCCGCCAGCGAGGCAGTCATCCAGCCACCGCTCGTACCAGTCAAAGAATCCCACACCCAGCGACGCGAACCCCCCATCACTCACCGTGCCGTCGCACCACATCTGTCCGTAGGCCGGGCCGCACACGACCAAGAGATGCAAGTGACCGCAGCCCTCGTGACAGATAGCGAGTGCACCGTCCAGCGGCCCAGCGGAGCTGAGCAGTTGCAGGCCGAGCGGGTCGTCGTCGGGGTTGTAGGCACTCGTGAGCGGGAACGGCTTCGCGAGCGTCCCTTGGCGCATGCCCGCCCGTTCGTATGCTGGCGCATCCTCGAACGGAATAAGCCCGTAAGCGGGCCCGGCTCCACCACCGGCAACACGCGTAATGAACGCACGGTAGTCGGGCGGGATCTTGATGTCGTGCGTCGCTTCAATCATCTGGACACGCGATTCCGACGCCGGGGGCATCAGTCGAAACCGGTGACCATCCACACCAAACGGTCGCAGCTCTCGTCTGATCGCTGCCTGGAGCTTCTGCCCGATCGCGTCGGCTCGCTCGTTCGACTCCATTCTCGCTCCCGCCACTGTCGGCCCAACACTGAGATCAGCTGCGAGCCTCCATTCTAGGTGTGGCTCGTCAGCTGCCTCTCATTGTTCTGCGGCATGCTATTCCTCATGATCGAGGACTGGGTCCAGGCCGTGGGCGATTGCTGTGAGCGCGAGTTCGCGGCCATCATCGAACCGGACCTCTACCCGGCCCATGCCGTGGTTCGCGCGCAAATCGATCGCGACAACGGTGCCCATCTGCCCTCGGAAGTCACGGACGCGGTCCCCCGCGGCGAACGGCACTGAGGCTAGTTCGATCTTGGGTGTTGGACGAAGCTGACTGAGCCACGCACGCACGCGACCACCCAGCGAGACTCCGGGTGACTTAGGCCTTCCGTCAGACGATTCATAGATCTCGCCATCATCTCCCTGCACACGAGCACGCAAGGCATGCGCCACAGCGAGCATCTTGGCGATCGTCGGCTCGTCGGGGTTCTTCACCACGACCTGGCCGCGACGAAAGTCGAACCAGACCACCTCGCCGCTCGGATGACGGCGCCAGCAAGCCAAGCCCGGATTCTCGTACTTCAGGGTCCCCTCAGGGGTCGGGGCTTCGGCGACGCCTGTTAGATCTAGCTCCGGATCTCCCGCCACATAGGCGCGCCACTCCCCCTCAGCAATCGGCCTGCCGTCGCCTCGCGTCACGTGAAGGTCGTATCCCATCTACGCACTCACGTATGCCCGCAGAACGCCAAGATCAGCTGCGAGGGCCGCCATCGTGAATGCCCGGACCTCGTCAGCTGCATTGATGTTGGCCAGCATGCCACACCTTGGGCGCGAGACCATTCGGGGTGAGGTCACACCTTCGCCCAGCGAGAGGCGTCCGTGGTCCAGTCCTGGTGTGCCGCTCTTCTTCCTGACTGAGCGAGCAAAGACCGGCCCGCCGGAGCACGCAGCGCTTCTTGGCTACGATGCATCCGCGAGCAAGGGCCAGCGAGATCTAGCATCGATGATCCTGTCTCTCGCCAGCGAGTCGCAACGAGTCGAGTCGTCGGCGCATCCAGACCTGTCAATCCGCCTGGTGTCTGGCCAACACTCAGTCTCCCGCGAGAATATCCGAAACATTCAGAACCAGATAGTCGGCCAAGGGACGCAACCACCCGAGGTGTGGACAAGCTTTCGCGTCAATCTGTTGATGTGAAAGACCGTAGGACGCGGGGCTGGGATGACGACAGGCGGCCGTCTGACTCGATCCCGCCTACTCGTACGCCTCGACCGCCGGACACGCGCAGATCAGGTTCCGATCGCCGTAGGTGTTGTCGATGCGTCCCACGAACGGCCAGAACTTGTGTGCGCGTACCCAGGGCGCGGGGAACACCGCCTCTTCGCGCCTGTAGGGATGCGTCCACTCGTGCGCCGTGACTTCGCGCGCGGTGTGGGGCGCGTTCTTGAGGGCGTTGTCGCGCCGGTCGGCCCGGCCTTCCTCGATCGCGCGGATCTCCTCGCGGATCGCGATCATCGCATCGCAGAAGCGGTCCAGCTCCGCCTTGGGCTCGCTCTCCGTGGGCTCGATCATGAGCGTGCCCGCCACCGGGAACGACATCGTGGGCGCGTGGAATCCGTAGTCGATCAGGCGCTTCGCGATGTCGTCCACCTCGACGTCCGCCGTCTTCTTGAACGGCCGCACGTCCACGATGAACTCGTGGGCGACGCGGCCATTGCGCCCCGTGAACACGACCGGGTAGTGCCCTTCCAGGCGGCGCATCATGTAGTTCGCGTTCAGGATCGCGACCTCGCTGGCGCGCCGCAGGCCTTCCGCTCCCATGAGCGCGATGTAGACCCACGGGATCACGAGGATGGCGGGGCTGCCGTACGGCGCCGCCGACACGGCGCCCACCGACTGTGCCCCGCCCATGCGAGTGACCGGATGGCCGGGCAGGAAGGGAACCAGGTGGGACGCCACGCCGATGGGCCCCATCCCCGGTCCCCCGCCGCCATGCGGGATGCAGAAGGTCTTGTGCAGGTTCAGGTGGCACACGTCGGCCCCGATGTCCCGGGGGCGCGTGAGCCCGACCTGCGCGTTCATGTTCGCCCCGTCCATGTAGACCTGCCCGCCGTGCTCGTGCACGACCTCGCAGACCTCGCGGATCGTCTCCTCGAACACGCCGTACGTGGACGGATACGTCACCATCAGCGCGCCCAGGCGCTCGCGATGCTCCTCCGCCTTCCGGCGCAGGTCGGCCACGTCGATGTTGCCCTTCTCGTCGCAGGCGACCACGACCACCTTGAACCCGGCGGTGACGGCGGAGGCGGGATTGGTGCCGTGCGCGCTCACCGGGATGAGGCACACGTCGCGTCCCGTGTCCCCGCGCGAGTGGTGATACGCGCGGATGACGAGGAGGCCCGCGTATTCGCCTTGCGAGCCCGCGTTGGGCTGGAGGGACATGGCGGCGAAGCCCGTGATCTCGGCCAGCCAGGCGCCCAGCTGCGTGAACAGCTCCGAGTAGCCCTTGGCCTGGTCCGGGGGCGCGAAAGGATGGAGCTCCGCGAACTCGCCCCAGGTGACGGGCAGCATCTCCGAGGTCGCGTTGAGCTTCATCGTGCACGAGCCGAGCGGGATCATCGACGTCGTGAGCGAGAGGTCGCGTGCCTGCAGGCGATGGATGTAGCGGAGCATCTCGTGCTCGGAGTGGTGCCGGTTGAAGACCTCGTGCCGGAGGTAGGGACTCGTGCGCGCGAGGGGCGCTGGATAGGCCGCCTCCACGCCCTCGCCGAGGTCCTCGACCGTGAAGTCGACGGCGCGGCCGAGGGCAAAGGCGTCCCACAGACCCCACAGGTCCTTCTCCAGCGTGGTCTCGTCGAGGCTGACTCCCACCGACCCGTCGCCGTAGTCGCGAAGGTTGATCCGCCGTACGCGCGCCTCCCGGAGGATGTCGGCCGCGCGCGCGCCGGCGCGGACGCGCAGGGTGTCGAAGAACGGAGCAGACCCGGGATCGAGGCCGAGACGTCGCAGCCCCGCGGCCAGGAGCGCGGTCAGCCGATGGACGCGCCGCGCGATCGCGTGCAGGCCCTCGGGTCCGTGATAGACCGCGTACATGCTCGCCATCACCGCGAGCAGGACCTGGGCCGTGCAGATGTTGCTGGTGGCCTTGTCGCGGCGGATGTGCTGCTCGCGCGTCTGCAGGGCCAGGCGCAGCGCGGGATGGCCGTGGCGGTCCTTGGACACCCCCACCAGCCGCCCCGGGATCTGGCGCTTGTGCTCGTCGCGCGTGGAGAGGAACGCGGCGTGCGGCCCGCCGAAGCCGAGGGGCACGCCGAAGCGCTGGCTGGAGCCCACGCAGATGTCCGCTCCGAACTCGCCGGGCGGCCTCAGCAGCGTAAGGGCCAGCAGGTCGGCCGCGACCACGAAGAGCGCGCCGCCATCGTGGGCGCGCTGGGCCAGACCCGCGTAGTCCTCGATGCGCCCGTCCGTCGTCGGGTACTGGACGAGCACGCCGAAGAGGTCCTGCGCCTGGACGTCGACGGAGTCGGCCGGGCCGACGTGCACCTCGATGCCGAGCGGCTGCGCGCGCGTCTTCACGACCGCGATCGTCTGGGGATGGCAGTCCTCGGCCACGAAGAACCCGCGCCGGGCGTGGTCCTTGGCCAGGTTGTGGCACATGCCCATGGCTTCCGCGGCCGCGGTGGCCTCGTCGAGCAGGGACGCGTTCGCGAGGGGCAGCCCGGTGAGGTCCGCCACCATGGTCTGGAAGTTCAGCAGCGCTTCCAGCCGGCCCTGCGCGATCTCCGCCTGGTAGGGCGTGTATTGCGTGTACCAGCCCGGGTTCTCGAGGACGTTCCTCAGGATGACGGGCGGGGTGATGCAGTCGTGGTAGCCCATGCCGATGAACGAGCGGAAGACCTCGTTGCGGGCGGCGATCTCGTGCAGGTCGTCGATGAGCTCGTGCTCGCCGCGCGGCTCGGGCAGGCGCAGGTCGCGCCGGAGGCGGATCCCGTCGGGCACGGTGGCGGCGATGAGGTCCTCTAGCGAGGAATAGCCGAGGACACGCAGCATCTCCTTCACCTCGGCCTCGTCGGGGCCGATGTGGCGGCGCGGGAACGTGTCGGTAGGGCTGAGCGCTTCGCGGGCGGGGACGGGCACGGACCTTGTGGTCATCGGCGGACTATTTGGCCTCGCTCTCCACGTATTTCTGGTAGGCGGCGGCGTCCATGAGGGCGTCGACGGCCTTGGCATCGGCCAGGCGCACCTTGATCATCCAGGCCTTGCCGTAGGGATCGGCGTTGAGCGCTTCCGGCGACTGCACGAGCGCGGTGTTGGCCTCCGTGACCTCCCCCGCGACGGGCGAGAACAGCTCGGAGACGGCCTTGACCGACTCCACCGTCCCGAACGTCTCGTGCTCCTTCAGCTTCCGGCCCGCTTCCGGCAGCTCGACGTAGACGACGTCGCCGAGCTGCTTCTGCGCGTAGTCGGTGATGCCGACGGTCCCGTGATCGCCTTCCACGCGGACCCACTCGTGGTCCTTCGTGTATCTCCGGTCCGCTGGATCCATGGTGCTCCTAGCTGGTAGTGACGGTTGTGGCGGGGGTGGGCGCCGCCTTGTCCGGACGCTTGTAGAACGGCGTCGGCACCACGCGGGCCGGGACCTTGCGCTCGCGGATGTCGACGGCCAGCTCGGTGCCGACGGCGGCGCGCGCGGCCGGCACGTAGCAGAGGCCGATGTTCTTCTGCAGGAACGGCGCGTAGGTGCCCGAGGTGACCTCGCCCACGCGCTCGTCGTGGACGAGCACGGGATAGCCGTGGCGGGCGATGCCGCGGCCGGTCACCTCGAACCCGACGAGCTTGCGGGGGGGACCGTTCTTCTTCTGCTCAGCGAGGACGGCGCGGCCCGGAAAGTCGCCCTTGGCCTCGTCGAGGGAGACGATCCATCCGAGGCCCGCCTCGACGAGCGAAGTCGTCTCGTCCATGTCCTGGCCGTGAAGGCACATCCTCGCCTCCAGGCGCAGGGTGTCGCGGGCCCCGAGCCCGGCCGGCACGAGGCCCTTCTCCTTCCCGGCGTCGAGGAGCCGCTTCCAGAAGGCCTCGACGAGCTGGGGCGAGACGAAGATCTCGAACCCGTCTTCGCCCGTGTAGCCCGTACGCGAGACCGTCACCGAGTAGCTGTCCACCTCCGTCTCCGCGAAGTGGTAGTACTTCAGGCCCGAGAGGTCAAAGGCGGTGAGCGCCTGCAGGATCTCGGCCGCGCGCGGTCCCTGCAGCGCGAGGAGCGCGTAGGCGTCGCTCTTGTTCTCGAGCCGGACGTCCTGCGGGCCCTGCTCCTGCAGCCAGCGGAAGTCCTTCTCGATGTTGCCGGCGTTGACGACGAGCAGGTACCGGTCCGCCGCCCGCCGGTAGACGATCACGTCGTCCAGGGGCGCACCGTTCGCCAGCGGGAACGCGGAGTACTGCGCCTGACCGTCCACCAGCTTGGCCACGTTGTTCGCCGTCGTGCGCTGGAGGAAGGCGAGGGCGCCCGGGCCCTCGACCTCGAACTCCCCCATGTGGGAGACGTCGAACAGCCCGGCCGCCTTGCGCACGGCCATGTGCTCGCTGATGAGGCCCGAGTACTCGACCGGCATGTCCCATCCACCGAACGGAACCATCTTGGCCCCGCTCGCCCGGTGGGCGGCGTTGAGGGGCGTCTTGCGCATGCCGGTGGCGCTCTCCAAGTGCTGTCTTTCCTCCGCAGGGAACGGATGTCCAAGCTACCACACGGCAGCGGGGCCGGGCAATGATACGGTTGAACCCAAAGGATTTATGGCATAGGAATGAGCCCGTGAACCCCCGCCGGGGCGGCCACGTCGAACCCTACGACGTCATGTGCTGGAACTGTCTGGGGGAATTCGACGCCATGGCCGCCGTCTGGTGCTCGGACGACCCCAAGAACCCCACCAAGCTCTGCCCTTTCTGCTTCCGCTGCTTCTGCGCGGCCAGCGACACCTACAAGCAGGAGTTCTGGGGACGCGCTCCCGATCGACTCAAGGAGGAGCTCGACACCCTCGCCCGCAGCCGCGACCGCCTGGGCGACATCCTCATCCGGATGAAAAAGATCACGACCTCGCAGCTGCTCGACGCCCTGGAGGAGCAGAAGGCCACGGGCCGCCGCCTGGGCGAGGTGCTGGTGGAGAGCGGGATGGTCACGAGCGACGACGTGGCCGCCGCCCTCAAGACCCAGGGCACGAACCCCCTCATGGACACGATGGGCATCGCCTACGCGGCGACGCCCGTGTGGGAGCAGGGCGAGCCCGACACCATCCTTCAGTACGTGCTCGCCCTGGCCGCGCGCAAGGGCGCCTCCGACGTCCGCATCGAGCCGAAGGAGGACGCGGTCCACGTCCGCTACCGGATCGACGACTTCTTCTTTCGCGTGGATCCCATCCCGAAGGCGTTCCAGGACGCGGTCACGCGCAAGCTCCTCGACTTCTTCGGGGCCGCCGCCGGCAACGCGAACCGTCCGCTGACCGGCCGCGCCGGCATCATCCTGGACGGCGTGGACTACGAGCTCATCGCGCAGACGCTGCCCACCCCTTTCGGGGTCGCCGCCACGATCAAGCTCGTCAACCGCGCGACCTTCCTCAAGGACCTCCCGAGCCTGGGCATGGAGCTCGAGGACCGCGTCCGCCTCCTGGGCCAGATGCAGGCTTCTTCCGGGCTCGTCCTCGTGAGCGCGCCCCTCTTCAACGGCGCGCACACCACCACCTATTCGCTCATGAGCTTCCTCGTGCGCGGCGGCCGCGACGTGCTCTCTCTCGAATCGCCGCGGCAATGGCCCATCGAAGGCGCGCGCCAGGTCGAGGTGGCCAGCACGGACGAGATACGGGAGACGCTGCTCGGCATGGTCGCGGTCAAGCCGGAAGCGCTGGTCCTGTTCTCCCTGCCCGACGGAGCCACGGCCGGACTGGCCTGCCGCCTCGCCACGAGCGTGCTCGTGGTGGGCGTGGTGGCGGCGCAGCGGGCCAGCCAGGCCCTGGTCAACCTGCTCCAGCTCGGACTGCCCCGCTCGCTGCTGGCCAGCTCGCTGTCCGCCGTCACCTCGCAGCGGCTCGTGCGCCAGATCTGCAAGATCTGCCGCGAGCCCGCCGAGCCTCCGCCCGCGCAGACCCTCGCCCTGCACGGCGTCGGGCCCGAGCAGGCCAAGGCCCTGCGTTTCTTCCGCGGCCGCGGCTGTCCGAGCTGCAACAAGGTCGGTTACCGCGGGCGGCGGGCGATCTTCGAGGTGATGACGGCGTCGCCCGAGCTCACCGACGCCATCGAGGGCGAGCTGGACACGGAGGAGATCGAAGGGGTGGCCATGGGCACGGGCATGCACACCTTGCGCGAGACGTGCCTCGAGCTCGTCATGGGAGGCGTCACCACCTTCGACGAGTTCGTCCGGCTCAAGCTGTAGGGCGGTCGGGCAGCACGAACGTCGCGCGCGCGCGCTCGGACCAGAGCGTCTCCGCCCGGTAGTAACGCGTCTCCAGGACGGACGGCTTCCAGGCCAGGAGGTCCGCGTTCCGGGCCGCGAATCCCGGCCAATCCTCGGTCCCGGGCGCCGCCCGGCGTTCGTTGACGAGCAGCACGTAGGCCCACGTGATCGTCTCGTGATAGAGGCCGGGCTTGCCCGCGGCCGCGGCCAGGCGGCGCAGGCCGGCGCTGAAGCGGGCCAGCACGTCCAGGGCCGGGTGCCGCTCGAGCAGGAGCCAGGCCGTGCGCACGTGGTCCCGATGGTGGAACGCGCCGGGCGGAAGCGTCCCGTCGCCGAAAGCGCGGAGCAGCACGTCGTCGGTGAGGTCGTCCAGGGACGCCTCCTTCATCGCTTCCCCCTTCCCGTCGGGCGGCCCTTTCCGCGCGCGGCGGCACGGGCGGCCGGCCGCTCCACGAGGTGATGGCTGTCCGCGGCCTGCAGGTCCAGGCCGTAGATCTTCTTGAGCTCGGCGATGCGCTGCCGCGACTCCTCGCCGAAGGGGGCCTTCCCCTCGAACGCGTGCAGGACGATGCCCTCCAGGAGGTCGCCCAGCGAAAGGTCCAGGAGCTCGGCCAGGCCCTTCAGCACCTTGAGGAGGCGCTTCTCCATGCGCACGCCCGTCTGGGTGCGCTCGACGACGCGGCCCGGCGGAGGGGGTGCCGTCTCCAATTTTGTTACCATGGTATATATGTACCACGGTTGGGTGTCCTCGTCCATCCGGCGAAAGGGTCCAGGCGCTTCGAGCACGGGCCGGCGCGTGGTGGGACACTGGGGGGACGGGAGGGGTCATGCGGGAGATCGTGCGCACGGGCACCGGCCTCTGTTTGCTGGTGGTCGCCGGGGGGTTGTGCCTCGGGGGCATGGTGGCCCGGGCCCAGACGCCGGCCCCACCCGAGTTTCCGTCGGAGGTCGCGCTCATCACCGTCGACGCGGTCGTGGTGGACGCGACCGGCCAGTCGGTGGACGGGCTCACCCGGGACGACTTCGCCGTGGAAGAGGACGGCCGACCGCAGGACATCGTGAACTTCCAGGAGGTGTCGGTGCCGCCGGGCTCCGCCGACGTGAACGCGCCCGCGCCGTCCGCGATCGCGACTTCCGCCGCGCCTGCGCTGGAGCCGCGTCGCGCGTTCGCCATCCTCGTGGACGACCTCCGTCTTCCCGGAGAGGAGACGCTCCAGGTCCGCCGCGTCCTGGCCGGCCTCATCGGCAAGTCGCTGGGCCCGGGTGACGCAGTCGTCCTGGGCACGACGAGCGGCGAGGCCTGGTGGAGCGCGCGCATGCCGGAGGGACGCGACGATCTTCTCGCGGTGGCGGGCCGGGTGAAGGGGAAGTTCTTCGACCCGAGCACCCGCGAGCACATGACCGAGTACGAGGCCTTTGCCATCACTCACCGTGAGGCCGGTTCGCCTCCCCACGCCGGCGTCCTGGAGGCGCTGCGCCATCCCTCTACCGTCTCCGAGCGCGTCGCCGTCCGTCTCTGGGACCGGGGACTGTGTGGCACCAAGGAGCCCGTCCCCCTCTACGAGCCGTGCTTCCTCGTGCTGAAGCAGATGGCGGCGGCCATCGACGGCGAGCGGAGCCGGCGCACCTCGCTCACGCTCCGCGCCATCGGGCGCGCGGTCGGCGCGCTCGCGCCCCTTCACGGACGCACGTCGCTCGTGTTCCTGTCGCCCGGTTTCCTCCAGGACGAGGATCTCGCCGCTCGGGACGTGGCCTCCGCCGCTCTCCAGGCGCGCACGTCGGTGTACTTCGTGGACACGCGGGGCCTGGTCACGGGTGGCCCGGGCGCGGCCGCGGTCGCCGACCTTTCGTCCCTGGAGAATCCGAGCGGGCAGACCCAGCGACGACTCGAGGAGAGACTCGAATCCGGAGGAGCCGAGGCCCTGGCCGAGGAGACCGGCGGGTTTTCCGTGCGCCAGACCAACGACCTCGCGGCGGCGACGGAGCGCATCGCGGCGGAGTCGCGCACCTTCTATCTCCTCGGAATCCGTCCCCTCGCGGGGAAGGCCGACGCCTGGCGCCGGCTTCGCGTCCGCGTCAACCGCAGCGGCCTCACGGCGCGGGCCCGGCGCGGATACCGCCTCGACGCCGCCACGACCGCGGCCATGAACGCGTCCACGGCGCGCGCGGTCCTCCCGCTCCGGCTCGCCTCCTACGTCTTCGAGCCACTCCCGCGGGACCGCACCCGCGTCGTCGCGGCGATCGAGATCGACACCTCCGGCCTTGGGACAGGCCCCGAAGAGAGCCGAGCCCCGCTCCAGCTGAGGCTCGAAGCCACGCCCCGGGACGGCGGAGAGGCGGCGGTTCAGGACGTCTCGCTGCAATCGGCCGGGGACGGCGGGGGCGCACCGACCGGATCGAGGTGGCGGTCGGCTCGTCTCGAGCTCGCGCTTCCCGCCGGCGTCCACGGGATACGGGCCCTGGTCCGCGATCCGGGCACCGGACGCATCGGGTTCGCGGAGCAACGCATCGTCGTGCCCGAAACCGTGGCCTTCCGCGTCTCGACGCTCGTGCTCTCCGACCGGGTGACGGCCTCGCCGGACGCCAAGGCTCCGCTCTCCCCCGCACCGGTGGCGCACGACGAGCTCAGCTCGGAGCCGGGCCGCCCGATCCTCGCCGCCTTCGAGGTGTTCGGCGCCGCCCGCGATCCCGCCTCCGGCCGTCCGAACGTCGAAACCCGCTTCGCGCTCGAGGACGGAGGAGGCCGCCGCCTGGCCGCTTCCCCCGCCTCTCCCCTGACTCCCTCATCCGACGGGCGGTTGCAGCAGACCGTCGCGCTGCCGGCGCTGCCCGGCGGACCCCATGACCTCGTGATCACGGTCGAGGACCGCGTGGCCGGCCAGCGGCAAGAGGTGCGCCGGAGGTTCGTGGTCCTGGGCCCGGCCGCCGTCGCGTCCGCGCCGGCGCCCGTGAGCTCGGGAGAGGCGACGGCAATGACGCCCGAGCTCGCGTCGATCCTCGAACGGGCCGCGCGGTTCGTCGTCGCGTACGGCCAGGAGTTCAGCGACCTCGTGGCCGAGGACGAGTGCCAGCAGATCTTCGAGCCCAACAGCCCCGTGAGACGAAAGGTGCGGAACACGCGAGGGAGCGCGTTCTTCATCACCCTCCCCGGTCCCTTGCCCTGGGCCACCTTCCACGACGTCTGGGAAGTCGACGGCAGCCCGGTCCGCGACCGCGAGGAACGGCTCGGCCGGCTCTTCCGCGAGTCGCCCGGTGACGCCCGTGAACGCGCCCGCACGATCCTCGAGGAGAGCGCCCGCTACAACCTGGGGCCGGTCCGCCGCAGCGTGAACATCCCGACCCTCGCCCTGCTCTTCTTCCACCCTGACAACCAGCGCCGATTCGCGTTCGAGCTCAAAGGCAAGAAATCGCAGGCTGGCGTCGTCGAAGTGGCCTTCCGCGAGCGTGGCCGGCCGACACTCGTGGCGGGAGACACGAGCGAGGGCGCCCCGGTCAGGGGACGCGCCTGGATCGATGCCGAACACGGCACGGTCATGAAAACGGACGCCGAATACGACATCGATCCCCGGGACCAGTACCACCGGTCACGGGCCCGCATCGTCACCGAATATCGGCCGGATCCCCGCCTGGGCATCCAGGTCCCGGACCGGATGAAGGAGACCTACACGTCCCTCGCCGCCGGGGCCGCCGACATGCGGGTCCTCCCGAGCGCGCACGCGAGGTCCGAGGACGTGATCGAGAACAGCGGCGTGCTCACCGTCGAGGCCACCACGCGCTACTCGGCCTATCGCCGCTTCGAGGTGAGCACCGGCGAGACGTACACCGCCCCGAAGAAGCCGCAGTGAGCGGAGAGGCTAGCCGCCGACGCCGTGGCGGATCGATTCCACCGCCTCCAGCATCCGCCGCACGACCTCGTCGAGTCCGAGCTCCGTGGTGTCGAGGTGGATGGCGTCGGGCGCGCGTGTGAGGGGCGACTCCGCGCGCGTCGAATCGGCGTGGTCGCGCTGCCGGATCTCGCGCTCGATGGTGTCGAGGTCGGAGGCGAGGCCGCGCTGGGACAGCTCCTCGTGCCGGCGCGTGGCGCGCTGGCGCGGGTGCGCGTCCACGTAGAACTTCACGTCCGCATCCGGGAACACGGCCGTCCCGATGTCGCGGCCGTCCATGACCACGCCGCCCTCCTGCCCCATCTCGCGCTGGCGCGCGACCATGTGGCGGCGCACGGGCGGATGGACGGACACCCGCGACGCGGCCGCCCCGACGTCCTGGGTGCGCAGCGCGGACGTGACGTCTTCGCCGTCGAGGAGCACCGCCCCTCCCGGGCGGAGATCGAGGCGAAGGCGCGTGGCCAGGCCCGCCACCTCCGCCGCATCGTCGAGGGCGACGCCCGCGCGCAACGCGGCCAGCGCGAGCGCGCGATACATCGCGCCCGTGTCGAGGAAGACGTAGCCCAGGCGCTCGGCCACCGCGCGGCCAGCCGTGGACTTGCCTGCGCCCGATGGCCCGTCGATCGCGACCACCAGGCCGCGCGGCCTCACGTCCGGCCTCACGTGCGGCCCCGCGGCGGGCGACCTCGCGGCGGGCGACCGCGCGGGGGACGCCGGTCACCTGCCGCGGGACGCCGGTTGTCGGACGATCGTTTGTCCGACGATCGGTGGTCGGACGGGCGATGGTCGGATGGACGATGGTCGGAGGGGCGACGGTCGCGGGACGCGCGATGGTCGCGGGACGCGCTCTTGTCGCCTGCCGGCCGGTTGTGTGGACGCCGTGGCGGGTGAGGACGGCGGGCCGGTGACGGCGCGACCGTCTTCACGTGACCGCCCTTCGGATCGATCAGCCCCTTCACTTCGGACGGCGTCAGCGAGCGGAACTCTCCGGGCTTGAGCCCGCGCGAACTGAGGGGGCCGATGCCCACGCGCCGCAGCTTGGAGACGGGATGCCCCACCGCCTCCAGCAGGCGGCGCACCTCGTGCTTCTTCCCTTCGTGGAGGGTCAGCTCCAGCCAGGCGTTGTTCTCCGCCTCCAGCACGCGCACGCGATCCACCGTCAGCAGATCACCCTCGACGCGCACGCCGCGCCGCAGGCGCTCCAGGGTCTCCGCGTCCGGGACCTTGTGCACCTTGGCGTGGTACACGCGGGGCACCTCGTAGCGTGGATGGGTGACGCGCTCCGCGAAGGCGCCGTCGTTGGTCAGGAGCAGGAGCCCCTCGGTGGTGATGTCGAGACGGCCCACGGGAAAGAGGCCGGCCACGGGCGGCACCAGGTCCATCACCGTCGGCCGCCGTCCCGGGTCCTGGCGCGTGCTCACGTATCCCTTCGGCTTGTTGAGGAGGAGGTACACGGGCGCCGCCGGCGCCTGCAGGCGGGCCCCATCGACGCGGATGTCGTCGCGTTCGGCGTCGGCCTTGGTGCCCAGTTCCGTCACTGTCTGGCCGTTCACGCTCACGCGGCCCTGGCTGATCGCGACCTCGGCGGCGCGGCGGGACGCGACGCCCGCGCGGGCGAGGATCTTCTGCAGTCGCTCTTCCATTTCCTGGGATGATACCGCGCGAGAGAGACGCGCACGGGGCCGGCGGGTCCGCGGGGCTGCGGCTAGTAGTGGCGGAGGGTGAAGGCGATCAGGACGGTGTCGCCCTGCACGATCTCGATCGTGACCGCGCTGTCGAGGACGAGGTCGCTCAGGAGGACCGATGTCGTGCCGTTCTTGGCGATCGCGCCGTCCGAGGGCGAGAGGATGTCGCTACTGGTGACGCTGCGGCGCCAGCGCAGGCCGGTGCGCTCCGTGTGCGCGGTGACGTCGAAGGTCAGGGAGCGCGGCGTGTTGAACCCGACCGGGCAGCTCTGGTTCACGCTGACCGAATTCACTTCGATACATTCGCCGGCCGCCATGGTCGTGGGACGGACGATGGTGACGCTGCAGTTGCCGGCGGACGTCGCGGGCGCGCCGCAGGTCACGGGCGTGGGCGTCGGGCTGGGAACGGGCGTGGGCGTCGGGGATGGAGACGGTGACGGTGACGGAGATACGGACGGGCTCGGAGACGGAGAGGGCGACGGGGATGGGCTCGGAGAAGGAGACGGCGAGGGACTCGGAGAGGGAGATGCGCCCGGGGACGGCGAAGCGGCGGGCACCACCCTGACCTGGACGGTCGCCGTGGCCTGCGACGAGCCCGACCGCGCGACGAGGTTGAAGCTCGTCGTCCAGGCCGGAGTCACCTGCTTCGTGCCCTTGGCCGTGACCGTCCCGATGCCGTTGTCGATCTCGATCGTCTGCGCGCCGTCCACCTCCCAGGTCAGGGTCGCCGCCGCGCCGGAGTTGATATCGGCCGGGGACGCCACGAACTTCTGGATGGTCAGGCTACTGGGCTCGGTGAACTGCTTGACCACGCCGCAGCGGAGCGCGCCTATCCCCATGACGGCGAGGAAGATGGGGCGAAGAAGCGACTTTCGGAGCATAAAGAACCCTTTCAAAGTAGGGTCTTACGCTCGATATGTCAAGTAATACTTTAGGTCTCGTCCTCGGAGTCGCTGCCGCCCATTTCCAGCGGTAGCTCCCCCTGGGCGGGGTCGCCTTCCGCCTCGCCTTCGGAGAGAGGGACCTCGACGGGACGGGGGGCTTCGATGGCCTTCTTGAGGCCGGCCACGTCCACCTCCTCGCCCAGGACCTCCGCGAACTCCTCGATCTTGGGCAGCTCGCCCAGGTCCTTGAGGCCGAAGTGGAGCAGGAATTCCTTCGTGGTCCCGTAGAGCATCGGGCGTCCCACGACTTCCTTCCGGCCGGTGATGCGGATGAGGCGCTTCTCGAGCAGCGTCTTGAGCACGCCGCCGGACTTCACCCCGCGCAGGTCGATGATCTCGGGCAGCGTCACCGGCTGCTTGTAGGCGATGACGGCCAGGGTCTCCAAGGCCTGGATGGAGAGCCGCGTAGGCGTGCGGGGGTCGAGCAGCTCGCGGACCCAGTCGTTGTACTCCGGGCGCGTGGTGATCTGGTACCCGCCTGCCACCTCGACGAGCTGGAGGCCGCGGCCGTCGCGCGCGTAATCCGCGCGGATCTCCGTGACCGCGGCCTGCCAGGCTTCCTTGGGCACGCCGCCGAGCACCTTGCCGATCTCGCGCGGCGTGAGGGGCTGGGGGGCCGCGAAGATCAGGGCCTCGAGCACGGCGCGGATCTCGTCCGGAGGAAGGACGGGCGCCTCTTCCCCGCTCGGTGCGGCATCGGGCCCCGTCACCGGTCCCGTCTCCGTGCCCGTCCGTTTAGCGATCTCTTCGTCGCTGGCGATCTCGTCTTCGTTGTGGTCGGTCATTCTCTCTATGTGGTGGAAGCGCCGGCCGGCTCCGGACCCACCGGCCGGAACACGCGGATGGGTCCGAAGATCCCCCTCTGGTAGACCTTCACGCGCTTGAGCCGGATCAGCTCGAGCAGGGCCAGGAAGGTCACGATCATGTCCGCCTTGGTCTCCTGGGCCGCGAAGAGCTCCAGGAAGTCCAGCGACTCGCCCTCGCGCAGGAGGGCGAGGAGCTCCTCGATGCGCTGCTCGATGCTCTTCCCTTCGGACGCGACCTCGTGCGCGAGCAGCGTCTTGCGCCGCTCCAGCAGCTCCTTGAACGCGCTGATGAGGTCGAAGAGCCCGGCCTCGAGCATCTCTTCGCCGGCGTCGTCCGTGAAGACGGGGAGCACCGTGTCCGGCCGGGTCCAGGTGGCGGCGCGGATCTGGGCCTGCTGGTGCAGGATGCCCGCCGCCTCCTTGTAGCGCTGGAACTCGAGCAGGCGCTGCACGAGCGCCTCGCGCGGATCTTCCTGGTCCTCTTCGCCCTGCGCTTCCGTGGGATCGACGGGCACGAGCATCTTCGACTTGATGTGGATGAGCGTCGCCGCCATGACCATGAAGTCACCCGCGACGTCCAGGTTGAGCTCCTGCATGAGCTCGAGGTACTCCATGTACGAGCGGGTGATGGGGGCGATGGGGATGTCGTGGATGTCGATCTTGTCGCGCTTGATGAGGTAGAGGAGCAGATCGAGCGGCCCGTCGAACTCCGCCACGTGGATCCGGGGCACGTCCTCGGGCAGGGAGGACTCCATGCCCAGGGGCAGCTCGAGCTGGACCGCCTTCTCCTCGGGCGGAGCGTCCGAGGGCGCGGACGTCGCGTCCGGCGCCGGAGGGGAATCCGTCGCGGACGGAAACGGGTCGTGCTGCTCGTCGCTCATCGAATGGGGTACGCGATCTTCATCGCCGAACGGACCTGCTCCATCGTCGCACGCGCCACCTCGCGCGCGCGGTCGGATCCCGCGCGAAGGATGTCCCAGACCGTGTCCGGCCGGGCCGCGAACTCGGGGCGCCGGGCGTGGATCCCCTCCAGCCGCTGCAGCAGGTGGTCGATGAGCTTGCCCTTGCAGTCCAGGCAGCCGATGCCCGCCGTGCGGCAGCCCTGGGCCGCCCACTCCTGCGTCTCTTTCGAGGAGAACGCCTTGTGCAGGTCGAAGACGGGACAGATGTCGGGGTTGCCGGGGTCCGTCCGGCGCTTGCGGGCGGGATCCGTGACCATGGGCTTGAGCTTCTGGCGCACGACGTCCGGCGAGTCCTTGAGGAACACGGCGTTGCCGTAGGACTTGGACATCTTGCGGCCGTCGGTGCCGGGCACGCGCGGGACCTCGGTGAGCAGGGTCTTCGGCTCCGGGAACACCGGCCCGTAGAAGTGATTGAAGCGGCGCACAACTTCGCGCGACAGCTCGACGTGCGGGGCCTGGTCCTCCCCCACCGGCACCGCGTCCGCCTTGTAGATCATGATGTCCGCGCTCTGCAGGAGCGGGTAGCCGAGGAAGCCGTAGGTGGAGAGGTCCTTCTCCGCGAGCTGGTTCTGCTGCTCCTTGTAGCTCGGCACGCGCTCCAGCCAGGGCACGGGGATGATCATCGACAGGAGCAGGTGCAGCTCGGCGTGCTCGGGCACCAGGCTCTGGATGAAGAGGGTCGAGCGCGCGGGATCGAGGCCGGCGGCGAGCCAGTCCGTAGCCACCTCGAGGACGTTGTCGCGGACGTCTTTGGGGTCGGCGTAGTCCGTGGTCAGCGCGTGCCAGTCCACGATAGCGAAGAAGCACTCGTACGTGTCCATGAGCCGGACCCAGTTGTCGAGAGCGCCGGTCAGGTGGCCGATGTGCAACGGCCCCGTGGGCCGCATGCCGGAGAGGATGCGCGGACGGGTCATTGCATCAGGCCGAAGAGCAGCCCCACGATGAACCGCTGCACGGGGTAGACGACGTAGCCGAAGGCGCCGGTGATGAGCAGGAGCATGAGGATCAGGAACCCGTAGGGCCCCACGATGCGGTCGTATTGCTCCCCGAGATCACCGGGAAGCCCGAAGGACGCTACCTTGGATCCGTCGAGCGGCGGGATCGGGATCAGGTTGAACACGGCCAAGAGCACGTTCAACTCGATGCCGAGGGCCATGAGGTGAAGGAGGAAGTCGTCCTGGCTCTCCACCACGTGCGCCTTGATGAGCACGAACAGGATGCCCGTGAAGATCAGCGCGAGCAGGAAGTTCGAGACGGGCCCGGCCGCCGCCACCAGCATGTGTCCCTTCCGCATGGTCACGTCGCGCCGGAAGTTGGCCGGGTTGTAGGGCGTGGGCTTGGCCCATCCGAGGAGGGGCACGTTCGTGAAGATCTGGATGAGCGGAAACAGCAATGTCCCGATCGGATCGATGTGCACGATCGGGTTGAGGCTCACCCGCCCGAGGTTCTTGGCCGTGTCGTCCCCCAGCCTCCAGGCCATCCAGGCGTGCGCGGATTCGTGGAAGGACAGGCTGAAGAGCAGGACGACGTACGTGGTCAGGCCCAGGGCGATGTGCTGAGGAGTCAGATCGGACAACCGGCCTCCGGAGGAACCCCGGATGGTAGCACAGGGCCCGTGGACGGCCGGTCGTCCGGCGCGGCGTGCTACGCCGCGGCCAAAGGCGCCTTCCGCTCCGCCATCGGGGCGGTGCGCCGCGCGCGCGGCCAGGAGACACGATCTTCCTTGACGCGGAGCCATCCGTGCTGGGTGAGGTTGGTCACGGCGGCGCGGCAGCGCACGTCCAGGCTCGCCCCCGCAGCGCCGACGATCGACCGGGTGGGACTCCGCCCGATCGCGTGTGCCGCTCGAACATCAGGGATGGTGCCCGGGCGGGCGGGGAGGGGCTCGGCGAGCCCCTCCCCTTGTTTCACGTCCCGAGGAGTCCCCTACGGCACGGCCACGAAGCTCACCACCGTCGCAGGAAGGGTGCCGGCCAGGCACGCATGGCCTCCCACCGTTCGCGGCACGACCGTGGTGTCCAGCATCCTGGTGAGGTCGACCACCGCCAGCGTGCTCGCGTCGGAGTTCGCGAGCACGCCGACCGCATGGCTGGAATTCGGGCTCAAATAGGCAGTCAGGGTGTGCGGATCGAACCCGTTCGAGAAGCCGTTGCCGATGCTGCACGTCACCCAGTCGGTGATCGCGGGGATGCCGCTGCCGGAGGTCGCGGGAAGCCTGATCGCGGTGACGGCATCGCCGCCGAACTCACCGGACAGGATGCCGGTATGCGTTCCCTGCGCCACCGCGACGCCGCTCGCTCCAAAGTTCAGGGCCGCCTCCGAAAGGACCTGCACCTGGCTGGGCGCCGTCCACGTCCCCGGCGCGCCGGGAGTGTACGTGGCCTGCGTCAAGTCGGCGATGTAGACACGAGACGCGGGCGGGGCGACGTCCGTCTCCTCGACCGGGGCGAGAGCGATCCCAGTCGAGCAGTCCTCCCCCGAGGAATCGAACCCGTAGATGGTGCCGCCCACGACGATGGAGTTCTCGTAGAACGCTGGGCTCGTAGAGGTCGTCACATCGACGATCTCGAAGTTCTTGGCGTCCGCCGCGTCTTCCGTCGCCGACAACAGCAGGACGCCAGGGCCACCGCTGGTGCCGCGGGTCGGATCGAGCAGCGAGGCCTCCGAGATCCTGCCCGAAGGCGAGGCGAACGCGGGCTCGAACGTCGCGCTGGCGAGGTCCAGGAATTGGAAGCTGGGTGCGCCGGCCACGCTGAGGCCGACCACGGCCTTGTTGTGAACCGCATCCATGGACACGCTGCAGGTGGTGCAAGCGCCACCCGAGAAGAAGATGGATCCGCTCCCACTGCTCGCGAGCGTGCTGCCCAGGGTCGTGCCGGTGAGCACGTACACGTCGGTTCCGTTGGCGGTGCAGACCGTCTGGCCCGTGAGCGGGTTGGAGGCGCAGGAATTCACCACGCCGGGGGTCGTGATGCGGGTCGGCACGACGCTGCTCCCCTCGACGTTGACGACGGACACGTCGGTGGTCAAGCTGCCCCAATTGCCCTTGGGAACGTACGAGACGACGTTCGTGCCGGTGACCAGCACCGACAACGAGCTCGCCGACTGGCAGGAGCCGGGGGGCGGCGGCTCGGCACCCTGCACCTTGAAGTTGTCGGTCTTGGAGCTCGACGGTTTGAAGCTGGCGTTCTTGGAAAGCCAGGCCTTGTAGACGCCGCCGGTGTTGGGGGTGTCGTCGAACGGCGCCATCTGGACCGGCGTCGTGCCGTTGGCGGGGTTGAACGTACCATTCGGATGGGGGCAGGGTCCGGTGGCTCCGCTCACCCTTCCGCCCGTCACCGTAAGTTGCCGACAGGCGATGGGGTCCGTGGACAGCACCGTCTTCCCGCTGGGATCGGTGATCTGGAAGTAATACGTCCCGTCGGGGAGGCCCGCTGCGTTGAGGTTCTGCGGACCGCCGCTGAGGTAGACGTCCGTCTTCAACCCATAGAGGTTCTCGTTGACGACGGTACCGTCCTTGGTGGTCGTGTCGATGGCGTCGCCCGCGAAAGCCGTCGTTGCCGAGAGCGACATCGCGAACAGGGACGCCAGCACCATCGGCCCCGCGGGCCCGGATCTGGTTCTCTCCACCCTGTGACTCATGGAAGTCATCACAAACTCCTGTTCTGTCCGCCGCAAACCGCGCCACGACGCCGAAACGCATTCGGCCGAAGCTCGATGTGCGGACCGGACGTGACCTCAACCGATTCAGGGTTCGTTCTGGTCACGAAAAATAGAGGGTGCGAACGATTTTTGTGCAGGAGAGGAACCCGTTTCGGGGAGAGCGTCACGATCGAAGGCGCTGGATAAGCCTCGCGCAGCTCGGCCACACCGAGGATTGGGCGTTCCTGGAGCCCGTGGTGAGCAAGCTGCCACTTCTAGAGGGCCAGAAATGGTGCCGGAGGCGGGACTCGAACCCGCATGGGTTTCCCCCCCACGGCCCCTCAAACGTGCGTGTCTGCCAACTCCACCACTCCGGCAGCGGGGGTGGTGGTCCGGCACACGCCGGGCGCGCTCTCCTAAAAGTTTAGTTGACAACCGGCTCCACGGTCCCTAGATTCTCCTAAGAGTTTAGGAGACCCTGCGGCATGGGACGGCGGAAGGGGACGACGGGACTCACCCCGCTCGAGCTCGAGATCATGAACGTGCTCTGGGAGACCGGAGCGGCCAACGTCCAGACCGTCCGCCAGGGCCTGGGCCGCCGGCGTGAGCTGGCCTACACGACCGTGCAGACCATGCTCAACCTGCTGCACCGCAAGGGCAAGGTGAAGCGGGAGCTGCAGGACCGTACGTATCACTACCGCCCCGCGGTGACCCGGCGGCGTGAGGTGTCGCACATGATCCGCGACGTCGTGGATCGTCTATTCGGAGGATCGGCGGAGGAGCTGGTGCAGAGCCTCGTGGACACGCGCCAGCTCACCCCGGAGACGCTGGAGCGCCTGGCGGCGGCGGTGGAGAAGGGGGAGGGCGATGACGGCGAGTGAGGGCCTGGTGCTCGCGTTCGTCGTGAATGCGGCCCTCCAGGCCACGGTGGTGGCCCTGGCGGCGATGGCCGCGGCCGTCGCCGCGCGCCAGGCACCCGCGGCGGTGCGGCAGGCGATCTGGATGCTCGCGCTGGCGCTCGCGGTCGCGATCCCGCTGAGGAGCACGCTGGTGACGGTGCGGACGCCGCCCCCGCCGCCATCCATCGCCTGGCCCGCGTCGGAGGCCGGACCGATCGCGGCGACGAAGCCGGCCCCCGTGGGCCACGCCGTCTCCGCGCCGGCCCGCCGCCTGGTCCTTTCGCGCGGCGTCGGGCGGGCGCTCGTCGGCGCGTATCTCCTGGTGCTGGTGCTGCGCGTGGTCTCGCTGCTGCGCGGCTGGGCGCGCGCGCGCCGGCTGTGTGCGGAGGAGGCCACCGCGCTGCCGCCGGCGTGGGCGCGCCGGGCCCAGCGGTGCGCGGGCGCGCTCGGGGTCTCGAGCGCGCCGATCGTGGTCTCGTGGCGCGTGGAGGGCCCGGCGACGGTCGGCGCGCTGCGTCCCGTGATCGTGCTGCCACGGCGCCTGCTCGACGCCACCTCGCCGGCCATGGCGGCGGCGATGCTCTGTCACGAGATGGCGCACGTCCGCCGGCGCGACTACGCCTGGAACCTCGCCTGTGAGGTGCTCGCGCTGCCGCTGGCCTTCCATCCCGCGGCCGCGCTGATCCGCCGAAGGATCCGCGAGACCCGCGAGCAGGCCTGCGACGAGCTGGCGGCGGCGGTGCTGGGAGCGAAAGGTTATGCGCGAGCGCTGGTGGCGCTGGGGCGGTCGGTCGAGAGCGGCGCGCCGGCGGCGTATGCCGTCGGTATGTTCGACCATTCGTTCGAGGAGCGTGTCATGAGGCTCTTGGGTTCACGGTCGTCCCTGGGCGCAGTGCCGAGCGGCGCCCTCCTGGCCGCGAGCGGCCTGGTCCTGGCCCTGGGCGCGGGCATGGCTTCGGCGGCCACGGTCGCCGTCGCCGAGCCGGCGGCGTCCGCGCGCTCTTCCGACGAATACGCCGCCGCCGCCGCGCTGGCGCGACACGACGACGCCGAGTCGCGTCCGGGCGAATACGTCTATGCCGCCGGCGCCAATCGCGATCCCTTCATGGACCTGCGCGTCCACACCGACAAGCCGACCAACGTCCATGACCCGCGCGCGTTCCTCATCCAGGAGGTCGCGCTGCGCGGCGTGGTGCGCGGCCCGAAGGGTTGGACGGCCATGGTGCTCGGTCCGGACGGCCGCACCTACTTCGTCTCCGCGGGCCAGGCCTTCTACGACGCGACCCTCACCGCCGTCGACGTCGGAGGCATGACCGTGCAGCAGCAGGTGCGCGACCCGCTCGCGCCGCCGCGCGTGCGCGACCTGCGCATCGCGCTGCACCCCGACCGCGACTAACTCCCCTTGCCCAGGCGGAGGACGTCGGCGTCAGGCGCTGAGGGGCACTGCCGCCGCCTCGACCGCCCCCACCGCCCCGCGCGCCGCCGGGGCAGGGGGCAAGGCCCACCCACTGAGCAGGTAGACGGGCACCGCCGCGATGAGCAGGGCCTCCATTCCCCAGGTCATCGAAAAGGCGATCGCGAGGATGGGGGCGATCACCGAGAAGATGCCGTTGACGCCCCAGGCCCAGGGCACGTGCGACGGGGAAACCTGCTTGAGGCGGTCGAGGCCGGTGGGAACGAACGCGCCCATCAGCAGTCCCGCCGGGGCCACCAACAACGCGACGAGCGCCACCCTGGCCGCGAACGGCCACCCGATCAGGTGGGGCAGCCAGGGCAGGAACACGAGGACCTCCGCCAGCACCACCCCGGCCACGGCGTAGCTCGCGAACCTCAACTCGCCTCCCAGGCGGGCCACCACCCGCCGGCTCCATAGCGCCCCCACCCCGCTGGAGAACAGCAGCGCAGCCAACACTACCGAGAGCGCGTAGTTCGGGTGCCCGAGGAAGAGGCCGAACCGCTGGAGCAGGGCCACCTCTATCGCCAGGTAGCCGAGGCCCACGCCCGCGAAGAACCCGCCGTAGCGCAGCGAGGAAGGCAGCGCGCGGCCGCGGCCAGTCAGGAGCCTCAGCGGCAGGTACACCGTGATGAGGGCGGCCAGCCCGGTGATGGCCAGCAGGATGAGGACCGTGATCTCCATCGCGGGCACGGACGTCCGCGTGATCAGGGGATCGCTCGTGAACAGGTGCCACCAGTACGACTGGCGGAAGAAGAAGGGCCGGTCGTCGAGCGCCGGCGAGATGTCCCACGGGTAGCGGGCGACGAACGCGCGCTCCCGCCGCGGGTCGCGGAGTGAGAGGAACAGCTGGTACTCGTTCGCGGGCGGACCGCTGGCGTCGGGGGCGGCGGAGACATCAAAGTACGGGCTGCGGTCGGCCCACGCCCGCAGCCGCGCCACCTCCTCCGGCTTGAAAGGCGTCTTCTTCACCAGCAGGGCGGTGAAGTTCGGGGCCGGGGTGGCAGTGATGGTCACGATGTGTTGCGCCGGCTCGGCCACTCCTGCCCGGCGCAGGGCACCGATCGCGGTGATCAGCGCGCGCAGCATCTCGCGCGGGGGCCGGTGCTCGAGCCGCATGAGGTTCAGGATTCCCTGCGGACCGAGCCTCGACAGGTACAAATCGAAGGCCTCGGCGGTGTAGAGGTAGCTCTCGGAGAAGACGTGGGCCGCGGCCAGGGTCCCGCTGTAGGAGTCGACCCCGGAGAGCTGGATGACGTCCCAGGTGTCCGCGTGGGTGGCCAGGAAGTGCCGGCCCTCGCCGTTGACGAGGGTGAAGCGCGGATCGTCCACCCAGGCCTGGAAGTAGTCTTTGTACCGGTTCCTCAGCACGGAGACGGTGGCGGCGTTGATCTCCACCCCGGTGATGCGCGACGCGTCGTGATCGATCGCGTTCAGGACGTCGAAGCCGCCCCCCACCCCCAAGATCACCACGTTCGGGTGCTCCACCGTCCCCGCTTCGTAGGCCGCGGCGTAGATTGTCCGGTCGAGGCCGGCGAGAGACTCGCGGCGGCCGTCGTAGTCGGCGGCGAGGGTGAAGGCGTAGCCGTTCTGGGTGATGGAGCGCCGGAGGCGGGCCAGCAGCCGGGGGTCGTCGCCGATGAGGGACGGGTAGCTCACCACCTTCGGGTCGGGCGGCGCGATGCGCGAGACCTCCACCCGCGCTACCGGGTCCCACACCACAGTCTCGATGCCCATACCGTCCGGGCTGTTCCGCGCCCACCCACCGATGTCGAAGACGCGGTCGCGCGCAACCGCGCAGCCCACGAGGGCGATCAGGGCGGCACCCAGCAGCGCCTTCACGCCCGCGCTTCGCGGCCAGGCCAGGGCCGCACAGCCCACCAGCATGATCGCGCAGGCGAGCAGCAGGCCCCCCTCCGCGCCCAGGGCGGAGATGGCGGGCACCACGGCGATCGCCCCCAGGGCGGACCCCACCAGGTCGCTGAAGTAGACCCGAGATGTCGCCAGGTCGCGCGAGGAGAGCAACGCCCCCAGGACGAACCCGCAAGCGCCGAAGGGGATCGCGAACAGCAGCGCGTACGGCACCGTGCCGAGAAAGCTGCCCACGAACTCGGACCGGCTCGGCGGCATCTGGGTGATGCGCGCGTGGTAGAAGGCCGCGGTGCTGGCCAACAGAGTGAGCACGAACGTGGCCGCCCCCCCGGAAATCACGTCCCTGAGTTGCGCGAGCGCCCGCTCGAGCCAGCGCGCCAGGAGCACTCCCGCCGCCGCAAACCCGAGCATCGTCAGCGAGATCACCACGAAGGCGTAGTTATTGAGCAGCTTCGCGGAGATCACCCGGTGTACGAGCACTTGCGTGAAGAGGGTGACGAAGGCGGCCAGGAAAGCGATGGCACCGGCCCGCGTCTGGGATGTCATGGGCCCCTCTTCAGGGTCAGAAGTGGTGCCGGAGGCGGGACTCGAACCCGCATGGGTTTCCCCACACGCCCCTCAAACGTGCGTGTCTGCCAATTCCACCACTCCGGCATCGGGGGTGGGTCGAACTTCCGATTCTAGGGAGCGCCCTCGAGCGTGTCAAACCCTTCGCGTTGATCGTGCGTGGCCGCAATCGCGAGCATCACGATGGGCACGAGCACGTCGTCGGGAGACGCGGAGGGCGCGAGCCAGAGGGTCGCGAGCAGCAGCGCCGCCGCCGCGGCGAGACCCTTCGGGCCGTCGAGCGCCAGGCGCCTGACGCCGAGCCAGGCGGCCGCGGTCAGGACGAGGAGCAGGATCAACGCGAGCCCGTCATGCGCACCCGGGTCCGCGCCGAAGTACAGCCGGAGGTTCGAGAGCCCCAGCCCGGGACCGAGCGCGGGAGGAGCGAGACTGCCCGCCACCTCGAGGACCACCACGACCGCGGCGAAGGCGGCCACGGCGGGCGCGGCCACGCGGGCGAGCAAAGCGGCAGGCGGGACGAGCCGCGGGAACAGAGCGGCCGCGGCACCCATCATCGCGGATCCCGATCGGACCGCGCCGCGTGCGATCGCGAAAAGGGCGGCGGTGAGGAGCGCGAGGAGGAGGACGTCGCCGGAACCGAACGTCACGCCGACGATTGCGGGCGGCAGCAGCAGCAGCGAGACCCGCTCGAGGCCCGCCTCCGCCGGGGCAAGGCGCCACAAGAAGAAGACGGCAAAGCCGAGCGCGAGCACGGCGACGGCACGGAGGTCCCGGATGCCGACGGCGCCGACGAGGTCCGCGAGAAAGGCCGCACTCCCGTCGTGGGGCACGGCAGCGGAACCAGGCGGGTCCTTGCGGAAGCTCTCGCTCCAGGCTTGGCGTGGGGCGGGCCCCCCTACACGTTCGTACGGCCACGCGGAGGCGGCCCAGGCTCGCTGGACGCGCGGCGTCCCGCTGAGCCGGCCGACCGTCATCACGACGGAGGCCGGTACGACCGCCAGCACGACGACGGCGGCCACGAGGACCACGGCTCGCGCGCGATGCGGCGTGCGCAGGACTCCGCCCACCAGCAGCGCGATTCCCAGCCCGCACGCGATCGCGCTGAAGAGGAGTCCGAGCGGATCGTGCGTGAGCGCGGGGCCGGCGCGGGGGGCCAGGGAGTGCCACAGCCCGCTCGCAGGAGGCCAGTGCCCGGCCACCGCGTCCGCCCACGTGGTCGCGAAGACCTCGCCCTCCGCGATCTCCACTCCCAGCGCGAGCAGGGCCAGCCCCCCGATCAACGCATCGGTGGCCAGCACCGCCCCGCCGGCCACGGCCGCGGGCAGGAGCACCGCGGCCAGGATCAGGTAGTTCGGGTGTACGACGCGCGACACGTAGAGGGACAAGAGGAGCGCGGCGCTGCCCGTGACGAGTGCGTCCGCCGCGGTGCCGCGCCGGAGCTGCTCGCGCAGCAGCCACACCCCGATGGGAACGAGGAGCAGGTACAGGCGGCTGAGGGGGACGTAATCGCGGAGGCTGTCCACGGCGCCGAAGTAGACGAGGAAGTTCGCGAAGCCAAGGCCCGGGGTCCCGCCCAGCGGATAGTTGTCGCCGCCGGGCAGACCCGCGTTGTAGCGGACGACGTCGCCCCAGAAGGCGCGGAAGTCGAGCGCGGCGACCGGCGCCACCACGACCAGGAACACGCCGGCGCTGATGGCGACGGAGCGGAGGAGCCGCCCGCGCGCGGGGGACGAGAACAACGTGCCCAGCGTGCGCGCCCCCGAGAGATGCGCGAGCAGGAACGGCGCGAAGGGCCAGGCCAGCTGCTTGGTCGCGCAGGCGAGGCCAAGCAGGGCCGCGGCCGCGTCCGCCCGTGCGGCGCGCGCGAGATGCACCGCGCCGAGCAGGAGAACGGCCACGACGATGTCGTTGGCCCCGAAGATCTGCTGCCAGTAGACGAGCGGGCTGATCCACACCGCGGCCGCGGCGGCCAGGCCGAGAGAAGGCGACGATCCGAGACGGAAGGCCAGGATCCCCGCGACGACGAACGCGAGCAGCGTGACCACCCGCGGATCGAATACACCGATCGCCGCACGCGAGAGAGGCACGAACGGCATCATCAAGAGATGCGTGCCCGGCAGGTACGCATGGTGGTGGAGGATCGGGTTCCCGCCGTGCTCGGCCCAGAAGTCGGACACGCGCGCCTGGCGGCCGAGCATGCTGGCCGAGTAGTCCGCGCCGTATGGGCTCTGGCCGCCGAGGATGCGATCGATCGCCAGCGGGAGCTGCACGACGCCGCCGTCCTGTCCGTACGGCCGTCCGGTGGCCGCGCCCATCGCGATGAACGCCGCCGTCGGCACGGCCACGAGCACGACGGCCGCCAGGGCGAGCGCGGCCAGGCGCAGGCGCGGACGCGTGCCCAACAGGACGAGCACGAGATAGACCATCGCGAAGAAGACGGCGGCCGCGGCCAGGGCGAGCGCGATGGGATCTCTATCGAGATCTCCCGACGGATGCGGCAGCAACGGGCCGAGCGCGCCCGCGCGCACGGCCAGCGCCTCGTCGTGCAGGAGCCGCCAGCCAAGGACACGCGGCGGATCGTAGGCGGCGAGATGGCGCGCGACGAGGAGAAGGAGGCCGGGAACGACGGCGCCGTCGACGGGAAAACGCGGCGGCCGGCCGTCCAGCTATTTCCCGCCCGCGGTGGGCGGCGTGATGCGGGCGCCGCACGCGCACACGATGCTGCGCGTCCGCCATTCGATGCGCAGCAGCCGCCCGCAGGCGGTGCAGCCGAGGTAGGTGCCCGAGGGGCGAGCAGGCGAAGCGATGCGCGGCGAGGCGGCGCGAGGATAGGCGGCGCGGGCCGGCAGCTTCATGGGTCACCCCCGACGATCGTTCAGCTTACGCCCCGCCGCGGGAAAGGGTCAAGGGCGCCCGTCACACGATCAGAGCTCGCGCACGCGCGGGTTCCAGGCCAGGTTGCCGAGGGCGAGGAAGGCGAGGGCGACCGAGAAGGCGCCGAGGACGCGCGGGGCGCCCAGCGAGCGCACCATCGCGCCCGCGAGGAGGGCGCCGAGGGGCGTGCCGCTGCGGAAGGCCAGGCCCCAGATGCTGAGGATGCGGCCCTTGAGCTCTCCGGGCGCGTTCTCCTGCACGAGCGAGTTCAAGGTGGAGAACGCCGTCACGACGCTGGCTCCGGCCACGAAGAGCAGGGCCATGGAGACGAGCTGCATACGCGAGGCCATGGCCGCGGTCACGGCGACGCCGTATACGAACAGGGCCAGGAGCATGATCCGCCCGCGGCGCGGCACGTGGCCGCGGTGCGCCGTCGTCACCGCCCCCGCGATGGCCCCGGCCCCGAAGCTGGAGAGCAGCGCGCTGTAGCCACCCACCCCCGTCTTGAGCACGTCGCCCGCGATCACGGGGAGGTACGTGATGAGCGGGAACGCGAGCAGGGCCCCGGCCGCGCCGAGCAGGGTGAGGCTCGAGAGCAGCGGGTCGTGGAAGACGTGGCGGACGCCCGCGCGCAGGCTCTCTCCGAGCGTGCCCTTGGACGGCAGCGCGGGCGGAAGGTCGATCCGCACGAGGGCCACGATGACGGCCAGGAAGCTGATCGCGTTGACGGCGAAGCAGGCCCCGGTGCCCGCGCGGGCCAGGAGAAGGCCCGCGATGGCCGGCCCGATCGCGCGCGAGAGGTTGAACTGCAGCGAGTTCAGCGCCACCGCGTTCGGGATCTGGCGGGGCGGGACGAGGCTCGTGATGACGGCCTGGTACGTCGGCGCCGACTGCGATTGCGTGAGACCGGTGAGGGCCGCGATCACGAGGATGGGAACGATGCCGAGGTGCCCCGTCAGGTAGAGGAGGCCGAGGGCGCCGGCCAGGACCATCTGCAGGGTGTTCGAGACGAGCAGGATGCGGCGGCGGTCCACGCGATCGGCGACGGCGCCACCCACGAGCATGAAGGTGAGCAGGGGCGCGTCCGAGGCGAAGGCGCGCAGGCCCAGGTAGAAGGGATCGTGCAGCTGGGTGTGGATGAGCCAGGCCAGCGCCACGTCCTGGGTCCAGGTGCCGATGCTGCTGAGGAACGCTCCCGTCCAGATGAGACGGAAGTTGCGATAGGCGAAAGCGGAGAGGAACGCGGGCAGGGCGAGCCCGGCCAGCCGCGGCGCGGGCTCGGAAGTCACTTCAGAGTCGCTCCCTTCTATACTTTCGCGTGCCCTTCCGCTGTCCCGGTTGCAACGCCGACGTGGACCGCAGCCCCGAGGCCTGGGCCCTGCGCTGTCCGGCCTGCCGCCGCGTGATCCGTACGCGCGCAATCGACGCCGTCTCCGGCGATGTGCGCGCCTACGAGGTCGAGGTCACGGGCCGGCCGGAGACGCGCCGCCGCATCGAGGTCCCCTGGACGGAGGGGGAGGCGGCGCGACTGCGCCGGTGGCTGGTCTGGTCGACGGTGCTCACGCTGGCTCTCGTGGGCTTGCTGTTCGCGGCGGCGCGCTGGGCCGCCGGCCAGGCGCGCTAGCGCTTCGGCGCCGGCTTCTTGGCGGCGGCGATGGCCGCCTTCTTGCGGGCCTTCTTCGCCTTCTCCTTGCGCTTCCGGCGGCGCCGGATCTCCTTCTGACGCTCGATCATGCTTGGTTGTCTCTCCTCAGTATGGACCGGCCATTCTAGTCCGGGCCGCGTGATTTGTGCGCATTGTGACCCTCCACGGCGTGGGCTATCATCGTTTTACCGCCGCGAGAACAGCTCCGTGACCTCGCGCGGACGGTCCTTCCTCGAGCGGGTCCTCGACATGGTCCTCCGGCTCCACAGCCTCAAGACCCGCACGGCGCTGGCCCTTTCCTCCGTGATCGTGGCCATCCTCGTCTTCAACGGCGTCTACATGATCCTCACCAAGCAGGAGGAGCTGAGGAAGGGGATCGAGCAGGACGCCGTCTCCTTCGCCCGCCTCACCCGCGTGCCCATCGCGTCCGCCTTCCTGAGCTTCTACCAATACGACTTCAAGAAGTTCCGGGAGACGGTGCTCGAGCTCCTGGCCATGAACCGGGACGTCACCAAGATCCTGATCGTGAACGAGCGCGGCCAGCTGCTGTTCGATTCCGCCGAGCTCCAGCAGGTCGGCCGCACGCCCCCTCCTCCCACCCCGCCTCTCCTGCAGGAGGAGCAGCGGCGGGCCGCGGCCTCGCGCCGGGAGGACACCGTCCTCCACGGCCGCGACCCCGCCGGCCACGCGACCCTTGAGGTCTTCGCGCCCTACAACCAGGACGGGTCGGGACCGCCCCTTTCCGTCGTGTACCAGGTCTCCTACGGCCGGCTCAAGTCGGACACGCGGCACCTCGTCTGGGCCACGGGCGGTCTGACCCTCGTCTCCATCGGCATCTCCCTCCTCGTGGCCGTGGCCCTGGCCACGCGCATCACGAAGCCCCTCAAGGAGCTCACGGCGGGGGCGCGGGAGATCGCCCAGGGGCACTTCGACCGCCGGCTCGACATCCGCTCCCACGACGAGCTGCAGATCCTGGCCGAGAGCTTCAACGACATGACGCAGCAGCTCAAGCACAACGTGGAGCAGCTCGAGGAGTCGAACAAGAAGCTCGGCTCCGTCAACGAGGAGCTCAAGGAGCTCGACCGCATGAAGTCGGACCTCCTGGCCAACGTGAGCCACGAGCTGCGCACGCCCCTCACCGCGATCAAGGGCTACACCGACTACATCCTGGAGCGGAAGCTGGGCGCCATCACGGACAAGCAGGAGAAGGGCCTCATCGTGGTCCAGCGCAACCTGGAGCGCCTCTCCAAGTCCATCAACGCCCTCCTCGACTTCTCGCGCATGGACGTGGGCCGCATCGTCCTCAACATCCAGCCTTTCCCCTTCGGCCCGCTCGTGGAGCAGATCCACACCACCGTGAAGTCCGAGCTCGACAAGAAGGGCCTCCCCCTGCAGACGCAGATCGACCCCGAGCTGCCCAGCGTGATCGGGGACCGCGAGAAGCTCTCCGCCGTGCTCGAGAACCTCGTCATCAACGCCATCAAGTTCACGCCCGAAGGCGGGCACATCACGATCTCCGCCGCGCGCGCGCCCGGCGCACGTCCGGGCGCGGAGATCACGGTCGCGGACACGGGCATCGGGATCCCCCCCGACCAGCTCGCCCGCATCTTCAACCGCTTCCACCAGGTGGACACCTCCAGCACCCGGCGCTTCGGAGGCGTCGGGCTCGGGCTCGCCATCGTCAAGAGCATCCTGGAAGCGCACGACTCGACGATCGAGGTGGAGAGCCAGGAGGGAAAGGGCACCGTCTTCCGCTTCCGCCTGCCCGTCGTGGACCGCGCGGAGGCGGCGCCGCCCCCCGCCCGCGCCGACGGCCGTCCGGAAGACGAGCTGGTGTCATGACGCCATCGAGGGCGGCGATCCGCGATACGCTGCGTCGAGTGAGCCTATGAAGAGAAAGATCCTGGTGGTGGACGACGAGGACGACATCCTGCACTTCCTGGAGCTGGTGCTGAAGGAGAAAGGCTACGACGTCGTGACCGCCTCCAACGGGCACGAGGCCCTCACCACGGCCCAGATCGAGAAGCCGGACCTCGTGCTCCTCGACATCATGATGCCGCAGATGGACGGATGGGAGGTCCTGAAGCTGCTGCGCGTGGACGACGAGACGGCGCACATCCCGGTGGCCATGCTCTCCGCGCGCACGGAGGCCAAGGACCGCGTGCAAGGCCTGCAGGAAGGGGCGATCGACTACATCTGCAAGCCCTTCGCCCTGCAGGAGCTGCTCGGCAAGATCGAGACCATCTTCAGCCAGCTGGGTGAGCGCGGACAGGCGACGCGTTGACCCTTCGCGCGCATCCTCCCTCGCCATGACGGCACCCCCCTCGGCGAACGAGGAGTACTTCCGCCTCCGTGCGGAATGGCTCCGCTTCAAGAACCACGTGGTGGACTCCAACACCGGCCTGCCCACGCTGGTGGCGGTGCTCGACGACGTGCGCCGGCTCATGGAGGAGCGGGGCACGCTCGGCCTCGTGTACCTCGACCTGGGGGCGGACGGCCACATCGAGCCCGTGCACGGCTGGCAGGCCTTCGACGAGCTGCTGCGCGGATTCGCGCGCACCCTGGCCGCGCTGCGCGAGGCCGGACACCTCGGGTCCCGGGACATCGTGGCCGTGATGAGCGTGCGCAGCGACAAGTTCCTGGTCTTCCTCCGCGGCGGCGACGGAGGGCCCCTGGACGCCGATTCCATCGAGGGCCGGGCCCGGCGCCTGCGCGAGCGGATCGTGGAGGCCCTGCCCGCCCACCTGGGGCCGAACGTGGAACAGCCCGTCAGCTTCGACATGGGCTACGCCTTGATGTATCGAGACCCCATGCTGCGCGCGGAGCGGTCGATCCATCGCGCCCTCGACGAAGCCATGTTCATGGCCCTGCGCCAGCGCACGCACGACGAGGACCGGCGCGCCCACGGGCTGGACGAGATCCTCGCCGCCGGCCACATCCACACGTTGTACCAGCCGATCCTCGACCTGCGCACGCAGCAGGTGGTCGGCCACGAGATCTTCACGCATGGCCCCCCCGGGACGCCCTTCGAAGAGGCGGAGCGCCTGTTCGCGGTGGCGGAGCGGACGGGGCGGCTGCTCGACCTGGAGCGGCTCTCGCGGGCGCGCGCCCTGGAATCGGCGCGCCGCCACCTCTCCCCCGGGACCAAGCTCTTCCTCAATACTTCGGCGCGCGCGCTCGCGGATCCGGACGTGGCCGGACCGGGGTTCGTGCGGCTGGTGGATGCGAGCGGGTTGCGACACGAGGAGGTCGTCCTGGAGATCACGGAGCGCGTTCCCAAGGAGGAGCGCCAGCCGTACGAGCAGACGCTGCACGAGCTGAAGAAGGAAGGCTTCGGCATCGCCATCGACGACATGGGGGCCGGCTACTCCAGCCTGTCCGCCCTGGTGACGATCGAGCCGAACTACCTGAAGTTCGACATCGCGCTCGTGCGCGGCATCGACCGCTCCTCGATCAAGCGCAGCCTGCTCGAGACCGTCGTCGACCTGTCCGGCCGCATCGGGGCCCAGGTGGTGGCGGAAGGGATCGAGGCCGAGGCCGAGCTCGCCACCTTGCGCGACATGGGCGTGCCCCTCGGGCAGGGGCGCTTCCTGGCCGCCCCCGTCGAGGTGGCCGCCGGCTCCACGGTGGCGCCGTGAACGAGCCCATCCCTCCGTACCACGAACGGATCCCCGAGCTGGCCGCGGAGCTGGCCGACCGCGGCTGCCTGGGCGTCATCCTCCTGGACACGAGCTCCCTCACGTCGATCGAAGACGAATACGGCTCGGATGCCTACGACGAGGTCCGCCGCCGCACGTTCAAGATCCTCGCCGAGCAGCGCGGCAAGGACTACCGCAACGAAGACATCCTCTGCCTGGACCGGCCGCGCGGCCACCACTTCATCCTCTTCCTGGAGCGCAAGCGGCGCCGGAACAACCCGCCGTCCGTGGCCGACCTCAAGGCCGTGCGGAACCGCCTCGTCTCCTCGCTGGGGGCCAACCTGGGCCGCGCCGCCTTCCCGTACATCAAGACGCCGCCCCTCATCGAGGTCGGCTACGGCATGGCCGTCTACAACCCGCTCCTGCACGCGGAGCGCATCCTCGGGCGGGCGGTGGCGGAGGCCCTGGAGATCGCGGCCTACGCGCGCCGCGGCGACGAGCTGGTGGTGCGGGAGAAGCTGCAGGACCTCATCCTGCGCGAGCGCGTCGTCACCGCCTACCAGGCCATCATGGAGCTGAAGGACCGGACGGTGCTCGGCTTCGAGGCCCTGTCGCGGGGGGCGCGCGGCACGGGGCTCGAGTCGGCCTACGCCCTTTTCGGCGCCGCGGAGGCGCACGGCCTGCTCGTGGAGCTCGACCGCCTGTGCCGCCGCCGCGCCCTCCTCTCCTCCGGCCGCATCCCCTCCAACGCGAAGATCTTCGTCAACACGCTGCCGGCGACGATCCGGGATCCGCAGTTCCGCGGCAAGGCCCTCATCGACTTCCTCGACCGCGCGCAGGTCTCGCCCGACCGCATCGTCATCGAGATCACGGAGAAGCTCGTCATCGACAACTACAACCTCTTCCGCGAGGCCATGGCCTACTTCACCGACCTGGGCATGTCGTTCGCGGTCGACGACGTGGGCGCGGGCTACTCGGGTCTGGAAGCCATCGCGCGCCTCAAGCCCCACTACCTGAAGATCGACATCTCGCTCGTGCGCGACGTGCACGTCTCCCTGGTGAACCGCGAGATGGTGAAGGCCATCATCGCCATGGGACACGGCATCGGAGCCGCCGTCATCGCGGAGGGCATCCACACCGAAGACGAGGCGCTCGCGCTGCAGACGATGGGGATCGACTGGGGCCAGGGGTATCTCCTGGCCCGTCCGGACCCGGGACCGGAGCCCGTCCAGATGGGGTGACGGTGGCGACGTTCCGGCAGATGGCCCTCGCGCTCCCGGAGGCCGTCGAGCAGGGGCACATGGGCCACCCCGACTTCCGGGTCAAGGGGAAGATATTCGCCACCCTCGGCTACCCCGACGAGCGGTGGGCCATGGTCAAGCTCACGCCGGAGCAGCAGACGGCCTTCATGGAGAGCGCGCCCGCCGTCTTCGTGCCCGTCAAGGGCGGCTGGGGCCGCAAGGGCGCGACGAACGTGCGCCTCGCCGAGGCGACCCGGCGCGCGCTCGGCCCCGCCCTCGCCACCGCCTGGCGCAACGTGGCGCCACGCGCGCTGGCCGAGGCGGACGCGGGGAAGCCAGCGCCTCGGAAGCGCGGGAAGCGACGTGGCGCGTGATGATCCTGGCGATGGCCATCGCGGCGGCGGGGGGAGCGGCCGCGCCGGCCTGCGACCCGACCCCCGAGCCCATGGCCCAGGCGCGCGCCGTGGCCGTGGGCATCGTGGACGCGGACAATGCGTCCGCTCTCGAGCGCGTGCTCGAGCACTACGCTCCCGACGCCATCCTCCTGCCGCCCGACGAGCCGCCGGTCCAGGGGCACGCGGCCATCCGGCCGCGCTACGAAGGGCTCTTCGCCGCCTACCGGCCCGCGATCGTCGCCCGCGTGGACGAGGTGTGCGTGAGCGGCGCCCTCGCGTTCGTGCGCGGGCACAACGGCGGGCGGCTCGTCTCTCGAAACGGAGGCCCGGATCGTGCGCTCGACGACGCGTACATCATGATGCTGCGGCGCCGGGCGGACGGCCGGTGGCGCATCAGCCATCTCATGTGGCACCGCGCGGGCGGGGACGGCGGGGCCGCCAAGGGAACGCGGGACTAGTGGAAGGAGGCACACATGCGCCACCTCGCCCAGGTCAACATCGCGAAGATGGTTGCCCCCCTCGACGACCCGGTCATGGCCGGCTTCGTCGGCCAGCTCGAGGTGGTGAACGCCATCGCCGACGGAAGCCCGGGATTCGTCTGGCGCCTGCAGGACGACGGCGGCGATGCGACCAGCGTCCGCGTCTTCGACGACGACGCGATCCTCGTCAACATGTCCGTGTGGGAATCGACGGCCGCGCTTCATGGGTACGTCTACCGGTCGGGGCACGGGCCGGCCTTGCGCGACCGCGCGAAATGGTTCGTGCGGATGCCGGAAGCCCACCTCGCGATGTGGTGGATCGACGCCGGCGAGAAGCCGACGGTCGAGCAGGCCGTCGAGCGCCTGCTCTTCCTCCGCGCCCACGGCGAGACACCCTTCGCGTTCACGTTCCGGCGCGCCTTCGAGGCGCCGTCGCCGGACGCGCTGCGCCTGCTCGACGGGCGCACGCTGCGTGCGGAGCGCCGCTCGCAGGAAGGCGATTGCACCCGTGACACCCTCTTCACGTACGCCGTGGACGGGGAGGCCGTGCGCGCGACGTATCGGGGCGGGGGCATCCGCTCCGGGCAGCTGCTCGGGGTGCCGAGGGACGGCCTCCTGGAGGCGCGCTACGAGCACGTGACGGACGAGGGCCACACGCGGGCCGGCGAATGCGTCTCCGCGGTGGAGCCCCTGCCCGACGGGCACCTCCGCCTGCACGAAGCGTGGTGGTGGACGGGGAGCGCGCCGCGGCCGCGCCACTACTCGGCGCTCGTCGACGTGGCGGCCTGAAGGCGGACGAAAGGCGCGCCTCTAGGCGAAAGCCCGCCGCAGCACGTCCAGGCTCTTGGCCACCGCGGTGTCCGGCGTCTCCTTGCCTTCCATTTCGAGCGAGACGTACCCGTGGAAGCCGGCCTTGCGCAGGATGCCCGCGATGCGCGGGTAGTCGAGGTCGAGCGTGTACCACTCCCCGCCGCCGTAATACGTCTTGGCCTGGACGATGACGGCGTGCGGGGCCAGCAGCTCGAGGCCCGCGTAGGGATCGGTCGCGAAGTTGCCGGTGTCGAGGTTGATCCCGAGCCAGGGCGACTTCACGGCCTTGTAGATCCGCAGCAGGTTCTCCGGACGCGTGGTCAGCCCCCAGTGGTTCTCGAGGGCCAGGATCACCCCCGCCTTCTCCGCCGCGGGCAGGCAGGCCTCGATGGACTCGATGCACCACTTGAACGCGTCCTCGTCGGTGTAGCCCGCGATGGCCGGCTCATCGCCCTTCACCTTCATGAGGTCGTCGAAGGACTTGGTGTTCCAGCGGCCCGAGTTCAGGCGGATGGCGGGGATGCCGAGATCGCTCGCGAGCTGGATGCAACGGATCGTGTGGTCGATGTCCTTCTTGCGCGCCGCCGGATCGGGGTCCACGAAGTCCTGGTGGATGGACAGCATCACGAGGTCGAGGCCGTTGCGGAAGGCCGCCTGCTTGAGGCCGCTCACGTAGGCGGGCGTCTCGTTATCCATCTGGCGGTGCAGGATCTCGACGCCGTCGAAGCCGAGCGCGGCCGCGGAGTCGATGACCTTCTCGATGGGGTACTTCTCGGTCTTGAAGTGCCAATACGAGTAGGTCGACACCGCGAGCCCGATGCGCGGGCGGGCGGGCGCGGGGACCGGCTGCGCCTCCAGGGACGAAGCGATGGGCGCGAGGGCGGCGGCCGCGCCGATCTGAAGGGCCTCTCGTCGGGTCAGGGTCATGCGCGCACCGTATGCCAGGGCTCGTCCGCGCGCAAGACCCGTGGACTTGACGTGCAGTGATACCGTCGGAGGGTCGGCATCCGAGAAAGGAGCGCGCCCAGTTGCGGTTCGAGACCTTGGCCGTGCACGCGGGGGCCGCCCCCGATGCGGTGACGGGCGCGGTGATGCCCGCCGTCCACCTCTCCACCACGTTCGTGCGGGCGCCGGACGGATCCTTCCCTTCCGGCTATTCCTACATCCGCGACGCCAACCCGAATCGCCGTGCCCTGGAGGCGGCGATGGCGCAGCTCGAGGGGGGCGCATCCGCGGTGGCCTTCGCCTCCGGGCAGGCGGCGACCATGGCCGTCTTCCAGACCCTCTCCCCCGGCGATCACGTGATCGCGCCCCTCGACGCCTATTTCGGGACGGCCAAGCTGCTGCGCGAGCACTTCGCGCCCTGGGGGCTCGACGTCTCGTTCGCGGACATGACGGACCTTGGCGCGGTCCGCGCGGCGGTGCGCCCTTCCACCCGGCTCCTCTGGACGGAGACGCCCTCGAATCCGACCATCGCCGTCACCGACCTCGCGGGCGTGGCCGCCATCGCCCGGGAAGCGGGCGCGCTCAGCGCGTGCGACAACACGTGGGCGACGCCGTTCCTGCAGCGGCCGCTGCGCCTGGGGATGGACCTCGTCATGCACTCCACGACCAAGTACCTCTCCGGCCACTCCGACGTCATGGGCGGGATCGTCATCGCGCGCGAGGACGGGCGCGCAGCGGAGAGGCTGCGCGCGTTCCAGAGTGCGGGGGGCGCCGTCCCCGCGCCCTTCGATGCCTGGCTCACCCTGCGCGGCATCCGCACCCTGCCCTGGCGCATGCGCGCCCACTGCGCGAACGCGCGGTCCGTCGCCGGATTCCTGGCCGAACATCCCGGCGTCGAGCGCGTGCACTACCCCGGCCTCCCCCGCGACCCTGGACACGCGCTGGCCGCGAAGCAGATGGCGGACGCGGGCGGCATGTTGTCGTTCGTCGTGCCCGGCGGCCGCGCGCGCGCCTTCGAGGTGGCGGCCTGCCTGCGCCTCTTTACGCGCGCCACCAGCCTGGGCGGACCCGAGAGCCTGATCGAGCACCGCGCCTCCATCGAAGGCGAGCGCACGCGCGCGCCCGAGGGTCTCCTGCGTGTTTCCGTCGGGCTGGAGCACGCGGAGGACCTGGTGGCCGACCTGGCCCAGGCGCTGGGCGCATGAGCGCCTCCGAGAGCCGGGAAGACCTCTGGCCCGCGCTGCCCTTGGAGGCCTGGAGCGACACCTGCGCCACCCTCCACCTCTGGACGCAGGTGGTGGGCAAGATCCGCCTGGCCCAGACCGACTGGACGAACCACTCCTGGCACGTGACCCTCTACGTCACCACTACCGGCCTCGCGACCTCCCCCATTCCCTACGGGCCGCGGACCTTCGAGATCGCCTTCGATTTCGTGGCCCACGAGCTCACCGTCGTCTGCAGCGACGGCGGGCGTGCCCGCGTTCCCCTCGAGCCGCAGTCGGTGGCCACGTTCTACCGCCGGCTGATGGAGGCGATGGCGGGGCTGGGCTTGCGCGTGGACATCCGCGCCACGCCGAACGAGGTGGCCGATCCGATCCCCTTCGCGAAGGACGAGGTGCACTGCACCTACGACCCCGTGTACGCGAACCGCTTCTGGCGCGTCCTCGTGCAGGCGGACCGCGTGCTCAAGCGCTTCCGGGCCCGCTTCGTCGGGAAGTGCAGTCCCGTGCATTTCTTCTGGGGCGCGCCCGACCTGGCCGTCACGCGCTTCTCCGGACGGCCGGCCCCGCCCCATCCGGGCGGCGTCCCCAACCTGCCGGACCGCGTCGCCCGCGAGGCCTACTCGCACGAGGTGAGCAGCGTGGGATTCTGGCCGGGCGGCGGCGCCATCGCGTATCCCGCCTTCTACGCCTACGCCTATCCCGAGCCGAGCGGCTTCCCCGCCGCTCCCGTCTCGCCCGCGGGCGCGTTCTACAGCACGGACCTCAAGGAGTTCATCCTGCCCTACGACGTCGTGCGCACCGCGGAGTCACCGGACGACGCGCTGCTCGCGTTCGCGCAATCGACGTACGAGGCGGCGGCGAACCTCGGGCACTGGGATCGCGGCGCGCTGGAGAGGAGCGAGGGCGCGCCTTAGGGGACGGCCGGGCTTGGTATGATGGCCGCCATTCATGGAGAACGACCCGATGCCTCGATTCACGCGCCGTGATCTCCTGGCCGCCGCGCCCGCCCTGGGCGTGGCCGCCGTCCTGGCCCGATCCACCGAGGCCCGCGCCGACCAGCCCCACATGGAGGCGGCGCTGGATGCGCTGAAGACCGCGCGCCGCGAGCTCGAGGCCGCCACCGCCGACAAAGGCGGCCATCGCGGCAACGCCCTCCGCCTGGTCAAGCAGGCGATCACCGAGGTCGAGCGCGGCATCGAATTCGCCAAGCGGCACTGATCGGGGTCGCCGGTCCCGAAGCCCTCAGGGCTCGAGCTGGCGCGACACGAAGAAGACGAGGCCGGCGCCGAAGAGCAGCATGAACGTTCCCAGGCCGGCGACGAAGGTGTCGCTGGTCGGGAACATGACGGAATCGCGGGGATCGGACGGGTCGTACCAGCAGCGATAGCCCGCCCCGACCTCGATCTGGTCGTGGAGCCGGCCCACCGCCGTGAAGTCGGGCGTCCACGAGGACTTGTCCCGTCCCGTGAAAGAGCGGCCGTCCACGGCATAGCGGTACTGCACCTGGACCGCGCCCTGGGGCCGGCTGGAGCTGGAGGAGGAGGCGTCCGTCCGCACGCGTTCCTTGCCGGTCACTATGCAGGTCGTCTTCGTGAAACGGCTGGTCAACGTCTCCTTCGCATACCACTGCCACGCGAAGCATCCGGAGCCGGCGAGCAAAGCGAGGGACACGGCCACGGCCAGCGCTCTCACGAGCGGAGGCCGGCCGCCACGGAGGGCATCAGACGCCGGCGGCGACGGGGTCCGCGCCCGGGGACACGAAGCGGCAGCGGGCGCGCGCGAAATGGAGCTCGTCCCCGTCGCGCAGCTCGCGCTCGCGCACGGGCTCGCCGTTCACCTTCGTGAGGTTCGTGGAGCCGAGGTCGAGGACGAAGTAGGCGCCCGCGCGCCGCTCGATGCGGGCATGGGCGCGCGAGACGAGCGGCTCGTCCACGCGGATGTCCGCGTCTTCGTCGCGGCCGATGAGCATGACGCTGGCGGCGAGGGGAAACGAAAGCTCCTCGCCGTCCGGCCGCATCCAGACGAGGCGCGCCTGGGGCTCGCTCAATTCCCGCCTCGCCGCGAAGCCAGCGGCGCCACCGACGGGCCGTCGTTGTTGAAGAGGGTCGCGTCCTTGAAGCCGGCGGCGGCGCGATAGGCGTCCACCGCCTCCTTCTTGTAGCCGAGACGCTCCAGGGCGAGGCCCAGGTAGTAGAGGGCCGTGCCCTGGGAGAGGCCGGGCCGCGCGGGCAGCTCCGAGCGCGCCTTCAAGAGGTGCTCGTGGGCGGCCGCGAAATCGCCGAAGTGCATGGCGCAGATCGCGAGGTTCAGCCGCGCGAAGGCCGCCGTCTCCGTCCCCGGGTAGCCTTCGACCTGCTGGCGGAGGTCCATCATCACCTTGTTGTAGAGGAGCGAGGGATCGTTGAGCGGGATCTCCTGGGGCGTGTCGGCGAGGGTGACGTCCAGCGCGCGCGCGGCCCCGCCCGCCCCCTTGAATTGCAGCGCGAGCTTCTCCTTGGCCTTCTTCGCGTCGACGGCGGCCAGGAGGTCGGAGGTCTGCTTGACGGCCTTGCCGTCCACCGCCGCCAGCACCTCCGCCGGCTGCACCCCCGCTTGCGCGGCCGGGCTGCCCGGCACCACCCGCAGCACGGGCACGCCCTCGAACATCGAGCTGTCCACCGTGATCAGCCCCGTCCACGGCCGGTAGAGCGTGGCTTTGCGGTCCACCGCGGAGAGGAAGCGCATATAGGAAGCCGACTCGCCGAAGCTCACGTCCCAGGTATCGGGCACGGTGTTGCCGGCGGCGAGCAGGTGGAGCACGGCCGTGCGCTGCAGCTTCTCGCCGGGGAGGAGCGCGATCAGGAATCCCTGCACTTCGAGGGCCGCCGCCAGCTTCTCCGTGACCTTCTTCACGAGGTCGGGCTCGGTGTTGCCGCCGGGGAGCAGGGCCTTGCGCGTCAGCTTCTCGGATTCGAGCACGCGGTCGACGGTCTCACGCGGGGCGGGCAGGAAGTTGAGGGTGGCGACCTTCTGCAGGTTCTCGATCAGCTTCTCCTCGACGTCGGGCGCCACGCGCTCCCCGGCCGCGCTCTCCGCGACCAGGCCGAGGTAGGCGAGGCTGGGCCGGATCGGGCAGTCGAGGGTGAGGCTCTCGTCCTTGGCCACCACGATGTCCTGGATGAACTTGCCCGAGGTGTGCTTGACCTCGATCCGGTGCTTGCCCGAGCAGACGCCGTCGAGGTCCTTGGGGGTGATGCCCATGGCCTCGCCGTCCAGGTAGATGCGCGCGCCCGGGGGGTCGGAGCGAAGCTGCAGCGAGGCCAGCGAGTCCTGGAGCTTGATGCCTTCGGTCTCGTAGTCGCGCGCCTCCGGCACTTCGATCTGCCGCTTCACGGTCTCGTAGCACTTCTTGCGCAGCTCGAGGTTGTGCGAGCCGAGGGAGAGGTTGCCGAGCTCGGTGCGGCCGGACGCACGCGCGGGATCGAGGCCCTTCCCCCGCACCACCTCCAGCAGCTCGGGGCCCGGCGTGCCGCTGGTCGTGGTCCGGAGCTGGCCGTCCAGCCAGATCTCGACGCCGGCGGGCTCCGTGATCACGAAGGCGCTGGCCAGGGTCCGCGTGAGCTCCACCTGCAACGTCTCCGTGGCCTTGGGCGCGATGCTGATCGTACGCGTCTCCGTGCGATATCCCTCGCGCGCGATCTCCACCGTGTACTCCCCGGCCAGGACGTCCAGCGGGAAGAAATCGGTGAGGCTGAGGAACTCGCCGTTGAGGCTGACCTTCGCCCCCGCCGGGCTGGAGGAGACGGCCAGGTAGCCGACGAGCGCCTTCTTCACCGAGTTGAAGTAGTCGACGACCTTCGGCGAGACCTTCTCCTTGCTCACCGAATACTGGGGATTGAGCTGCACGAGGGCGCGGAAGCTGTCCGCCGCCTTCTCCTGCAGGCCGATGTTGTAGTACGCGCGCGCGCGCAGCTCGTAGGCGGTGGAGAGGATCTCGCGGCCGCGCGTGGGCAGCGTGCCCTGGCGGTGCAGGACCTCGAGCCGCGTCACGATCTCGTCGAACTGGACGATGGAGCGGCTCTGCTGGGGGCCCTCGAACTCCGCGCTGGCACGGGCGAGCAGATCCTGGACCGCTCCCAGCTCCTTCTGCACGGCTTCCGAGAGCGCCCCCGCGGGAGCGGCGCTCTCCTGGGCGCGCGCCGCGGGCGCGGCGACGGCCAGCGCGAGGACGAGGGCGAGGAGCAGCCGGCGGCGCACGATGGCGGTCATTTGAACCTCAGGATCCGTTGCTGCTTGTCGTCGTACACGAGGATGGCGCCCGCGGGATCCACGGTCACCGCACGCGCCTTGCGCACGTCCGCGGTCCCCAGCGTCGTGAGGAGCGCACCCGTAGGCGAGAAGACGAGCACCCCCGCCTCCTCGTCCGCGACGTAGATGTTGCGGAAGCCGTCCACGGCCACGTCCACGGGCTTGCGCAGCTCGTAGCCGGGTCCGCGGGTCGCGATGGTGCGGAGGGGCTTGCCCGCCTCGTCCACGACGTGCACCGTACGCTCGTCCCGGTCGAGCAGGACGATGCCGCCTTCCCCGTCCAGGACGATGCGGCTCACCTGGCGTTCCTTGGCGTCGGGGAACGGGGCCTGGTACTGGAGCTTCGCGTCGAAGCGGAAGACCTTCTTCTTCTTCTCGTCCGCCACGAGGACGGAGCCGGACGGGGTCATCGCCGCCGCCTCCAGCTTCTCCAGCGGCTCCGTCTCGCCCGGCTTGCCGCCGGGGATGGCGAAGGTCTGCAGGTTCTTCGGGCCCAGGCGCACGGCCCGGGCCGCCGTGACGAGCAGGTCTCCGTTGGCGGCGAGGGTCATGCTCTGCAGGTCCTCGCCGGCGAGGCCCGGTCCCATCTTGCCGTCGGGCGCGAACGGGATCGCGCTCTTCACCTTGTCCGAGGCGACCCAGAGCGTGCGCGCGGGCGTCATGAGGATCCCGCGCACGTCCTTGAGGGTGTCGCCGGCTCCCACGGAGAAGGCGGCGTCGAGCGCGAAGGCGGGCTTGCCCGCGCCGTAGAGGCGATAGAGGGCGGTGATGCGGTCCAGCGCGAGCGGCGCCCACTCGCTCTCCGGATAGCGATTGCGGACCTGCTGGAACTCCTCCATGGCCTGCCGGAACTCGCCGCTGAGCGCGAGGTCCTGCGCGAGCTCGAACTGCGCGGCGGGAGCGGCGTCGCTGGACGGGTGCTCCAGGGCGACGCGGCGCGAGGCCTCCGCGGCCTCGGCCAGGCGCCCGCTCTTGCGGTGCGCGAGGCCGCTCGCGTAGAGGGCGCGCGGCACCCACTCGCTGCGCGGATAGAGGCGCTGCACGCGCGCGAACTGGGCGAGGGCGTCGTCGATGTCGGCGGGAGCGGCCGCGCGCTCCATGGTCAGGCGGCCGAGGTAGTAGTAGGCCCCAGGCGCGCCGTCGCTCTGGGGGAAGCGCTTCGTGACCTGCTCGAAGGCGTCGCGGGCCTTGGCCACGTCGCGGTCCACCTCGAGGTAGTAGCGGCCGATCTCGAGCAGCGCGTCGTCCACGAACGACGTGTTCGGGAAACCGGACACGATGGTCTGGAAGTTGTCGAGGGCCTGCTTGAGCTTCCCGTCCTTGCGATACGTCCGCCCGTCCTCGAGCAGGCCGCGGGCCTGGTCCTCGGGCGAGTTCTGCGCGGCGGCCAGGGACGGCAGGAGCAGCACGAGCAGCAGGGTCCGGCGCAGGATCAAGGGATCTAGTCCTTTCGCCCCATGACGTAGGCCGGCCCACCGCGGGACACCTGGACGGACTCTTCGTGGCGGGCGCCGTCCGGCCACTGGAAGCCCACGCGGTGCTCGCCGGCGGCGATGGCGCGGTCGAGGATCGGCGGGTACTCCACGAACTCGCCGTCGATGAACACCCGGCAGTTGTCCGGGTTCGCGCGGATGTTGATCTTGCCGAGGGCGGGCGCGGCCAGCGCCGCCACCGCGGGCGGACGCGGCACGTCGACGGTCACGTTGAGCCGCAGGAAGTAGGTCGGCGCCACCAGCGTGAGGACCTGGCGGCCGGCGGGCACGTTCACCTCGGGGGAAGGCAGCCCATGGCTCAGCACTTTGCCGCGCCAGACGACGTCGAGCGGATAGGCGGCGCTCACGGCGACGCGCCCCGGCGGGCCCAGCGGGTCCAGGGTGAGGCGGACGGGGGTGAGGGCCGTGCCCGCGGCCACGCGCACCTCCTGCGGGGCGTGCCCGTCGAGCCGCACCGCGATGCGATGCTCGCGCGCCGGGTCCACGCTCACGGTGAGGGGCGTGGCGCCCTTGACCGCCTGGCCGTCCACCGTCACCGATGCGCCCGGCGGATCCGTGACCACGGGCAGCGCGACCATGCTGAGGGTGGTCAGCGGCGGCACGGCTTCCATGACGAAGCGCAACTCGTTGCCGTCGAGAGGCAGGCGCAGCACGCGAGTCGCGTCGCGGTATTCGGCCTTGCGCAGGGTGAGCGTCACCGTGCCGGAGGTGCCCGCGGGCACGGTGACGTCTCCGTCCGTGACCACGCCCGTGTCCTGGCCGTCGAGGAGGATCTGCGCGCCCGCCGGCTCCGAGCGCACGTGCACGGCCACGACCGGCGGGGGCGCGGGCGGCCGGGTCAACAGGACGACGCCGGCCACGACGACCACCAGCAGGGCGGCCGCCGCGACGAGGAGCAGGGTGCGCGTGGACGAGGGGGCGGCGTGCGCGAGGCCCGGCGCGGCCGGACCCGAGCCGAGCAACACGGTCGCGGGCACCGCTTCTCCCGGCTGCAGGACGGTGTCGGCGGTGCGCCGCGTGGGCGAACCCTGGTAGGTCGCGTCGAGCTCGGGGAAATCCTGGGCCTCCGGCTCGCGCGGCTTGAGGCGCCGCTCGCGCTCGCGGGCGGCGGTACGCAAGGCTCTCCGCGCCTCGATCGAGCGCGGATGGCGCTGGGTGACGTCCTGCAGCCGGTGCAGCGCGTCGTCCACCTTGCCTTCCTTGACCAGCCGCCGCGCCACGTTCACCGCTTCCAGCACGTCGGGCGGAGGCGCGGCCGCGGGTCCGCGCAGGCGGAGCGCCACCTCCGCGATCTCTTCCGCCATGCGGGCCGCGCTCGGATACCGTGCCTCCGGGTCCTTGGCCAGCGCGCGATCCAGGACGGCTTGCAGCTCCGGAGCCGTGCCCGCCACCGTGGGGTCCAGGGTCGCGGGGGGATCGTTGATGATCTTGTAGAGGACGGCCGTGGCGCTGTCGCCGATGAAGGGCCGCTTCCCGCAGAGCAGCTCGTACAGGATCACGCCCGACGAGAACACGTCGCTGCGGCCGTCGAGCTTCTTGCCCCGGATCTGCTCCGGGCTCATGTAGTGGATGGTGCCGACCATCATCCCCGTCTTGGTGACCCCGGTGCCGCCGAGCTTGGCGATCCCGAAGTCCATGATCTTGGCCGTGCCGTCCTCGAGCAGGCGGATGTTCGAGGGCTTGATGTCGCGGTGCACGATCCCGTGCTCGTGCGCGAAGTGCAGCCCGCGCAGCACCTGCGCCATGATCTCGAGCTTCTCCTCGAGGAGCAGGGCCTCGCCCGAGCGCACGAGCGTCTCCAGGTCCACCCCAGGGAGCAGCTCCATGGCGATGAACGGGAGCCCGCGGTCTTCCCCCAGCTCGAAGACGGTCACGATGTTCGCGTGCTGGAGCCGGGCCGCCGCCCGCGCCTCGATCTGGAAGCGCTGCCGGCTCTCCTCGTCCAGGGTGCCCTCGACGGTGAGGGTCTTGACCGCGACCTCCCGCTCCAGGACCTCGTCCCAGCCGCGGTAGACCATCCCCATCCCGCCCCGCCCGATGCGACCGACCACCGCGTATTTGCCGATCTTGCGGCGCGCCACCTTCTCGGGCTGGTCCGCGGGGAGCATCAGCTCAATCGTCGAAGCGGATCAGGAGAACCGTGATGTTGTCCTCTCCGCCCTTCGCGTTGGCGCTGGCCACGAGGGCCTGGGCCGCCTTCTCCACGTCCCCCCCGGACTCGCGCACGACGCGCGCGATGTCCTCGTCCGGGATCATGGTGGTGAGCCCATCCGAGCAGAGGATCAGGATGTCCCCCGCCTTGGCCTTGTGCTGCTGCATGTCGACCTGCAGGTCCGGCTTGCCCCCCAGGGCGCGCGTCACCACGTTGCGCAAGGGGTGCGTGCGCGCCTGGTCCGGCGAGATGACGCCGCTCTGGATCTGCTCGTTCACCCAGGAGTGGTCGGAGGTGAGCTGCGTGATCTCGCCGTCCCGCATCAGGTAGACGCGGCTGTCGCCGACGTGCCCGAGGTTGGCGGCGTCCCCGTCCACGAGCACGGCCGCCACCGTCGTGGCCATGCCCTCGTATTCGCTCTTCTCCTTGGTGGCCTCGAGCACCTTGCGGTTCGCGTACCGGATCGCGGTCTTGAGCCGGTTGCCGTCGTAGGAGATGTTCTCGTCCAGCCCGAAGGGCCAGGTGATCTCCTCGTCTCCGCCGGTGAGGCAAACGAACTCGTTGATGGAGTCGACGGCGACCTTGGACGCGATCTCGCCCGCGGCGTGCCCTCCCATCCCGTCCGCGACCACGAAGAGGTGCTGTTCGGGGTTGACGAAGAGGCTGTCCTCGTTGCCTTTGCGCTTGCGGCCCACGTCGGACACGGCCTTGTAAGTGATCTTCATCCAGGGGCTGGGGTGGGAGAGAGTAGACAACGAAAGACAGGTCCTGGCAAGCCCTCGCCCGGGCCGGGAGGTGTGCTAGCCCGATTGGCCCTTCCGTGCCTGCCGATCAGCCTTTGCGGCGCAGCAGACCGCGCAGTCCGGCCGGCGGCGGTGGCTCGTCGGGCTCTCCGGGACCCAGATCCTCGAGGATCTTGTGCGCGCGCTCGTCGGTGGGGGCGAGGTGCAGCGCGGCCTCCGCCGCCTTGCGCGCCCTCAGCTTGAGGCCGTGGGCCAGGAGCAGCTCCGCCAGGTCGATCTGGTAGGAGGCCACGCGCGGCGCGAGCTGGATGGCCTTCTCGATGGCCTGCATCCCCTCGCGCGCCCAGTGGGGGTTGCGTGCCAGGGCCTTCCCGAGCGCGGCCTGGAAGGGGGCCTGCTCCGGGAAGAGGCCGACGGCCGTGCGCAGCAGCTCGATCGCCTCGTGGTACTTCTTGGCTTCGAACATCTGGAGGCCGCGGCGGTACGCGTTCTGGGCGATCTGCTGGGGCGGCGCCACCTGCGGCTTGTCCAGGCTCGCGTCGTATTCCCGCCGGTTCTTGTCGCTGGAGAGGGTGTTGAAGGCCGTGGTGAGGTTCTTGAAGAACTCCTCCGCCTTCGCCTTTTCCGCCGGGTCCGCGAAACGATCGGGATGGCGCTCGCGGGCCAGCTTCGCGTAGGCGCTGCGCACCTCGGACGCGCTGGCCGTACGCGGCACCCCCAGGATCTCGTAGTAGTTCGTCACTTGTCCTCACCGCCGGGCTTGCCCGTCTTGCGCACGAACTTCATGGCCTGCTTGCGGATCACTTCCGGCACGTTCTTGTCCACGGAGATCGTCTTCAGATCGCGCGGATTGAGCCGGGGCACGAAGTTCAGGGCCAGGGCGAGGGGCGTGCGCGGGTTCTTGATGAGGTTGGAGATGACGCCGTAGCGCTTGGTCCAGTCCTTGTTGGAGGCGATCGTGCGCAGCACCTCGTCCCCGACGCTCTTCATGCCCGCGAAGCGCTCGATCTCCATCTCGGTCAGGCGCGGGCTGCCGAGCACGGCGCTGGACACGATACGGTTGGGATCACGTATGAGGATCGCGCGGTCCGCGCTCGATCCCTTGAGGGCCTGGATGACCTTCTGCGCGGCGTTCATCCGATAGATGGCCTGGACGACGCTGATCTTCTCCTTGTCTGCCTTCTCTTCCTCGCTGAGCAGGCGGGCGACGGCGGCCTCCTCGCTCTCCGCGATCGGCTCCTCGGCCGGCTCCGGCTCCGGTGCGGCCTGGACCGGCGGCGGCTCCGGGGGCGGGGGCGGCGGCTCCGGCTGCTGGCCGATGCGGAACGTCTCGCGCAGCTCGCGCAGGCGGCGGCGCTGGTCCTTGTTCAGACCCGGGTTCGCTTCCAGGGCCTCGAGCAGCGAGGTGCGTCGCAGCAGGCGCACCTGGTTGATGACGACGAGCTCCGCCAGGTGCTCGGGCAAGGTGGACGCCAGTGCCTCCACCGCTTCGTCCGGCAGGGACGAGTTCTGGAGCACCACTTCGAGCAGCTCGCGCTCCGTGCGATGCGCAACGGCCCAGGCCAGCACACCCGGCGGGCTCTCGCGGTCCTTGAGGATCGGCAGCAGCTCGTCCACCGCAATCCCGCCCAGGCTCGCGGAAGCGGCCTGCCGCACTGCCTCGTCCGCGTCGCCGAGGAGGTGCTGGAGGAGGTCGGCGAGGTCCCCGGGCTTGAGGGGCAGCGCGCCCTGCGCGGCCATGAGGCGCAGCTCGCGCGGGACTCCGCCCTTCCGGAACTGCTCGACGAGCGGGTTGATGGCGCGGTCCGCCATCAGGGCCAGGGCGACGGCGAAGGACGGCTGGTGGGCGGCACGAGACCCGGAGCCCCGAAGCCCGTATTGGGGCGCGGGGCGAGGAGGAGGACGCTGGGCGATGGCGAAGGGATGGGTGAAGGCGACGGCGTACGCGCCACGCGTGGCCGGGGCGAGGCGGAGGGGGTCGCCAGCGGCGACGGAGACGCGCTGGCCGCGCCCGCGGCGAGGAGCGCGGGCAAGGTCTGCGCGTTGATGGCGAAGCCCTTCTTCACTTCTCCTTCCCGCCCGATGGGTCCGAGCGGGCGGTCGTTCAGCGTGACCGCGATCCCGCCGGCGTTGCCGACGGAGAGGAGGACCTCCTGCCGCGCCTCCAGCCGCTGGGACTCGCCATCCTTGAGCACGCGATTCAAGACCGTCGTCCCGTCCACTTTCGCTTCGACCCAGCTGCTGCGGCGCGCGAGCACGTTGAGGACCATCGGGCCCGCCACTATGGAAGGAGCGCTGCCCGCCGCTCCTGACGGCGGAGGATACACGCGATCGTGGGCGAACGTCGCGGGCGGCGCGGCCATGGACGGCGTCACCGTGGCCGGCGGCGTGCGTCCGCCCTGCCCGCGCACCTTCCACCCCACGAGGCCGAGGAGTCCCAGCACGACTCCCGCGATGATGAGGCCGCGCGGCGTTCCCTGGTCCACGCGCACGGGCGCGCGCGGATCCCGGCGCGGCGCCGTCTCTCCGCCGTGCGCGTACACGAACTCGGCCACCAGGCGCTCCGGATCGAGGCCCAGGTATTTCGCGTATTGACGCACGAACGCCCGCGGGAAGATGCCGCCGGGCAGGATGTCGACGCGGTCCTGCTCGAGCGCCTGCAGGAAGCGGATGCTGATCTTGGTCGCGTCCGCCATTTCGCGCAGATCGATCCCGCGCAGTTCCCGTTCGCGGCGAAGGTTCTCACCGAAGGAAGCCATGGGCGGAGGGCCCGCGATTGTAGTCGCCACCGCGAAAAAGAGTCAACACTATCCCCCTGAACTGCCGTGATTTGGCGCCCTCTCCGGGCGGCTTGCCCGAAGGTCAGCGCGACTTGGCGACGCGCGCGGCGGCGGCCTGGACGAGGGGAGTGAGGCCCGCGGCGTCCGCGACCCGCGCGAGATCCTTGGTGGTCAAGGCGCTGAGCTGCCCGAGGGCGAGCGCGACCGGCGCGCGCGGCTGCAGCGCGATGGCGAGGCGGATCGCGTAGCGCTCGCTCCAGCGCGAGGAGGCGACGATCCCCTCCAGCAGGGTGCGGCTGGGAATGTCGGCACGCACGAGCGCGAGGAGGTCCTCTTCGCGCAGGCGGGGGTTGATGAGCCCGGCCTCCACCACTTTCTCGTCCGGATCGGCGAGGAGCAGCATGAGGACGGGCGGCGTCGCCATCTTGGCGAGGGTGATCTTCTCGCCCAGGCGCAGCTCCATGAGCTGGTCCTTCAGCATCCCCTCCGCGCGGATCTTCACCGCGACGGCGACGCGCGGGCTGGCGGCCACGTCGGCCAGATCGCGCCACTGCAGTGAGCCCACGAGACGCAGCCCGAGCGGACGCGTGGCGCGCGGGCTGAGCACGACGGAGGCGAGGAGACGATGGTCCTCCGACCACGGCGGCGTGGAGGCGATCAGCTCCAGGAAGGGCATGGGCACGGCGCGCCGGAGGAGGGCGACGAGCAGCACGTGGTCGTCGCCGCAGCGCTCCAGCACCTCCTTCATGGCCGAGGGCCCCACGCCCGCGCGCAGGAGATCCGCAAACGCGCGGTCGACCTCTCCTTCCGCGGAGGGCGGGGGTTTCACAGCCCGAAGTACGCGCGGATCCGGCCGAGGATGTCGTTCTTGAGCTCGCCCGCGCCCGCGGTCTGGAGCGGCGCCGTCAAATCGTCCTGGGCGTGCGTGAGCGCCTCGCGTCGCTCGGAGAGGAGGGTCGAGATGTCGACGGCGATGGTGGGGTTGGCGGCCAGGATGTCCTGGAAGGCCGGCTTGTCGATCATGAAGAGGTCGACGTCCGTGGCCGCCGCGATGGTGGCGGAGCGCCGCTCGCCCGTGAGCAGCGCCATCTCGCCGAAGAACTGCCCTTCCATGAGACGCGCGATCTCGCGGTCGGCGCCGCCCATGCGCTTCGAGACCAGCACCTGTCCCTGGTCGATGATGAAGAAGCTGTCGCCCGGGCTGCCTTCTTCGATCACGCGCTCCCCCGCCGCGTAGTGCAGGGGCCGGCTGCGCGCCATCACCTTGCGCAGCTCCTCGTCCGAGAGGGGGCGGAAGAGGTCCACCGTGCGCAGCGCGCGCTCCAGCCGCTCTGCGGGCGTCTCGCGGCTCTGCACGGCGGGGGCGGCGCGATGGAGGAACACGTCGCGCACGGGGAACGGGATCTCGATGCCGTGGCGGCGGAAGTGGTACCAGATGAGCCGGAAGAGCTCGCTCTCGAAGCGCCGGTAGTCCTCGTAGCCCGCGAAGTAGTACCGGATCTCGTAGTGGATGGCGGAGTCGTGGTAGCCGACGATGCGCACGGTCGAGGGCGGCTCCGCGGGCAGGCCCACCTGCTCGAGCACCTTGCGCAGCACGGCGATCACGCGGTTGGGCGGCGTGTTGTAGTTGACCCCGATCGCGATCGTGCGCGAATGGGGCGCGCGCGGATGGCTGTAGTTCAGGACGGCGTGGCGCGCGACCTCGTTGTTGGGGACGGTCAGGGTGTCGCCGTCCCACGTGCGCAGCCGCATGGCGCGCCAGGAGACCTGCTCCACGCGGCCGTCGCGGTCGCCCACGCGCACCCAGTCGCCGACGTGCACGGGCGCCTCGGAGTGGAGGGCGATGCCCGCGAAGAGGTTCCCCAGCGTGTCCTGGAGGGCGAGGCCGACCACGGCGCCGACCACGGCCGATGTGGCCAGGAACGGCGTGAGCTCGACCTCGAACCACTGGCTCGCGATCGCTCCCATCCCGATTCCGTAGAGGAGGACGGAGACGACGCTGTCGAGGAGCGAAGGCGGGGGTGAGCCCTGGCGCCGGTAGAAGACCCACTGGAAGGCCAGCGACGTCGCGCGGACGACGAGCACGAGCACGGGCAGGAGGTAGAGCAGCCCGATCGGCGATTGCCCGGTCGGCGGTCCCGCGAACACCATCACCACCGCGGCCAGCGCGCAGGCGGCGAAGGGGCCGACGAGCGGACGGAAGGCGGGACGCACGCGGGCCAGGCGCGCCAGCGCGAGCAGGCCGAGCAGGGCCAGCGGCACGACGACCAGGGCGTCGATCGGTCGCAGCGTCACGTCGAGGATGGCGACCCTCCCTCCGCCGCGCGGAAGGCCCGCATGATCGCATCCGCCGGGCCTTCGAGGAACGGGCGGATGGCCGCCCCGCCGCGGGCCCCCGCCGCGCGCAGCGCGGGCACGCTCGCGGGCGTGACGCCTCCGATGGCAAACACGGGCACCGTCACCGCGGCCGCCGCCGCGGCCAGGACATCGAGCCCGAGGGCCCGCTCCTCCTTGCCGGGAGTCCCGAACACCGGGCCCAGCAGCACGAAATCCGCGCCTTCCTCGGCGGCGCGACGCGCCGCTTCGACGGAATGGCAGGAGGCGCCGACGGTCAAGGAGGGGAACGCCCTCTTCACGGCGGAGACGGGCAGCCCTTCCTCGGGGACCTGCACCCCGTCCGCCCCGGCCGCAACGGCGACGTCCGGCCGCCCGTTGACGAGGAGCCGGGTGGCGGTGGAGGCCAGCCCCGCGCGCACGGCCGAGACGAGCCCCCGCAGAGCGCGGTCCGTGAGCGCCTTCTCGCGCACCTGGACCACGTCCACCCCCGCCCGCGCCGCGGCCGTGACGCGCGCCACCAGCGCCGCCGCGTCCACGCCCGCCGCACCACCGTCCGTCACCATGGTCACGACGAAGGCGTCCGCGCGCCGCGGCTCAGCGGCCGAGGGCACGCACGCTCAGGTGCTGGTAGGCCTCATGCACCGCGAGGACGATGTTCAAGAGCCCGAGTCCGCTGACCGTTCCGCGCGCGAAGGGGCTCACGACGAGGAGGCGGAGCGCGGGATAGGGCTGAAGCAGGTAGTTCGAGTCCCAGAGGGTCGTCCAGGGCACGAAGGCGAGGAAGAGCCCGACCATCAGCGAGATGAGGACGGACAGGGCGACGGCCAGGAACTCGTTCATGGCGGCTATCGAGATCCGGACACCCCGGCGCTTGCCCGGGGCAGCGCCGGGCTCGCGCCCACTATCCCTGGACCATCGCCCGGAGGTCACGCACCTTCGTCGCCACGTCGCGGAAGTTCGCGTCCTGGCCGTAGAGGTCGGTGAAGAGCGCGAGCGCGCGGTCCACGTCCCCCGCCGCCTCGTGTGCGGTGGCGAGGTCGTAGCGCAGCGCCGCGTACTCCTCTTCCGTCCGTCCGGGCGCCTTGAGGCCGCGCTCGAACCACTTCATGGCCAGCTTCGGCATGCCCTTCTCGAGGAAGCAGATGCCCAGCATGCTGGCGCACTCCAGCAGACGCGCTTCGTCCTTGGCCGCGAGCTGGAACTCGGCGATGGCCTCGTCGATCAGGCCCATCTCCTTGTACGCGATGCCGAGGTTGTAGCGGGTGTCGTAGTCTTCCTTGCCGAGCTGCTTGTCGACGCCCTTCTTGAACTCCTTGAAGATGTCGGCGAGCCCGGCGTCGCCGAGCTCGGTGGAGGCGCTCTCGGCGGGGGGCTCCTCGACCGCGGACTGAGCACCGAAAAGCTCACCGAGCTCAGCGCCCAGGTCCATCCCGCCTTCGCCCACGGACTCCGCGCTGGTCGACAGCAGGTCTTCGCCCGCCGTGGTCTCGTCGGGGTACGCGCTGGCCGCGGGATCTTCGAAGCCGCCGACGAGGTCATCGGTGGCGGAAGGCTCGGGTTCCGGCGGGACATCGTCGGCGAGGTGGCCGAGGGGATCGTAGGCGGCCGGTGACGGCGACCCGAGGTCGAGCTGGGAAGCCAGGTCGTCTTCGGCCGGAGCTTCGGCAGGTTCCGGCTCCGGCGCGCTCTCCTCCAGGCCGAGCTCCGCGATCTTCTGCAGCAGCACGGGATGGTCCTTGAAGCGCACGCTGCCCTCGCGCAGCGCTTCCTTGGCGTCGTCGACGAAGCCGAGCGAGACGTACGACTCGACCTCTTCGAGGAGGCGGACGAGATCGACGGGGATGCGTCCAGTGGGCGGGCCGCCGGACGCCTTGGTGGCCAGCGGCGCGGCGCGCAGCTCGGCGGGGGGCGCGGCGGGACGGGCCGCGGGAGGCGGCGGCGCGGGCTTCGGCGCCGGGGCCTTCGCCGCCGGAGCCGGCTTGGGGGCGGGCGGAGGTGGAGCGGGCTTCGCCGGCGCCGGCGCCTTCGCCGCTGGAGCGGACTTCGCGGGCGGTGGAAGGGGAGCGGGCTTCGCGGCCGGGGGAGCCGGCTTGGCGGCGCGCGGCGGTGGAGGAGGCGGAGGCGCGGGAGCGGGCTCGTCGAGCGGGAACTCCTCTTCCACGCCGAAGCCGACCTCCTCCGCTGGCGCCTCCGACGCGATGGGGGCGTCGAGCGTCGCCTCGTCGAACCCGATGGAAACGTCTTCCTCGGCCGCGGGTGCGGCCGCGGCCGGTTCCTCGTCGATGAACGGCGAGGGGAGGTCCTGCCCCGTCGCCAGCTCCTGGTCCAGGTCCAGGCTCTCTTCATCGGCCGCCGCCGCGGGCTCGTCGACCGCGATCGGGATGTCCTCCTCGCCGCCGAGCGGGATCTCCTCTTCGTCCCCCAGCGAGAACTCCTCCTCCTGGACGACGGGCGCGGGAGCGCGGGGTGCGGCGGCGCGCGCGGGAGCGGGGGGGGCGGCCGGCCTGGCCGCGGGAGCCGCCGATTTGGCGGGGCCCGCCGAGCCGGGTACGTGCTGCTCCGCCTCGTCTTCGTATTTCTTCGCGGACGCGGCGTCGCCCTTGAGCCGGAAGAGCTCGGCCAGGGCCAGGCAGTGCTCGGCCGCCTTGGCCGGAAGGCCCTTCTCCGCGTAGACCTCGCGCAACTCCTGGCGCGACTCCAGGTTGTCGGGAAACCGCGCCACCACGGCCTCGAACTGATCGGCGGCCTTGTCGATGAGACCGTACTTGCGGAAGACCTTGCCTTCGGCGAGATGCTCGTCGATGAATTCCCGATCATGGTCGCTCAGAGGACCCGTCGCCTGGATGACGGGCCGCGCCGGGGCCTGTATGGTGGGCGGGGCGGCGGCGCGCGCGGGAGCGGCGGCGCGCGCAGCGGGGGGCGGAGGCGCCGGAGCGATGGCGGGAGCCTCGTCCGCGGAGGAGAGATCGAACTCCTCCTCGATCAGCTCGGGACCGGAGGAAGCGGGCGCCGCCGGTGCAGGCGCGCTGGGCGCCCCGCCGAGCTTGCCCTTCACGAACTGGAGCTTGGTCTTGTGCTGCGCGTTGGCGGGCTCGCGCTGCACCAGGACCTCGAGCACGGAGGCGGCCTCCCCGAGCTGGCCCTGCTGGATGTAGGCCTCGGTCAGCTGGGAATAGGTGGCGAGGAGGCTCGACTCCTTGGAGAACTGCTGGTAGACCTCGACCAGCCGGTTCAGGGTCTTCACGTGGTTCGGGCTCTTCTGGACGATCTGCTGGAGGAGCGAGGCCGCGCGGTCGTCGTCGCGCCTCTGCAGGAGCTTCTCGACGAGAGGCTCCATCTCCGCGTAGGCCCGGTCGTATTGTCCCTGCTGCAGGGATACGCGCGACATCTGCACGCGAACGTCTTCGTCGTTGGGGTTGATCTCGAGGAGGCGCTTGAAGAGGCCCTCCGCCTCCGCGATCCGCTTGGACCCGAGGTAGGCCTCGCCCAGGCGTCCCATGATGTCGGGATCGTTGGGCATGCCGTGCGTCGCCTCTTCGAGGAAGTGCACGGCCTTGTCGTAGTTCTTCTGGACGAGGTGGATCCGGCCCAGCTCCAGGCGCAGGCGCCCGCTCTTGGAGTCGATCTTGAGGCCCTTCTCGAGGACCTGCAGCGCTTCCGCGAGGTGGCCCTTCTTGGTCAGCTCCTCCGCGATGGCGACGTGCTCCTCGACCGCCTTCGCGGAATTCCCTTCCCGCGTGTAGAGGTCGGCGAGCTTGCTGCGGATCTTGAGGTCGCTGGGGTCGATGTCCGCCATCTTCTTGAGGACATCGCCGGCCTCGCGCATCTTGCTGCGCTTGATGTACTCGTCGACGACGTATTGGTACTGGCTCTTGGCCTCCATCATGAGGCCCTGCTTCGCGTAGAGCTCGGCCAGGTTCAGGTAGGGGTCGAGGGAGGTCGCGTCGAGCTTGTTGATCTTCTTCCAGATCGCGATGGCCTTGAGGTGGAAGCCGTCCTTCGCGTAGAAGTCGGCCACCTTCGCGTAGTAGTCCGCCGCGTCCTTGAACTTGTTGAGCTTCGCGTAGAGGTCGCCGACCTTGTTGACGATGTTCCAGTCGCGGGGGTTGTCCTCGATGACCTGCTTGAAGAGAGCGATGGCCTCGGGCAGCTTGCCGGCCTTCTCCAGCTTGTCGGCGTCCTGTTTGACTTTGACCGGATTGATCTTCGCCACCCTACTCCTCGGTCACCCCTGCCGTCCCCTCGACCGCCGACCCCGCGGCGCGCACGCCTAGAATAACCACCGCTGGGTCCCGTGGAAAGATCGCCGGTGGATCTCCGACGGGCCCATGCGGCGCAGCGCCTCCCGGTGGTCGTCAGCGGCGTAGCCCATGTTGTGCCCGAGGCCGTAGCCCGGATACCGCTCGTCGTATTCGCGCATCATGGCGTCGCGCTCCACCTTGGCCACCACGGAGGCGGCGGCGATGGAGACGCTGAGCGCATCACCCTTGATGATCGGCTTCTGCTTCACGGCCACCCCGGGCACCTCCAGGGCATCCACGAGGATGAGGTCCGGAGGGACGGCCAGGCCCGCGATGGCCCGCTGCATGGCCACGTAGGTCGCGCGCAGGATGTTGAGGCGGTCGATCTCCTTCGGATCGGCGACGCCGACGGAGAACGCGCGCGCCTTGCCGCGGATGCGGGCGGAAAGCGCCTCCCGCTGGAGAGCGGTGAGCCGCTTGGAGTCGTCGATGCCTTCGGTGTCGAAGCCTTCGCCGAGAATCACCACGCAGGCGACAACGGGCCCGCAGAGCGCGCCGCGGCCGACCTCGTCCATGCCGGCCACGGCCCGGCGACCTTCCGCGCGCGCTTCCTCCTCGAAGCGCCAGGTGCACCGCAACTCCTCCCCCTCGTAGACGAGGGGCTTGCGGCCGCGTCTGGGTCTGTCCGAAGCCAATTCCACCTCGCGAAGATGACGGACCTTGCGACTCCGAGCTCGGGTCCGGCCCACCTCGATGGCGGGCCGCCCGTGGACGACCTCAGGCTTCTGGCGTGTTGGTGCGGCGCTCCTTCATGCGTCCGGCCTTGCCCTTCAGGTCGCGGAGGTAGTAGAGCTTGGCCCGGCGCACCTGGGCGTGCTTGACGACCTCGATCTTCTCGATCGTCTTCGCGTGCAGCGGGAAGATCCTCTCCACCCCCTGCCCGAACGAGACCTTGCGCACGGTCATGGTCGCGCGCGCCCCGCTTCCCTTCAGGCCGATGACGATGCCCTCGAAGACCTGGATGCGCTCGCGCTCCGTCTCCTTGACGCCCTTGCCCTTCATGCCGACGGCCTTGTCCTCCTTGACGGTGGACTCCTTGACGCGCACGTGAACGCGCACGGTGTCCCCCGACGTCAGTTGGGGAAGGCCCTTCTTGAGGTCACCAGCTTCGATACTGTCGATCGGATTCATTTGCCTCTTCCTTAAGACTTGCTCGCCGTCACTTCGAATTCCTCGTTTTCCAGCTCACGCAGCAGCGTCCGGTCTTCCGCGCTCAGGGGCGCACGCTCGAGGAGGTCGGGCCGCCGCGCCCGCGTCGCCCGTAGCGCTTCCTTCCTCCGCCAGCGCCGGATCTTCCCGTGGTCGCCGGAGAGCAGCACATCCGGGACGCGGTGCCCGCGCACTTCCGACGGGCGCGTGTAGTGCGGGAAGTCCAGCACCCCGTCCGCGAACGAGTCCGCCTCCGCGGAGCCTTCGTCGCCGAGGGCGCCCGGAAGGAGGCGCACGGCGGCCTCGATCACGGCCAGGGCCGCCACCTCGCCCCCGGTCAGCACGAAGTCGCCCAGGCTCACTTCCTCCGCCCCCACCGTCTCGCGCACGCGCTCGTCGATCCCTTCGTAGCGCCCGCACAGGAGCACCACGTGGTCGAGCCGCGAGAGCCGCTCCGCCATCCGCTGGTCGAAGCGCTGGCCGCGGGGCGAGAGCAGCACGACCGCCCGCGCCGCCTCCGGCTCGCCCGCCGTCAGCGTCTCCACCGCGCGCAGGAACGGCTCCGCCTTCATCACCATGCCCGGCCCGCCCCCGAACGGCTGGTCGTCCACGCTGCGGTGCCGGTCGTCCGTGAAGGCGCGCAGGTCGTGCACGCCGATGGAGACGATCCCGGCTTCGATCGCGCGATGGACGATCCCGTCTTCGATCGGGGCCTGCAGCATGCGCGGGAAGATGGTCACGACGTCGAACTTCATGCGTCCACCATCTCCGGGTTCACGGCCACGATGCGGCCGTGCTCCAGGTCCACCTGGCGGATGAACGCTTCCGCCATGGGAATGAGCACCTCGCCGCCCGGGCCCTTCACGACCAGGACCGGCGCTTCCCCGCCCGTCACCAGCACGTCCGCGGCGACGCCGAGGGGCCGTCCCGTCGGGTCCTCGACCTTCAGGCCCTTGAGCTGGTAGTGGTAGTAGGAGCCCGCGGGCAGGGCTTCCACCTCGTCTTCGCCGATGCGCAGCTCGATGCCGCGGTATTTCTCCGCCTCGTCGATGGAGTCCACGCCTTCGAGCTTGAGGACGATGCGGCCCTTGTGCGGCCAACGATTGGTGACCGTGACCGCACGCGCCTGCACAGCGCCGGGAACGGGCACGAACACCCGCCGGAGCGACTCGAAGCGGTGCGGGCGGTCGGAGAGGGGTGCCACGAGCACCTCGCCCTTGCGCCCCTGCGGCTTCACCACCACGCCGATCGTGATCATGTCGTCGTAGACCCTGTGCGCGGAGGCCATCAGTCCACGACCTCCATGTCGCACTCGATCCCGCGGCGGCGGCCCACGGCCTCGAGGAGCGTGCGCAGCGCGTCCGCGGTGCGGCCCTGCCGGCCGATCACCCGCCCGCGGTCGTCGGGCGCGACCTCGAGGTCCAGGTGCACGACCCCGTCCTCGGTCCACTCCTCGACGCGCACACGGCCAGGCTCCTCGACCAGCTCCCGCGCCAGCGCCTCCAGCAGCTCCCGCATGGCCGTTACTTGGCCGCCGTCGCCTTGGCCGCCTCGGTCTGCTTCTTGAGCAGGCTGCGGACGGTGTCGCTCGGCTGCGCGCCCTTGCCGATCCAGTACTGCGCGCGCTCGGCGTCGATCTTCACCACCACCGGATCCTTGCGCGGATCGTAGTGGCCCAGCACCTCGACGAAGCGCCCATCGCGCCAGGCGCGCGAGTCCGCGACCACGACACGGTAGTGCGGCTTCTTCGTCGTTCCGGCTCGTCTCAATCGAATCGACAGCATTTGTTCTCTTTCTCCGTTTGCCTGCCCGTTTAAGTATTCAGTCAGGGGGGGCACTCACGCGTCACCCACGATGGGCGTTCGCGTCCCCCCCTGAAACCCCCCTCGCACGCCGCCGCTGCTGCGCAGCGCCGTCGTGCTCTACGTACCCTAGCGAAACTGCGGCGGCATCCTGCCCGCCAGCTTCTTGAGCATCTTTCCGCCGCCACCGAACTGCTTCATCATCTTCCGCGCCTGCACGTACTGCTTCAGCAGGCGGTTCACGTCTTCGACCGTGGTCCCGCTTCCCTTGGCGATGCGCTTGCGCCGGCTGCCGTTGATCACGGACGGCTCGCGCCGCTCGACCGGGGTCATGGAGTCGATGATGGCCACGTGCCGGCGCATCTCCTTCTCGCCCGCTTCCGTGTCGACGTCCTTCGCCTTGCTCCCGATGCCCGGGATCATGGACAGGACCTGGTCGAGCGACCCCATCTTGCGCACCTGCCCCAGCTGCTCCTTGTAGTCGTCGAGGGTGAACTCGGACCGCCGGAGCTTGCGGACCATCTCCTCGGCCTTCTCGCGGTCGACGTGCTGCTCGGCCTTCTCGATCAGGCCGAACACGTCGCCCATGCCGAGGATGCGGCCGGCCATGCGCACGGGCTGGAACAGCTCGAACTCTTCCACGCGCTCGCCGACGCCCGCGAACTTCACCGGGGTGCCTGTGACCGCGGCCGCGCTGAGAGCGGCGCCCCCGCGGGCGTCACCGTCGAGCTTGCTGAGCACGATGCCGGTGATGCCGATCTTCTTGTGGAACTCCTCCGCGCTCTTGACCGCGTCCTGCCCGGTCATGGCATCCGCGACGTAGAGCACCTCGCTGGGCTGGACCAGGGCCTTGAGCTCCTGGAGCTCCTTCATGAGCTCGTCGTCGATGTGCAGGCGGCCCGCGGTATCCACGATGAGGAAGTCGTGGCCCACCGCGCGCGCCTCGTCCAGCGCGGAGCGCAGGATGGCGGCCGGCTTGTCCAGCTCCGCGGGGTGGTGGACCTTGAGACCGGCTCCGGTCGCGTACGTGCGCAGCTGCTCGCGGGCGGCGGGCCGGTACACGTCGGTGGAGACGAGGAGCGGATGGCTCCCCGACTTCGCCAGGAACGCGCCGAGCTTGGCCGAGGTCGTGGTCTTGCCCGAGCCCTGCAGCCCCGCCATGAGGATGACCGACGGCTTGCGCGACGAGGTCTGCAGCTGCGGCGGATCCTCGCCCCCGAGGAGGTCCACCATCTCGTCGCGCACGATGCGGATGACGGCCTGCGCCGGAGTCAGGCTCTTGAGCACTTCCTGGCCCGTCGCCTTCTCACGGACACGGTCGAGGAACTGCTTGGCCACCTTGAAGTGGACGTCGGCCTCGAGGAGGGCGAGCCGGATCTCGCGGAGCGCGGCGTCCACGTCCGAGACGCTCAGGGACCCCTGCCCGCGCAGGGTGCGGAACACCCCTTCGAGCTTGTCGCTGAGAGCGTCGAACACGGCGGCGAAATCCTCCCGGCGGCGGCGCGCGCGCAGTCCACCGCGCACCTTTGCCACCGTCTGAAAGCAAAGTAACGGTTGATTTTATGGGATGGGGGTCAGAGTTGTCAAAAACTCGCGCGGAATGAGCAGGTTAAGCGCCCGTGGAGCGGAGGGATGAGTCCCGTGGCCAGCCGACCGCAGAGCGGGGCGGCGCTGCGCAGTAGCGGCGACCCGCGAGGGGGGTCTCAGGGGGGGTCGCGAACGCCCGGCGGGGTGAGGCGTGAGTGCCCCCCCTAACTAGATACTTCCCCCCACCCACCTAGAACTCCCGGGCAATTGCGAACAGGCTCGAGATCTTCTGGTTCGACTCACGGAGGCGCGCGGCCAGGGTCCGGCTGAAGGCCCACAGGAACTTCGCGCAAAGCGTGGGATGGCTCTCCATCATGGCCCGGACCTCTTCGTGCGGGATCGTGAAGACCTCGCATTCCGAGTGCGCGATGGCGTGGGCGGAGGCGGGGGCGCCGTCGAAGAACTCGACCTCGCCGAAGAACTCGCCGGGTCCGAGGATGGTGAGCGCCTCTTCCCCGACGCCGGGCACGACCTTGCTGATGCGCACGCGGCCCTGGTTGATGACGTGGAGCTGGCCGCCCGCCGTGCCCTCGGTGAGGATCACCGTCTCTTGCGGATAGCGTTTCTGCATGCCCACCATGAGGACCTGGGCGAGCTCCTCGTCGTCGAGGTCGCGGAAGATGGCCGACGAGCGCAGCGCCTGCTGGATCAACCTACACGCTCCGTAGGATGTGCCCGAGCTTTTCCTTCTTCGTCTTCAGGTAGCGGCGGTTCGCGTCGTTCGCGGGGATCTCGATGGGCAGACGCCCGACGATCTCGAGCCCGTAGCCCTCGAGCCCGACGAACTTCCGCGGGTTGTTGGTGAGCAGGCGGATCTTCTTCACGCCCAGCTCGACGAGGATCTGCGCGCCGATGCCGTAGTCGCGCTGGTCGGCCTTGAACCCGAGGGCCTCGTTGGCTTCGACGGTGTCCTTGCCCTGGTCCTGGAGCTGATAGGCCATGAGCTTGTGCACGAGGCCGATGCCCCGGCCCTCCTGGCGCAGGTAGAGAAGGACGCCGCGGCCCGCCTGGCTGATCATCTCCAGCGCTTTGTGCAGCTGGTCGCCACAGTCGCAGCGTGACGACGCGAAGATGTCGCCGGTCAGGCACTGCGAGTGCACGCGCACGAGGGCGGGCTCTTCCCCGGCGCTGAGATCGCTCATCACGAGCGCGACGTGGTGCTGGCCGTCGATGCCGCTCTCGAAGGCGTGGATGCGGAAGGGGCCGTAGCCGGTGGGAAGGTCCGTCTCGACGATCTTCCGCACCAGGCGCTCGGTGCGCATGCGGTACTGGATGAGGTCCTTGATCGTCACCAGCTTCAGCGCGTGCTGGCGGCAGAAGGCCTCCAGGCGCGGACCGCGCGCCATGGTGCCGTCTTCGTCCATCACCTCGCAGATCACGCCCGCCGGGTAGAGGCCGGCCAGGCGGGCGAGGTCCACCGCGGCTTCGGTCTGGCCCGCGCGCACGAGCACTCCCCCGTCCACGGCCCGGAGCGGGAACATGTGGCCGGGGCGGGCGAGGTCCGCCGGCCGCGTGCCCGGGTCGATGGCGGTGAGGACGGTGCGCGCGCGATCGCCGGCGGAGATGCCCGTCGTCGTCCCCTTCTTCGCCTCGATGGGCACGCAGAACGCGGTGCCGAACTTCGCGTCGTTCTGCTCGTCCCGGACCATGAGGGGGATGCGCAGCTCGTCGAGCCGCTCGCCCGTCATGGGCAGGCAGATGAGGCCGCGGCCGTAGCGGGCCATGAAGTTGATGACTTCGGGAGTCACCTTCTCCGCGGCGATCGTGAGGTCCCCTTCGTTCTCGCGGTCTTCGTCGTCCACGACCACGACCATCCGGCCCTGCCGGATGTCTTCGATGGCGTCGGGAATGCTGGCGAACGGCATCGGGCCTCTTATCGGGGGCGCTACGCGCGGGAGGACGCGGGTGCGAGAAGTCTCTCGACGTATTTCGCGATCACGTCGATCTCCAGGTTCACCCGGTCGCCCGGAAGCGCCGCCCGGAGATTCGTATGTTCCAGTGTATACGGGATGACCGCGACGGAGAAGCCGCGCGCCCGGAGGCCGGCCACGGTGAGCGAGATCCCGTCCACCGCGATCGAGCCCTTCTCCACGAGGTATCGCTCCACGGCCGGGGGGACGGCCACGGTCAGCTCCGCGGCCTCCCCGGAGCGCGCAAGGGCCAGGATCTCGCCCACCCCGTCCACGTGTCCCTGGACGATGTGGCCGTCGAACCGCCCGTCCGCGCGCATCGGCCGCTCGAGGTTGACGAGCGCGCCCGGGATCAGCCTCTCTGCGAACCCCGTCCGTTCCAGCGTCTCCCGCGTGAGGTCGCAGGTGAAGCCGTCGGGGCTGGTCTCGACCGCGGTCAGGCAGCAGCCGTTCACGGCGATCGACGCGCCGCGGGCGAGGCCGGCCGCGACGGTACGCGCGCGCACGCGCAGCGTGAGCACGTCCGCGCGCCGGTCCGCGGCCGCGATCTCCCCGACTTCCTCGACGATGCCCGTGAACATGTCCGCCTAGCGCGCCCTGCCATACCGTACACCCGCCGGGTACCAGAGCTCATAGGCACCGTCGACGGGCGCGGCCGGCGAGACGGCGGTGCGGCGCGCGGGCAGGATCGGGCTTTGGGGGGTGAGGCGGACGGCGTCCGAGAGGCGCGCGGGATCCGGCCCCCCGAAGGCCGGCCGGCTGGTGCGGCCTCCCAGGAGCAGCGGGCCGCGGAAGAGCGCCACTTGATCGAAGAGGCGGGTGGCCAGGAGCGCGCCCAGCAGCTCCGAGCCGCCTTCCACCATCAGGCTCCAGAGCCCCTCCGCGCGCAGGGCGGCCAGCCCCCACTCGAGATCGACGCGTCCCTCGCGCGCGGGCGCGGCCAGGATGCGCACGCCTCGCGCCTCCAGCGCCTCGCGCCCCGTCGCCCCCTGCGTGGTCACGATCCACACGGGCGCGTCGTCGCTCGCGCTGGACACGAGCCGGCTCCGGACCGGCGTCCGCAGCCGCGAGTCGAAGAGGACGCGGTGGAACGGCCGGCGCGTGCGCGGGGCAGGCAGGAGCAGCGGGTCGTCGGCCAGGACCGTTCCCACTCCCACCGCCACTCCATCGTGCAGGCGCCGCAGCGCCCGTGCCCGCCGGCGCTGGGCGGGAGACGTGATCCATCTCGACTCGCCGGCGGCGGTCGCGATGCGGCCGTCGAGGGTCATGGCCGCCTTCAACATCACGAACGGCCGGCTCAGTCCCGCCGCCATGACGAACCCCTCGTTGAGGGCAGCCGCCTCGTCCACGGCCACGCCCGCCGTCACTTCGAGACCGGCGCGGCGCAAGAGGGCCAGGCCGCGCCCGTTCACCTCTGGATTGGGGTCGCGCATCGCCGCCACCACACGCCGCACGCCCGCCGCGATCAACACGGGCGCGCAGGGCGGCGTGCGCCCCACATGGGCGCACGGCTCGAGGGTCACGTAGGCCGTGGCGCCGCGGGCGGCCGAGCCGGCCGCCCGCAAGGCATGGACCTCCGCGTGCGGTCCGCCCGCCCGGCGGTGCCATCCTTCGCCGACGACACGGCCGCTCCTCACGAGGACGCAGCCCACCATCGGATTCGGATTCGTCTCGCCCAGGCCCCGGCGCGCGAGGGCCAGGGCCTGCGCCATCCAGCGGGCATCTTCAGCAGTGGACACGGGGTCAGGACCCGATGAGGGCGTCCGCGAACGCGGCGGCGTCGAAGGGCAGCAGGTCCTCCACCGCTTCCCCCACGCCGACGTAGCGGATGGGCACGCCGAGGTCGCGCACGACCGCCACCGCGACGCCGCCCTTGGCGGTGCCGTCGAGCTTGGTCACGACGAGACCGGTGACGCCTCCAGCCTTGGCGAACTCGCGGCCCTGGTTGAGCGCGTTCGAGCCCAGGGTGGCATCGAGGACGAGCAGCGTCTCGTGCGGGGCACCCGGGACCTCGCGGCCGGCGACGCGGGCCATCTTGGCCAGCTCCGCCATCAGGTTTCCCTTGGTGTGCAATCGGCCGGCGGTGTCCACGAGCACGGCGTCGTATCCCTTGCTGCGGGCGATGCGCAGGGCGTCGGTGAGGACCGCGCTCGGGTCCGCCCCCTCGGCGCCGCGATGGAAGGGCGCACCCGTGCGCTGCGCCCAGACCTCGAGCTGCTCGGCGGCGGCGGCGCGAAAGGTATCGGCCGCGCACACGAGCGTGGTGCGGCCTTCCTTCTTCCAGGAGGCGGAGAGCTTGCCGATCGTCGTCGTCTTCCCCACCCCGTTCACGCCGACGACGAAGACGACCCAGGGCTTCGCCGCGAAAGGCACGACGGACGCCGGGCGGGTGAGGATGGAGCGGATCTCGTCGCGCAGCAGCCCGCGCATCGCCTCCACCCCGCCCGTCCAGATCTGCGCGCTCTTCGCGCGCAGCACTTCCATCGCCTGCCGGGTCGCGGGCAGGCCGAGGTCGGTGGCGATGAGCCCCTCTTCGATCGCGTCGAGGTCCTCCGGCTTGAGGGGGCGGCGCCCACGGACGAGGTCTTCGACGTCCGCGTTGAGGATGTCCCGCGTCCGTTCCAGGCCCTTGCGGAAGCGGTCCATGAACGACTCTGCCATCACAGCTCCTGGTTGAGCTTCTCCTGGGTGAGCTCGGACCGGTGGATGCCCTCGGCCACCCGGCCGTCCACGGGCATGGAAAGGACGAGGTAGTACCCGTCTTTGAGCGGGCGCAGGATCACGACTCCCGCGGCGTAGCGGCACAACATGTAACGGATGGGCCCGGTGCCGCCGTGTTTGGCCATGGTCCTGCGGGCCGTGGCCAGCCCGATCCCCTGGTAGGCGCCGATCAGGCGATGCCGTTGGTCGAACGTACCCGCCTGGATGGCCACCTCGCCCTCGGCGTCGAGGAGCAGCGCGGCGTGGCCGCCGACGGACCGGAGGAGCTCGTCCAGGATGCGCTGATAGGGCATGTCGGGTGTTCGCTACCGGCGCGCAATCAGCGACGAAAACATCTTAGTTTCGGTCGCCCGCCGTTCGCTATCCGACCGGAGCTACTTCGCCGGGAACTGCTGGAGGAGCTGGGCGGCGCGGCGGCCGGCGGGGCCGATGGGATCTTTCTTCCGCGCCTCTTCCAGGCGGGCCCGGGCCTCTCCGAGACGGCCGACGCGCGAGTAGGCCTCACCGAGGTTGAGCAGGATGAGGGCGCTCTGTGGGCACTCCTTGGCCCCCGACTCGAGAGTGTTCACGGCTTCGTCGATCCGGCCCGACGAGACTAGGGCGTCGGAGAGGCCGAGGTAGGGGTCGGGATAGGTGTGATTGCGGTTGATGCTGGTCCGGAACCAGTTGATGGCTTCGGCATAGTGCTTCTCCTCGAGATAGGCGTTGCCGAGGTTGCGCGAGGAGATCTCCGGCGTGGGGTTGGTGGCGTCGTTGAACGCGGCCAGGTACTCGTTCTTGCCCTCGTTGCGGCGGCCGGAAAGGATGAGCGCGGTGCCGAGGTCGTTCCGCACGTCGACGTAGTACTGGTTCAGCTCCAGGGCCTTGCGGAAAGCGCTCACGGCTTCGTCGTATTTGCCCGTGGCCAGGTAGGCCTGGCCCAGGCCCTTCTGGAAGTAGGGATTCTTGCCGTCCTCTTTGACCGCCTTGCGGAACGCCTCCACCGCCATGGCCGGACGGCCTTCACGAAGATGGTTCAAGCCCGCGTTGAAGCTCGACTCCGGGTCCACGGGTTGCGCGGCCGCCAGGGCGGGCGCGCTCACGGCCACGGCCAGCATCCAGAAACGGAGATGAGTCATGGGCCTCCTCGTTCTCAAGACGCGACTGCTTCGCCGGCCTGCCGGGCGGCGACGGACGCGCGCTTGGCCTTGGCCGGCGTGAGATCACCGGCGGCGGCCGCCTTCTCGATGGCGTCCACGCATCCGGAATCGAACTTCTTGTCGGCCAGGAAACGCAGCCGGCTCAGCGCGACCTCGAAAGTCATGGCCTTCGAATAGGGGCGGTCGGTGGTCATGGCGTCGAAGGCGTCGGCCACGCTCACGATGCGGCCGAGGAGGGGGATCTCCTCGCCTTTCTTGCCGTCCGGGTACCCGCTCCCGTCCCAGTTCTCGTGGTGCATCAATCCCGCGCCCGCCATCTCCTTGAGGAGCGGTACCGCGTCGAGGATGTGCTCGCCCTTGCGCGGGTGCTGCTTCATGATTTCGTATTCCTCGTCCGTGAGCGCGGCCGGCTTGCGGAGGATCCGGTCCTCGATGCCGATCTTGCCCACGTCGTGGATGATCCCGGAGAGGTGGACGCGCTCGATGTCCTCCTCCGACATCCCGAGGTAGCGCGCGATGAGCTGGGAGTAGAAGGCGACCCGCTCGGAGTGGCCGCGCGTGTAGGGGTCCTTCTCGTCGATCGCGTTGGCGAGCATGCGGATGGCGCCCATGAACAGCTCCTTGTTCACGTCCGCCTGGCGCTGGATCTCCAGGAACGCCTTCTGGATCTCGTCGCCCATCTGGTTGAAGGTGTCGGCGAGGACGCCCACCTCGTTCCGGCTCTTCACGGACACGCGCGTGTCGTAGTCCCCGCTGGCCAGGCGCTGCGCGCCGCGGGCCAGGGCCTGGATGGGATGGCTGATCTGGCCTGCGAAGAGCGTACCGAAGACGATGGCGGCAATCGTCACGAGGGCGACGAGGGCGAGGGACTGATAGCGCATCTGGATCGCGCTGTAGTAGGCCTTGTCCTCCTCGACCTGGACGATGACGCCCCAGCTCGACTCGGGGACGGCGGCATAGGTGCCCAGCATCTTCACGACCTTGCCCTTCGGGTCCTGGATGGTGAAGGGCACGGTGGCCCCCGCGCGGCCCTGGGACTCGATGAACTGGCGCACGATCTCGACCCCGGACACGTCGAGGTCGCCTTGCAGGCGCGCGGGATCGGAGTGGGCGACCAGCCAGCCGCGCCCGTCCACGACGTAGACGTCGAACAGGCCCTCCTGGCCCATCTGCCGGGTCGTGTTCCAGAGCGGGCCGAGGCTGGCCACCACGAGGACGACGCCCTGGGCCCCGCCGCCTCCGGGCCGGATCGGCTCGGCCAGGACCATGACCGGCTCCTGCAGCGACGTCGAGACCACCGGGTGGCTGACCATCGGGTTGTCCTGCAGGCCGCGGAGGACGCCCTCCGTCTGGAGCTGCTCGATGATCGGCTCGCTGAGCTGCACGCCCGACCGCGCGCCCGACCCACGCACGTCCACCACGCTGACGGAGACGAAATTGCTGGTGCCCTCGACGTAACGCTTCAGGCCGTCGACCTCGCGGATGCGCGCGACCTTCGCCGCGAACTGGTCGCGCGGGGTGTCCACCTCCAGCGTGCGCGCGATGGCGACGGTCTGGGACTGCAGGCTCTTCAGGTAGGTCGAGACCTGCTGGGACAGCGAGCGCGCCTTGTCGAGCTGGATGCCCTTCTGGTCGAGCTCCAGGATCTCGCGGCTCTTGGAGACGAGGTGGAACGACGTCGCGACCAGCGGCACCACGCCCACCGCGAACAGGAGGAGGAGCAGGGAATGGAGGATGCGGCCGCCGCGCCGCGGGAAGTCAGAGGCGCCCTGCCCTCCGGTCGGGGCGGGGGCGGGGGCGCCTGCGGTCGCCACTCGCTATGCTTCCCGCGAGGCGGCGGAGGGCGGGGTCGACGTCGCGCCCGCGGCCATCCCGATGGGCCCGAGCACTTCGTACACCTCGACTGTCCGCTCCTTGCCCTTCAAGGTGGCGGGCCCGAGGCTCCGGAAGTCGAAGTGGGCCTTGGTCGCGTTGTAGGTGTTCTCGCCGACGACGACCTGCATGGGCTTGGCCACCGAGCTCTCCAGGCGGCTGGCCGTGTTCACGGTGTCCCCGAGCACCGTGTATTCCTTCTTGTTCATGCCTCCGAGCTCGCCCGCCATCGCCTTGCCGCTGTTGATCCCGATGCGGATGCGGATGGTGGGCCCGTCCTTGTGCTCGGCGTTGAAGGCCTCGAGCTGGTCCCTCATCTCCAGGGCGGCCTTGATGGCGCGCACGCAGTGGTCGGGCATGTCGAGGGGGGCGCCGAAGACGGCCATGATGGCGTCGCCGATGTACTTGTCGAGCGTGCCCTCGTACTTGAAGATGATGTCCGTCATCCGCGAGAAGTAGTCGTTCAGGAGCAGCGACACCGCGGCCGGGCTCATCTTCTCGGACATGGTCGTGAAGCCCACGATGTCGGAGAAGAGGACGCTGACGTCTTTGACCTCGGGCACGCCGAGGGCCATGCCCTGGGACTCGGAGGTGGCGATGATGCGCGCCGTCACCTGCGGGGAGAGGAAACGCCCCAGGCGCTCCCTCTTCTTCTCCTCGGCCACGATCTTCTGATTGAGGCGGGCCCGCTCCACCGCAACCGCCGCGTAGTTCGCGAGCGCGCTCAGGAGGTCGAGGTCGTTCAGGGTGAAACAGTTGGCCAGCATCGGGGAGTCCACGTGGATGATCCCGATGACGTGGTCCTGGTTCCAGAGCGGCGCGCACATGGCGCTGCGGATGCCATGGAAGCGGATGGAGTCCCCCGCCCCGAAACGCGGGTCCACCATCGCGTCCGAAGTCAGGATGGAGACCCGGTCTTTGGTCACGCGGTCGGCGATGGTCTTGGAGATCGAGATCTTGCCGTCGGTCGCGGAGCTCGGGTTGCGGTGCTTGACCACCATCGGGATCAGCTTGTCCGAGCCGTCCTCGCTCAGCATCAGGAACCCGCGGTCGGCGGGGACGTGGTCGAAGACGATGTCCATGACCTGCTGCAGGACCTCTTCCACCGGCCGTACCGCGATGAGCGTCTCCGCCACCTTGGTCAGGACCTTGAGGATCCGGTTCGCCTTCTCGACGTCCTGGACGTCGGCGGAGACCTTCTTCTCGGCCACGCCAGCCGCCTCGCGCTGGCCGGTGTCGGAGAGGAGCTTGCTCAGCTCGCCGACGCTGCGGATGATCGTGCCCGCCTCTTCCGAGAGCGGCTTGGCCTCGTCCAGCACGACCTTGCCTTCGAGGGTCTTGCTGAAGGCGAGCTGGAACTTGCCGAGGAGGATCCGGTCGCCGTCCTTGAGGGGCGCCTCCACGACGGGCACGCCGTTGACCTGCGTGCCGTTCTTGGACTTCAAGTCCTGGATCCGGACGCCCTCTTCGTCGGCGATGAGCTTGGCGTGGGTACGGGAGATGCCGAAGTCCTTGAGGACGATCTGGCAATCGGGCGAGCGTCCGATGGTGACTTCGCCCTCGGTGAACGTGTAAGCCTGCGGGGTGTCTCCGTCCTGATAAATCAGCCGGTACATTGAGTTCCCGCGGGCGACGCCCGGCCCGCCAAGGGCTGAGTTTACTCCCTTTTGAGGGTCCTTAGCATCAGCTCTTCCACCCCCTCGCGCGGCGGTTTGCCCTCGTAGAGGACGGCCCGCATCTGCTGCGCGATCGGCATCTCGACGCCGGCCCGCTCGGCCAGCGCGCAGGCGGCCTGGGTGGTGCGGACACCCTCCGCCACCATGTGCAGCTCGGCGAGAGCCTCGCCCACCGAGTGACCGGCACCCAGGGCATGACCGAGGCGCCGGTTGCGGGATAGGTCTCCTGTGCACGTGAGCACGAGGTCCCCCAGGCCGGCCAGGCCCGACAAGGTGTCCGGCCGAGCGCCCAGGGCGACGGCGAGCCGGCTGATCTCCGCCAGCCCGCGCGTGATGAGCGCGGCCACCGTGTTGTGTCCGTAGCCGAGCCCCCCGACGATGCCGGCGGCGATCGCGATCACGTTCTTGAGCGCGCCCCCGAGCTCGACGCCGATGACGTCGTCGCTGGAGTAGGCGCGGAAGCTCCGGCTGGACACCGCGCGCTGCACCGCCTCCGCCACCGTGAGCGCGCTCGCCGCGACCACCACCGTCGTGGGCTGGCCCTGCGCGACCTCCAACGCGAAGGACGGGCCGGAGAGGACGGCCACGGGATGGCCGGGCGCCTCCTCCGCCGCGACCTCGCTCATACGCCGCAGGGTGCCGAGCTCGAGCCCCTTGGTGGCGGAGACGAGAGTCGTGGCCGCGCCGAGGTGCGGGCGCAGGGCATGGAGGGTCCCGCGGCAGAACTCGGAGGGCACGGCCACGATCGCGATCTCCGCGTCCCGGGCCGCCTCCGCGAGATCGCTGGTCGCGCCAAGGGCGGGCAGGGTGATCCCGGGGAGATATCGCGAGCTCTGATGCCGGTCGCGGATCTCGTGCGCCTGCGCGGGATCACGGGACCACAGGGACACCACGTGCCCGCTCCGCGCGAGGTGGGCGGCCAGCCCGGTTCCCCACGAGCCGGCGCCGACCACGGCCACCTTCACGGCGTGCCTTCCTTGCGCGCACCCATCCGCCGTTCGCTGCCGGCCGCGATGCGCCGGATGTTCTCGCGGTGCTTCCAGACGATGAGCGCGGCGGCGATGGCGGCAGCGATCGTGTAAGCGGCCGGCTCGTGCGTGAGCCACGCGACGACGGGCAGGGCCGTGGTCCCCGCGATCGAGCCCACGGACGCGTAGCGCGTGAGCCAGGCCACGACCCCGAACGTGAGCAGGCCGATGACGGCGGCGACGGGCAGGATGGGCAGGAACGCGCCTGCTCCGGTGGCCACGCCCTTGCCGCCCTTGAAGGAGAGCCAGACCGGGTACATGTGGCCGAGCACCGCGATCACGGCCGCCACCGCGGCGATCGTGGAGCCGGCCAGGCGCAGCGCGAGCCAGGTCGCGAGCGACCCCTTCAGGAAGTCCAGCGCGAACGCCGCGAGGCCGGCCGCGCGGCCGGCGCTGCGCATCACGTTGGTCGCGCCCACGTTCCCGCTCCCGACCGTCCGCACGTCGATCCCCTTGCCGCGCGCGACGAGATAGCTGAAGGGGATCGAGCCGAGCAGATAGGCGGCGGCGAGCGCGACCGCGGTGAGGGGGCCGGGGCCCATGATGATGGCCGAGTCTATCGCACCGCCGAGGCGGCGCCGCCCAGCGGGAACGCGGCGAGCGGTGTGTAGACGGACCCGGCGGGACGGATGTCGCTGCGGTAGAGGATGAGCTGGGACGCACGCGCCGATCCGAGGTCCGCTGGGGGCAGCTCCGGCCGTCGCGCCCGGCTGCGCCAGCGGCCCAGGGTCAGATGCGGGTGGAAAGCGCGCGGCTCCGGCTCGAAGCCCGTGGCCACCGCGGCCTCCTCGCACGCGGCCTGGAGCCGGCGCGCCGCCGCGGGCAGGTCGAGGCCGAGCCAGAGGACGCGGGGGCTTCCCCGGTCCGGGAACGTGCCCAGTCCCCGGAGCGCCATCTCGAAGGGCGGGCACGCGGCGGCGGCGCGGGCGAGCGGCGCTTCGATCGCGGCCAGCGTCTCCGCCCGCGTCCAGCCGAGGAACCGGAGCGTCACGTGCACGCCCTCGTCGCGCACGAAGCGTACGTCGGGCAAGGACGGGCTCAAGCGAGCGATGACGCCGGCGACTTCCCGGCGCACGCCGTCGGGCAGGGGAAGCGCGACGAAGGCACGGATGGCCTTCTCGCGAGGAGCGTCGGCCGCGGTCACAAGGGCGAGAGGCCGAGCAGCCCCCGCCGGATCATCTCCAACGCCGACTGCGTGGACTGATAGCGCACGCGGTCGCGGTCGCTCGGGAAATGGACGCGCCGCACCCGGTCCCCGGCCGCGCCGCTGAGCGCGATGAAGACGAGGCCGACCGGCTTGTCCGGCGTGCCGCCTCCGGGTCCCGCGATGCCCGTGATGGCCACGCCGATGTCGGCGTGGGCTCGCGCGCGCGCGGACGACGCCATGGCCCGCGCGACCTCTTCCGACACCGCGCCGTGGCGCTCGATCAGGGCCACGTCGAGGCCCAGGTCCTCGACCTTCGCGCGGTTCGCGTAGGTCACCCACGCGCCGTAGAAATACGCGCTCGATCCCGGCCTCTCCGTCAGGCGCGCGCTCAAGAGGCCGCCCGTGCACGATTCCGCGACGGCCAGGGTGAGCCCGCGTTCCTGCAACATCGCGCCCACGACCTCGGGCAGCTCGCGCCCGTCTTCGCTGTAGATGCGCCCGGCCAGCCGCTCCCGTATGGGCGAGGCCAGGGCCTCGATGCGGGCCTCCGCTTCTTCCGCCGATGCGCCTTCCGCGGTCAGGTGCAGCTCGACCTGTCCCGGCCCGCCCAGGATCGTGGTGCGCGGGTTCGTGAAGGTCTTGTAGACGGGGGCCACGACCTGCTCCACGTCGCTCTCCCCCATGGCCGCGATCTTGAGGATGCGCATCCGCAGGGCACGGCCGCCCGCGCGCTCGCGCAAGACGGGGAGGACCTGGTCCTCGAACATGGGCGACATCTCGTGCGGCGGCCCGGGGAGGATCACGAGCAATCGCCCGCCGGCCTCGACGCGCTGGCCGGGGGCCGTGCCGCGCGGGTTGCGCAGGACGACGGCGCCTTCGATCACGTCCGCCTGCTTCTCGTTGACGGCGGCCATCACGCGCCCGAACCGCGCGAACCGCGCCTTCAGCTCCTCGATGAGCGCGGGGTCGCGATGGAGAGGCCGGCCGAGCGCGGCCGCCGCCGCCTCGCGCGTGAGGTCGTCTTCGGTGGGGCCGAGCCCGCCCGTGGCGATCACGACGTCGGCGCGAGCGAGCGCGTTGCGGAACGCGGACTCCAGCAGCGCGGCGTCGTCGGCCACGGTGACGCGCGCCCCCGTGTCGATGCCGATCTCGAGCAGCTTCGCGGTGAGGTACAGGGCGTTGGTGTCCGAGCGCAGGGGCGTGAGCAGCTCGCTGCCGACGGCGAGGATCTCCGCTCTCATCATCGCCCCCCCTCCCTATCCCTCCCCCACAAACGGGGGGAGGAGAATTGCTGTGGTCAGGTCGGTAGCCGCGCTCACTCCTACGTTTCCCTTCACACGCCGAGCGCCACGCGTCCGGCCCGCAGGAGCAGGTTCGCGTAGATTCCGGCCATGAGGTCGTCCGTCATGATGCCCCAGCCTCCGGGCAGCGACTCGAATTGGCGGGCCGGGTACGGCTTGAAGACGTCCATGATGCGGAAGAGGACGAAGCCCGCGGCCGCGGTCGCGGGCGTGAACGGCAGGAAGAGAAGAGACGTCCACATGCCGACGACCTCGTCGACGACAACGATCCCCGGATCCTCGAGCCCGACGCCGCGCGCCACCCGCGTCGAAGCGACGACGCCCACGAAGAACAGGATCGCCACCGCCGCCACCTGGATCGCCGCGGACTGGGAATGGAGAGGCCAGAAGAGGAGGAGGCCCACGGCGGAGCCGGCCGTTCCCGGCGCAATGGGCGAATAGCCGGAGCCGAGGCCGGTGGCCACGACGATCGAGAAGATGTCGGCGCGACGCGGCGCGCCCGCTCCGGGCGTGCGTCCTTCGGCCATCCGGCGATTCTAGTCCGCTAGCCCTTCACGACGCGCGTGCGGAGCACGCGGTCGTGAAGCGCGCGACGCGCGGGATCGACCAGCATCGGGATGAGGCCTGCTCCCGCGGCGAGCACGCCCACGCTGCCGAGGGCGGCGCGGACGAAGGCGCGCAGGTAGCCGGGCGGCCGTCCACCGGCGTCGACGACGCGGAGGCCGACGGCGATCTTGCCCAGGGTCTGGCCGGTGGTGCCGGTGAAGTACCCCGCGTAGGTGAGGCCGAGGAAGGCGAGGTAGCCGGCCAGGTAGGGCCAGGCGGGGCGCAGCCCCGTGAGCTCGACGTGGGCGGCGCGGCCCGCGAAATAGACGACGATGGCCCAGAGCACCGTCAGCAAGGCGAGGTCGAGGGCGGCGGCGCGGGCGCGCTCACCCGAATATGCGGGCCGCTCCACCGGACGCGCGGCATCCGCGGGCTCGGCGCCGAGCGTCCATTCCTCGCTGGGCTCCACCATCGGCGGCTCCGGAGCCCGGGTGCGGGCGGCCGCGGGCTCGCCGGCGGGGGCCAGGCGCAGATCGACCGCGGGCGTGGGCGCGTTCTCCGGCTCGCGCAGCGGAAGCTCCGCCGGGCGCAGGGGCAGATCGGCATCCTCTTCTTCTGCGATATCGACGGAACGAGCGTCCATGAACGCGAGCGGCGCTCGTGGTGGCGCGGGCACCGGCGGCTCGCCGACCACCGGATCCTCGCCCCCCGGCTCGTCGCCACCCTCCACGTCCTCGCCGTCGCGGAAGAGGGGAAGGTCGCCGTCGCCGCGCTTGCGCTTCCGGTCGCGCACGCGCTCGCGCACCTCGTCTTTCCAGGTGCGCTCGCGCTTCTTGAGGCCGGGGATCTCGCGCAGGGGCTCGGGACGCGGACGCGCGGCGGGATCGGGAGCGAGCGCGCCCTCGGTCAGCGGCGCGACGTGGGCGCCGCAGGCCGGGCAGCGCTCCTGGCCACCCGCCACATGGCCGCCGCAGGCGGGGCAGCTCATGGGCGCCCCGCGCGCGGCGCGCCGGCGGCTTCACCGTGCAGCGCCCGGTACGCCTGCTGGCGAAGCTGCCGCGCGAACGGGTAGGCCGCTTCCCGGGGTCCAACGCGATCGAGCGTCGCCAAGGCGCCCGCCGCGTCGCCGGCGTCGAGGAGGCGCCGGGCCTCGGCCAGAGCGCGGTCGCCACCCGCCGGCGGCGCCGGCAGGGCCGCGGCCTCATCGGATCGGGGTGAAGGCGGCCGGGTCAGCCCGAAGAGCAGCCGGTCCCAGCTCGAGAAAACGCTGGCTCCCAGGACGACGAGCACGATCGTGGCCGCGCCCGCGAAGGCCCGGCGCGACCAGCTCACCGCGCTCGCACGCGTCCGCGGGCTCGGTTCCGCTTCCACCACCGGCGCCTCGAGGCGATCGAGGCGTCCCGCCCGCCCATCGAGCCGATCGAGGAGGGTGGCCGCATGGTCGCGATCGCCACCTTCCGCGATCACCATTTCGAGGGCCGTGCGCGCGGCCTTCAGGTCGCCCTTCTCGAGCGCACGCCGCGCGTCGTGAAGGCGCTCGTCGTTGCGCCTCTCCGACTCCGTGACGGCGGCCCGGGCGGAACCGAGACCACGCACGGCATCGGGCGAGGCGGGGTCGACGAGTGCGACGCGGCCGAAGACGAGGGCAGCCTCGCGAGGGTCACCGGCCTCGAGCAATCGCCAGCCCTCGGCGAGCAGTCCCTGGATCCTCTCGCGATCGGTCGCTGTCACTACATGTTCCCTCGGGGACCTAGGCCGTCACATTATCGGAAAAGCCGTAAGGGCTTTTCAAGCCGAAAATTTTTGGGCTAGCGGGCCCACCGCCGGTAGGCCAGGACGCCGAGGGCGGCGGCGGCGAAGCTCGCGGCCGCCACGAAGGCCGTCGTGGCCCCCTCGTTCCAGGCACAGTCCTCGTCCGTCTCGGCGGGCTGCAGGTGCGCCACCGGAAGATCCTGTGCGAGCTTGCGCAGGGTCTCGAGGTCCTGGCTCTCGACGGTCGCGCCGGAAGCACCGCCCTCGTCGGCCAGGGAGGCCTCGCGTTCTTCGTCGAGGGCCGTGAGCCCGGGTGTACCGACGGCGGACCCCTTCAGGTCGCCACGCGTGTCGACGTCGTCCGGAAAGTTCGGCTTGCCTACCATGGCGTGCGCTCCTCGCGGATGAACCGCAAATACTCCTGCGCAGGAGCAAGACACGTGCCACTACGCGGGATCGACGGCTTCACCCTTGCGCGCCGGGAGCAGGCCATAGCCCTTCATCTTCCTATAGAGGTTCGACCGCTCGACCTGCAGCGCCTCCGACGTCCGGCTCATGTTGCCCCCGCACTCCTGGTACTTCTTCCAGATGTAGCGCTTCTCGAAGTCCTCGCGCGCCGCGGCCAGCGACGGGAAATCGGATGAGAGACCCGTTAGCGCCCCCGCCGCGGAGGGGGGCTCGCCCGCTCCCGGCGCCGCCCCGACCAGCGAGGCCGGCAGGTGCCGCGCCTCGATGCGGTCGCCGGGCGTCATGATCACGAGCCGCTCGATGATGTTGCGCAGCTCGCGTACGTTTCCGGGCCAGGCCTGGGCCACGAGCAGGTCGAGGGCTTCGCGCGTGAGCTCCTTCGGCCGCTTCCCGTATTCGGCGGAGAGCTCCGCGATGAAGTGGCGGGCCAGGAGCGGGATGTCCTCCCGCCGCTCGCGCAGCGGCGCCACGTGGAACGGGATCACGTTGAGCCGGAAGAAGAGGTCCTCGCGGAAGTTCCCCTTGCGGATCTCGTCCTCCAGGTTCTTGTTCGTGGCCGCGATGACGCGCACGTCCACCGTGATGGTCGCCGTCCCTCCCACCGGCTCGACCTTCTGCTCCTGCAGGACGCGCAGCACCTTGGCCTGCGTCTTCAGCGTCATGTCCCCGACCTCGTCGAGGAACAGGGTCCCGCCGTCCGCCAGCTCGAACTTGCCCTTCTTGGCCGTGAGGGCGCCGGTGAATGCGCCGCGCGTGTGCCCGAACAGCTCGCTCTCGATCAGCTCCTCGGGAATGGCCGCGCAATTGACCTCCACGAAGGGTCCCGCGGAACGCAGGCTCAGGTGATGGATGTTGCGCGCCACCAGCTCCTTGCCCGTGCCGTTCTCGCCGAAGATCAGGACGCGCCCGTTGGACGGGGCGGCCTGGGAGATGTCGGCGCGCAGGGCGTGCAGGACGGGGCTTTCCCCCACCATCACCCAGCGGTGCTCGACCTGCTCCTTGAGGGCGCGGTTCTCCACCTCCAGCTTCCGCTGGCGCAGCGCGTTCTTCACCACGAGGAGGGTCTTCTCGAGGGCGAGGGGCTTCTCGACGAAGTCCCGGGCGCCCATGCGCACGGCCTTGACCGCGGTCTCGATGGACCCGTGGCCGGAGATCACGACCACCGGAACTTCCGGGTCCAGGGTGCGGACGCGGGCCAGGACCTCCAGGCCGTCCATGCCCGGCAGCCACACGTCCAGGAGGAGCAGGTCGTACCGCCGGCTCTCGAGGGCCGTGAGCGCCGCCTCTCCGCTCTCCACCGCCTCCGTGGCGTATCCCTCGTCGCCGAGGATGCCGACCAGGGAGCCGCGCACTCCCGCTTCGTCGTCTACGACCAGGATCGACTCACGCATGCCTGTTGTCCCTGGCGTCCTCGCTGCGGAGAACGCCGCTCCTTCTCATGTGGGCAGCTCGATCACGAACCGCGCGCCGTGGGGACGGATCTCCTCCACCCGGATGACTCCGTGGTGCTCCTGCACGATGCGGCTGACGATGGCCAGGCCGAGACCGCTCCCGCGCTTCTTGGTCGAGAAGTGCGGCACGAACAGCTTGTCGCGCGTATCCGGGGGGATGCCGGGGCCGTCGTCGGCCACGCCCAGCCGCACGCGGCCCTGCGAGCGATCGAACTCGGTGGAGATCGTGACCCGTCCCCGCTTGTCCGTGGCGTCGATCGCGTTGTCCACGAGGTTGATGAGCACGCGCTTCATCTGGTCGGGATCGATGCGCAGGGCGGGCACGTCGGCGCCCAGCCGGCGCTCCATCGTGATCCCGGAGAAGAGCCCGTCGTAGAGGGACAGCGTCTGCTCGATGATGTCGTGCAGGGAGCCCGCGACCAGGTTGGCGGCGGGCAGACGGGCGAACTGCGCGAACTCGTCCACCAGGTTCTTCAGGGCGTCCACCTCGGTGACGATGGCCTCCGTGCATTCCTGGAGGACCTTTTCGAAGTCGGGGGCGCCCTTGAGGTAGGCCTTGCGCACGCGCTGCGCGGAGAGCTGGATCGGGGTGAGCGGGTTCTTGATCTCGTGGGCCAGCTTGCGCGCCACCTCGCCCCAGGCCGCGACCTTCTGCGCGCGCATCAGCGGCGTGAGGTCGTCGAGCACGAGGACCGCCCCCGGCGGCGAACCGGGCGCACCGGGCCGCGGCACGACGGTGACGGCGAGGTTGCGATCGCGGCCGCGGCCGGGCACCACGACTTCGCGCTCCTGCCGCGCTCCGCGCCCGGAGAGCAATCGCTGCACGAGGCCCACGATCTCGTCCCGGCCCGGCCCCGCGAGCGCGTCCGAGAGCGAGCGCCCCACCCGGTCGGCGTCCACGTCGAGGAGGCGGCAAGCGGCGGCGTTGAGGGCGGTGATCACGCCCTCCGCGTCCACGACGACGACGCCGGTGCCGACCGTCTCCAGGACCGTCTCCATGAGACGCCGGCGGTCCTCCAGCTCCTCGTTCTTGCGCGTGAGGCCCGCGCGCGTGTGCTCGACCTCCTCCTCGCTGCGGGCCAGCCGCTCCGACATGCGGTTGAAGGAGGCGATGAGGGCGGAGAACTCGTCGTCGCCGGACGGGAAGTCCACGCGCACGCCCCGCTCGCCGGAGGCGATCCGCTCCGCCCCTTCCGCCACCAGCCGCAGCGGCGTGGTGATACGGCGGGCGAGGTAGAGGGACAGCCACACCGCGCCGAAGAGGATGAGCAGGGCGGGGAACAGGTAGAGCGAGAGGTAGACGGCCTTGATGGGCTCCTTGAAGCTCTCCGCCTTGCGGTATTTCTCGTACCGCTCCTGGACCTCGCGCCGCTCCGCGGTGACGGCGACGGGGATGAACGTGGACGCGATCACCGCGCCGCGCACGGCTCCCTGGGCATTGCGCAAGGGCACGGCGACCCGCGCCAGCTCGCCTCCGGCGTAGGGCAGCGTGTCTTCGACCTCCTGGCCGGCCAGGGCGGCCTGGCCGAGCTCGTCACCGCTGACGGCGGCTTCGGGCGTCGGCAGCCGAGGGTTGACGACGGCGAGGACCTCCCCGTCCGCCGTGACCACGTTGACGACGTCGATCTTCAGCTCGCGTGAACGCACCTCCACCACCCGGCGCAGGCGCCCCTGCCCGGCGGGGTCGAGCAGGCCTCGCCCTTCGATCTCGCGGGCCAGGGCGCGCGCGTGAACGCGGCTGCGATCGAGGCCTCCGTCGTGCACCGCCGTCCCCAGCACCTGCAGCGACGAGAGGATGCGCTCCACGTCCACGTTGAACCAGCGGTCCACCGTCTGCTGGATGAGATCGCTCCCGACCACCATGAGCAGGAGAGCGGGCGCCGCCGCCATCAGGACGAAGACGATGACGAGCCGCATGCGGAAGCGCGCTCCGAGCACTCCGCGCCGCCTCTCCATGATCACGCGCACGAGGTTGCGGCCCAGCACGAGCAGGAGGACGAGCAGGAGCGAGATGTTGAGGACGGTCAGGCCATAGAGAAGGACGGAGGCGAGGAAGTCGGGCGAGAAGTCGCGGCTCTTGCGCAGCAGGACCTGGACGAGGACCAGGACCGCGAGCGCGCCGCCCGTCGTCAGCAGGACGAGGCGCGCGTTGTTGCGGAACGGCGTACGGGGGCCGGTGTGTGCCATCACACTGGCGCCCGCCCCCGGTATGCGATCCTGCGCGAAGCTTTTGGCATCCGTTCGCCAAGATGGCGCCCTGGCGCCGCCCGCATGGCCGCCCATTGTAGCTTGGCAGCCACACCCGGCCCAACGATGCGTTGACCGCCTCGCGGGGCCGTGGTACTTACCCCTAGGCGCTTGGAATTCAGTCACATGCGACATTCGGCGCGGGCATCTCGGTGGCTCCTCGTCGCGGTGACCGCCCTGACCGCGGTCGCCCCGCTGCCCGCCGAGCCGCCGCCTCCCGCGAGCGTGGCCCTCACCTTCGACACCTCCGGCAGCGTCGGGCGGTCCGAGCTGGACCGGGCGCGCGACCTCGCCCTCGAGATACTCGCGGAGCTGCCCGCGGGTAGCGAGGTCGCCGTCCTCGCCTTCGACGACCAGTCGCGACTGGTCGTGCCCAGCACCTCGCGGCCGGAGGAGGTACGGGAGCGGCTGGCCGGGCTCAAGGTGGGGGGACGATTCACCGCATTGCACGACGCCCTCTACGACGCGAGCCGTTACGTGCGCGATGCCGCGGGCGAGCGCAAGGCCATCGTCCTGATCACGGACGGCGTCGACGAGAACAGCTCGCTCAACCTCGAGGACGGCCTCCGGGTGGCGACGGACGCGCAGATCCCGGTGTTCGCGATCGGCGTGGGCGCGCATCCCCAGGAGCGTGTCCTGCGGCGGATCGCGAAGCTCACGGGAGGCGAATACTTCCCCGTCGGCCAGACGCGCGGCGCGGACCTGGCCGCGCGGATCGGCGCGCTCCCCGCGGGGGCATTGGCGGCGGTTGGCGTCGCCGGCGGAAGCGGGAGCGGCAAGGCCGCGGCCGGACCCGCGGGAGCGAGCGCGGCTCGGAAGACTCCGCCCGCGACGGTGCCGCCGCGGATGGTCGCGCCGAGCACGGCCGGCCGTCGCGCCGTCTGGGTGGGGCTGGCCCTCACCGCCGCCGCCGCGATAGCGCTGGTGGTCGCGGCCTGGCGTCAGAAGCGAGCCGTGCCGACCTGCCCGGAATGCGCGACGCCGCTGCCCGCGGATGCCACGATCTGCCCTGCCTGCGCCGCCGCCCCGACGCGGATGCCCGCGCGCGCGAAAGCGCCCCTACGCGAGCCGGCGGAGCTGTCCGCGACCGTGCTCGCCCGCATGAACACCACCGAGGAGTATCTCGAGAAGACGATCACCCTCCAGGAACGGCCGGTGCTCGCGATCACGCGCGGCCCGCGCGCGGGCGAAGTCTTCGAGCTGAGCGCCCTGGCCGCGACGTCCATCGGCCGCTCGCGCCTCAACGACATCCAGGTTGAGGACGTCTCCATCTCCGGCCAGCACTGCCGCGTCCGCCCCGAAGACGGGCATTTCGTGCTCCACGACCTCAAGAGCACGAACGGGACGATGGTCAACGACAAGAAAGTCGTCCGCCACGTCCTCGCGGAAGGCGACGTCATCCAGCTCGGCGAGACGTCCCTTCAGTACCGGCGCGAGATGAAGCGGGGGTAGGCGACGTCAGAAGCGAGCCGGGAAACGGCTTACCGCCACCGGATCAGTCGTGGGTTCCGGTGGCCGTGATCGACTCCGCCTCTGAAGTCCAAATCGGCGAATGAGCCAGCGCGTCAAGAGGGTCGTGACAACGACAAAAAGACCGCCACACACGACTCCGACCGGGAAGAGCCAGGGACCCAACAGCTCTCGAACGGGCCCTTGCGTCGGGCCGAGAGTGCCGAGCACGAACGAAACCGGCGGCCGTACCGAGATGCCATACACCTCCGTCCCCGAGAAACGGCCGTCCCAGTACCCCAGAGTGAGTGTGTGCTCGGGCCGGAGCCAGAGCCCGATGCGGGCCGGGAAGAGCGGCTTCAAGAAGACGGACAGATAACAAACGGCTGCGCATCCGTAGCCGGTCATCGTGACCAGGAGGGAGATCACGCCCACAACGCCCGTCCCGGCCCACCGCAGGGTGCTGCGCAACAGCGTCCACGGCGATCGGCTTGCGACCGCTTGGCGGAGCATCGCCTCCGTCTTGTGTTGCGCAGCGAGTTCCCTGGGGTCTCCAACCGCGCGCAATATCTCGTTCACCACCTGCTCGGTGACGTGCGGCGCGGCTTCGATCCGTTCGAGAACGTGGCCGCGCACCTCTTCGACCAGCTCGTCCCTCTCCGCAGACGGCACGTGGCCGAAGGCCTTTTCAAGGCGCGCGAGGTACTGATTGACGACCGCAATTTCGCTATCGGTGGGCACGATCAAGCTCCTTCCGGTCCAGGACAGGCGCAAGCAGGCCATCGAGATCGGTGCAGAACACGACCCAGAACCGGGCCATGCTGCGGAGGCGGTCCTTGCCGGGCGCGGCGATCCAGTAGTACTTGCGGGGGTGGCCAGACCCTGAGTCCACCCACTCGGAGTGAACCAGTCCTTCGGCTTTGAGGCGGTTCAGGATCACGTACAGAGTCCCTTCCGCCAATCCCAGACTGGAGCTTTGCTCGAGGGTGCGAAGGATCTCGAGGCCGTAGAGCCTGCGCTTCCACAGGCTGGCTAGGATCGCCATCTCCAGACATCCCTTGCGGAGCTGCGCCTCCCAGCGATCCGCGTCATTCCCGGCGGTCTTGGCCAAGATGAATCCTCATTCGAGACATTGCATTACTATGTATCATTGGAGACTAGGCATCGGCTTGTCAAGCCGAATCACCGACGGGGGATCCAGGGGCGGAACGCCGCCGTGCCGGGAAACGAGCGTCGCGCGCTTTCGCGCGCCCCGGCTCGAATCGCTACTCCCGTGTCGTCTCGAGCAGCCCCTTCAGCGTCGCCATGAACTGATCGACGTCCTTGAAGTCGCGGTAGACCGACGCGAAGCGCACGAACGCGACCTTGTCCAGCTCGCGCAGCCGCTCCATCAGGAACTCGCCGACCTGCACGGTGGGGACCTCGCGGTCCGGGCTCTCCTGGACCATCGACTCCACGCGATCCGCGATCAGCTCGAGCGTCTTCACGGGGACGGGACGCTTCTGGCAGGCCTTGATGAGACCGGAAAGGACCTTCTCGCGGTCGAAGCGCTCGCGCCGCCCGTCCTTCTTCACGACGAGGTGCGGGATCTGGTCGATGCGCTCGTAGGAAGTGAACCGCTTGCCGCAGGAGAGGCACTCGCGCCGGCGGCGGATGACCTCGCCTTCCTTGCTCTCGCGCGAGTCCACGACCTTGTCTTCCAGGTGGGCGCAGAAAGGACACTTCATCTCGACCTCGTCGGTTCGAGGGCGGCCATGCGGGCGCCCGGGGGTGCGTCCGGAGGCGTCTCCGTCATGTCCGCCACCTTGCCCATGGTGAGTCCTTCCCGGCCCAGCAGCGCCAGCCCCAGCACGAGCACGGGCAGGTTCGTCAGCGCGTGGCAGGCGATGCCGGCGGCCGCCGCCGTGTGCCTGTCGACGCCGAAGGCCTGCGTGAGGGCGAGAAGGTAGAACTCGTGAAAACCACCGACCGCGCCCGGCGTGGGCGCGGCCACTCCGACGGTGAGGAACGCCACCATGAGGAACGACGTATGGAAGGGAAGGTCCAGCCCGAACGCGAGGTTGTTCGCCCAGATGCTCAGGTCGATGCTGAGCCAGACGAGGACGGACTGGCCGAAGATCACGAGCAGATGTCCGGGTGAGGCCTTCAGCACGGCCAGCCCCTCGGCGAAGGTCGCCACCGCCTGCGCGATGAGGTCGACCCAGCGCGCGGGGAGCGGGGCGAGCAGCCGTCGCAACCCGCCCACGACCCTCGACGCGTGACCGTGCAGGAGGAGCAGGATGGCCAGGACGGCGATCGCGGCCAGCCCCGCCAGCGCGCCGCCGAGCTTGAGGTAGCCGAGCAGCGGCCCCTTCGTCTGCAAGGCGGGAGTCGGGAGCACGTAGAGGTACAGCGCGAACAGGAGGAGGACGGTGACGACGTCCAGCAGGCGCTCGAGGATGATCGACGCGAAGCCCGCGGAAGTACGGATCGGATGACGGCGCGAGATGAGATACGGCCGCACGACCTCGCCCGCCCGCGGCACGAGCAGACCGGTCATGAAGCCCACGAAGGTGGCGGAGACGAGATCGCGCATCGGCACCGGCGCCAGCGGCTGGAGCAGGCTGCCCCAGCGCCAGGCGCGAAGGAGATAGGTGACGATCGTCAGCGCCACCACGGCGGCCAGGTACAGATGGTTGGCCGCTCGGAACGCCGTCCCCAGCTCGGTCCAGTCCACTCCACGGAAGAAGAGGCCGAGGAGGACGAGGGCGAGCAGCGCCCCTCCCAGAAGGCGCCAGCGCTGCGAGGACATCACCCCGAAATTCCGTGCAAATGCTTTTGACTGTTGGGTTTGATGAGCGCGGACGACTCTACTACACTGCGCGCGCGTGGGTCAAACGTGGCTGCCGCGCAGATTGTTGAACCCGGAGGCGCGGGGGTGCGTTACGGCTTTGTGATGGGCCGTCCCCACTCCAAGCGGCGCCATCGGTGACCGACAACGTCTCCGATCTCGTCGGACGGTGCCGGAAGGGGGACGAGGCAGCCTGGCGTGAGCTGGTGACCCTTCACACCCGCCGCGTGTTCGGAATCGCTTATCGCTTCGTGGGACGGGTAGACGAGGCGGAGGACCTGACGCAGGACATCTTCGTGAAGGTGTTCCAGAGCCTGGATCGTTACCGCGAGTCGGACGGGGCCTTCGGGACCTGGGTGGGTACGGTCGCGCGCAATCACGCGATCGACAACTATCGCCGGCGCCGCGAGGAGAGATCGCGCCGGCTCGAGGATCCCGAGGTGCTCGACGTGATTCCCGGTAAGGACGAGAGCCCGCTGCGCAGCCTCGAGCGCGCCGAGCAGGCGCGCATCGTCCACCGCGGCCTGCGCGCGTTGCCCGCCGACCTGCGCGAGCCGCTCGTCCTCTGCGACCTCAAGGGCCTGTCCTACGAGGAGGCCGCGGAGACCCTGCAGATCCCGCTGGGCACGGTGAAGAGCCGCATCAACCGGGGACGGCTGGAGCTGGCCAAGCGCCTGATGGGTGCGCGCCGCGCCCTGGAGGCCCGCTCGTGACCGCGCTGCGCTGCGACGACGTGAGAGAGCTCCTCTCGGACGACCTGGAAGGCGCCCTCGACCGGGCGGCCGCGGCCGACGTCGCGTTCCACCTGGCCGGTTGCGTGGAGTGCCGCGCCTTGCGACTCGCGATGGCGGACGTGACCTCGCTCCTGCGCGCGCCCGCCATCGAGGCCGCCACCGACCTCGCGGATCGGGTGGCGCGCGGCTCCTGGATCGCGGCCCGCACTCCCATCGTCCGTGCGCAGCGCAAGCGCGCGTGGGCCCAAGCGACCGCGACATGGGCGGCCTGGCTCACCGACGTGCCGTTCGCGGTACAGGCGGTGGCGGCGGCCCTCGCCCTCGTGGTCACGGCCGGGCTGGTGATGGCGGCGGGCTCGGCTCCCGGTCCGGCGCGGCCGCGCTTCGGCCAGCGCCTCTCCGACGCGACCGTCTACGTCGTCGAGCGGAAGGACCGCCTCGTCGAGGACTTCCGTTTGCTGCGCGTGGTCGTGTCCACGGCCTTCGAGGGCCGGCTCGATCGCGTCAACGACCGCGTGGAGGACTATCGCCGGCTGCTCGAGCAGCGCAAGCAGGCGGAGCCGCGCGCGGAAGACAAGAAGTCCCAGTCCGAAGATTCTGAACACGCCTCCCCGGCGGCGCGTAGAAGCGAGTGACAAAGGAGATCCGATGAGCAGTCCCGAGACAACGCCACCCGCGGAGTATCCGGCGCCGCCGCCCACGACGGTGGTGACGCCCGCCGCCGTGCCCCCGATTCCACGCCCCCTGAAGTCGCCGCCGGCGGCGCTGCTGCTGTCCCTGGTGCTGCCGGGTCTCGGCCAGGTCTACAACGGCCACTTCTCGAAGGCGATCTTCTTCTTCTTCGCCTTCACGGGCTGCATCTACATCGCCGCGGAAGGCCACCCGCTCCCCTTCGCGCTCTTCCTGCCCTTCATCATCTTCTCGAACATGATCGATGCCTACCGCAGCGCGACGCTCATCAATGCGCGGGGCACGGCGGCGCCGGTGGAAGAGGACGACGTCGAATCGCCGGGCTGGGGCATCGGCCTGGCCGTCGTCGGGGTGGTCCTCTTCCTGAACAACATGGGCTGGCTCCGCCTCTCCGCCCTCGTTCCCTACTGGCCCCTCCTGCTCATCGGAGCGGGGGTCGTGCTCCTGCGGCGCTCGATCCAGCGCAAGGGCGGCAATGGCACGGCCGTTTAGGCCCGAGCTGCTGGTCTTCGCCCTGTCGCTCATCGCGGTGGGCGTGGCCTGGCTGCTCGGAAACGCCGGCCGCATCGACCTGCTGGCCACCTTGCGCGCCTGGTGGCCGCTAACCCTGGTCGTGTGGGGCGTGCTCGAGCTGGTGGCGTTCGCCCTCGGGCGCGACGCGCGGAGGTCCTGAAGATGAAGGGCGCGAAGATCGGGCTCCTGCTGGTCATCCTCGCTTTCGGATCGACGGTCGAGACGGCCTGGCGCATCCGCAACCGCATCGGCCCCGGCGCCTGGGGCTGGTTCATGGGTCCTCACTTCCAGGGCCCGTCCTTCACCTTCGATGCGCAGCAGACGGAGACGATCGCCACGGACGTTCCCGTCGAGGTGGAGAACGCGTTCGGCGCCGTGAACGTCTCCGCGGGGACGGCCGGCGAGGTGCGCATCACCCTGCACAAGGTCGTGTACCTGGGCGGGCAGGACAGGGCACGCGCCTTCGCCGACCGCATCCAGATCCAGGCCGTGCGCGAAGGCGGCGCCTTGCGCATCCGCACCAATCGCGCCGACCTCGACCATCGGCTCACGGGTGGCGATCCGGAGGCGGACTTCCAGACCCACTTCGACGTGCTCGTTCCCCCCGCCACCCCGGTCAAGGTCGTGAACGAGCACGGCGCGGTATCGGTGGTGGACGTCGCGCGCGCCGAGGTCTCCGGATCGCACGAGACGGTTCGCGTCGAGCGCGTCGCCGGGCCCGCCGACATCGAGGCCCGGCACGGCGACGTCCACGCCGCCGGCATCAAGGGCGACCTCAAGCTGACGAACCGCCACGGCGACGTGACCATCGAAGACGTGGAGGGCAGGGCCACCGTCGACGTTCAGCACGGCACGGTCTCGGCCACGCGCGTGGGCGGGCTCGTCTTGAACGGCGCGCACGGCGACGTGACCGCGGAAGGCGTCAAGGGGGACCTCGAAGTCCACACCCAGCACGGCGCGGTACGCGGCACGGACGTGACCGGACGCGCGTTGGTGGAGACCAGCTTCGACGGAGTGACCCTCGACAAGGTCGGCGGCGACGCGAAGGTCCACACCGAGCACGGCGACGTGTCCCTCACGGACGTGACGGGCGCGGCCGATGCCGAGGCCAGCTTCGACGACGTGTCGCTCACCCGCATCGGGGGGCCGGTGACGGTGGTGGTCAAGCACGGCGCCGTGCGCGCGCGCGGCCTCGACAAGGGAGCGCGCGTGCGCGGCTCCGGCGACGAGATCGTGCTCGAGGACTTCCGCGGGCCCGTGGAGGTGGACGCGGAGCGCGCGAGTGTGCGCCTCGTGCCCGCGGGAGCGATCGCGGCGCCCGTGCGCGTCTCCGCCACCCAGGGCGCGATCGAGCTCGACGTCCCCGCGGGCAGCCGCGTCGACGTCCAGGCCAGCGTCGCGCAGGGCGAGATCACGACGGACGTGCCCGGGCTCACCGTCACCCAGACGAGCGCGGGTCGCCTCATCGCCACCCTCGGCGGAGGCGGCACCGCGGTCGTGCTGAGCACGAGCCACGCCGACGTGCGCCTGCGCGGCGGGGCCGCGGTCGCGCAGAAGACGCCGTAACCGGGCGCGCGAACCGGGCACGGCACACATCGCGCGCAGCGCCCTGAACGATTCTACGCGCGGCGTCGTGGGCGCCACCATTTTTTTTCGCGCGCCCCCTCGCGAGAGAAGCGTCGGGAAAATTCTCTCTTGCGTTCGCGTTTCCGCTTCCAGTAGACTCGCGCCCCTCTCATTCAGGACGCATGGACACCCTCGACACTTCCTCGACTCTCAGCCAGACGTCGATACCGGGACTGCCGCTCTGGCGGCGGGGCAAGGTGCGCGACGTCTACGACCTCGGCGATCGCCTGCTCATCGTCACCACCGACCGCATCAGCGCCTTCGACGTCGTCCTTCCCACGCCGATTCCCGCGAAGGGTGCGGTCCTCACCCAGCTCTCGCTCTTCTGGTTCAATCTCCTGCGCGACCTGGTGCCGAACCACGTGGTCTCGGCCACGGTGGACGAGTACCCGCGCGAGCTGCACGCGGTGCGGGATCAGCTCGAGCGCCGCTCGATGCTCGTGAAGAAGACGGAGCCCTTCCCCGTCGAATGTGTGGTGCGCGGGTACCTCGTCGGGTCGGGATGGAAGGACTACCAGCGCACGGGATCGGTGTGCGGGATCGAGCTGCCCAAGGGATTGCGCGAATCGGAGCGCTTGGAGCAGCCGATCTTCACCCCGTCGACCAAGGCCGAGACCGGCCACGACGAGAACATCTCCTTCGAGCAGATGTCCGGCATCGTGGGCGCGGCCCGCGCCGCCGAGCTGCGCGACCTGACCCTGGAGCTGTACGGCCGCGCGCGCGCACACGCGGAGAAGTGCGGCATCCTCCTCGCCGACACCAAGCTCGAGTTCGGGACGAGCGAGGGCCGCGTCGTCTGGATCGACGAGGCCTTCACGCCGGACTCGTCGCGCTTCTGGCCACGCGACGGCTACCAGGCGGGCCGCGCCCAGCCGAGCTTCGACAAGCAATACGTTCGCGACTACCTAGAGACGTTGGACTGGGACAAGCGTCCTCCGGGACCCCCCTTACCGGAAGACGTGGTGACCCGCACTCGAGAAAAGTACCTCGAGGCCTTCGCGCGCCTGACCGGGACGTCGCTCACGGCGCGCGGCGAGTCGAGCCACGCGCGTGGAGAGGAGCGGTGAGGACCATCACCGCCGTCATCCGGGCCCTGGCGCACACTCGACGGCCTCCAGGGACCATCGGCCGGCCGCCCTCCGCGGCCACGGCCGCCGGCTGAGGGAGCGTCATTCCGTGAAGCAGCAGTTGGACACACTCGTCTCCGAGATGATCGACCGGGGCATCCTCTTCTCGGACGCGCGCCGCGAGTTCGAGAAGCGGTTCATCGCTCGCGTGCTCCAGCGCCATCGGGGGAACCTCTCTCGCGCCGCCAAGGATCTGCGGATCCATCGCAACACGCTCGCCACGAAGATCGAGGAATACAAGATTTAAGGACGGCGGCAAGCCGACCGCAGAGCACGGCGGCGCTGCGTTGTGGGTTGGCTTGTTTAGTCAGGGGGGGCACTCACGCGGCACCCGCGATGGGCGTTCGCGACCCCCCCTGAAACCCCCCTCGCGACGCGCCGCCGCTGCGCGGCGCCGCGTCGCTCTACGTGACACTTGCCCTGACTTGTTCGCTTGACAGCGCGCCTCGCGCTGCCTATATTTGGCACTCGCGGGGTGAGAGTGCTAACGGCTTCCCGGGCATGGTACGGGGAGGCCCGCCTCTCGCCTCAAATCAAACACGATAAAGGAGATGTGATCCGTATGAAGGTGCGTCCGCTACATGATCGGCTGGTCGTCCGACGGATCGAAGAAAAGGAAACGGTGAAGGGCGGGATCATCATCCCGGACACCGCCAAGGAGAAGCCCCAGGAGGGCGAGGTCGTCGCCGTCGGAAACGGCAAGGTCCTCGAGAACGGCACCAAGGTCGCCATGGACGTCAAGGCGGGCGACCGCGTGCTCTTCGGCAAGTACTCGGGCACCGACATCAAGATCGACGGCCAGGAATACCTCATCCTCCGCGAGGATGAAGTCCTGGCGATTCTCGGCTAATCAATTAAGGAGATCCGTTTTACATGGCGAAGCAGATCACGTACGGCGACGAGTCGCGCCAGGCCATCCTCCGCGGCGTGAACCGTCTGGCTGATGCGGTGAAGGTCACGCTCGGCCCCAAGGGACGCAACGTCGTCCTCGACAAGAAGTTCGGCTCCCCCATCATCACCAAGGACGGCGTGACGGTGGCCAAGGAGATCGAGCTCAAGGACGCGCTCGAGAACATGGGCGCGCAGATGGTGCGCGAGGTCGCGAGCAAGACCTCGGACGTGGCCGGTGACGGCACGACGACGGCCACGGTGCTCGCGCAGGCCATCTACCGCGAAGGCATCAAGAACGTCACCGCGGGCGCGAACCCGATGGAAGTGAAGCGCGGGATCGGCAAGGCCGTGGACGCCGTGACCGAAGAGCTCAAGAAGCTGAGCAAGCCGGTCAAGGGCAACATGATCGCCCAGGTCGGCACCATCTCCGCCAACAACGACGAGACCATCGGCAAGATCATCGCCGAGGCCATGGAGAAGGTCGGCAAGGACGGCGTGATCACGGTCGAAGAGGCGCGCACGCTCGAGACCTCGCTCGAGGTCGTCGAGGGCATGCAGTTCGACCGCGGGTACCTCTCCCCGTACTTCGTCACGGACCCGGAGCGTATGGAAGTCGTGGTCGAGAACGCGCTCGTGCTCATCCACGAGAAGAAGATCTCGAGCATGAAGGACCTCCTCCCCGTCCTGGAGCAGGTCGCCAAGCTCGGCCGGCCGCTGGTCATCATCGCCGAGGACGTGGACGGCGAGGCCCTGGCCACCCTGGTCGTGAACAAGCTGCGCGGCACCCTGCAGGTCGCGGCCGTCAAGGCGCCCGGCTACGGTGACCGCCGCAAGGCCATGCTCGAGGACATCGCCGTCCTCACCGGCGGCAAGGCCATCACCGAAGACCTCGGCATCAAGCTCGAGAACATCAAGCTCGACGACCTGGGCAAGGCCAAGAAGATCGTCATCGACAAGGACAACACGACGATCGTCGAGGGCTCGGGCAAGAGCAAGGACATCGAGGGCCGGGTCAAGCAGATCCGCACCCAGGTCGAGGAGACCACCTCGGACTACGACCGCGAGAAGCTCCAGGAGCGCCTGGCCAAGCTCGTGGGCGGCGTGGCCATCATCCGCGTCGGCGCGGCCACCGAGACCGAGATGAAGGAGAAGAAGGCCCGCGTCGAGGACGCGATGCACGCGACCAAGGCGGCCGTCGAAGAGGGGATCGTCCCCGGCGGCGGCGTGGCCCTGCTCCGCTCCAGCAAGGCCGTCGAGGCCCTGAAGGAGACGGGTGACGTCCAGGTCGGCATCAACATCATCCGCCGCGCCCTGGAGGAGCCCCTGCGCCAGATCGCGCAGAACGCGGGCAAGGAAGGCGCCGTCGTCGTGGCCAAGGTCCGCGACTCCAAGGCCGAAGAGGGCTTCAACGCCCAGAACGAGAAGTACGAGAACCTGGTCGAGGCGGGTGTCATCGACCCGACCAAGGTGGTCCGCTCCGCGCTCCAGAACGCGGCGTCGATCGCGTCGCTCCTGCTCACCACCGAGGCTCTCGTGAGCGAGATCCCCGAGGAGAAGCCGGAAGCGCCCGCGGGCGGCGGCCACGGCGGCGGCGGCGGCATGGGCGGGATGTATTAACTGCTAACTCGTTAGCCGATCGACGGGGCCGCGCGGCGCAGCGCGGCCCCGTTTTTAATTAATTTTGCCGCCGCGCTGAGCCGCACGGGGGCGGGGTTCCACGTCGCCCAGCTGCGCGCCCTCAGCGCGGCAGCATGAAAACGACACTGACCGGCGTCCACGTCTTGACGGGCACGCCTTCCTTGGTCGCGGGCCGGAACTTCCATCGCTTGACGTAGTCGCTGGCCGCCTCGTTGAGGCCGGCGCGACCGCCCGCGCCCGAGATCACCTTGGCGTCGGTGACGCCGCCGCGCTCGTCCACGAGCACGCTCAGGTCCACCTTGCCTTCGATCCGCTGCCGCAGCGCGATCGGTGGGTAGGTGAAGCTCGGCTTGTTGAGGGCGACGGGTGCGATCACGCCCGCGTCGTTGACGTCGACGAGCGTGCCCGGCCTGATGGCGACGGTCGTCGGCGGCGGGGGCGGAGTGGCCGCCGCCACCGTGGTCGGCGGGGCGGCCGCGGCGGCGGCCGCGGCCGCGCGCGCCTCTTCGGCCCGGCGCTGCTCTTCGGCCGCCTGCTGCTCGGCGAGGGCCCGCTGCTCGTCTTCGAGCCGCTTGCGCTCGGCCTGGGCCTTGCGTTCCTGCTCCGCCTGCGCCTTCTTGCGCGCCTCGTCCTGCGCCCGGGCGAGCGCCTCGGGATCGACGGCCTGGCCGCGGGCCTTGGCCTGCGCTTCGACCTTCTTCTTGGCGTCCTCTTCGGCCTTGGCCGACGCCGCCGCCTTCTCCGCCTCCAGCGCCTGCAGCTTCTCCTCGAGCTCCTTGGCCTTCTGGGCCAGGGCCACCATCTCCGGGCTCATCGTGGTCGGCGGAGGAAGGGTCGACGGAGGCGGCACGGCCGCGGCCCGCCCCTTGAGGAACCAGGCGCCGCCGGCGGCGGCGATCAACAACACGGCGGCGAGACCGCCGATCAGCGGCGTCTTGCTCCCCTTCTTCTCGTCCTTGTGGAAGGTGAAGCCGGCCGCGGCCTCGCGCGCGGTCGCTCCCTCCGGAGGGTGCGCCGCGCCGTGGCTCGCGCCCGAACCGCTCGAAACGGCCGCGTGCGACCCGCTGTCCGAGGTGTGCCCGTGCGCATGCGCATGCGCTACCGTCTTCGGCGGAGGAGGCACCAGGGGCAGCGCGGAGCGAGGGGTCTCCCCGCTGGGAGGCTTGGGAGGCGGAGCGGCGACGGGGGCGGGCACGGGGACGGGCGGGGCCGCCGCCACCGGCGCGCTCGGCGTCACGGCCACGGGCGCGCTCGCCGCCGCGGCCCCCGCGGCCGCGATCGCGGCCGCCGACGGGGCGGCCATGGGCGGCAGCGTGGCCGGCGCGTTCTTCACGTCGTCGGTGAGGTATTCGAGGTAGGCCGACTCCCGTTCTTCCTTCAGGAGCTTCGTCTCGCGGTCGATGTCGTCGCGGAAGAGCGAGTGCATGAAGAACGCGAGGTTGAACGTCGTGGGCGTGAAGTCGCCCGAGAAGAGAAGCGTGTCGACGCCCTTGCGCATCTCCTGGATTTCCGCGAAGCGCGTCGCCGGGTCCTGCGTCAGCGATTTCTTCAGGATGTCGCGGATGGGCTTGGGGAGGGAGTCGTCGTCCGTCGTGGGGTTGAGAAGCTTGGCGTCGGCGACGCGCTTGGCGATGTCGATCTCGCGGCCGCCCTGGAAGAAGGCCTCCCCCGTGAGCATCTGGAAGAGGAGCGCGCCGACGGAGAAGAGGTCCGACCGCGTGTCCCCCACCCCGCCCGCCGCCTGCTCGGGCGCGAGGTAGAGCATCTCCTCTTCGGTGAGGCCGCCGGCCTCCCGCACCCGCGCCGGCCAGTAGCCGAAGCCGCGCGTGCGCACCTCGCCCTCGTACGAAACGATCACGTTGGCGGGGGTGATCATCCCGTGGAAGTAGCGGACGCCCCCCTCGGTCTTGCGCGCGTGTCCGTATTCGAGAGCGGCGCAGACCTTGCTGACGATGAGGAGCGCGTGGTCCACGGAAAAGGGGAACCCCTCCTGCTTGCCGCGGTTGAAGACGGCCTGCAGGCTCTTGCCCTCGATGAACTCGTGCGAGATGTAGAAGGACGCGTCGACCTTGCCGATGCCGAAGAGCTTGACGATGTTGGGATTCTGGAGCTGGGCGGCGAACTTCACCTGGTCCATCAGGCTCTTCACCGTCTCCGCGTTCGCGGAGAGGTTCGGCCGTACGCGCAGGACGGTGACGATCTTCTCGAGGCCAGTGGGGCTGAGCTTGGCGGCGCGATACTCCGTGCCGAGACCGGAGGTCTCGACCTCTTCGAGGAGCACGAACTTCCCGAACTTCTCTTTCTTGGGCATGGAGGGCGCCCTTAACTCCGCTCTCGCGCCGCGAGTCGCGTGGAAAATATCACGCGCTCAATAGCCTTTCAATGCGCCGGTCTCAAGCCGGGCGTGACCGGCGGCGCGGAAGGATGGAATTTGCGACGCGCGAACGACGGACCAATCGAAGGGCGGAACAACCTGCCCTGAGGGTGTCCAGCCTTACACGCAATCGCGTGGCCCTTTACACGGCTGCAGGCGGTGTTCAAACGTCAAGTCTTGGGCCAAGTGCGGTTTGCAGGTCCCGCCGTGCGCGGCACGCCTCTTGCTGAAAGGGATGGCGGGAGGACGCAATGCAGGTCATGGTGGAAGTGACGACGGCACTCACCGGGGTCGCTCTCGGAGTGGCCGCGGGCCGGCTGTTCCTGGAGGGAATCCTGAACGTCGCCTTCCGCAAGAGCCGTACGTAGAGATCGGTACTCAGAGATCCGGCGTGGGAGCCAGGACGATCGTGCTGCCGTCGGGCATCTTCACCCGCACTCCTTCATCCTCATCGATCCCCACGACCGTGTAGCCGGCGGCGGATTCGCCGGACCCGAGCACGTACGTCTCGCCGGTGATGGCAAGGGCCGCCTTCAGGTGAGAGCCGCGACGTAGGAGCCCCACCAGCCGGACCGCGGGCGGCGGCGGGGGAAGAGGCACGCTCGGCTCCGTCACGACCCTGGGCGCAACGGACCGAACGGCCAGCGGCGGACCCGCCGCGCGCACCGAGGCCTCGGCATATTCGAAGACGTTGCGCAACGACGAGCTCGGCGACGCGACCGGCCCGGCGACGGCCCGCGTGGGAGCGGCCGTGCGAACGGAATCGGGAGCGGCGGACGAGCCGTCGGGACCGCCGGCCGCGCGGATCAGGTAGAGGGCCAGAGCGGCCGCCACCGCCGCCATCACGAGGACCCGGCCTCTCATTGGCCCGGCCCCAGGGTCACGCCGTCGAGCTCCAGCGACACCCCGTCACCGCGCGGCCCGAATCGGATGCGTTCGAGGACGACTCCGGTCTCCGGCCGTGCCACGAGGCCGGCCAGCGACACCACCTCCGAGAAGGACCCGGATGCGGTCAAATGGACGCGGGCGGCGTAGGGCGCACGCACCGCGGTCACGCCGAGCCGGACGCCGGAAACGCGCGCGCCCTGCAGCGTCTGCACCACCGAGCGCCGCACCGTCCGCACGGTGCTCGCGGGCGTCGCTCCCGCCAGCGCCGAGGCCGCGCGCAAATGGGCGGCGTCGCGCCGTTCGAGGCGGGCCAGGCGCGCTCGCATGTCGCGCGCTTCGTCGCGGGCCCGCCGGTAGTCGTCCGCGGCGACCTGGGCCTGGCGCCGCATGGGCACCGCCACCGCGGCGTAGAGGACGACACCCACCGTGACCAGCGCCGCCGCGATCCAGCGCGCGATCATCGCGCGCCTCCGCGATAGCGCATCTCGATGGAGGCGGAAACTCCGCCGTCGCGCGTCTCCTCGCCGGGGACGACTTCCTCGAACAAGGGCGAGGACTCGAGGCGCTGGAGAAAGGCCTCGTAGGCGCCGGTGCCCTTGGCGGAGACGTGCATGCTCATCCGGATGCCCTCGCCGTAGGTGAGGTTGAGCGTGTCGAGCTTGACGTCCGGGGGCATCAAGGCGGCCAGATCCGCGAGGACGCGAGGCGGCGCCGCGTCCGCGCTGAGAAGCGCCTGGGTGGCGAGGGCGGCCGTGGGCGCGGAGCGCGCCTCCATCGTCTTCAGCCGCGCCTGCGCCGCCTCCGTGTCGCGGCGGACGTCCGCGACATGCTGGCGCGCGCGCTTGAAGTCGGCCCAGGACGTGCCCGTCGCATATCCGGCGAAGATCAGCGTGAGCACGCCGATGCCGATGAGGCCGAGATCGACCGGCTGCGGCGGGCGGCGGCGGGGCCGGCTGGAGAAGTCGCGCATCCGGATCAGGCCAGCGCCGCGCCCAGCCAGGCCAGGTCGGTGGCCTCGACGGGCAGGGCTCCTTCCGCGCGCCACCCGGGCTCGCCCGCCCGGCCCTCGTCCCTCCAGGCACGCAGGAGCTCCGCAGCACCGGGGCCGACCGCGCGGATCCGGGGCGCGGACCCGTTGCCCGCCTGCACCGCCGTGCGGTCCACCTCACGTCCCAGCCAGGACGGCTCGCGGGGACCGGAGTCGCGGAGGCGCGTGCGGAACAGATGCAGCACCCCGCCCTGCCAGGCGGCGAGGGACAGGGCCTGATCGCCCAGGATCACGTCGACGGAGACGGCCGTGCCTCGCCGCTCGCGCGCCAGCGCGGAGAGCGCGGCCAGGGGGGCCAGGTCCAGGCGCTCGACGTCGAGGCCGGACGCCGCCGCCACCACCTCGTATCCTTCGACGACGCTGCGCCGGACGGCCGCGGCCAGCACGCGGCCCCCGTCGACGGGGAGCACGTCCACGAGCGCCTCGTCCGGCGCATAGGGCAAGCCCGGAGTCATGCGGTAACGCGCGAATTCGCGCGCGGTCACACCACCCGACACGTCCAGGAGCGCCGTGCGGGCCACCCCGGCCGGGAGGATCAGGGTCACCGGACCGCGCCCGCCTTCGAGCCCCGCCGCGACTTCTCCGAGCGCCCGCTGCACTTCCGCCGCGCGCACGACGTTGGCCTCGAGCGGGCCGGGCACGAGGGCACCCGGCGGAAGCGGTGCGCGGGCAAAGGACCGGATGTGCGGGGTGCCCGAACCCCCGGAAACGGCGGCGCCGGCCACCCCCGTCGCGTCGATGGCCACCAGCACGCGCGTGCGTAGAGCCCGCATCTGGTCATTATAGGCGCCTGCCTGTTATGATCCCGTTTCGGCCGGCCCTGGGGCCCCGCGGCCCGCATGGCCGCTGCCCTGTCGAGCCGGCCCGCCCCCCCTCTTACGCCGTCCCCGAGGAGAAACGGCCGCCACCGACAGCGGGAACGCGTTTGCTTACGATGAACGAACGACCACCGACAGCCGCGCGACACCGAGCGCGGAGGGGGTTTTCGGCATGAAGGTCTACGAGCCATCCGCGATTCGCAACGTGGCCGTGGTCGGCCACGGAGGTTGCGGGAAGACGTCGCTGGTCTCCGCGATGCTCTTCGACATGGGCGCGGTCAACCGCCTCGGCCGCGTGGACGACGGGACCACGGTGACCGACTTCGATCCCGACGAGATCGAACGCAAGATCAGCCTGCAGACCGCCGTCGCCTACGGCGAGTGGCGCAAGGCGAAGCTGAACCTCCTCGACGCGCCCGGCTACGCGAACTTCCTGTCCGAGGCGCGCTCCGCCCTCCGCGTGGCCGACGCCGCCCTCGTGGTCGTGGACAGCGTGGCCGGGGTCGAGGTGCAGACGGAGAAGGTCTGGGGCTACGCCGCCGACTACGACATCCCGCGCCTCATCGTGGTGAACCGCATGGACCGCGACCGCGCGTCTTTCGAGCGCACGATGGAGTCGCTGCAGCGCGCGTTCGGCCGGGCCGTGGTCCCGCTGGCCATCCCCCTGGGCGAGGAGAAGGCGTTCGTGGGCGTGGCCGACCTCATCGCGGGCAAGGCCGACGTGTACCACGACGACCAGAGCGGCAAGTTCGAGGCCGTGGACGTTCCCGCCGAGATCAAGGACGCGGCCACGAGCTGGCGCGAGAAGGTCGTCGAGATGGTGGCGGAGAGCAACGAAGACCTGATGGAGGAGTTCTTCGACAAGGGCACGCTCCCGCAGGAGGACTTCGTCAAGGGCCTGCGCAAGGCCGTGCTCGCGGGACGGATCTTCCCCGTGCTCCCCGCCTCCTCGATACGCAACGTCGGCGTGCATCCCCTCCTGGACGCGATCGTGGAGCTGCTGCCTTCGCCCGCGGACCGGGGCGAGGTGGAGGGCACGGATCCCCTCAAGAAGGGCGAGCCGGCCACGCGCCGACCGGCGCCGGACGCCCCGTTCTCCGCGTTCGTCTTCCGGACCATCGCGGATCCCCATGCCGGACGCATCTCCCTCTTCCGCGTGTACTCCGGGACCTTCAAGTCGGACAGCACCATCCACAACTCGACGCGCGACGTGCCCGAGCGCGTGGGCCACCTGGAGCTACTCCAGGGCAAGGCCCAGACCCCGGTGCCCGAGCTCCAGGCGGGCGATATCGGGGCGGTCGCCAAGCTCAAGGAGACGCAGACGGGCGACACCTTGTGCGACAAGGCGCACCCGATCGTCTACCCGCCGGTCGTCTACCCGGAGCCCGCGACCACGTTCGCCATGGAGCCCAAGACGCGTGGGGACGAGGACAAGATCTCGGCCTCCCTGCACCGCCTGATGGAGGAGGACCCCGTCCTGAAGCTCTCGCGCGACGCGCAGACGCACGAGATGCTGCTCTCCGGCATGGGCCAGCTCCACATCGAGGTGATCGTGGCCCGCCTGCGCAAGCGCTACAAGGTCGAGGTCAACCTCAAGAAGCCGCGCATCCCCTACCGTGAGACGATCAAGAGCGCGGCGGAGGGGCATGGGCGCCACAAGAAGCAGACGGGCGGACACGGCCAGTTCGGCGATTGCAAGATCCGCATGAAGCCCCTCCCCCGCGGCAGCGACTTCTCGTTCGTGGACGACATCTTCGGGGGCTCCATCCCGAAGAACTTCATCCCCGCGGTCGAGAAGGGCATCCAGGAGGCGCGCGTCAAGGGCTTCATCGCCGGCTACCCGATGGTCGACTTCCAGGTGGAGCTGTACGACGGCCAGTACCACGACGTCGACTCCTCGGAGATGTCGTTCAAGATCGCCGGCTCGCTCGCCTACAAGGACGCGGTCGCGAAGTGCCGGCCCACGCTCCTGGAGCCCGTCATGAAGGTCGAGATCAGCGTGCCCGAGGAGTACGCGGGCGCGGTGATGGGCGACCTCTCCAGCCGGCGCGGCCGGCCGCAGGGCATGGAGCAGCGCGGCAGCATGCAGATCATCAAGGCCGAGGTGCCGTTGTCGGAGATGCTCAGCTACGACGCGGAGCTGACCTCGATGACGGGCGCGCGCGGCTCGTATCACATGGAGATGTCCCACTACGACGAGGTACCGGGCCACCTGCAGGACAAGATCATCGCCACCTCCAGGGCGGAGCGCGGCGGCGAGGTCCAGGGCGAAGCCTGAGAGCCGAATGAGACACGCCACTGCCATCTTGATCGCCGCATCGATGACCGCGGCCGCGGCGCACGCGGTGGCGTTCCAGGAGCCGGCCACTCCCCCCGTCCCCGCACCCACGCCGGTGCCGGGCGCGCCCCCGATCGCCGTGCCCCCCGACGTGAAGGTGGCGGGCCGGGACGTGCCCGCGCCCAAGCGCACGCGCTTCGTCTCTCCGGTCTTCCCGCTGGAGGCGCAGGCGGCGGGCCAGCGCGGCATCGTCATCCTCGAGCTCGTGATCGACGCGACGGGCAAGGTGCTCATCGCGGACGTGCTGCGCAGCGTGCCTCCCTTCGACGAGGCCGCGCTCACCGCGGCCCGCCAGTGGGAGTACGAAGTCACCAAGGTCGACGGCAAGCCCGTGCCCGTGCGCCTGACCGTGCCGATCACCTTCGCGCTGAAGCTGCCGGACATGACCCGCGAAGCGGGCATACCCGAGCTGCGCCAGGGCGCGTCGCCGGGCTTCCCACCCGGAGCCAAGGGACCGGCGAAGGTCGTCGCGGACGTGAGCCTCCTGCCGGACGGGACGGTCGCGGAAGCGGCCATCCGTGAGGGCGACTCGCCCTACGCGGAGGCGATGCTCCAGACGTTGCGGACGTGGCGGTTCGCCTCCGAAGCGGACGCGCCTCCGGTCGCGTTCCAGGTGCGAGCGGAATTCTCGCCCGGTCCACCGCCGAAGATCGAGCTGAAGCTGTCCGGCCTTCGGCAGGGGGAAAGGGCTCCTGCTTCCGCCCCCACACCGGAGCCGACGCCGGTGGCAGCCGCGCCGTCGCCCGCGGCGCTGGCGACGCCGAATCCCGCCGCCGCTTCTCCGCTGCCTCCGCGTCCGACTCCCAACGGGCCCGGGACCGCGGTCGCGTCGGGGCCGCCCACGGCGGCGCCGGTCGTGCCGCCGCCGCCCGTGCCCGCGCCACCCGTGCCCGCGCCACCCGTGGCTCCGACTCCCGCGGCTCCGACTCCGGCTCCTCCGACGCCCGCACCTCCGGTAACGGCGACGGCTGCGCCAAGCGGGGTGCGTCCGTCTCCCGCCCTACCGACGCCGCCGCCGGTCGAGGTCATTCCCGGCGGGCCCCCGGGAGCGTCGCCGGCACCGGGCGCGGCCGTCCCCGGGGCCGTGGCCCCTACTCCCGCACCGCCGCCCGAGCCCGGCGTCTCGGCGGTGCGAGACATCGCGCTCGGGCCGGGCGTGCCGGACCTCACCCGGGGACGCCGCCCCGTCGCGCCGCCCCTGGCCCGCATGTCGTCGCTCAGCGGCACGGTGCAGATCCAGTTCTCGGTCGACGCTTCGGGTGCCTCGTCCATCCAGAGCGTGAACGGACCGGACCTCCTCAAGGAAGCGGCGCGCCAGGCCGTCGCGACGTGGAACTTCCGACGCACGTCCGCGGAGCGGGTCTACCTCGTGGCCGTCTTCAACTACGACGGCGACAAGGCCCAGGCCGAAGTGCGGCGCGCGGAATGATGCTGGTCTCCGGCGAGGCCTCGCCTGCCCTGCGCCGCCAGGTGCTGCTCGACTGCCTGCGCGAGTTCGCGGAGGTGCGCCTCACCGTCAGCGGCGCCTGCATGGAGCCGGCGCTGCGGGAAGGCGACGTGGTGACGCTGGTCGCGGCGGGGCGCCGGCGGCCACGCCTCGGCGACGTCGTGCTGGCCGCGGTCGGCGACGGGGTCCAGCTGCACCGGCTCGTGTGGGCGGCGCGCGGCCGGTGGCGCACGAAGGCGGATCGCTCCCCCACCTGGGACGCGGCCGTCGGAGAACCGGACCTGATCGCCACCGCGATCGAGGTGCAGAGCGGAGAATCCACGCGCACGCCGCGCAGCGCGAGCAGGCTGCTGCGGTCGCTCCTCGGGGTCGCAGGCGCCCATCTGCGGGCCCTGCGCCGGGCTTCCCCTCGCGGTTGACGGCCCCCCGCCTCACGGACGTCTTCGCCCGCTCCGAACGCATCGTCGGCCGCCGGATCGCCGGCGAATACGTCCTCGTCCCCCTCGTCGGCCGGGGCGCCGACGCCGACTTCATCTACACGCTCAACCGCGTGGCCGCCGCCATGTGGGAGGGCCTCGATGGGAAGGCCACGGGTAACGATGTGGTGGGTCTCGTCGTCCAAAGGTTCGAGGTGGACGCCGCCCGGGCGGGACAGGACTACCTCAATCTCATGGAAACCCTTGAATCCATTGACGCCGTGCGACGCCTGTGAGAGGCGTCACCCCCCCCGGTAGCACCCCGCGCAAGTCCCTCCGCGGCCCTCGATAATGTTGGGAGTTTTGCGGGCCGAGGAGGGTTGCTAGATGAGGACCGTCATCGGAGCACGCGGGCGTATGGGCAGGGTCGGTAGAGCCGTCCGGGTCCTTTCGTTCCTGCTGCCCTTCGCGACCGCCGTCGCTCCTACGTCAGTGGATGCGCAGACCTGCGGGTTGTCCGCCGGCGGGACTCTGTCCAACGTCATCAACTCCTATTACCCCGGCACCGCCAACGCCAACGCGGGGGCGACCTCGATCTCGGTCGGCGCCATCGATCCCAGCGGTGCCACCACCGCCATCGCCGCCGGCGACCTCCTCCTCGTCATCCAGATGCAGGACGCCGACATCAACACCACGAACGACACGAACTACGGCTCCAACTCCGGCAATGCGCACGGCGTCACCGCCCTCAACAGCGCGGGCCTGTACGAATACGTGGTCGCCCAGGGCGCGGTGGCCGGCGGCGCCGTGACCATCCGCGGCAACGGCACCGGGGGCGCCAACAACGGGCTCGTGAACAGCTACCACATTGCCGCCGCCACGGCCACGGCGGGCAAGCGGACCTTCCAGGTCATCCGCGTGCCCATGTACCTCACCGCGACCCTGAGCAGCACCTTGACCGCAGCGCGCTGGGACGGAGACACGGGCGGCGTGCTGGCCTTCGAGGTCGCGGGGGTACTGACCCTGAACGGCGCGACCGTGAACCTCGACGGCCTCGGGTTCCGCGGCGCGGGCGGACGCGCACTGGGCGGTGATACCACCGGCACGTCGGGGACGGACTACGTCAACACGACGGCCAACGCCGTCCACGGCGGAAAGGGCGAAGGCATCGCGGGCACGCCTCGCTACGTGTACAACGCGGCCACGAACGCCGTGGTGGACACGGGGGTCGAGGGCTATCCCGCGGGCAGCATGGCGCGCGGCGGCCCCGGCAACGCGGGCGGCGGCGGCACGGACCCCCGCGTGAGCGCGAACGACGAGAACGCGGGCGGCGGCGGCGGCGCCAACGCGGGCGACGGCGGGGGCGGCGGCAATTCCTGGAACAGCAACCTCGCGCGGGGCGGCATCGGTGGCGATGCCCTCACCGTCGTGACCATCGACCGGCAGATCCTGGGCGGCGGCGGCGGCGCCGGTGACCGCAATGACTGCGGGCCCGGTCACGGGGCGGCGGGCGGCGGGATGGCCTTCATCCGGGCCGGATCGATCACGGGAACGGCCACCATCAACGCGCGCGGCTCGGCCGCCCTCGGGTCGGGCAACGACGGCGCCGGCGGCGGCGGCGCGGGCGGCCGCGTCCTCTTCATCGCCGCGACCGGCACCCTGACCGGCCTGACCGTCAACGTCAACGGCGGCGACGGAGGCTACGCGAACGTCGCCAACCCTCCGGGCACCAACCCCACCTGCACCGGCGGCACGTCCCACGGTCCGGGCGGCGGCGGCGGCGGCGGCGCGATCTTCGCGTCCAGCGCCCCCACCGCCACGAGCGTCGCAGGTGGCGCCGCCGGCTTCACGAACACCGTGGCTGGTACGTTCACGGCGGACATCAACTACGGCGCCACCGGCGGCGCCGCCGGGTTCGTGACCACCGGCGTCACTCAGCTCATCGGCGTCCAGCCCTGCGCCCTGGCCACGAACGCGTCCGTGTGTGGTGTGCGCGTCGATCCCTCGGGCACGGTCGAGTTCGCGACCCTGCGCCAGCGCGGCACGCTCGGCTTCGACCTGTTCCAGACGGAGGACCCGACGGGCCGCCGCGGGCGCGTGCGCCTCACCGATCGCCCCATCGCCGCCCCCGTGCCCAACTCCGGCACGCCGATCCTCTATCGCGCAGAGACGAGCCCCATCACCGCCACCTTCCTCGTGATCGAGGAGACCGAGGTCAACGGCCAGAAGCGCATGATCGGGCCCTTCCGCGTGGGCGACGAGGTCCTGCGCCTCGGGTACGAGCGCGTCGAGCGGTGGAGCGCCGAACACGTCGGCGTCGACCGCCGCGGAGCGCACCAGGTGTCGCTGCGCCGCGGAGCGCACGTCCGCGATGCGGACGACGAGCGCCGCGACGACCGGCGCCGCCGGCTGCGCCGCCTGCGCCGCGCGGAGGAGGGCCTGAAGCTGGAGACGAGCGCGGCCGGCCCCGTGCGCGCCGCCCTGTCCGAGCTCGTGGCCGCGGGCCTGCCCGCCGCCTACGCCGCGCGGCCGGAGACGTTGCGCCTCACGAACCTCGGCCGGCCCGTGCCCTTCCGCGTGGCCATGGACCTCACGGGCGTGCGCTCCCTGCAGTTCACGGCGGAGGCGCTCTCCACCGACTACTCCGGCCAGAACGCGTACATCCTGTCCTGGGGCAAGGGATTGCCCCCGGCCCCTTCCGTGGACTTCACGGTGTCCGGCTTCCCGCGCCGCAACGGCTTCGTGCGCGTGGAGCAGAACGTGTTCAACGCCGCCTTCGTCGCCCAGGGTGCTGATCCCTGGATCTGGGACGTGCTCGTCTCCGGCGTTCCCGCGGGCCCCTACGTGTTCGACGTGCCCCGTCTGCGCGCGGCCGGCGGCGCCGTGCCCGTGCGCGTCGGCCTCATCGGCGGTTCCGACCGCGCGCACACCGTGCAGGCCTTCATCAACGGCCAGCCCGCGGGGACGGTGAAGTTCACGGGCAAGAAGGCGGTGATGCTCGAGGGGTCGGTCTCCGCGGGCACACTGCGCGCGGCCGGCAACGAGCTCAGCCTCACCTACACCGCGCCGGACGCGACCGACGAAGACCCGGGCCTGATCTTCCTCGACGTCCTGGACCTCGGGGCCGGCGTCGCGGCCCCCACCGACCCGGTTTCCATCGACGGTGTCTCCGCGTATGATGCGGGCCTATCAGCGGGTGCGGGCGCCGATTATCTGATCGTGACCCATGCTGCCTTCGCGGAGCAGGCGCGCCGCATCGCCGCGCTGAAGGAAGCGGACGGTCACCGGACGTGGGTGGTGGACGTGGAGAACGCGTACGATCGCTTCAGCGGCGGCGTGACGGAGCCGGCGGCCGTGCAGGCGCTCATCCGCCAGGGCGCGCGCGCGGGCGTCCGCACCGTGCTCCTCGTCGGTGACGACACCTTCGACCCCCGCGACTTCTCCGGCCTCGGCCAGGAGTCGTACATCCCCTCGCTGATGGGCTGGGACGGCCAATACGGCCGCGTGCCTTCCGAGAACCGCTACGCGGACGTGGACGGCGACGGATCGCCGGACGTGGCCATCGGCCGCCTGCCCGTGCAGACCTCGGAAGAGGCGGACGTGATGGTCGACAAGATCTCCCGCCAGGCCGACGTCCTTCGCGACGCCGGACGGCGCCACCTCCTCGTGGTCGACAACCAGAGCCCGCGCGATCCGAACTTCGCCGGCGAGGCCTCGAAGGTGGCCGCCCTTCTCGGCGCGGGCGCGGAGACCTCCTGGGCGGACGTGGCCCAGGGAGTGGATCAGGCGCGCACCGACCTCGCGGAGGGCCTGGCCGCGGGCCCCCTGGCCACGCACTACTTCGGCCACGGCGGCGAGGACTTCTGGGCCGACGAGCATCTGTTCGATGCGGCCCAGGCGGCCTCTCTCGGCAACGCCGGGCACGAGACGCTCCTCTTCGCCTGGACCTGCGTGAGCCAGAACTACCTCTTCGGCCTGGGCCCGTCCGTGGGCGAGGCGATGCTGCTCGCGCCCGAAGGCGGCGCCCTGGCCACGGTGGGCCCGACCGGCATCACCGACGCCAAGGACCAGGCCGTCCTCTTCGGGCGGCTCTATCCGCACCTGCTGCGCGGCCTGTCCCTGGGCGAGGCCCTGCGCCGGGCCAAGGCGGAGACGCTCCGTCTGGATCCGGACGGGCGTGGCGTGGTCGAGGGCTGGAGCCTCCTGGGCGACCCCTCGCTCACGCTCCCGGTCGAGGGCGCGCGGCGATGAAGGATCCGCGGCGGCCGGCCGCCCGCGAGGCGTACGAGCCGCCGCTCATCCGCAAGGTGAAGCTGGTGCCGGGCGAGATGGCGGTGGCCGGATGCAAGTCCACCCAGATCACGCCCACCCTCTGCCGCCGGGGCACCCAGCTCTTCATCCGCACCATCGGGAGCTGACCATGGCGTCGCCGTCGATCCCCGAGATCACCCTCGGCGACCTGATGGCGGAGATGGACGCGGAGGCGAGGCGCATCCCCATCCAGGGGACGATCGAGCCCACCTTCCGCTGCAACCTCAGCTGCGTGCACTGCTACGTCAACGAGCCCGCGGGCGCGGCCGAGGTCCGCGCGCGCGAGCTCAGCACGGAGCGGGTGAGGGCGCTCGTGGACGAGGTGGCGGACGCGGGCTGCCTCAGCCTCCTCCTGACCGGGGGAGAAGTGCTCGTCCGGCGCGACTTCCCCGAGATCTACCTCCACGCCCTCTCTCGCGGCCTGCGCGTCACCGTGTTCACCAACGGCACGATGGTGACGGACGAGATCGCGGACCTGTTCGACCGGCACCGCCCCGTCTCCGTCGAGATCACGCTCTACGGCATGACCCCGGAGACCTACGACCGCGTCACGCGCGTGCCCGGCTCCTTCGCGCGCTGCCTGGAGGGCATCGACCGCCTGCTCGCCCGCGGCATCCGGCTCAAGCTCAAGACCATGGCCCTCACCTGGAACGCCCACGAGATCCCGGCCATGCGTGAGTTCGCGCGCGCGCACGGCTGCGACTTCCAGCACGACGGCATCCTCAACCGCCGCGTCGACTGCGGGGCCAGCCGCAACGGCGAGCTGCAGCTCACGCCGGCACAGGTGGTCGCCCTCGACCTGGACGATCCGGAGCAGGCGCGGGTACTGAAGCAGGCCTGCGACGAGGCCCTGGCCGCGGGCGCGGAGGCCACGGGCCCCGGCGACGATCACGTCTACACCTGCGGCGCCGGGCGCAACACCTTCACCGTCGATCCCTACGGCTCGCTCCAGCTCTGCCAGCTCTCGCGCCGGAACGGCTACGACCTGCGCGCGGGCACGTTCCGTGAAGGCTGGGACGTGCACTTCCCGCGCCTGCGCGAGCGCACCTGGCAGGCCAACGACGTCTGCCGGCGCTGCAGCCTCATCTCCCTGTGCGCGAGCTGCGCGGGCGCAGCCGAGCTCGAGCACGGCGACCCGGAAGCGATCGTCGCCCACTCCTGCGAGGTCACACATCGCCGCGCGCACGCCTTCGCGTCCGAAGTCCCCGGGCATCGCGCGGACGCGGGCTGCTGCCTGGAGGCCGCCCGTGCCGCCGCCGCCCGCGTCCCGACCACGAGCCCCGGAGCATCCGCCTGCGGCAGCGGCGGAGGCGGCTGCGGTTGCGGGTCGTCCGGCCGCGACACCGCAGTCCCGCTCATCCAGATCGGCCGGCGTCCCGCCTGACCTCGCGTCGATCCCCCGCCCGCCCACGCCGCCCTTCGCGTGTCCGCGTGCGCGTCGGCGACGTGACCCTGCGGCTGCATTCCCGCGACTCTTCTCCCCTGGCCCTGCCCGCCGAGCTGCGCGCATTCCGGGTGACCGGGAGCCATGCGGACATCGACGTGGAGGTCGTGACCGCGCCGCCGCCGCCGATGCCGCCGTCTCCGCCGCTCTTCGTCTCCGGTGGCCTCTGGACGGTGTACCGGCAGGGACGCCGGCTCCTCTACGTGATCCGCGAGCCCGTGCGCGGCCGCGCGCCGCTCTCCGCCCTCCTCATCGACGGCGGGCGGCGGAAGGGCAAGCTCTTCCTGGCTCCGGGCGCGCCCTTCGCCCTCCACTATCCCCTCGACGAGCTGCTCTTCCAGCACCACCTCGCCCGCCACGGCGGCATGGAAGTCCACGCCTGCGGCGTGGCCGAGAGCGGACAGGCGCTCCTCTTCTGCGGCGTTTCCGGCGCGGGCAAGACCACGACCGCGCGCCTCTGGCGCCGCCACCGGCGGAGAGCGGAGATCCTCAGCGACGACCGCATGATCGTGCGCGCGCGCGGCGGACGGCTGTGGGCGTTCGGCACGCCCTGGCACGGCTCCGGTCGTTTCGCCTCGCCGCGCGGGCTGCCCCTGGGCGGCATCTTCTTCCTCGCGCGCGGCAAGGAGCCGTCCGTCACCGCGATGTCCGTGCCCGCGGCCGCGGCCGAGTTGTTCGCGCGTTCCTTCCCGCCGCCGTGGGAGGCCGCGGGCAGCGCGCGCGTGCTCGCCCTGTGCGCGCGCGTCGCGGCCGAGGTCCCCTGCGCCCGCCTCCTCTTCCGTCCTGACGCCTCGGCCGTCGCCGCCGTGCTCGCGTCCCGCGGGGAGGAATCCGCGGAGTAGACTCGGCGCCATGCCGAGGATCGACCGCCGTACCTTCGTCCGCGCCGCGGCGGCCGCGCTGGCGGCCGCCCCCCGGCCCTGGCCCGCGCACGCGAGCGCCACCGAAGTCCCCGAGGCCACGGGGCGTACCTGGCGGGTGGACGCGGCGCGGCTGGAGCGGCGCCTCCAGGACCTGTCGCGCTTCGGCGCCAACCCGCAGGGCGGAGTGAGCCGCGTCGCCTTCTCTCACGCCGACGTCGAGGGCCGGACCTTCGCGATGGAGATGATGCGCGCGGCGAAGCTGGACGTCCGCATCGATCCCGTGGGGAACATCCTGGGCCGGCGGCCCGGCCTCGACGCCGGCGCCGCCCCCATCCTCTTCGGCTCGCACATCGACTCCGTCCCCGAGGGCGGCAACTACGACGGCGACGTGGGCTCGATGTCCGCGATCGAGGTGGCCCAGGTGCTGGGCGAGAAGGGCTATCGCAACCGGCATCCCCTCGAAGTCGCGATCTGGTGCGACGAGGAGAGCGGGCTCACGGGCAGCCGCGGCTTCGTGGGCGACATCGCGCCGGAGGAGCTCGAGCGCCCGGCCCGCAACGGGACGCTTCTGGCCGAGAACATCCGCCGCATCGGCGGCGACCCCGCACGGCTGGCCACGGCCCGCCACGAGCGGGGCTCCATCGCCGCCTACCTGGAGCTGCACATCGAGCAGGGCGGCACCCTCGACGCGGCCGGCGTCCCCATCGGCGTGGTGGAGGGCATCGTCGGCATCCACCACTACGAGGTGACCGTGCGCGGCTTCGCGAACCACGCGGGCACGACCCCGATGGACGAGCGGCACAACGCCCTCCTGGCCGCCTCCGAGATCGTGCTGGCCGTCGATCGCATCGTACGCGCGCGGCCCGGCCGCCAGGTCGGCACCGTCGGACGCCTGTCCGTGCGGCCGGGCGCGCCCAACGTGATCCCGGGCGAGGCCGCGTTCACGGTCGAGCTGCGCGACCTGCGCACGGAGACGATCGAGTCGCTGTGGAGCGCGATCGAGGCGGAGGCGCGCGCCATCGCGCAGCGCCAGGGCTGCACGCTGGACTACGTCCTTCGTCCGCCCGACCGCCCCGCTCTCAGCGACGCCCGCATGCGCGCGATCATCACGTCCGCGGCGGACGAGCTCGGCCTGCGCCACCTGAACCTGCCCAGCGGGGCCGGGCACGACGCCCAGGAGCTCGCGCGCATCGCGCCCATGGGCATGATCTTCGTGCCCTCCGTGGACGGCATCAGCCATTCCCCGAAAGAGCGGAGCCGGCCGGAAGACGTCGCGAGCGGGGCCAACGTCCTCCTGCAGGCGGTCCTCCGCCTGGATGAGGGCGCGCTCGAGCGGCCGTCCTGACCTTGTCGGCGGAAAGTATTCGCGAACGCGGACCATCCCTGAGCGAAGGGCCGCCCCTCCTTCGGAGTGAGAGCCGAAGGCGAGGGGCGTGACGAGGAGGACGTGATGCGCAGAATGTCAACGATCGCCGCCTGGATCGCGGTGCTGGGCCTGGCCGGGATGGCGCCCGCGAGGACGGCGCCGCGCGCCGACGGAGGGAGGACGGACGACGGCCGGCGGCCACAAGACGATGACGACGACGATCGGGGCCCGGGCGCCGGCCGCCGCGACACCATCCGGATGGGCAAGATCCGGGAGCTCTACACCGACCTGATTGCCCCCTCGCCGACGCTCATCCTCACCGGCCAGAAGAGCGTCCGGCACATCTTCACCGCGGACGTGCGCGGCCGCGTGACCCCGGCCGGGGAGTTCATGGACCCGGAGGCCGTGAACGAATATTTCTTCGGCCTCGCCACCACCCCGACCAGCCACGTCGCGCGAGTGGATCTGCCCTCCCTGGTGGCCAGCGGGGACAAGGTGGCCGTGGAGGCCGACATCCACTTCCAGCGGCTGGACGGCAGCGCGTTCACCTTGCGGCAGACCGGGTTCTTCACTTTCGACCGCCACGACCGCGTCGTCTCGTTCGACCTCACGATCCTGAACCTGGGCGCGGCCGTGAACCCGAAGTCGGCCGCGGAGCGGGAGGCGACGATCCAGGGCGTGTGCGCCGTCCTCACCCTGGGTGTCGGGGGTCAGCCCCCCACTTGCCCGGGCGAATACGCCGATTTCTCCGACTGCCTGGGCTTCATGCACTCGAAGCCCTACGGGACCTGGGACCGCGCCAACAGCGATACCGTGGTGTGCCGCCAGCTCCACACGCTCCTGACGCCGTTCCGGCCGGCCGTGCACTGTCCGCACGCCGGCAAGACGGGCGGGCACGCCTGCATCGAGTTCCCGTACGAGTCGTTCTTCGAGAAGGAGTACTGACCACAACGAAGAGGGCCGACCTCATCGGTCGGCCCTTTTCCGAGACGCTCGAGAGAGAAGACGGCGTGCCCTAGGCTTCCTTGCCCGCCGCCTTCTTCTTGCCCTTGCTCTTGGCGGAGGCCTTCTTCTTCTCGCCGTCCTCGGACTTGCTCTTGGCCTTGGCCGCCTTGGGCTCCTTGGCCTTGCCCGCGGGCTTGGCCGCCTTGGCCTCGGGCTTCTTCTCCGTCTCCGCCTTCTTGCCCTTCTCTTCGGGCTTCTCCGGCTTGTACTCGGAGCCGAGCAGCTCGACGATGGCCATCTCCGCCCCGTCGCCGCGGCGCGGGCCCAGGCGCAGGATGCGCGTGTAGCCGCCCGGACGCGTCGCGTAGCGCGCGCCCAGGTCGTCGAAGAGCTTGGTCACCACCACCACGTCGCGGATCTCGCGCGCCACCAGCCGGCGCGCGTGCGCCCGGTCGTCCTCGCGCTTGGCCTGGGTGATGAGCTTCTCGGCGTAGGGCCGCAGCTCCTTGGCCTTCATGAGCGTGGTGCGGATGCGCTCGCGCTCGAAGAGGGCGGTGGCGAGATTGCGCAGAAGCGCGATCCGATGGGGCGTGATACGACCGAGCTTACGAAAGCCGACCTTATGTCTCATACTTTTCGAGGTGACCCCGCGCGGCCGCGGCGCAGCGGCCGCGCGCGAGTTCTACTCCTGGCCTCTGTTGGTCGTTACCGCGCTTCTCCGGACGGCGTGGGCGACGGATAGTTGTCGAGCTTCATGCCCAGGGAGAGCCCCATGCCGGCCAGGATCTCCTTGATCTCGTTGAGCGACTTGCGGCCGAAGTTCTTGGTCTTGAGCATCTCGGCCTCGGTCTTCTGCACGAGCTCGCCGATGGTCTTGATGTTCGCGTTCTTGAGGCAGTTGTAGGAGCGGACGGACAGCTCCATCTCGTCCACGCTCTTGTTGAGCTTCTCCCACCACACCTCGCGGTCGGCCTCGCTCAGCTCGACCGGGGTCTCGCCCGAGTCGTCCTCGTCCTCTTCGATGTTGATGAAGATGGCGAGGTGGTCCTTCATGAGCTTGGCGGCGAGCCCGACGGCGTCACGAGGAGTGACGGCGCCGTTGGTCCAGACCTCGAGGGTGAGCTTCTCGTAGTCGGTGGCCTGGCCGACGCGTGCGTTCTCGACGAAGTAGTTGACCTTCTTGACCGGGGAGTGGACGGAGTCCACCGGGATCCAGCCGATCGAGAGGTCCTCGTCGAAGTTCTTGTCCGCGGACTGGTAGCCGCGGCCCTGCTTGACCCGCATCTCCACGGACAGGGTCGAGCCCTGGCCGAGGGTGGCGATGTAGGCCTCGGGGTCGAGGATCTCGAGGTCCGGATCGGGGGTGATGTGCTTGGCGCGCACCTCGCCCGCTTCCGAGGTCTTGAGGAGCAGCGTCTTGGGATGCTCGACGTGCATCTTCAGGGGCAGCCGCTTCAGGTTCAGGATGAGGTCGGTCGTGTCCTCCATCGCGCCCGGGATGGGCGAGAACTCGTGGAGCACGCCCTCCACGCGGATGGCGGTGATGGCCGCGCCCTCGATCGAGGAGAGGAGCACGCGGCGCAGCGCGTTGCCGACGGTGGTGCCGAAGCCCCGCTCGAAGGGCTGGGCGGTGAACCGTCCGAAGTTGTCGGACAGGCCGTCCTTGTCGACTTCGAGCCGCTTCGGCTTCTGGAAGCCTTTCCAAAGCATCGTGTACTAGTCCTCCGGCGAAATTACGCTACGGCGAGATTACTTGGAGTACAGCTCGACGATGAGCTGTTCCTGGATGGGGAAGTTGACGTCGTCGCGCGCGGGCATGGACAACACGCGGCCCTTCATGCCGGCCGCGTCCAGCTCCAGCCACTTCGGCACGCCCCGGCCCTTCACCGCCTCGACGGACGCGGTGACCTGCGCGTTCTTGGCCGCGCGCGGGCTGAGGCTGACGACGTCGCCCTCTTCCACCTGGTAGGAGGGGATGTTGACCTTCTTGTCGTTGACCTTGACGTGGCCGTGCCGAACGAGCTGCCGCGCCTGGTCGCGGGAGGCGCCGAAGCCGAGCCGGTAGATCACGTTGTCCAGCCGGCGCTCCAGCTTGCTGAGCAGGACCTCGCCCACGACGCCCTTCTCGGCGGCGGCGCGGTCGAAGGTGAGGCCGAACTGGCCCTCCTGCATGCGGTACAGCCGCTTGACCTTCTGCTTCTCTCGGAGCTGCAGACCGTAGCCCTGCAGCTTCGTCTTCACCCGGCCGCCCTTGCCGTGCTGCCCGGGGGCGTAGTTCCGCTTCTCGATCGCGCACTTCTCGGTGAAGCAGCGATCCCCCTTGAGGAACAGCTTCATGCCCTCGCGGCGGCACAGCCTGCAGACCGGACCCGTATACCTTGCCAATGCGATGTCCTCTTTAAACCCGGCGCCGCTTGGGCGGCCGGCAACCGTTGTGCGGGATCGGGGTCACGTCCTTGATGGACTTGATCTCGACGCCCGCGGCCTGCAAAGCGCGGATGGCCGACTCGCGTCCCGAGCCCGGGCCCTTGACGCGGATGTCCAGGGAGCGCAGGCCCGAGTCCTTGGCCACGGTGGCGGCGGCGGAGGCGGCCTGCTGCGCGGCGAAGGGCGTGCCCTTGCGCGATCCCTTGAAGCCGAGCGTGCCCGCGCTCGACCAGGTCACGACGTGCCCTTCCATGTCCGTGATGGTCACGTGCGTGTTGTTGAAGGAGGCGTGGATATGGGCGACCCCGTGGACGACGTGGCGCTTCTCCTTCTTGGGCTTCTTGGAGCTCGACTTCTTGGTCGGGACGGCGGGAGCGGCGGCGGAAACAGGCTCGGCCATTCGATTCCTTCCTCTACGGCTTGGTGGGGGCGGCGGCCTTGGGGCGGATCAGCGCCCGGCGCGGGCCCTTGCGCGTGCGCGCGTTGGTGTGGGTGCGCTGGCCGCGCACGGGGAGGTTGCGGCGGTGGCGCATCCCGCGGTAGGAGCCGATCTCCATCAGCCGCTTGATGTTCATCGCCACGTCCTTGCGGAGGTCGCCTTCGACGTCGCCCTCCTGGTCGATGATCTTCGCGATGCGGCTGGCTTCTTCTTCGGAGAGGTCCTTCACGCGGACGCTCGGGTCGATCCCGGCCTTGCCGAGGATCTTGTTCGAGCGGCTCACGCCGATCCCGTAGATGTAGGTCAGCGCGATCTCCACGCGCTTCGCGCGAGGCAGGTCGACGCCTGCGATACGTGCCATTTATCCCTGCCTCTGCTTGTGCTTCTGATTCGGGCAGATGATGCGGACCACGCCCTGGCGGCGCACCACCTTGCATTTCACGCAGATTTTCCGGACCGAACTCCTGACCTTCACGCTCTTCGGCTCCTCTGGGGTTTCCCGGCCACCCTGCAGGCTGGCGGAACCACTGATTTTACACGAAAACCATTCCAAGTCATACCGTCAACTGCGCCTCCGGACGATCCGGCCCCGGCCGAGGTCGTAGGCCATCAGCTCGACCACGACCGGCTCCCCGGGAAGGAGCCGCAGGAGGCTCGAGCCCCCGGAGACGTGGGCCGTGATCTGCTGGCGCTTCTCCGTCTCCAACTCCACGCGGAACAGCGCGTTAGGCAGGCTCTCGACCACCCGTCCGTTCACTTCCAGCGTCTCCGGCCGCGGCGCCGGCCGGCCCTCAGGCATGCGCCGCCGCTTCCGTTTCCTCTTCCCTTCCGTAGGGATACGGCTCGGACAGGATCCAGGGGCCGTGGCGGGTGATGGCCAGGGAAAGCTCGAAGTGGGCGGACAGGCTGCCGTCCACCGTCACCGCCGTCCAGCCGTCGTCCAGCACCCGTACCTCGGGCCGGCCCACGTTGACCATGGGCTCGATGGCCAGGCAAAGGCCGGGCACCAGCCGCTCGCGGCGTCCGGGCGGCCCGTAGTTCGGCACCTGCGGGTCCTCGTGGAGGCTGGTGCCGATCCCGTGGCCGACGAACTCGCGCACGACCGAATAGCCGTAGCCCTCGGCCACGCCCTGCACGGCCGCCCCGATGTCCCCGATGCGCTTCGTGGTGAGGCACTGCGCGATGCCCGCGTGCAGGGACTCCTCCGTCGCCTTGAGGAGGCGCTGCGCGTCCGCGCTGATCGCGCCCACCCCCACCGTGCGCGCGGCGTCGCCGTAGAAGCCGTCCACGATGCAGCCGAGGTCGAGGCTCACGATGTCGCCGTCCTTGAGCTTGCGCTTGGGGGACGGGATGCCGTGCACGACCTCGTTGTTGAGCGAGATGCAGAGGGTCGCCGGATACCCGCGGTAGCCCAGGAAGGCCGGCTTGGCCCCCGCCTTCACGATGCGCTCGCGGGAGAGGGTGTCGAGCTCCTTCGTGGTCGTGCCCGCCACCGCGGCCTGGGCCAGGACCTCCAGCGTCTCCACCACGATGGTGGAGGCGCGGTGCATGCTCTGGAGCTCCCGCCAGGACTTCTGGATGCTCACGACTCCGCCTTCACGATCGTCTTCAGGTCCCCGAACACGACGTCGGGGGCGCGGTAGCCGTTCACGGTGTAGAAGCGCGACCGGCCGCGGTAGTACTCGATGAGGGGCGCCGTGCGCTCGTCGTATTCGGCCAGGCGCCGCGCCACCGCCGTCTCCTTGTCGTCCTCGCGCTGGATGAGGAGCGTCCGGTCCTTGTCGCAGAGGGAGTCGTCCTGGGGCGGGTTGTTGTAGATGTGGTACGTGGACTGGCAGTGTGGGCACCAGCGGCGGCCGGACAGCCGGCGCAGCAGCTCGTCCCGCGGGACCTCGACGTTGAGGACGTACACCTCGGTGGTGGCGTCGCCGCGCTTCATGTGCTCGAAGCCTTCGGCCTGGGTGATCGTGCGCGGGAACCCGTCCAGGATGTAGCCGTCCGCGCAGTCGGGCTGGCGCAGCCGCTCGTCGATGATCCCGTTGAGGAGGTCGTCGGGCACGAGCCCGCCCTTCTCCATGAGCGGCCCCGCCACGCGTCCGAGCGCGGTGCCGGCGGCGATGGCCTCGCGCAGCATGTCGCCCGTCGAGATCTTGGGGACGCGGAGGTGCCCGGCCAGGCGCGCGGCCTGGGTTCCCTTGCCCGCACCGGGAGGCCCCAGGAAGATGACGCGCGCGCCCATCGCCGGCTCAGGCCTTGGCCTAGCGTCGGCCACGGATCCTTCTCCCCTTGCCCGGTCCGCTGAAGCCTTCGTAGTGGCGCATGATGAGCTGCGCCTCCACCTGGGCGACCGTGTCCATGGCGACGCCGACGATGATGAGGAGAGAAGTCCCGCCGAAGTAGAAGTTGAGGCCGAGGCCTTCCGTGACCCACGAGAGGTTGTTGTTGGTCAGGAAGTTGTCGAGGACGGGCCCGATCATGGGGATGGGCGCGACCTTGAAGCCGGTGATGAGGAACTCGGGGAGGATGGCGATGAGGGCCAGGTAGATGGCGCCCCCGAAGGTGATGCGGCCGAGGATGTGGTCCAGGTACTCCGCGGTGCGCTTGCCCGGGCGGATGCCGGGCACGAAGCCCCCGTACTTCCGCATGTTCTCCGCCACGTCGTCCGGATTGAAGACGATGGCGGTGTAGAAGTAGCAGAAGAAGATGATGAAGGAGACGTAGAGGAGGTTGTAGAGCGGCATCCCCCACTTGAGCTGCTCGCTGACCGCCTGCATCCAGGGGTTGTTGGTCGCCCACCAGGACGCGATCGTCTGCGGGAAGGCGATGATCGAGCTCGCGAAGATGACGGGGATGACGCCGCTGGTGTTCACGCGCAGGGGCAGGTGGGTGGACTGGCCGCCGTACATGCGGCGCCCGACCACGCGCTTCGCGTATTGCACGGTGATGCGGCGCTGGCCGCGCTCCACGAACACGATGGCCGCCACCACCAGCACCATCATCACGAGCAGGAGGATCGCGGTGATGAGGCCGATCTCGCCGCGCGAGATGCGCTGCACGCTGTCGATGACGCCGCGCGGGAAGCCGACCACGATGCCCGCGAAGATGAGGAGCGACATCCCGTTCCCGATCCCGCGCTCCGTGATCTGCTCGCCCAGCCACATGATGAAGGCGGTGCCCGTGGTGAGGGTGAGCACGGTCATCATCTTGAAGGCGATGCCGGGGCTCTCCACGATCTGGAACTGCTGGCCCAGCGTCATCTTCTCGAGGTACACGGCGATGCCGAGCGACTGCACGATGGAGAGGAGGACGGTGCCGTAGCGGGTGTACTGCGTGATCTTGCGGCGTCCGAGCTCGCCTTCCTTGGAGAGCTTCTCCAGGTAGGGCCAGACCACGGTGAGGAGCTGCAGGATGATGGACGCGGAGATGTACGGCATGATCCCGAGGGCGAAGACGGTGACCCGCGAGAGGTTGCCGCCCGAGAACATGTCCACGAGCCCGAACCAGTTCGAGCGGTTCTGCTCGAAGAAGTCGATGAGGGCCTTGGCGTTGATGCCCGGCGTGGGGACGTGGTTGCCGAGGCGGTACACGGCCAGGAGGCCGAGGGTGAAGAGCACCCTCTTCCTGAGGTCCGGGATGTCCCAAATGTTCCGAAGGCTCTGCAGCATCGATGGATCCTAGCTTTTTATCTCAGGGGGGGCACTCACGCGGCATCGCGATGGGCGTTCGCGAACCCCCCCTGAAACCCCCCTCGCGCGTCGCCGCCCTGCGGGCGCCGCCGCGCTCTGCGGTCGGTTCGAATCGTTCTCCCTAAGCCTTCTCGATTACTTCGGCTTTACCACCCAACGCGGTGATCTTCTCGGTCGCGCGGGCCGAGAACTTGTGGGCGCGCACGGTGAGGGCCTTCGTGAGATCGCCGTCGCCGAGCACCTTGAGGCCGTCGCGCACGCGCTTGATGATCCCGCGGCCGACCAGGATCTCCGGCGTCACGATCGTGCCCGCCTCGAAGACCTCCAGCCGTCCGAGGTTGATCTCCGCGAACTCCTTCTTGAAGCGCGCGTTCGAGAAGCCGCGCTTGGGCAGGCGGCGGTGCAGCGGCATCTGGCCGCCCTCGAACCCCGGCTTCTGCGAGAAGCCGCTGCGGCTCTTCTGGCCCTTCTCGCCGCGTCCGGACGTCTTGCCCAGGCCGCTGCCCGGGCCGCGGCCCACGCGCTTGCGGTTGCGCACGCTGCCGCGCGCGGGCTTCAGATCATTGAGAGCCACGATTTCCCTCTTATTCCGAGACGATGGCCACGAGATGGGGGACGGCCTTGACCATGCCCCGGATCTCCGGCGTGTCCTTGCGCTCGACCACCTGGTGCATGCGGCGCAGGCCGAGCCCGCGCACGCTGGCCCGCTGCTTGTCCGTGCACCCGATGACCGAGCCGATCTGCTTGACCTTGATGGTGCCGCTCGCCTGGCCGGCCTTCTTGTCCTTGGCCATGACTCCTCGCTAGACCTGGGGCGCCGGCGCGGGCGCTTCGCCGGATCCGGACTCCGGCTCCGCCGCCGCGGCCACGGGCGCGACGGGTGCCGCCGTGTCCGATGCCTTCTTCCGCTCCGCAGGCAGGATGTCCGCGATCTCCTTGCCGCGCAGCCGGGCCACGCGCTCCGGCCGCTTCAGGCGGAGGAGGGCGTCGACCGTCGCCTTCACCACGTTGTGGGCCGTGGTGGAGCCGAGGCTCTTGGTGAGGATGTTCTGGATGCCCGCGGCGGTGATGACCGCGCGCACGGCTCCGCCCGCGATCACGCCCGTGCCTTCCGACGCCGGCTTGAGCAGCACCGCGCCCGAGCCGTAGCGGCCGGTGACGGTGTGCGGGATCGTCGATCCCTTGTCCGTGATGGGCACGCGCACGATGTTCTTCTTGGCCGCCTCCACGCCCTTCTTGATGGCGGAGGAGACCTCGCGCGCCTTGCCCATCCCGTAGCCGACGTGACCGGCGCTGTCTCCCACCACGACCAGGGCGGAGAAGGACAGGTTCTTGCCGCCCTTCACGACCTTGGTCACGCGGTTGATGGAGACGACCTGGTCCTTCAGCTCGAGGCTGCCGATGTCGATCTTCTCGAAAATGTGCTTCATTTCTTCAATTCTGGGGGGTGGGCATCACGAGGGCACCCGCCAAACCCCTCATTAGAACTTCAGTCCGCCTTCGCGGGCCGCGTCGGCCAGCGCCTTGATGCGGCCGTGGTACTGGAACCCGCCGCGGTCGAAGACCACGAGCTCGATCCCCTTCTCCTTGGCCCGCGTCGCGATCAGCTTCCCCACCGCTTTCGCGGCGGCCACGTTGGCCCCGCGCTTGTGCTCGCCCTTCAGGTCCTTGTCCAGGGACGAGGCCGCGGCCAGGGTCTTGCCGCCGTCGTCGTCGATGACCTGGGCGTAGATGTGGCTCTGGCTGCGGAACACGGCCAGGCGCGGCCGCTGCGGCGTGCCCGCCACCTTCTTGCGGATGCGGCTGTGGAGCCGGGTCCTGATTTCTTCCTTGGTCTTCATCGAGTCAGCTTCCTTCCGGGCGCTGCTTCAGGCCGCGTCTGCCCGAGGCGTTCCCCGTGAATCACTACTTGGCTCCGGTCGCTCCGGCCTTGCCCGCCTTCTTCTTCAGCACCTCGCCCACGTAGCGGATGCCCTTCTGCTTGTACGGGTCCGGCTTGCGCAGGCCGCGGATCTCCGCCGCCACCTGGCCCACCTGCTGCCGGTCGATGCCGGTGACGGTGACCCGGTTGGCCTTGGCGTCGATCGCGATCTTGATGCCGGCCGGAATCGGGTACACGACGGGATGCGAGTACCCGAGCGCGAACACGACCTTCTGGCCTTCGACGTTGGCGCGGTAGCCGACGCCCACGATGTCGAGCTCCTTGGAGAAGCCCTCGGTCACGCCGCGGATGGCGTTGTTGGCCAGGGCCCGCGCGAGGCCGTGCAACGCGCGCTGCCCCTGCTCGTCGTTCTTGCGCGAGGCCTGCAGCTCCCCGTTCTCCAGCTTGAACGTGATGCCTTCCGGCACCGGCGTCGTCAGCTTGCCCTTGGGCCCCTGGACCTCCAGGCGGTCGGCCTTGACCTGGACCTGGACCCCCTTGGGGATCGGGATGACCTTACGTCCGACCCGAGACATGGAAACTCCTTACCAGACGTTGCAGAGGATCTCGCCGCCCACGCCCTCGCGGGCCGCGCTGCGCCCCGTCATGAGGCCGCGCGAGGTGGACAGGATGTTGATGCCGAGGCCGCCGTACACGCGGGGGATCTGGTCCTTGCCGCAGTAGATCCGGCAGCCCGGACGGCTGACCCGCTGCACGTCGGTGATGACGCGCTCCATGCCGGGGCCGTACTTCAGGAAGACGCGCAGCATGTTCTGCTTGTCGTCCTCGTTGACCTTGAAGTTCGCGATGTAGCCCTCGTCCTTGAGGATGCGGGCGATCTCCACCTTGAGCTTCGAGGAAGGGACGTCCACCTTGGGCAGCTTCGCGCGCACCCCGTTGCGGATGCGCGAGATCATGTCGGCGACGGGATCGGTCATGTTCATGTGGATCTACCTCCGGCCTACCAGCTCGCCTTGATCACGCCGGGGACATCCCCGGCGAGGGCCTTCTGACGGAAGCAGATCCGGCAGAGCTGGAACTTCCTCAGGTAACCCCGAGGACGGCCGCACGTGCGGCAGCGGTTGTACTTGCGCACGCTGAACTTGGGCGTCCGCTGCTGCTTGGCAATGAGAGACGTCTTCGCCACTTATCGACCCTCCTGATGCCGGAAAGGCATGCCGAGGCGCTGGAGGAGAAGCTTGCTCTCCTCGTCCGTGCGGGCCGACGTCACGAACGTGACGTTCATCCCGCGCATCTTGTCCACCTTCGCGTAATCCACCTCGGGGAAGATGAGCTGGTCCTTCAGCCCCAGGGTGTAGTTGCCGCGCCCGTCGAACGAATTGGTGGGCACGCCCCGGAAGTCGCGCACGCGGGGCAGGGCCACGTTGAACAGCCGGTCCACGAACTCGTACATGCGATCGCCGCGCAGGGTCACCGTGGCCGCGATGGGCATGCCCTGGCGGAGGCGGAAGGCCGCGATCGACTTGCGGCTGCGGCGCATGGCCGGGCGCTGGCCCGTGATGCGGCCGAGCTCGTCGATGGCCGCGTCCAGGAGCTTGATGTTCTGGGTGGCTTCGCCCACGCCCATGTTCACCACGATCTTGCGCAGGCGCGGCACCGCCATCACGTTGGGGTAGTTCCGCTCCTTCATCAGGCTCGGGACCACTTCCTTGACGTATTTCTCCTTGACCCGGGCCGGGACCTTGGGACCGGAGGGCTTGGCCGCCTTCTTCGGCTTCTCGGCCGAATCGCCGGCGTCCCCGCCGCCCTTCTTCTCCTTGGCCGCCGCGCGCGCGGCGGCCTTCTCCGCGCCCGCGGGATCGCGCTTGTCCGCGCCGTGGGCCTGGGCCTTGTCGCCGCCCTTGCCCTCGCCGCCCTTGCCCTTCGGCTGATCCTTGTCCTTCTCGCTCACTTGTCCAGCACTCCCTCGCAATGGCGGCACACGCGCACCTTGCGGCCGTCACCCAGCGTCTTGTGACCGATGCGGGTGCGCTTGCCGCACTCCCCGCAGACGATCATCACGTTGCTGGCGTGAATGGCGGCCTCGCGCTCCGCGATGCCGCCCTTGATGTTGCGCTGGGGGTTGGGCCGCGTGTGCTTCTTCACGAAGCCCACGCCCTGCACGATCACCCGGTTCTTCTCGGGGATGACCTTCAGGACCTTGCCCTGCTTCCCGGCGTCACGTCCCGACACCACGGTCACGGTGTCGTTCTTCTTGAGGTTGATGCGGGTCTTCTCCCGCGGTGCGGCCGCGCCCATGGCTACAGGACCTCCGGGGCCAGGGAAATGATCTTCATGAACTTCTTGTCGCGCAGCTCGCGCGCCACCGGCCCGAAGACGCGCGTGCCCACCGGCTCGCCCGCTTCGTTGATGAGCACGGCCGCGTTCTTGTCGAAGCGGATGTAGGAGCCGTCGCGGCGCCGGTGCTCCTTGGCGCAGCGCACGATCACCGCCCGCACGACCTTGCCCTTCTTGACCGGCTCCGGGGCGTCCGGGGCCGACTCCTTGACGTTGGCGGTGATGATGTCGCCCAGACCGGCGTAGCGGCCGGTGGACCCGCCGAGGGGGAGGATCATGGAGATCTTCCGGGCCCCGGAGTTGTCCGCGACATCGAGGATCGTCCGCATCTGGATCATGACGAGCCTCTCTGCCTAGACCTGGACGCCGGCGACGTCTTCGGCCAGCCCCCGGGTGAGGATCTCTTCCACGCGCCACCGCTTGTTGCGGCTGAGCGGGCGCGTCTCCACGATGCGCACGCGGTCGCCCTGCTTGGCCCCCTTCTCGTCGTGGGCCATGAAGGTGGACGTGCGCTTGATCGTCTTGCGGTAGACGTCGTGCTGGACGAGCCGCTCCACCGCGACCACGACCGTCTTGGCCATCTTGGCCTTCACGACCGTGCCGACCTGGGTGTTGCGGTGCCCCGCCGCGGCCGTGCCCTTCTCCGCCGCCGCCGCCTTGACGGGAACCGTCTCCGTCCCCGTGTCCGGCTTCTTGCGGGCCTTCTTGGTGGTCTGTTCGCTGTCTCTATTGCGCGCCATTGCCTCTTACCTGCCCGCCTCGGCCGCAGCCTGGGCGCGCTTCTGCCTGAGCACCGTCTTCACCCGCGCGATGTCGCGGCGGGTTTCCCGGATCTTCAGGGCGTTGTCGAGCTGGCCGATCGACTTCTGGAAGCGCAGCTTGAAGAGCTGCTCGCTCAGCTCGCGTTCCTTCGCGCTCAGCTCCTCCGCGCTCATCTCGCGGACCTTGTCGGCCTTCATGAAGCCACCTCCGCCTCGAACCGCTTCACGAAGCGCGTCTTGATGGAGAGCTTGTGGGCGGCCAGGCGCAGCGCCTGGCGCGCGTCCTTCTCCGGCACCCCTTCCATCTCGTAGAGGATGCGGCCGGGCTTCACGACCATGACCCACTGGTCGGGCGCGCCCTTGCCCTTGCCCATGCGCGTCTCCTGCGGCTTCTTGGTGATGGGCTTGTCCGGGAACATGCGGATCCAGATGCGCCCGCTGCGCTTGATGAAGCGGGTGATGGCGATGCGGCCGGCCTCGATCTCGCGGTCGGTGACCCAGCCGCACTCGAGGGCCTTGAGGCCGTAGTCCCCGAAGGAGACCTGCGAGCCCGTCCAGGCCTTGCCCCTCATCTTCCCGCGCTGCTGCTTGCGATACTTGACCTTCTTCGGCATCAACATGATGTCGGTTCCTTACAGTCCCTTGTTCGGCTTGAGCGCGTCCTGCTCGCCCTTGAAGATCCAGCACTTCACCCCGATGGCGCCGAAGTTCGTGCGCGCCTCGTGGAGCCCGTAGTCGATGTCCGCGCGCAGGGTGTGCAGCGGCAGCTGGCCGTGCAGGTACCACTCGGAGCGCGCGATCTCGGCGCCGTTCAGGCGGCCGGACACGCGGACCTTGATTCCCTTGGCCCCGAAGCGCAGGGCCGCGTCCACCGCCTTGCGCATGGCGCGGCGGAAGGCGATGCGCTTCTCGAGCTGCAGGGCCACCGACTCCGCCACCAGCTGGGCGTCCAGCTCCGGCTTCAGGATCTCCTGGATGTTGATGAAGACCTCCTTGCCGGTCTTCTTCTGGATCTCCTGCTTGAGCTTGTCGACCTCCTGGCCCTTGCGCCCGATGATGATCCCGGGGCGCGAGGTGAAGATCGAGATCTTCAGCTTGTTGGCCGCGCGCTCGACCTCGACCCGCGACACGCCCGCGTGGGCGAAGCGCTTCTTGAGGTCCTTCTTCAGGAGGATGTCCTCGTGGAGCAGGTTCGCGTATTCCTTCTCGGCGTACCAGCGGCTGCGCCAGGTCTTGTTGAAGCCCAGGCGGAACCCGATGGGGTGGACCTTCTGTCCCATTACTTCGACTCCTGTTTGGGTTGACGTGCGCGGCCGCGGCTCGGCGTCTTCGGAGCCGCGCTCGACGACGCGCCTCCCTCCTGCTCGGCCACGCACACCGTCACGTGCGTGGTGCGCCGCAGGACCTGGTAGGCGCGGCCCATGGGGGCCGGCCGCACCCGCTTCTGCGTCGGGCCCTGGTCCGCGTAGGCGGCGGAGACGACGAGGTCGTCCTCGTCGAGGCGCCGCTTCTGGTTCTTGTCCGCCACGTTCACCGCGTTCGCGATGGCGGAGCGCAGCGTCTTCTCGACGTCGCGCGCCACCGACTTCTTGGTGAAGCGGAGGATGGAGAGGGCGTCGCTGGCCTTCTTGCCCCGGATGAGCTGGAGCACGAGGCCCGCCTTCTGGGCCGAGGTGCGCAGGTACTTGCTGGTGGCCTTCACTTCGAGCATGGCTTAGCTCTTCGGGGCGCCGGCGCCGGCTCCCGCCCCCGCTCCGCCGCCACCCGGGCCGCCGGGGCCACCGGGACCGCCCGGCGCTCCCGCGACCTTCGCCACCTTCTCGACCTTGCTCGAGTGCCCCTTGAACTGCCGGGTGGGCGAGAACTCGCCGAGCTTGTGGCCGACCATGTTCTCCGTGATGTACACGGGGATGAACTTGCGCCCGTTGTAGACGGCCAGGGTGTGGCCGACCATCTCCGGGGTGATGGTGGAGCGGCGCGACCAGGTCTTCACGACCTTGCGCTCGTTGGCCGCGTTCATGGAGTCGATCTTCTTCATCAGGTGATCGTCGACGAACGGGCCCTTCTTCAGTGACCGTGCCATTACTTGCGCCTCTTGACGATGAACTGCGAGGTCCGCTTGTTGTTGCGGGTCTTCGCGCCCTTGGTGGGCTTGCCCCACGGCGTCACCGGATGGCGCCCGCCGGACGTCTTGCCTTCACCGCCGCCGTGCGGATGGTCGACGGGGTTCATGGCCACCCCGCGGTTGTGCGGGCGCTTGCCCAGCCAGCGCTTGCGGCCGGCCTTGCCGAACGAGACGTTCTTGTGCTCGATGTTGCCGAGCTGGCCCACGGTGGCCATGCAGTTCACCGCCACCTTGCGGATCTCGCCCGAGGGCATCTTGACCTGGGCGTAGTCGCCTTCCTTGGCCACGAGCTGGGCCTGTCCGCCCGCCGTGCGCACCATCTGCCCGCCCTTGCCGTGGCGCAGCTCGATGTTGTGGATCATGGTGCCGACGGGGATGGCCTTCAGGGGGAGGGCGTTGCCGGGAAGGATGTCCGCCGCTTCCCCGCTCAGCACCGTCGTCCCCACGGCCAGGCCTTCCGGCCAGAGGATGTAGCGCTTCTCGCCGTCCGCGTAGTGCAGCAGGGCCAGGCGGGCGGAGCGGTTGGGGTCGTACTCCACGGCCGCGACCTTGGCCGGGATCCCTGTCTTGTCCCGCTTGAAGTCCACCTTGCGGTAACGCTGCTTGTGCCCGCCGCCGATGAAGCGGACGGTGATGCGGCCGCGGCTGTCGCGCCCGCCCGTCTTCTTGAGGGGCTCGGTGAGCGACTTCTCCGGCGTGCTCTTGGTGAGCTCGTCGTAGGTCAGGTGGGTCATGAAACGGCGACCCGGCGACGTCGGATTGAAGTTCTTGAGTGCCATTTCCTATGCCTGGTCGAAGAACTCGACCATCTTTTCGCCCTTCTTCAGGACGACGTAGGCCTTCTTCCAGTCGGGGCGTCGGCCGACGAAGCGGCCCTGCCGCTTCACCTTGCCGTGCACGTTGGCCACCCGGACCTCCTCGACCTTCACGCCGAAGAGCGTCTCGACCGCCTTCTTGATCTCGGGCTTGGTGGCGTCCCGGTGCACCTCGAAGCCCAGCGTGCGCTGGGTCTCCTTCAAGGCCGTGGACTTCTCGGTGATCAGGGGACGCCGGAGGACTTCGTAGACGTTCTTCATGGAATACCTACGGCGTGAGCCGCTCCTCCAGCTTGGTGAGGGCCTCCTGCGAGACGAGGAGCGTCCGGCAGTCGAGGACGTCGTAGACGTTCACCTGGCTCGCGTCCACGACCTTGAGGCCCGGGATGTTGCGACCGGAGAGGATGAGGTTGTCCGTGGGCTTGCTGTCGACGAGCAGCGTCTTGCCGTCGAGGCCGAGCTTGACCAGGATCGCCTTCAGCTCCTTCGTCTTCGGCTCCGCGATGTCGAAGTGATCGACGATCTTGAGCCTCCCGTCCTCCACGCTCTGCGAGAGGGCGGAGCGCAGGGCGGCCGCGCGCGCCTTCTTCGGCATGTCGTAGGAGTAGTCGCGGGGCTGGGGCCCGAACACGGTGCCGCCGTGCCGCCACAGGGGCGTGCGCGTCTCGCCGACCCGCGCCCGTCCGGTGCCCTTCTGCCGCCACGGCTTCTTGCCGGAGCCGCTGACCAGGGCGCGGTTCTTCGTCGCGTGCGTGCCCGCGCGTGCGCCCGCGCGGTACTGCTTCACCGCCTCGTAGAGGAGGTGCTTGTTCACGCGCGTGCGGAAGACGTCGGGATGAAGGACGATGTTGCTGACCTTCTCGTTGCTGGTGTTGACCACGTCGATCGCGCTCTTCGCGAACTCCTTGGCCGTGGTGCCCACGTCGGCCGTGTCCGCGTCCGCGATGGGGTCCTTCTTCTTCTTGCGGACTTCGCCCTTCGGCTTGGCCTTGGCGTCCGCCTTCTTCTTCTCGGCCATGATCCTCAGCCCTTCTTCCGGATGACCACGTACCCGCCGTGTCCGCCGGGTATCGATCCCTTGACGACCAGGATGTTGTTCTCGCCGTCCACGCGCACCACGGTCAAGTTCTTCTGCGTGACCCGGTCCGCGCCCATGTGGCCGGCGGCGCGCATGCCCTTGAGCACGCGGCTGGGGAAGGCCGAAGAGCCGATGGAGCCGGGCGCGCGGTGGAACATCGATCCGTGCGTGGCCGCGCCTCCGCGGAAGTGATGGCGCTTCACGACGCCCTGGAAGCCCTTGCCCTTGCTGGTGCCGACGATGTTGACGGTGTCGCCCGCCTTGAAGATCTCGACCGAGATCTTGTCGCCGACCTTGGCCTCGTCGCCGTCCTTCAGGCGGAACTCGCGCAGGACCTTCACCGGCGGCAGGTCGCCGCCCGTCGTCTTGAAGTGGCCGGCCTGGGCCTTGGTCACCTTCTTGACCTTGCGGTCCTCGACCAGGCCGAGCTGCACCGCCTCGTAGCCGTCCGTCACCTGGCGCGTGCTGGTGTGGCCGGTCTTCTTGTTCTTGCGGGTCGCGGTGCGCATGGCTTTGCTCTTGCGCTGCACCACGACGCAGGGACCGGCCTGGATGACGGTGGCGGGGATGGCCCGCCCGTCTTCGGCATAGACCTGGGTCATGCCGATCTTCCGTCCGATGATGCCTTCGATGGCCATGGCTACTTGGCGTGCTCCTTCCCGAACGCCTTGATCTCGACGTCCACGCCCGCGGGCAGGTCCAGCTTCATCAGCGCGTCCACCGTCTGCGGGGTGGGCTCGAAGATGTCGAGGAGCCGCTTGTGCGTGCGGACCTCGAACTGCTCGCGCGACTTCTTGTCCACGTGGGGCGAGCGGTTGACCGTCCAGCGGTTGGTCACGGTCGGAAGCGGGATGGGGCCGGCCACGCGCGCACCCGTGCGCTTGGCGGTGTCGACGATTTCGCTCGTCGACTGGTCGAGGATCCGGTAGTCGTAGGCCTTGAGGCGAATCCGGATCTTTTCATTCATCATCATGCGCGTCGTTCTCCCGTTCCCGCTCTATCTACCTACGTGATGATCTCGGTGACCGTGCCGGCGCCGACGGTGCGTCCGCCCTCACGGATGGCGAAGCGAAGTCCCTTCTCCATCGCGATGGGGGCGATCAGCTCGATCTCCATCTGCGTGTTGTCCCCGGGCATCACCATCTCCGTGCCCGCGG
>Ga0207428_10000033_pt1 | contig 232081 bp, 204 predicted proteins | sample RhiMethybrSRZTD1_FD_187600 | JGI IMG/M metagenome (GOLD analysis project Ga0207428, IMG submission 187600) | Populus rhizosphere microbial communities from Tennessee, USA - Rhizosphere MetaG P. TD hybrid SRZTD1 (SPAdes) (version 3) | ecosystem: Host-associated > Plants > Roots > Rhizosphere >...
TAGGCGCGGCCGAGCACGCTGTGCTCTCGGATGATCGCGCCCTGCTCCTGGGGCGTGAGCTTGCTGAACGAGCCGGTCCGGCGCAGCGGGTACCAGATGCCCCACGGCCAGGCGGCATTGAGCGCCGCGCGGCGCGGGCGGCGCAGCAGCCAGTCCTCGAGATCCGTCTCGAACCCGGAGGCGTAAGTGCGTCCGAACATCGTGAGCTCGCGCTTCTGCGAGAGCCCGGCGAAGGGCTCGGCGTTCAGGACCTCCCGGAGTGCGCCGACGAAGAAGATCGGATCTTCGCTCATCGAGACGACCGCGACGCCGCGCGGGTCGTTGACGTCCTGGTAAAGGACGGCCTCGATCCGGCTCGACTCGAGCGCGCGCTGCAAGGGCTTGGCGTCCAGGCAGCCGCCGAACGCCGAGAGCTGCATGAACAACCGCCGGTCGGAGGCCTGCCGCTCGGCCCCGTGCTCCTGGACGTCGATCTTCGTCGCGTCAGTCCCGCTCACCGTTCACCTCGTCGGCGGGCCCTACCCGCCCCGCGTGTGCATCTCCAGGTGCGGGTCCGCGCGCAACCGTCCGATCTGCACGAGCGGTGTACGGTCCCGCAGCCTCAGCCGTTCCTCGGCGCCGCGGTCCGCGCGCCGGCCCCACGCGCCCGCGATCAGCGCCTGAAGCTCGTCGCGCGATGCTCCGCGCCGGAGCGGCCCCCGGAGGTCGACGCCCTTCTGGGCGTAGAGGCACAGATAGAATACGCCGTCAGCGGTGAGCCGGCTTCGATCGCAGCTCGCGCAGAACGGCTCCGTGGTCGACGAGATGATCCCGAACACGGTGCCGTCGCTCAGCGCATAGCGGTCGGCCGGTGCGGTGCTCTCTTCCACGACGGGCTCGATGCGGCCGTAGCGCCGCTCGAGGATCGCCAGCATCTCCGCCCGGCTCACCACCTTCTCAGGAGACCAGCGCGTCGCGCCGCCGACGTCCATGTACTCGATGAAGCGCACCTCGGCCGCCACGGTGCGCCCATACTCGATCAGATCGGTGAGCTCGTCGTCGTTGACGCCTCGCATGACGACCGTGTCGAGCTTCGTGCCGCTGAAGCCGGCCGGCGCAAGCGCGGCGATGCTGTCCAGAACCTGCGCGTGATTGCTGCGCCGCGTGAGCGCGGTGAAACGCTCCGGACGCAACGTGTCGAGGCTCACGGTCACGCGATGGAGACCGGCGTCAAGCAGCGGCCGAGCCTGCTCGCGGAGGAGCACACCGTTGGTCGTCAGCGCCAGGTCGCGCAGCCTCGGCTTGGCGGCCAGGAGCCCGACCAGCGCCGGTAGGTCGCGGCGCAGCAGCGGCTCACCACCGGTGAGTCGGATCTTGTCGACGCCGAGGTCCATGAAGACGTCGCCCAGCGTGCTGATCTCCTCGAAATCGAGGATCTGCTCGCGCGGCAGCCAGACGTAGTCCTCTTCCGGCATGCAATAGGCGCAGCGCAAATTGCAGCGGTCGGTCACGGAGATTCTCAGATTGCGGAGCGGTCGCTGATAGACGTCCGTGACGATCATCAGCGCGCTCCCGGGCCGACCGGCTCGTCGGCCGCGGTCCGCTCCCACTCGCGCAGCAGGCCGGTCTTCTTCACGCCCACGTCGAAATGATCCCACGGCATCCGCTCGTCGATCGACCGCTGGCGCGTCGTGTAGAAGGCGGCGTCGCCCTCCCACTCGCGCAGCGCGCGGCGCCAGTCGCCCTCGTGGCCAGCCGCCAGCTCGAGAAAGTCGCCGACGCGCCGGTCGCCGCGCGCCAGCAGCGCCTGCAGGGCCGCCTCGCGCGGGTTCTCGTGGAGCACCCGGACGTTCGAGAAGCGGCGGACGCCGCGCTTGATGATCTCGAGCTTGTCCTGGAGCGACTCGGCGCCGTCGAACGGCGCCCACTGAAACGGCGTCCAGGGCTTGGGCACGAACGACGAGACCGAGAGCGTGAGCCGCCCGAACGGGCGGCCCCTGGCATCGAGCACGCGCAGCCGCTCGAGCATGCGGCCGGCCAGCTCTGGGATCGCCTCGACGTCCTCGATGGTCTCGGTCGGCTGTCCGATCATGAAATAGGTCTTCAGATTTGGGATGCCGTGCGCCCTGACAAGGTCGCAGGCCGTCATCAGCTGCTCGTCGCTGATCGACTTGCGGATCGCGCGCCGCAGCCGCTCCGTCCCGGCCTCGGGCGCCATCGTCAAGGTGCGGTGGCCGCCCCGCGCCAGGGCTGCCACGAGCTCCTCGCTCAGGCTGTCGGCGCGGAGCGACGAGATCGAGAGCTCCATGCCGTTGTCCTCGACGACCTTCAGCAGGTCGCCGAGCCAGGGATAGTCGGAAACGCAGGCGCCGACGAGACCGATGCGGCGCTCACCGCTGGCCGCCATCCGCTCGACGGTCTCGCGCAGCGCGTCGACGGTGCGGTGCCGAACCGGACGGTATACCTGTCCCTCGAGACAGAAGCGGCAGCCGCGTCCACAGCCCTTGCCGACCTCGAGCAGCGCCATGTGGCCGTACTCGGCCTGCGACGTCTTCACCGCCGCGATCGTCTCGAAGGCGTTCACGTTCCGCAGGCGGCGCTTGACGACCATCGCCGGCGCGCCATCGCGCGGGGCCACCTCGGCCACGGTGCCGTCGGCCCCGTAGCCGATCGGATAGTGCTCGGGCACGTAGACGCCGTCGATCGAGGCCAGCGAGCGAAGCAGATCGGCGCGATCGCGTGAGCCGGCGCGATACGCGGCGATCAGCTCGACCACCAGCTCTTCGCCTTCGCCGACCACCACGAAGTCCATGAACGGCGCGATCGGCTCCGGATTGGAGAACGCGCAGACGCCGCCCATCAGCACCAGCGGATCGTGCTCGCGCCGCGCGGCGGCGCGCAGCGGGATCCCCGCCATCGCGAGCAAGCGCAGCACGTTGATGTAGTCACCCTCATAGGTGACGGAGAAGCCGACGAGGTGGAAGTCGGTGAGCGGCCGGAGCGACTCGAGCGAGAACGGCGACTGCTGCGACCGGCGCATCTCGTCCAGGTCCGCGGGCTCGGGCATGAACACGCGCTCGCAGACCACGTCGGGGAGCGCGTTGAGATGGCGATAGATCGTCTGGAAACCGAGATTCGACATGCCGACGGCATACGTATTGGGGTAGACGAGGGCGACCGAGATCTTGCCGCCCCAATCCTTGATCACGGTGCCCTGCTCTGCGGCGAGCAGAGCCTGAGCTTTCTTCTTTAGAGACCAGGACATCGCGTTAGTGTACCACGCGGCGCACGGTCACCCTTTGACCACCGCCAGCGGTTTGAGCCGCGCGACGCGCGTCGAGATGCCGAAGCGGTGCACGACGTCCACGACGTCCTGCACGTCCTTGTATGCCTCGGGCATCTCTTCCGCGAGGGCGTCGCGCCCGGTCGCGCGCGCCAGCACGCCGCGCTGGCGCAGCTCGTCGCCGATCCGCCGGCCGCGCGCGGCCTTCACCGCCGCCGTGCGGCTGAGCCGGCGCCCGGCGCCGTGGCAGGTGCTGCCGAACGTCTCGCGCATCGCCCGCTCGGTGCCGATCAGCAAGTACGAGTAGCGTCCCATGTCACCCGGTACGAGCACGGGCTGGCCCGGGAACGCGCGGGTCGCGCCTTTACGGTGGACGATGAGCTGCCGCCGCGCGCCGTCAACCTCGTGCTCCTCCTCTTTGGCGATGTTGTGCGCGACGTCGTAGACGGAGCGCATGCCGAGCTCGCGCGGGGCCAGGCCGAGGGTGCGCTCGAAGACGTCGCGCGTCCAGTGCGCCAGGAGCTGGCGGTTGGCGAAGGCGAAATTGGCGGCGCCGCGCATGGCGCCGAGGTAGGCCTGCGCCTCGTCGGAGTCGACGGGCGCGCACGCGAGCTGACGGTCGGGCACCGTGATGCCGTAGCGGCGGAGCGCCTTGCCGGTCACGTCGAGATAGTCGGTGCACACCTGGTGACCAAGCCCGCGCGAGCCGGTGTGGATCATGATCGTCACCTGCCCCTCGCTCATGCCGAGCTCGCGCGCCGCGCGCGCGTCGTAGACCACCTCGACGGTCTGCACCTCGAGGAAGTGATTGCCCGAGCCGAGGGTGCCGAGCTGTCGCCGGCCGCGCTCGCGTGCGCGCGGCGACACGTGCTCCGGCGCGGCGCCTTCGAGCCCGCCCGCGGACTCGATCCGCTGCAGGTCTCCGGCTTCGCCATATCCAGCGCCGACCGCCCACGCCGCGCCGCGCTCGAGCACGCGGTCGAGGGTTTTGTCATCCAGCGTGAGCTCGCCGCGCGAGCCGACCCCCGTGGGAATCGCGGCGTAGAGCGCGTCGACGAGCGCTTCCATACGGTCGACGATGGCGTCAGCGCGCAGCGAGGTGGCGAGCAGGCGCACGCCGCAGTTGATGTCGAAGCCGATCGCGCCCGGGCTCACGACGCCGTGGCGCGCGTCGGTCGCGACCACGCCGCCCACCGGCAGCCCATAGCCCTGGTGGATGTCCGGCATCGCCATCGCGGCCTTCACGATGCCCGGCAAGGTGGCGCCGTTGGCGACCTGCTCGAGCGAGGCGTCCGACCGAATCGACTCGATCAGGCGATCGTCGGCGATGACCAGGCCGGGCACACGCATGCCGCGGCTTTCGTCGCGCGGAACCTGCCAGAGATACGGACCCAAACGCTCGAGGCGCATGCCATCCCTTCTGCTTCTAGTATGCGCCTCGGTGTATGCGCGCGGGCGCTATGCGCCCGGCGCCGGCGAGATCAGCCGCGTGGACTCGTGGCGCGCGCGCTGAGCTGGGCGCCGGCGGCGCGACGGCTCGTCCAGGCCATGCCCAGGGCCGCGACGAGCACGCCGATGACGCTCGCGAGCTGAGGAACGCGGATGGGCCCGAGCCAGAAGCTGTCGAGCCTGAGCGCTTCGATCGCGAAGCGGCCGATCGAGTAGAGGCCGATGTACGCGAAGAAGAGCGCGCCGGGACGGTCCCGAAGCCGCGAGCGCAGCACGAAGGCGAGGAGCAGGAACACCGCGAGGTCCCACAGCGATTCGTAGAGGAACGTCGGATGGAAGTACTCGAACTGCGCGTAGCCGAGCGGCCGGTGCTCGGGCGAGATGTAGAGCTTCCACGGCAGATCCGTCGGACGCCCGAACGCTTCCTCGTTGAAGAAGTTCCCCCAACGACCGATCGCCTGCCCCAGCACCATCGACGGCGCGGCGATATCCAGCCCCCGCAGGATCGGCAGCCGCCACCGGTACGCGAGCCAGGCTCCGACCAGCGGGCCCACGATCAGCCCGCCGTGCATCGCGAGGCCGCCCTCCCACACCGCGATGATCTTCGAGGGGTAGCGGCCGTAGTAATCCCAGTTGAAGATGACCTCGTAGACGCGCGCGCCCGCGAGGCCCGCAAGGATCGCCCACTGTCCGGCGCTGATGATGTCGTCGGCCGGCAGTCCGTCGCGCTTGGCCTGACGATAGCCGACCCACAGCCCGACGACGATCGCCGTGGCCATGAGAATGCCGTACCAGCGAATGACGACGGGGCCGATCTGGAAGGCAATCGCGCCCGGCGAGCTAATCACGAGAGGCAGCACACAACGAAGGATATCACGGACTTAGAAGCAGACTTTCACTCGCAACGCCCGGTTCGCTGCTCCGCGGGTACGCGAACAGCTCGTCTAAAGTCGCGACGTCAGGCCGCCGCGCAATCGAGGCGGTCACGCGATTGGCCCGGCGAGGCCGAAGCCCGATCAAGCCGCAGGCCCATAGAAAGATCTGAAGGATGTCCTCCGAGTGATTCGTGAACGAGTACGCGGGATAGTTGCGCCCCGCTACTACGCGACGGTGTCGGCAGCCGTCGGACTCGATGCAGCCGCGGAGAAACTCGACGGGATGCCTTTCGACTATGTCCTGCTGCCACTGTTCAAGGACGATCGCTCGTTCGTGCTTGTGTCCGCGCCCGTGTTGCGGAAACAGGAGCGGCCATGCGTTGGAGTAGGCATTGACGATCGTGACCGCTCCGCGACGGCGAAATCCAACCGGTCGTCCAGGACGCAGCGCCGTGATCGCGCGCGCAACACGCTCAATCGCTGATGTTTGACGTTGATGCAACGAGATCTCGAGGCGATACGTCAGACGCGAGCGGGAGATGCAGCCATCGCCAAGATACATCCCGAGTAAGTAGCTGTACGCTGAGTGGTCGAGAGTTATTGAATTCGTCGGTCTCGAAACTAGAGGCATTGGTAGGGGCGGCAGGATTCGAACCTGCAAGTCCCCGAGAGGACAAAAGGTTTTAAGCCTTTAGCGTTTGCCGTTCCGCCACGCCCCCAACTAGAGATTCCTCACCTTCTCGTTCACCTCGCGGATGCGCTTCTGCCGGGCTTCCTCCTCGGCGAGCGCCGCGGCCTTGCGCTGCTTCTCGGCGTCTTCCTGCTCCTCCATGCCCTTGTTCGCGCCGCCGATCCACTTGTCGATGTACTGCACCCAGGTCGGCAAGTGGCCCTCGTCGGATTTGAAGACGATGGCCTGGTGCATCATGCCCAACCGTCTGGGATGACAGAGCACGGTCGACTCAGCGGGCTCCGAGAAGAGCCGAGACCACTCGCGCGATGGCGCGGCGCTGAGCTGAATGGTCCACGTGAACTCGTCACCCTTGAGGTCGGTCGCTTTCGGCGGGCCCACCCGCTTGATTAGCTCGGCCATGAAGGGTCTCCGGAGATCGTCGTGGTGTCGAGGGTGATGGAGAAGACATGGAGGCGGCGCGCGGATTCGAACCGCGGAGTAGAGGTTTTGCAGACCTCCGCCTTAGCCACTTGGCTACGCCGCCCCGATGGAGGGAGCCGGTAATTTAGACTGGAGCGGGAAACGGGATTCGAACCCGCGACCCCGACCTTGGCAAGGTCGTGCTCTACCACTGAGCTATTCCCGCGCCACAGCGGACGATGGTATCACGATCGGCGCGTGCTCGCCCTGAGAGCCTCGGCCGCGGCCTCGGGTGGAACCGGATTGATGAAGAAGCCGCTCCCCCACTCGAACCCGGCCACCCGCGTGAGCTTCGGTATCACTTCGAGATGCCAGTGGAACGACTCCAGCTGAGCCTCGCGGAACGGCGCCGTGTGGAGCATGAAATTGAACGGCGGCTCCCCGAGCACCTGGTCCATGCGGCGCAGCACCTCACCGAGGGTCTCGGCCACCCCGCGCAGCTCCTCCTCCGTCGACTCCTCGAACGCGGCGCGGTGACGCGTGGGCAGGATCCAGGTCTCGAAGGGAAACCGCGGTGCGAACGGCGCCAGCGCGACGAACTCGGGGGACTCCAGCACCAGCCGGCCGCGGCCCCGCCGCTCCTGCCGGACCATGTCGCACCAGACGCAGCGCTCCTTGAGATCGTAATACTGGGCCGAGCCGGCCAGCTCCTCGGACACCATGATCGGGATGATCGGCGTCGCGATGAGCTGCGAGTGCGGATGCTCGAGCGAGGCGCCGGCCGCCTCGCCGTGGTTCTTGAACACGAGCACGTACGCGAAGCGCGGATCCTTCTTGAGATCCACCATGCGCTCGCGGTACGCCAGCAGCACATCGGTGACGGCGTCGACCGAGAGCCCGGCCATCGAGGCGTCGTGCCGCGGCGTCTCGATGACGACCTCGTGGGCGCCGACGCCGTTCATCCGGTCGAACAGACCTTCGCCGGAGGGCTCGAGCTCGCCCTCGATGCGCAGCGCCGGGAACTTGTTCGGCACGACGCGATACGTCCAGCCCGGCGTGTTGGGGCGGCTCTCGGGCGGACGACCGGCGAGCACTTCGGGTGGAGTCTGCTCCTCGCGGCCCTCGCAGAACGCGCACGTCGTCGCCCGCGGGCGCACGGGCTCGGTGACGAAGTCCGACGGCCGGCGGGCCCGCTCGGTCGCGATGATGACCCAGCGCCCGACGACCGGATCCTTCCGGAGCTCGGGCATCGGGCTAGCGGTCCTCGCGCTTCACCGGCCGCTCGAGCAACGACGTCAGCGCGTCCGCGGGCGGCTTGCCATCGAAGAGCACAGCGCCGACCTCGTGGCAGATCGGCAAGGTCACCGAATAGCGCCGGGCGAGCGCCAGCGCCGAGACCACCGTGCGGGCGCCTTCCGCGATCATCCGCGTCTCGCGCTCGACCGACGCGGCGGTTCCGCCCTTCGCGAGCGCCATGCCGAGCTGACGGTTCCGCGAGAGGCTGCCGGTGCACGTGAGCACGAGATCACCGAGGCCGGCCAAGCCGGCCATGGTCCCTGAGATTGCGCCGAGCGCGACCGCGAGCCGCGTCATCTCGGCGAGGCCGCGCGTGACGAGCGCGGCGCGCGCATTCTCGCCGAGCCCGAGACCGTCGGCGATGCCGGTCGCGATCGCCATCACGTTCTTCAGCGCCCCGCCAACCTCGACGCCGACCACGTCGCGGTTGGCGTACAGGCGGAGCTCGCGCGTCCCGAGCCGCCGCTGCAGCGCGGCGGCCAGCGTGTCGTCGCGCGTGGCGATCACCGCCGCGGTCGGACGCGCCAGGGCGACCTCGCGCGCGAATGTCGGCCCGGACAAGACGGCGACGCGCGCCTCGGGGAAGCGCTCGGCGATCACCTCGCTCATCCGCAGATGGCGCTCGGGGTCGAGGCCCTTCGTCGCCGACAGGATCGGCACGTCGGCCGGAATTGGCGGGAACGTTTTCAAGGTCGCCGCGACGAACTCGGACGGGATCACGACGATCACGAGCGTCGCGCCGTGGAGCGCCTCGTCGAGATCGTCCGTCGGCTCGACGCCGGAGGGCACGTCGATGTCGGCGAGATACCACGGGCTCCGGCGCTGCGTACGGATCCCCTCGACGACCTCGCGCTCGCGCGCCCAGAGCCGCACGGCTCCCCCCGCGCGCGCGGCGTGGATCGCCAGTGCTGTGCCCCAGCTTCCCCCGCCGATGACGGCGATGCTCACGCCGAGCGCCGCTGGCCGAGCTTCGGCTCGAGGCCGGCAAACAGCCGGGCGATGTTCGCGTGATGGCGTGCGACGACGATCGCGCCGATCGCGAACGCGGCGAGCACGTACGGTGTCGGAGCGCCGAGCAGCAGCGCGCCGAGCGGGACGCAGGCCGCCGCGAGGATGGAGCCCAGCGACACGTAGCGGAAGCTGACGGTAACGAGGAGCCACACGAGCGCGGCCGGCAGCACGGCCAGAGGCACGATCCGGATCAGCGCGCCCAGGCCCGTCGCCACGCCCTTACCGCCCCGGAAGCCGAGGAAGATCGACCAGCAGTTGCCGACGACGGCGGCGACCGCCGCGGCGGCAACCAGGCCCGCGTCGGGACCGGGCGCCCGCGCGCCGAGCGCTGCGCCCGCGACGACCGCCAGGTAGCCCTTCGCGACGTCGCCCACCAGCGTCAAGATCGCGGGAAGCTTGCCCGCGGTGCGCAGCACGTTGGTGGCGCCGATGGTCCCGCTGCCGTGACGCCGAATGTCGGCCACCCCGAAGGCGCGGCCGATGAGATAGCCGATCGGCACCGCGCCGATCAGGTAGGCGGCGCCGATCGCGAGGATCGCGCTCACGACCAGCGTTCTTCGCCCGGCACGATCGCTCGGTAGTCGGCCTTCCGGAAGAAGCGATAGAAGTAGTCGACGGCCGAGACCACCGTGAGCCCGAGCGCGATCCACAAGGTCGCGGTCGCCGCGTAGTGGAATCCCGGAGGGGCGAATCCCTTCTCGATGATCAGCATCGTGATCGCGACGTACTGGCTCACCGTCTTCCACTTGGCGAGCCGCGATGCCGGTACGATCACGCCGACGGATGCCGCGACCGCGCGCAGGCCCGTGACGGCCAGCTCGCGCCCGATGATGACCACGACGATCCACGCGTCGATCTTGTCGATGGCGAGGAGCGACACCAGGGCGGCCGCCACCAGGAGCTTGTCGGCAATCGGATCGAGCATGGTTCCGAGGGTCGTCACCTGATTGCGGCGCCGGGCGAGCATCCCGTCCGCCCAGTCGGTGATGGCCGCCAGGATGAAGATCGCCGCCGCGATCACCGCGTGCACGCGGGACGACGAGATCAGGAACACGATCAGCAGCGGCACCGCCACGATGCGCGTCAGAGTCAGACCGATGGGCAAGTTCACGCTGGAGCTCCGTCGCGGGTACGAATGGGCGTGCCCATTATGTGTGGTCGGCCACGATCTTGTCAAACTTCGGCATGTAGCGCGGCACGAGCGCGGTGGTATCCAGACGCAGGCACGCGTCGACGTCGGCGGCCCGGCCCGCGGCGATGAGGCGACGCGCCCAGGGCGCATCGCGCTTGAGCCGCACGACGTCCGCGCCGTAGCGCCGGCCCGTCTCGAGCGCGTCGCGGGCCGCGTCGGTGAGCGCCGCGTCGGGCACCGCGGTCAGGATGCGCGCGACGACGAGCCCGCCGCAGGTCCAGTCCTCGAGCGAGTGCCGCCCGTGCGAGCCGGAGCAGACGATGGTCACGTCGCGGCCGGCCTCGATCGCCCACGCGGCCGCGGCGGTCGCGTTGAGGAGCGCGGCGATGCCGATCGCCTCCGCGGCGCGCGAGGCCAGCAACGCACGGGTCCCGTTGCTGGTGGTGAAATACACGGTCTTGCCCCGCACGTGCGGGCTCTGGAACTCGACGGGCGAGTTGCCGAGATCGAAGCCGGGGATCGGCTCGCCGCGGCGCTCGCCGGCCACCAGCGCGGCGCCGTTGCCCGCCTCGGCGGCACGCCGCCGCGCGTCCTGGGGATCGGCGACCGGCACGATCGCGGCGCACCCGTTCGTGAGCGCGGTGATGATCGTCGTCGAGGCGCGGAGGACGTCGATGACCAGCGCCGTCACGCCCCCCAGGTCGGCCTGGACAACCGCATCGGCTGTCGGCGCGACGTCGATCCGCACGGGTCAGGCGTTGCGATCCCGGAGCGCGCGGATCTTGAGCCGGAGCGCGTTCAGGTTGATGAAGCCCTCGGCGTCGCGCTGGCGATAGACCGAGTCGGCCTCGAACGTGGCGAAGTCGGTCCGGTAGAGCGAGCGCGGCGATCGCCGGCCGGCGACCATCACGTTGCCCTTGTAGAGCCGAAGGCGCACGGTGCCGGTGACGTCGCGGGCGCATTCGTCTACGAGCGACTGGAGCATCTGGCGCTCGGGCGAGAACCAGAAGCCGTAGTAGATCATCTCGGCGTAGCGGGGCACGAGCGAGTCGCGCAGATGGAGCACCTCGCGGTCGAGCGTGATCGACTCGAGCGCGCGCCGCGCCACGTGCAGGATCGTGCCGCCTGGCGTCTCGTAGACTCCACGGGACTTCATCCCGACGAACCGGTTCTCGACGAGATCGACCCGCCCCACACCGTGCTCGCCGCCCAGGCGGTTGAGGCGCGTGAGCAGCGCCACCGGGCCCAGGCGCTCCCCGTCGACCGACACGGGGTCACCGCGCTCGAACCCGATCTCGACGGCCACCGGCACGTCCGGCGCGGCTTCGGGATCGTTGGTGAGCTGGAACATCTTCGCCGGCGGCTCGGCCCACGGGTCCTCGAGCACCCCACCCTCGTACGAGATGTGGAACAGGTTTCGGTCGGTGCTGTAGGGCCGCTCCACCGTCACCGGCACCGGGATGTCGTGGCGCTTCGCGAATTCGATCAGCGACGTCCGCGAATTCAGCTCCCACTCACGCCACGGCGCGATCACCCGTAGCTGCGGCGCGAGTGCCGCGTACGTCAGCTCGAAGCGCACCTGGTCGTTGCCCTTGCCGGTGGCCCCGTGCGCCACCGCGTCCGCGCCTTCTTTCGCCGCCACCTCGACCTGGGCCCGCGCGATCAGCGGCCGCGCGATCGAGGTGCCGAGCAGGTACGAGCCCTCGTACACCGTGTTGGCGCGCAGCATCGGAAAGATGAAGTCGCGGACGAACTCCTCGCGCAGGTCGACGATGTGGACGGCGACGGCGCCGGTCCGCGTCGCCTTGTCCCGGATGGGGATCAGCTCTTCGCCCTGACCTAGATCCGCGCAGAACGCGACGACTTCGCACCGATAGCGCTCGATGAGCCAGCGCAGGATGACCGACGTGTCGAGGCCGCCCGAGTACGCCAGGACGACGCGCTTGGGATCAGGCGTCATCGAGCGAGCCTCCCAGGAGCTGCAGCATGACGGCCTTCTGCGCGTGCAGGCGATTCTCGGCCTGCTCCAGGACGATGCTGCGCTTGCTGTCGAGCACGGTGTCGGTGATCTCCTCGCCGCGATGGGCCGGCAGGCAGTGCATCACGAGCGCGGACGACTTGGCGAAGCCGACGAGCGTGTCGTTGATCTGGTAGCGGCTGAAGGCCTCGAGCCGCTGCTCGCGCTCGGCCTCCTGCCCCATGCTGGTCCACACGTCGGTGTAGAGCACGTCGGCGCCGGTCGCGGCCGCCCGCGCGTCCTCGGTGATCTCGATGCGGCCGCCGAGCTTCCGCGCGGTCGCCACCACCCCGGCGTCGGGCTCGTAGCCGGGCGGGCACGCGACGACGATCGAGGAGCCGAGGAGCGCGCCCAGGAGCATCACGGAGTGGCAGACGTTGTTGCCGTCGCCGATCCACGCGATCCGCACGCGAGAAAGGTCGACGCCGCGCTCCCAGAGCGTGAAGAAGTCGGCCAGCGCCTGACATGGGTGCTCCAGGTCCGACAGCCCGTTGACCACGGGTACGGTCGCATTCCGCGCCAGCTCGGTGATCGTCGAATGCGCGAAGACGCGCGCCATGATGCCGTCGACCCAGAGCGAGAGATTGCGGGCGACGTCCGGCACCGATTCGCGCTTGCCCAGACCGATGTCGCGGCCGTCCAGATGCACGGCCCGCCCGCCGAGCTGGATGATCCCGACCTCGAACGTGACGCGGGTTCGAAGCGACGGCTTCTCGAAGATCAGCGCGACCGTCTTGCCGGCCAGCGGGGTCGTGAGCCGTCCGGCCTTTCGGCGCTGCTTGACGTCGGCCGCGAGCGTGAAGAGCCCGAGCGCGGCGTCGCGCGTCAGGTCGGCGGCGGAGAGGAAGTGCCGCATCGTCAGGCGCGCCCGACGGCGGCGCCGATGATCCCGAGCGCGCGATCGCAGTCGCGCTCTTCGACGATCAAGGGCGGCGTCAGCCGCAGCACGCGCTCGCCGGCCGACAGGACGAGCAGCCCGGCCTCGCGGCACGCGTCGACCACCGGCCCGACGGGCCGGTCGAGCTCGGCACCGATCAGAAGCCCCTTGCCGCGCACGGCCTTCACCGCGGGGGCCTGGAGGTTGCGAAGCCCGTCCATCAGATAGCGGCCCATGCGCGCGGCGCGCTCCCAGAGCTTGCCGTCGAGGATCGTCGTGAGCGTCGCCAGCGCGACGGACGTGATGAACGGCGTGCCGCCGAACGTCGAGCCGTGGGTGCCGGCCACGAGCACGCTCGCGATCTCCTCGCGCGTCAGCATCGCGCCGATCGGGACACCGTTGGCGAGGGCCTTGGCCAGGGTCATGATGTCGGGCTCGATGCCGTAGTGCTCGTAGCACCAGAGCCGCCCGGTACGGGCCACGCCCGTCTGGATCTCGTCGATGATGAGGAGCGCACCGGACTGATCGCAGAGCTTGCGCAGCCCGCGCAGATAGTCCTCCTCGCCGATGTTGACGCCGCCCTCGCCCTGCACGCACTCGATGATCACGCCGGCGGTGCGGTTGTCGATCGCGCGCTCCATCGCGCGTAGATCGTTGTACGCGATATGCTTGAAGCCCGGCACCAGCGGCTCGAAGCCGTGGTGATACTTCTCCTGGCCGGTGGCCGCGACGGTCGCAAAGGTGCGTCCGTGGAACGAGTTGCGCGTGGAGACGAACTCGTAGCGGTCGGACGAGATCCGCTCGCGGGCGTACTTGCGGGCGAGCTTGAGCGCGGCCTCGTTCGCCTCGGCGCCGGAGTTCGAGAAGAACACGCGGTCGGCGAAGGAATGCTCGATCAGGAGCTTCGCCAGATGGATCTGAGGCGCCGAGTGGTACAGGTTGGAGACGTGCAGCAGGGTCGCCGCCGCCTCCTGGATGGCGCCGGTGACGCGCGGATGGCAGTGGCCCAGCGAGGTCACGGCGATGCCCGCGCCGAAATCGAGATACTCGCGCCCCTCGGAGTCCCACACACGGACGCCGTCGCCGCGCACGAGCACGATCGGCGCCCGGGCGCCGTAGTTCGGGGTGTGATATTTCGCCGACCACTCCAGGAGTGTCTTGGTATCCATCGGGCTCGACCTCACAGAACGATTTCGGTTCCGATACCTTCGCGGGTGAAGAGCTCGTGCACGATCGCGTACGGCTGGCTGCCGTCGATGATGTGGGCCTTGGCGGTCCCGCCCTCCAGGGCTCTCAGCGAGGACTCGACCTTCGGCAGCATGCCCCCATCGATCACGCCATCCTTGACGAATCGCTCGGCTTCCTTCCGGGCCAGGGTGCTCACCAGCCGGCGGTCGCCGTCGAGAATCCCCTGCACGTCGGTCAGGTGGATCAGCTTCTCGGCGCCGAGCGCTGCCGCGACGTCGCCGGCCACCAGGTCGGCGTTGATGTTGTAGGTCTCCCCGGCGCCGCCGACGCCGACCGGCGCGATGACGGGAATGAAGCCGTCCTCGGTGAGCAGGCGGATCGCCTCGGTGTTGACCGCCTCGACCTCGCCGACGAGCCCGATGTCCACCTCTTCGCCGCTGGGCAGGCGGTGCGGGCGCCGGCGGGCCCGGAGCAGGCTGGCGTCCTTGCCCGAGAGGCCGATCGCCCGGCCGCCGTGATGGTTGATGCGGGCGACGATCTCCTTGTTGATCTTGCCGACCAGCACCATCTCGACGATGTCGACCGTCTCCTGGTCGGTCACCCGCATGCCGCCGACGAAGCGCGGCTCCTTGCCGAGCCGCTTCATCATCGCGCCGATCTGCGGGCCTCCGCCGTGGACGATGACCGGATTGAGGCCGACCAGGCGCAGGAGGCTCACCTCCTGGGCGAACGAGTCCTTGAGGTCGGCCCGCTCCATCGCGGCGCCGCCGTACTTGATGACGATGGTCTTGCCGCGGAACTCACGGATATAAGGAAGGGCCTCCAGGAGGATCTCGGCCCGCCGCGGGTCGTGGGCTGCGGTCACAGGATGTACCTCGACAGATCCTGATCCCGGGTGATGTCGCTGAGCCGGCCGCGGACGTAGCTCGCGTCGATGGTCAGCTCCTTACCCGGCAGATCCGGGGCGTCGAACGAGATCTGCTCGAGAAGCTTCTCCATCACCGTGTACAGGCGCCGGGCGCCGATATTCTCCGTGCTCGTGTTCACCTGCATCGCGATCTCCGCGATCGCCTCCACCGCCTCCGGCACGAACCGGAGGGTCACCTGCTCGGTCTTCAGAAGCTCCACGTACTGCGTGATCAAGGCGTTCCGAGGCTCGGTAAGAATGCGGACGAAATCGTCCCTCGTCAAGGGGTCGAGCTCGACGCGAATCGGGAACCGTCCCTGGAGCTCCGGAATCAGGTCGGACGGCTTGGCGATGTGGAAGGCGCCGGCGGCGATGAACAGGATGTGGTCGGTCCGGACCACCCCGTACTTCGTCGTGACCGACGAGCCCTCGACGATCGGCAGGAGGTCGCGCTGGACCCCCTCGCGGCTCACGTCCGGACCATGGCCCCCCTCCCGCCCGGCGACCTTGTCGAGCTCGTCGAGGAACACGATGCCCGAGTTCTCGGCGCGCCGGATCGCCTGCGAGACGGCCTCGTCCATGTCCACGAGCTTCTGGGCTTCTTCCTGAGCCAGGAGCCGGCGCGCCTCGGCGACCCGAACCTTCCGGCGCTTGGTCCGGCTCGGCATGATGTTCGAGAGCATGTCCTTGAGATGGATGCCCATCTCCTCCATGCCCTGGCCGGACAGCACCTCGATCATCGGCAGTGACTGCTGCTGCATCTCGAGCTCGACCAGCCGGTCGTCCAGCTTGCCGGCCCGGAGCTGCTGACGAAGCTTGTCCTTGGTGGTCTCGCGCGAGGCGTCCGGCGTGACTTCCTCGAGCGAGCTCGACGAGTACTGCTCGGTGCGCCGAGGGAGCAGCACGTCGAGCAGCCGGTCTTCTGCGAGCTGCTCGGCCCGCTCCTGCACGCGTGCGGTCATCTCGGCCTTGACCATGTTCACCGAGAGCTCGGTGAGGTCGCGGATCATCGACTCGACGTCGCGGCCGACGTAGCCGACCTCGGTGTATTTCGACGCTTCGACCTTCAGGAACGGCGCCTGCGACAGCTTGGCCAGCCGGCGGGCGACCTCGGTCTTCCCGACGCCGGTCGGGCCGATCATGATGATGTTCTTCGGCGCGACCTCGTCGCGCAGCTCGGGCGGCAGGTTCTGCCGCCGCCACCGGTTGCGCAGCGCGATGGCGACCGCGCGCTTGGCTTTCTCCTGACCGACGATGTAGCGGTCGAGCTCGGCGACGATCTGTGCAGGCGTCAGCGTGAGGTTTGTCATTGTAGCGGGTGCCTCGAGGCCGGCTTGGACCGAGGGTGGCCTGAGAGAGACGCGACCCGGCTCTGTTGTAGCGGGTGCCTCGAGGCCGGCTTGGACCGAGGGTGGCCTGAGACAGGTGCGACCCGGCTCCGCACGCCCGATCTTCCCGAAGATGTTCCGTGGTCCGGCTTCACGGGACTTCTTTTCACAGGACTTCGACGGTCAGGTGGTCGTTGGTGAAGACGCAGATCGTGGCGGCGACACGCATGGCTTCGGTCGCGATCGCTTTGGCGTCGAGGTCGGAGTTGGCGATCAGGGCGCGAGCGGCGGCCAGCGCGTAGGGGCCGCCGGAGCCGATGCCGATCAGGCCGTCGTCGGGCTCGATCACGTCGCCGGTGCCGGACACGATGAACGAGTGCTCGCGGTCCGCCACCGCCAGGAGTGCCTCGAGCCGCCGCAGCACGCGGTCGGAGCGCCAGTCCTTGGCCAGCTCCACCGCCGCGCGCGACAGGTTGCCCCGATGCTCCTCGAGCTTGGCCTCGAACCGCGCAAAGAGCGTGAACGCGTCGGCAGCCGCGCCGGCAAAACCGGCCACGACGCGGTCGCCGTAGAGCTTGCGCACCTTGCGGGCGCCAGCCTTGACGATCGTGTTGCCGATCGAGACCTGGCCGTCTCCGGCGACGGCCACCTGACCGCGGTGGCGAACCGCGACGACGGTCGTCGAGTGGATGCGTTCGAGTGGAGTCATGGGACGCGCTCTACCCGAGAGTGCCAGAAAAACGCGCGGTGTGCCCGCGCACGTCGGACCGGCCCACGGTCATTTCGCGCGGGCGCGCGGGTGAGCGGCGTCGTACACGCGCATGAGCTGTTCGGCGCCCACGTGCGTGTAGCGCTGAGTCGTCGAGAGCCGGCTGTGCCCCAGGAGCTCCTGGATCACGCGAAGGTCGGCCCCGGCGTCGAGCAGATGGGTCGCGAACGTGTGCCGCAGGGTGTGCGGGCTCACGCGTCGAGTAATTCCGCTTGCCGCCGCGCTCCGCCGCACGATCGTGTGCAGCGTCCGTACCGTGAGGCGCCCGCCGCGTCGGTTGGCGAAGAGCGCCCCCGCGTCGGTGCCTCGGACGGCCAGATAGGTGCCGAGCGCGCTCGCGGCGCGGCTGCCGTACGGCACGATGCGCTCCTTCCGGCCCTTGCCGAGGACGCGCACGGTCTGCTGCGAACGATCGAGATCGTCGAGGTCCAGTGAGGACAGCTCGGACACGCGTAGCCCGGTCGCGTAGAGGAGCTCGAGCACTGCCGTGTCGCGGGCGCGCGCGGCGCGATCCCCCGCCTTGGCGTCCATCAGCGCGACCGCCTCGTCGATCGGCAGGAACGAGACCAGCTTCTTTGGCGGGCGCGGGCCCCTCACGTCGCGGGCGACGTTTCGCTCGAGGGCGCCGCGCCGGACCAGGAACCGGAACCAGCTTCGCACCGCCGCCAGCTTCCGCGCGATCGTGGTCGCGTCGAGCCCGCGGCCGTGCAGATGGGCGAGATAGCCGCGGATGGTGCGCGTGTCGACGCGGTCCAGCCAGGTCGATGGATCGCCCGCCCCGGCGTACTTGGCGAACTCCAGGAGGTCGGTCCGATAGCTGCGCAGCGTGTGGGGCGAGGCGTCCTTCTCGGTGGAGAGGTGGCGGAAGAACGCGGTCAGCGAATCCTTCATGCCACCGGCAGCTCGACCTCCCGCTCGAAATCGCAGCCCTCGCGGGCGCAGCTGCGGACGGTTCGATTCTTGAGCACGCGCTCGGTGACGAACGCGGCCCCGCACTTCGGGCACGGCTCGTTGACCGGCCGGCGCCAGACCACGAACTTGCAGTTCGGATACGCGGAGCAGCCGTAGAAGTTCCGCCCCTTGCGCGAGCGCCGTTCGACGAGCTGTCCGGTGCAGCCCGGCTCCGGGCATGCGATGCCGAGGGTGACGGGCTTGGTCGTCTTGCACTCCGGATAGCCGGAGCACGCGATGAACTTGCCGAAGCGCCCGTGCTTGATGACCATCGGCTTGCTGCACGTCGGGCAATTCTCGTTCGCCGGCTCGTCCTCGGCGCGGCCGCTGCCGTCGAGGTTGCGCGTGTAGCGGCAGTCGGGATACGACGAGCACGCCAGGAATTTTCCGAATCGCCCGCGCTTCTCCAGGAGCTCGCTGCCGCACTCCGGGCACGTCTCGCCGGTGGGCGCGCCGACCTTCTCGCTCTGCATCTCTTTCTTGGCCCGGGCGAGGTCGCGCTTGAAGGGCTCGTAGAACTCGCGGACCGTGTCGACCCACTTGCGCTGGCCTTCCTCGATCTTGTCGAGGTTGTCCTCCATCTGCGCCGTGAACTCGACGTTCATGATGTCCTGGAAGTACGGGATCAGCTTGTCGGTCACGGCCATACCGAGCTCGGTCGGCGAGAGCGTGCGCCGCTCGCGGTGCACGTAGCCGCGATCGTTGATGATCGTGCCCAGGATCGACGCGTAGGTCGACGGCCGGCCGATGCCGAGCTCTTCCAGCGCCTTGATCAGCGACGCCTCGGTGAAGCGCGGCGGCGGCTGCGTGAAGTGCTGCTTGGGGTCGAGCTCGAGCAACGTCAGCACTTCGCCTTCCTCGAGCAGCGGGACCGCCCCCTCCTGCTCCTGCTCGGGCTGCGGCTCGTCTTCCTCGCGGCTTTCCTCGTACACCGCGGTGAAGCCCTTGAACTTCATCGTGGCGCCCTGCGCGCGGAAGAGGCACTGGCCGGCCTCGATGTCGGCGGCCACGGTGTCGTAGACGGCCGGCATCATCTGACTGCCCAGGAAGCGCTCCCAGATCAGTCGATAAAGCGCCATCTGGTCCTTCGTGAGGAACTGCGCCACAGCCCTGGGCTCGTTCCTGAGCTCGGAGGGGCGGATCGCCTCGTGCGCCTCCTGGGCGCTGCCGCGAGATTTGTAGGCCGGCGGCGCTTCGGGCACGTACTCCTCGCCTATCCTGGCGATCACCCACCCGCGCGCGGCAGCCTGCGCCTCACGCGCGACCCGGACCGAGTCCGTCCTCATATAAGTGATGAGGCCCTCGGCGCCCTCGGACCCGAGATCGATGCCCTCGTAGAGCTGCTGCGCGATCGTCATGGTCTTGCGCGCCGTGAAGCCGAGCTTCTTGCCCGCCTCCTGCTGCAAGGTCGAGGTGATGAACGGCGGCGCCGGATTGCGGCGGCGCTCGCCGCGCGTGACCGACTTGACGACGAAACGCGCGCCATCGAGCGAGGCCATCAGCGCCCGGGTCGTCTCTTCGTTGCCGAGCGACGCCTTCTCGCCCGCGACCTCCTTCAGGGTGGCCACGAACTCGGGCGGCCGCTGCGCATTGAGCTTGGCGTGGAGCGACCAGTACTCGACCGGTACGAACGCCTGGATCTCGCGCTCGCGGTCGACGATCAGCCGGACCGCCACGGACTGCACGCGCCCGGCCGAGAGCCCGCGCTGGACTTTCTCCCAGAGCAGCGGCGAGAGGCTGTAGCCCACGAGCCGATCGAGCACGCGCCGCGCCTGCTGGGCGTCGACCTTTTTCAGATCGATCTTGCCCGGCTGAGTGAAGGCGGCCTTGACGGCGCGCTCGGTGATCTCGTTGAACGTGATGCGGAAGACGTTCTTCTTGGCGACGTCGAGCTCTTCGGCGAGATGCCACCCGATCGCCTCGCCCTCGCGGTCGGGGTCGGTCGCGACGTACAGCGCGTCGACCTTCTCGGCGGCCTTCTTCAGGTCGTCGAGGACCTTCTTCTTGGCCGGCGAGACGACGTACTTCGGCTTGAAGTTCTTCTTGGGGTCGACGCCGAGCTGAGACTTCGGCAAGTCCCGCACGTGGCCCATCGAAGCCTTGACGATGTACTTCGAGGACAGATACTTCTGGATCGTCTTGACCTTCGTGGGTGACTCCACGACGACCAACGACCGTTTCACCGCCACCTACGTTCTCCTCGCGCGCGTCTCGAGCGAGACCCACCGCTGTCCCGCAAGCTGCCGGGCCCATCCGCCCAGCTCGAGGGTCACGAGCAGCGCCGCCGCTCGCTCGGGCGCGAACCCGGCGCGCGAGATCAGCTGCTCGATGTGCTGCGGCTCGTCAGGAGCCAAAAACTTCAGCATGCGACCCTCGTCACTCCCTTTGTCGGGCGCGTGCGACTCGCCCGACGGCGCCGACAGCCCGCGTACGGCGCGGCGCCACTGCTCCGGCAATTCTGACACGATGTCCTGCCAGCATGTAACGAGTTTAGCACCGTCCTGTATGAGGCGATTGGTACCGGCGCTCGTCGGCGACGTGATTCGGCCAGGAACGGCGAAGGTTTCGCGCCCGAGATCGCCGGCGAATCCCGCGGTGATCAAGGCGCCGCTGCGCTCGGCGGCCTCCACCACGACGACGCCGAGCGCCAGGCCGGCGAGCGTGCGGTTGCGCGCCGGAAAGTGGCCCGCCCGCGCCGGCATGCCCGGCGGGAACTGCGACACGATTGCGCCGCGCGCTTCGATCGCGCGCGCGAGCGGCGCGTTCTCCGGCGGATAGACGAGGTCGATGCCGCAGCCGAGCACGGCGATCGTGCGCCCACCCGCCGCCAGGGCGCTTCGGTGCGCCGCGGTGTCGATGCCGCGCGCGAGCCCGCTGACGATCGTGACCCCGCGCGCAGCGAGGTCCGACGCGAGGCGCTCGGCCGCGGCGATGCCGTACGGCGTCGCGTGGCGCGAGCCCACGATCGCGACCGCGAGCGCGTCCTCCTCCGTGAGCTCGCCGCGCACGAACAGCGCGGGCGCCGACGGCATCGCGCTCAGCAGCGCTGGATAACCGATGTCTCCGAGTCGCAGCTCAATCATCGTGTCTGGTCGTGCGCGCCGCGGGCCGCCTCGGGGCTGGGACCCCGCGGGCCGGGGCGCGCTGAGGAACGTTGAGATGCTCAGGATCCCGTCGCGGATTCGCGGTCTGCGGATTCGCAGTATAGCGAAGCGGCCGGAACCGCCAGAGAGCCAGAACGGATACGGCGGCGAGCTTACCGGCTGGCTGACGAGTGGGTCGCGAGCAGCGAGCGCGCCATCGTGGCCGGCTCGGACTTCGGATAGTCGTTGACGACGCGCTGCCAGGCCTTCTGGGCGCGCGGCACGTCGTTCAGGCGAAGGTGGCAGAGACCGATCTTCAAGAGGGCGTCCGGCGTCTTCGCGGGCCCGTGCTCGAACACCTTTTCGAACTCGACGAGCGCCTGCCGGTAGTCGCGCTGCGCCCAGTATGCTTCACCGATCCAGTACTGCGCGTTCCCGGCGAGCGGGTGCTTGGGATACTTCGCGATGAAGTCGACGAAATCGAGCACGGCCTGTCCATGCTCGCGCGCACGGTAGGTCGCCAGCGCGGCTGCGTACTCCTGCTCCGGATTGCCGCTCGTCTTCGGTGCCGGTCTGGCTTGGGCCGGGCTCGGTAGCGTCATCGGCGGCGCGGTCGCCTGCGGCGTCGGAGCCCGGGCGATGTTGGGCGCAGGCGTCGGCGCCGATGCCGCGGGCGGTGTCGGCGCCGGGGGCGGCGCAACTCGGGGGCGCTCGGCCGCCGACATCGGTGGCGCCGCCGGACCGGGCGACATCACCGCCGGCGGCGGTGGCGCGGCAGCCGACGGCGGCGCTCCTGCGGCCGGCGCCGGGGGCTGCGGCGCCTGCGCCGGCGACATCGCGGCCGGATCCGGCGGGGTCGGCGCGAGAGATTGCGGCAGCGGCGCCGGGGCGGCCGCAATCGCGTGACTCGACGGGGTCGTTGGCGCGGGCTGGTTTGCGAGCGCTTCGATCTTCGCCTGGGTCGCGACCAGCGCGGCCTCGGCCGCGTCGGCACGCCGGCTCAGCTGCGCGACGTTGTCGCCGAGCGACTTGATGTCGAGACCCTGCAGCTGCGAGTTGACCGTGGCGATGTCGCGAGAGGTGACTTGCTGGGCCAAGCGCATCTCGGCCAGCTCCGAGCGGAGCCGACCAACGTCGGATTCGAGGCGGTCAACCGCACGCCGACTCGCGCAGCCGCCAGCGAGGATCGCCAGCGCGGCCAACACGCAGAGGCCCCGGCTCATCCGTGCCGACCGTAGCACGCGGCCGAAAAAGAAGTCAACGACTCAGCGCGATCTCGCCTCGAGCGCGCGCAGCACGATGACCTCGACCGCCTCGCCGGCGGCGATCGTGGTGTCGGGCGCGACGACGGCGAGCCCGTCGGCGAGGACCATCGAGCGAAGGATCGCCGAGCCCTGGTCGCCGGTGAGCCGTGCGCCGTAGCCCTGAGCGTCGGGCGTCAGGGTGACGCGCAGATACCCGCGCCGCGATCCCGGGTTTGCGATCGGCTCGAGGGCGCGCGCGCGAAGCCGCGGCCGGTCGATGACCGTCGCGCCCGCCATGTGGCGCAACGCGGGGCGCACGAAGAGCTCGAACGTCACCATCGCCGAGACCGGATTGCCCGGCAGGCCGAAAACCGGCCGGCCGCTCGGCGTGGTGCCGAACGTGATGGGCTTCCCAGGGCGCATCGACACCTGCCAGAGATGCAGCTCGGCGCCGCTGCGCTGGAGCGCCTCGCGGACGAGATCGAGCTCCCCGACCGAGACGCCGGCCGACGTCACCAGCATATCGGCGGACGTGAGGCCCCAGCGCACGCGCTCGTTGATCGCCTCGAGCTGGTCGCGCGCGACGCCCAGATTGACGGGCTCACCCCCCGCGTCGATCACCTGCGCCATCAGCGAGTACGTATTGGTGTTCGGGATCTGGGCCGGTCCCGGCTGCGTCCCGAGGTCGGCCAGCTCATTGCCGGTCGAGAGAATCGCGACGCGCGGGCGACGGTAGACCTGGACCTGCGAGTACCCGAGCGTCGCCAGGAGCCCGACCTCGGCGGGGCCGATCACGCCGCCGGGCTGGACGACGACGTCGCCGACTCGGACGTCCTCGCCCGCCGGGCGCACGTAGGCGCCGCGGTCGATGCGGCCGCGGATCGTCACGCGCCGGCCGTCGGCCGCAACGTCCTCCTGCGGGACGACGGCATCGGCGCCCTCCGGCAGCGGCGCGCCGGTGAAGATGCGCATCGACTCGCCGGCTCGGAGCGCCCGCGGCGGCACCGAGCCTGCGCTGATCGTGCCGACGACGGCCAGCTCGACGGGCTCGCCGTTCGTGTCCTGAGCGCGGAGCGCGTAGCCGTCCATCGATGAGTTGGGCCACGGAGGAATGGTCGCCCGCGACACGACCGGCTCGGCCAGCACTCGGCCGAGCGCTGTCATGATCTCTACCCGCTCTACTGACAGCGGAGCTATGCGCGACATGATCCCGTCGCGAGCTTGTTCTACGGTCAGCACACTCGTACTTTACTACGCCTTCCTCACGCGTTGGGCCGCGCCACGGGCGTTGCGCGACGCGGGGCGCCGGGCGGGGGTGGGCATGCGTGGGGTGCTCCCCGCGACCTGCGCGCGTACCTCGCGCGTGGTGCCACCATGTGGTTGTCGTTCAAGTCACCGTGCCTACACAGGTCGCGGGGAGCACCCCACGCAGGCCCACCCCCGCCCGGTACTGCGCATGGCGAACCGTGTTCGCCGCGCTTGTCGGTCACTCGCCGCCTGTGGGCTCGGACGGGCGACTCGTTATCTCGTTCGGGTGTGGGACCTGTCGCGTGTGCGTCGTCGGCAGCGTGATGGCGCGTATCGCTCACTTTTCAATCGCATCGCGTTGGGCTTCTGCCTTAGTCGTGCGCGTGTGCGGTTGCGCGCGTTGTCCGGCGTGCTCCTGCTTGTGTTGTCGCGCACGCAGTGGGGCGTCCGTGCGTTGGGCGTGTCGGCGGTCGTGTAGCGCTGAGTAGCTCGTCCGGCGTGTTCGGCGCGCGGCGTGCTGGGCCGCGCGGGGGATTAGTGGCCGGTGTGGGGGAGGTTGAGGACGGGCTTGAACTGGGCGAAGAACCAGCGGCGGCTCAGGATGAAGAGGGCGAGGAAGCCGGCGGTGATCGCGAGGTCGCTGAGCGTCAGCGGCAAGCGGGCGCTCGAGGAGACCGAGGGGAAGACGACGAATACGCGCTCGAGGAACACGCCGACCAGACCGAAGACGGCGACGACGACGAGGGGTGCGTGCCGCTGCGGCGGACGGCCCGTGAGGCGCTTGAGCAGGTACGCGAACGGGATCAGCCAGCCGACCACGAGCACGACCCAGGCCAGCGTTGTCCACGGCTGCACGAAGACGCGCTGGATGAAGAAGCGGGTCTCGACGGGGACGTTGCCGTACCAGATCACGATGTACTGCGACCAGAAGAAATACATCCAGACGATCGAGAGCGCGAACTGTAGCTTGGCGACGTCCTGCACCGCCGCCGGTGGAATCGAGGCGCGCCCGCGGGCGTTGGTCCGGACCGTGAGGATCGACAGCAGGCAGAACGCCGTGTACATCGCGCTCACCGCGAAGTAGCCGCCGAAGAGGCCGCTGTACCACTTGGGGTCCAGCGACATGATCAGGTCGAAGCCCCAGAGCGAGACCACCACGAGCCACAGCATCAGCAGGATCACCGCAACGCGGTTGCGATGCGCACGCTCGCGCTCGTCCTCTGGCGGGATCGCGTCGCGCAGGAGCGCCCGCACGAACGCGAAGCACACCGCGAAGAGGATCGCGGCGAGCACGTAGGTGCGCAGCCAGAAGAACGGCACGTTGAGCCAGGCCGCCTTGGCCGGGATCGGCTTGGTGACCCAGGGATAGAGCACCGTCTGCCCGGCGTAGAGCACCAGCAGCAGCACGAACGAGATCGGGAGGAAGCCCGCGGTCGTCAGCGCGATGCGCCGCACGCTCGGCGACCAGCGCGCCTCGGTCACCTGCATCATGCCCGCGATCGCCGGGCCGGTCACGGCCAGGCCCGACCAGAAGACGAGGTTCACCAGATAGATCGACCAGACCTGGGCGGCGTCGCCGGAGTTGACCCCGACCAGGAAGACGACCGCGCCGAGCGCGGCGACCAGACCCCAGAAGACGGTCATTTCTGCGCGATCGAGCGCAGGAAGTTCACGATGTGCCACGCCTCCTGCGTCGATATGGCCTCTCCGTAGGCGGGCATGACCGCGCCGCCGACGACGATGTAGCTGTGCCAGTACCCGTCAGTCCGCTGCTTCTGCAGCTCGGCGTTGGTCAAGTCCGGAGTCGGAATGAATTTCGTGGCGACCGGTCCGCTCGTGCCCCCCTTCCCTTCGGGGCCGTGGCACGGCACGCAGAAGGTCGTGTACCGCTCCTTGCCGAGCGCGATCGACGCCTCGGACGTCTTGATCGGATTGGGCTGCTTGGCCGCGACGTCGCGCTGCTCCTTGGGGATGATCGTTTCCGCGCCGCGCGGCACCACGCCGGGCGGCATCGAGAAGACGCCGGTCGGTGTCGTGGTCGTCCGCTCGCCCGGCATGATCCGGGCCGTGTGCGTCATGTTGTCGTTCCAGCGGATCACGATCGCCGTGCCCCACGCCCCGGCCGCGACGCCCACCACCAGTAACGTCAGGATGAAGAGATATTTCATGACGGTCCGGTCACCGTGATTTCACTTCTTCAGCTCCCGAGGTCCGGAGCAGCTCGTGGACGGTCGCGGCGCGCTCGGGCGCGCAGTGCACCGCCACACCGAAGCGGTCGTTGCTGAAGCGCGGGTCGTAGGCGCGGCTCTGGGAGAGCCGCGGCAGCCGGCCGAGGACGACCATGCCGATCACCGTCGCGAGCCCGCCGAAGAGCACCATCATCTCGAACGCGATGATGAAGAACGGCGGCAGCGAGGCGCCGACGATCGAACCGCCCGCCGGCTGCAAATACTTGCCGCCGGTCACCAGTCCCCACACCAGCGAGCTCCAGATCGTCAGCAGGAACGCCGACGCGATTCCGGTGAGCCCGCCGATCAAGGTGAACAGGCGCACGCGGCTGACCGGACGGTCGCGCTCGAGCACTTCCTCGATCTCGTGGACCGGGAGCGGCGTGTAGACGGTCAGGTCGTGATAGCCGCGCGCGCGCAATTCCTCGAGGGCGCGCACGGTTGTGTCCACGTGGGCGAAGACGCCGAGGACCGTCTCAGTGGCCATGAGCCCTGTCTCGCACCGGCGGCGGGATCGTCTCCTTCACCTCGACGATCGAGAGCGACGGCATCAGCTTGATGAAGCCGAGGAACAGCAGGAAGAAGAACGCGAAGCTCCCGATCACGATCATGCTGTCGGTCGGGCTCGGATAGTAGATGCCCCAGGTGTACGGATAGAAGTCGTGGCCGAGCGACGGCACGATGATGTTGAACCGCTCGAACCACATCCCGATCAGCACCAGGATCGAGACCACGTAGAGCACGACCGGGCTCGTGCGGGCGCGCTTCCAGAAGAGCACCAGCGGCGCCACGCAATTGCAGAAGTACATGGTCCACAGGGCCCACGCGTAGGTCGCGGTCACCTTCCAGAAGAGCGACGCCTTCTCGATGTGCTCGCCGCTGTAGAGCGAGGTGAACACCTCGCAGATGTAGAAGTAGGTCAGCACGAGGCCGGTGACCAGGATGAGCTTGCCCATCATGTCCAGGTGCTTCTCGGTGACGTACGCATGCAGGTGGAAGAAGTGCCGCATGGGCAGGATCAGGATCAGCACCATCGCGAACCCGGAGAAGATCGCGCCGTCGACGAAGAACGGCGCGAAGAGCGTCGAATGCCAGCCCGGGACCAGCGCCATCGCGAAGTCCCACGACACGACGCTGTGGACCGAGAGGACCAGCGGGGTCGCGAGCGAGGCCAGGAGCCCGTACGCGCGCCGGTAATGGCGCCACTGCGTGTCGGATCCCTCCCAGCCGAGCGCCAGCATCGAGAAGATCCGCCGCCGCCAGCCCGTGGAGGCGTCGCGCAGCGCCGCGATGTCCGGGACGAGCCCGACGATGAAGAAGACGGTGCTGATCGACAGGTACGTCGAGATCGCGAAGACGTCCCAGACCAGCGGCGAGCGGAAGTTCGGCCAGAGATAGCGCTGGTTCGCGTACGGCAAGAGGAAATACGCGAACCACATGCGCCCGGCGTGGATCAGCGGGAACAGGCCCGCCGTCATGACCGCGAAGATCGTCATCGCCTCGGCGCCGCGGTAGATCGAGGTCCGCCAGCGGGCGCGGAACAGATAGAGGATGGCCGAGATCAACGTGCCGGCGTGCCCGATACCGATCCAGAACACGAATGTGGTGATGTACATCGCCCACATCTGGGGCACGCGCTTGCCGGCCATCCCCATGCCCCACCAGACCTGTCCGGCCCAGGCGAAGAAGAAGCCGGCGAGCAGCAGCGCGACGAAGCACATCCAGGCGAAGTAGAGGTTGCCCGGCGGCTCCAGGGTGCGCAGGACGTCGCGGTTGACGTCGGCGAAGCTCGGCGTCGAAGTCCTGCCGTCGCTCATTACGCGTGTCCGCCGCCGCGCACGACCTTGCGCAGATACGTGATCGACGGGCGCGTGCCGATCTCCTCGAGGACGTGATAGGCGCGCGGCGAGTGCGTCAGCTTCGTCGCCCCGCTCCCCTCATCCTTGAGGTTGCCGAACGTGATGGCCTGGGTCGGACACGTCTGCTGGCACGCGGTCTGGATGTCCCCGTCGCGGACCGCGCGCTTCTCGTCGCGCGCCCGGTCCTTGCCCGCGATGATGCGCTGCACACACATCGTGCACTTCTCCATCACGCCCAGCTGCCGCACGGTCACGTCCGGGTTGAGCTGTACCTCGAGCGGCGCCGGGAACTCGTACTGGAACCAGTTGAAGCGCCGCACGTGGTAGGGGCAGTTGTTGCCGCAGTACCGCGTGCCGACGCAGCGGTTGTAGACCTGGCCGTTGAGCCCTTCCTCGGTGCGGTAGGCCGCGTACACGGGACACACCGGCTCGCACGGCGCGACCTCGCAGTGCTGGCAGAGCATCGGCAGGAAGATGTTCGCGGGATGCTCGGGCTTGCCCTCGGCCCAGCGCTCCAGACGCATCCAGTGGAGCTGACGACCGTAGGCCGCCGACGCCTTGCCGACGACGGGCACGTTGTTCTCGGCCTGGCAGGAGACCACGCACGCCTGGCAGCCGACGCACGCGTCGACGTCGATCGTCATGCCCCAGCGCGGGCCGGGATATTTCTGATCGGGGTACAGGGTGGGATGCCCTTCCTCGACCGGGCGCCCGCGGAGCGCCTGCTCTCGCGCCGCGCCGAGGTCCACGTGCTGCGCGATCTCACGATGGTCCTGGTCGTGCGTCGCCTGGAGCACGGCGAGCGGGCGTCGAGTGCCGAGCTTGGTGAGCGTGACCTTCACGCTCATGAACGCGAGCCCGCCTGATGTCGCGTCGGCGACCGCCGGCAAGAGGTCCATCGGATTCACCGACTTCGTGTCCGCGGCGACGTACCGGGGACGCTGATAGGGCGTGTAGCGATGTCCCATCGGGATCGCGACCGCGGACGGATGAAGCGTCGGCGAGATGTACGCGGGCAGCTCGAGCGTGCCCTGCGGCGACTTCACCGCGAGCATGTCGCCCTGGACGACGCCGAGCTTCTTGGCGGTGTCTGTCGAGATCTCGACCCACGCGTCCCAGACGGCCTGGGTCATCGAGTCCGGCGCTTCCTGCAGCCAGGAGCTGATCGCGCTGCGCCCGTCGTAGAACCTGAGCGACGGGTACGCGAGCAAGGTCAGTCCACCGGCGTCGCCGGCGAGCTTGGGCGGGGTCGAATCGGCCGCGGCGACCTTCGCGGTCACCGCTGCGGCCGCGACGTCGCCGAAGACGCCGCCGCGCCGGAGCGCGCCTTCAAGGTCTCCCTTAACGAGCGGGGTCCAAGCCCCCTTCAAATATTGCTCGAACGTAGGCCACGGAATCGGCCCTTTCCCCTCCTCGACGCTCAGGGCCGCCCGGCCGATCCGGAGCAGGGTGTCCCCCATCGGCCGTGAATCGCGCACCGGCGACATCGTCGGCTGCAAGAACCCGACGACGCCTTCGCGCGGCGAGTAGTCGCCCCATGACTCGAGCCAATGCGTGTCCGGCAGTACCACGTGGGCCAGCTCGCTGGTCTGGTCCGGCACGTTGGCGAAGCTGACGACGAGCGGAACTTTGCGGATCGCGTCGGCGAGCTTGAGCCCCGACGGCAGGGTGAACGCCGGGTTCACGCCGGGACCCAGGATGAGGGCCTCGATCTCGCCGCCGGCCATCGCGCCGGCGAGGTTGGCGACCTCCGCATACGGCGTGACCTTGCCGTAGGCCGAGTCGGCGCCGAATCGGACCGTCTTGCCGACGTTGCCGGCGGCCGCGTTCAAGAGATTGATCGCGATCTGGGTCTGGGTCGCGTTGGTACCGCTGACCGAGACGCCGCCGCCGACGGCGAGCCCGGGCTTCGCGTGGCCGAAGGCCTTCGCGACGCGCTTGATCGTCTCGACGCTCACGCCCGTCTCATCCGCGGCGCGCTTGAGGTCGACCGAGGCGGCCGCTTCGCCGAAGCGACGGTCCGCCATCCCCTCGTCCACCATCGCGCGCAGGATCGCCAGCGCGAGCAGGCCTTCGGTTCCGGGCGTGTTGCGGACCCACTCGTCCGCGTTCGCAGCCGTCAGCGACTGACGCGGCTCGACGTGGATGAAGGTGCCGGCCCGGCCGTCGCGGAAGGAGTGCATCCGCTTGAACGTCCGCGCGTAGCTCACGTTCGAGAGCCACGTCTCGATGAAGTCCGCGCCGAACGAGAGCACCACCTCGGCGTCCTCGAACGCGTAATACGGGATCGCGTCGCGGTTGAACGTCGCGCGGTTCGCGGCGCGGATCGACTCGTACGCGAAGGGCTCGAGCGTCACGCGAGGCCGCGCGCCGAACGCCTGAACCCAGCGGTCCAGCAGGCCGCCGAGATTCCCGTTCTCGAGCTGGGTGACGACGGCGATCGCGCGGCCCTTGCCGCCGTTCTTGAGCGCCGCGAGCTTGTCGGCGACCGTCTTGGACGCGGCGTCCCACGTGGCGGCCTTGAAGCCCGAACCGCCCTCGCGCACCTGCGGTCCGGTGATCCGATCGGGATGATAGAGGCCCTGGAGCGCAGCCTGGCCGCGCAGGCAGAGCGCGCCGGCGCTGACGGGATGGTCGGGGTTGCCCTCGAGCTTCACCACCCGCCCTTCGCGATTGCGCGCGATCACGCCGCAGCCCGCTGGACATTCGCGGCACACGGTCGAGAACCACGACGCCACGCCCGGCACCAGGTGCTCGTTCGGAACCACCAGCGGCAGAATCGACTCGCTCGCCTGCTGGCAGCCGCCGGTCGCGGCGGCCGCGCCCGACACCGTGACGATCTTGAAGAAGTCGCGTCGGTTCATCTCACCGTTCTCGCTGGCTTCATGGTCCTCAATGGTGACAGGTCACGCAGTCGAGCGGCGCGTGCTTTCCTGGCGTCGCATTCTGCTCACGATGGCAGTCGACGCACCACCCCATCGTGAGGGGCGGCGGCGCCGGCCGGAGGCCGGCCAGGTTCAGCAGGTCGACCACCAGCTTGGGCCCGGTGTCGGCCGCGTACGTCGTCATCGTCTCGACCGCGCCGTGGCACCCCTGGCACTTGAGACCCGCGCGGATGTGCGCCTTGTGCGGGAAGTAGGTGAACTCCGGGAGCTTGCTCACCCGCACCCAGGGGATCGGCTCCTTCTTCGCGAAGTACTCCGCCAGCTTCTTGATCTCGGGCTTGTCCGCGGCCGCGATCTTGTGGCAGCCCATGCAGCGCTCGACGGACGGCAGCCCCGCGTATTCCGACCGGCGCGCGTCACTGTGGCAGTACTGGCAGTCGATCTTGTACGTGCCGACGTGGACGTTGTGCGGGAAGTTGATGGGCTGCGCCGAGGGCTTTGCGGCGGCCGCCGGCTGGCGGCTCCACGACGAGATCGCCAGGAAAACCAAAACGGCTAGGAGCGCCGCGCCGAGTGCGCCTACTCCCGCCTTCGCTGTCATCGACAGTCGATCGCCCTCCGAATGAGGTTTGATTGCTCGTGAACGCTATCACGTGCTCCCGGGGGCCGTCAATCTATTCACACGTTTCGGGCGGAGCGAGCGTGCGCCGAGTGCTCCGCCGCGGGCTCAGCCCGCGGCCAGCGCCTCGGCGGCCGCGCGCGCCGCTTGCGCGATGTCGGCGTCGGTGTGCGCGAGCGAGACGAACGCGGCCTCGAACTGCGAGGGCGCCAGGAACACGCCGCGCTCGAGCATGCCGTGGAAGTAGCGCGCGTACCGTTTGGTGTCGGCGTGCTTCGCGGAGGCGTAGTCAGTCACGGGGCCGTCGCAGAAGAAGCCCGTCAGCATCGAGCCGACGCGATTCACCGTGAGCGGCACGCCGGCCTTCGCCGCGCCATCCGCGAGTCCCTTCTCGAGCTGGCTGCCGAGCGCCTCGAGGCGACGATAGGTCTCACCGTCGCGAAGACGAGCGAGCGTCGCGAGCCCCGCCGCGACGGCCAGCGGATTGCCCGAGAGCGTCCCCGCCTGGTACACGGCGCCGAGCGGCGCCACATGGCTCATCAGCCGGCGCGACCCGCCATACGCGCCGACGGGTAGGCCGCCGCCGATGATCTTGCCGAGACACGTCAGGTCGGGCCGCACGCCGTAGAGCTCCTGCGCGCCGCCGTAGGCGATCCGAAATCCCGTGATCACCTCGTCGAAGATCAGCACCGAGTCGTAGGCCTGCGTGATCTCGCGCAGACCCTCGAGGAATCCCGGCTGCGGCGGCACGACGCCCATGTTGCCCGCGACGGGCTCGACGATAACCGCCGCGATGTCGCGGCCGCGCTCGCGGAAGATCGCGCGCACGGCGTCGAGGTCGTTGAACGGCGCCGTCACGGTCAGCTGCGCCAGCGCCGCGGGTACGCCCGCGCTGTCGGGGATCGAGAACGTCGCGCCGCCGGAGCCCGCCTTCACCAGGAGACTGTCGGCGTGACCGTGGTAGCAGCCGTCGAACTTCAGCAAGATCGCCCGCCCGGTGGCGCCGCGCGCGAGCCGGATGGCGCTCATCGCGGCCTCGGTGCCGGAGCTGACCAGCCGCACGAGCTCGATCGAGGGATAGGCCGCCGTGATCGCCTCGGCCATTTCCACTTCGAGCCCGGTGGGCGCCCCGTAGCTCGTGCCCCGCCCTGCCGCCTCCGCGACGGCAGCGACCACGCTCGGCTCGGCGTGACCCAGGATCAGCGGACCCCACGAGCCGAGGAAGTCCAGATACGACCGGCCGTCGACATCCCGGATCCGGGCGCCTTCACCACGCGCGATGAAGAACGGCTCGCCGCCGACGCCGCGGAACGCTCGAACCGGGCTGTTCACGCCGCCGGGAATCAGACGAGAGGCTCGCTGAAAGAGCTGTCGTGAGTCGGTCGTCGCCGACTCGCCCGCGCTCGAGCGCGCACCCGCGGCGGGCGTGCCATCGCCAAGATCGATCTTCACGAAGTCCCGCTCTCGAGAGTCCCAGCGAAATCCGGCCACCGCCTCGATCTCCTTCTTCACGACCGACGCGACGACATAGGTGGTTCCCGGGAACACGGGCTCGCCGAGCGCGAGCGCGTTCTTCTTGTCGGTCTCCGAGAAGTACGCGCCGGTGCCGTGCCACTGGGCGTCGACGTGCGAGTGGTAGATGACGCTCAAGGTGACGCCCAGATCGACGACCTGATTCAGGAGCTGCAGGATTTCCGCGTCGACCGCGTAGGCTTGCGCCGCGGTGCGCGGGTACTTCTCGGGATCCTTCGCGTTGAGCTCGTTCTGCACGTTCCGGAGCCGCACCATCTGCCGCCGGCTGCCCTGGGTGAGGATGACCCCGCAGGCCTCGTTCGGGTACTCCCTGATCGCGTGCCGCTTGATGTCTTCGAGCTCTTTCGGCGACAACACGGATTCGGCCGCGCCGCCCGCGAGCGCCGGGATGATCGCGACCTCGTCGCCGTCCTGCAGAGGCGTGGAGAGCCCCTGGAGCGATTCGATCGCCTCGTTGTTCACGTAGATGCTCACGTGGCGGTGCACCTCGCCGCCCGCGTCGCGGACGAGTCCCTTGAGCCCGCCGTACGAGGCTTCGAGCTGATCGAGCAGCCGCGTGATGTCCTTGGCGGCGAGCTGGATGCGGTCGCGGTTATCGGTGGCCCGACGGAACGACGTCGGGATGTAGACCGTCACGGACATGTTTCCTAGCCTCCAGGAGTCAGGTATCGCTCGCCGGTATCGGGCAGGACCGTGACGACCAGCTGGCTCGGCGTCATTTCCGCGGCGACCGTGCAGGCGGCGAACACCGCGGCGCCGGCCGAGACCCCGACCAGCAAGCCTTCTTCGCGGGCGAGCCGTCGCGACCACGCCAGCGCATCCTCGTCGCGGACCTGGATGATCCGGTCGATGATGGTGCGATTCAGGACGCCCGGGACGAACGAGGCGCCGATTCCCTGGATCGCGTGGGGCCGCGCCTTGCCGCCCGCCAGCACCGGCGAGGCCGCCGGCTCGACCGCGACGATGCGCACCGCCGGGAGCTTTTCCTTGAGGACCTCGCCGACGCCGGTCAGGGTTCCGCCGGTCCCGACACCGACCACGAACGCGTCGAGCCGGCCGCCGACCGCGTCGAGGACTTCCAGCGCGGTGGTGCGGCGATGCGCCTCGGGGTTCGCCGGGTTCTCGAACTGCTGCGGCATGAAGTAGTCCGGGTGTTCGCGCAAGAGCTCGCGCGCGGCGTGGACCGCGCCGGTCATGCCCTCGATCGCAGGCGTGAGATGAAGCTCGGCGCCGAACCGCGCCAGCAGGCGCTGACGCTCGACGCTCATGTCGTCGGGCATCGTGAGGATCAGTCGATAGCCGCGGACCGCCGCCGCCATCGCCAGGCCGATGCCGGTGTTGCCGCTGGTCGGCTCGACGATCGTGGCGCCGGGCTTCAGCGCGCCGCGGCGCTCGGCGTCCTCGAGCATCGCGACCGCGATGCGGTCCTTCACGCTGCCGCCCGGATTCAGCGACTCGACCTTGGCCGCGACCATCGCACCGCCCGGCTTGGGCAGGCGGTTGAGCCGCACCATCGGTGTGCGTCCGACCAGCTCGAGCACGGAGCCCGCGATCTTCATCGGCGGATTCATATGTGGTACATCGGGCGCACCGCGCTCCGACGCGCGAGCGCGCGGGCGGCGAGGTCGCCGAACGTCAGCTGATCGACGACCTTGGAGACCGCGCTCGAGATCTCGTCCCACAGCTCGGCCAGATCGTGCCGCTCGCCGCTTCCGCGGCCGCTGCGTCGCTGCGCTTCGAACGGCGCGCCGGCCCCCTCCACCGCCCGCAGAACGTCGCCCACCGTGATGTCCTCGGGCGGGCGCGTCAGCTGATAGCCGCCCGCCGAGCCGCGCTTGGACGTCAAGAGCCCGGCCCGCTTGAGCGCCAACAGCACTTGCTCGAGGTAACGCTGCGGGATCCCCTGGCGCCGCGCGATCTCCTGAATGGCCGTCAGTCCGCGCTCGCGATGGAGCGACAGGTCGAGGACCGCCTGGATCGCGTACTCGCCCTTGGCCGAGATGCGCACGTCAGCGTCTCAGCTGACGCCGCCGCGCTCGAGCAGACGGGCGACGTCGCGGGCGAAATAGGTGATGACGACGTCGGCGCCCGCGCGGCGGATCGAGGTGAGCGCCTCCATCATCGCGCGCTCCTCGTCGAGCCAGCCGAGCCTGCCGGCCGCCTTGATCATCGCGTACTCGCCCGAGACCGAATAGGCCGCCAGCGGGACGCCGAACTCGGCCTTGGCCCGCGAGATCACGTCGAGGTACGGCAGCGCCGGCTTGACCATCACGATGTCGGCGCCCTCGTCGAGGTCGAGCGCGATCTCGCGCATGGCCTCCGTCGCGTTCGCCGGATCCATCTGGTACGAGCGGCGGTCGCCGAATTGCGGCGTCGAATCGGCCGCGTCGCGGAACGGGCCGTAGAAGCTCGATGCGTACTTCGCCGAGTACGCCATGATCGGCGTGTCGGTGAAGCTCGACTCGTCGAGCGCCTCGCGGATCGCGGCGACCCGGCCGTCCATCATGTCGGAGGGCGCCACCAGGTCGGCGCCGGCCTCGGCGTGCGAGACCGCCACGCGCGCCAGGAGCTCGAGAGTCGGATCGTTGCGTACGGCGCCGCCCTCGACGACGCCGCAGTGCCCGTGGCTCGTGTACTGGCACAAGCACACGTCGGTCGCGACCAGGAGATCGGGCACCACGTCCTTCACGGCGCGCACCGCCTGCTGCACGATGCCGTCGTCGGCGTAGGCTTCCGAGCCGCGCGGGTCCTTGTCGGCCGGCAGGCCGAACAGCAGGACGCCCGGGATCCCCATGCTCGCGACGTCCTTCAGGTCCTTCACCATCTCGTCGATCGAGAGGTGGAACTGGCCCGGCATCGAGCCGAGCGGCTCGCGAACGCCGCGGCCGTGGACGATGAAGAGCGGATAGATGAGATCGTCCACCGACAGCACGGTCTCGCGGACCAGCTTGCGCAAGAGCGGCTTTTCGCGAAGACGCCGGGGGCGGAACATCGGATGCGCCATTACACGCTCCTCCTGGGTCGACGGCCCGTATTCCACGCAGCCCGCTCGAAGTAGTCGGCGAGGGCCCGCGCGAGCGCCGGGATCGTGTACTCGTTCGGCATGACGTCAGTCGCCAGGCCATACTCGGCGGCGGTCGCCGCCGTGATCGGACCGATCGAGGCGACCGTAACCCGGCCGCGCCACGCGCTCCGCTCCGCGTCGCTGAACTGCTCCGCGAAGTTCCGCGCGGTCGACGAGCTCGTGAACGTGACTGCGTCGACGGCGCCGGACGCCAGCGTCTCGCGCAGCCGCGCCACTCCGTCCTCGATGCGTCGGGTCTGGTACGCGGGGACTTCGGTCACCGCGGCGCCGAGGCGGCGCAGCTCAACGACGAGCACGTCGCGCGTCTCCTTCGCCCGCGGCAGCAGCACCCGGTCGCCCGCCGCCACGACCTGCCGCAAGCGGTCGACCAGGGCCTCGGCACGGTACTCCGACGGGACGATCTCGGGGCGCACCCCGTGCTCGGCCAGCGCGTCCGCCGTCGCGGGGCCGATTGCCGCGACGCGCTTCTTGGCGACCGCCGCCCAGGCGATGCCGCGTGCCGTCAGCCGTCGGTCCACCATGGCGACGCCGTTGACGCTCGTGAAGATCACCCACGCGAAGGACTCGAGCGCGGCGAGCGCGGTGTCGAGCGGCTCCCACGACGCCGGCGGCTCGATCACGATGGTCGGCGCCTGGAGCACACGCGCGCCCGCGGCCTCCAGGAGCTCGACGAATCGCTGCGCCTGGGCGCGGGCCCGGGTGACTACGATCGTCCGGCCCTGGAGCGGGCGCCGTGCCTCGGTCGCTCGGCCTACGCGCGCCATGTCTTCCTCGGCTCGAGCGGAGCGATCGATGCAGCGCCTTGCTCGAGCAGCGAGTCGGCCACCCGGCGGCCGAGACGCTCGGCGCTGTCGACCGGGCCGCTCGCGCTGACGCGCAGCACCTTGCGCCCGTCGTCGCTCGCGACGAGCGCGGTGATCTTGAGCGTCGTGCCGTCCTGCGTCGCGTGCGCTGCCACGGGCGAGCTGCACGAAGCGCCGAGACCCGCCAGGCAGGCGCGCTCGGCGGAGGCGCACGCGCGCGTCGGCCCGTGATCGAGGCGCCCGAGCAGCGAAAGCGCGTGACGGTCGTCGGCGCGGCTCTCGACGGCGAGGACGCCCTGGCCGACCGCCGGCACGAACAGGTCGGGATCGAGCGCGTGAACGTGCGCCGGCGCGACGCCGAGGCGGGCCAGGCCGGCGGCCGCGAGCAGCACGCCGTCCAGGCCTTCGCTCTCGAGCTTTCTGAGTCGTGTCTCCACGTTTCCCCGCACGGGCTCGACGACCAGGTCGGCCCGGTACGCCAGCGCGAGCGCGCGGCGGCGCGGGCTTCCCGTGCCCAGCCGCGCACCCGGCCGCAGGTCCTCGAGCCGGTGCGGCTCGCGCGTCGCCAGGACGTCGCGCGCGTCCGCCCGCGGGGGATACGCCGCCAGACAGAGGCCGGCCGGCGTCTCGGCCGGCAGGTCCTTGAGGCTGTGGACCGCGCAGTCGAGCGTGCCGGCCAGCAGCATCTCCTCGATCTCGCGCACGAACAGGCCCTTGCCGCCGATCGCCGCGAGCTGGACCTCGAGCCGGCGATCGCCCTCGGTGCGCACGGCAACGATCTCGACATCGGCGCCAAAGGCCCTGAGGGGGGCGGCGACGCTCTCGGCCTGCACCAGCGCCAGCGGGCTGCCGCGCGTCCCGATCTTGAAGCTCATCGGCGTCCCAGCCCGAACAGCTCGTGGACGAGCTCGAGCCACGACCGCGGCGAGCCCGCGCGCGACGACTCGCGCAGCTTGGTGATCGGCGCGTGCAGGATCTTGTTCACGATCGCCGTCGACATCGCCTCGATCGCCTCGCGCATCTCAGGCGTTGCCTCCGGCAGCCGCGCGAGCGTGCGCTTGACCTCGCCGGTCCGGATCGCCTCGAGCCGCTCGCGGAGCGAGACGATCGTCGGGATCACCTCGACGTCGCCGAGCTTGGCGAGGAACTTCGCGACCTCGCGCTCGACGAGCGCCTCGGCCCGATGTGCCTCGCGGCCACGCTCGCGGAGGTTCGCGTCGACGACCTGCTGGAGATCGTCGATGTCGTAGCAGTACACGTCGTCGACGGCGCCGACGGTCGCCTCGACGTCGCGGGGCACGGCGATGTCGATGAAGAACAGCGGCCGGCCCCGTCGTCCGTGCATGACCCGCTGGACCGTGTCGCGCCGAATGACCGGCTCCGGCGCCCCCGTGGACGTGACCACGATGTCGACCGCCGCGAGCGCGGTCGACAGCTCGTCGAACGGCACGGCGGTGCCGGAGAGCGCGCGGGCCATCTCCTGCGCGCGCGCCCACGTTCGGTTCGTCACGTAGACCGGAAACACGCCCTGCTCGACCAGATGGCGCGCGGCGAGCTCGCTCATCTTCCCCGCGCCGACCAGGAGGACCGCCTTGCCCTGGAGCCCCGCGAAGATCTTCTTCGCGAGCTCGACTGCGGCGAACGAGACGGACACCGCGTGCCGCGCGATCTCGGTCTCGGTGCGCACCTTCTTCGCGACCGCGAACGCCTGGGTGAACAGCGAATGGAGCGCGGGTCCGACCGCCTCGCAGGACCGGGCGAGCGCGAACGCGTCCTTCACCTGTCCGAGGATCTGAGGCTCGCCGATCACCATCGAGTCGAGGCTCGAGGCCACCCTGAAGGCGTGTCGGATTGCGTCGGCCTCGGCGAACGTGTAGAGCGTCGCCTCGACGGCCGCGGGCTCCACGCCGCGATGGCGGCAGAGCTTGCGGAACATCAGCGACCGCGCCTCGCCGGGCACGTCCGCGACTGCGTAGACTTCGACCCGGTTGCACGTCGAGAGGATGATCGCTTCGCGGATGACGCTCGTGGAGGCGATGTCGACCAGCAGCTCGCGCAGCTTGTCCTCGTCGACGGCCAGCTGCTCTCTGAGCTCGACCGGCGCGTTGCGGTGCGAGAGGCCGGAGACGAAGAGGGCCATTTATCCGCCGTGCTTGCCCGGCAGGAAGAGGCCCGCCCCGAGTGTTAGCGCCAGGACCGCGAAGCCGAGGATCGCGAAGTAGGCGGCGCGCCGCCCGTGCCAGCCGCCCGCCGTACGCCCGGCGAGCGTCGCGGCGTACACCGCCCACGCGACGTACGACGAGAGCGCCAGCGGATCGAACGTGAACACGCTGCCCCAGGCTGTTCCAGCCCAGAGGACGCCGAGGATCAGCCCGGTCGTCAGGAACGGAAAGCCGAACGCGAGGGTGCGGTAGGTCAGTCGATCGAGCGTGGCCAGCGCCGGCAGCGTGTAGTACAGCGTGCCCGTGCGCTTGGCGCGGAGCTGATGCTCCTGGAGCAGGTACATCACGGCGCCCGCGAAGTTGAGCACCAGCGCGGCGATGCCGATCAGCGCCAGCCCGATGTGCACCCAGAGCCACGCGCCGCTCAAGGTCGGACCGATCAAGGTGCGAGTCGGCGTCGCTTGAAGGCTCAAGACGAGCGCGACGGGCAGCACGAACGCGCCCAGCACTGACAGGCCGTAGCGTCGCTCGACCCACATCTCGAGGAGGACGACGACCCACGCGGCGACGGACACTGCCTCGGGCATGCTCGCCAGCGGCGGCCGCCCTAGCTGGACCGCGAGAGCCAGAAGAGAGACGGTGTGCAGCACCCAAGCTGCCACCGTCGCGAGGGCAGCCAGGCGGTGCAGAACCTCTTCCCGCTGGACCAGGTAAGCCAGAGCGAGGCCCGTCGCGGCGACGTACCCGATGATCGCGACTGTCAGCAGGGTCTGGTGCATGGCTCTAAAAGGTCAAGTGCAGCGAGAGTTTACCATAATCCCGATGCGAATTGACCCGTGGGGCCCCGGCGCCGGCGTGGTCGTGAGCTGGCCTCACCTCGCGTATCGGGATATTGGCTCTAACTGTCTGAATTAAATCGATTCGTATCGCTGTCTGCGCGAGGCCCGTAGAGCACCCGAACCAGCGCGAGTCCCTGGGCCGGGGCTGTCGGGCCGGCCTGGCGCCGATCGCGGGAGACCAGGACCGCAGCCAGCCAGTCGGGCGCACGGGCTCCGCGTCCTACCTCGACCGCGCTCCCCACGATGTTGCGCGCCATGTGATGGAGGTAGCGATCCGCCGACAGCAGCACGGCGATCCGCTGCTTTCGGCGGACCACGTGCACCGCCCGCACGACGCACACCGGGTCCTTCTCGCGGCCGGGGGCGGCGCAGAACGCCCCGAAGTCGTGCCGGCCGCGCAGGGCCGCCAGGGCCCGGCGCATCGCCGCTACGTCGAGCGCCTGAGGGATATGCCAGGCGTACCGCGCGAGGAGCGGCCGGGCGATAGGCGCATTGTCGATGAGGAACGCGTAACGCTTGCCGAGGGCCGCCCGGCGCGCGTCGAAGCCGGCCGGCGCCTCGCGCGCGTCGAGGACGCGAATGTCGCGCGGCAGGTCTGCGTTGAGGGCGCCGCGCAGCCCGGTGGCCGCGATGCGGGCGGTCGTCGTCAGCGACACGACCTGGCCGAGCGCGTGAACGCCCGCGTCGGTTCGGCTGGCGCCGGTGACACGCGTGTCGGCGCCGAACCGGCGGCGTGCCGTCTCGACCAGGGTCCCCTGGACCGTGCGCGCGCCCGCCTGGACCTGCCAGCCGTGATAGTCGGTGCCGTCGTACGACAGCACCAGACGGAAGGTGGAACGCGCCGAGGCTATCGCGGTGGCGGGTGGCGTCCCGCGCTGCGCGCCGGGACGAACGTGAGCCAGACGACCGCGATCAGCAGGAACAGGATGATGTCGATCACGATCTCCCACGAGAATCCGGGCAGCACGGCCGGCGCGACCTGTCGCTTCATCCAGGCCTGGCGCTCGAAGTCCTTGGGCTCGTAGTAGGCCGGGTCATAGCCGCGCATGGCGTCGACGAATCGCACCACGTGCGGCACCCCGACGTACGCGACCACCAGGATCGTCAGCGCCATCGCCACGTGGAAACGGTCGTAGCGGCGGAACCGGCGGCGGAGAGAGCGGCGAAGGGACATTACCGCGGGCCGCGGCGGGCTCGGCCGCCGAAGGCGCGGTCAGGACTGCAGCAGGAGCTCGGCGATCTGGACCGCATTCGTTGCCGCGCCTTTGCGCAGCTGGTCACCGACCACCCAGAAGCTCACTCCGTTGGGACTCGACAGATCTTCTCGAATACGGCCGACGAAGCAGTCGTCCTGCCCCTCGACCGCGATGGGCATCGGATAGCGATGCTGCGCGGGATCGTCCCAGAGCTTGAGCCCGGGGAAGCCCGCGAACAGATCGCGGGCCCGCGCGGCGGTGATCTTCGTTTCGGTCTCGGCGGTGACCGAGATCGAGTGCGATGTGAACACCGGCACCCGGACCGTGGTCGGCATGACCCGTAGCTCGGGCGTCTCGAGGATCTTGCGCGTCTCGTTGACCAGCTTCATCTCTTCGCCGGTGTAGCCGTCGGCGCCGAAGCGGTCGATCGCCGGGAGCAGGTTGAAGGCGATCTGATGGGCGAAGTGCTTGGGGACGATCGCGTCGCCGCGCGCCCACGCGAGCGTCTGCTCGCGCAGCTCGGCGATCCCGTTGACGCCGGCGCCGGACACCGCCTGGAAGCTCGTGGCGATCACGCGCGTGAGCCGACCGGCGTCGTGCAGCGGCTTGAGCGGCATCACGGTCACGATCGTCGTGCAGTTCGGGCAGCTCAGGATGCCGCGATGCCCGCGGGCCGCGTGCGCGTTGATCTCGGGGACCACCAGCGGCACGTTCGGGTCCATCCGGAATGCGTTCGACTTGTCGATGACGGTCGCGCCGGCCTTGACGATCATCGGCGCGTACTCCTTCGACTGCGCCGACCCCGCGGAGCAGAACGCGATGTCGACGCCCTTGAACGCGGCCGGCTCGATCCGCTGGATCGTGACCGGCTCACCCCGAAAGGTGACGGTCTTGCCGACCGAGCGCTCGGATGCGAACGCGCGAAGCTCACGCACCGGGAACTTTCGCTCCTCGAGGATCCGGAGCGTCGTCTGGCCGGCGGCGCCGGTGGCGCCGACCACGGCGATGCGGAGCCCGGACGCCATCAGTACTGCCGCTCCAGCTCGCGCACGATCAGGTCTCCCATTTCCCGCGTCCCGGTCGGCCGGGTGCCCGACGCCGCGATGTCGGCCGTGCGATGCCCCTGCTCCAGCACCCGGAGCACCGCCTGCTCGACCCGGTCGGCGTCCTTCTCCATGTTCAGCGAGTACCGCAACAGCATCGCGGCGGAGAGGATCGCCGCGATCGGATTCGCGATGCCCTTGCCGGCGATGTCGGGCGCGGTGCCGTGCACCGGCTCGTAGAGCCCGACCGAGCCCCCAAGCGACGCCGAGGGCAGCATGCCCATCGATCCGGCGAGGATCGCGGCCTCATCCGACAAAATATCACCGAAGGTGTTCTCGGTCACAATCGTGTCGAACTGCGTGGGCCGGTGGATCAGGGCCATCGCGCAGTTGTCGACGAGCACGTGGTCCAGGGCCACGTCCGGGTAATCCTTGGCGACGCGCGTCACCACCTCGCGCCAGAGCTGCGAGACCACCAGCACGTTGACCTTGTCGACCGAGGTCAGGCGTTTGCGCCGCTTGCGGGCCACCTCGAAGCCGATCCGGGCGATGCGCTCCACCTCGCGCGAGGTGTAGGCCATCGTGTTGATCGCGCGGGCGCCGCCGTCGGCGAACCGCTCGACGCCGCGCGGCTCGCCGAAGTAGAGCCCGCCCGTGAGCTCGCGAATGACCATCAGATCGGTTCCCTCGACCACCTGGCGCTTGAGCGGCGAGGCGTCGACGAGCATCGGGAAGCACTTGGCCGGGCGCAGATTCGCGTAGAGATCGAGCTCCTTGCGGATGGCCAGGAGCCCGCGCTCGGGCCGCTGCTCGTGCGGCACGTCGTCCCACTTGGGGCCGCCGACTGCGCCGAACAGGATCGCGTTGGCGGCCCGGCAGAGCTCGAGCGTGCCCGGGGCCAGCGGCTTGCCGGTCGCGTCGATGGCCGCGCCGCCCACCAGCCCGCGCTCGAACTCGAACGCGGTGCCCGTTCCCTTTCCGACCGCCTCGAGCACGCGGATGGCCTCGGGCGTCACCTCCGCGCCGATCCCGTCTCCCGGCAGCACCGCGATCTTGTACGTGGCCATGACCTCGCCTCCCCGGGCTCCCTCGCTAGGGGCCGACTTCCTTCATGCGTTGTGACGACGGCTGAGCGATCCGGTTGAGGGCGCTCAGATACGCGCGGGCACTCGCCTCGATCACGTCGGTCGAAGCGCCCTTGCCCGATACCACCGTGCCGTCGAAGTCCACCTTCATCGCGACCTCGCCGATCGCGTCCTTGCCCGACGTGGCGGAGCGAAGCGAGTAGTCCTGGAGCCGACCCTTGAGCCCGGTGATCGCGTCGATCGCCGCCAGCACCGCGTCGACGGGCCCGTCGCCCACGCCCGAATCCTGGAAGGTCTGGCCTTCCTTCTTCAGGCGTACCGTCGCCGAGGGTACGACGCCGGTGCCGCTGATCACGTGCAGGTAGTCGAGCTCGTAGAGCGTCTCGCCCTGCGTGGCCTCGTCGGTGACGATCGCCATGAGGTCCTCGTCGTAGACCTCCTTCTTCCGATCGGCGAGGTCCTTGAACGCCTTGAAGGCGCGGTCGAGCTCGGGGCCGGCCAGCGAGAAGCCGAGCTCCCTGAGCCGCGACGCCAGCGCGGCCCGGCCCGAGTGCTTGCCGAGCACGAGCTTGTTCGACGGCCGCCCGATGTCCTCGGGCCGCATGATCTCGTAGGTGAGCTTCTCCTTGAGGACGCCGTCCTGATGGATGCCGGCTTCGTGGGCGAAGGCGTTCTCGCCGACGATCGCCTTGTTGGGCTGCACGTGCACGCCGGTGATGTGGCTGAGCAGCCGCGAGGTCTTGAAGATCTCCTCGCTCCGGACGCCCGTCTCGATTCCGAAGAAGTCCTTCCGCGTCCGCAGGGCCATCACGATCTCCTCGAGCGACGCGTTGCCCGCGCGCTCGCCGATCCCGTTGATGGTGCACTCCACCTGCCGGGCGCCGTGCATGAGCGCGGTCAGCGAGTTCGCCACCGCCTGCCCGAGGTCGTTGTGGCAGTGGACGGACAGCACGACCTTGTCGAGGCCCTGGACCTTCTCCCGGATCCGGGCGATACGCTCGCCCCACTCGCGCGGGATCGCGTAGCCGACCGTGTCGGGGATGTTGATCGTCCCGGCACCGGCGTCGATCACCGCCGACAGGACGTCGCACATGTAGTCGAAGTCGGAGCGCGAGGCGTCCTCCGGCGAGAACTCGACGTCCTCGCAGTACGCGCGCGCGTGACGGACCGCCTCGACGGACGCCTTGAGGACTTCGGCCCGGGACTTGCGCAGCTTGTACTTCAGGTGGATGTCGGAGGTCGCCACGAACGTATGGATGCGCGGCTTCTTCGCGTACTTCACCGCCTCCCAGCAGCGGTCGATGTCGCCCAGGCCCACGCGGGACAGCCCGCAGATCGACGGCGCGTTGTCCAGGGTGCCGACCTGCTTGGCCACCTCGCGGGTCGCCTCGAAGTCCTCGTCCGACGAGATCGGGAAGCCGGCCTCGATGACGTCCACCTGCAGTCGCGCGAGCTGCCGCGCCATCTCCAGCTTTTCCATCGTGTTCATCGAGAAACCGGGAGCCTGCTCGCCGTCGCGCAACGTCGTGTCGAAGATGATGACGCGGTCCATACGTCCTCCTAAGACGATTCCTTGCTCGCCATCTCGGCCGGCGCCGCGAGCGGGCGCCCGACGATCAGACGCCGCACCGGGCCGGAGAGCGCGTAGCCGGTGAAGAGCACAAAGAGGAACAGGTCGTGCTTGGTGGCCACGATCATGATGGCCAGCACGACGACCAGGAGCGACTGCACCGGACGCCGGCGCACGAAGTCGACTTCCTTGAAGCTCCAGTAGCGGAAGGTCGACACCATCATCAGCGCCAGCACCCCCGACGCGCACGCGAGGGCGATCTGCTCCCAGCGCTCCGGCGGCTCGTCGCCGAGGAGCACTACGCTCGCCGCGATCACGCCGGCGGCCGCTGGCGTGCTGAGCCCGATGAAGAATCGCCGATCGACCGTGCCGGTCTGCACGTTGAAGCGCGCGAGCCGGAGCGCGCCGCAGATCACGAACAGAAACGCACCGAACCAGGCCGGACGGCTCAGGTCCTTGAGCGCGAACGAATAGACGAGGAAGGCCGGCGCGACGCAGAACGACACGACGTCGGCCAGCGAGTCGAACTCGACCCCGAACTGTGTGGTGGCCTTCATCAGGCGCGCCACGCGCCCGTCGAGCAGGTCCATGACCATCGCGACGAAGATGGCGAGCGCCGCGTCGGAGTAACGCCCCTCGACCGTGAGCAGGAGCGCGAAGAAGCCGCAGAAGAGATTACCGGTGGTGAGAAGGCTTGGGAGGAGGACAATGCCGCGGCCGCGATTGTCCCGAATCTCGTGCCAGCGCCGGCGCCGTGATCCCTTGTGGCGCCGGATCATACTCGGTGTCCTACGCCGGGGATCACGCCAGCGCTCCGAGAACGGTCATGCCGCCTACCACCTGGTCGCCGGGCTGCACGCTGACCCGAGCGCTGCGCGGCATGATGCAGTCGGTGCGGGAGCCGAAGCGAATCAACCCGAACCGCTCCCCCGCCGTGAGCTTGTCGCCGGGCGCCACCCGGCAGACGATGCGCCGGGCGACGACGCCGGCGATCTGCACGACGCTGATCCGGGCGGTCTCTCCCTGGAGATTCACGATGCAGCGCTCGTTCACCCGACCGGCTTCGGGCTGATAGGCGGGGACGAAACGGCCGCGCGAATACGTGACGCCGACCACCAGGCCGGCGATCGGCGCGCGGTTGACGTGGACGTCGAGCGGCGACAGGAAGATCGCGACGCGCTTGGACGGTCCGACGAAGGGGTCGTCGAGCTCGTCGACGGAGATGACCTTGCCGTCGGCGGGCGAGAGCACCGCGCCCGGAATCGCCGGCGTCTCCCGCTCCGGATCGCGGAAGAAGCCGAGCGAGGCCAGCGACGCGGCCACGAACGGCAGCGCCAATCCGCGACGGCCGGTCAGCGCGAGACCGGCGGCGATCGCCGCCGGAATCGCGATGAAGGGCCAGCCCTCGCGGGCGACGGGAAGCTTCGACATCATCCCATCCGCGGCGGCTTGATCCAGGCCATCATCGAGCGCAGCCGCTTGCCGACTTCTTCGATCGAGTGCTCGGCGTCGCGCCGGCGCATCGCCAGGAACCCGGCGCGGTTGGCCTGGTTCTCCAGCACCCACTCGCGCGCGAACTGACCGGACTGGATCTCGCTCAGGATCTTCTTCATCTCGGCCTTGGTCTGCTCGCTGACCACGCGCGGCCCGCGCGTGTAGTCGCCGTACTCGGCGGTATCCGAGACCGAATAGCGCATGTACGCCAGCCCGCCCTGGTAGAACAGGTCGACGATCAGCTTCATCTCGTGCATGCACTCGAAATAGGCGACCTCCGGCTGATAGCCGGCTTCGACCAGCGTCTCGTAGGCGGCCTTGATCAGGTGCGAGATGCCGCCGCAGAGCGTCGTCTGCTCGCCGAAGAGGTCGGTCTCCGTCTCTTCCTTGAAGGTGGTCTCGATCACGCCCGCGCGCGTGCAGCCCACGCCCTTGCCGTAGGCGAGTCCCATGTCGCGCGCCTTGCCGGAGACGTCCTGGTAGACCGCGAGCAGCGCCGGGACGCCCGGCCCCTGCACGAACAGGTCACGCATCACGTGCCCCGGCGCCTTGGGCGCGATCATCGTCACGTCGACCTCGGGCGGCGGCACGACCTGGTTGAAGTGGATGTTGAAGCCGTGCGCAAACATCACCATCTTGCCCTTGCCGAGCCCGCCCTTGATCTCGGTCTCGAACACGTGGCGCTGGGTCTGGTCGGGCAGGAGGATCATGATCACGTCGGCCATCTGCGCGGCCTCATTCACGGTCGCGACCTTGAGCCCTTCCTTCTCGGCCTTGGCCCAGCTCTTCGAGCCCTTGTAGAGCCCGACCACGACGTCCTGTCCCGAGTCCTTGAGGTTGAGCGCGTGGGCGTGTCCCTGGCTGCCGTAGCCGATGATCGCGATCTTGCGCCCCTTCAACAGGCCGAGATCCGCGTCCTGGTCGTAGTAGATCTTCGCGGGCATCCTCGTGTCCTTTCCTCGACTGTGATCGTCTATCGACAGTTTCTAATCGGCGAACCCGACCACCTTGGGGTCGTCCGTCACGCGCGGCTTTCGCGGCTCGACGCGGCGCACCCGGGTCTTCGGGCCGCGCGAGATCGCGACCTTGCCCGTGCGCACCAGCTCCTGGATCCCGATCGGCCGCAGCAGCTCGATCAGCGCCTCGAGTTTGCCCTCGTCTCCGGTGGCCTCCAGGACGAACGAGACCGGCGTGACGTCGACCACCCGCGCCCGGAAGATCTCGGCGGTGCGGAGGATCTCCGCCCGGTTCGACGGCTCGGCATTCACGCGGATCAGCACCAGCTCGCGCTCGACGTGACCCTCGTCGGTGAGGTCGGTCACCTTGATCACGTCGATCAGCTTGTGCAGCTGCTTGGTCACCTGCTCGATGACGAACTCGTCGCCGCGCACGACCAGCGTCATGCGCGACACCGACGGGTCGAGGGTCTCGCCGACCGACAGGCTCTCGATGTTGTAGCCGCGCGCCGAGAAGAGGCCGGCGACGCGCGAGAGCACGCCGAACTTGTTCTCGACCATGACCGAGATCGTGTGCTTGCGGGGCTCGTTACCGTTTTGCATCAGAAGCCCGTCTGCGACTTGGCGGCGCGGTCCCGCACCTCGCGGGTGGGCGGCGCCAGGATCATGTCGGTGTTGGCGCCGCCGGCCGGCACCATCGGGAACACGCACTCGTCCTTGTCGACGCACACATCAAGGATGACGGGCGCCGGCGTGGCGATCATCTTCTCGATGGCGGCCGGCACCTCGCTGGGCTTCGTCACGCGCAGCCCGACGCAGCCGTAGGCCTCGGCCAGTCGCACCCAGTCGGGAATCTGCGGCAGGTCGATCGAGGAGTACCGCTCCTTGTAGATGATCCGCTGCCACTGCCGGACCATCCCGTGGCCGCCGTTGTTGATGATCACGGTCTTGACCGGCAGGCCCTCGGCGAAGCAGGTGGCCATCTCCTGGCTGTTCATCTGGAACGAGCCATCGCCGTCGATGTTGATCACGAGCTTGCCCGGGTTGGCCGCCTGCACGCCCATCGCGGTCGGCAGCCCGTAGCCCATCGTGCCGAGGCCTCCGGACGTGCACCACATCCGCGGGTGCTTGAACTTGTAGTACTGCGCGGCCCACATCTGGTGCTGACCGACGCCGGTGACGATGAACGCCTCACCGTTGGTCGCGTTCGAGATCTCCTGGATGACGTACTGCGGCTTCACCACGTCGTCGCTCCACTCGTACTGGAACGGGACGTCGTGCTTCCACTGGGCGAGCTGCGCGGCCCACTGGCGGCGCCCCTCGCGCACGGCCGGCGGCTGCTCTTCCTTCAGCTCCTCGCGGAGCGCTTCCACCAGCTTGGTGAGCACGCGGCGGCAGTCGCCGACGATCGGCACGCCGACCTTGATGTTCTTGGAGATCGACGACGGGTCGATGTCGATGTGTACGATCTCGGCGTTGGGCGCGAACGCGTCGACCTTGCCGGTGACGCGGTCGTCGAATCGCGCGCCGATCGCGACCAGCACGTCGGAGTGGTGCACCGCCATGTTGGCGTAGTAGCTCCCGTGCATGCCGAGCATGTCGAGCGAGAGCGGATGCTCCATCGGAAACGAGCCCAGCCCCATCAGGGTTTGCGTGACCGGCAGCTGGCCGAGCTCGGCCAGCGCGCGGAGCTCGGCGCTCGCGTCGGCCGAGATCACGCCGCCGCCGACGTAGAGCACGGGCTTCTTGGCGCGCGCCAGGAGCTTGGCCGCCCGCTTGATCTGCCCGGGGTGACCGTCGTAGTTCGGGTTGTACGAGCGCATCTGGACCTGCTCGGGCCAGATCAGGTCCCATTCCTTGACCAGGATGTCCTTCGGCAGGTCGACGTGCACCGGTCCAGGGCGCCCGGTCGACGCGATGTGAAAGGCCTCGCGGATGATCGGGCCGAGATCGTTGCCGTCTTTGACCAGGAAGTTGTGCTTCGTGCACGGGCGCGTGATCCCGACGTTGTCGGCTTCCTGGAAGGCATCGTTGCCGATCAGGTGCGTGGGCACCTGCCCGGTGAACGCGACGATCGGGATCGAATCCATCATCGCGTCCTGCAGCGCCGTCACCAGATTCGTCGCGGCGGGCCCCGAGGTCACGAGGCAGACACCCACCTTGCCCGACGTGCGCGCGTAACCCTCGGCCGCGTGCCCGGCCGCGGCTTCCTGACGGACCAGGATGTGGCGCAGGCCCTCGAAGTCGTACAGGGCGTCGTAGATGGGGAGTACCGCGCCGCCGGGCAGACCGAACACGATGTCGACACCCTGGCGCTTCAGGCACTCCAGAACGATTCGAGCCCCGGGCATTTTCACTTCGCGCTCCTCCTCGAGTGCACGCTACACACGGTAATCGCCGCTCCCACCCACCTGGCGCTCCTTGATGCGGGCCTGCGCCGCCGCGAGGCGCGCCCCGGGGATCAGGTACGGCGAGCACGACACGTACGTCATCTTCACCCGATGACAGAACTCGACCGACGATGCCTCGCCGCCATGCTCGCCGCAGATGCCGATCTTGAGGTTCGGCCGGCGGCTGCGTCCGCGCTCGATCCCGATCTTGATCATCTCGCCCACGCCTTCCTGGTCGAGAACCGAGAACGGATCGTGCGGCACCAGCCCCATGTCGAGATACTTCGGCAGGAACTTCGCGACGTCGTCGCGGCTGTAGCCGTAGGTCAGCTGCGTCATGTCGTTGGTGCCGAACGAGAAGAACTCGGCGAACTCGGCGATCTGCGCCGCGATCAGCGCCGCCCGCGGCACCTCGATCATCGTGCCGATCAGGTACTGCACGGCGACGCCCGTCTCGGCGATGACGCCGTCGGCGACGCGCTTGGTCTGCTGGAACGTCTCCTTCATCTCGCCGACGGTGCCGGTGAGCGGGATCATGATCTCCGGCTCGGCGTGCACCCCCTGCTCCGCGACCGTGCAGGCGGCTTCCATGATCGCGCGCACCTGCATGCCGTAGATCTCGGGATGCGTGATGCCGAGGCGGCAGCCGCGATGGCCGAGCATCGGGTTGGCCTCGCGCAGCTTCTCGACGTTGGCGATGAGCGCCTCGAGGCGAGCTTGCTCCTCGGGATTGATCGCGAGCGCTTCCAGGCGGCTTCGCGTCTCGATGAGCTCCTTGTATTCCTTGTGGTTGGGCAGGAACTCGTGTAGCGGCGGATCCAGGAGCCGGATCGTCACCGGCAGCCCGTTCATGGCTCGGAAGATGCCGATAAAGTCCTCACGCTGGAAGGGCCGAAGCTTCTCGAGCGCGGCGCGACGCGTCGCCTGATCGGGCGCCATGATCATCTCGCGCACGATCTGAATCCGGTCGGCCGCGAAGAACATGTGCTCGGTGCGGACCAGGCCGATGCCTTCGGCGCCGAACTCGCGCGCGCGCTGGGCGTCGAGCGGCGTGTCGGCGTTGGCGCGCACGCCGAGCCCTTCCTTGCGATAGCGGTCCGCCCAGGCCAGGAGCTCCTGGACCTCGTCGCCGAGCTCGCCCTCGACCGTCTTGATCATGTCGAGCAGGACCTCGCCCGTGCCGCCGTCCACGGAGATCCAGTCGCCCTCGCGGACGATCCGGCCGCCGACTTCGAAGACGCGGCGGTGCTCGTCGACGGCGATCTCCGAGGCGCCGACCACGCACGCCTTGCCCATGCCGACCGCGACCACGGCCGCGTGCGACGTGCGGCCGCCGCGCGCGGTCACGATGCCCTCGGCCGCGTACATCCCTGCCACGTCCTCGGGCGACGTCTCGGGACGCACCAGGATGACTTTCTCGTTCGCGCGCGCCCACTCCACGGCGCGATCGGCGTCGAACACCGCCTTGCCGACCGCCGCGCCCGGCGCCGCGGGCAGCCCGCGCGCGAGCAGGCGCCCCTTGTCGATCGCCGCGGCCTTCTCCCGGTCGTCGAAGACGGGCCGGATCGCCTCGTTGACTTCCTGCGGCCGCACGCGGAGCAAGGCCGTGTGCTGGTCGATCACGTGCTCGTTCACCAGGTCGCGGGCCACCTTGACGGCCGCGCGCGCCGAGCGCTTGCCCGAGCGCGTCTGCAGGAGATAGAGCTTGCCCTCCTGCACGGTGAACTCGATGTCCTGCATGTCCTTGTAGTGGCGCTCCAGGCGTCCGGCGATCTGGAGCACCTCGTCGTAGATCGCCGGCATCCGCTCGTGCAGGGCCTCGATCGGCAGCGGGGTGCGGATGCCCGCGACGACGTCCTCGCCCTGGGCGTTGGGCAGGAACTCGGCGTAGAACCGCGGCTCCCCGGTACGCGGGTCGCGCGTGAAGCCGACGCCGGTGCCCGACGTCTCGCCGAGGTTGCCGAAGACCATGGACATCACGGTGACCGCGGTGCCCCACTCCTCGGGAACGTTGTGGATGCGCCGGTACTCGGTCGCCTTCTTCGCGAACCAGGAGTCGAAGACCGCGTTGATGGCCAGCCGCAGCTGATCCTTCACGTCCTCCGGGAACGGCCGGCCGGTCCGATCGCTGATGATGTTTTTGAAGGCGTCGGTCAGCTTGCGCAGCTCCGCCGCCGGAACTTCGGGGTCGGTCTTGACGCCCAGGCGGGCTTTCGCGGCGTCGAGCTCGGCGTCGAAGATCTCGCGCCGGACGCCCAGGACGACGTCGCCGAACATCATGACGAAGCGCCGGTAGCAGTCCCACGCGAAGCGCTCGTTGCGCGTGCGCGCCGCCAGTCCCTCGACGGTCGCGTCGTTCAAGCCGAGGTTGAGGATCGTCTCCATCATGCCGGGCATCGAGACGCGCGCGCCCGATCGCACCGATACCAGCAGAGGTCGCTGGGGATCACCGAAGCCGGCGTCGGCCGCGCCCTCGAGCCGCTGGAGGTGCTCGAGGATCTGGTCCCAGAGCTCCTCCGGCCATTCGTGGCCGGATCGGTTGTAGTGAGCCCACGCCTGCGTCGTTACGGTGAACCCCGGCGGGACGGGGATCCCGAGGTTGGTCATTTCAGCGAGCTCGCAACCCTTGCCGCCCAGGAGGTTGCGCATGACGGAGGACCCTTCGGCACGGCCCCCACCGAAGAAGTAGACGTACTTAGTCATAGGCGCGGGTCTCCTACCACGATGACCGAAAAAGTCTTGTGATGTTAGTGGATAACGAGCACCAGTGTCAATTATTCTACCGCTCGTTTCCACCATCGCGCCTGCTCTCATCGCCTCTCTCGGGGTTTTCGGAACCCGCCCCAAAAACACGAAAGGCCGCGGGTCGTTCGACCCGTGGCCTTTGGGGTTTGCATCGCCACGGGCCTATCCCTGCCCGTGGCATCCGTTGTCGGTCTACGTCGCGGATGCTCCGGGCAGGGCCGGCAGCGCCAGCAGAATCAGACCCAGCAGCGGTACCCGCGACGTCATGCGAATCACGACGCGGAGTATACGGGCTCGTACCGGCATGGTCAAGCGCCGCGCGGGCGATCGCTCGGATCGAACACGAGCGCCTCGACCGCGACGAGATGATCGAGCATCGCCTGGCGCGCGGCGCCGCTGTCGCGCTGCGCGATCGCCTGCACGATGCGCCGATGGTCCTGGTGCGAGCGAGCGGCGCGCCCGGGCGTGTTGATCGACTCTTCGCGGCTCTGTCCGAGCAGATCCATGATCGCGTGCACGACGCGGGTGATGGCGCGGTTGTGCGCCGCGGTCCCGATCGCCGCGTGAAAGGCCGCGTCCTGCGCGAGCCCCGTGCGTCCGGCCGCGATCTCACGCGCCTGATCTTCGAGGATGCGCTCCATCTCCTGCACTTCCTCGGGCGTCGCGCGGCTCGCGGCGAGCGCGGCGATGGCGGGCTCGAGCACGCGGCGCGCCTCGAAGAGCTCGCCGATCGCTTCCCGCTGCGAGGTCATCACGAGCGCCAGCGGGCCGACGAGCGCGTCGACCGAGACCTCGCGGACGAACGTTCCCTCCCCCGGACGGATCTCGATGAGCCCGAGGCTCTCGAGCGCTCGCAGCGCCTCGCGCACGGAGGTGCGGCTCACGACGAACTTCTCGGCAAGCTCGCGCTCGGGCGGCAGCCGATCGCCGCTCTTGAAGCGTCCCTCGGCGATGAGCTGCTTGACCTGCCGGACGATCTCCTCGTAGATCCGCGTCGACTTGATCGGTCCGAGCTCGACGGCGGGCTCGCCTGGGTGCCGGCGGCCGGGCGCGCTCATCGCCGCCTCACAGGTTCTCCGGCACGTGGGGGCGCTTGCGACGGCGCGCGAGCCACCATCCGAGCCCGGTGACCAGCACGCCGAGGCCGATCGGCACGGCGTGGTGCAGCATCGGCGCGGCGCCGCCGGCCCAGCGCCGGAGCACGGGGTCCTCGATCAGCATCTCGCCCGCGACGTAGCCGAGCAGCCCGCCGCCGAGCCAGACGATCCACGCGTACCGGTTCATCAGCACGGCCAGGAGTCCGGCGCCCCAGACGACGATCGGTAGCGAGAGCCCGATCCCGAACATCACCAGCAGAAGGTCGCCGTGCGCCGTCGCGGCGATCGCCAGCACGTTGTCCAGGGACATCGTGACGTCGGCGACGATGATGATCCAGATCGCCTCCCAGAGCGACGAGCCGTGGCGTACCGCGCCTTCGGCGCCCGTGTCCGGGCGGACGAGCCGCACGGCGATCCAGACGAGGAGCACCCCGCCGACCAGCTGCAGGAATGGGATTCTCAGGAGGACGCTCACGATGGCGACGAAGAGCAGTCGCAGCGCGACCGCGCCGACGGCGCCCCACATCTGCCCCAGGATCCGCTTGCGCTTGGGCAGGGCGCGGACCGCCAGCGCGATCACGAGCGCGTTGTCACCGGAGAGCAGGAGATTCAGCATGCCGATCCCGAGCAGCCGCATCCAGAATTCCGGATCGACCAGGATCGCCATCAGCTCGGCTGCGGCGTCGTGCCGCGCAGGCGCCGCCACCACGGCGTCACCACGGGGAGCACGAAGAAGAAGATCGCGACCGCGGTGATCACGCCCGCGATCGGACGCGAGACGAAGATCGCCAGCGAGCCCTGCGACATGATCAGGCTCTGGCGCAGCGCATTCTCGGCCAGGTCGCCCAGCACCAGCGCCAGCACGAGCGGGGCCAGCGGATAGTCGAGCTTCTTGAACACGTAACCGACGACGCCGAAGATCAGCATGTACCAGATGTCGATCATGCTGTTGTGGACAGCGTACGAGCCGATCGCGCACACCACGACGATCAGCGGCGTGAGGATCGCGAAGGGGATTCTCAAGATCGCGGCGAAGAACGGCACGAACGCCAGCACCATCAGGACGCCGATGATGTTGCCGGTGTACATGCTCGCGATGAGCCCCCAGACGAAGTCCGGCTTCTCGGTGAAGAGCAGCGGCCCGGGCTGAAGCCCCCAGATGATGAGCCCGCCCAGCATGACGGCCGCGGTCGGCGAGCCCGGGATGCCGAGCGTGATCATCGGCAGCATCGCGGCCACGCCGGCGGCGTGCGCCGCGGTCTCCGGCGCCACGACGCCCTCGATCTCACCCTTGCCGAAGCGCTCCGGGTGCTTCGAGAAGCGCTTCGCGAAGGCATAGCTCATGAACGAGGCCGGCGTCGCCCCGCCGGGCTTGAAGCCCATCCAGAAGCCGATGAAGGCGCCGCGCACGAACGTGCGCGTGTAGCGTGGCAGGGTCTTCCAGGTCTCGAGCACGACGCGCAGGTTCATCCCCGTGCTGGTGCCCTTGAAGGAGAGCCCCTCTTCGACGGACAGCAATATTTCGCCGACCCCGAAGAGGCCGATGACCGCGACGATGAAATCGAAGCCCTTCATGAGGTCGACGAAGCCGAAGGTCATCCGCAGCTGGCCGGTGACAATGTCGAGGCCGACCGCGGCGAGGATGAACCCGAGCACGATGGACACGAGCGACTTCAACGGGTCGCCGCCGCCGAGCCCGATGAAGCTCGAGAACGTCAGGAGCTGGATCGCGAAGAACTCGGGCGGACCGAAGCGCAGCGCGATCTCGGCCAGGAGCGGCGCGAAGAACGTGATCAGGATGATCGAGAACAGGGCGCCGATGAACGACGAGCTGAAGGCCGCGGTCAGCGCCTGCCCCCCCTGCCCCTGCCGGGCCATCGGATAGCCGTCGAAGGTCGTCGCGACCGACCATGGTTCCCCCGGGATGTTGAACAGCACCGAGGTGATCGCGCCGCCGAAGAGCGCGCCCCAGTAGAGCGACGTCAGCAAGATGATCGCGGAGGTGGGCGGCATCGTGAACGTGAGCGGCAGCAGGATCGCGACGCCGTTGGCGCCGCCGAGCCCGGGCAGCACGCCGATGATCGTGCCGAGCGTGATGCCCAGCACCGCGATGAGCAGGTTGAACGGTGTGACCGCGATCTGAAACCCGTGGAAGAGGTTCTCGACCCCCATCGCTCAGTACCCGAGCCAGGCCTCGAGCGGCCCTTTGGGCATCGGCACCAGGAACCACATCTCGAACACGACGAACGTGAGCAGCGGCACGCCGAGCGCGCAGAGGGACACGGCGAGCCAGCTGTGGCGTCCGACCCACCGCATGTAGAAGCCCATATACAGCGCGGACGCGACGTAGAGGCCGAGCGGCGTGATCAGGATCACCATCGCGGTCGCCGGCCACAGGACCTTCAGCACTGGATCGAGCTGCTCGCGCGTGACGAACGGCTTGCCCGTCGACCGCCGCCACGCCTGCAGCCCGATCGTCACAGAGGCGGCGATCAGGATCACGCCGAGCCAGAAGGGAAAGAAGCCGCTTCGCGGCCCGTCGCTGCCCCAGCCGATCCCGATTCGCATGGCATCGAGAACGACGACCCCACCGAGCAGGGTCAGCACCGCGGCGGTCGCGAGGTCGGCGGCGCGCATCGTTACTTCTTGAGCAAGCCGCCCTTGGTCATGAGCTCCTTGTGCAGCTGCTCGTTCTCTTCCACCCACTTCACGTATTCGGCTCCGGTCACGAAGGCCGGCTTGAGCGCGCCGTCCTCCATGTACTTCTTCCACTCCGGCGTCTCGGTGACCTTCTTGAAGAAGCCGACGTACCAGTCGACCGCGTCCTTCGGCATGCCCGGAGCGCCGAAGATGCCGCGCAGCATCAGATAGCTCACGTCGACCCCGAGCGCTTCCTTGATCGTCGGGATGTCTTTCCACTCACCGACCGCGATGCGCGCCGTGTCGAACACCGCCAGCGGCCGCACCTTGCCGGCCTTCCAGTGGCTCACGCACTCGATGGGGTTGTTCACGGTCGAATCGATGTGCTTGCCCACCAGGTTCACACAGACCTCGCCGCCGCCCTTGAACGGCACGTAGGTGAACTTGGTGCCGGGCAGCGCCTGCTCGAGCTGGATCGTGAGGATCTGATCTTCCTGTGCCGAACCGGTTCCGCCCATCTTCATCTGGCTCGGCTTGCCGGCTTGCTCCTTCGCGGCGGCGAGGTACTCCTTCGCGGTCTTGTACGGCGTGTCGGCGTTCACCCACAAGATGAACTCGTCGAGGGCCAGCCGGGCCACGGGCGTCAAGTCGCGCCAGCTGAACGGGATGCCCGTGTGCAGCGGCGTGGTGAACAGGTTCGAGAGCGTGATCACGATCGTGTGGGCTTCGCCCTTCTTGCCCTTGACGTCGAGGAAGCCCTCGGCGCCCGCTCCGCCGGACTTGTTGATCACGATCAAGGGCCGCGGCGAGAGCTTGTGCTTCTCGGCGATCCCGGCGATCAGGCGGGCCATTTGATCGGCGCCGCCGCCGGTGCCGGCGGGCACCACGAACTCGACCGGTTTGGTCGGCTCCCAGGCAGCGCACGTGGCGGGAACCGCGATCAGGACCGAGAGGACGAGTGCTGCGATCAGATCGAGCTTCATCGCTCGCTCCTTTGCTCGGGGTCAGGCCCCGAGTCCATGTCGTGTCATGGCGCGCGGTGGCTGGCCACCGCGCGCCGTTTATCCATGGAACGCTTATGGAACACGAAAGGGCCGGGTCCCGTTTCAGGGATCCCGGCCCTGCCTGCTAAAAGCGCCGAGGAGGAGCCAAGGGCGAGTCGGTTACTTCGCCGACAACGCCGCGCGCGTCGCGTCCAGACGACGGAACGGCACGACGGCGGGAATCTCCCATTTCTCCCACTGCTCGTCGACCTTGGCCTGGAAGTACGCCAGGTCCTCCTCCGTGAAATGCGCGAACCGGCCCTGCTTGAGCAGATACTCGCGCACCGGCTTCCGGGCGCGCCCTTCGACGATCGCCTTGGTCTTGCCGTAGTACTTCACCTGGCCGTCCTCCACCTCGTAGAGGGGGAAGATGCCGGTCTCGATCGCGAGCTCTCCGAGCTCGTGCGACAGCATCGGATCGTAGTCCCAGCCCTTCGGGCACGGATCGAGCGAGTGAATGAACGTCGGGCCGCCGATCGTCAGGGCCCGCCGGACCTTGTTCATCATCTCGACCGCGTACGAGGCGCACACGGTCGCCACGTAGCGGCACTCCGGGTGACCGGCCGCCATCAGCCCGGCCATGTTCTTCTTCCACCGGGTGTGGATGTTGCGAATCGCCTTGCCGGGCGGGCTGAACGTGGTGTTGGCGCCGAACGGCGTCATGCCCGAGAGCTGGATGTCGGTGTTGGCGTACGACTCGTTGTCGTAGAGCAGGATCAGCGAGTTGTATTCCTTGTGGGTCAGGGTGGCCGAGATGGCGCCGAGCCCCATGTCAGCGCCGCCGCCGTCACCGCAGAACGCGATGACGTTGATCGACTCCGACTTCATCTTGCCCTTGCGCATGAGCGCCTTGAGGCCGGCCGCCGTGCCTAGCGCGGCGGAGCCCGACGAGCCGAGCTGCGTGTGCATCCACGGCACCACCCAGGGCGTCGTGTAATACGTCGTGTTCGCGACGTACATGCAGCCGGTCGAGCCGAGCACGATCGTGCGCGGCCCGGACGCCTTGACCATGAGCTTCATGACCAGCGCCGACTCGCAGCCCTGGCAGGTCCGATGCCCGGAGGTGAAATACTCCTCGATCGTGACCCGCTTGACGCCGCGGAACGGCTCGAGAATCTGCGTGGCGTTCGTGAACGTCGTCGTCTCCGCCATTGTGATCTCCCCTATTCCCGCACGCCCAGCCAGTGGGTCTTGGAATCCGACTTCCCGGACGCCGCCGCCGCGTAGCACATGTCGCTGGCCTTGTAGACGTCCTCGAGCGTCACCTCGCGTCCGCCGAGACCGCAGATGAACGACACCAAGGGCGGCCGACGCTCGGAATTGTACAGAGCCGCGCGAATCTCGTTGGCGACCACGCCTGACCCGAACGGCGAGCCGAACGAGTAATCGCGGTCGATGATGCCGATCGCATTGGCCCTGGAGAGTGCAGCGACGAGCTTCTCCGTCGGGAACGGCCGGAACCAGCGCAGCCGCACCAGGCCGACCTTCTTGCCCTTGGCGCGCATCTCGCGGATCGCGACCTTGAGCGAGAGCGAGATCGTGCCCATGCCGACCAGGATGACGTCGGCGTCGTCGGCCATGTACTCCTCGAACCACGGGTTCTCGGGACCGCGGCCGAAGACCCGGCGGAAGTCCGCGTACGCTTCCTCGATCACGGTGACCGCGCGGGCCATCGCTTCGTTGTTCTGCCGCCGGATCTCGATGACCCAGTCCTCGTTCGCCTGCGGCGCGACCGTGATCGGGTTGTCGGGATGCAGCAGCAGATCGCCGCGGTCGTAGCGCGGCAGGAAGCGATCGACCTTCGACTTGGGCGGCACCATCGTCAGCGCCTGCGAGTGCGTCAGGAACGCGCCGTCCGCCGAGATGGCCAGCGGCAGGAACACGCGCCGGTCCTCGGCCACGCGATAGGCGATCAAGGTCGTGTCGAGTGCTTCCTGCGACGTGTCGACCCAGCAGAGCATCCAGCCCACGTCGCGGACGACGAGCGCGTCGTTGTGCTCGACGCCGAACGCGCCCGGGTCGTCGAGGGCGCGGTTGCCGACCAGGCACACCATCGGCACGCGGAGCGGCGGCGTCACCACCAGGCATTCCATCGCGTACATCCAGCCGACGCCGGACGAGCCGCAGAAGACGCGCGCGCCGACGGTCGAGGCGTGCTTGACGATCTCGAACTGGCTGTGCTCGCCTTCGGCCACGATGTACTCGGCCACCAGCTGGCCGCCCGAGATCTTCTTGGCGATGGCCTGCATGACCGTGTCGTACGGCCGGATCGGATACGCCGTGACGACGTCGAGGTCGGCGAGGGCCAGCGCCTCGGCGACGGCTTCGCTCCCCGAGATCAGGAGCTCCTTGTCCTCTTCGCTGCTCGCGGCGCGAGCCGCCGGGGTGACGACCGCCATGTCCTCTTCCTCCGTGTGTGGCCTAGAGCGTCTTGTGTGGCGCGTTCTCGCCCGGGATGCCCGCGGTGATCTCGACGCCGCCGTCCTCGAAGTTCGTCTCGAGCTCCTTCTCGTACTGACCGCGGAAGCGGAACCCGTGCGAGCGGACGGTCGTCTTCTTGTCGCCGATCTTGTCGGCCAACCAGGTCTGATACGTCTGCTTGTCCTTGCGCCACATCTCCCACTGGCTGGCGTTGTCCTCGAACACCTGCTCGTTCACCATCGTGATGCAGTTCTCGACGGGGCACACCGCCTCGCAGACGCCGCAGCCGCAGCACGCTTCCATGTTGGCGTCGTAGGTGTTGTCGGGCATCACGTCGAAGCAGGAGTCGGGGCACTGGATCCAGCAGAGCGTGCACTTCACGCAGGTGTCGAAGTTGATGACCGGGCGCATCGTGCGCGTCGAGAACTTCTTGAAGTACGGGTTGCGTTCCGGCACGTAACCCTTGCCGGCTTCCTTGGGCTTGCCGACCGGGATCGCCGGGATCGTCACGCCCTCGCGCATCTCCCACCACTTCGGCATCTCGAACGAGTACGGGATCTCGGCGTTGCCCTCGGTCATCTTGATCTCGCGGCTCTCCAGCCGCTCGTACGCCTTCTTCGCCGAGCTGACCTTGAGATCCGATCCCCACTCGATTTCGCCGATCGCGGCGCTGACGCCCTCGAGCGTCAAGAACGACGGGGCGATCTTGGCGAGCGCACCGAGAATCCTCGCCTCGGTGTGGTCTTCCTTGTAAACCCAGAGCCCCGAGAACGAGGCCTTGGCGCGGATGAGTGCCAGCTTGTAGGGCGCGTCCTTCTTATGGATGTCCTTCAGGAGGCTGTCGAAGCTCTGGAGCGACGTCATCAGGACCGTGCCGTTGGGCACCGTGAGCCGGTTGATCGGCTGCAGCCCGTACCACGCCCACGACTCGACACCCTTCGAGAGCGTGTCGTCGACCACGACGGTGACGTCGACGTGCTTGGGCTCGTAGCGCGCCATGTTCTGCTCGAGCTCTTCCTTCGTGTCGGCGATGATCGCGAAATCCTTCGCCGGGATGCCGTTGCGCTGCGGGCTGTCGCCGTAGCGGCCGAACGCGATACCCCACCGGCCCGACTTGCGTGCCGAAAGCACGATGCCGCGGGTGATCCGAGCGGCGAGGTTCTTCTGAAAGATGCCGCGATAGACGACTTCACAGATCAGGGCTGCCATTCGCTCCTCCTAAGCTCGCCGGCTTCGTCGTGAGGCTTTCATCTGGTCGGCTGGTCTGACCACGGAGAGTACGGCCCGCCTCCGGTGCTGTCAAGACGGGGATTCTCATATTTGCTCCCCGTCCTTCCGGAAAACGGGCCTGAGGGGTTAGCTGACCTTGCCGAGGAAGCCGGTCAGCGCGTTGGTGAAGGCGTCGGGCTGCTCCATGTTCGACAAATGGGCGGCCGACTTGAGGATTACCAGCTGCGAGCCCGGGATCTTCGCGTTCATGACCTTCGACGCCGCCACCGGGGTCCCCTGGTCGTCTTCGCCGACGATGATCATGGTCGGCGCCTTGATCGCGCCGATCCGGTCGGTGAGGTTCAGGCCCGAGATGGCCTGGCAGCAGCCGATGTAGCCCGCGGGCGGCGTCGAGCGGATCATCTGGCGCACGGTCTCGATCACGGGCCCGCCCTTGTCCTTGTACGGCGCCGTGAACCAGCGGCTCAGCGTGCCCTCGACCAGCGGCTCCATCCCCTTCGTCTCGGCGGTGTGGATGCGCTCGTCCCACAAGGGTTTGGCTTCGGGTGGAATCCGGCTCGACGTGTCGCACAGCGTGAGACTGGCGAACAGCTCAGGAGCCTTGAGCGCGAGGGTCTGCCCGATCATGCCGCCCATGGACAGCCCGACCCAGTGGGTGCGCTGGATCCCGAGCGCCCGCAGCAGCGCCTGCGCGTCGTCGGCGAGCTGATCCAGCGTGTAGGCGGCCTTCGGCGCGTCCGTGCCCCCGTGGCCGCGCGTGTCGTACGACAGCACGCGCCACCGCGCAGTGAGCGCCTTGAGCTGGGGCTGCCACATCTCGAGCGTCGTCGCGAGCGAGTGGCTCAAGGTGACGACCGGCGCGCCGGCTGGGCCCTCGAGCGTGTAGTTCATCGAGATTCCGTTCGCCGTGATCTTCATCGAGTCATCCTCCGGATCGATTCATGACCGCGCGTCGATCGTCCACTGGAGCGCGTCAGCGGCACGGCCGTCGTTCGGCCGGCCGCGCTTGCGGAGCTCGGCGATCACTCGCTGCCGAGCCTCGACTGGACGATTCTGCCCCAGCTTGAACTTCGCGCGCCAGCGGTTGATCTCAAGCGTCACGGCGGCGAGCTGAGCCATGGCGCCGCGATAGAGCGGGTTGTTCGGGTCGAGCGGCCTGAACCCGCCTTCCGGCTGATATCGGGCAAGGAGACGCTCCTGCTGCGCCGCAACCGCCGACGGGTCCTCCTGCACCCTGGCCTCGCACTCGAAGATCACGGTGCGGTGGTAGGCGGTCGCCGCCCCCGCGTACTCGGGCGACACCCAGTACGACGGGATCACGGCCAGGACCTCGTCGACCTCCAGCACGCAGCGCGGCCGAGCTTTGAGATCCTTGATCTGCTCGTCGGATCTGACCAGGTGCAGGTCGAGCGTCTTGCCGTCGTAGACGAAGGGATAGAGACCGATGTGGGGAACCGAGTCGTCGCCGACGGTGACGAGGCGCGCGAGCTCCTGCGAGCCGACGAGGCGGTCGACCTCGTCGCGTGGAACGTCCGCGTAGTACTCGTGGAAGATCACGCGGGCGCCTTCGTCTTCGCCACCACGTCGCAGAAGTACTGATGCACCGCCGTGCTATCCGTGAGCTCGGGGTGAAACGTCGCGACCAGCACCCGATCCTGACGGGCCATGACCGGCTCGCCGCGGTGCTCGGCCAGCACCTCGACCCCAGGACCGACGCGTCGGATGCGCGGCGCCCTGATGAACACCATCTCGAGCTGAACCGGCGTGTCGTCGAGTCGCACGGTGCCCGGGGCCTCGAACGACTCACGCTGCCGGCCATACGCATTGCGCTCGACCGCGACGTCGATGAGCCCGAGCGAGAACTGCTTGGGGTTCTCGACGTCGCGGGCCAGGATGATCAGGCCGGCGCAGGTGCCGAAGATCGGCTTGCCCGCGCCGTGAAACTTTTCGAGCGCGGGTGTGAAATTCCACGCGTCCATCAGCTTCAGCAAGGTCGTGGACTCACCACCGGGGATGATGAGCCCGTCGATCTCGTCGAGCTCGCTCGGCTTGCGCACCTCGACCGCCTCGACGCCGCACTTGGCGAGCGCCTTGGCGTGGAGCGCGAAATCCCCCTGCAGGGCGAGCACGCCGATCCGCATGGCGCCCGTTTCACATTTGTTCACAGCCTCGCCTCGCCTGCGGCTGCGGCTCGCCCTAGTTTGTTCACAGCCTCGCCTCGCCTGCGGCTGCGGCTCGCCCTACCACCCGCGGGTCTGGAGGAGATCCTTCTCCGCCAGCTTCGAGGTCTCGATGCCGGCCATCGCGTCGCCGAGATCCTCGCTGACGCGCGCGAGCACGTCGGGGTCCTTGAAGTGCGTGGTCGCCTGCACGATCGCCTTCGCGCGCTTCGCAGGATCGCTCGACTTGAAGATCCCCGAGCCGACGAACACGGCCTCGGCGCCGAGCTGCATCATGAGCGCCGCGTCGGCCGGCGTCGCGATGCCGCCTGCGGAGAAGTTCGGCACCGGCAGCTTGCCGGCCTTCGCGACCCAGCGCATGAGATCGTACGGGGCGCCGAGGTTCTTGGCCTCGGTCATCAGCTCTTCGGGGCCCAGCATCGTCAGGCGGCGGATGCCGGAGATGACCGCGCGCATGTGGCGGACCGCCTCGACGATGTTGCCCGAGCCGGCCTCGCCCTTGGTGCGGATCATCGCGGCGCCTTCGCCGATGCGCCGGAGCGCCTCGCCGAGATCGCGGCAGCCGCAGACGAACGGGATGCGGAACGCGAACTTGTCGATGTGGAAGTGCTCGTCGGCCGGCGTCAGCACCTCGGACTCGTCGATGTAGTCCACGCCGAGCGCCTCGAGGATCTGCGCCTCGACGAAGTGGCCGATCCGCGCCTTGGCCATCACCGGGATCGTGACCGCCTTCTGAATTTCCTGGATCTTCTTCACCGGCGACATGCGGGCGACCCCGCCGTCGCGGCGGATATCCGAGGGCACGCGCTCGAGCGCCATGACCGAGGCGGCCCCGGCGTCCTGCGCGATCTTCGCCTGCTCGGCGTTGGTGACGTCCATGATGACTCCGCCCTTGAGCATCTCGGCCAGGCCGATGTGCTTGCGGTCCGCGATTCTGAGCCCGTTCAGGTCCGCCATGAGATTTCTCCTTTTCGGCTATACGACTGGGACTGCCGCGCGCTCCACTCGCTCCCGGCCCCGAAGCCGGGTGCGCGCGGCTTTGATCGTTTCGGCGAGGCGCCGGACTCCTTCCTCGATCCGGCCGGCCGGCACCGACGAGAACGAGAGCCGCAGCGTACGCTGGCCGCCGCCGTCGACGAAGAACGGCGCGCCGGGCGTGAACGCGACGCCGCGCTCGATCGCCTGCGACAACAGCGCGTTGGCGTCGAGCCCCTGCGGCAAGGTCAGCAGCAGCGAGAATCCGCCCTGCGGCTCCGTCCACGTGACCTCGGGCGACATGCGCCGGCGCAGCGCCGCCAGCAAGAGCGAGCGACGCCGCGCGTATTCCGTCGCGACGCGCGTCGCGTGGCGGTCGAGCAGCTTGCGCTCGCAGAAGCGGTGCACCGCCGCCTGGATGAGGGCGCTCGTGTGCAGATCGGCGAGCTGCTTGGCCGCCTGCAGCCGCTCGAGAATCGGCGGCGGTCCGACGAGCCAGCCCAGGCGAAGCCCCGGGAACAGGATCTTCGAGAACGTGCCGATGTAGATCACGACGCCGCCGCGGTCGACGGCCTTCAGCGGCAGGGTCGGCGTGTTGCCGTAGTAGAGGCTGCCGTCGAATCCGTCCTCGACGATCGGCACCTGATGGCGCGCGGCGACCTCGAGAAGCCGGCGCCCGGTCTCGGGGGCGACGGCCATGCCGGTCGGATTGTGAGCGCTCGGCTGACAATAGAAGAGCTTGGGCGTGTGGCGCTCGAGAAGACGCTCGAAGACCTCGGCCCGCGGACCGGTACCGTCCCACGGCACGCTCAAGAGCTGAGCGCCGAACGAGCGGAACACCTGCATCGCGCGCGGGTACGTCGGCTGCTCGATCGCGACGAAGTCACCGGGGTCGATCAAGGTGCGCGCGATCAGGTCGAAGCCCTGCTGCGAGCCGTTGACGATGAGAATCTCTTCCGGCCGCGCCTCGAGCCCGAATCGGAGCAAATAGGTCGACAGATAACGCCGAAGCGGCGGGTAGCCGCCGGCCGGGTAGTACTGCAGGAGCGCCGGTCCTTCCTCGCGGATCACCTGGTTCAGCACGCGGCGGAACGCGTCGGTCGGGAAGAGCCCGCTGTCGGGCATGCCGCCGGCGAACGAGACGACCGCGCCGTTCGACGGGATCGTCGCGACCGCGCGCGAGCGCTCGTCGTCCGCGCCGACGATCTGCGCGCTGCGCGAGAAGAGGCCGGACCAGTCGAGCGCCGCGGGCGCCACGGCGGCCGACGCGACCAGCGCGCCGCCGCCGACCGGCCGCTCGGCGACGAAGGTGCCCTGCCCGACGTGGGCGCGCGCCCAGCCGGTCGCCACCAGCTCCTCGTACGCGAGCGCGACGGTGCCCCGGTTGACGCCGAGCTGGCGGGCCAGCTCGCGCGTGGCCGGCAGCTTCATGCCGGGCGTCAGCAGATGCTCGTGGATCAGGCGTTCCAGGTGAGCCTGGATCTGGCGCGGCAGCGCCGTGGGCTTGTCCCGATCGAGCGGAATGTTCATAGGGTCTTTCCCGCCTGCCAAGCCATTTTGGCCTTGTCGGAGATATCGTCAAGGGCCAATTGGCCTGATCCAGACAGGCCATTCTAACGCGCCCGGGTGGTCGCCGGCCGGGGCGCTCGCGACGCGGCCCGGCGAGCGGGTACAATGCGCCGGACCCCTCACGATCCGTGAACGCTCGTGGCGTCAGGCCACCACACGATAGAGGAGGCTTTCATGGCAGCGGGCGAAGCACCGATCAAACAGGCCGTGAAGTGGATCGAGGACCAGCTCCAGGACCATCCCGGCGCGGACCGGGTGAAGCTCATCGACGAAGCGTCGCGGCGGTTCGATCTCTCGCCGCTCGACGCCGATTTCCTGCTCCGTCAGCTCGCCGAGCGGGCGCCGAAGAAGAAGTGAGCGACGCGCAGATCCGCCGCGTGCAGGAGCAGTTCGGCGCGAGCGCTGCGGCGTACGTGTCGAGCCCCCTGCACGCGGCGGGTGAAGATCTCGACCGGCTGCTGGCCTGGGGCGCCGCGCGGCGGGCCCAGCGCGTCCTCGACGTCGCCACGGGCGGCGGTCACACCGCGCTGGCCTTCGCCGGCATCGCCCGGCGGGTGGTCGCGTACGATCTGACCGAGCCGATGCTCGCCGCCGCGCGCGGCCACGTGCGGGCCCGCGGGGCGGCCAACGTCGAGTTCGTCGCGGGCGACGCAACCGCCTTGCCCTTCGCGGACGAGTCGTTCGACGTCGTCACGTGTCGCACGGCCGCGCATCACTTCCCCGACGTACCGGCCGCCGTCCGGCAGATCCATCGGGTGCTCAAGCCGGGCGGGTCGCTCCTGCTCCAGGACATCCTCGGCCACGACGACGGCGACGCGAGCGCGTTCATCCTCGAGGTCGAGAAGCGCCGCGACCCGTCCCACGTGCGCAGCTACCGGGCCGTGGAGTGGAAGGCCTTCCTGCGCGCCGCGGGGCTGACCGTGATCGAGGATTCGCTCATCTGGAAGCTGCGCGAGTGGAGCGAGTGGACCGGCCGGATGCGGATGACGCCCGAGGCGCGGCGCGGCCTCGAGGATTTCGTGCGGCGCGCGCCCGAGCGGTGCCGCGAGGCCTTCGAGTTCCGGCTCACCGCGGACGCGGTCGTTTCGTTCAACGACCGCCAGATCTTGATCCGAGCCGACCGCGACTAAAGATCAGCGACGCAGACGGACGATCGTCGCGCCGGCGCCTCCCCGCTCGGGCGGCGCGTCGGCGAAGCCGGCGACCAGCGGGTGGCGCGCGAGAACGGACTGGACGATCTTTCGCTGGACGCCGATGCCGCGGCCGTGGATCAGCCGCACCTCGGAAAACCCTCTGGCATGCGCGGCGTCGAGGTACTCGGCGACGACCGAGGCGACGTCGCGCGGTGCGAACGCGTGCAGATCGAGCGCATCCTCGATCGGGATGCGGACCGGCTCGTCGTCGAGCGCTACAGCCGCGGCCCTCCCATCACGTGCTCCTTCCAGTGATCAAAAGTCAGGAGATCCTCCCCCGACAGCTTGCACTGTCAAAAGGTCGCGGCGCGCTCGAAGAACGGAACGTCGACCATGGCCACGTGCTCGGCGCGCGCGGTCTCGGCAACTTTTTCCGCCACCATCTGCCGTACGAACGGGATCGGAATCCGCCCGAGGCGATGGAGCACCTCGTCCGTGCAACGGATCCGCGTGCCGGGCAACACGGGTCCGTCGGCCACGACCGCCTCGGCCTCGCGCTCGGGGTGCTCGCAGGTCTCGGGCACGAGCTGCTGCAGGCGCAGGGACACGTACTCGGTCACCCACGCCTGGATCCCGCGCCGCGCCTCGTCCACGCTCGGCGCCGCGCGGTCGAGCTTGTCGTTCACCGCGCCCAGGAGCTGTTCGAGCCGTCCGAGCTTGGACTCGAGCGCGGCGAGCCGCGCGTCCACGTTCGCTTCGCTCATCCAATCCTCCGAGAGCCGGCGCCGCTCATGCGGCGGCCGGTCGGCGAGTGTGCCAGTCGGTGATTCGCTGATAGGCATCGACGACGCGCAGGACGGTCGCCTCGTCGAACGGCCGCCCCACGATCTGCATGCCGATCGGGAGCCCGCCGGGCGTCAGGCCGCAGGGCGCCGCGCACGCGGGATGGCCGGAGAAGTTGAACGGGCGCGTGCAGCGTAGGAGCGCGGCGCGCACGTCGGACGGCCCGTCGCCGAGCGTCGTCTCGCGCTCGCCGAGCACCGGCGCCACCAGCGGCGTCGCCGGCGCCAGCAGCACGTCGCGCCGGGCCAGGACCTCGTCGACCTCGCGCGCCAGCAGCGCGCGCGCCTGCTGCGACCGGACGTAGTGCGCGCCGGTCACGAACGCGCCCAGCCGCAGCCGCTCGCGAACGTCGGGCTGGTAGTCCTGGGGCCGCGTGCGCATCCACGCGGCGTGATACGCGAGCGCCTCCGACCCCACGATCGCGGCCGATCCGGTGGCCACGTGCGCGAGCTGCGTCAGGTTCACCTCGTCGACGACCGCGCCCGCGGCTTCGAGCTGCTTGGCCGCCGCGGCGATCGCCGCCTTCACCTCTGGCGTCGCGACGTCGGTGAAGTGGGCGCGGAGCAGTCCGACGCGGAGGCCTTTGACGTCACCGGTGAGCGCCGCGCCGTAGTCCGGCACGGGCAGCACGCTCGTGGTCCGATCGGCCGGATCGTAGCCGGCGATGGCGCCGAGCATCAGCGCGCAGTCGCGCGCCGAACGGGCCATCGGGCCCACGTGATCCATCGACCACGCCAGCGGCAGCACGCCCGCACGGCTGGCGCGGCCGTACGTGGGCTTGAGCCCGGTGATGCCGCAGAGCGAGGCCGGAATCCGTATCGAGCCGCCTGTATCTGAGCCGAGCGAACCGGGCGCCAGCGCCGCGGCGACCGCCACGCCAGAGCCCGACGACGATCCGCCGGCGACGCGATGCGCATCGACGCTCCAGGGATTGCGCGCGTCGCCGCAGTGCGCGTTGAGCCCCTCCGGCCCGTACGCGAACTCGTGCATGTTGAGCTTGCCGAGCAGGATCGCGCCGGCCTTCGCCAGCCGCGCCACGACCGTCGCGTCGGCGGCCGGCACCGAGTCGGCGAGGATCTTGGATCCCCCGGTCGTGCGCACGCCCTTGGTCGAGTAGAGATCCTTCGGAGCCCAGGGCACGCCGTGCAGCGGACCGACGGCCCGCCCGGCCATCAGGTCGGCCTCGGCCGCCCGCGCCGACTCGAGCGCGGCGTCGGCGCACACCGTGATGAACGCGCGAAGCGTGCCGTCGTGCGCGGCGATGCGATCGAGGTGGGCACGCACGACCTCGACGGGCGAGACCTGCTTGGTCGCGATCATGCGGCCGAGCTCGGCCATCGACGCCCAGCAGAGCTCGCTCACTCAGAGCACCCGGTACTGCGTCGTCGGCTCGGCGTCGCCGAGGTCGGCCTCGTCCAGGCGTCGGAGCCCCTCGAGCAGACGCTCGACCGCCGGACGGATCGGCTCGAGCTCGGCCTCGCTCCAGTCGAACCCGGCGAGCGCGGCCGCGCGCTTGAGCAGATCCACGCTTATTTCCATGCGCGCGAGCATACCACTAGAATGTGAGGCGATGGCCGTCCCGCTCACGCTCGTGACCGACCCGAACGATCCCGGCGCGCGCCGCACGCTGACCGTCGCGCCCGGCACGACGATCCTCAAGGCGGCGCACGAGGGCGGCGTCGATATCACGGCGACGTGCGGCGGGCGCGGGCGGTGCACGTCGTGCCGGGTGAAGTTCCTGGTGGGGTTGCCGCCGCCGCCGACGATCATGGACGAAGTCCAGCTCGGCGACGACCTCGTCCGCGAGGGCTACCGCCTGGCCTGTCAGTGCGCGCTGCACGAGGCAGTCACGGTGCAGCCGGCGCCGCCGCTCGACGAGCGCGCGTTTCAGATCCTCGGCGCCGGGCCCGGCGTGCGACAGCTCGGCCGCGTCGCGCTCGATTCCGGCGTCGCCAAGCAGCTGGTCAAGGTCAGCTTGCCGCGCGAGGAGCATCATCAGACCTCGGATCTCGAGCAGCTGCTCGCGGCTGTCGGCCTCACTACGGCCGACGTCGGGCCGGCCGTGCTCCAGGGGCTCCCGTCGGCGCTCCGCGACGACCCGGCCGGCGTGACGGTGACGACCTTCGCCGCCGGCGGCGCCTCGCGGATCCTCGCAGTCGAGCGCGGCGACACGGCGCTGATGAAGTTCGGACTGGCGATCGACGTCGGGACGACGAGCGTCGTGACCACCCTGGTCGAGCTCGAGTCGGGCGAGCAGCTCGCGTCGGTGTCGAGCCTCAATCCGCAGGCGGTCTTCGGCGGCGACCTCATGTCGCGTATCGCGTTCGCTCAGTTCAATCCGGCCAACCTCCGCAAGCTCCACACGCGGATCGTCGGTCTCCTCAACCAGCACATCGAGCAGATCTGCCGCGAATCCGGCGTGCTCGCAAAATGGATCTACAAGATCGTCGTCGTCGGCAACACGTGCATGCACCACATGTTGCTCGGCATCGATCCTTCGCACGTGGGCCTGGCGCCGTACGCGCCGGTGATGCGGCACCCGGTGATTCTGTCTGCACGCGAGCTCTTCCTGAAGGTCGCGCCGGAGGCGCGGGTGTGCTTCCTGCCGCTGGTGGCGGGCTTCGTCGGCGCCGACGCGGTCGGCGTGGCGCTCGCCACGCGCATCTACGAGAGCCCCGAGATCCGTGTCGCCGTCGACATCGGCACCAACGGCGAGGTGCTCCTCGGGTCGCGCGACCGTCTCTGGGCATGCTCGGCGCCTGCCGGACCGGCGCTCGAAGGCGCGCAGATCCGTCACGGCATGCGCGGCGCGCTCGGCGCCATCGACCGGGTCACCGTGGACGACGACATCCACGTCCACACGATCGGCGAGGCCGACGCGCTCGGCATCTGCGGCTCGGGGATCATCGACCTCCTGGCGGGGCTTCTCGACCGCGGGGTCATCGACTGGACGGGGCTGATCCAGGTCGACGCGCGCGATTCGCTTCCGCCCAAGCTCGCGGCCCGCGTGGTCATGCGAGGCGAGGAGCGTCAGGTCATCGTGCTCCGGCCGGGTGAGGCCGGGGCACGCCAGGAGATCGTGTTGACCCAGGACGACGTGCGGCAGGTTCAGCTCGCCAAGGGCGCGATCGCGTCGGGTGTGATGATGCTCCAGCACGTCGCCGGTGTCGCCGACGACGCGATCGCCGAGCTCATGCTGGCGGGCGGCTTCGGCAACTACGTATCGATCGACAGCGCGCTCCGGATCGGTTTGATCCCGCCGCTGCCCCGCGAGCGGATTCGCTACGTGGGCAACGCCGCCTCGCTCGGCGCCCAGCTCTGTCTGGTGTCCGAGACCGAGCGCGCGCGCGCCGAGACGGTCGCGACGCGGATCGAGCACGTGTCGCTCGCAGCGCATCCCGACTTCGAGGGGATCTTCGTGGACTGCATGAACTTCCCGCGTCAACGATGACCGTGCCAGACGCACCCACCATCGCCGGAACGGTCGCTGGGACCGAGGTCGGCGCGCTCAGCACCTCGCTCGACGCGCGCTGGCTGATGGCCTACGCAGCCGCGCTCGGCGTCGACGACCCGCGCTACTACAACACCCTGGCCGAGGATGGGCCCCTCGCCCACCCGCTGTTCTCGGTGTGCTACGAATGGCCCGCGGTCCTGGCGCTGCGCGCCAAGGCCGTCAAGGAGTCGTGGGCGCTGCTGGGCGTCCACTCGACTCATCACGTGATCATCCACCGGCCGCCGACCGCGACCGATCGCCTGCTCACGCGCGCCCAGATCATCGAGGTGCGGCGGAGCCGCGCCGGGACCCTGGTCGTCGCACGGCTGTCCACGGTGGATCGCAACGGGCGGCCGGTGACGACCACCGACTACGGCTCGGTCTATCGCGGCATCGCGACCGACGGCGAGGCGCGCGCCCAGGTAGACGCCGTTGATCGTCCGTCGCCGCCGCCGTCGGCCGAGCCGCGCTGGAGCGCGCAGGTGCCGGTGGGGTCGCGTGCGGCGCACGTATACTCGGAGTGCGCGCGCATCTGGAACCCGATCCACACGGACATCGCGGTTGCGCGCTCGGCCGGGCTTTCGGCGCCGATCCTGCACGGCTCGGCGACGCTCGCGCTGGCTGTCTCGCAGGTGATCAGCCACGACCTCGACGGCGAGCCTGCGCGGGTTCGGGAGATCGCCGCGCGCTTCACCGGGCTGGTGTTCATGCCGTCGACCATCACCGTGCGCGGGCGCGGACGCGCGGGCGACCGGCTCGGGTTCGACGCGGTGGACGAGCGCAGTGAGCCGGTGCTGAGCGACGGAGTCATACGAGCATGAAGCAGATGAGTCGGCGTGAGCGCGTGCTCGCCGCGATCAACCGCGAGCCCGTCGACCGCGTGCCCTATGCGGTGTGGCGTCACTTTCCGAGCGTCGATCACTCGCCGGCCGGCTTGGCCCAGGCGACGCTCAGATTTCACGAGCGCTACGGCTCGGACTTCCTGAAGATCACCCCGCGCGGCGGCTACGCGGTCGAGGCGTGGGGCTGCGTCGAGGGCGACGCCGTCCGGGAGGACGGCCATCGACCGTGCGCCAGTTGCGCGGTGAAGTCGGCGGAGGACTGGAAGAAGATCCGGGCGCTCGATCCCGGCGGCGCTCCCGGCTACACCGAGGAGATCGAGACCATCATTCGCCTGGGCTTCGATCGCCGGATCGGCGACGCGCCGGTCGTGCCGACCTTGTTCTCACCGCTCTCGCTGGCGAAGAAGCTCTCGGGCGATCGGCTCCCGCACGATCTGCGCGCGCATCCCGACTGGGTCACGGGCGCGCTCGAGGCCATCACCGAGACCTTGATCAAGTTCGCTCAGCTGGCGCTCACCGAGGGCGTCTCGGGCATCTTCTACTCGATCCAGGCGGCCAGCCGCTCGGCCAACAGCGAGGAGGACTACGCGCGGTTCGGCGAGCCGTACGATCTCAGGTTCCTCGAGTCGATCGAGACGAAGTCGTCTCTGACGATCATCCACTGCCACGGCAACGAGCTGATGTTCGACCGGCTCAGGCAGCTGCCGGGTCACGCCTGGAACTGGGACGATCGCGCAACGCCGCCCTCGCTGCGCGAGGCGCACGGCATGGTGCCGGGCGCGGTCATCGGCGGGCTCCATCAGTGGAAGACCTTGCGCGACGGGACGCCGGAGCAGGCCGCCGCCGAGACGCGGGATGCGATCGCTCAAACCGATGGCAGCGGGCTCATCGTCGGTCCGGGCTGTGTGCTCCCGATGAACACGCCCGACGCGAATGTCGCGGCGGTGGTTCAGGTGCTCGGCGGCCCGCTCAAGAAGATTCCGGGCGTGGCACCGTAGCCGCCGTTACTTCCCGACGTTGAACCGGAAGTGGCAGATCTCCCCGTCGCGCACGATGTAGTCCTTACCCTCGAGCCGCTGCTGGCCTCGCGCGCGTAGGTCGGCGAACGAGCCGTCGACCGCCACCAGGTCCTCGTAGCTGTTCACCTCGGCGCGGATGAAGCCGCGCTCGATGTCGGAGTGCACGGTGCCGGCGGCGGCCTGCGCTCGGGTGCCCTCGGGGATCGGCCAGGCGCGCACCTCGTCCTCGCCGACCGTGAAGAACGAGACGAGCCCGAGCAGCGCGTAGCAGTCGCTCAGCACCCGATGGATCGCCGGCTCCGTGAGCCCGAGATCGGCCAGGAAGACGCGCTGCTCGTCGCCGGCCAGCTCGGCCACCTCCGCCTCGATCACCGCGGAGACCCAGCCGATCCGCGTTCGCGCGCGCTGCGCGGTCGCCTCGAGCCCGAGCGTCTGGATCGCGCGCGGTGCCTCCGCGATCGCCTTCTCGTCGAGGTTCAGGCAATGCAGGATCGGCTTCTGCGAGAGGAACGTGAACCCCCGCACGGCGCGCGCGTCATCCGGGCTGAGCGTCACCGCGCGCAGGGGCGTCTCGCTCTCGAGCTCTGTCTTGAGCCGGGCGAGGATCGCCTGCTCCTTCACCTCCGCGTCCTTGCGCTGTTTCTTGATCGAGGCCTCGAGCCGCTCCAGGCGCCGGTCGACCACCTCCAGATCGGCCAGGATCAGCTCGGTCTCGAGATCCTCGATGTCCCGCTTGGGCGCCGGCGCGCCGAGCGCCTCGTCGGCGAAGGCCCGGACGACGTGCAGGAGCGCGTCGGCGTTTCGGAACTCCTTCGTCTCGAGGCTCGCGCGCTCGCCGCGCTCGATGCCCGCGAGGTCGACGACCTCGAACGTGGCGTACGTGGTCTTCTTCGGCTTGAACATCGCCGAGAGCCGGTCCACCCGCGGGTCCGGCACGCGCGCGACGCCCGTGTGCAGCTCGGCTCGGCCGCCGTCGTAGCGCGCCGTCGCGACCTTCGAGCCGGTGAGCAGGTTGAACAGCGTGGTCTTGCCGGATTTCGGGAGCCCGATCAGGCCGATCTTCATGGGGCGATTATGCCAGGTGTCGTATTCTCGGGAATGTTCTGAGCCATCCCTCGAAAGACATGGACCTCAAGGGCGCGGCCATGGCCGTGCTCATCTCGCTTCTCTGGGGCGCCAACACCGTCGTCATCAAGATGGGCCTGGAGGACGCTCCGCCGCTGCGTCTGGCGTGGATGCGCTTCGTCGTCGGCGGCGTCGTGATCTGCCTCTGGGCCTGGGCCACCGGCCGCTTTGCCGGCTTCCGGATCGATCCGGGCGAGTGGCGGCCTCTGATCTTTCTCGGGCTCCTCTTCAGCGTGCAGATGACCGCCACCAACGTCGGGACCTGGCTGACCAGCGCCTCGCACGCGTCGGTCCTCCTGAATCTCTACGCCGTGCACACCGTCGTCCTCGCCCACTTCCTGATCCCGGGCGACCGGTTGACGGTCCGGAAGCTGGCGGGCGTGCTCGTCGCCTACTCCGGCATCGTGATGCTCGGCGCGCGCCAGGTCACCCGCGGCTCGCCGACCTTGCTGGGCGACGTCATCGTGACGGTCGCCGGCGTGCTCCTCGCCGAGCGCACCGTCTATCTGGCGCGCGCCGTCCAGCGCCTGGACCCGGTGAAGCTGCTCCTGAGCCAGGCGGTCGTGGGCACAGCGCTCTTCGTCGTGGTGTCCGACCTGGTCGAGCCGGCGCCGACCCGCTGGTCGCTTCGGCTCGCGGGCTCGATCGCGTACCAGGGCGTGCTCATCTCGGGCTTCAACTTCGTGGTGAACCTTGCGCTCCTGCGCCGGTATCGGCCGAGCGCGCTCTCGGCCTTCTTTCTCACGCAACCGATCTTCGGCGTGATCGCGGCCGCGCTGGTCGCCGGCGACCCGCTCACGCTCGATTTGCTGGTCGCCTGCGCGGCGGTGGCGGTCGGCATCGGGCTCACGAGCCGCTGACGGTATAATCGCGGCATGCCGTCGGCGCCGTCCAAGACGCTCCAGATCGTGCCGAACCCGCATCCGGATCGCGACTACGAGGTCACGATGACGGTGCCGGAGTTCACGTGCCTCTGTCCCATGACCGGCCAGCCCGACTTCGCGACGATCCGCATCCGGTACGTGCCGGACCAGCATCTGGTCGAGCTCAAATCGCTCAAGCTCTATCTCTGGTCGTTCCGGCAGGAAGGCGCGTTTCACGAGGACGTGACCAACAAGATTCTCAACGACTTCGTGGGCGCCGCCAATCCCCGCTGGCTCGAGGTGACGGGCGACTTCAACGTGCGCGGCGGCATCAAGACCGAAGTCCGCGTCACGCACGGCAAGCGGCCGGACGTCTAGGTCGGCCTCGTCCCGCCCGCCGCGCGGCGTTCGACGTCACGTCGCCAGCGCCAGCAGCACCATCCCGAGCAGCATCACCACGGCGCCCAGCGCCGACTCCCTCACCTTCTTCCCCTCGCCGAACGCGACCACGCCGATCCCCATCGCGAACAGGATCTCGATCTGCTTGACCGCCTCGACGTACGAGGACAGGGTGAGCGTGTAGGCCTTACCCTGGCTCAGGGTGGTGAGCGCTGCGAAGAGCCCGAGCGCGACGAATTCCTTCCAGTAGCGCGGCACCGCCTTGAAGTGCTGCGCGGAGGTCGTCAGCGCCAGCGGGGTCACCACCAGGCTCGCGGCCAGATACGTGCCGAACGTGCCGACGGCGGTGTTGGAGGCGAGAATCGCCTTCTTGATCGTGATGACCGACGGCGCGTAGAGGACAGCCGCCAGCAAGGTGTAGCGCTGGCCGCGATCGGTGAAAAGGACGCGCAGCGGCTCCAGCGGCGAGATCTTCGCGCTGCGGACGTTGAGCAGATACACGCCGGCGGCGCTGAGCAGCACGCCCGCGACCCCGACGGCACTCGGCCGCTCCCCGATCAGCACGCCCATGCCGAGCAGGATCAGCAGGCTCACCTTCCAGAGCGCGGTCACGAGCGAGATCTGGGACAGCTTGAGGGCTTTCGAGAGCGCCAGGGTCGAGAGCGTCTGGCACACGCCGAAGAGCGCACACCAGAGGTAGAAGCCCGGCTTGAGCTCGGGCCAGCCGCTCATCACGCAGGCGATCCCGGCGAACGGCAGCAGGAAGGTGAAGCGGCCCCAGACGTTGATGTACTCGTCCAGCGCGTGGCCCAGGCGCTTCATGGTCGTGTTGCGCAGCACCTGGAACAGCGCGGCGGCGAGCGAGAGCAGGAGCCACACGTCAACCCTTCCGGCCCAGCGCCTCGATGTGGATGAACATCCACATCGCGTCGGGGTGCGAGCTCCACGCCCTGAATGCCGACGCCATCGACTCGATCTCGGCGCGTGTCGCGAACCCGTACTCGACGGGACGCTCGCCCATCGGCGAGGTCAGGAGCCGGTCCGCGTAGGAGTGGCCCCAGGCGGTGGTCTCCTCGGGCGTGGCGTAGCACCACACGCTCGCCGTGATGTGCAGCTCCGCGACCCCGGCCGCGTTGAAGAGCGCGCGAAGCTGTCGCCCGATGTGGGGCTCGCCGCCGTTCTTGTACCAGGTCCGGTGATGCACGTCGACGAAGCGATCGATCCACGGGTCGCGCGGCCAGTACGCCGCGGTGCCCCAGTCGACCTCACGCACGGCGACCATTCCGCCGGGGCGTACGACTCGCAGCATCTCGCCGAGGGCCGCGGCGCGCTCGCGCAGGTGCTGGAGCACCTGGTGTGCGTACGCGACGTCGAACGAGCCGTCGGCGAACCGCAGCTGGTAGACGCTGCCCTCCTCGTACTGGAGATTCGTCAGCCCTCGATCGGCCGCGTCACGCCGGGCGCCGTCGAGCGCGTCGCGGGACAGGTCGATGCCCACCACCTGCCCCGGCGCGAGCCGCTCCGCGAAGCCGCGGGTGATACTGCCGGGTCCGCAGCCCACGTCGAGAAGCCGCATGCCCGGTCGAAGATGCGGCAGGAGGAACGCCGCCGCCTCGTCGGCCGTGCGCTGAGCGTGCTGCTTGAGGGTCGCCGGCGCGTGGCCATGCGTGTACTGCTCGTGGCGAACCGGCTGATCGGTCATGTTTCTCTCGCGGAGGTCAGAGCTCGAGCGCGACCTTGATCGAATTGGCGTCGGCGTGCGCGGCGAACGCCTCGGCGATTCTGTCGAGACCGAATCGGTGGGTGATCAGCGGCCAGGTCTTGACGGCGCCGCTCGTGACGAGCTCGAGCGCTTCCGGGAATTCGTCCTGATAGATCATCGAGCCGGTCAAGGTCACCTCGCGGCGCACGACTGAGAAGAACGAGACCGGCGTGGACTCGTGGGGCAATCCCGTGAGCACGATGCGTCCGCCCGGCCGGACCAGCTCGAGTGCCTGGGTGACGGCCTCCGGCGTGCCGGCGGTCTCGACGACCAGGTCGACGCCCTCACGCCCGGAGAATCGCCGCGCCGCGTCCGCCGCCGGCGCGTCGGCCGTCGCGTGCGTGACCTCGGCGCCGAGCTCCTCGGCGAGAGCGAAGCGCCGCCGCGAGCGGCTCACCACCATCACCCTCGTGCCGCGGGCGCGCAGCACCTGGAGCGCCAGGAGCCCGAGCGTGCCGGCGCCGACGATCGCGGCGCTCTCACCCGGCTTCGGCTCTCCGCGCCCCACCGCGCGTACCACGACCGCGAGCGGCTCGGCGAGCAGCAGCGCGTCCGTGGCGGCGCCCTTGGCGGCGCGCCAGCAGCAGCGGGCGGGCACGCGGACCAGCTCGGCGAAGCCGCCGTCGCGGTTGATCCCGATCGTGGTGCGCGACAGGCACAGGTTGCGATTGCCCTCGCGGCAGAGCGGACACTGGCCGCACGAATAGTTCGGCTCGACGACGACCGGATCGCCCGCGCGCACGCGGGTGACGTCGGAAGCGACCGTCTCGACGCGGCCGACGAGCTCGTGGCCCATCACGCGCGGGTACGCGACGGGCCGCGCGCCGGACCAGATCTCGTAGTCGGTCCCGCACAGCCCGGCGACGCTGATCCGGACGACCACCTCGCCGGGCTCAGGACGCGGCTCGCGCGTGGTCTCGACGCGCAGATCGCGCGGGCCGTGAAGAATCGCGGCTTTCATCGCGGACAATCTACTCGACCGACCCGCCGCCGGCAACTCAGGCGGCCGAGTGGCCGCCGTCGAGGAAGAGCGTCTGGCCCGTCATGAAGTCGGAGCCGGCCGAGGCGAGATAGACGGCGAGCGGGCCGATCTCCTCGGCTCGTCCGATCCTGCGCGCCGGGATATCGCGCGTGAGGCGCTGGTTGATCGCGGGAACGGCGAAGGCTTCGTTGGTCATGTCGGTCGCGAACCAGCCCGGCGCGATCGCGTTCACCTGGATGTTGTGGCGCGCCCACTCGACCCCGAGCGTGCGCGTGAGCGCGATGACGCCGCCCTTCGTCGCGCCGTAGACGGTATAGCCCGGCAGGCCGACCTGACCGAGCACGGAGGCGACGTTGATCACCTTGCCGGACTTCTGCGCGATCAGGTGCGGTGCTGCCGCGCGGCAACCGTTGAAGACGCCTGTCAGGTTCACGTCGACCATGAACCGCCAGTCGTCCGGCGTCATCTCGACCAGCGGCGCCACCTTGGCGACGCCGGAGTTGTTGACGACGATGTCGAGCCGGCCGAGCTCGCGGATCGTGCGCTGCACGAGCGCGTCGACCTCCGCGTAGCTTGCGACGTCGGTGGGGACCACGAGCGCGCGGCGGCCGGCGGCGGTGGCCAGGCGCGCCGTCTCCTCGAGTGCGTCTTTCGCGCGCGCCGCCAGCGCGACGTCCGCGCCGGCGCCGGCCAGCGCCACCGCGATCGCCCGCCCGAGCCCGCGGCTGGCGCCCGTGACGATCGCGACCTTGCCGGCGAGCGCGCCCGGCTCGCGCGTCAGCGGTAGAGCTCCTCGATCGCGTCCTTGTACTTCTGCGAGACAACCTTGCGCTTCACCTTCAAGGTCGGCGTCAGCTCACCGCCGTCGAGCGTGAAGTCGGTCGGCAGCACGGTGAACCGCTTGATCTTCGCGTACGACTGCAGCTGCGTGTTCTTCTCCTCGACCGTGCGGCCGATGCGCTCGGTGACCTTCGGATGCTTCACGATCGCCCCGGCCTCGCTGGTGAGGATCCCGTGGTCGCGCGCGAACTTCGACAGCTCCTCGGGGTTGATCGTGATCAGCGCCACCGGATAGGGACGCCGGTCGCCGTAGACCATCACCTGGCTGATGAACGGATCGGCCTTCAGGAGGTTCTCGATGTTCTGTGGCGCGATGTTCATGCCGCCCGCGGTCACGATCAGATCCTTCTTGCGATCGGTGATGGTGAGGAAGCCCTCCGCGTCGATCGTGCCGATGTCGCCGGTGTGGAACCACCCGTCTGGATCGAACACCTCACGCGTCGCTTCGGGCTGCTTGTAGTAGCCGAGCGTGGCGATGTTGGGCCCGCGCGCCAGGATCTCGCCGTCGTCGGCGATGCGCAGCTGGACTCCCGGCAAGGTCTGCCCGACCGAGCCGAACTTGAAGCGGTCGGGGCGGTTGAACGTGAGCGCCGGACACGTCTCGGTGAGGCCGTAGCCCTCGAGGAGCAGAATGCCGGCGGCGTGGAAGAACTCGGCGATGTCCCGCGAGAGGGGGGCGCCGCCGGACACCGCCCACTGCAGCCGCCCGCCGAGGGCTCCGTGGAGCTTCGAGAAGACGAGCTTGTGAGCGATCTTGCGCTTGAGCTCGAGGGCGGCCGGTACCGGCTGGCCGCGCTGCTGGTGGCGGCTCACGTCGCGGCCGACGGCGACGGCCCAGCCGAAGATCTTCTTCTTCGCCGGCGACCCCGCCTCGACGCCTGCGAGGATCTTGCCGTACACCTTCTCGAAGACGCGCGGCACGCTGCAGATGAAATGCGGACGCGTCTCTCGGAGGTTGTCGCCGACCTTGTCGAGGTTCTCCGCGAACGCCGTGGTCAGCCCGTGCGTGACGCCGAGGAACGATTCGAGCCGCGCGAACGAGTGCGCGAGCGGCAGGAACAAGAGATGGACCCACCCCTCCTGCACCGGCGTCGACTGCCTGGATGCGGTCACGGCGGCCACGTGATTGCCGTGGGTCTGCATGACGCCCTTGGGAGGCCCGGTGGTGCCCGACGTGTATACGATCGTCGCCAGATCGGTCGGCTTGGTGGAGGCCACGCGGTCGGCGAGCGTGCTCTTGTGCGCCGCGGCGTTTTCCCGCCCCTGGCGGCGCAGCGACTCCCAGGTCATGACCATCTTGGGGGGCTGGGGCGCGTCGTAGCCGGCAATCACGATGATCTGCTCGAGCCCCGGCATCTTGTCGCGCGCCTGCAGGACCTTTGCGAGCTGAGCGGGATCCTCGACGATGATCGTCTTGGCTCCCGAGTCGTTCACCACGTACGAGATGAGATCGGGCGGATACGTCGGATAGACCGGCACCGTCACACAGCCTGCGCTGAAGATCGCGAAATCGGCCTGAACCCACTCGGCGCGGCTGGCGGACAGAAGCGCGACCGTGTCCCCCTTCTGGCGGCCGAGCGCGATCAGACCGAGCGCCACTTCGCGGACGACGTCGCCGACCTCACGCCACGTGATCGTCTTCCAGTCGGCGCCGTGCTTGGACTGTTGCGCGGGGCGGTCACCACTGCGCTCGACCCGGTCCCAGAACATCCGAGCGAGGGTGTCGGTGGCCATGGCTCCTCCGTCTAAATTATCAATCTGAAAGGGATAAGCGACCGTAGCATAGCGGTAATAACGCGATGCGTGAAAAAGCGATTGACACGATAACGCGTCGCGTTACACTCGATTCAACGGTTCAACGAATCGACGCGACATTCCCAATGGAAACACGATCGGCAGGAGGAGCGAAATGAACGATCAGCAGAAGGCGTACGAGATGTTCGGTCAGCTCACGGGCAAAGTCGTCGAGACGATGACGGTGTGGGCGGACGCCAACCACCGGGTGCTGCGCGACCTCGTGGAGCTCTCGACCGCGACGGCGAAGGAAGGCGTGCGGCTCTGCGGCGAGCTGCAGCAGGGCGCCCTCGAGACGCTGAAGAGCTCTCAGGCCTCCGCAGCGCAGTGGCAGAGCGGCTGGACGGACGGCGCGAAGGATCCCGCGCAGCTGTACCAGAAGGCGGTCATGACCGGCGTCGATGGCGTCGAGAAGGCGTTCAAGCTGATGGAAGGTCAGGCGCAGGCGATCACGCGCTCGGCCGAGCGGCTTCAGACCTCGGCGGAGCAGGCCGGCAAGGGCATCCAGGAGACGTACACGGCCGCGGTCGAGAAGATGAAGGGCGTCTACCAGAGCTGACTCGTCTACTTCTGATTCTTCCGTTTCTCGAGTCGCTCCTCGAGGGAGCGTAGACGCTCTCGTAAGGTCGACACTTCCTCGCGGAGCTGCTCGGCATCCGGCTCGACGCCGTCGCGCCGCGGCTCGACGCGCGGCGTAGCGATCCCCCACCCCGCCCTCGAGGCCCAGTCCTGGAAGATGCGCTCCATCTCCCGCTGGTTCGACACGATGCCCTCGAGGCTCGACTTCATCGACCGCTGCACGAACTCCTGCCACGCTTCGCCGTGCTTGATGAGCTGATGGAGGAAGGCGGTCGGCAAGGTCGCCCGGTGGTTGCGCTCGTTCTCGAGGATGATCTGGGCCAGGGTCACCGAGGTGAGATCCTCGCCGGACGCCGCGTCCACGACGGCGATCTCCTTGCCCGCGCGGATCATCTCCTCGATCTCCTCGAGGGTGACGTAACGACTCTCCTGCGTGTCGTAGAGCTTTCGGTTGGAGTAGCGTTTGATGACGTACGCCATGGCGCTCCTCTGACGACGTGACCCTGCAAGTCACTATGAATCGCGTAACACCGCGCGTCAAGAGCCTGGCCCGAGTCGCCGTGCTAGACTGACGGCCCACCAGCTCACAGGAGGTCGCTCGCATGAAGCTCAAGGGGCGCACCGCGCTCGTGACCGGAGGATCTCGCGGCATCGGGCGCGCCATCGCGCTGGCTCTCGCCGAAGAAGGCGCCGACGTCGCGATCAACTACGTCTCGAGCGAGCCCGCGGCGAAGGAAGTCGTCGAACAGATCCGCAAGATCGGTCGTCAGTCGATGCTGGCGCAGGCCGACGTCGGCGATTATCCCGACACGTTCCGCATGGCGCAGGACGTCTTGAAGGAGTTCGGCCACCTGGACATTCTCGTCAACAACGCCGGGATCAACTCGGACAAGACATTCGTCAAGATGGATCACGCGTCCTGGCGCAAGGTGCTCGCGATCAACCTGGACGGCGTGTTCAACTGCACCAAGGTCTTCGTCGACCAGATGCTCAGGCAGGAGTGGGGCCGGGTCGTCAACATTACCTCGGTCATCGGCCAGATCGGCAACTTCGGCCAGGCGAACTACGCGGCCTCGAAGGCCGGGGTCGCGGCGTTCACGAAGTCGCTGGCCAAGGAGCTCGCGGGCAAGGGCATCACGGTCAACGCGGTCGCGCCGGGCTTCATCGAGACCGAGATGGTCCGGGGCATTCCCGAGAAGGTTCGCGACAAGCTGCTGGCTCAGATTCCGCTGAAGCGCTTCGGGACGGCTGAGGAGGTCGGGCGGGCTGTCGTGTATCTCGTCTCGTCCGACGGCGACTACGTCACCGGCGCCGAGCTCTCGATCAACGGCGGACTGCTGATGTGACCAGCGCGGCCCACAGCCGCATGGCGTGGGCCGCCATCGCCCAGGGCTGAACCGCCAGGGTCGCGAGCGATGGGCCGCGGCGCTGGCGTTCGTCGTATACCACGCGCGCCTTCGACGGCATCACCCACGCCTCGCCCGACAGCACTTCTTCACCGCGCTGATTCACGCAGACGGTCTGCAGGCGAACGCGATTGCGCTCGGGGAGCACTTCGAGCACCTGCACCCGCGCGGTGATCGTATCCCCCGCCTTCACGGGCTTGATGAACTTGAGGCTCTGCGAGAGATAGATGGCGCCGGGGCCCGGAAGCTGGGTGCCGATGACCGCGGAGATCAGGCCGGCGGTGAAGATGCCCGGCGCGATCGGCTCCTTGAACGGCGTCGTCGCGGCATAGTCGGCGTCGCTGTGGACAGGATTCAGATCGCCGACCGCGTCGATGAAGCTCGCGATGTCGTCGTCCTGAACCTGGCGGACCAGCTCGGCGTGATCGCCCGGCGCCAGATCCGCGATGGTCCGCCCGATCATCGAGGCTCCTTCTCGCTGAGCCGTCTGAGCTTGGCGCTGATCGAGTCTTCGAGCCGGTCGATGCGATCTTCGAGCTCGACGATCTGCTTGGCGACCGCGGTGAGCTGCGAGCGCGACGGCAGGTTCAGCGCCTGAAGGGCCTGCTCGATCTGCTGATCCATCGCCTTCTTGGCCGGCGCGACGGCGACCAGCATTTGATCGAGCGACTGCCCCATCGTGCGGGCGAACTGCTCGGTCCCCATCGCCTGGCCGAGGACCTTGGACCACGCTTCGATCCACTGGTCGAGGAACTGCTTCCACTGCGTCATGAGCTCGGGCGTCGCCGGAGTCTGGGCGAAGAGCTTCGCCCAGGTCTGAACGCCCTGGTCCAGGACGGGGCGCCAGAAGGCGGTGGGGTCCAGGGTGGCGTTGGGCGAGGCCGCGGAGGTCTGCGTGATCAGGCGGGACCAGGCCTGAGCGCCCTCCTCGAACTGCTTCCTCCACTGCTCGAACAGCTGGCTCGGTCCTGCTGGGTCAGCCATCACTCAGATGGTACCCCCCTGTGACGCCTCGCGTCAACGAAAGCCTGTCGGCTAGGAGCGCGGCGCCAGCCAGCCCGAGACCTTCGGCCAGCAGTGGACGGCCGCGCCCCGCCCCGCGATGAGCGAGATGTGGCCGCCCGGCAACTCGATGTACTCCTTCTCCCGGCTTCCGACCTGGTCCATGAGCGCGCGCACGCACTCCGGGGGCGCGATGTAGTCTTCCTTGGCGCCGACGACGAAGATCGGGCACGTGATCCGCTCGAGCCTGATCGGCCGGCCGCCCATCACGAGCTCACCGCGAAAGAGCTTGTTGTCCTGATAGAAGTCGCGCACCCACTGGCGGAAGAACTCGCCCGGAAAGGCCACATACTCGTTCGCCCACTTGTTGAGGGCCTGGAAGCCTTCCAGGTACTTGTCGTTCCACATGTTCCACCAGAGGTTCACGTTGGTCGACAGGTCCATTGTCGGCTTGAGGAGCTTGAAGCCCGCCTTCACCATGTCGGCGGGGACGGAGCCCAGCGTGTCGACGAAGCGGTCGACGTTGAAGTTCTCCTTGTTGAGCCAGAGACCGAAGAGGCCCACCTTGGAGAAGTCGATCGGGCCGGCCATGTTGACGAAGTTCTTCACGCGGATTTCCGAGTGCGAGGCGACGAACGACGCCGACACCGGCGCGCCCATGCAATAGCCGAGCACCGAGAGCTCGTCCGTCTCCGAGGTTTCGAGCACCTTGCGCGCCATCCGCGGCAGGATCTTGGTCACACACTCCTCGACCGAGAGGTCGTTGTCCTCGGGCCCGAAGACGCCCCAGTCGAGCAGATAGAAGTCGAAGCCCTGCTTGGTCATGTGCTCGATGAAGCTGCCGCCGGGGAGCAGATCGAAGATGTACGGGCGACTGATCCCGAGGTTTGGCACGAACAGCACCGGCGTGCGATGAGTCCGCGCCGACGCGTAGCGATAGAGGCGCGACTTGTTCCGCTTGTAGACCTCCTCGCGCGGCGTCTGGCCGGTCTTCGGCTCCACCGGGTTCGTCGCGAGGCCGTGGAGATTGCGGAGCCGCCGGACTCCCCGGTCGAGCTCCTCCTGCCACTGTCTGATCGTCTCGGCCGGCGCATCGGCGGCGTAGCCGCTGGTGAACCGCTCGACGACGTCCGCAAAACGCTCCTGCGCCATAATCAAAGCGCTCCTTGCTCGAGTTGGAGTTGAATGAGCTCGGGTCGCGTCACATCTGGAACATCGAGCCGAGCTTCATCGCTAGGCCCATGTCCCCCTTCACCTTCAGCTTGCCCGACATGAAGAGCATCTGACCGGACTGCTTGCCCGAGAGCATGTCGAGCCAATCCTGAGCCGCGATCTGCAGCGTGAGGTTCGGGTTCGTGCCCGCGCCCTGCTTCACCGTGCAGGCCCCGTCCTTGATGACGGCGTGCCACGTGCCGCCGCCGTCGCCGCTCACGTCGTACTGGATGACCGCGTTCGTGCCCGCGGCCTTGTCCGTGCGGAACCGCGAAGGCATCAGGTCGAAGGTTTCTTTCACCGTCGGCATCGCATCCTCCTGTGTCCAGCCCTCAAAATGTAAAGAGGTCCATGCCACCGGTCACGGTCAGCACCGCGCCGGTGATGTACCGCGCGCGCTCGGAGCAGAGAAACGCAACCGCGTTCGCGACGTCCTCGGGCTCGCCCTCGCGCTGCATCGCCACGCGCTTGACCATCCGATCGTAGAGCGGGCTCAGCTTCGCGTTCGGCGCGATGATGCCCGGCGCGATCGCGTTGCACGTCACATTGTACCGGGCGCCCTCGAGCGCCACGGATTTCGCGAAGCCGATCAGCCCGATCTTGCTGGTCGCGTACGCCGTCTGGCCGAAGCCGCCCATGAGCCCCGCGATCGACGCCATGCAGACGATCCGGCCCCAGCGGCGCTCGCGCATTCCCGGGAACACCGCCTTGGTGACCTTGTACGTCCCGGTGACGTTCACCGCGAGATTGAGCTCCCAGTCCTCGTCCCGCATGTCCTTGAGCTGGGACACCGTGTAGATCAGCCCCGCGTTGTTGACGCAGATGTCGACGGGCCCGAGATCCCGTTCGACCCGGCTCACCACGTCCTGGATCTGGGCCGACTCGCGAATGTCGCACGCGTAGCCGCGCGCGCGGCCGCCCCCGGCTTCGATCTCCGAGGCGGCGCCAACGGCGCCCTCGCCGTCAAGGTCGAGGATCGCGATCGCGCACCCCTCGGCGGCCAGGGCGAGCGCGTCGGCCTTGCCGAGACTCCGCGCGGCGCCCGTCACGAGCGCCACCTTGCCGCGGATGCCGAGGTCCATCGACGGCTCTACTTCCCCTTGAAGTTGGGCTCGCGCTTGGCGAAGAACGCCTGGATGCCCTCGGAGGCGTCCTCGGTCTTGAGCGTCTTGAGGAACGCGCGCACCTCGACGTCGATCGCCTTGTCGATCGGCGCGTCGAGCCCCTCGTCGACGGCCTCGATGATGAGCCGCGTCGCGATGGGCGGACGCTTGGCGATCATCCGCGCGAGCGCCTTGGCCTCGTTCAGGGTCTCGCCCTCTTTCGTCAGCTTGTTGGCGAGTCCGAGCGCCAGGCACTCCTGCGCCGGAACCTGCGTGCCGAGGATCAGGAACTCCAGCGCCTTCGTGCGGCCGATCAGGCGCGGCATGCGCTGCGAGCCGCCGAACCCGGGCGTGATGCCGAGGTTCGACTCGGTCTGCCCCATCCGCGCGCCGTCCTTGAGCAGCCGGAAGTGACAGGCCATCGCGATCTCGCAGCCGCCGCCGAGCGCGTGGCCGTTGATCGCGGCGATGACGGGCTTGGGGAACCGCTCGATCTTGCGCATCACGCTGTTGCCGAACCGGATGAACGTATCGACGTCGCCGCCGGAGAACGCCGAGCCGAGGTCGGCGCCGGCGCAGAAGATCCGGTCACCCGCCCCGGTGATGATGACCGAGCGGACCGCGTCGTCGTTCTCCACCGAGTTCAACGCGGCGTTCAGATCGCGCACGAGCTCGACGCTGATCGCATTGGCGGGCGGACGGTTGAGCGTGATGACCGCGACGCTCTCCTCACGCGCGAAGAGCAAGGTCTCAAACGCCATGGGCGCAGACTCCCTTGAGAAAGATGGTCGCGACGGGCTCGGCAGCCTCGGTGAGCTTGTAGGCGCGCTTGCCGAGCACCCACGAGGTCGCCAGCTGATCCATGGCGCCGAACAGCATCTTGGTCGCGATCTTCACCGGCAGGTCCCGCCGGATCTGGCCCGAGGCGGCGCCCTCCTCGAGCACGTCGTTGATCACGCCGAAGTACGCCGAGACCTCGTGCGCGGACGCCCCGCGGAAGAACTTCTGTCCCTGGCGGAGCTCGACCTGCAGCACTTCCGCAAGCTCGGGGTTGTCCTCGAGCACCCGGAAATGGAGCGCCACGATCTTTCGGACCTTCGCGAGCGGGTCGCGCTCGGCCGCTACCTCGCGGCGCACGGACGCGACCCACTCCGCCATCTTCTCGCGGAAGAGCGTGACGAGGATCTCGTCCTTGGTCTTGAAGTAGAGGTAGATCGTGCCGCTCGCGATACCCGCCTCGCGCGCGATGTCCGAGACGCGCGAGTTGTAGTAGCCGTTGCGCGCGAAGACGCGGATCGCGGCGTCGATGATCTGCTGGGGCTTGTCCGGGTCACGCATGAATTCTGACTGAACCGCCGTTCATTTTACGGGCCGGCCGGTGGAGAATCAACCTCGACGGCGGGTTTTCCGGCTGCGCCGGGCTCAGACGCCCCGATAGACCTCGCGGCGGCGGACGCTGCGCTGAAAATCCACGTACGCCTGGCGCGTCATGCCGGCCGCCTTGTTCGCGATCACCTCGCGTGCGCCGGCCGCGCGGTCCCAGAGCAGGTCGACGGCCATTGCGGCCATCGCCCGCGCCGGCATCACGTACGCGAGATGGCGGTCGACGATCTCGTAGTCCGCCGCGTGGCCGGTGCCGCGCGCGCCACCCATGTAGGGATGGAGCACCGGGATGACCTGGCTCAGGTCGCCCATGTCCGTCGAGCCTGCCCGATGGCCGGCCTCCCGGCACTCGCCGGCGCCGAACAGCGCGTCGGCGTTTCGGCGGAAGAGCCGCGCCATCGTCGCGTCGGTGCGGAGCGGCAGATAGCCGGGCAAGGTCTCGATCTCGACCTCGGCGCCCAGCGCCAGGGCGCCGGCCCGCAGCGCGCGATCGACCTTCGCGTTGGCGTCCCGGATGCCCTCGAGCGTGCGCCCGCGCACGTAGGTCTCGAGCCGCGCCTCGCCCGGGATCACGTTCACCTGCGAGCCGCCGTGCGTCAGGATCGGATGCACGCGGATCGTGTCGTCGTCGCGGAAGGTCTCGCGGATCGCGTTGATGCCGGCGAGCGCGATCTGGGCCGCATAGAGGGCGTTGATGCCCATGTGCGGCGCGCCGCCGGCGTGGGCGGCGCGCCCGACGAAGCGTGCGGTCTTGCCGAAGCGGCCGTTGTTGGAGCCCGGAACGCACGCCGGCCCATCCTCGGCGCGCGGGGTCGTGTGAATCATCATCGCCATGTCGACGTCGTCGAGCTGTCCGAGCCGGAGGAGCTCGCACTTGCCGCCGAGGAACTCGAGCCGCCCCTCGCGAACCTCGTTGAGACGCCACTCGAGGTCGCCGCCTTCCTCGGCCGGGACGGCCATGAAGCTGACTCGCCCCCCGAGATGTTCGAGGGCTCGCGTGGTGACCAGACCGATCGCGGCGCCGATCAGGCCGGCGATCTGAGCGTTGTGGCCGCACGCGTGGGCGGCTCCGGTCTTGGGATCCGCCTCGGGATGGCCCGTCACCACGAGCGCGTCGAGCTCGCCGAGCAGCGCGAAGGTCGGTCCCGGCCCCGCCCCGCCCGAGACGTCGGCGCGCACGCCGGTCATGGCCAGACCCGTGCGCGGAGCGAGGCCGAGCTTCCGGAGCTTCGATTCCACGAGCGCCGCCGTGCGCGACTCCTTGAAGCCGAGCTCGGGGTGGCGGCGGATCGTTTCGCCGACCTCGATGATCTCGTCGGCATGGCGCTCGATCGCTTCGTCGACCTGTTGCTTGAGCTCCTCGCGAGTCACGGTATGTTCTCCTCCCCTGCCCGCCGGGGCTCGGGTAGGATATGACGGACTCGCGCCCCGAAGCGGCGCAATCTCGAGCAACGATCCAGACCCGGGAGAGTAGACCATGAAGGCAGCGGCGGCGGTCGCGGAAGTTCTCAAGCGAGAAGGCGTGAAGTTCCTCATCGGATATCCGGTCAATCCGATCATCGAAGCGGCCGCTGAGGCCGACATCCGCACGATCATCGTCCGCCAGGAGCGGACGGGTCTGCACATGGCCGACGCGGTCAGCCGCATCTCGTCCGGCGAGCGGATCGGCGTGTTCGCGATGCAGCACGGCCCGGGCTCGGAGAACGCGTTCGGCGGCGTCGCCCAGGCCTACGGCGATTCGGTGCCGATCGTGGTGCTGCCGGGCGGCTATCCGCGGCGGATCACGAACATCCAGCCCAACTTCAACTCGTTTCTGAACTTCCAGCACGTCACGAAGTGGTGCGAGCAGGTCATCGTGCCCGACGCGGTCGTCGATGCGATGCGCCGCGCGTTCACCCAGGTCAAGAACGGCCGGCCGCGTCCCGTGCTGATCGAGTTCCCCGTCGACCTCTTGCGTGAGGACGTGCCCGAGCCGATCAACTACACGCCGGCGCCGCGCCTGAAGTCAGGGCCCGATCCGCGCGACGTCTCGCGAGTGGCCGAGGCGTTGGTGGCCGCGCAGCGGCCCGTCATCTACGCCGGCCAGGGCGTGCACTACGCCCGGGCGTGGCAGACGCTCCGCGATCTGGCCGAGCTGCTCGAGGCGCCCGTGACGACCAGTCTGCAGGGCAAGAGCGCGTTCCCCGAGAACCATCCGCTGTCGCTCGGCTCGGGCGGCCGCTCGATCTCCAAGCAGCTCCACCACTTCCTCACGAATGCCGACCTGATCTTCGGAATCGGCTGCAGCTTCTCGACGACGAACTATGGCGTCGCGATGCCGAAGGGCAAGAAGATCGCCCACGCGACCCTGGATCCGACCGACATCAACAAGGACTTGCCGGCCGAGCTCGCGCTGGTCGGCGACGCCGGGCTCACGTTGCAGGCCCTGCTGGTCGAGATAAAGGATCGTCTCAAGGGCAGCCCGCGCGGCCGGTTCTCGGCCGTCACGCAGGAGATCAAGGATCTCAAGAGCGAGTGGCTGGCCAAGTGGACCCCACGGCTCACACAGGACACCAAGCCGCTGTCGCCGTATCGGGTGATCTGGGACCTGATGCACACGGTCGACGTCGCCAACACGATCATCACGCACGACGCCGGAAGCCCGCGCGATCAGATCTCGCCGTTCTGGGAGCCGATCGCGCCGCTCTCCTACATCGGCTGGGGCAAGACGACGCAGCTCGGCTACGGGCTCGGCCTGGCGATGGGCGCCAAGCTCGCCGCGCCCGAGAAGCTCTGCGTCAACGTCTGGGGCGACGCCGCGATCGGCTTCACGGGGATGGATTTCGAGACCGCCGTGCGCGAGCGCATCCCGATCCTGTCGATCCTGCTCAACAACTTCTCGATGGCGATCGAGCTCAAGATCATGAAGACCGCGACGGCCAAGTACCGCTCGACCGACATCAGCGGCGACTACGCGGCGATGGCGCGCGCCTTCGGCGGCCACGGCGAGCGCGTGACCGAGCCCAGCGAGATCGTCCCCGCCATTCGCCGCGCGATCAAGAAGACCCAGGAGGGCACGCCGGCCCTTCTCGAGTTCATCACCGAGAAGGCCGAAGACTTCTCGATGTACTAGACCGCCGGATCGAATGGCCATGCAGATCAAATATCGGATCGGCGTCATGCCCGGGCCGTGGCCCGGCGGCTCGGCCGCCGAGGGCCTCGACTTCTTCTGGCGGCTCATCGACGTCTGCGAGCGGACGGAGATCGACTCGATCTGGTTCTCGGACCGCCTGTCGTCGCCGATCCCTGTCCTCGAGCCGATGACCACGATGGCCGCCGTCGCCGCCCGCACGCGAAAGCTCAAGTTCGGCCCGAGCGTGCTCATCGCGCCGTTCAGGTCGCCGGTGCTGGCCGCGCGCCAGCTCGCGATGCTCGATTTTCTCTCCGCGGGCCGCGTGCTCCCCGCGGTCGGTATCGGCGTCGAGCAGGAGCGCGAGTTCCTGGCGGCGGGCGTGCCGTTCCGCGAGCGCGGCCGCCGCACCGACGAGGCGATCCAGGTGATGCGGAAGTGCTGGGAGGAGCCCGAGGTCACGTTCGCAGGCGAGTTCTGGAAGCTCGATCGCATCACGGTGCTGCCGCGGCCGATCCAGCAGCCGATGCCCTTGTGGATCGGCGGCAACAGCGAAGCGGCGATGCGCCGCACCGGGCGCATGGGCGACGGCTGGATTCCCTCGTTCATCACGCCCAATCAGTTCCGCATCGGCGTCGACAAGACGGCCGGCTTCGCGGCCGAGGCCGGGCGCGAGGTACCCGGGGATCACTTCGGGACCTTGGTGCAGTTCTGCCTCGACTCCGATCCGGCCGTCGCGCGCTCGCTGGCGCTCCCGTTCATTCCGCGCGGACGGGTCGACGCGCCGACCTTGGATGCCTGCACCGCGTTCGGACCCGCCGAGCTCGTGAGCGAGCGGCTCGAGCAGTACGTGCAGGGCGGCGGCTCGAAGTTCGTCCTACGACCGATGTGCCCGCCGGAGCGGATGCTGGATCAGCTCGAGCGTCTCGCCGCCGAGGTCATCCCCGCCTTCCACAGCCGCTGAGCGAGGTCGAGCGCCGAGCGCTGTAGCCGAGGCAGAGTCGAAGTCGAGCTGAGCGCGGGCTCAGCGGCCCTGAAGAATCTCGATCAGCAGGCCGGGATCGATGTTGCCGCCCGAGATGACCACGCCGACACGCGCGCCCCGCGCGAGCTTGCCCGCCAGCACCGCCGCAGCGCCCACCGCCCCGGTCGGCTCGGCCACCACCCGGACGCGAAGCGCGAGGAAACGGACCGCCGCGATGATCTCCTGGTCGCTGACGAGCGCGACTTCGCTCAGGTTCTCGCGCAGGATCGGAAACGTGAGCTCGCCCGGGCTCTGGGGCCTGATCCCGTCGGCGATCGTCGGAGGCGGCGGGATCGTGACCCGCTCGCCCTTCTGCAACGACAGGTAGGTGTCGTTCGCGGTGTCGGCCTCGACGCCGACCACCGCGATGCCCGGCGAAAGGCCGCGCGCCACCGTGCTGCAGCCGGCCATGAGCCCGCCCCCGCCGACCGGGGTGACGATCGCGTCGAGCGAGGGAATCTCCTGGAAGAGCTCGAGCGCGGCGGTCCCCTGGCCCGCCATGATCGCGGGGTCGTCGTAGGGCGGCACCAGCACGCGGCCGGTCTTCTCGACGAGCTGGTGCGCGACGGCCGCGCGGTCGTCCTTGAGCCGGTCGTAGAAGACGATCTCGGCGCCGTAGCCGCGGGTCGCCTCGACCTTGAGCGCCGGCGCGTCGGTCGGCATGCAGATGATCGCGGTCGTCCCGACCATGCGTGCGGCGAGCGCGACGCCCTGCGCGTGGTTGCCCGACGAGTACGCGACCACGCCGCGGGCGCGCTCGGCGGCCGACAACGTCGAGAGTTTGTTGAGCGCGCCGCGGATCTTGAACGAGCCGGCGCGCTGCAGGTTCTCGCACTTGAAGAAGACGTGACAGCCGCTCGCCTCGTCGAACGCCGCCGACGAGATGACGGGCGTGCGGTCGACGCGACCGGCGACGCGCTGAGCAGCCGCGCGGACGTCGTCCAGAGTGAGGTGCGAGTCAGCCGACATGACCCGTCGATTATCACAGAGCGGGCGAGGTGCGAGCAACCCTCGCGGTATACTCGCGCCATGCGCACGCCGCTGATCGTGCTCGTTGCCGTCCTGGCGGCGGGCTGCTCGCTGGTCTCGATCGATCTCACGCCGCGGATCAAGCCTCTCGAGGAGCGGACCGTCGAAGGACGCGGCAAGGCGAAGATTCTCCTCACCGACGTCTCCGGGTTCCTGAGCGAGGAGGGCCAGACGCAGACCCTGGTCATCGGCGCGCCGGCGCCGCGCGTGGGGTTGCTGGTCCGCTTTCGCGAGGAGCTGAAGAAGGCTGCCGAGGATTCGGACATCAAGGCCCTCGTGGTCCGCATCAACAGCCCGGGCGGGACCGTGACGGCGTCGGACATCCTGTACAAGGAGCTGCAGCTCTACAAGCAGACCGCGAAAGTTCCCGTGATCGCCGTCATGATGGACGTCGCGGCCTCGGGCGGGTACTACCTCGCGCTGGCGGCCGACACGATCGTCGCCCACCCGACGACGGTGACCGGCTCGATCGGCGTCATCATGGTGACCGTGAACGCCGAGGGACTCTTGCAGAAGATCGGCGTCGCGGCCGGCGCGATCAAGTCGGGTGAGCTCAAGGATATGGGAAGCCCGTTCAGAGCGCTCACCGGCGAGGAGCGGCGGATTTTCCAGTCGGTGATCGACGGGCTCCAGGGCCAGTTCCTGGCGCGGGTCGTCGAGTCGCGCAAGCTGCCGATGGACACCGCACGCCGCCTGGCCGACGGCCGCGTGTACACCGCGCAGCAGGCGCTCGACGCCAAGCTGATCGACCGGATCGGCTACATGGACGACGTGCTCGAGCTGGCGCGCAAGACGATCAAGGTCGACGAGGCCAAGGTGGTCGTCTATCACCGGCCGTCGGACTATCGCGCCACCTACTACGCGCGGTCCGAGGCGCCCTCCAGCAGCGTCGACGTGAGCGTGTCGCGAATCGCATCGATCATGGGAGCCGGTCCCGGGTTCTTCTACCTCTGGTGGCCCTGAGTCTCGCGCCCGTCGTCTCGCGGCAGAAAGCCCCGGCAGGCCAGCACCGGTAGCCGCGGGTATTTCGTAAAACGCTCGTCGGTCCGGCTCAAGCCGCACAGCACGAAGCCGCTCCCTCGCGCCGAGGTGACGACACGCGAATGCGCGCAGGCCGCACAGAGCCCCGCCGTGTCCGAGGGAGGCGCGCCGCGGTCGGCATCCGTCACGATGAGTCGGCGACGAGATCGAGATAGTGCTTGACGATCCGGGCGGTCGCGCCCCAGATCGTGTCGCCCCGGTAGTCGAAAAAGTACACGGGACGCCGCACCCCGTCCCGCTCCCACTGCTCGACCCTGAGGCCGCCCGGCGCGACGAGCGCCGCGAACGGCACCTCGATCACGCGCTCGATCTCGGCGCCGTCCGGCCGCCAGACCACGGGCTCGCGGATCACCCCGATCCACGGCGTGATCACGAAGTTGGTCGCGAAGGTCTCGGTGTCGTCGAGCGCGCCCAGCGGCTCGACCGCCGCCCTCGGGAGGCCGATCTCTTCCTCGCACTCGCGGAGCGCCGCCGCCAGCAGCGAGGCGTCCTCGGGATCGACGGTCCCGCCGGGAAAGCCGATCTGCCCGCGATGAGTTCCGACGGTGTCGGTCCGCTTCGCGAACACGAGGTGCGGCTCACCTCGCTCGACGAGCGGCACCAGCACCGCCGCGCGCACGAGCGGACCCGGCGGGACGACGCGACGCTCGCGCGCCGCCAGCCGCCGGCGCGTGAGCTCCGTCAGCTCGTCGAGGGTCACGGGCTCGTACGGCGCACGCGCGGAGAGACACGCAACCAGGCCACGCATCCCGCGAACACGAGCGCCCCGCCGACGCCCAGCGCGACGTTGATCCGGAAGCCCTCGATCATGCCCAACGATGCCGTGAGGATCGTAAAGAGCGCGTTGTTGATCACGTGACACACGACGGCGGGCAACGCACTCCCGGTCAGCTCGGTGATCCAGCCGAGATAGAGCCCGAGGGCCAGCGCCAGGAGACCGTGGAGCCAGTCCATGTGGAAGAGACCGAAGCAGAGCGCCGTGATGGCGATGGCCGCTGCGCGCGGCAGCCGCTGAGCCAGACGCGTCTGCATGTAGCCGCGGAAGAACGTCTCCTCGGCGGTGCCCGCCACCAGGCCGACGACGAGCACGGCGAGCAACAGGTCGGGGCCGACCGCCTCGGCGAGCGCGCGGCGAATCGTCACCATGCTGCCGTGCTGCGCCAGGCCCGCGAGCGTGACCAGCGAGTCGAGCGTCTGGCCGAGTGCCAGCGTGCCGAGCGTCATCACCAGGAGCGCGCGGCCCGACTCGGTGCCCGGCATCAGCCGCAAAGCCGTGGCCGTGCCGCCGCCGCTCGCGATCAGCGCTGTCAGGATGAACCCGGCCGACGACGCGATCGTCAGCGCCAGGAGGCCCGGGAGGCCCTCGAAGGCGGCGCGTCCGGAGAGATCGGGATAGAGCTCCCGCACGATGGCCCCGGCCACGAGCGAGAACGCGACGATGGCGACGAACGCGGCGAGGCACGACAGGAAGACCGGCCAGAGCCGGGGACGATCGGTCAGCGTCCTGCCCGCGTCGGTCAGAGCTGCGGGCCCTCGACGTGCCACGAGGTGGCCTGCTGATAGGCGTGCCCCACGCGCAAGATCGTCGCCTCGTCGAACGGGCGGCCGACGATCTGCAGGGCGAGCGGGCGCGCGTCCGACGAGAATCCGCACGGGACCGTCAGCGCGGGCAGCCCGAGCGTATTGAAGGGGCGCGTCAGCCTCGAGAAGCGTCCCATCCGCGCGACCACGTCATCGACGGAGCCCGCCTTCGCCGCTTCGAGCGAGGGCGCCGGCTCGGGAATCGCGGGCACGACCAGCGCGTCGACCTCCGCGAACACTTCGGCCACGAACTCGCGCGTGAGACGCGAGCGAAGCCGCAGCGCCTGCAGGTAGTCGTGCGCCGAGATGTGGAAGCCGACCTCGAGCCGCGCCCGCACCGCGGGCTGGAGCTCGTGCGGCCGGTCGCGCGCCAGGCGCACGTGCAAGGCGGCGGACTCGGAGCGCGAGATCACGTTGCCGACGTCCGTGAGCGGCCGAGGGTCGGGGACGCGCACGACCGACACGCTGACGCCGAGGCCGGCGAGCGCGTCCGTCGCGGCACGCACCGCGGCGGCCACTTCGGTATCGACTCCGTCGAAGTAATAGTTCTCGGGAATGCCGAGGCGTAGCGCCGAGATGGAACCGTCCAGCAGCCGCTGGTAGTACGGAACTCCGCGGCGGCTCGAGGTCGGATCGCGCGCGTCGTATCCGGCGATCGTCTCGAGCAGCAGCGCCGCGTCGGCGACCGTCCGGGTCAACGGTCCGAGGTGATCCATCGACCACGACAGCGGCATCGCGCCGGCGCGGCTCACCCGCCCGTACGTCGGCTTCAGGCCCACGACGCCACAGCAGGCCGCCGGCAGCCGGATCGAGCCGCCGGTGTCGCTGCCGAGTGTTCCGAGGGCGAAGCCGGCGGCGACCGCGGCTGCCGATCCGCTGCTCGAGCCGCCAGCGCAGTGCCCCGGCTTCCACGGGTTGTGCACGTCGCCGTGATGGGCGTTGTCGCCGAACGGGCCCATCGCGAGCTCGGTCATGTTGAGCTTGCCGAGCGTGACGGCGCCGGCCTGCCGCAGGCGCGCGGTCGCCGTGCACTCGATCGTCGGCGCGAAATACTCGCGCGTCTTCGTCCCGCACGAGGTCGGCAGGCCCGGTACGTGGCAGAGGTCCTTGTAGGCGAGCGGGACGCCGTGCAGCGGGCCGCGGCTGCGTCCGGAGGCGAGCTCGGCCTCGAGCGCGCGCGCCGAGGCCAGAGCGCCTTCCGGATCGAGCGTGATGAAGGCGTGAATGCGTCCGTCGAGCCGCTGGATACGCGCCAGGCACTCGCGAGTCGCCTCGACCGGTGAGATCTTGCGCGCGGTGATCGCGCGCCCGAGCGTCTCGACGGTCCACTCAGTCACGAGGCTCGTCGGGGGGCGCCGCCTCGCCCTCGAGCGCCAGCACGAAGCCGGCCGGCTCCTCGGCGATCGCGAGATCCGCCGCGGCCCGTTCGATGGCGGCCGCGAGACCGGCGGCATCGGCGCTCACGCGATTTTGCGGATCGCTCATCACGGCGGATGATAGCACCGGCCGTCACAGGCGTCGGCCGAATGCCGGCGGCATCGGGCTCTCGAAGCTCATCCGATGGCCGCCGGGATGCACGAAGGCGAGCCGCGTCGCGTGCAGCGCCAGACGCTTGAGCGGATCCGTTCCGGCACCGTACTGGGCATCGCCGACGATCGGATGCCCTGCGGCGGAGAGCTGCGCTCTCAGCTGAGCGCGCCGTCCCGTCACGAGCCGGAGTTCGAGCAAGGTCGTGGCGCGCCGGCGCTCGAGCACGCGATAGCGCGTGATCGCCGACTTGCCGTCGCCTCGCTCCACGGCGCGCACGCGCAGCGAGCGATCTTCGACGAGCCGAGAGACCAGCGAGCCCTCGGACTGCGCCATCACGCCCTCCACCAGCGCCACGTACACGCGCTCGGCCGTGCGCGCGGCGAACTGCGCCTGCAGGTGCTCCTTGGTCCTCTCAGACTTCGCAAACACGATGAGGCCGGACGTCTCGCGATCGAGTCGATGCACGATGAAGAGCCGCGACGATCGCGGGCCGCGGGCGGCGGACCAGTCGCGCAGCAGCCGATAGGCGGTCCGCTCGCGCTCCCGCTCGGTCGCGATCGTCAAAAGCCCGGAGGGCTTGTCGATGAGCAGCACGGCGTCGTCTTCGTGGATCAGACTCAGTGGACAATCCGCGGCGGCGGGCGTGGTCAGCGCGATCCGGTCGTTCCCGTCCACTTCGACGTCGCCTCGCACGACGGCGACGCCGTTGACCCGCACGCGCGAGGTCGCGAGCCACTGCCTGAGGCTCCGTCGCGACGCCTCGGGATACAGCGCCTGCAGCCGGTCGATGAGCCGCATGGGCTCAGGGTAAAGCAGCGGCGTCGCGGACGTGACGAGGGCGGTCACCGACCCACCCCGGGGTTGCCAATCCGCCCGGGGTCGAGGTGCCTGGAGCCCCGCAGAATCATGCACTTATCGGTGGCGTGAACGATGCACCACCCCTCCGTATCGACGGAGGTGCCTCATGACGACTTGCCGATGCGGGGGGCTTTTCACGCTGGACAAGGCTCACATCTCCGAGGCGCGGCGCTTCGCGTGCCTGGCCACGACGCGGCTCGCCTGGACGTGCCGTCTCTGCGGGCACTCGCTCTGGCTCGACCAGTCGATGAGCCCCGAGGACCTCGACGCTCCGCTCGAGACCGTAGAGGCCAGGCCTGTCGCATAGTTGTCGGCCGGGCACGGCCGACCCGAGCAATCCCCTTAGGATGCGGGGGCGCCGGGAGCGATAATCTGAAGGAGATGCGCGACACTCAGGCGCCGGGCCGCATTCTGGTCGTCGACGACGAGCCGGATCTCGTCACGATCCTCACCAAGTATTTCTCCGAAGCGGGCTACGCCGTCGACGCGGCTGCTCACGGCGGGGACGCGCTCATCGCCGTCTCGCACTATCGCCCCGACGTCGTCGTGCTGGACGTCATGATGGAGGGGCTCAACGGCGTTCAGGTCCTCGAGCGCATCCGGGCCCTCGACCCGGCGATCCGCGTGATCATGATCTCGGGCAGCACCGACGCGTCGCTCAAGCCGAGGGCCATGGAGATGGGCGCGTTCGCCTACGTGGCCAAGCCCGTCGGCCTGGGCCAGCTCCATCAGACCGTCGCCGCCGCGCTCGGCATGTCGGATCCCCTCGCTCCGCCGCACGCCTGATCGCCGCGCGCGACTGTACGAGTCGCCGAACACGGATCACCCGGCCGCGCCGCGCTCGTATTACCCTGTCTTCGGATACGATCTGGGCAGCCCTCTAAGCGGCCCGTAAACGAAGAAGTCAGCACGTGATCCGACTGCTCGGCTGGAAGCGACTGGTTTTGATCGCGGTGATCGTCGCCGTGGTCGCCACTCCGTTCGTCTACTCCTCGATCGAGCTCGCCCGATTCGAGCGCGCCGATGCCCGCCGCGCGACATTCATCTACGCGGCTGGCCAGAGCCTGGCACCGGGCGTTCACGTCCAGCGCGTCGGTCTGGCGGCCACACTCGGCCGCCTGGGATACGTCGAGACGCGCTCTGCGCCGTCGTCCCCGGGTCAGTTCCGGCGCGGCGGCGGCAGCTGGGACATCTATCTGCGGACCGGCGAAGCCGGCGGCGGCCCGCTCATCCGCCTACAGCTCGCCGACGAGCGGATCACGAGCGTCACGCGCGCCGGCCAGGACGTCGCCGGCGCCACGCTCGAGCCCGAGGTGCTCTCGAGCGCGACCGGCCCGGGCGAAGAGCACAAGCCCGTGCGGTTGGAGGAGATGCCCAAGGTGCTGATCAACGCGGTCCTCGCCGCGGAGGACCACCGGTTCTTCGAGCACGGCGGCGTCGACCTGCGCGCGCTCGCGCGGGCGGCGTGGGCCAACCTGCGCGCGGGCCGCGTCAAGGAAGGCGGCAGCACGATCACCCAGCAGCTCGTGAAGGTGCGCCTGCTCAACCCAAAGCGGACCTTCTTTCGCAAGCTGCGCGAGGCGTGGCTGGCCGCGCTGGTGGAGGCGCGCTACTCGAAAGAACGAATCCTCGAGGCCTACCTGAACGAGATCTACCTCGGCCAGCGCGGGTCCATCGCCATCCGGGGCGTCGGGTCGGCGGCACGCGCCTACTTCGGCAAGGAAGTCCATCAGCTGACGACGCCCGAGGCGGCGCTGATCGCCGCGATCATCCGCGGCCCGAACGTCTACTCGCCCGCCGTCGATCCCGACCGCGCGCGCGATCACCGCAACATCGTGCTCGGTCAGATGCGCGATCTGAAGATGATCACGGCCGACGAGTACGAGCGCTCGCGCCGGACGCCCGTCAAGGTCCGATCGCTCGTGAGCCCCGGACAGTCGGCGCCGTACTTCGTCGACTACGTCCGCCAGGAGCTCGAGCAGCGTTTCGACACCGGCGTCGCGCGCCCGCGGGGCGTTCGCATCGTGACCACGCTCGACTTGAGTCTGCAGCGCTTCGCCGAGGCCGCCGCCGTGCGCGGTCTCGACCGTCTCGAGTCGAGCGTGTCGCCCGGATATCGACGCGACCCGACGCGACGCCTTCAGGTGGCGATGGTCGTCGTGGACCCGGCCACCGGCGAGATCCGCGCGCTGGTCGGCGGCCGCGACTATCTCACCAGTCAGTTCAATCGCGTCACATCCGCCCGCCGCCAGCCGGGCTCGGCCTTCAAGCCGATCGTGTACCTGGCCGCCTTGCGCGTGCCGGAGGGCGGGGCGCCCTTCTTCACCGCCGCGTCGCGCGTGGAGGACCTGCCCATCACCCTGGAGTCCGGGGGCCAGCCCTGGAGCCCCCGAAACTCCGAGGACCGGTACGAAGGCATCGTCACCGTGCGGCAGGCGCTCGAGCAGTCGCTCAACTCCGCCACCGTCCGCATCGCGCAAACCGTCGGGCTTCCCGCCGTCATCGAGATGGCGCGGGCGCTCGGCATCCAGGGCCAGCTGGCGCCCGTGCCCGCCATGGCGCTCGGCGCGTTCGAGGTGACGCCGCTGGAGCTTGCCCGTGCCTACGTCCCGCTGGCGAACGGCGGTGTACGGCCGGCCGCGATCTCGGGGATCCGCAGCGTCGAGTTCGGCGATGAGGAGGTCAGGCCTACGGGGCCTGAGGAACCGACGCGGGTCGTGTCGGCCGCGGAAGCCTGGCTGGTGACTTCACTGCTCAAGGGAGTTGTGAACTCGGGCACCGCCCGCGCCGTCCACGACAGTGGATTTCCCGACGTCGTCGCCGGCAAGACCGGTACGACGAACGACGGCCGCGACGCGTGGTTCGTCGGCTACACGCCTCGGCTGCTGGCGCTCGTGTGGGTGGGCTTCGACGGCGGCGATCCGCACGGGATGAGCGGAGCGCGCGCCGCGTTGCCGATCTGGATGGACTTCATGAAACAGGCGATGGACGCCTATCCACAGTCCGGCTTCGAGGTTCCGCAGGGCATCTCGTTCACCGATATCGACGTGAGCAACGGCAAGCGAGCGGCTCACGGATGTCCCGTGGTCGCGCGTGAAGCCTTCCTGACCGGGACCGAGCCCCCGCTCTGTGACGAGCATCGCGGTGTCGTCGATCACGTGATCGGGGGCTGGAACCGTCTGAAAGAGTGGTTCCGAGGCTCGTCCAAGGAGCCCAAGGAGGGCCAACCGCAAGGCGACCGTTAGTGTTCAGATTGCCTGACGCATGCTGGACGCTCGTGTAAATATTACAAGGTACTTATTGCGCTCTGCCGGGTCGGTATTACGCTGACGTAGTCTCTCAATCCAAAGAAACACCTAAAAAGTCGGCAGTTACCGCCCCACCTCCCATCTCTGGCATGGCCGATGCTGACCGGGGGCATCGCGAACTACGAGCATAGTTCGCTGGGAGGGCACCGTGCGGCCACTAGCAGCGATGATGGCGATGACTCTGGTGTTGCTGATGGGGGCATATGTCGCGCCCGCGTCGGCCCGGGTCGTCCGCATGGAGACATCGGTCAATCTGACCGACCGCTCCGACCCTGCGGTCAAGCAAGCCCTCAAGGAAGCGTTCGATACGTCGATGCGCGGCGCCGTGGCGATGGGCTTCACGCGCATCCGAGTGGACGGATTCCAGGTTCGGCAGGACACCGTGGTGCTCGCGACGGTTGCGACGGACGAGGACGACGATGACGAGACCTCCGACAATACGAGGGTCCAATGAACCCGACAAAGACGATGATGTGCTCGCGGTGTCACGCCCTGCGCTGGGTGGAAGATTGGAAGGAAGACCGGGACGAGATGATGTCGATCGTCCTGGGGCCCTGCGGGCATATGGTGGCCCGCCTCGCTCGGCTCGAATGGACGGTTCCGATGTGGCGAGATTCCCACGTCCGGCTCGCCCGGGTCAGCCCCGAGCCCGCGAGGCTCGCAACGTCATGAGCAAGAGTCCCCTGGGGTACACTGAGGCCTCGAGCGCCACCCCGCCGGGTGGCTCGCGACCCGAATCGAGCGCCGCGTCCGAGACGATCGGCTCCTCCGCCGCCTCGGAGCGCTTCGGCCACACGGATCGGATGAAGGATCATCGAATCCTGGTCGTCGACGACGAGCCCGCCTCCCGCAAGGGGCTTCAAGAGCTGTTGACCGTCTGGGGGTACGAGGTCAGCTCGGCGGGCGATGGCCACGAGGCGCTGGAGCGCGCTGCGGTCCGGGCTCCCGATCTGGTGATCGCCGATCTCGTCATGCCCGGGATCGACGGGCTCGAGCTGCTCACGCGGCTCAAGCGCGACTTTCCGACCACGGCCGTGGTCTTCCTGACGGGTCAGGGCAGCATCGAGACGGCCGTGCAGGCGATCAAGGACGGCGCGTACGATTACCTCACGAAGCCGGTCGATCCGACGCGACTTCAGCTCCTGCTCGACCGCGCGCTCGAACGCTCCGAGACGGTACGCGAGGTCCAGCTCCTGCGCCGTCAGCTCCGTCAGCGCGGCGCGTTCGGACGCCTGCTCGGCAGCTCGCGCGGCATGATGGAGGTCATGCGGCAGGTCGAGGTATCGGCGCCGACCGATGCGACCCTGTTCATCGCGGGCGAGAGCGGCACCGGCAAGGAGCTCGTCGCCCGCACCGTACACGAGCTCTCGCCTCGCCGCCGCGGGCCGTTCGTCGCCGTCAACTGCGCGGCGATTCCAGAGACCCTGCTCGAGAGCGAGATCTTCGGTCACGAGCGCGGCTCGTTCACCGGCGCCGTCGAGCGGCGTCAGGGCTGCTTCGAGCTCGCCGACGGCGGCACCTTGTTCCTCGACGAAGTCGCCGAGATGCAGCCGGGTACGCAGGCGAAGTTCCTCCGGGTGCTCCAGGAGGGGCAGTTCCGTCGGCTCGGCGCCAAGGCCGAGATCCATGTGAACGTCCGGGTGGTGGCGGCCACCAACAAGGAGCCGGGGAAGGCGCTGCAGGACGGCACCCTGCGCGAGGATCTCTACTATCGGCTGAACGTCTTCGCGATCAATCTGCCGCCGCTGCGCGACCGGCTGGAGGATCTGGGCGATCTCGCCCAGGCGTTCGTCGAGGAGTTCAACGAGCGCCACGGGCGCAGCGTCCGGGGCGTCGACGAGACCGCGCTCGACGTACTGCGTCGCCACCGGTGGCCCGGCAACGTGCGCGAGCTGCGCAACGTGATCGAGCGCGCGGTCATCGTCTGCCCGAGCGACGTGGTTCGCGCCGAGCACCTGCCGCCGCTCGGCACGCCGAGCGAGCCGGTGGTGGCGGCGACCGAGGCCGATCTGGTGCTCCCGATCGGCACGACCGTGGAGGACGCCGAGAAGGAGCTGATCTTGCGGACGCTCAAGCAGACCGGAGGCAACAAGACCCGCGCCGCCGAGGTGCTCGGCATCAGCCTCAAGACCCTGCACAACAAGCTCCACAAGTACAACGCCTGAGAGGCGCATGCGTCTGACGCTTCGCGCGCGGCAGGTCCTGGCGCTCGCCGTGGTGGTCCTGCTGGTCGTGGTGGCGTCGACCGTTGCGCACCTGGCGAACGTTGCTCGGATCGCGATCGGCGCCGCCGCCGACGAGGGCCAGCTGATGGCCAAGCAGCTCTATCACCAGAGCGCACGCGTCGTGGCCGCGGCTCCGACGCCCTCGCCGACCGTGCTTCGACAAGATCCTGGCATTCGCGCCCTGCTCGAGGGCATGGTCGGCTACTCGCACACCGTCGTCTACGCGGCCGTCGTCGATCCGTCGGACCGGATCCTCGTCCACAACAATCCCAAGCTCGAAGGCGAGATCTTGCCGGCGCGCGAGAGCCTCGCCGAGCTGAAGGCACGCTCGACGCTCGGGGTCGTCGCCTCGCTCTTCGGCCAGCCGGAGATCTACGAGGCGCAGGTGCCGATGCGTCAGGGCGAGCGCCCGTTCGGGACGGTGCGGGTCGGCGTCTCGACGAGCCTCCTCAAGCAGGCGCTGACGCAGGCCGCGCTCTACAGCCTGGTGATCGCGCTCGTCGCGCTCGGGATCGCGGTCGTCGTGGGGCTGGTCGTCGGTCATTTCCTGATGCAGTCGCTGCGAACGATCGCCAACGGCATGGATCGCCTGGCCCGCGGCGAGTACGGCGCGACCGTCGACCTCACGCGCGACGACGAGCTGGGCGAGATCGCGGCGCGGGTGAACAAGCTCGGTGAGCGGGTCCATGCCGAGCAGTCGCACTGGCAGAGCGACCGGGCCAGGATGGAAGGCATCCTCGACAGCCTCGAGGACGCCGTGATCGTACTCAACGCCAAGCGCGAGGTCGTCTTCTGCAACCAGGCGGGCGAAGAGCTGCTCGGCCAGTCGCTCACACCAGCCGGGGACGGGCTCGTCGGTCACCTGTCGAGCGACCATCCGCTGGCGCCGGTCGTCGCCGAGCTGTTCGACGCCGACGTCGAGCGCCGCAACGCCGCGGTGAAGGTGCGCGATCACGACGGACAGATTCGCGAGCTCGCGGTCTCGAGCTATCGCATTCCCGACGGCGAGCGGGCCGGAGGGGCCGTGCTCGCGTTGAGGAACCTCGAGCCCGTCCGCGCGGTCCAGTCGCTGGTGACCTATTCCCAGAAGCTCGCGGCGCTCGGCCGATTGACCTCGGGTGTCGCCCACGAGGTCAAAAATCCTTTGAACGCGATGCGCATCCACCTCGAGCTCTTGAAGGCGCGGCTCGGCGGCAGCCAGCCGGCCGTCCGCGAGAACCTCGACGTGATCGCGCAGGAGATCGTGCGCCTCGACCACGTCGTCCAGGGGTTCCTCAAGTTTGCGCGGCCGGAAGAGGTGCGGCTGGCGCCGGTCGACGTCAAGGCGCTGCTCTCCGAGGTGGGGCGACTCATGACACCCGAGGCGGCGCGCGCGGGCGCGCGCATCGCCGACGATGTGGTGCCCGATCTGCCGCCCGTGGCCGGCGACGCCGAGCTGCTTCGGCAGGCCCTCACGAACCTCGTGACGAACGCCGTCCAGGCAATGCCCAAGGGCGGCACGGTGACGCTCGGCGCTCGGCTCGGCGCGGACGGCTCGATCGAGCTCCGCGTTGCCGACGAGGGCGTGGGTATTCCCGCGCAGGATCTCGAGAAGGTGTTCCGCCTGTACTACACGACGAAGGCTCAGGGGTCCGGGATCGGACTCTCGATGGTCTATCGCATCGTGCAGCTGCACGACGGTCGGATCGACGTCGAGTCGGAAGTCGATCACGGTACGGTGATGATCGTGACGCTCCCCGTGGCTTCGTCGTGCTGAAGTCGTGATCAGGCGACTCATTCTGCCGGCCGCGGCGCTCCTGCTCTGCTGCGGCTGCGCGTCGACCGAACCCGCGAAGAAGCCCGCCGCGCAGCCCGCACCGCCGAGCGTCGCGACCCCCACCCCTGCGCCAACCACGCCGGGCGCGCCGCCCCGGCCGAGCGCGACGCAGCCTCCTGCGTCACCGCTGCGGCCCGAGGTCTCAGCGGACGAGGAGCACCGCCTGGTCGAGAGCACGAAGCAGAGCATCGGCGACGTCGCGCGCGCCCTGGCCGAGCTCGAGGGGCGCCAGATGAAGCCGCCCCAGCAGGAGGCGCTGCGGACCGCGAAGAACTTCCTGGATCAGGCGCGCAGCGCCCTGGATCAGCGGGACTATCAGCGCGCCGCCAATCTCGCCAGCAAGGCTCGCACGCTCACCGACGACTTGGCGGGTACGACCAAGTAAGGCGTACGAAGTAGTTCTTTCACGCCCGCGTTATCCGGGTTTTCCCTGCCGCGGCCCAACGCCGTGGTTTCCGGCACTTGAGCTCTGCTTGCGCGCGCGTCGATCCGGGCACGCTCGTTGCTCAGATAGAGGAGCGGGAGGCGGGCACATTGTCCCTGAGTATTCTCGTGGTGGAGCGCGAGCGTCACGCCCGTGAAGGGCTGAAGGCGATCCTGTCCGCCGACGGCCACGACGTGAAGGTGGCCGAGGACATGTGGGCCGGCTTCGCGTCGATCTTCTCGCGGCCCTACGATCTGCTCCTGCTCGACGACAACGTCCAGACCGAGCGCCACGTCAGCCTGAACGTGCTCGACCTGCTGCGATTCGCTCGCCGCTACGAGCCCGACACCCGCGCGGTCGTCATCACGAGCTTCGACGAGCATGCGCGCGGCTACTGGACGGAGGACGGCGTGGTCGCCGTGCTGCAGAAGCCGCTCGAGCTGTCCCGGCTCCGCGACCAGCTGGACCCGCGTCTTCACTGACCCGGCTCGACCTCGTCCTTCCGCCCGCCGTCCCCTTGACTCCCGGCTCCTCGCCCGGTTAGGCTCCCCGCGATCGCTCGCGCATCGCGCGCCGGCTGCGACGTAGCTCCCGATCGGCGCGCATACGGCTGATCCAGCGCGACTTTCCACTGTCAGTAGACGCGCCGCGGCCGGCGGGCTGAAGCTAGCGGCGGCCTGCAGCGCGCGCACGACCTACGGAGGAGGCAGATGATCTCGCCGCGATGGCTCTCGCGTCTCACGATTGCGCTGGCCGCCTTCCTCGTCGTCGCCGTGGTGCTGCGAGCCGGTGCGGCGCCCTCGGGCACCCCGATCAAGATCGGCGGGACGCTCGCGCTGACGGGCCCGCTGGCCGCGACGGCGCTCCTGCACAAGATCACAGCCGAGATCTACATCGAAGAGCTCAACCGCGGCAACGGCCTCCTGGGCCGACCCGTCGAGTGGATCCTGCTCGACGATCAGTCCAAGCCCGAGGTCACGCGAAGCCTCTACGAGAAGCTCATCACCGTGGACAAGGTCGATCTGCTGATGGGGCCGTACGCGACCGGCGGGATCATCGCGGCGATGGGTGTGGCTCAGCGCTATCAGAAGCTGCTCATCCATCACAGCTTCGGCATGCCGCACCTGGCGAAGTACGACATGCAGTTCCCCGCGGCGCCGTTCGGGCCTGAACCGAATCGCACGGTGCCGTCGATCCTGTTCGATGCAGTAGCGGCGACCGCGAACCCGCCCAAGACGGTCGCGATCGTGACGAGCAAGTTCCCCTCGGCGCAGTTCCAGTCCTCGGGCGCGCGCGACGTGGCCACGCAGCGCGGGCTCAAGGTCGTGCTCTACCTCGAGTACGAGTTCGGAACGCGCGACTTCGGGCCGATCGCCGCCCGCATCAAGGACGCCAACCCGGATTTGCTCTGGGTCGGCGCGCTCGGCCTCGACGGCAACCTGGTGCTGGAGGAGCTCAAGCGCCTGGACTACACGCCGCGCCGGCACTATCACCTCTTCCCGGCGCCGGGGCCGATGGCGACCTCACCCGACGCGAAGCTGGCGCTCTCGCACACGTTCTTCGAGGAGCATCCGCCGTTCACGAGTAACCCCGCGGCCGCCAAGTTCGCGGCGCTCTACCACGAGCGCGCCGCCAAGGCCGGCGTCCCGTACACGAACGTCGACACGCAGGCCGCCGGCTCGTACGCGGCCTGGCAGATGCTCGAGGCGGCGGTGACCGCGACGAAGGGCCTCGACGACAAGGCGCTGGCCCAGTGGCTCAAGAAGAACCAGGTCCAGACGATCGTCGGCCGCTTCCGGTTCGACGGCACCAACAACTACGGCGACGACCTCTCGAGGGTCAAGCAGGTCCAGGACGGCAAATGGGTCGTCGTCTGGCCAAAAGAATTCGCCGCCCCAGGCGCCCGCCTGCTCCCGTAGCTCGACGCGCCCGCGCGCGGCGAAACGCCGATCGAGCTGGTGGCCGAGTGCGGAACAAGTAGCGAAACGCCGATCGAGGCGGTGGCCGACTGCGGAAGAAGTAGCGAAACGCCGATCGAGGCGGTGGCCGACTGCGGAAGAAGTAGCGAAACGCCGATCGAGGCGGTGGGGGGGCCTGGGGGAGGAGCGGCGCTCGCTCCCCCCCAGTACTAAGGAGACTCGGATGCAGTACGGCATCGGACAGGGCATCAAGCGCGTCGAAGACGTCAGGCTCCTGCGCGGCCGCGGCCGCTATCTGGACGACGTCAACATTCCCGGCCAGGCGCACGCGGTGATCGTGCGCTCCGTGCACGCGCACGCGCGGATCCGTGGGATCGACTCGACCGCGGCGCTGCGAGCGCCCGGCGTCCTCGCGGTATTCACGGGGGCCGACGTCGAAGGCCTGGGCACGATGACGATGACGCTCAAGCGCAAGCGTCCGGACGGCTCGCCGATGTTCGCGCGACCGCATCGCGGCCTGACGCGCGACCGCGCACGCTACGTCGGCGACCCGGTCGCGCTGGTCGTGGCCGAGACGCGGTCGCAGGCCGAGGACGCGGCCGACCTCGTCCAGGTGGACTACGAGCCCCTGCCCTCGGTGACGGCCACCGCGGACGCCACCCGGCCCGGCGCAGCGCCGGTCTGGGACGAGTGCCCCGACAACGTCAGCAGCATCTTCGAATCGGGCGACAAGGCCGCGACCGAGGCGGTATTCGCCCGGGCGCATCGGATCGTGCGCCGGCGCTACGTGATCACCCGGGTGCACGCGCAGTTCATGGAGCCGCGCGGCTCTCTCGGCGTCTACGATCCGCACGAGGACCGCTACACTCTCTACGCCGACGTCCAGTACCCGCATCGCGTGCGCAACGCGCTGGCCAGCAGCATCTTCAAGGTCCCCGAGCACAAGATCCGCGTGGTCGCCGGCGACATCGGCGGCGCCTTCGGGACCAAGGGCTGGCAGTACCCCGAGCACAAGCTGGTGCTCTGGGCCGCGCGCAAGCTCGGGCGCCCCGTGCGATGGCAGTGCGAGCGGCGCGAGGCGATCATGGCCGACGAGCACGCGCGGGACAACGTGACCGAGGCCGAGCTGGCGCTCGACGCCGACGGGCGGTTCCTCGGGATGCGCGTGCACACCCTGGCCAACGTGGGCGCGTACGTCTCCTCGGACCGCAACCTGCTCGCGACGTTCAGCAACGTCATCACGCTGGTCGGCGTGTACAAGTTCGAGGCCGCCTACGTGCATGTCAGCTGCGTCATGAGCAACACGAACTCGACGGCGCCGTACCGCGGCGCCGGCCGGCCCGAGGCGACCTACGTGCTCGAACGGCTGATCGACGACACCGCGCGCGAGCTCGGCGTCGACCCGGTCGAGCTCCGGCGCAAGAATCTCGTCCCGACCTCGGCGATGCCGTACAAGAACCCGCTCGGCGCCACCTACGACTGCGGCGATTTTCCAGCCAACATGGAAAAAGGCCTGAAGCTCGCCGACGTCGCCGGCTTCGCCGTGCGCCGCGAGGAGTCGCGCCGGCGCGGCAAGCTCCGCGGGCTCGCCGTGGTCAATCCGATCGAGCAGGCCGCCGGGCCTCAGCCCGAGTTCGCCGAGATCCGCTTCGCGCCGAGCGGCAGCGCGACCATCCTGATGGGCTCGAAGAACCAGGGCCAGGGTCACGAGACGACCTTCAAGCAAATTCTCAACGAGCGGCTCGGTCTCGATCCGGCCGACGTGCTGTACGTCGACGGCGACACGGATCGGGTCGCGTTCGGCATGGGCACGATGGGCTCGCGCTCGACCGTGATCGGCGGCACCGCATTGTGGATGGCTGCCGACAAGGTGGTCACCAAGGGCAAGAAGATCGCGGCGCGCCTGCTCGAGGCGGCCGAGGCGGACGTGACCTTCACCGACGGCAAGTTCGGCGTCGTCGGCACGGACCGCGCCGTCGCGCTCAAGGAGGTCGCGCGCGCGGCCTTCCAGCCCAACCAGCTCCCGCCGGGCGTCGAGCCGGGGCTCTACGAGACCGGGACCTTCTCGCCCAAGCAAGGCACCTGGCCCAACGGCTGCCACGTGTGCGAAGTGGAGGTCGATCCCGACACGGGCGTGGTCGCGATCGTCGCGTACTCGATCGTCGACGACGTGGGGACCGTCGTGAATCCGGTGACGCTCAAGGGGCAGATCCACGGCGGCGTGGCGCAGGGTGTGGGCCAGGCGCTGATGGAGCAGGTCGTGTACGACCGCGAGTCGGGCCAGCTCTTGACCGCCTCGTTCATGGACTACGCAATGCCGCGCGGCGACGACTTCCCCGACATGCACATCGAGAGCAATCCGGTGCCGACCAAGCTCAATCCGCTGGGCGTCAAGGGCGCGGGCGAGGCCGGCACGGTCGGCGCGCTGCCGGCGGTGATGAACGCCGTCATCGACGCGCTGGCGTCGGTCGGCGTGCGCCAGCTCGACATGCCGGCGACGCCCGAACGCGTGTGGCAGGCGATCCAGGACGCGAAGACGCGCTGACAGCGCGCAGGAGGAGCGACACGTGACGCTCGACGCCAAGGCCCTCGATCTCCTGTTCCTCAACGCCCGGACGCAGAACGGCTGGCTCCCGACGCCGGTCAGCGACGACCAGCTCCGGGCGATCTATCGGATCATGCGATCCGGCCCGACGAGCGCCAACTCGTCCCCTGCCCGCATCCTGTTCGTCCGCACGCCCGAGGCCAAGGCGCGCCTCTTGCCGGCGCTGTCGCCCGGCAACGTCGACAAGACCAAGGCGGCGCCGGTGACCGCGATCATCGGCTACGACACGCGCTTCTACGAGCATCTGCCCAAGCTCTTCCCGCACCGGCCCGAGATGAAGAACCCCTACGAGGCCAACGCGAAGCTGGCCGAGACGGTCGCGTTCCGCAACGGCACCTTGCAGGGCGCCTACTTCATGCTGGCGGCCCGCGCGGTGGGGCTCGACGTCGGCGGCATGTCCGGTTTCGACAACGCGAAGGTCGACGCCGAGTTCTTTCCCGACGGGCGGGTCAAGTCGAACTTCTTGTGCAACCTGGGCCACGGTGATTCGTCGAAGGTGATGGCGAAGCTCCCGCGCCTCGACTTCGACGAGGCCTGCACGCTGATCTGAGGTCCGCGGCAGCGAGGGCGCCCCCGCCATGCGCGACGAGATCACGAAGCTCATCCACGACTACGGCGACGCCTTCAGGCTGGGCCCGAGCGCCATCGCCGAGTTCTACTGGGAGCCCTGCGTGACGGTGCGGACGGGCGTCGTCCGGGTGAACCAGACGCGCGAGGACACCGAGCGGCTCTTCACCGAGGTCGGCGAGAGCTACCGGGCGCGCGGCTTCACCTACGGCGAGGCCCTCGCGATCGACGTCCAGCCGCTCGGCGTCAACAGCGCGCTGGCGACCGTTCAGTGGGCATACAACGGCGCGTGCGCGGAGCTTCTGTGGAAGACGACGTTTTCCTACAACCTGCATCGGCGCGGCGGGGTCTGGAAGATCCTGGTTCAGACGATGCACGACTCGTGAGAGCGCCGGCGAAGTTGGGGCTCGTGACGATCGGATACGTCGGTGCCTTCGCGATCGCGTCGGCGGCGGTCATGATCCACATGGTCGCGGCGGGCGGCCCGGGATCCGACGGGATGCTGGCCTTCGGCGACAGCGTGCTGTTCCTGGTGGTGTTCGGTGTCGCCGCGGTGCCGGCAACCGCGGCCGCGCTCTACTTCTTGAGACCCTATCCCACGCTCTGGCGTGTGCTCGCCGGCTCGGCGCTGGCCCTCGGCGTTACGGGCGTCGCCGCACTGCTCGTCTATCTCGCGGACCAGTCCGCCGCTCCGGGCTCGACCATCCAACTCCTGGGGGGCCTGGCCCTGCTGAGGACCATCGTGGCGCCGCTGTTCGGTGTCACGTTCCTGCTCTCGGGGCTCTTCGCGCCGGACCGCCCGGAGCGGATCGCGCTGTTCGCGGCCACCATGGTCGAGGCGCTGGTGTTCGGCGGCGCACTCCTGCTGTTGCTACGGCCGCTGCGGGGATACTGAGCCGTCGTGCTCGCGATCTCGGCGACGGACGCCTGGCGGGCCGCGCATCCCGGCGCCGCGATCGGCCTGCTGGAGCTTTCAGGTGTCGCGGGCTCGGGCGAATCCGGTCGGCTCGCCGACCGAAAGCGCGAAACCGAAGCGCGCCTGAGAGATCGCTATCAGGGTCTGACGCGCCAGGATTTCACGGCGCTCCCGGTGATGGCGGCCTACGTGCGCTACTACAAGCGGTTCAACAAGACGTATCACGTGCAGCTGCAGCTCGAGTCGATCGTTCTGAAGGGTAAGAGCCTGCCGAGCGTCTCGCCGCTCGTCGACGCCAATTTCGCCGCCGAGGTCGAAACGCTGGTGCTGACGGCCGGGCACGACGCGACGAAGCTCGAGGGCGCGGTGTCGATCGACGTCTCGCGGGACGGTGATGAGATGACCCAGATGAACGGGAATCTCACCCCACTGCGGCCCGGCGACATGATCATGCGGGACGCGCGCGGCGTGTGCTGCTCGATCATCTACGGACAGGACAACCGGTCCCCGATCTCCCGCGAGAGCTCGCACGTCCTCTATGTCGCCTATGCTCCGGCGGACGTTCCGGCGGCGGCGGTCGAGGCGCAGCTGCAGGCGATCGAGGACAACGTGCGACTCGTCTCGGCCGCATTCGTCGTCGACCAGCGCCGGGTGCTCGCGGCCTGAGCCCTCTCGCCTACACCCCGATCTCGTCCTGCCACGCGAGCACGCGCGCCTGAACCGCGCGCAGGCCGCGCGTGAGCACGAGTCCGAGCGCGCCGATCAGCGCGAAGGCCGCGTACATCTCGGGCGTGCTCAGCATCTGCCAGTGTCGGAAGACCAGGTGCCCGAGGCCGGACTTCGCCGCGATGAACTCCACCGCGACGAGCGTGACGAGCGCCAGCCCGAGGCCCAGCCTGAGCCCGGTGAAGATCGCCGGCAGCGCCGCCGGCAGGATCACCTTCCAGAAGAGGCGTATCCCGTGCGCGCCGTAGTTGCGCCCGACGTCCAGCAGGCGCGGGTCCATCGTCTGGACACCCCCGAGCGTGCTGATGACGATCTGGAAGAACGCCGAGCTCGAGCCCGTCAGCACGAACGCGGGCTCGCCGACGCCGAGGATGATCAGGAGAAACGGTAGCAAGGTGATCTTCGGCACGGGAAAGATGAACGCGAGATAGGGCTCGATGAGATCGCGAACCGGCCGCGCGATGCCCATGAGGAGCCCGAGCGGGATCGCCGGCACGGCGGCGAGCGCGAACGCGAAGGCCAGCCGCGTCAACGTCACGGCGAGCTCCGAGCCGAGATCGCCCGCCGCGAGCCGGTCGGCCAGCACCCAGCCGATCGTGGTCGGCGCCGGGAAGTAGCGCGGCGAGATGATCGCGAGCCGGGAGCAGAGCTCCCAGATGATGAGCGCCGCCGCCGGCACGAGCACCGCCGCCACTCAGCGATCTCCCACGTCCGGCACCCACGGCAAGAGATGGGTGCGCAGTGCCGCCAGCCCGTAGGACAGGAGCGCGCCCAGGAGCGCGATCACGACGAACGTCGCGTACATGTCCTCCACCTTCAGGACCTGCCACGAGAGCCAGAGGAGCGCGCCGAGCCCGCGGCTCGCCGAGACGATCTCGACGGCGACCACCACGATCAGCGAGAAGCCGAGGCCGAGCCGGAGCCCGGTGAAGATGGACGGCAAGGCACCGGGCAGGAGCACCGCCGTGAAGAGCCGCCGGCCGCGCGCGCCGTAGTGCAGCGCGGCCTCGACGACGAGGCGGTCGATCTGGCGTACGCCCTGCGTCGTCGTGAGCGCGATCAGGAAGAACGACGTCACCGCAGAGGTCACGACCAGCGCGGCCTCGCCCGCCGGGACCACGAAGCTCACGAGCGGCAGGAAGAGCACGCTCGGAATCGGATAGACGACGGCGAAGACCGGGTCGAGACCGTCGCGGAGCCCGCGCCAGAGCCCCATCGCGAGCCCGATCGCGACGCCGAGGCCCGCGGCCAGCGCGAACGAGGCGCCGATCCGCGCCAGCGTGATCGCCGTGTGGCTCCACAGCGTGCCGTCGAGCGTGAGATTGCCGAGGTGCGCTGCGATCGTCGAGGGGCGCGGGAAGAACGCCGCGCGCAAGAGGCCGGTCGCGCTCGCCCACTCCCACAGGCCGAGGAGCGCGATCGGCGACGCGACGGCGATCCAGTGCTCGGCGAGCCGGCGCGCCGTCGCCTTCACGCGCCGATCGTCTCCGGATCCGAGCCGCGGTCGTCCGCCATCGCCCGCACGACCTCTTCGCGCAGCCGTGCCCAGATTTTTTCGAGCAGCGCGCCGTACGCGGGCGAGCCGCGCACTTCGAGCCCGCGCGGGCGGCCGAGGTCGACGGGATAGACCTCGCTCACCCGACCCGGACGCGCCGTGAGCAGCACGACGCGATCGCCGAGCAGCAGCGCCTCCTCGAGCGAGTGCGTGACGTAGACGACCGTCTTGCCGAGGGTCGCCCAGATCCGGAGGAGCTCTTCCTGCATGATCGTCCGGGTCTGCGCGTCGAGCGCCGCGAGCGGCTCGTCCATCAGGAGCACCTCGGGGTCGTTGGCGAGCGCGCGGGCGATCCCCACGCGCTGCTTCATGCCGCCCGAGAGCTGATGCGGATAGTGCTGGGCGAAGCGCGCCAGCCCGACCAGCGCCAGCATCTCGCGGGCGCGCGCGTCTCGCTCGGCGCGGCCGATGCCGCGATTCTCCAGACCGAAGGCGACGTTGTCGCGGACCGTCCGCCACGGTAGGAGCGCGTGCTCCTGGAACACCATCGCGGTGAGCGGCGTGCCCGGGCGGTCCGCCGTGATGCGGACCTCGCCGGCGCTCTGACGATGCAGCCCGGCCAGCACACGGAGCAAGGTCGACTTGCCGCTCCCGCTCGGCCCCACGATGCACAGGAACTCGCCGGCCCGGGCCTGGAGCGAGATCCGATCGAGCGCCACGACCGAGCGGCCGCGGCTCTCGAACGTGACGCTGACGTCGTCGACGAGGACCTTGGGATCGTGCGTGGGCATCGGCGCGCCGGGATTGTATATCCTTCCCCGTGGGAGGCCAATTTGGACACGCCCATTCACGTCGTCGCAATCGTCGCGTCGCAGCCGGGCGGCAATACCGATCGACTCGTCGGCCAGGTGTTGCAGGCCGCGCGCGACGCCGAGCCGGAGGTGAGCCTCGAGTCGATCCACCTGGGCGCGGGGCCGCTCGATCAGGCGCGCGTCGAGGCCTGCGTGCGCAGCCTGTCGGGCGCCGACGCCGTCGTGCTCGGAACGCCGATGTACCGCGCGACGTATGCGGCGGTCCTCAAGGAATTGCTCGACCGTGTGCCGCGCGGCGGGCCGCCCGAGCGGTTCGACGGGCCGCTGCGCGCGAAGGCGGTGGGGATCGTGGCGACCGGCGGCTCGCACCACCATTTCCTCGGCGCCGATCCGCTGGTCGACATGCTCGTCCGGTTCTTCGGCGCCTACGTCGTGCCGCCCGTGCTCTACGGCGTGATTCGCTCGGGCGGAGACGGCGCGCTGGATTCCGGGCTGGTCGAGGAGGCGGTACGCTTCGGCCGCGCCCTCGTCGCGCTGAGCCGCGCGATCCGAAGCGATGAGCGCCTCCGCGACGCGCGGGCGCAGGTCTGAGCTCGCCGCCGGGACGAGCCGAACGGGCCGGACCGAGCGCGTCGGCGCCGCGGTCCGGCCCGCCGCTCGCGCTACTTCAGATTTTCGATCCCGGCCCTGCCGATCTGAGCGTCCTGAGCCGAGGTAACCCCGGACACGCCGATCGCGCCGATCAGCTTTCCGTCGACGACGATGGGGATGCCGCCTTCGAGCGGGCTCGCGCCAGGAACCCTGAGAATACGGAGGTTGGCGCCGCCCTGCGCGAGCGCGTCGTCGAACGCCTTGGTCGGGCGCCGGAACGCGACGGCCGAGTACGCCTTGTCCTTCGCGACCTCGATGCTGCCGAACTGAGCCCCGTCCATACGCTGGAGCATGACGAGGTTGCCACCCGAGTCGAGGACCGCCATGACGACGTTCCAGCTGTTCTTCTTGGCCTCGGCTTCGGCGCCGGCCATGACCTTCTTGGCCTGCTCGAGCGTGATCGCCGGGCCGTACTGCGGCGCCGGCGGCGGCGGCGCCGCGGGCTGCTGCGCGCTCGCCCAAGATGCGCCGAGGACCAGGACGGTGCCGACCAGCAGGGACACCAGACGTTCGATTCTCATGGGTCTCCTCCTCGTGGATTGCATGCTGAGATCGACATCGCCAGCACGGCCGACGTCGAGTGACGGCCGAGTAACTCGGCGCCGACGTCGGGGGTTCCAACCATTCGAGGCGCCCGTCGTGTCGACGGATATACAGCGGTCGCGGAGGCTCGTCAAGAGCGCGCTTGCCTTCCCCGGCGATGTGGTCTACAAAGCCGCGAACGGTAGCCATCCACGGAGGGATCGATGAGCTCGACGCGTAGATCGTCCGTGTGGTCGATCGTGATCGCCCTTGCGGGTCTCGCGCTCGCGGCGCCGGTGTCGCCGCAGACGAAGCCGCTCGTCAAGGTCGGCTACATTCCGTCCGACTCCTTCGCCGCGCTCTACATCATGGCCGACCGGCATTTGCCGGCCGCCGACGTGGCCGTGGAGACCGTTCGGTTGAGCGGCGGCAGCGAGATCCTTGCGCAGGTCGCGACCGGCCAGCTCAACGTGGGCGGCACGGGCATGGGAGCCGCCGGCTTCAACGCGGTCGCCGCATCGCTCCCGGTGGAATTCGTGGCGCCGCTCCACTCGGGCTACATCGAGGACTACTTCACCGTGCGCAAGGCCTCCTGGGAGAAAGAGATCAAGCGCATCGGCGATCTCAAGGGCAGGCCCGTGGCCCTCAACGTGCGCGGCGCGGCCGTCGAGTGGATGCTCGAGCAGGCGCTCAAGCGCGACGGCCTCGGGCTCAAGGACGTGCAAGTCAAGATCATGCCGTTCCCCGACATGGTGCCGGCGCTCGAGTCGGGCGCCGTCGAGGCGGCGATTCTCACCGAGCCGTTCCCGACCTTGGCCGAAGAGCGCGGAGTCGCGCTGAGGCCCCTGCCACGCCCCGCCGGTGCCAAGGCCACGCCGATCACCGCGATCTTCTGGAATAAGGACTGGGCGGCCAAGAACCCCGAGCTGGCGCACAAGGTGATGCTGGCCTACCTGAAGGCCGCGCGCGATCTCGCGCTCGACAACGGCTGGAAGCAAGAGAAGAACATCGACCTGATGGTGAAGTACACCGGCGCGAAGGCCGACGTGATCCGGCGCGCGCGGTCTCACGTCCTCGATCCGAACCTCGAGATGGACCCGGCCGTCCTCGACTCGATGCAGCGCCTGGCCTCTGAGCTCGGCCACCTGAAGTACAAGGAGCTCTTGCCCGTGAGCCGCCTGTTCAACTTCGCGTATCGCGACCGCGCGGTCGCCGAGCTCGGCCGGAAGTAGCTCCGTCGCCCGAGGAACTATGAGTCAGAACGGTGGCGCCGAGCGGCGCCACCGTCGCGACGCGAATGGTGTAGTTGTTACACGATCGGTGAAGCTTTTACCGGGAAAGAACTACAGACCGGCGTCACCGTATAGGCACTCGGCGCCCGCTCACCATGTGGATGACGAGCAGGACGATGCCGACCAGGAACAGGATCCACGAGATCTGCCCGGCGATTTGCGCAATGCCGAACAAGCCAAGCGCACCGGCTACCAGACCGACGATCAAGAAAACGAGCGCGTAGTAGAGCATCGAGAACTCCTTCCGTCTGCGATCTGTTCACTCCGCCTGCCTGAGAGTCCACTCCCCGTTATCTCGCATTGCATGGGGCATGCCCGACACCCGCCGCGGGAATCGCTGGCATGGATCTTCCACCGTCTCCGGGCAGGAGGAATGTGAAACACGATGAAAACGGACGGTCGAGCCACCTACAGTGCCAAGTCGTTCGATCACCTCAAAGGGCTCACCGGGATCTCTGACGGCCAGATTGCGGAGCACCTCGATCTCTATGCGGGATACGTCAAGCAGGTGAACTCGCTGGCGCAGGAGCTCTTGGAGATGCGTGTCGACCGCAAGGAAGCTGGAAAGGACTTCAGTCTCGCCGAGGGCACGCGTCGGCTCGCGTACGAGTACGACGGCATGGTCCTGCACGAGCTGTACTTCTCCGGCTTGAAGGCCGGCGGCGACACGAGGCCCAGCGATCGCCAGGGGCTCGGGCGCGCGCTCGCCGAGACATTCGGATCCGTCGAACGCTGGCAGGACCACTTTCAGGCGATCGCCGGCATGCGCGGGATCGGCTGGGTGATCCTGTACGAGGATCCGGCGAGCCACCGCTTGGCCAACCAGTGGGTGAGCCTTCACCAGGACGGCATTCCGGCCCGGTGGAATCCCCTGCTGGTCCTGGACGTGTGGGAGCACGCGTTCATGCGCGACTACAAAGCGACCGAGCGCGCCAAGTACATCGAGGCGTTCTTCAAGAACGTGGCCTGGTCGGTCGTCGAGCAGCGACTGCGCGAACCCGCCGCGGTGAAGTCCGCGGCGTAACGTCTCGCGTGCGGCGGTGGCCGGAGGGGACCGGCGAGGTCCCCTCCGCTGCCGCCGCTACACCTGGAGCTCGAGCGTGTAGAGACCGCCGATCAGGCGGTCTACCGCGTACACGACGCGGCGCTCGTCGACCAGCACGTCGTTGATCTGCACGGCCCCTGCCCGCGAGCCGCGAGGCGCCTCGGGAACGTAGTACGCCACTTCTTCGGGCTGGAACGGATTCGACACGTCGTGCACGCGCACGCCGCCGTTGAAGTACGTCCCGAAGATGAGCTTCTCGGAGACCAGGTTGCTCTGCACGGGGCGGTTCTCGTGCAGGTTGTGCGCGCCGTAGCGCCCGCCGCGCCCGCCGAAGTCGGACACCGCGGGGATCGGGAACGTCGAGATCGGCACCGGGTTGGTCTCGTCGCGGATGTCGACGACCCACACGAGCTTGGGCCAGTCCTTGCCGCCTTCCGCGGTGGCCTCGTCGGAGACGATCACGAGCTGCGGGTCGAAGAGCGGCAGCAAGGTGTGGGTGAAGCCCGGGTAGGGCGGATGATAATCCCACCGGCTCAGCATGCGCGGATGCGCCATGTCCGAGATGTCGAGCACGATCGCGCCGCCGTCGATGTAGCCGATCCACGCCCGGTCCGGCTTGCGCGGGTAGACGTTCGTGTTGTGGGCGCGAAAGCCCGCGTCGAACTTCGGGTGGCGAGCGAGCGGCGGCTCGGCATCGCCGTCACGCGTGCCCGGAAGCCACCAGCGCCCGACCTCGGTCGGCTTGGTCGGCTGGCGCACGTCGACGATCCGGTAGAACTGGTCGTCCTTCGGGTTGCGCGGCTTGAAGTCCGGCGCGCCGCTCGAGAGATGCAGATAGGCGCCGTCGACGAACCACAGGTGGTGGACGCCGCGCGAGTGCGGGCCCGAGGCGTCGAAGAACGCGATCGAGCGCGGCTTGCCCGGGTCGGCCACGTCGAAGAACTCGACGCCGGCGGGCTGCATCCCGACCCGGCTCGTCTGGTAGGGCACCACCAGCAGGTCGCCCACGAGGTCGAGGTTGTTCGAGCGCATGTCCCCGTGCGGCAGGTCGGTCTGCACGATCACCGAGGGCTTGCGCGGATCGGTCACGTCCACGGCCGTGAAGTTCTTCGGCGCCGACTCGTGGCCGAGCCACAGCACGCGACGCCCGTCGCGGGCGAGCTGGATGGCCATTCCCTCGCCGCAGTTGCCGAAGCCGCCCAGATCGTTGTGGCCGAGGAGCCGCATGTTCTTCGAGAGGGCGCCGTTGTCCGCCATGACAGGTTTCCTCCGGGCGGGGATCGTAGCATATAACCCTACCCCGCCCGCGCGACCTGCTAGGCGTCGCGTTCCTCGACTACCGCAAGACGATCGGCCCCGGGCTCGGAAGCCGCTGAGCCCCGCAGACGGAGCTTCTTCACCGCGAGCGCCGCGAGTCCGCCCGTGGACGCGATGCCCCCGGCGATCAGCATTGCGGTCGTCACGCACACCGGACACATGGTGGTCTACCTTCCTGCCGCCGCGCGCTCGTACTCGTCGCGGCGGCGAAACCAGAGGCCGGTCTCGTTGCGTCCCTTGGGGGCGCGATCGAGCCACTGGTACATGCCCCAGAGCCCGTCCAGTCCGCGCGCGTATGCGGAATAGGTGTGGTGGACGACGCCGTCCTCGAGCGCGAACGCGCTGAGGCCCGGCCGATCGCGATGGTACGTGGGCGCGTCGACTCCGCAGCTGGCCGCGAACTGGTCTTCGACCGCCGCGCCGCCGCCCTCCTGACCCGCACGCCACTCGAACACGGGCTCGCGCTGATAGTTGTATTCGACGCCGCCCTTGCGCTGCTGCTCCTCGCTGAACCAGACGTTGAAGTCGCCGTTGAAATCGCTGGGGGCCGAGGACGCCCAGGGGAACGTCCAGCCAAGCCGCTGCTTGTACGCCTGGAGCTTCGCGAGCGGCGCCCGCGAGACCGCCCAGAGCATCACGTCGTGGTTCGCCAGGTGCACGGCGAGTCCGTTGAACCCGTCGGCAATCGCCGAGCAGGACGGGCAGCCGGCCTTGTAGTCGGGCCCGAACATGAAGTGATAGACGAGAAGCTGCGAGCGCCCGCGGAAGAGGTCCGCCAGCGAAGCGCCGCCCTCGTCGGTGTCGAACCGATACGGCTTGTCGATGCGCGCCCAGGGTAGCTCCTGCCGTCGCCGCGCCAGCTCGTCGCTGCGCCGTGTGTGCTCCTTCTCCGTCTCGAGCAGCGCGAGCCGCGCTGCCAGCCACTCCTGACGTGTGCCGGTTCTGTGCTTCGTCATGGCCTCTCTCTCCTTTGTTCGTGTCGCTTCAGCGGATGGGCTCAGTACCGCCGCTCATGCTCGCTGCCGTTCGCTGCACTCGCTCCTGGCTCTCTCATGAGACAGATTTAGCCCCCAGATTTCGACCGGCGGGAGTGACAAGTGTGACGGGATTCCGGCGGATCGGCGCCAGCTCGCCGGAAGACCTATCGGAGCGATCAGCGACCGGGGTGCTGCGACTGTTGTCTCGCGGCTCGAGCGGAAGCTCGCTTACTTGATCGCCTGAGGATTGATCGGCGACCCGGTGCCGCGCGTGATCACGAGCGGCGGTGCGCAGAAGAAGAACTCGTACACGCCGTCGGCGGCGCAGTCCTCCGCGAGCTCTTTCAAGTAGAAGATCTCGCCGTGCACGATCCCGATCGCGGGGATCGTGACCCAGTGCCAGGGCTGAAAGACGTCGGGCCCGGTATCGTTGGGGCGCACCTCGATCCCCCAGGTGTCGCTGCAGATCCCCGCGATCTGCTTGGCGTGGATCCAGTCGACGGTCTCGAAGGCCAGCCCCGGCGCGTCGCCGCCGGCGTAGCCGCCCCACTCGGCGCGCGCCAGACGATCCTCCATCTGGCCCGTCCGGATGATCACGAAGTCGGCGCGCTTCACGCTGACACCCTGCGCGCGGGCCGTGGCGTCGAGCTCGGCGATCGTGATGCCGTAGCCGTCGGGCAGGCACGCGACGCCTTTGAACCGCGCGACGTCGAGCAGCACGCCGCGTCCGACCATCTTGCTCGCGAACTTGTCGATGCTGTTCTTGTGGGCGCCGCGCATGTCGACGAGCGTGGCCGGATAGCCGTTCCACATCTTGTCGACCAGGAACACGTGCGAGAGCGCGTCCCATTGCGTCGCGGCCTGCGTCGGCAGGTTGATCGCGTCGTCGGCGTAGCGGAGCCCCGGCGTCACGTCGTGCTTGCCGGCCACGGCGTCGGTGCCGGTCGCCAGCATCTGGTGCATCGGGTTCCAGCGCCCGCCGAAGATCCCGCGCTGCGGCCCGTTCTCGTCGAGGTTGAGCCCGAGGCGAAACACCTTGCCCTTCTTCACGAGCCTCGCGGCATTGACGATGTCCTCGGGCGTGATGTAGTTGAGCACGCCGAGCTCGTCGTCGGCGCCCCACTTGCCCCAGTTCTTGAGCGCCTCGGCCTTCTTCACGACGTCGTCGCGGCTCAGTCGCGCCATGATGGTCTCCCCGCTCTCGCGCAGTCCTACGACCGGCCCACCGGCTCCTGTCGCGTCGCCTTCTCGCCACTGATGTCGGCGTCGTACCCCGGCCGCACGCGCGCGTCGATCACGCAGACCTCGCCGCCGACGACCGCCTTCACGCCCTGCGCGATCGCGCTCCGGAGCTCGGCGGGATCGGTGACGGGCCCGATGCCCTTGGCGCCCTGAGCGACCGCGAGCGCGGCCAGATCGATGTCGGGCTCATTGATCCGCTGCCCGATCCACTTGTTCTCGACCGGCCGGCCGCGCATCCGCGCCACGCGCTCCTGGTGGGCCTCGTCGTTGTAGAACGAGCGGTTGTTGCAGACGACGAACAGACACGGGATCTGATAGTGCGCCGCGGTCCACAGCGCGGTGAGCCCCATCAGATAGTCGCCGTCGCCGATCAGCCCGATCGGGATGCGTCCCGAGCCCTTCAAGGCCAGTCCGGCGCCGACCGTGATCCCCGGCCCCGCGCCGACTCCCGCGCCGCCGTCGCCGCCGAGATAGTCGAGCGGATGCGCGAAGTGCCGCGCCTCGCCCGGCCAGCCGAGAGGCAGCCGAGTCAAGCACACCTCGAGGCCGTCGGTGGCCTCGTTGAGCGCAGCCGCCACGGCCCGCAGGCTCAGCACGTCATACGTGCGGCGGCTCGGTTCGGGCGCGCTCACCGGCGTCGCCGCGGCCGCGCGCGCCTTGCACGCCTCGAGGAGCAGCGGCACCACGACGTCGGGCTCGGCGAGCAGGTTCACGTCGACCGGCGGCAGGCCGAAGTAGTCCATGCTGAAGCCGCGGTGCACATGGACGTCGCACGAGGCGGCGACGATCCGCGCGCCGATCGGACGATCGCCGTAGACCTGCTTGAGCGTGCCCGCCAGGTCGATCCAGTCGAGCGCCAGGATCACGTCGGCCTCGCGTACGGCCGCTGCCGCGGCCTCCGAGAGATAGGTGCCGGGCGGGCCGACGTGCAGCGGATGCCGCGTCGGGAAGCTCGCACCGGTCTTGAGATCGGTCATCACGCGCGCGCCAAGCTTCTCGGCCAGCGCCACCCGCGCCCGCCAGCTCTCGATCGTACGCTTGCCGCGGCCGACGAGGATGACGGGCGACGCCGCGCCGGACAGGACCGACGCGGCGCGCGCGATCAGCTCGGGCGCGGGGCGCGGAGAATCCGGCGCGCCGAAGCGCGCGGGGTCGGGCAGCGGCGCCACGGCGCCGAGCTTCGATTCCTGGAGTGCCGCGTCGAGGTTGACGTACGTCGGACCGCACGGCGCCGTCGTCGACATCTGCGCGGCGCGCAGGAGCGCGTCGTACGCCGCCGGCACCGACGCCGGCTGGTTGTCCCACTTTGTATAGCCGCGGACGAGCGCGCCCTGATCCGAGGCGGTGTGGATCCAGTCGATCCACGGGCGGCGCTTGGCCGCGTCCCACGGCCCGGTAGCGCCCAGGATCAGCATCGGCACGCGATCGCACCACGCGTTGAAGATGCCCATGCTGCCGTTGAGCAGCCCCACGTTCGAGTGCAGGATCGTGCCCATCATCCGTCCGCTGGCCTTGGCGTAGCCGTGCGCGACCGAGACCGCGGCGCCCTCGTGCAGACACAGGATCATCTGCGGACGCTGGTTGCCGGTGTGATTCACGAGGCTGTCGTGCAGCCCGCGAAAGCTGGCGCCGGGCACGAGCGACACCCAGGGCACGTCGAGGGCCTGGAGCATGCGCGCGATCGCGTCGCTCGACCAGAGCTCCTCGTGCGCGGGCGATGGCTGAGGCGTCTCGGGCAGGATGATCGGCTTCATCGTCGTGCTCCTTCACCGCGGGCCGTCGCGGGGCTGGGGCCCCCGCCCGGCCCAGGCAGCGTTCCTGAGCTCTTGATGTTCCGGGTCGACGCGCGGCCGGGCCGCGAGCCCCGCCAGCCTACTGCAGCCGAACGCCGCGCCGCAAGGCCGCGGTCGGAATCCCTCGACCTCACGCCGCGGTCTAAACGGGAGGTCGGACGCCCCGGGGCGTCGGGTCAGAAAGGGTGACCAATGGTCGTCGGCGAGATCTGGCGCTATCCCGTGAAGTCCATGGGCGGCGAGCAGCTCAAGGAGACGGTGCTCACATTCGATGGAATCCCGGGCGATCGCGTGGTGCACGCCCGCGACGACGGCGACGTGTTGACCGCGCGCAACCATCCGGCGCTGCTCGGATTCCACGCGACCCTCGGCGCCGACGGCGAGCCGCTGGTCGACGGCGAGCCCTGGAGCTCCGAGGCGACCGCCGAGCGGATCCGCAAGGCCGTGGGGCCGGACGTTCGGCTCGCGCGTTTCGATGGACCGGAGCGCTTCGATATCCTCCCGCTGCTCGTCGCCACCGACGGCGCGATCGATTCCCTCGGCATGGATCGCCGGCGATTCCGTCCGAACATCCTGGTCGCGGGTGCGACCGAGAACGCCGAGCGGTCGTGGCCGGGCAAGCGCCTGCGAATCGGTGAGGCCGTGATCGACGTCGCTTCGCTCCGGCAGCGGTGCGTGATGACGACGTACGATCCCGACACGCTGGTGCAGGACCACTCGGTCTTGCGGCGGATCGTCCGCGAGCGCGGGGGCCGGCTCGCGCTCGACTGCCGCGTGATCCAGCCCGGCCGCATCGCGCTCGGCGATAAGGTCGAGGTTCTCTGACCTCTTAGGCGCGCCATCTGGCGTGATCAGCCGAGGAGTTGGCGCTCGTGACCCCGATTATGGGACGGGCGCTACGCTATCCTCGTCTGCGTCGTGTTGTTGGAGTCGAAGTGCGAGGCGCTCGGTCGCCCTACACGATGTTCGTGCTGCTCGACACCCCTCGGTAGTCGGACCTACTACATCACGCTCATCAGCCGCAGCGAGAGCTCCTCCGAGCCTCGGGACATCGTGGCTCGACGCTGTGAGTCCTGCTGGCTCATGCAGATGGTGTCAGCGGAGCGCTCTGCGCCGGTGACCGTGACCTACCGGATCACTCGATGATCATCGCAGTGAGCGTGCTGCTGCTGTGGACGCTCGGGTGTGCGTTCGCCTGTTTTCTGGCGGTGTATCCCAGAGAGGGCTAGGGACCGCCAACGATTCGCGCGCCGCCGCGGTCCTTTATAATCCCGGCGGTATGGCCCCTCCTGGAGATCTCCTGCCCGGACCGCGCGTCTTGCTGGGCCCCGGCCCCGCGATGGCGGATCCCCGTGTGCTGCGCGCGCTGTCGACGCCGCTGGTCGGCCAGTTCGACCCCGAGTTCACCGAGATCATGAACGAGGTCATCGATCTCACTCGGCTGGTCTTCCGGACCGCCAACGCGCAGGCGTTCCCAGTTTCCGGAACCGGGCGCGCGGGCCTCGAGGCCGCGCTCGCCTCCTTGATCGAGCCTCGCGATCGCGTGGTCGTCGTGGAGCACGGACGCTTCGGGCTTCTGCTGATCGAGATCGCCGAGCGGTGCGGCGCCGAGGTCGTGCCGGTGCGCGGCGAGTGGGGACGGCCGATCGAGCCCGAGGCGGTCGAGGCGGCGCTGAAGGCCGGCCGGACCAAGCTGGTGGCGATCGTCCACGGCGAGACCTCGACCGGCATCCTGCAGCCGCTGGCCGAGATCGCGCGGCTCGCTCACGACCACGACGCGCTGCTGGTCGCCGACTGCGTGGTCACGCTCGGCGGGTGCGAGGTGGCCGTCGACCTCTGGGGCGTCGACGTCGCGATCGCGGGCGCCCAGAAGTGCCTGAGCTGCCCGTCGGGGCTGGCACCGGTCACTTACAACGCGCGCGCCGAGGCGGTCATCCGCGGACGCCGCACTCGGGTCCAGAGCAACTATCTCGACCTCGGCCAGCTTTCCGACTACTGGGGCCCGGCGCGCTTCAACCACCACACCGCGCCCACGTCGATGGTGTACGGCCTGCGCGAGGCGCTGCGCGCCGTGCGCGACGAGGGTCTCGAGCCGCGCTTCGCGCGCCACCGCCTGCACGGTGACGCCTTGCGCGCCGGACTCGACGCCATGGGCCTCACGCTCTTCGGCAAGGAGCCGCCGGAGCGCCGCCTGCCCTTCCTGACGCCCGTGGTCGTGCCGGACGGTGTCGACGAGCTTTCCGTGCGTCGCCGCCTCGTCGCGGACTTCGGTGTGGAGATCGGCGCCGCCTTCGGCCCGCTGCAGGGCAAGATCTGGCGCATCGGCACGATGGGCTACTCGGCGCAGCGCCAGTTCGTGCTGCTCGGCCTGGCCGCGCTCGACGATGTGCTGCGCCGCGAAGGCCACCGCGCGATCGCCGGCGCGGGAGTCGACGCCGCCCTGGCCCACTATGCGGCCGCAGGCGCCGATGGCCCGGGCGACGTGTCGGATAGTCTCGGCGCGGGCGGCATCGGCCGCGTATGACCGTGAGAGTCCCTTCCCCGGCCCGGACAGACGTCAACAGGAGCTAGCGATGGCGTACAAGGATCTTCGCGAGTACCTGGCCGCGCTCGAAGTTCGGAGCAAGCTGCACCACGTCAAGAAAGAGGTTGATCCGAACTGGGAGGTCGCGGCGGTCATCCGCCGGGTTTTCCAGCGCATTCCGCCGGCGCGACGGCCGGCGGTGATGTTCGAGCACGTGAAGGGGCATCGGATGCCGCTGGTCGCCGGCATCCTGGGCGCTTCACCCGAAGTCTACGCCCTGGCGCTCGAGACCACGGTCGACCAGATCGCCGACAAGTGGGCGCGCGCGCAGAGCCATCCGATCCCGCCCGTCCGAGTCAAGACGGGTCCGGTGAAGGACGTGATCCAGACCGGCGACAAGATCGACGCGACCGCGCTGCCGCTTTGCTTGTGGACGCGCGACCAGGACCCGGCGCCGTACGTGACGGGACCGTGCGTGATCTCCCACGACCCCGAGACCGGCGAGCGCAACATGGGCACCTACCGGCTGATGCTGAAGGGGCCGCGCAAGTTCGGCCTGTTCCTCAGCACCACCTGGCGCGACATGTACGCCCACATCATGAAGAACGAGCGCAAGGGCAACCCCACGCCGTGCGCGGTCGTCATCGGCTGCGATCCGCCGGTGCCGCTCACGTCCGTCGCCCGGATCCGGGGCGACGAGCTCGGCGTGGCGGGTGCCTTGCGCGGCGAGCCGCTCGAGGTCGTCAAGTGCGAGACGAACGATCTCGAGGTGCCGGCGCACGCCGAGATCGTCATCGAGGGCTTCGTGCCGGCGGGCGTGCGCGAGCACGAGGGCCCGTTCGGCGAGTACACGGGCTACATGGGCTCGTCGGGCCCGAGCTTCGTGATCGAGGTCACCGCGATCACCCATCGCGCCGATCCGATCTATCAGGCGTTCTTCAGCCAGATGCCGCCGAGCGAGTCGAGCTGCATCCGCGGCACCGGCCGCGACGTGGCCTTGCTCCAACATATGCGGCGCGACTTGAGGCTTCCCGTGCGCGACGTGCACCTGCTCGAGGCCGGCGGCGGCGCCGCGTTCCTGGCGATCTCGCTCAAGCGCGAGCACCCCGCCCTGCCCCAGCGCGCGATGTGGGCTGCCTGGGCCTACGATCCGTCGTTCTCGAAGTGGATCGTGGTCGTCGACGAGGACATCGACGTCCGCGACTACTTCCAGGTTCTGTGGGCGATGTCCTGGCACGTGCAGCCCGAGCACGACCTCTACGTGAATCGCGCGACGGCCGGCGTCGCGCTCGACCCGTCGACCGCCGAGGAAGAGGTGGACCAGCTCGAGCGCAAGACGGTGCTCTCGTCCAAGGTCGGCGTCGACGCGACGCGGAAGCACCGATTCCCGGCGCGGTCGGTGCCCCCGAAGGAAGATCTGGACCGGGTCGACGCCCACTGGGCGGAGTACGGCCTGGAGTAGCCCAGAGACCGCCCGCCGATGCCCCAGGTCAGCGTCCAGGACGCGCTGCGATTAGCGCAGCGGCACCGCGACGCCGGCCGATTCCGGGACGCCGAGTCGATCTATCGCGAGATCCTCGCCCAGCGGCCGGACCATGCCGAATCTCACCACCAGCTCGGTCTGCTCGCCTACCAGGAAGGCCGGCACGAGGCCGCGATCGAATCCTTGAGCCGGGCCGTCGAGCTCAAGCCGGAGGCCTGGAACTTCCACACGAATCTGGGCGCCGCCTTCGCAGCGCTCGACCGCGCCGACGAGGCCATCACGGCCTACCTGCGCGCGCTGGCGCTGCGGCCGGATCGCGCGGAGACGTACAACAACCTCGGGATCGTCTATCGCGAGCAAGACCGGCTCGATCTGGCGCTGGCCGCGCTCGACCGCGCCATCGCGCTCGAGCCCGAGCGTGCCGAGTTCCACACCAACCGGGGCGCCGCGCTGGAGAAGCTCGGCCTGTTCGAGGCGGCCGTGTGGTCGCATCGGCGCGCGATCGAGCTCAACCCCAAGTTTGCCGAGGCGCACTTCAACCTGGCGACGAGCCTCCTCATCAAGGGCGAGGTCGCCGAAGGGTGGGACGAATACGAATGGCGCTGGCGCTGCCAGGGCTTCCAGACGCGCCCGTCGCCGTATCTGCAGCCCACGTGGGACGGCAGCGATCCGGCCGGCTGCACGATCTTGCTGTCGAGCGAGCAAGGCATGGGCGACACGATCCAGTTCGCGCGCTACGCCTCGCTCGTGAGCGACCGCGGCGCGCGCGTCGTGCTGGGCTGCCCGGCGCCACTACAGTCGCTGCTGGGCACGGTGCGCGGCGTCGAGGAGGTCGTCACGGACGGCGCCAAGCTCCCACCGTTCGACCTGCAGCTCTCGCTGATGAGCCTGCCGCGCGTCTTCGCGACCACGCTCGACGCGGTGCCCGCGGCGGTGCCCTACGTCGCGGCCGATCCGGAGGAGACGGCGCGCTGGCGCGAGATGCTGGCGCCCGAGGCCGCGCTCAAGGTCGGGCTCGTCTGGGCCGGCCATCCCCAGAACCGCAACGACCGGCGCCGCTCGATCCCGCTGCGCCTCTTCGCGCCGCTCGGCGCCGTGCCCGGTGTCAGCCTTCATAGCCTGCAAGGCGGCGAGGCGGCGCGACAAGCCGACCGCGCGCCGTTCGTGCTCGCCGATCACGCGGCCGATCGCTTGGACTTCCGCGGCCTCGCCGCGCTCGTCGAGAACCTCGACCTCGTGATCACGGTGGACACCGCCGCCGCCCACCTTGCCGGAGCGCTCGGCAAGCCGGCGTGGACGCTGCTGCCATTCGCCCCGGACTGGCGGTGGCTCGTCGGCCGCGACGCCTCGCCGTGGTATCCGACCATGCGGCTCTTCCGCCAGCCGATCGCGGGCGACTGGACCCCCGTCATCGCGCGCGTTGCCGACGAGCTTGCCGTGCTCTCATCGATCCATGAACGCACGCGACGTCCGCCAGGCGCTCGAAGCCGCCGTTAGCCTGCACCGGACCGGGCGCCTGCAGGCTGCCGAGGCCGCGTACCGCGAGGTACTCGGGCGCGAGCCCGAGAACCCGGACGCGCTGCACCTGCTGGGCGTGCTCGCCGCGCAATCCGGCCAGCCCGACCGGGCGGCCGAGCTGATCCGCCGGGCGATCGGCGCCCGGCCCGCGGTCGCCGAGTTCCACGCGAACCTGGCGCTCTCGCTCCGCAAGGCCGGCCGCCTCGACGAGGCGCTGCCGGCGTATCGGCGTGCCGCCGAGCTCGATTCCGAGCGGCCCGAAGCCTGGTTCAACCTCGCCAAGGCGTGCCTCGATGCCGGCGCGCCGGAGCACGCCGTCCCCGCGCTAGGGCACGCGATCGCGCTGCGCCCGGCGTACCACGAGGCGATGAACGATCTCGGCGTGGCCCACACGCGGCTCGGCGATCTCGCGGCGGCGCACGACGCGTATCGGCGGGTGCTCGAGCTGGCTCCCGGCCACGTGATGGCGCGGAGCAATCTGGCGGCGACCCTCTACAATCTCGGCCGGCTCGACGAGGCGGGCGCGATGGCCCGGAGCGCGATCGACCTCGATGCCGGCTGCGCCGAGGCGCACCTGACGCTCGGCGCGAGCCTTCTGATCTCCGGACGATTCGCCGAGGGCTGGCCGGAGTACGAGTGGCGCTGGCACTGCTACGGCATGGCCGGCGAGGCCTCGCCCTACCCGCAGCCGCGCTGGGACGGCAGCGACCCGGCCGGACGCACGATCCTGCTCCGGAGCGAGCAGGGCCTCGGCGACACGATCCAGTTCGTCCGCTACGCGCCGCTGCTGGCCTCCCGCGGCGCGCGCGTCGTGCTCGGCTGCCGGCCCGTGCTCAAGGCGCTGCTCCAGACCGTGCGCGGCATCGACGCCGTCGTGGCCGACGATGAGCCCTTGCCGCCGTTCGATCTGCAGGCGCCGCTGCTGAGCGTCCCCGGGCTCGTCGGCGCCACGCTCGCGACCATCCCGGCGGACGTTCCCTACGTCTTCCCCAACCCGGCGGCGCGCGAGCGCTGGCGGGCGCGGCTGGCGCTGGCGCGGCGCGCGCTCACGGTGGGGCTGGTCTGGGCGGGCCGGCCGCAGAACCGCACCGACCGCTGGCGCTCGATCGCGCTTTCGGCTTTGGCCCCGCTCGCCGCCGTCCCCGGCGTGAGCTTCTGGAGCCTCCAGGGTGGAGATGCCGCGCGCCAGATCGAAGCGGCGCCGTTCGCGGTCGTCGATGCCGGCGCGGCGGAGCGCGACTTCGCCGATGTGGCCGCGCTGATGGCGAGCCTCGACCTCGTGATCTCGGTCGACACGGCCGGTGCGCACCTGGCCGGCGCGCTCGGGCGGCCCGTGTGGACACTCCTGCCGGCAGCACCGGACTGGCGCTGGCTCACGGAGCGCGACGACACGCCCTGGTATCCGACGATGCGGCTCTTCCGCCAGCAGGCGCCGGGCGACTGGGCCGGCGTGATCGCGCGGGTCGCGCGCGCGCTGGCCGAGCTGGCGGCGCGCCGATGACCGACCAGGCGCCGTTCAATCGCATGAAGGCGTGCCGGCACGGGACTCTGCTCTTCAACGTCAACGATCAGTACGTCGGGCGCGCGCTCGATCTGTACGGCGAGTACAGCGAGGCCGAGGTCGAGCTGTTCCGTGGGATCGTCCGCGCCGGGGACATCGTCGTCGACGTCGGCGCGAACCTCGGCGCGCACACGCTGTTCTTCTCGACCGCGGTGGGCCCGCGCGGCGCGGTCCTGGCCTTCGAGCCGCAGCGGCTGATCTTTCAGACCCTGTGCGCGAACATGGCGCTCAACAACGTCACGAACACGGTCTGCTACTGGACGGCGCTGACCGACGCGCCGGGCGTGATGTCGGTGCCGGTCCTCGATCCGCGGCGGCCCTACAACTTCGGGGGCGTCGGGCTCGGCCGCCACGCGCGCGGCGACCAGATCAACGTCATGCGTGCGGACAGCTTCGCGCTGCCGCGCTGCCGGCTGATCAAGATCGACGTCGAGGGGATGGAGCTACAGGTCTTGAAAGGCGCGACGGGGCTCCTCGAGCGCCACCACCCCGTCGTCTACGTGGAAAACGACCGGCCGCAGCACGCCGACGCGCTCGTGCGCTGGATCCACGCGCTGGGCTACCGCCTCTACTGGCACCGGCCGCCCCTCTACAATCCGCAGAACTTCTTCGGCAACCCGCACAACGAGTATCCGGGCATCGTCTCCCTCAACATGCTCTGCGTGCATCCCGAGCAAGAGGTCGACGTGCCGGACCTGCCGCCGGTCCGGATTGCCTGAGCGCGTTTAGCGCTTGACCGGCCGCAGCTTGGGCTCGCTGCTCGACTCCGCCGCCGGCTGGCCGGGCGCCGCGCCGCCCGAGACGTCCAGCGGGCCGAAGCGCGCCTCGTGCTGCTGCATCACGGCGGTCAGCAGCAGGACCAGCCGCTTGGCCGCGTAGGGGCTCAGGATGATCCGGTTCGTGAGCTGGACCTGCATGTCCTTCTGACCGCGCTCCCAGCTCTGGTTCAGGCCGAAGTTGAGGACGACCTCTTCCTTCGTGCTGGACGCGTAGCAGGTGTTGGCGTACGAGCTCGTCACGTTCGACGAGTCGAGGCGCATGGTGGGTTGGGCCGCCCGCGCCGCTGTGGTCGCGCTCTCGGTCCCCTTGTCGCTGTCAGCCATATGGATCCTCCCAGGGTCGGCGCGTCAGCGAGCGAGGCGCCGCCGTCCTCATGCCCTATTGTCGTCCTCGAAGATGGTGCCCTGCCCAAAGGTATCGCCGATGAACGCATTCGTCGGGTCGCTCAGCACCACGCTGAAGCTCTCGGCGGTCTCGCTCAGTTGATCGCCGACGATGGGCACCGTGATCGTCATCGCGGTCGTGCCGGGCGCGAAGGTCAGGATGCCGCTCTGAGCGGCGTAGTCGCCCGGGGCGACGGCCGAGCCGTTGTTGGTCTGGAACGCCACAGTGACCGGCGCCGAGCTCGCGCTGGACATGGTCACCCGGAAGACCAGGTTCCGCGTCCCGCCGTCCCCTTCCATGATCGACGCGTCGTCGATCACGAGCTGCCGGTTGCCGTCGTCGTCGTAGATGGTTCCGAAACCCACCGTGTCACTGATCGTCGCGTTGTCGGCGTTGGCCAGCGTGACGACCAGGCTCTCGTCGCCCTCGGGCGTGGCGTCGCCCAGCACGGCGACCGTGATCGTCTGGGTCGTCGTGCCCGGCGCGAAGGTCAGGATGCCAAAGGTGGACGTGTAATCGCTGCCCACGACCGCCGAGCCGTTGCTCGTCTGGAACTGCACGGTGACAGGGCTACTGGCCGTCTTCGACATGGTCACCGTGAAGACCAGGTTCCGGGATCCGCTGTCACCCTCGACGACCGTGGCGTCGTCGATCACCAGCACCCGCGGGGCGTCGTCGTCGTAGATGGTGCCGGTGGCCGTGGCGTCGCTGATGACGGCGTTGGTCGCGTTGCTCAGGGTGACCCCGAAGTTCTCGTCGCCCTCGATCGTGCTGTCGCCGGCGACGGCCACGGTGATGGTCTGGGCCGTCGAGCCCGGCGCGAAGGTGAGCGTTCCGCGCGCCGCCGCGAAGTCGTCGGGAGCGGTGGCGCTGTTGCTGGAGGTGGCGAACTCGACGGTCACCGGAAGCGGCGCTGCGTCCGACATGGTTACCGTGAAGACCAGGCTCGTCGTCCCGCTGTCGCCCTCGACGACTGACATATCGTTGATCAACAGCAAGCGGGAGGCGTCGTCATCGAAGATGGTGCCGGTGCCCGAGCCGTCCCCGAGTGTCGCTCCGGCCGGGTTGCTGAGCGTCACGAAGAGGAACTCGTCGGACTCACTCAGCTGCTCGCCGATGACCGCCACGGTGACCGTCTGAAGGGTCGTGCCGGGCGCGAATGTCACGGTGCCGCTAGTGTGCGTATAGTCACCCGGGGCGAGCGCGGAGTTGTTCGACGTCGCGAACCCGACGGTGACCGGCAGCGGCGCCGCCTGCGACAAGATGATCGTGAAGACCAGGTTGGTCGTCCCGGTATTGCCCTCGGCCACCGTGGCGTCGTTGATCACGAGCTGGCGCGTCGCGTCGTCGTCGAAGATGGTGCCGAACGCCGAGCCGTCTCCAATCGCCGCGCCGGTCGGATTGCTCAACGTCACGGTGAGGAACTCGTCGGACTCGCTCAGCTGCTCGCCGACGATCGGTACCGTGATGGTCTGAAGCGTCGCGCCTGGCGCGAAGGTCAGCGTTCCGCTGGTCTGAGCGAAGTCACTTGGGGATACGGCCGAGCTGGCGCTCGTCACGAACTCGACCGTGACCGGCGACGGCGCCGCCTCCGACAGGAAGACGGTGAAGACCAGATTCGTCGTCCCGCTGTTGCCCTCGGCCACCGTGGCGTCGTTGATCACGAGCTGACGGGTGGTGTCGTCGTCGAAGATCGTGGCGGAGGCCGAGCCGTCGCCCAGTGTCGCGCCGGTTGGGTTGCTCAAGGTCACGGTGAGGAACTCGTCGGACTCGACCGCCACATCACCGACCACCGCCACCGTGACGTTCTGAGCCGTCGTCCCCGGCGCGAAGGTCAAGGTGCCGGCCGCCATCGCGAAGTCGCTCGGGGCCGTCGCCGAGCTGGTCGACGTCGCGAACCCGACCGTGACCGGAGTCGCGCTGACCGCCGACATATGCACTGTGAAGACCAGATTCGTTGTTCCGCTGTCGCCTTCGATGACCGTCGCATCGTCGATGGCCAGCACTGGCGGCGCCGCGGGCCCGTCGTCGTCCAGGATGCGGCCGGTGCCCGTGATGTTATCGAGGGACGCGTTGATCGGGGCGCTGAGGTCCACGAAGAACTGCTCCAGCGTCTCGTCGGTGGTCTCGCCCACGACGGCCACCGTGATGGTCTGGGCGGTCACGCCCGCTGTGAACGTGAGGGTTCCGGTCTGGGCAGTGAAGTCGGCCGGGGACCCGGCCGAGCTCGGGCGCGTGGCGAAGGCGACGGTAACCGGTGAAGCGGCGGCCTCCGACAGGGTGACCGTGAAGACCAGGTTCGTGGTGCCGGCGTTCCCCTCGACCACCGTCGCATCGTTGATCGAGAGTGTGCGGCGGTCGCCGTCCAGGATGCGGCCGGTGCCCGTCACGTTGTCGATGGAAGCGTTGACGGCGCTGCTGAGGTCCACGAAGAACTGCTCGAGCGCTTCGGCCTCGGCGTCGTCGCCCACAACGGCCACCGTGATGGTCTGGGTAGTCACGCCCGGCGCGAACGTGAGCACGCCGGTCTGGGCGGTGAAGTCTGCCGGGGACCCGGCCGAGCTCGGGCGCGTGGCGAACTGGACGGTGACGGGCGACGCGGCCGCCTGGGACAGTGTCACCGTGAAGACGGCGTTGGCCGTACCGGCGTCCGGTTCCGTTATCGTCACGTCGTCGATCGACAGGGTGCGGCGGTCGCCGTCCAGAATGCGTCCGGTGCCGGTACCGTTGTCAATCGTGGTGTTGACCGGGGCGCTCAGGTCAATGAAGAACTGCTCGAGCCCTTCGGCCTCGACGTCATCGCCCACGACGGCCACCGTGATGGTCTGGGTAGTCACGCCCGGCGCGAAGTTGAGCGTGCCGGTTTGCGCTGTGAAATCGGCGGGCGCGCCGGCGGAGCTCGGGCGCGTGGCAAAGTCAACGCTGACCGTACCGACGGCAGGCTCCGACAAGGTCACCGTGAACACGGCGTTGACGGTACCCGTGTCCGGCTCCACCACCGTCACGTCATTGATGGAGATGGTCCGGCTTTCGTCGTCGAGGATCCGGCCGACAGCAAACGAGTTGTCGATCGTGGCATTGACGGCGCCGCTCAGGGAGACGAAGAACTGTTCCGTGCCCTCGTCGACTTCGTCGCCGACCACCGGCACCGTGAGCGTCTGAATCGTCGACCCCGGCGCGAACGTCACAGTGCCGGTGGTGTCGGTGTAGTCGCTCGGCGCGGCCGCCGAGCTGTTGATCGTGTTGAAGTCCACGGTGACCGGCTCCGGCGCCGCCTGCGACAGGGTCACTGTGAAGACCGCATCGGTGGTGCCGGAGTCGCCCTCGGTGACGATCGTGTCGTTGATCGAAACGGTGCGAATGTCGTTGTCGAGGATCCGGCCGATCCCCTGAACGTTGTCGATCGAGGCGTTGACGGGGGAGCTCAAGGTGACGACGAAGAGCTCGCTGGACTCCGGGTCTGCATCGCCGACGATTGGCACCGTGAGGGTCTGGGTCGTGGTCCCCGCCGCGAACGTCGCGATGCCCGTCTGCGCCAGGTAGTCGCTCGGCGCGACGGCGCTGGAGTTACTGGTGGAGAAGTCCACGCTGACCGGGGCCTGCGCCGCCTGTGACAAGGTCAACGTGAAGACCGCGTTGCTGGTGCCGGAGTCGCCTTCGATCACGGTCACGTCGTTGATGGAGATTGTCCGGGTGTCGTTGTCGAGGATCCGGCCGAACGCCTGACCGTCGTCGATGGTGGCGTTGACGGGCGTGCTCAGGGTCACGACCAAGAATTCGGTGGTCTCCGGCGTCGAGTCGCCGACGATCGGGACGGCGATGCTCTGAGCAGTCACGCCAGGCGCGAAGGTCAAGATGCCGGTCTGCGTCAGGTAGTCGCTCGGCGCGATCGCTGTGCTGTCGCTGGTAACGAAGTTCACCGTCACGGTTTGGCTGGAGGCACCGCCGAGCCGCACCGTGAACACGGCGTTGGTGTTGCCAGAGTCGCCCTCGACGATGGTGACGTCGTCGATGTCCAGCACCGCAAGGGCCTGGACGTCGTTGTCCTGGATGGTGACGACGCCCTGACTGTCGCTGATCGTCGCGTTCGTCGGGCTACTCAGGTTGACGACGAACAGCTCGGTGGGCTCACCCACGAGGTCTGCGACGACGGGCACCGGGATCTGCTGCACGGTGACGCCTGGCGCGAACGTCAGCGTCCCCGCCGTCGTCGTGTAGTCGCCCGGCGCGGTGGCCGTGTTGTTGCCAGTCGCGAAGTTCACTGTCACCGTCTGGCTGGTGCTGGTCGATAGATTCACGGCCAGCACAGCGTTGGTCGTGCCGGCATCGCCTTCGACGACCGCCACATCACCGATGCTGAGGGTCCGGGTGCCGTCGTCGTCGATGATCGTGCCGACGGCCTGACTGTCGCCGAGCGTGGCGTTGACCGGCGCGGTCAAGTTCACGACGAAGATCTCGCTGGGCTCGATGGTGACGTCGCCGACCACCGCGACCGTGATCTGCTGCTGGGTCGTGTTGGCCGCGAACGTCAGGGTCCCGCTGGTCGCCGCGTAGTCGCCGGGCGCCACGGCGCCGCTGTTGGCGGTGGCGAAGTTCACCGTGACCGGCACCGGCACCGCCTGAGAGAGGGTGACGGTGAAGACCAGGTTCGTCGTGCCGGCGTTGCCCTCGGCGACCGCCGCGTCGTTGATGGAGACCTGTCGAGCGGTGTCGTCGTCGACGATCGTAGCGAGGCCCTGGTTGTCGAGGATCGTCGCGTTGACCGCTCCGCTCAGGTTGACGGCGAAGATCTCGTTGGATTCGGCGAGGCCCTCGCCGACCACCGCGATCGTGAGTGTCTGGGCGGTCGTCCCGGCCGCGAACGTGACGGTCCCGGTCGCCGCGGTGTAGTCGCCGGGGGCGATCGCGCTGCTATTGGCGGTCGTGAAGTTCACCGTCACCGCCGCCGGCACCGGCTCGGACAGCGTCAGGGTGAACACGGCGTTCGTCGTTCCGGTATGGCCCTCGACGACACTGACGTCGTTGATGGCGATCTGGCGCGCGGCGTCGTCGTCGATGATCGTGGCGAGCGCCGAAGTATCGGCGAGCGCGGCGTTGACCGGGGCAGTCAGGCTGACGAAGAAGTTCTCGTTGTTCTCGACTGTGGCTTCCCCGGCGACTGCCACGGTGACGGTCTGGACGGTAGTGCCAGCGGCGAAGGTGACGGTTCCGCTGGTCGCCGTGTAGTCCCCGGGCGCCACCGCGCTGTTGTTCGAGGTGGCGAAGTTCACCGTGACCGGCACGGGTACGGCCTGGGAGAGGGTCAGCGTGAAGATCGCGTTCGTCGTCCCGCTGTCGCCCTCGAGGACAACGACGTCGTCGATGACGATCTGACGGGTCGCATCGTCATCGAAGATCGTGCCGAAGGCCGTGGGGTCTGTGAGGGTGGCGTTGACGGCGCTGCTCAGAGTGACGGTGTAGAACTCGTTGCTCTCGACCGTCCCGTCGCCGACCACCGGCACGGTGATGGTCTGGACCGTGCTGCCCGCCGCGAAGGTCAGGGTACCGGTTGTTGCCGTGTAGTCCCCGGGCGCCACCGCGCTGTTGTTCCCGGTGGCGAAGTTCACGGTGACTGGTACCGGCGCCGCCTGCGACAGGGTGACCACGAAGATCGCGTTCGTGGTCCCGCTGTGGCCCTCCGCGATCGTGACGTCGTTGATGACGATCTCGCGGTCGTCGTCGTCCTGGATGGTGGCGATGCCCTGGCCGTCGAAGAGAGCCGCGTTGACCGGGCTGGTCAGGTTGACGGAGAAGGTCTCGTTGGGTTCGACGCCGGCGTCGCCGACCACCGGCACCGTGATGGTCTGGACCGTGCTGCCAGCCGCGAACGTCAGCGTGCCGGTGGTCGCCGTGTAGTCGCCGGGCGCGATCGCGCCACTGTTGGCGGTGGCGAAGTTTACCGTTACCGCCGTGGGCGCGGCGTGCGTCAGCGTCACGGTGAAGATGGCGTTCGTAGTGCCGCTGTCGCCTTCACGGACGAAGACGTCGGAGATGGCGATCTGACGGGCGCCGTCGTCGTCGAAGATCGTCGCGCTGCCGGTGGTGTCGGCAATCGCCGCGTTGACGGCGCCGCTCAGGGTAACGGAGAAGGCCTCGTTGTTCTCGTCCGCAGTTTCGCCGACGACCGCCACCGTCACAGTCTGGACGGTGGTGCCCGCCGCAAACGTGAGAGTGCCGTTGGTCGTCGCGTAGTCGCCCGGCGCGATCGCGCTGCTGTTGGCAGTGGCGAAGTTCACCGTGACCGGTGCGGGCGAGGGCTGCGACAGCGTCACCCGGAAGACCGCGTTGGTGGTGCCGCTGTTACCCTCGACCACCCCGACGTCGTCGATGGCGAGCACGCGGGTGGTGTCGTCGTCGTAAATGATCGCCTGGCCCACGGTGTCGGCGATGGTCGCGTTGGTGGGCCCGCTCAGATTGACGTTGAAAACCTCGTTGTTCTCGGGTGCGGCTTCGCCGACGACCGCCACCGTCAGAGTCTGGGTCGTCGTGCCGGCCGCGAACGTGAGGGTGCCGCTGGCCGTCGTATAGTCGCCCGGCGCGATCGCGCTACTGTTGGCGGTCGCGAAGTTGACCGTGACCGCCGAGGCGCTCGGCGCCGACAAGGTCAGCCTGAAGACGGCATTCGTCGTGCCGCTGTTGCCCTCGATCACCGCCACGTCGTCGATCACGATCCGCGGCAGCGCGGGCGCGCCCTCGTTGTCCAGGATGCGACCGACGCCCGACGAATTATCGAGCGACGCGTTGACGGGCTGGCTGAGCGTGACAGTGAAGACTTCGTCGGATTCGTCCACCACGTCGCCGACGACCGCCACCGTGATGTTCTGGCTCGTCACGCCCGCGGCGAACGTCAGCGTTCCGGCAACGGCCGTGTAGTCGGCCGGGCTGACGGCCGAGCTGTCGTTGGTGACGAAGTTCACCGTGACCGGCGCCGAGGCGGCCTGCGACAGGGTCACCGCGAAGACCAGATTCGTGGTTCCCGTGTCACCCTCGTTGGTGGTCGCGTCGTGGATGGAGACGGTCCGGGTGTCGTTGTCCAGAATGCGACCGGTGGCGCTGGTGGTGTTGATGACCGCATTCACGGCGCCGTTCAGGGCGATGGTAAAGGTCTCGTTCGACTCCGGCGCGGAGTCGCCCACGATCGGGACCGTGATCGTCTGGGTGGTGATGCCCGGCGCGAAGGTCAGGGTGCCGGAGACCGACTGGTAGTCGGTCGGCGCCTGCGCCGAGCTCGGGCTCGTGGCGAAGTTGACGGTCACGGGCGCCGTCGCCGCTTCCGACATCGTCACCGTGAACAGCGCGTTGGTGGTGCCGGTGTCCCCTTCCATCACGGTCAGGTCGTTGATGACGAGGCTTCGAGTGTCGTCGTTCAGTAGACGGGCAGTGCCGGTGGCGTTGCCGAGGCCGGCGTTGACGGGCTGACTGAGGGTGATGAAGAACTGCTCGGTCGACTCGACCTCACTATCACCGACGACCGGCACAGTGATGGTGTGGACGGTCGTCCCCGGCGCGAAGGTCAACGTGCCGACGCGAGCCGTATAGTCGCTTGGCTCGACCGCGCTGCTGTCGCTGGTCGCGAAGTTCACCGTCACCGGAGCGGCCGTCGCCTGCGACAGGGTGACCGTGAAGACCAGATTCGTCGCCCCGGTGCTCCCCTCCGGGATCGTCACGTCGTTGACCGAGACCGTGCGCAGGTCGTCACTCAGGATACGGCCGGTGCCGGTCACGTTATCGATCACAGCATTGACCGGCTGACTCAAGGTCACCGAGAACAGCTCGGTCAATTCGACCGCCTCGTCGCCCTGCACCGCGACCGTGATCGTCTGGACGGTCGTCCCCGGCGCGAAGGTCAGCGACCCGACCTGAGCCACATAGTCGTTCAGCGATATTGCCGTGTTGTCGCCGGTGACGAAGGCCGCGGTGACCGGGACCGCCGACACCTCCGATAGCCGCACCGTGAAGACGGCGTTGGTCGTGCCGGTGTTGCCCTCGATGACGGTGGCGTCGCTGATCGCCAGCGCCCGGGTGTCGTCATTCAGGATGCGCCCGACGGCCTGCGTGTTGTCGAGCGTCGCGTTGATCGGCTGGCTCAGGTTCACCGTGAACTGTTCGATGGGCTCCACGGCGCCGTCACCCACGACCGCGATCGTGAGGGTCTGGCTCGTGGCGCCGGGCGCGAAGGTGATCGTGCCCGTTTGCGCCGTGAAGTCGCTCGGGGAGGTCGCCGAGCTGTCGGTGGTGGTGAAGCTGACCGACACGGTCAGGCCGGAGGGCGCCGACAGGTTCAGTGTGAAGACCAGATTCGTCGTTCCGGTGTCGCCCTCGCGGACCGACACGTCGTTGATGCGCAGGGTCGGCATGGTGTCGGTGTCGGTGATGATGCCGACGCCCTGAGCATCCTGGATGCTGGCGTTGGTCGCGTTCGAGAGGTTCACGAAGAACGTCTCGTCGGCCTCGTCCGATGTGTCGCCGAGGACGGCCACGGTGATCTGCTGAGTCGTCACGCCCGGCGCGAAGGTCAACGTGCCGGTTTGCGCCGTGTAGTCCCCCGGCGCGACCGCAGTACCGTTGGCGGTGGCGAAGGCCACCGTCACCGCCTGGCCGGATGGGGCCGACAGGGTCACCGTGAAGACGGCATTGCTCGGCCCGCTGTCGCCCTCGGCCACGGCGACGTCGTTGATCGACAGCGCGGCGACGGCGTCGTTGTCGTTGATGGTCCCGGTGCCCTGGCCGTTGAGGATCGTGGCGTTGAGGGCACCGCTCAGGTTGACGACGAACGTCTCGATCGGCTCCGCGACGACATCGCCGAGGACGGGCACCGTCACCAGCTGAGTGGTGACGCCAGGGTCGAAGGTCAACGTGCCGCTGGTGTTCGTGTAGTCGCTGCCGGCCAGGGCCGAGCCGTTGGCGGTGGCGAAGTTGACCGTCGCCGGCAGCGCGGTGGCACCGGTGAGGGTCACGGTGAAGACCGCGTTCGTCGTCCCGGCGTTCCCCTCTGTCACCAGGACATCGTTGATGGCCAGCGTGGGCGCCGGATCGTCGTTGATGATCGTCCCGGTGGCCTGCCCGTCGAGGATCGTCGCGTTGACCGGGGTGTTGAGGGTGACCTGGAAGGTCTCGGTGGTCTCGAACGTGACGTCGCCGACCACCGCCACCGTGATCTGCTGAGTGGTCACACCGGGCGCGAAGGTGAGCGTGCCGGTCTGTGTCGCGTAGTCGCCCGGCGCGACCGCCGTGCCGTTGGCGGTTGCGAAGCCGACGGTTACCTGCTGCGTGCTGGCTGCCGACAGGGTCACGGTGAACACGGCGTTGGTGGTCGCCGCGTTGCCCTCGACGACCGCCGCGTCGCCGATGGTCAGGCTGGGCGTGGCGTCGTTGTCGGTGATCGTCCCGGTGCCCTGGCCATCGCCGATGGTCGCGTTGACCGGAGTCGCGAGATTGACGAGGAAGGTCTCGGGGCCTTCGAAGATGGTGTCGCCCAGCACCGCGACCGTGATGGGCTGGGTCGTAGTGCCCGGCACGAACGTCAGGGTGCCGCTGGTCCCGGTGTAGTCGGTGCCGGCGGTGGCCGTACCGTTGGCGGTCGTGAAGTTGACCGTCGCCGTGAGGGCGGTCGGCCCGGTGAGGGTGACGGTGAAGACCGCGTTGACGGAGCTCGCGTCACCCTCGGTGACCGTGACGTCGTTGATGGCCAGGACCGGCGCGGCGTCGTCGTTGTTGATCGTGCCGACGCCGGTGCCGTCGGTGATCGTCGCGTTGATCGGATTGGACAGGGTCACCTGGAACGCTTCAGCGCCCTCGAAGATGACGTCGCCGGCGACTGCCACGGTGATCTGCTGCGTCGTCAGACCCGGCGCGAAGGTCAGTGTGCCGCTTTGGGCCGTGAAGTCGCCCGGAGCCACGGCAGTGCCGTTGACGGTCGTGAAGTCGACCGTCACGGTCTGGCCGGTGGCCGACGAGAGGCTCACGGTGAACACGGCATTCGTGGTGACGTTGCCCTCGGTGAGGGTGACGTCGTTGATCGTCAGCGTCGGCGCCACGTCGTCGTCCGTGATCGTTCCGATGCCCTGCGCGTCGGTGATCGTCGCGTTGCCGGGCGTGTTGAGGTTGACGAAGAAGGTCTCGTCGACCTCGTCGAGGAGATCACCGAGCACGGCAACAGTGACCTGCTGAGTCGTGGTGCCGGGGGCGAACGTCAGCGTGCCGGCGGTGCCGGTGTAATCGGCGCCGGCGGTGGCGCTGCCGTTGGCGGTGATGAAGTTGACGGTGGCCGGCAGCGCGGTGGTGCCGCTGAGCGTCACGGTGAAGATGGCATTGGTCGTGCCGGCGTTGCCTTCGGTCACCGTGACGTCATTGATCGTCAGCGCGGGCGCCGGGTCGTCGTTGTTGATCGTCCCCTGGCCCTGGCCGTCACCTAGCGTGGCGTTCGTCGGGTTCGTGAGGTTCACCACGAACGTCTCGTTGGCCTCGAAGATGGCCTCGCCGACCACGGCGACCGTGATGAGCTGAGTCGTGGTGCCGGCCGCGAACGTCAGGGTCCCGGTCTGCGCCGCGAAGTCGGCAGGCGACGTGGCGGTGCCGGGCGCGGTCGCGAAGTCGACGGTCACCGGCAGGGCGCTCGGGGTCGACAGGCTCACCGTGAAGACGGCATTGGTGGTGCCCGTGTTGCCTTCGGCCACCGCGACGTCGTTGATCGACAGCGCGGGCGGCCCGTCGTCGTTGGTGATCGTGCCGAGACCCTGCGGGTCGGTGACGGTCGCGTTGACAGCGCCGGTCAGGTTGACGAAGAAGGTCTCGTTCGGCTCGTTCAGGAGATCGGTCGTCACAGCGACGGTGATCAGCTGACTGGTCGTGCCCGGCGCGAACGTCAGCGTGCCGTTGGCCGCGGTGTAGTCGCTACCCGCGGTGGCCGTGCCGTCGGCCGTCGCGAAGTTGACGGTCGTCGGCAGGGAGGTCGCGCCGGTCAAGGTTACGGTGAAGACGGCGTTGGTGGTCCCGGTGTTGCCCTCGGTCACCGTGACGTCGTTAATCGCCAGGGTCGACGCCGGGTCGTCGTTGGTGACGACACCGGTGCCCTGGGTGTCGTCGACGATGGCATTCGTCGCAGTGGTGAGATTGACCACGAACGATTCGTTGTTCTCGAATGCGGTGTCACCGACTACGGCCACGGTGATCTGCTGGGTGGTGGCGCCCGGCCCGAAGGTCAGCGTCCCGCTCTGGGTCGCGTAATCGCCCGGGGCGATGGCCGTCTCATTGGCCGTCGCGAACGCCACGGTCACCAGTTGCCCGGAGGGCGCCGAGAGCGTGACGGTGAAGACCGCGTTGGTGGTGCCCGCGTTGCCCTCGGCCACCGTGACGTCGTTGATGACCAGGGTCGGCGTGGGATCGTTGTCGTTGATCGTGCCCTGGCCCTGCGGATCGGTGATGGTCGCGTTGCTCGCGCCGCTCAGGTTGACGAAGAAATTCTCCGCGGCTTCGTCGAGCAGGTCGCCCTGGACCGCCACCGTGATCGGCTGGCTCGTCGTGCCGGGCGCGAACGTCAAGGTGCTGCTGGTCGCGACGTAGTCGGCGCCGGCGACGGCGGTGCCGTTGCCGGTGGCGAAGTTCACCGTCGCGGGCAGCGCGGTGGCGCCGTTCAACGTCACCGTGAAGACCGCGTTGGTCGTGCCGGCGTCGCCTTCGGTCACTGCGACGTCGTTGATCGTCAACGTCGGCGCGGTGTCGTCGCTGGTGATGGTGCCGATGCCCTGCCCGTCGCTGATCGCCGCGTTGACCGGGTTGTTGAGATTGACCTGGAACGTCTCGGTCAGCTCGAACGTCGCGTCGCCGACGACCGCCACGGTGATCGCCTGGGTCGTCACGTCCGGCGCGAAGGTCACGGTGCCGGTCTGCGTCGCGTAGTCCCCCGGCGCGACGGCGCTGACGTCGGTCGTCGTGAAACCGACCGTGATCTGCTGGGCGCTGGCGGCCGTCAGGCTCACGGTGAAGACGGCGTTGATCGTGCCGGTGTTGCCCTCGGCGACCGTGACGTCGTTGATGACCAGGGTCGGCGCGCCGTCGTCGTTGGTGATGGTGCCGACGCCCTGGCCGTCCGCGATGATCGCGTTGGTCTGGCCGCTCAGGTTGACGAAGAACGTCTCGTCGGGCTCGTTGAGCGCGTCCGTCAGCACGGCCACGGTGACCTGCTGGGCGGTGGTGCCCACGGCGAACGTCAAGGTACCGCTCGTCGCCGTGTGGTCGCTGCCGGCGGTGGCCGTATCGTTCGCGGTGGCGAAGTTGACGGTGGCCGGCAAGGCGGTCGCGCCGGTCAGGGTCACCGTGAACACGGCGTTCGTGGTGCCGGTGTTGCCTTCGATCACCGTCACGTCGTTGATCGAGAGGCTTGGCGCCGTGTCGTCGTTGGTGATGGTGCCGATGCCTTGCCCGTCGGTGATCGTCGCGTTGTTCGCAACGCTGAGATTGACCTGGAAGGTCTCGGCCGCCTCGAACGTGGTGTCGCCGACGACCGGGACCGTGATCTGCTGACTGGTCGTCCCCGGCGCGAAGGTCAGAGTCCCGCTGGTCGTCGCGTAGTCGGACGGCGCCGTGGCCGTGACGTTGGCGGTGGTGAAGTTGACGGTCGCCGCCAGCTCGGTCGGGCCCGTGCGCGTGACGGTGAAGACGGCGTTGGTCGTGGCCGCGTTGCCCTCGGTCACCGTGACGTCGCTGATCGCGAGGCTGGGCGCCTGATCGTCGTTGGTGATCGTGCCGATGCCCTGGTTATCGGCGATCGTCGCGTTGATTGCGTTGGCGAGGTTCACCAGGAACGTCTCGTTGGCCTCGAAGACGATGTCGCCGATGACGGGCACCGTGATCTGCTGGGTGGTCACGCCGGGTGCGAACGTCAGGGTGCCGTTCGTCGCGGTATAGTCGCCGGGCGCGACGGCCGAGTTGTTGGCCGTGGCGAAGTCGACGGTGATCTGTTGAGCGCTCGGCGTCGCGAGACTCACCGTGAAGACGGCGTTGGTGACCGTCGTGACGCCCTCGGTCACCGCGACGTCGTTGATCGAGAGGGCCGGCGCGCCGTCGTCGTTGTTGATGGTGCCGAGCCCCTGCGGGTCGGTGATCGTCGCGTTGGTGGCGCCGCTCAGATTGACGAAGAAGGTCTCGTTCGCCTCGTTGAGCGTGTCGCCCGTGACGGCCACGGTGATCTGCTGGCTCGTCACGCCCGGCGCGAAGGTCAGGGTGCCGTTCGTGGCGGTGTAGTCGGAGCCGGCGGTCGCCGTGCCGTCCGCGGTCGCGAAGTTGACCGTGGCCGGCAGCGCGGTCGCGCCGGTGAGGGTGACCGTGAAGACGGCGTTCGTCGTGGCGCCGGCGCCGCCTTCCGCCACCGTGACGTCGTTGATCGTGAGCGCCGGTGCCGTGTCGTCGTTGGTGATGGTGCCGACGCCCTGCGGGTCGGTGATCGTGGCGTTGCCGGCGTTGGCGAGGTTGACGAAGAAGCTCTCGGTCGCCTCGAAGACCGTATCGCCCGTGACGCCCACGGTGATCTGCTGCGTCGTGGTGCCCGGCGCGAAGGTCACGGTGCCGGCGGCGGTTGTGTAGTCGGAACCGGCCGTGGCCGTGTTGTTCGCGGTTGTGAAGTCAACCGTGGCCGGGAGCGCCGTCGGGCCCGTAAGGGTCACGGTGAAGACGGCGTTGGTCGTCCCGGAGTTGCCCTCGGCGAGGGTGACGTCGCTGATTGCCAGGGTCGGCGCGGTGTCGTCGTTCGTGATGGTGCCGGCGCCCTGCCCGTCGGCGATCGACGCATTGACCGCGTTGGCGAGGTTCACCAGGAACGTCTCGTTGGCCTCGAAGACCAGGTCGCCGGTGACCGCCACGGTGATCTGCTGCGTGGTCACACCCGGCGCGAAGGTCAGGGTGCCGGCGGCGGCCGTGTAGTCGGTGCCGGCCGTCGCGGTGCCGTTCACCGTCGCGAATTCGACGGTGATCTGCTGGGCGCTCGTGGTCGAGAGGCTCACGGTGAAGACGGCGTTCGTCGTGGCGGCGTTGCCTTCCGTCACGGTGACGTCGTTGATCGAGAGCGCGGAGACGCCGTCGTCGTTGGTGATGGTGCCGAGGCCCTGACCGTCGGTGAGCGTCGCGTTCGTCGGGGTGGTCAGGTTGACGAAGAACGTCTCGTTCGGCTCGCTCAGCGTGTCGCCGAGGACCGGCACGGTGATGAGCTGCGTGGTGATGCCAGGCGCGAAGGTCAGGACGCCGCTGACCGCGGTGTAGTCCGAGCCGGCCGTCGCGGTGCCATCGGCCGTCGCGAAGTTGACGGTGGCCGGCAGCGCCGTGGCGCCCGTCAGGGTTACCGTGAAGACCGCGTTGGTCGTGGCGCCGGCGCCGCCTTCAGCCAACGTGACGTCGTTGATCGCGAGGGTCGGCGCCGTGTCGTCGTTGGTGATGGTGCCGAGGCCCTGCGGGTCGGTGATCGTCGCGTTGATCGGGCCGGTCAGGTTGACCACGAACGTCTCGGCCGACTCGAACACCGCGTCCGGATTGACGGCGACGGTGATCTGCTGCGTCGTGGTCCCCGGCGCGAAGGTCAAGGTGCCGGCGGTCGTGGTGTAGTCGGTGCCGGCCGTCGCGGTCTGATCGGCTGTCGTGAAGCTGACGGTCGCCGGCAGCGCCGTCGGCCCGGTGAGTGTCACCGTGAACACGGCGTTGGTGGTGCCTCCGGTGCCCTCGGCCACCGTGACGTCGTTTATCGCCAGCGCCGGCGCGGTGTCGTCGTTGGTGATCGTCCCGAGGCCCTGCCCGTCGGCGATGATCGCGTTGAGGGCGTTGCTCAGGTTGACCGTGAAGGTTTCGTTGCCCTCGAACACGAGGTCGCCGGTGACCGCGACCGTGATCTGCTGTGTGGTCACGCCCGGCGCGAAGGTCAAGGTGCTGGCGGCGGCCGTGTAGTCCACGCCTGACGTGGCGCTGCCGTTGGCGGTGGCAAAGTCGACCGTGATCTGCTGGGCGCTCGGCGTCGTCAGACTGACCGTGAAGACGGCATTCGTCGTCGCGGCATTGCCCTCGGTCACGGTGACGTCGTTGATCGCGAGCGTCGGCGCGCCGTCGTTGTCGAGGATCGTGCCGAGGCCCTGGCCGTCGGCGACCGTCGCGTTCGTGGTCGTGCCGAGGTTGACGAAGAACGTCTCGGTCGGCTCGTTCAGCGTGTCGCCGAGCACGGGCACGGTGATCTGCTGGCTGGTCGTGCCCACCGCGAACGTCAAGGTCGCGGCCGTCGTGGTGTAGTCCGTACCCGCCGTCGCGGTGCCGTTGGCAGTTGTGAACGCGACGGTGGCCGGCAGCGCGGTGGCGCCGCTCAACGTGACGGTGAAGACGGCGTTGGTCGAGCCGGTGTCGCCTTCCGTCACCGTGACGTCGCTGATCGTCAAGGTCGGCGCGGCGTCGTCGTTGGTGATCGTGCCGAGACCCAGCGCGTTGTCGATCGTCGCGTTGGCGGCGTTGGTGAGCTCGACCAGGAACGTCTCGTTCGCCTCGAAGACCGTGTCGCCGACCACCGCGACGGTGATCAGCTGCGTCGTGGTGCCCGGCGCGAACGTGACGGTGCCGGCCTGCGCGGCGTAGTCGCCGGGGGCAACCGCGGTGCCGTTGGTGGTCGCGAAGTTCGCGGTGACCACCTGGCCGGATGCCGTCGAGAGGCTCACGGTGAAGACGGCGCTCGTCGTGCCGGTGTTGCCCTCGGTCACGGTCACTTCGTCGACGATCGTGATCGACGGCGCCGGATCGTCGTCGGTGATCGTGCCGACACCCTGGCCGTCGATGATCGTCGCGTTGCTCGGACCGCTCAGGTTGACCAGGAACGTCTCGTTAGCCTCGTCCAGCGTGTCGCCCAGCACCGCGACCGTCACCAGCTGTGCCGTCGAGCCGGCGGCGAACGTGATCGAGCCGGTCGCCGTCGTGTAGTCCGCGCCCGCGAGCGCGTTGCCGTTGGCGGTGGTGAAGGCGACGGTGGCCGGCAGCGCGGTCGCGCCCGTCAAGGTGACGGTGAAGATGGCGTTGGTGGTTCCGGTGTTGCCTTCGGTCACCGTGACGTCGTTGATCGCGAGGGTCGGCGCGGTGTCGTCGTTCGTGATGGTGCCGACGCCCTGCCCATCGCCGATGGTCCCGTTCACCGGGTTGCTGAGGTTGACCAGGAAGGTCTCGTTGGTCTCGAAGACGAGCTCGCCGGCGACGGCGACGGTGATCTGCTGGGTCGTGACACCCGGTGCGAAGGTCAGGGTGCCCGCTTGCGCGGCGTAGTCGGCCGGCGCCGTCGCCGTGCCGTCAGTCGTAGCGAAGTTCACCGTGACCGGCTGGCCCGAGCTGATGGAGAGGCTCACAGTGAAGACGGCATTGGTCGTGCCGGCGTTGCCCTCGGTCACCGTGACGTCGCTGATCGAAATCGTCGGCACCGCGTCGTCGTCGGTGATCGTGCCGGTCCCTTGACCGTCCGTGATCGACGCGCTCGTCGGCCCGCTCAGGATGACCGTGAAGGTCTCGGTGGGCTCGGCGATCGTGTCGCCGAGCACGGCCACCGTGATGAGCTGGGTCGTCGTGCCGGGCGCAAAGGTCAGGGCGCTGCTCGTCCCGGTGTAGTCGCTGCCTGCGGTGGCCGTGCCGTTGGCGGTGTTGAAGGTGACGACGGCCGGCAGCGCGGTCGCGCCGGTCAAGGTAACGGTGAAGATGGCGTTGGTGGTTCCGCTGTTGCCCTCAATCACCGTGACGTCGTTGATGGCCAGCGTCGGAAGGTTGTCGTCGTTGACGATCGTGCCGAGGCCCTGCCCGTCGGCGAGCGTCGCGTTGACAGGGTTGGTGAGGTTTACCTGGAACGCTTCGGTCACCTCGAGCACCGTGTCGCCCGTGACGGCTACCGTGATCTGCTGGGTGGTAACGCCGGCCGCGAAGGTCAACGTGCCGGTCTGGGCCGTGTAGTCGCCCGGCGCCACCGCGGTGGTATCGGCGGTCGCGTAGTCGACGGTCACGGTCTGGCCGGAGGGCGTCGACAAGCTCACGGTGAACACGGCGTTCGTCGTGCCGGTGTTGCCCTCGTTCACGGTGATGTTGCTGATGCTGAGGGCCGGGGCGGGATCGTCGTCGGTGATGGTGCCGACGCCTTGCGGGTCGCCGATCACCGCGTTGGTGGCGCCGCTCAGGTTGATGAAGAACGTCTCGTTGGCCTCGTCCAGCAGGTCGCCGATCACCGGCACCGTGATCAGCGCCATCCCGATGCCCGGGGAAACGGTCAGCGTGCCCGTTGTCGCCGTGTAGTCGGCGCCTGCGGTGGCCGTGCCGTTCGCGGTGGCGAAGTTGACGACGGCGGGCAGGCTCGACTGGCCGGCCAGCGTCACCATGAAGAACGCGTTCTTCGTCCCGGTATCGCCCTCGGCGATCGTGACGTCGCCGATGCTGAGGATCGGGGCGCCCTCGTCGTCGACGATGTTGCCGATGCCCTGGAAGTCGCTGATGGTCGCGTTAGTAGCGCCGCTCAGGTTGACCAGGAAGGTCTCGCTGGTCTCGGTCACCACGTCGCCCAGGACAGCCACGGTGATCTGCTGCGCCGTGATGCCGGCCGCGAAGGTCAACGTGCCCGACGTGGCCATATAGTCCGAGCCCGCGGTGGCGGTCCCGTCGACGGTGGTGAAGTTGACGGTCACCGGCAGCGCGGTCGCACCCGTCAAGGTGACCATGAAGACGGCGTTGGTCGTGCCGGTGTTGCCCTCGGCCAGGGTGACGTCGTTGATCGCCAGGGCTGGCGCCGCATCGTCGTTCGTGATCGTGCCGATGCCCTGCGCGTCGGCGATCGTCGCGTTGACGGCGTTGGTCAGGTTCACCTCGAACGTCTCGGTGAGCTCGAAGAACGCGTCGCCGGCCACCGCGACGGTGATCTGCTGAGTGGTCACCCCCGGCGCGAACGTCAAGGTGCCGGCCAGGCCCGCGTAGTCGCTCGGCGTCACCGCGGTGGCGTTGGCCGTCGCGAAGTCCACCGTGACCTGCTGCGCGCTCGGGGTCGATAGGCTGACCGTGAAGACCGCGTTGGTGGGACCGGCGTTGCCCTCCGGCACCGTGACGTCGGTGATCGAGAGGGTCGGAGCGCCGTCGTCGTTCGTGATCGTGCCGAGGCCCTGCGCGTCGGCGATCGTCGCGTTCGTCGGCGTCGTCAGGTTGACGAAGAACGTCTCGTTCGGCTCGCTCAGGGCGTCGCCGAGCACCGGCACGGTGATCTGCTGACTCGTCGTCCCCGGCGCGAAGGTCAAGGTGCCGCTGACCGCCGTGTAGTCGGAGCCGGCGGTCGCGGTGCCGTTGGCGGTGGCGAAGGCAACCGTCGCGGGCAGCGCGCTCGCACCCGTCAACGTGACCGTGAAGATCGCGTTGGCGGCTCCGGTGTTGCCCTCGGCGATCGTGACGTCGTTGATCGCCAGGGTCGGCGCGGTGTCATCGTTGGTGATGGTGCCGACGCCTTGCCCGTCGGCGATCGTCGCGCTGGCCGGGGCGGTCAGGTTGACGAAGAAGCTCTCGGTGAGCTCGAACACCGTGTCGCCGGCGACCGCGACGGTGATCTGCTGGCTCGTGGTGCCCGGCGCGAACGTCAGGGTGCCGGACGCGGCCGTGTAGTCGACGCCCGCGGTGGCGGTGCCGTCGGCGGTGGCGAAGTTCACGGTCGCCGGGAATACGGTCGCGCCCGTGAGTGTGACCGTGAAGACGGCGTTGGTCGTGCCGGCGTTGCCCTCGGTGACCGTGACGTCGGTGATCGCGAGCGTCGGCGCCGCGTCGTCGTTGGTGATCGTGCCGACGGCCTGGGCGTCGGTGATCGCCGCGTTGACCGCGTTGCTCAGGTTGACGAAGAAGGTCTCGGTGGGCTCGAGCCTGGTGTCACCTGTCACCGTGACCGTTAGTTGCTGGGCCGTGGTCCCTGGGGCAAAGGTCACGGTGCCGGTGACCGCCGTGTAGTCGTTGTCCGCGGTCGTCGCGGTGCCGTTGGCGGTCGAGAAGCTGACGCTGACGGGCAGGCTCGAGGCCGCCGACAGGGTTACCGTGAAGACCGCGTTCGTGGTGCCGGTGTTGCCCTCGGCCACCGTGACGTCGCTGATGCCGAGCGACGCCTCGTTGTCGAGGATCGTCCCGAGACCCTGCCCGTCGGCGATCGTCGCGTTGAAGACGCCGCTCAGGTTGACGAAGAAGGCCTCGGTCGGCTCGGGGACGGTATCCCCCAGTACGGCGACGGTGACCTGCTGCGCGGTGGTGCCGGGCGTGAAGGCCAGAGTCCCGGACGCGCCCGTGTAGTCGGCGCCGGCGGTGGCGGTGCCGTTGGCGGTGGCGAAGCTCACGACGGCCGCCAGCTCGGTCGCGCCGGTCAGGGTCACCGTGAAGACGGCATTTGTCGCGCCGGCGTCGCCTTCGGTCACGATCACGTCGTTGATCGCGAAGGCCGGCGGCGCGTCGTCGTTGACGATGGTGCCTACGCCCTGCCCGTCGGCGAGCGTCGCGTTCACCGGGCTGGCCAGGCTCACGAGCAAGGTCTCGTCGGCCTCGAAGATCGTGTCGCCGACCACCGTCACCGTCAGGAGCTGCGAGGTCGCGCCCGGCGCGAATGTCAACGAACCGGCCCGGCTCGCGTAGTCACCCGGCGCGGCGGCGGTGTTGTTCGCGGTGGCGAAGCCGGCCGTGATCGTCTGACTCGATGCGCCCGACAACGTCGCGGTGAAGACGAGGTTGGTCGTGCCCGCGTTGCCTTCCGTCACCGCGGCGTCGCTGATGGCGAGCGTCGGCTGCGCGTCGTCGTTCGTGATCGTCCCGGCGCCCTGCGCGTCGGCGATCGTCGCGTTGACTGGGTTGCTCAGGTTGACGACGAAGCTCTCGGTCGGCTCGAAGACGAGATCGCCCGCGACCGCCACCGTGATCTGCTGCGCAGTCGTCCCGGGCGCGAACGTGAGCGTGCCCGTACGCGCGGCGTAGTCGCCGGGCGCGGCCGCCGTGCCGTCGGCCGTGGCGAAGTCGACCGTGACCGTGCGACCCGACGGGCCCGACAGGCTCACCGTGAACACGGCGTTGGTGATGCCCGCGTTGCCCTCGGCGACCGTCACGTCGCCGATGACGAGCGTCGGGGGCGAGTCGTCGCCGGTGATGGTGCCGAGCCCCTGCCCGTCGGCGATCGTCGCGTTGACCGCCGAGAGCAGATTCACGAAGAACGTCTCGTTGGTCTCGTCCAGCGTGTCACCGAGCACCGTGACCGTGATCTGCTGCGTCGTCGTCCCCGGCGCGAACGTCAACGTGCCGCTGGCAGCGGAGTAGTCCGACCCGGCGGTCGCCGAGCCGTCGGCCGTGGTGAAGCCGACGGAGACGGCCTGCGCGCTGGCGGCCGACAGGGTCACGGTGAAGACGGCGTTGGTCGTGCCGGCGTTGCCCTCGACGACCGTCACGTCGTTGATCGCCAGGGTTGGCGTCTGCGCGGCGTCCTCGTTGGTGATCGTGCCGACACCGAGATTGTCGGCGACCGTCGCGTTGGTCGCGCCGGTGAGATTGACGACGAAGGCTTCGGTCGGCTCGACGACCGTGTCGCCGTGGATCGCGACCGTGATCTGCTGAGTTGTGGTGCCGGGCGCAAAGGTCAAGGTGCCGGCAGTCGCGGTGTAGTCAGACCCAGCGGTCGCGGTGATGTCGACCGTCGCGAAGTCGACGGTGGCCGGCAGCGCGGTAGCGCCGGTCAGGCTCACGGTGAAGACGGCGTTGGTCGTGCCGGCGTTGCCCTCGGTCACCGTGACGTCGTTGATCGCGAGGCTCGGCGCGTTGTCGTCGTTCGTGATCGTCCCGACGCCCTGGGCATCCACGATCGTCGCGTTGACCGCGTTGCTCAGGTTGACCAGGAAGCTCTCGTTGGCTTCGAAGAGGAGGTTGCCGAGGACGGCGACCGTGATCTGCTGCGTCGTGGTCCCGGGCGCAAAGGTCAAGGTCCCGGTGGCGGCCGTGTAGTCGGAGCCCGCGGTCGCGGTGCCGTCGGTGGTGGCGAAGCCAACCGTGACCGCCTGCGCGCTGGCCGCCGACAGGCTCACGGTGAACACGGCGTTCGTCGTGCCGGCGTTGCCCTCGGTGACGGTGACGTCGTTGATCGCCAGGGTCGGCGTCTCCGCGACAGCGTCGTCGTTGGCGATCGTGCCGACGCCGAGGTTGTCGGCGATCGTCGCGTTGGTCGCGCCGGTGAGGTTGACGACGAAGGCCTCGGTCGGCTCGGCGACGGTGTCGCCGTGGACCGCGACGGTGATCTGGTGCGAGGTCGTGCCCGGCGCGAACGTCAAGGTGCCGGCGGCGGCCGTGTAATCCGACCCGGCGGTCGCCGTGATGTCGACGGTGGCGAAGTCCACGGTGGCCGGCAGCGCCGTGGCGCCGGTCAGGCCCACCGTGAAGACGGCGTTGGTCGTGCCGGCGTTGCCCTCGGTCACCGTAACGTCGTTGATCGCGAGCGTCGGCGCGTTGTCGTCGTTCGTGATCGTCCCGACGCCCTGGCCGTCGGCGATCGTCGCGTTCACCGCGTTGGTCAGGTTGACGAGGAAAGTCTCGTTGGTCTCGAAGACCAGGTCGCCGACGACGGGGACAGTGATCTGCTGGGTCGTGACGCCCGGCGCGAAGGTCAATGTTCCGGTCCGCGTGGCGTAGTCGCCCGGCGCGAGCGCCGTCCCGTTCGACGTGCCGAAGTCGACGGTCACCGGCTGGGCGCTGGCGGCCGACAGGGTCGCCGTGAAGAGCAGATTGGTGGTGCCCGCGTTGCCTTCCGCCACGGTCGCGTCGCCGATCGCGAGGGCCGGCGTCGCCGCGGCGTCGTCGCTGGTGATGGTGCCTAGGCCCTGCGCGTCGGCGAGCGTCGCGTTCGTGGGCGCGCTCAGGTTGACCGAGAAGGCCTCAGTGGGCTCGACCAGCGTATCGCCGAGCACCGGCACCGTGATCTGCCGGCTCGTCGTGCCCGGCGCAAACGTGAGCGTGCCGCCGGTAGCGGTGTAATCGGAGCCAGCGGTCGCGGTGCCGTCCGCGGTGGCGAAGTTGACAGTCGTCGTCTGTGTCGATGCCGCGCTGAGGACGACGTTGAACACCGCATTCGTCGTGCCGGCGTTGCCTTCGGTGACGGCCGCGTCGCCGATCGCCAGGGTCGGCGCCGCCGGCGCCGCCAGGCGGGTGATGCGCACGCTGCCGAAGCTCTTGTTGCCCGCGAGATCGGTCGCCTTGACGGTGAACACGTTCTTGCCGACGTCGAGCGAGACGTCCTCGAACGTGAAGCGCCCGTGCTGATCCGCGGTCGTGGCGGCGCCGGTGCCGAGAAGGGCGACGAGGGCGCCGGGGCTCGTCTTGCCGACGAGCGTGACGACGTCGAACGTCGTGCGATGGTCGCCGACGGGCGCCGAGTCGGACGCGGCCGCCAGATCGAGCGTCGGCCGCTTGGGCGCCCGCGTGTCGAGCGTGAACGTGACGTCGGTGCGGACGGTGTGGCCCTTCGCATCCGTCGCGATCAGGTGCAGCGTGTGCGTGCCGTCGTCCAGCGGCTGGCCGCAGAGTTCCTCGTTGATTCGCGCCAGGTCGGCGCGGCTCAGCGTGAACTGGCCGTCGGCGCCGAGCTCGCCCTTGATGCTCACGTAGTCGCGGAGCGCCGTGTCGTCGAAGCCGGCCCTGAAGCTCCGGATCGGGCTCGAATGCTCGAGCGTGCCCTCGATCGTCGGATCGGACGTGACGCCGTCGGTCGCGCTGGCGCCGGTGTCGTGCGCGAGCTCGGCCTCGAGGGTCAGGTGGTGCTCGCCGCGCGTCCACGTGATGAATCGGTGATCGTGGGACGGGTCGACCCGATGGTGGTCGACCTTCACGACGTGCGGCAGCACGCCGGCCTGGAACAGGCTGTCGTGGCTCAGCGAGTCGCCGATCTCGACCTTGTCGATCCCGTTGCCGGCCCGGCCGAGGATCTTGTCGTTGCCGTTGTCGAACTGGCCGTCGACCGGATCGATCCCGACCCGGACCGTCGTGTCGTCGACGTCACCGTCGACCTTGAAGAGCCCGACGTGGCCCGGCCCAAACTCGTCGGCGGCCGCGCCGCTGCCGCCGAGCTGGCCGTCGGCGCCGAGATCGGCGCCGATCAGGAACGTGGCGTCGCGTAGATCGCCCTTGATGCGGACCTCGTCGACCGATTCGGCGCTGACCGTTCCGCCCTTCACGTCGTCGAGGACGAGACGATGCAGCGTGCCGCGGACCGAGACATCGCCGTAGAGATCCGCGTCGCCCGCGCGCAGCTGGCCGAGCGAGCCGTCCACGCGGATGTCGTCGATCTTGGCGTCGGCGCCGTGAGTGTTGACAGTGAAGATCGAGCGAGAGTCGGTACCGGTGAGCACGACGTCCCAGCGGTCGCCGTCGCGAACGACCTCGCTCTTGCCGGGACCGGTCAACGTGAAGGTGGGCTGGGCGCCGTCGTGGTCGTGGTGCTTGGGCGCATCACCTGGACGATCGTCGAAGTGCCAGCCCGCGAACGATGGGCCGACGACGTCGTGCGGATGCAGCGTGGTGAAGAGCGCGGGGCCGTTTGCGGCGCGAGGCCCGCCGTTGTCCAGCAGCGTCGAGACGGCTGGCGCTTCGTGCGGCAGGATCGGCTGATTCAGAAGATCGACCGCGCCGACGAAATCGGCGCTGAGCAGAACGCGGCCCTCGAGAGGCTCGAGTACGAAAACCGAGGGAGCCGGCGCGCTCGCTACCTGGCGTCGCCGGCTCGCCAACCGGCGCGCTCGCCTCTCGAGGAGGCGACGACGAATCTTCCGGGGGCGCAACCCAAGGATGAAGGCCCTGAGCTTTGCCAGGAAGAATGGATCCCGCATTGGGGCGTTCCCTCGGAGACTACGTTTTTCGCTGCGCTCTAACCTCTTTAATTTCCGGAATTTGCCGCCTCGTTGGTGAGGCGAAACCTAAATTCAATGAGAGCGATCTTATAGGTCATCGTGTGAAGGCTGTCAATCATGCGATCGTGACGGTCCCGCGGGGCGGAATCCTCTGCCCGACGGGCGGCGGGATGCGTGGTCTATAATCCGCCTGCTCGAGCGACGTCCCGTTGAAGCCGCACCCACACATGATCCGAATGGAGGCAACGGCCATGACCCGCGCCCGGTGTCTCTCCTGCATCGTCTCCCTGCTGCTCATCGCCGGACTCGTGATCGGCCCGCCGGCCGCCTCGGCGGAGCCGCCGGCCGGCCAGATGACCTGGGCCGTCCACTTCTCCCTGGCGCCCACGTTCTTCGACCCGGCGGAGACGCCGGGGCTCATCACCCCGTTCCTGGTCCTGTACGCGCTCCACGATGCGCTGGTGAAGCCCATGCCGGGCAAGCCGCAGGCCGGGAGCCTCGCCGAGTCCTGGAGCGTCTCGCCCGACGGCCTGGTCTACGAGTTCGTGCTGCGCCAGGGCGTGAAGTTCCACAACGGCGACACGGTCAGCGCTGAGGACGTGAAGTTCTCGTTCGATCGCTATAAAGGCGCGGCGGCCACGCTCATGAAGGCGCGCGTGGCGGGGGTCGAGGTCGTGGACGCCCAGCGCGTTCGCTTCAGGCTCAAGCAGCCCTGGGCCGACTTCATGACGTTCTTCGGGACGCCGGCCACCGGGGCGGCCTGGGTCGTCCCCAAGAAGTACGTCGAGAAGGTCGGCGAGGACGCGTTCAAGAAGGCACCCGTTGGAGCCGGCCCGTACAAGTTCGTGTCGTTCAACCCCGGCATCGAGCTCGTCCTCGAGGCGCACGAGCAGTACTGGCGCAAGGCCCCGAGCGTGAAGCGCCTCGTGTTCAGGTCGGTGCCCGACGAGGCCACGCGCCTGGCGATGTTGAAGCGCGGTGAGGCCGACGTGGCGTACTCGATCCGCGGCGCGCTCGCGGAGGAGATTCGTAAAACTCCCGGGCTCACCCTGAAGGCGACCGGCGGTGCCTTCACCGAGTGGATCACGATCATCGATCAGTGGGATCCGAAGTCGCCGTGGGCCGACCGGCGCGTGCGCCAGGCGGCGAATCTCGCGATCGATCGTCAGGCCATCAACGATGCCGAGTATCTCGGGATGGCGAAGGTCACGGGGAGCATCATTCCGAGCGGCTTCGACTTCGCCTGGCACCCGCCCCTCTACCCATACGACGCCAAGCGCGCCAAGCGACTTCTGAGCGAGGCCGGCTACCCGAACGGCTTCGACGCCGGGCAGATCTCGGCGGATTTCGTCTACGTGTCGATCGCCGAGGTGGTCGCGAACTATCTACAGGCCGTCGGTATCCGCATCAAGGTGCAGCCGCTCGAGCGCGCCACGATCATCAAGGCCAACCAGGAGAAGAAGCTCAAGAACCTCACCCGCAGCGGCAGCGCAGCGTTCGGCAACGCGGCGACGCGCATCGAAGCGTTCGTGCTCTCGGACGGCATGTACGCGTACGGCGGCTATCCCGACATCGACGGCCTGTTCCGCGAGCAGGGCGCGGAGCCCGAACGGAAGAAGCGCGAGGCGACCCTACACAAGATCCAGCAGCTCATGCACGACAAGGCGATGCAGATGCCGCTCTTCGAGCCCGCGTTCTTGAACGGCTACGGCCCGCGCGTCGCCGAGTCGGGCCTGGGGCTCATCACCTATCACGGCTACTCGGCGCCCTACGAGGACGTGAAGCTCAAAGCCCGCTGAGCCAGAGATCGCGGAAGCGGGTGGCGACGGTGTCCTCGTAGGCGACGGGCGCGGCGAGGAGCCCGATCGACCGCGCGAAGCCGTTCATCACCGAGACGGCCTTCTGGCCGATGGCCGGATCGTAGAACGGCAGATCGCGCTCCACCACCGCCGCGATGATCTCCGCGGCCCCCGGCGGAAAGCGACGCCGGCCGACCTCGGTGGCGCGCGCAGGGTTCTCGCGAAGCAGCCGCTGAGCGCGCACGATCGCGCGCACCGCCGCCGCCACCCGCTCAGGCTCCTTATCGATCAGTTTGTCCGTCGTCGAGAGCCCCGCGAACGTGTACTGCCCGGCGTCGGGCGGCCCGTCGCCGCGCCGGACGTCGATGATGATCTTGCCGACGCCGCGGCGCACGGCGGTCTCGCTGCCGAGTGCGTTGGCCCAGAAGCCGTCGACCGCGCCGCGCTCGAGGGCCTCGGCGGCGGTCACGCCGAAAGACGCTCCGGGATCGGTACCGCCGGGCACCGGCGCGATCTTCACGTTGTCACGCAGCGGATCGATGCCAACCTCGTGGAGAAGCTGGAGGAACGCGCGATCCGGGCCGGGAGCGGCGCCGATGCGGAGGCCCTTCACCGCGCTCACGTCCCCGCGGCGCGCCGGAAGATCCGCGCGCAGCACCAGGAGCCAGGGCGTGCCCTGCGAGAGCGCGACGACGACCTTGGCGCCCTTCCAGCCTGGAAACGCGAGCAACGTCGTGTGCGCGCCGCCGGCGACGAAGTCGACCGCACCGTCGCGCAGCGCATTCACCGCGTCGAGCGACGGCAAGAGCTCGACGTGCGCATCGAGCCCTTCCTCACGATAGAGGCCGAGCTCCTCGGCGGCGAGTGCCGGAAAGTAGGAGTTCGTCACCAGGTCCGGCGTAGCGATCTTCATGGGAATCACTCCGCGACTACTTTTCGGCGACGACGTAGTTCTTGAGCACGCCGATGCCGCTGATCTCGACCTCGATCATGTCCCCCGGCACCATGTCGCCGTCGGCGCCCTGGGTGCCCATCCACAGCACGTCGCCGGGATGCAAGGTGGCCGTCTTGCTCATCTCGTGGAGCCACGTGGCCGTGTCCCAGATCTGGTCGCCGGACGAGAAGTCCTCCCACACGGTTCCGTTGTGACGGACGACGATGCGGAGCTTGGCCGGATCCAGCCCGGTCGCGATGACGGGACCGAACGGCTTGAACGTGTCACAGTTCTTGGCGCGGAACAGGGTGCGATCGGTCTTCTGCCACTCGCGCTGGCTGACGTCGTTGCCGATGCTGTAGCCGAACACGCAGTCGAGCGCCTCGTCCCGCGAGACGTTGCGCGCCTTCTTGCCGATGACGACGGCGAGCTGGCCCTCGGGCTGGACCGCGCCCGTCGACTCCTTGGGCACGACGATCTCGCCTTCCGTCCCGATGATCGCGTTGATGGAGCGAAGCTTCGGCTCGGGGCGCGCCGGGTAGCGCGGGGGCTCCCCTCGCCGCTTGGCCATACCTTCGAGGTGGCCGCGATAGTTCGGGCCCGCGGCGTAGAGCACGCGGGGGACGATCGGCGGCAAGAGCTTCACGCGGCGCAGCGGGTGGCGCGTGCGGCCTACGCGGTGCTCGGCGAACGGGTGCCCCTCGACCTCGACGATCTCCTCGTCTTCCAGGAGACCGAAGCTGACGCGCTCACCGAGCTGGAAGCGACACCACTTCACGACTCGCGCGCCTTCTCGGCCTCGACGAACCCGGGGATCTGGACCCAGCGCAGCCCGTTGGGATCGTGCGGCATCTCCACCATCCGGCCCTGTGAGTCTTTGAGGCCGAGCGGATGGTTCACGAGCTCGATCAGGTTGCCGTCCGGATCCTTGATGTAGGCGTAGTGCTCGCTGCTGTCCTCGCGTCGGCCCATCATTGGATTGGTGCCACCGATGTCGGTGCCGGTGCTGGCGGCCGAGGTCCGGACGTGCTCGATCCCGAGCTGATCGAGGTGGGCCATCGTCGCCTCCCAGTCATCGACCTCGATCGCGAAGTGGCTCGACGCGGCGACGATCGGACGCGGCGTCACTGTGAAATGGATCTCGCCGGAGCCGAGCCTCAGCTGGAGCTGCCGTCGATTCAGCGCGGGGCCGCGGTCGAGGAACTCGGCGCCGAGGACCTTTTCGTACCAGGCGCGCGTGCGGTCCCGATCGCTGATCTGGACGTTCACGTGATGGATCAGCTTGATCGCCATGGATGACCTCCCGGTTCGTTCCTAGACGCCTTGATACGGGGTGCCCCAGTGGTCCTGGAACACGATCTCCTTGAGCGGCCCGCGGCCGACCGGGCCGAAGTTCCCCATCGGATAGCCGATCGGCAGGATCGCGTACGAGTGAACGCCCGGCGGCAGGCCGAGCGCCGCTTCGGTCTCCTTCTCGAACAGGAGATGGCGCGTGGTCAAGGTGGCGCCGAGGCCGAGGGCGCGGGCCGCCAGCAGCATGTTCTGGACAGCCGGATAGATCGAGGCGCCCGACATGCGCGTCGGCGCCGTGCTCCCTTCCTCGAGGCACGCGACGATCCACACGGGCGCCTCGTGGAAGTGGTCGGTCAGGTACTCCACGGCCGCGTGCTGCCGGTTGTACTGCTCGCGGCTCACGCCCGGCGGCGGCGCGCTCTTGAGATAGCGCGGCCCGACGACCTCGTCGAAGGCGCGCTTGTACCAGACCTGTACGGCCTGCTTGATCTTCCGGTCCTTGATCACGAGGAATCGCCAGCGCTGCGTGTTGCCGCCGTTCGGCGCGCACGAGCCGCTTTCCAGAATTTTCTTGATCAGCTCGTCGGGCACCGGGTCGGGCTTGAGCCGGCGCATGGCGCGCATGGTGTGCATGATCTCGAACAGGTCGGTATTGCCCGGCATAGGGAGCCTTCCTTTCTTCGCTCGTCCGCGCGGTGGACGAATCATACCTCCGAGCGGGTCTCTTGCGCGTGGCGGGCGAAACGGGCACGATCGGCGCGATCGAGGACCCAGGAGGCCCGCCGTGAAGCTTCCCCGCGACGTGTTCGAGGCGTCGCTCTCGCGCCTGCCGCTGCTCGCGCGCGACGAGCTCGACGCCCAGGGACAGGAGCACTACGACACCGTCGTGAGCCCGCAGAGCCGAACTCTCGTGGGCCTGCGCGGGCCGAGCGGCATCTGGCTGCACTCACCGAAGCTCGCCGGGTTCCTGCGCTCCGCCAACCAGTACCTGCGCTTCGAGACCGCGCTCGATCGGCGGCTCACCGAGCTGGCTATTCTGGTGACGGCGCGCGAGCTCGACAACCAGTTCGAGTGGACGGCGCACGAGCCGGCAGCGCTCTCCGAGGGGCTCGACAAGCGGATCATCGAGGTCGTGAAGCGCCGGAAGCCGCTCGGTCGGCTCGGCAAGCAGCTCGGCCGGCGAGAGGCCGTCATCATCGCGTTCGGCCGCGAGCTGTTCGCCGGGCGCAAGCTGAGCTCGGCGACCTTCGCGCGCGCGGTCGATCTGTTCGGGCGGCGCGGCGTGCTCGAGCTGGCGGCGCTCATGGGCAACTACGCGATGACCGCGGTCATCCTGGACACGGTCGACCAGCAGCTCCATCCCGGCCAGAAGCCCCTGCTGCCGGCGCGGCGGCGGCGGTAGTGCGCGCCTGACAGACTCCTGACGAAGCCCGCGCTTCTGTGGGACAATTGCGCGCAAATCGAGCAGCTCCCGCTTAGCCCCGGAGGGTAGTGATGCCTTACGACCTCGTGATCAAGAACGGCATGGTCGTCGACGGTTCCGGCTTCTCCCGCTATCGCGCCGACGTCGCGGTGAAGGACGGCACCATCGTCGAGATCGGCAAGATCCGCGGCGCCGCCACGACGACGATCGACGCCGAGGGCCAGTTCGTGACGCCGGGCATCATTGACACCCACACGCACTACGACGCCCAGCCGTTCTGGGACAAGCTCTGCACGTCGTCGATCTGGCACGGCGTCACGACGGTGCTGATGGGCAACTGCGGGCTCACCTTGGCGCCGCTCCGGCCGGAGCATCGCGACGCGATGCTGGCCACATTCTGCTGCGTCGAGGATATCCCGGTGCGCTCGCTCGCGTCGGTCGTACCGTGGAACTGGGAGAACTTCGACCAGTACCTGAACGCGATCGACATCGGCCTCGGGCTCAACCTGATGCCGCTGGTCGGCCACAATCCCCTGCGCCTCTCGGCGATGGACCAGGCTGCCTGGGACCGCGCCGCGACCGCGGACGAGATCGCGCACATGCAGCGGCTGCTCCGCGAATCGCTCGAGGCCGGCGCGTGGGGCTGGAGCACCACGGATTCGCCCACCCACGCCGGGCCGCAGGGCCAGCCCGTGCCGACGCGGCTCGCGGCCGATGAGGAGCGCGTGGCGCTCGGCCGGACGCTCGGCGAGTTCAACCGCGGGATCATCGAGATCCTGCCCAAGGGCGCCGGCAAGCCGAGCCCGGCCGATCTCGACCATCTGCGCGACGTGGCCGTGGCGAGCGGGCGGCCCGTGTTCTTCCTGAGCTTCGACACGAACGCCTGGCCGTACGTCGAGAAGGCCTCGCGCGAGGGCGCTCAGCTCTACAACTTGCTGCGGGCCATCCCGTTCAATCCGCGATTCACGCTGAAGAAGACGACGTTCTTCCACAACCTCGACGTGTGGGACGTCGTCATGCAGCTACGCGTCCCCGAGCGGCTGGCCGCGCTCGCCGATCCCGAGCGGCGCGCGAAGATGCGCGACCAGGCGCTGAAGCCCCAGCGGCGGCGTCCGGGCGTGCCGGGTCGCCTCGTGCCGTGGAGCTCGATCTTCGTCCGCAAGGTGAAGCTCGCCACGAATCAGGGACTCGGGAACCAGAGCCTCACGGTGCTCGCCGAGAAGCTCGGCAAGCACGTCGCCGACGTCATGCTCGACCTGGCGCTCGAGGAAGGGCTCGACACCGAGTTCCAGCTGATGACCCGCTCGGACCAGGAAGAGCACCAGATCGCCGACATGGTGAAGAGCGGTCACGCGCTGCCGACGCAGTCGGACGCCGGCGCGCATCTGAACACCAACTTCTGCACCGCCGGCGAGTCGAGCTACGTGCTGGGCCAGTGGGTGCGCGATCGCGAGCTGCTCACGCTCGAGGACGCGATCCGTCGGTACACGTTCCAGCCCGCCCGCATCATGGGCCTGCGCGACCGCGGGATGATTCGCGAAGGCCTGGCGGCCGACCTGATGGTGTTCGACCTCGCGTCGATCGGCATCAAGGAGGACGAGGTCACGCACGACGGACCGTCCGGCACGCCGCGGCGCGTGCAGGGCGCCGAGGGCGTGTCGCACGTGGTCGTCGGGGGCCAGGTCGTGCTCGAGCACGGCAAGCACACCGGCGCGTTCCCCGGTCGAGTGCTCCGGGCCGGCCGGCACTAGTTCGACGCCGGCGGTCGTTCCTTCGGTCGCGGTAGCGGCGGCGCACGTCGGGTCGCACTCGGCCTCGGGTACGCCCGGCGCGCGTACGCCACCAGCTCCTCGACGAATTGCGCGGCGTACGGGGCCAGGAACCTGCGCGGATCCCAGGAGATGCCCGACCACATCCCGACCGAATCACCGCGCAGGAGGATCGGCACCGCCTTCACGCCTCCCGGGATCCGGACGTTGGACGGAACGATCGCGACGCCGTAGCCGGTTTGCGCCAGCGCGATCAGGGTCGGTGGCGCACCGCTCTCCAGCAGCACGCGCGGCCGGATGTGCGCGACCTGGCAGGCGGCGTCGAACCATTCGCGTGAGCCGAAATCGCGCCGTGTGAGGAGCAGCGGCTCGTCGACCAGCTCCTCGATCTCGATCGTCGCGCGGCGGCCCCACCGATGAGCTCTCGGCACCACGGCCAGCAGATACATCGGGCCCAGCAACCGCCAGTGAAACCGCGCGTCGCCCGCGCCGGTCACGCACAAGTGAACATCGCCGCGGTCCAGGCGCCCGGGCAGCCGGACTCCGCCGTCCTCGATCAGATGGACCTCGACGGCGGGATGGCGTCGCCGGTAGGCCTTCAAGAATTCGGCGAGCAGCGTCTCCATCACCTGCGGCGTCGCCCCCACGCGTAGAAGCCCGGTCTGCCCGCTCTTGAGCGCCCGTGCCCGCTCCCCGAGCGAGTCGGCGTCGGTCAACAGGCGCCGACTGCGCCTCAGCAGATCCTCGCCTTCCGACGTGAGCAGCGCTCGCCGACCGACACGGTCGAACAGGCGCACGCCCAGCTCCGACTCCAGGGCGTGGATCTGGCGTGAGAGCGCCGGCTGGCTCAGATTGAGCTGGGTCGCTGCTCGTGCGAACCCGCCGGTATCGACGACCGCCGCGAAGGCACGCAGGTGTCTGAGGTCCATGGCTCCATGCACCCGGCGCATAGATTATCCGACGCCAAATGCATTGGACACATGACTGGTTCGACTCCTATGCTGCGTCATGTTCGATCGCGACCGATTCATCGCCGACTGTCGCGATGCCGTCACGAAGGAGCACGCTGTAGCCGCGGTCCGCGACCTGGTCGCCCAAGCGGTCTCCCGCCCCTCGGCCGTCGAGGCGTCACTGGGGACGCCTCGCACGGGCGGCCTCTTCCCGATCTATCGATCGTCGGAGCTGACCGTGCTGAACGTGGTGTGGACGCCCGGCATGGCCATCTATCCTCACGAGCACCGGATGTGGGCGGTCATCGGCCTCTACGGCGGCCAGGAGGACAACACGTTCTATCGCCGTGGTGCTCACGGCGTCGTTGCGGCGGGCGGCAAGCGGCTCGAACACGGCGAGACGGCGTTGCTCGGCGAGGCCATCATCCACGCGGTCGCCAACCCGCTCCGCATCTTCACCGCGGCGATCCACGTGTATGGCGGCGATTTCTTCGGGACGCCTCGAAGTGAGTGGACGGCCGATGGGCTGGTCGAGCGACCGTTCGACGCCGAGCGGGCGCGCCGTGTGTTCGCCGAGGCCAACGCGCGGTGGGAGCAGACGGTCCTCGGGCAGCCGCAATGCCGAAGCAAGGAGGCCATATGAACACGAGACTGAGCTTCATCGTTCTTCTCCTCGTCCTGGTCGCGCTGACGGTTCCGGCCCTCGCCCAGGACAAGCTGGGCAAGGTCATATTCCCGACCTCCTGCGACGCCAAAGTCCAGGCGCAGTTCGAGCGCGGCGTGGCCATGCTGCACTCGTACTGGTTCACCGAGGGGCGCAAGGCGTTCGACGCCGTGATCCAGCAAGATCCGGCGTGCGCCATGGCGTACTGGGGTCTGGCCGTCAACTATCTCGGCAACTCTCTGGCGGCGGCGCCGTCGGCGAAGGACGCCGTGGCCGCGTCCGAGGCCCTCGAGAAGGGCCGCGCGGTGGGCGCCAAGACCCAGCGCGAGCGCGACTGGATCGACGCGATCAGCGTGTACTACCGCGACCACGACAAGGTGCCGGTGAACTCGCGGCTCCTCGCCTACACCAAGGCCATGGAGCAGATGACCCAGAAGTACCCCGACGATTTCGAGGCGTGGACCTACTACGCGTTGACCTTGCAGGCCTCGGCGCCGAAGAACGACAAGACGTACGCGAACCAGCTGAAGTCAGCCGAGATCCTGGAGCGTCTGTTCAAGCAGAACCCCGACCATCCGGGCGTGGCCCATTATCTGGTGCACGCCTACGACTATCCGCCGCTGGCCGACAAGGGGATCAAGATCGCGTCCGCGTACGCGAAGATCGCGCCCGCGGCGCCGCACGCGCGCCACATGCCCTCGCACATCTATTCGATGGTGGGGATGTGGGAGGATTCGATCGCCTCGAACCGCTCGGCGCTCGAGATCCAGCCGGACTACTACCACGCCACCGACTTCACGGTGTACGCGCACCTGCAGCTCGCGCAGGATGCCAAGGCCAAGGTCCTGGTAGACGGCATCGCCGCGCTGCCCAAGCAGGACTATCCGAACATCGCCGGATTCACGGCTGTCGCCGTGGTCCCCGCCCGCTACGCGCTCGAGCGCGGCGACTGGAAGGGCGCAGCCGCGCTGCCGGTCGTCGACACCGGGCGTGGCCAGGCCGATTCGCTCGTGCGCTTCACGCGTGGTCTCGGCATGGCCCGCAGCGGTGACCTGGCGGGCGCCAAGCGCGAGATCCAGGCATTGCAGGAGGTGCGCGCCGCGCTCGAGAAGTCGGGCCAGTCGTATTGGGCCGATCGTACCGAGGAGCAGATGCTGGCCGTCTCCGCCTGGGTGGCGCAGGCAGAAGGCAACCGCGAGCAGGCGCTGAAGCTCATGCGCGGCGCGGCCGACGGCGAGGACGCCAGCGTGAAGCACGTGGCGATGGAGAATCGTCTCTACCCGATGCGCGAGCTCCTCGGGGAGCTTCTGCTCCAGCAGAATCAAGCGCCGGCCGCGCTGCGCGAGTTCGAGGCGAATCTGAAGGAGAATCCCAATCGCTATCGCGGCCTTTACGGGGCTGGGCGTGCGGCGGAGGTGGCCGGCGATCGGCAGAAGGCTGTGAGCTACTACGAGAAGCTTCTCGTGCTCGCGAGCAAGGCTGATACCGCGCGACCGGAGATCGCAAAGGCCAAGGCTTTCATCGGCTCTCGCTGAGCCCTCGCGCTCCGCGTCTAGCCCGGCCTATTCACGAGTGTCTGCTCGGAGAGGCTGGCGGGGCCTGTCACAGGGGACGGCCCCGCCGGTCGGCTCCGTCACCCGCTCGCCCGATTCGCAGCGCTTCGCGCTGCGGTCGGGACGAGGGGGTCCCACTACGCCGAGCCGTCGGGGCCGCCCCCTGTGCCACCCGCCCGCCACTTCGCGCATGCGCTCGTGAATAGGCCGAGCTAGTTACCGCGTCAGGACGAGCGCAGCGCGCTTGCGCGGTGCTAGGATGGCGCGATGATTGGTGAGGCGCATCCTCGGCTTGGTGGTGAGCGGTTTGTGGCGGGCACTGCGCGATTCGTGGACGATGTGAGCGCGCCTGGCATGCTGCATGGCGCGGTGCTGCGCTCGCCTCATGCGCACGCGCGGCTGGTGTCGATCGACGCGAAGCGGGCGCGGGATCTGGCCGGCGTCCATGCTGTGTTGACCGCGGCCGATGTGCCGGCTGCCGCGATCATTCCGAACCGCGTTCCTGCGCCCAAAGGCACCGAGCGGTATCTGCAGCCCGCCATCGCGCGCGACGTCGTGCGCTTCGTCGGCGAGCCTGTGGCCCTGGTCGTCGCCGATGATCCCTACGTCGCCCGGGACGCGCTCGAGCGGATCGACGTCGTCTATCAGCCTCTGACCGCGTGCGCTTCGACCTCGGACGCGCTGGCGGCCGGCGCCACGCGCCTGTTCCAGGCGACCGACTCGAACAACGTCGCGACGATCACGATGCGTGTCGGCGACGCCGACGGGGCGCTTGCCGGCGCGCATCTCAAGCTTCGCGAGCGGTTCACGTATCCGCGCCAGACCGCGGCGGCCCTGGAGACGCGCGGGCTCGTGGCGGTGCCACCGGCTCCGGGCGGCGGCGAGCTGCACCTGATCGGCTCGACCAAGTGCATCCACATCAACCGGACGATCCTGGCGCCGATCTTCGGGATCCCAGTGGGTGCGCTGCGGCTCACCGAGGTGGACGTGGGCGGCGGCTTCGGCGTCCGCGGCGAGCTCTATCCCGAGGACATCCTGGTGCCGCTCGCGGCGATGAAGCTTGGCCGGCCCGTGAAGTGGATCGAGAGCCGGCGCGAGAACCTCATGTCGGCCAACCACGCGCGCGAGGTCGCCTACGAGATCGAGATGGGCTTCGACCGCGACGGCCGCATCCTGGCGATCCGTGCGGTCATCCATGCCGATATCGGCGCCTACGTGCGCACGGCCGCGCTGGTGCCCGCCGAATTCGGCGCGGCGCTCCTGCCCGGACCGTACCGGGTGCCGAACTACGGCTGCGATCTCTGGTCCGTCGTGACCAACAAGACGCCGGCCGGCACCTTGCGCTCGCCCGGGCGCCCGGAGTGCAACTTCGTGCGCGAGCGCCTGCTCGATCAGGCTGCTGCGCAGCTCGGGATCGACGCGGCGGAGATCCGGCGGCGCAATCTGATCCGGCCGGAGGAGATGCCCTACGACTGCGGCACCAAGTCCTTCGGCGTCAGCACCGTCTACGACTCCGGGGACTTCCCCGCCCTCTTCGACGAGCTGCTGCGCCGGCTGAACTACGAGCGCGAGCGCGCCGATCAGGCGGCGGTGAACGCGCGCACGTCGGGTCCGAGACGCGGAATCGGGCTCGCGGTCTACGTGGAGAAGACCGGGCTCGGGCCCTTCGAGACCACGGCGGTGGAGGCGCGGCCGGACGGCCGGCTCGTCGTCGACACCGGCGCGTCGTCGATGGGGCCGGGCCTCGAGACGGTGCTGGCTCAGATTCTCGGCGAGGCGCTAGGGCTGCCCGCCTCGCGCTTCGACGTACGCCACGCCGATACCGCCGCCGTCGAGAGCGGCGTGGGCACGTACGGCTCGCGGGGGACGGTCACCGCCGGCAACGCCGCGCACCTGGCCGCGGCGAAGCTCATCGCCGAGGCGCGTCAGCGCGCGGCCGAGGCGTGGGGCGTGCCGGAGAGCGAAGTCACGTACGCGGCCGGCGTCGTGGAGGGCCGAAGCCGTCGCGTCACCCTCGCCGAGCTGGCGCGCGAGCGTAAGCTGGCGGCCGGAGCCTCGTTCGAGGTGCCGAAGGTGACCTACGCCGGCTGCGCCGCCGCCGTCGTCGCCGACGTCGATCCCGAGACCGGGGTTGTCGCGCTACGCCGGGTCGTCGTGGGCGCCGACGTTGGCCGCGCCGTGAATCCAGCGCTGGTCGACGGTCAGCTGATCGGCGGTGTCGCATTCGGCATCGGCAACACGATGCACGAGAGCCTCGCCTACGACGCGGACGGCCAGCTCTTGTCATCGACTCTGATGGACTACGCGCTGCCCGCGGCCGCCGACATCCCGCCGGTCGACGGCTTCTACCAGGAGGTGCGCGCGACGACCAACCCCCTCGGCCTGCGCGGCCTCGGCGAGTGCGGCAACCCCGGGCTCGGCGCCGCCACCGCCAACGCCGTGTGCGACGCGCTCTCGCCGCGCAACACCTCGATCACCTCGCTGCCGCTGACCGCCGCGCGCGTGTTTCAGAGCGCGCGATCTCGACACGAAGGAGCCGGTCGGTAGCGGCCGGAGGCTCGGAGCCGTCGAATGGACACTGACGAGATCGGCCGGCTCCTGAAGGAGAGTCTCGACACTCAGCGCGAGCACCTGGCGGAGTATCGCCGCGTCACCGAGCGCTCGCTCGATCTCCAGCAGCGCGCCGTCGCCCGCCAGGAGCAGATGGTGCAGGTATACCGGAAGCTCCTCATCATCGGCGGCGGGCTCGTCTCGATCTTGCTGATGCTGCTCGTATACCTGCTGATTCGTTACTCGCGCCAACTGTTCGGCATCTGACCCTGCGATAGAATCGCTTCGAGACATGCCCCGCGCGGTCAGCTCTCCTCGCGTCGTCAACATCGCCGATCTGAGGCTCCTGGCCGAGCGGCGGCTGCCGCGCGCCGTGTTCGACTATATCGACGGCGGCGCCGACGCCGAATTCACCCTGCGGGAGAACTGTCGCGTGTACGACGACGTGATCCTCCGCCCGCGCAACGCCGTCGCGATTCCCCAGTGCGATCTTCACGTGTCGGTTCTGGGCCGGAGGCTCGAGCTTCCGTTTCTGCTGGCGCCGGTCGGGAGCAGCCGCATGTTCTATCCGCGCGGCGAGGAGGCGGCCGCCCGCGTCGCCGGGAGTGTGGGCACCGCGTACATCCTGTCGACCCTGTCCGGCTGCCGGCTCGAAGACGTCAAGGCGGCATCCACGGGCCCGGTCTGGTATCAGCTCTACCTGGTCGGCGGCCGTGAGGTCGCCAGCGCGGCCATCGAGCGGGCGCGTAATGCCGGATTCTCGGCGCTGGCCGTCACGATCGACACGGCGGTCTCGGGGCTACGAGAGCGCGACGTGCGCAACGGCACGAAGGAGCTCCTCGGCCCGAGCGTATTGGCGCGGCTTCCCTTCCTGCCGCAATTCCTGGTGCGGCCGCGTTGGCTTGCGGGGTTCCTCTCCGACGGCGGGTTGATGTCGTTTCCGAACGTCGAGATTCCCGGTCAGGGGCCGATGCCGTACGCCGACGTGGGCGCGGCGCTGGAGCAATCGACGGTCTCGTGGCCCGATCTCCGCTGGATCCGCGAGGTCTGGAGAGGGCCGATCGTCATCAAGGGTGTCTTGACCGGTGAGGACGCGCGTCGTGCGGTCGACGAGGGCGCCGAGGCGCTCGTGGTCTCCAATCACGGCGGTCGCCAGCTCGATGGGGTGTCCGCAACCTTGCGGGCGCTGCCCGAGGTCGTCAGCGCCACGAACGGCCGCGCCGAGGTGCTCCTGGACGGCGGTATCCGCCGCGGCAGCGACATCGTCAAGGCGCTGTGCCTGGGCGCTCGCGCGGTCCTGTGCGGGCGTGCCTACGCCTACGGGCTCGGCGCGGGCGGTGGCGAAGGCGTCACGCGGGCCATCCAGATCCTTCGCGCCGATCTGGTACGCACGCTGAAGCTCTTGGGCTGCGCGTCGGTCGGCGAGCTGGACCGCTCGTACGTCGAGTTCCCGCCCGCGTGGCTTCAGTACAAGTGACAGGCCACCGGGTGGCCGCTCGCCTGCTCGCGTAGCGGCGGTTCCACCTCGGCGCAGATCGGCAGCGCCTTGGGACACCGCGGGTGGAAGCGGCAGCCCGACGGCGGATCGAACGCGCTCGGCACCTCGCCCTTCAGGATGACCTCGTCCCGCACGTCGTCCGGGTGCGCGGGCAGCGCGTTGCTCAGGAGCACCTGCGTGTACGGATGCAGCGGGTTCGCGTAGAGCTCGTCGGCGGGCGCGGTCTCGACGAGCTTGCCGAGGTACATCACGCCGATCCGCGTGCTCACGTACTTCACGACCGCCAGGTCGTGGGCGATGAAGAGATAGCTCACGCCCGAGCGGTCCTGGATCTCGCGCAGCAGATTCATCACCTGGGCGCGGATCGAGACGTCGAGCGCCGACACCGCTTCGTCGAGCAGGATGCACTCCGGGTTCGTGGTCAGCGCACGGGCGATCGCGACGCGCTGGCGCTGCCCGCCCGAGAGCTCGTGCGGGTAGTCGTCGGCGATCCGCGGCCTGAGCCCGACCCGGGTGAGCGACGCGGCCACGCGCTCCGCGACCTCGGCCCGCGAGAGGTCGGGCTCGGTCTGGGCCAGCGGCTCGCTCACGGTCGTTCGGATCGTCAGCCGTGGATTCAGCGAGCTGAACGGGTCCTGGAAGACCGCCTGCACCGCCCGGCGGTAGCCGCCGAGCTCGGAACGGCCGAGCGCATGAATGTCGCGGCCGCGGAAGAACACGCCGCCCTCGGTCGGCCGCTCGAGCGAAAGCACGAGCCGGGCCGTGGTGGTCTTGCCGCAGCCGCTCTCCCCGACCAGGCCGAGCGTCTCGCCGCGCCGGAGCACGAAGTCGACGCCGTCCACCGCCTTCACGGTGCCGAACCGCCGGCCGAAGATCGCGCCGCGCGTGAGCGGGAAGTGCTTGGTGAGCCGGCGCGCCTCGAGGACGATTTGCCCGGCTGATGCGGCGGGCGCTGCGACCGAGATGGGCGAGACCGTCGCCGCCCGCCGGCCCAGGCGCGCGGTTGCGTCCGCGCGAATGCACGCGACGAGGTGCTCGCCGTCGAGCGGCGCCAGCGGCGGACGCGCCTCGCTGCAGCGCGGCTCGGCGATCGGGCAGCGCGGCGCGAAGCTGCAGCCTTCGGGCACGTTGGCCAGATCGGGCGGCTGGCCCTCGATCGCGGTCAGCGGCTCGCGTCCCCGGCGCAGGGTCGGCAGGCAGTTGAGCAGCCCGACCGCGTAGGGATGGCGCGGATTGTTGAAGATGTCGCGCGTCCGGCCGAGCTCGACGATGCGCCCGGCGTACATCACCGCGACCCGATCGCAGAGCTTGGCGACGATCCCGAGGTCGTGCGTGACGAAGACGAGCGCCAGGTTCGTCTCGCGCTGGATGTCCTTCAGCAGGCGCAGGTATTGCGACTGGATTGTGACGTCGAGCGAGGTCGTCGGCTCGTCGGCGATCAGGAGGCTCGGCTGGCACGAGATCGCGATCGCGCCCGCCACGCGCTGGCGGATGCCGCCGCTCATCTGGTGCGGATAGGCGTGCACGCGGCGCTCGGGATCGCTGATCCTCACCTGCCGCAGGAGCTCGATAACCCGCTCGTCGAGGGCGCGGCCGCGTAATCCGCGATGCAAGGCCAGGGTCTCGGCGATCTGCTCGCCGACCGTCATCGCCGGGTTCAACGACGCCATCGGATCCTGCAGGATCATCGCGATCCGCGATCCGCGCATGTGCCGCATCTCCTCCCGGCTCTTGTCGAGGAGATTCTCGCCGTCGAAGAGGATCTGGCCGCCGACGATCCGGCCGCCCGGCTCGGGCACGAGTCTCAAGATCGACAGACACGTCATCGACTTGCCCGAGCCCGACTCGCCGACGATGCCGAGCGTCTCGCCGCGGCGGACCGAGAAGCTTGCGCCGTCCACCGCCTTCACGACGCCGCGGCGCGTATAGATGTAGGTGCGCAGGTCGCGCACTTCCAGGAGCGTGTCGGCCATCTCGCCTAGACCTGGCGGAGCTTGGGGTCGAGGCGGTCGCGGACCCAGTCGCCGAGGATGTTCAGCGAGAGCACCGTGACGAGGATCGCGATGCCCGGCAGGATCGAGACCCACCAGGCTTGCTCGATCAATCCGCGGCCGTCGGCGACCATGACGCCCCAGGATGGGGTCGGCGGCGGGATGCCGACGCCGAGGAACGAGAGCGCGGCCTCGAGCACGATGACGTAGCCGACGTGCAAGGTGGCGAGCACCAGGATCGAGGGCGCCAGGTTCGGCGCCACGTGGCGGAACATGATCCGCCAGTTCGAGCAGCCGGCGATGCGCGCCAAGGACACGAACTCCTGCTGCTTGATGCCGAGCGTCTCGCCGCGCGTGAGCCGCGCATAGCTTGGCCACAACAGGAAGACGACGACGATGATCACGTTGGTGAACGACGGCTCGAATACCACCGACAGGAGCACCGCGATCAGGATGCCCGGCAGCGAGAGCGAGATGTCGGCCAGCCGCATCAGCACCGTGTCGACCCAGCCGCCGAAGAATCCGGCGAGGAGGCCGATCAGGCTGCCCGCGGCGCCCGTCAGCGTGATCCCGACGACCGAGACGGCCAGCGAGATGCGTGCCCCGTAGAGCAGCCGGCTCAAGGTGTCGCGCCCGTGGCGATCGGTGCCGAGGAAGTGGCCGGGCTTGGCGCCCTCGAGGCCGATCGGCGGCGCCAGGCGATCGCCCAGCGAGCCTTCGACCGGCGAGTGAGGCGCCATCACCGGCGCCAGCAGCGCGCACAGCACGAGCGCGATGACGACCGCGAGGGGGAACATGGGTGGCCAGCGGCGCTCGCGGAGGCGCTGCTGGAGGACCGCAGGCTGGGTCGCCGCGGCGCCGCTCATCGCGAGTACCGGATTTTTGGATTGAGGTACGCGTAGAGGATGTCGACCAGCAAGTTGACGCCGATGTACATCGCCGACAGGCACAGGACGACCGTCTGCACGATCGGGTAGTCGCGCGAGTCGACCGCCTCGATCACCAACAGGCCGAGCCCGGGCCAGCCGAACACGGTCTCGACGATGATCGAGCCGTTCAGGAGCGCCACGAACAGGAGCGCCGCGAACGTGACCACCGGCAGCGCGGCGTTCTTGAAGGCGTGGCGCCAGATCACCCGGCGCTCCGGCAGGCCCTTGATGCGCGCGAGCTTGACGTACTCGCTGCCGAGCACGTCGAGCATCGACGAGCGCGTGAGCCGCATGAGCCCGGCGACGGCGAACCAGCCGAGCGTGATCCCGGGCAGCAGCACGTGCAGCGGCGTCCCGCGGCCGGAAGTCGGCAAGAGATGCAGCAGCACGCCGAAGATCAGCACGAGGACGAGCCCGAGCCAGAACGGCGGCACCGCCTGGCCGAGCGCCGCGAACGCGCGCGCCGCGTAGTCGAGCGTGCTCCCGCGATGGACGGCGGAGTAGACGCCGACCGGCAGCGCGACCGCGATCACGATCAGCACGGCCAGGCCGCCGAGCTCGAGCGTCGCGCCGTAGCGCTCGGCCACCAGGTCGAGGGCCGGACGGCGGAAGCGCACGGAACGGCCGAAATCACCCTGCAGCGCCTGGGTCAGGAAGCGCCAGTACTGGACCGTCCACGGACGGTCGAGGCCGAGATGGGCGCGCACGAGCTCGATGTCGGCCTTCGACGCCTCGGCCGGCATCATGATCTGGATCGGGTCGCCGGACATCCGCACGAGCGCGAAGACCACGATCGACACGACGAACATCGAGACGATCGACTGGATGACGCGGCCGATGATGAAGCGCTGCATGCGCGCCTCAGCGCTCGACGAACTCGACCGGCCTGGGCAGAGTCACCAGGAAGACGCAGCCGCCCTCGCTCGAGGCCGCGTGCTTGACGTCCGGAGGCGTGTACAGATAATCGCCGGCCTTCATGTGCTCGCGTCCGACCTGCAAGTCGCCCTCGACCACGAAGATCTCCTCGCCGGCCGGATGGTTGTGGACGGGGAAGCGCGTGCCGGCCTCGAAGCGCACGAGCGCGGTCGAGCCGCCGGTCTCGGCGTCGCGGCGGAGGACTTTCATCGAGGCTCCCGGGGTCGGCAGCGCGCGCCAGCCGAGCTCGTCGCTCCGGAGCGCCGCAGGGAGCTTCGCCGGCGCTGCCATGCTAGGCGCGCCCCCAGAGCTGCCGGGTCGCGATGCGCGCGCCCTCGACCAGCGCCTCGAGCTTGGCCCACACCACGCTGGGATGGATCTCGGTCGAGCCGGCGAACGTGGCGAAGCCGCAGTCGGCGCCCGCGATGACGTTCTCGCGCCCGACCACGCGCGCGAAGCGGCCGATACGCTCGGCGATCAGCTCGGGATGCTCGACCAGCACGGTCGACTGCGTGATCGTGCCGGGGACCAGCACGGCGCCCTCGGGCAGCTTGACGCCTTCCCATACCCGCCACTCGTGCTCGTGCCGCGGGTTCGCGGCCCCGAAGGAGTAGGCGCCGGCGCGGATCTTCAGCATGACGTCCACGAAGTGCCTGAGCTCGAGATCGTGGACCCGAGGGCCGATGTTGATGCCGTAGCACGTGTGCCAGCGAATCTGCTCGCGCGGCAGTCCGCGGAGCGCGTGGTTCAGCGCCTCGACGCGCACCTCGGCCCAGCGGCGCACCTGGTCGACGCTCAGGTCGGGGCGCGAGACGTAGTGGGTCGCCAGGTGCGGATCGTCGATCTGCACGAGGAGGCCCGCGTCCACGATCGCCCGATACTCTTCGTGCATCGCGTCGGCGATCGCGAACAGGTATTCCTCGTCGGTCTTGTAGTAGGCGTTGCGTTGCCAGTCCTCGACGCTCGTCGGCGAGATCGACGGAATGAAGGCTTCGGTGGCGCCGGTCGCGGCGAGCGCTGTCTTGAGGTTCTGGATGTCGGTCTGGACGTGCTTGTGACCCGTGTAGGTCACGAGCCCGGTGCAGACCATGTGCAGCGAGCGCACGGCCGGGCTCGGCATCGCGCGCGAGAACCATTCGTAGAACTCGGGGAACGCGCGGACCTCGCGCGAGCCGCTCCATGGGTTGTTGCGGCCCTGGGGATCGGGCTCGAAGCCCGACAACCGCTCGTTGACGTAGGGAATGAAGCCGGGCTTGCCCATCTCGCCGTCGTCGACGACGTCGACGCCGAGCTCGGTTTGCTTGCCGACGATGTCGCCGACCGCCCGGCGCACACGCGTCGCGAACGCGTCGGGATCGTAGGCGCGACCGGTGGCCTTGGCCTGGATCAGCTCGAGCAGATCGCCCGGACGCGGCAAGCTGCCCGCGTGGGTCGTCAGGATCCGGTCGGTGCTGCGCTTCATGGCGTGCCTCACCTCGCCGGGCTTATGTATTCGTAGTTGTTCTCGAGCGGCACGTAGGCCAGCGACTGCCAGCCGCCGACCTTCTTGGTCATCGCCCAGGTGATCGACTTCACGCCGAGCATCACGCCGTAGTAGCCGTCGTAGAGCTTCTGGCCGAGCGCGCTCGTGAGGCCGGCGCGCTTGGCGGGGTCGAACTCCTTCATGATCGTATCGATGTCCTCGTCGAACGGCCCCTCGGCGACCAGGTTGAACGCGCCCTTCGAGTGGATGATGCGGTTCCAGGCCAGGACCGGCTCGTCGAACGGGGGCGAGCCGTACACCCAGTGGGTCTTGTTGGTCTTGCGGTTGCGGCTCTTGGGCCCGAAGGTGCTGATCATCTCCGGGAAGCGCTTGGGCTTGATCCCAACCTTCTCCCAATCGAGCGCGACCGCTTCCATGATGTCCGGGCCGTCGAGGGCGTAGACCATCACCATCGGATTCACCCGAACCTCGAAGCCACCGGCGTACCCGGCCTCGGCCAGGAGCTTCTTCGCGCGCTCCGGGTCGTAGGGCGGGATCTTCCAGTCCGTCTGGTAGCCCTTGTGGAACGGATAGTAGTAGTACGAGAACGGCGTCTCCGAGCCCTTGCCCTTCCACAGCGCGTTGACGATCGCCTTCTTGTTCACGGCGAGATTCAACGCCAGCCGCACCTTCTGCGCGTTTTCTCGGCTCTTCGGATCCTTGGGATCGCCGACCCACGGGCACGTCGGGCAGTAGTCCTCCCGATCAGGCGTCGTCTGGCCGCCCAGGATCACCCAGTAGCATGCCGAGTTCTGCGCGTCGTGGAAGCGAAGACCCGATTTCGCGGCCTGGTCCAGGTAGTCGCCGAAGACGATCCCGATGTCGAGCTCGCCCGCGCGCAGGCCCGTGAGCCGCGTGGCCGGGTCGGGGATTCGGCGTATCACCAGCTCCTTGAAATCCGGCGTCTTCCGCCAGTGATTAGCGACGGCTTCGAACCGGTGGAAGTCGCCCTGCCGGCCTTCGACGTGGCGATACGGTCCGGTGCCAATCGGGTGGAGCGCCGCCTTCTCCTCACCGACCTGCTCGAGATATTTCTTCGGGACGATGTTCTGGTAGCCGACGAACTGCGTGAAGAGCGAGGGCACTTCCCAGACGCGGTTCTTGAAGTGCATGACGACCGTGAGCTTGTCCGGTGTCTCGATGCGATCGAGCTGCTGGCGGAAGAACGGTGAGGAGCCGCCGCCGGCGTCCGGCTTCATGTTCTGCTCGACTGTGAACTTCACGTCCTCGGCGGTGAGGTCGCCCCAGCCCTCGTGGAACTTCACGCCCGAGCGGAGCTTGAACGTCCACGTCTTGAGCTCGTTCGACGGCTTCCATTCGGTCGCAAGCCCGGGGCGGTACTCGAACGTCTTCGGATCGCGCTGGATGAGCGGATCGTAGATACAGTCCCACAGGGGCTTCTCCGACTGAACCGTTCGCCAGGCGAACGGCGTCTCCGTGCCCCACTGCCCGACGGCGACGACCAGACGGTCGCCGGCCGCGGCACGGGCCGGTCGAGTCGACGAGATCAACGGAGTGCCCACGACGGCGGCCGTGGCGGCCCCGGCGCGCTTCAAGAACGCTCGGCGATTGAGGGATCGGGCCATGGTGGCTTCCTCCGGCAAGCGAATGTGGCCGGATGGTATCGGGCGCGCATCGGACGTGTCAACGCCGACGGAGCACCGGGCGTCCTAGTATCCTGCTGCCGCCCATGGACACCGTGATGCCGCGCCGGCGCCCGTCGCTCCCCTTGGGATTCGTCGCGGTGCTGGTCGCGGCGGCGGCGCTGAGGCTCTGGCGTCTCGGTCAGAACGGCTTCGCGAACGAGTACTACTCGGCCGGCGTGCGCAGCATGAGCCAGAGCTGGCACAACTTCGCCTACAACGCGTTCGACCCCGCCGGGTTCATCTCGGTCGACAAGCCGCCCGTCGCGCTCTGGATCCAGGTGGCGAGCGTCAAGCTGTTCGGCTTCCATCCGCTCAGCGTGCTGACGCCCCAGGCGCTCGAGGGCATCGCCGCGGTCGCGCTGCTCTACTACCTGATTCGGCGAAGCTTCGGCCCCGCCGCAGGGCTGCTCGCCGCGCTCTTCCTGGCCATCACGCCGGTCAGCGTCGCAATCGATCGCTCGAGCAATACCGATAGCTGCCTGGTGCTCGTGCTCCTGCTGGCCGCGTGGGCGCTGATGCACGCGATCGAGACGGGGCGCCCGGCGTTCCTCGTGCTCGCCATGGCGCTGATCGGCGTCGGCTTCAATGTGAAGATGCTGGCCGCTTTCGTCGTGCTGCCAACGTTCGCACTCGTATACTTCCTGGGCGCGCTGCGGCCGGGGTGGCGGCGAGTCGGCGACCTCGCCGTGGCGGGACTCGTCCTCACCGTGGTGTCGCTCAGCTGGGTGGTCGCCTGCGACCTGACGCCGGCGGAGCGTCGGCCGTATGCGGGCACCAGCGACCGGAACTCGATGGTCGAGCTCGTGGTCGGGCCCTACGGCATGGGGCGATTCATCAGCGCTACCGAGTTCAGGAGCGCGGCGCTCGCGACGGCGACCCCGCCTGTGGGCCGCGTCGCGATGCAGGCGGCCGAGTCGGGACCTCGTCGGGGCCTCGCGCGGCTCTTCGTCGGCGCGCCCGCGGGAGCACTTCGGCTCGCCGACGGCCAGCTGGCTGGTCAGGTCGGCTGGCTCTTTCCTGTCGCCCTCGCCGGCGTTGTGCTCGGGGCGCTCGATGAACGCTCGCGGCGGCTCTCCCCGCGGCGACTCGCGGTGCTCCTATGGCTCGGCTGGCTCGTCACCTACAGCGTGGTTTACAGCTATGCAGGCGGCTTCTTTCACTTCTACTACCTGGCCACGATGGCCCCGCCGCTCGCGGCCCTCGCCGCCATCGGGCTCTTGGGCTTGTGCGAGCTCTTCGTGCGCGGAGGCTGGCGCGCGCTCTTGCTGCCCGCGTGCCTGGCGCTCACGGCTGCGTGGCAGCTCTACATCGACGCGAGCGCGATGGGATGGCGGCTGGGCGAGCCGCACCCGCTGCACGTGGCGCTCGTGGCGGGTACGTTCGCGTCAGTCAGCGCGCTGGCGCTCATCGTTGCGCTGCGCCGGTTCGGCGCCGGCCAGATGCGGCCGGCAGCGCAGGCGGCCGCTGCCGGCGCGGTGACGATCGGGCTCGCGTCCGTCCTCGTGGTGCCCTCGGCGTGGACGTCGAGCAGCGTCCTCGGACCGGGAGCCGGCGCGATTCCCTCAGCGGATCTCGCTCGCGTCGTGCCGATCGCCGGCCCGCTGCCGGAGCGGGCTCGGTCCGCGGAGCCCTGCGATCCCTCGGAGCTCGTCGCGTTTCTCGAGGCCAATCGCCACGGCGAGCGCTTCCTGCTTGCGACCAGCACGACACGACTCGCGGCGCCGATCATCATCGGCTCAGGCCACGCCGTGATGGCGATGGGCGGCTTCCACGGGCTCGATCCAATCCTGACGCCGGAGAAGCTGGCGCGGATGGTCGAGGCCGGGCACGTGCGCTTCGTGATGGTCGGCGACGCCTCGTTCATCAGCCGGCGGCTCGGCGCCGAGGTCGCGGCGCGGCCGATCGCCGAATGGGCGCAGGAGAAGGGCCAGCTCGTCGACCCGTCGCTCTGGCGCGCGGGCGCGCTCGGCGGCCGTCGCTCGAGCCTGCGCCTCTACGACCTGCGTCCCGCGCCCCTCGTCGCTGCTAGTCCTGCATCTGAGTGAGCTCGGTTCGAGCGCGGGCTTCGCCCGCGCAATCCTGGGGGAGGCTCGAAGGGGGCCTCGACGGCCCCCTTCGATGTCAATCCTTGATCTTCAAGTCCTCGTAGGACGGGAACGGCGAGTTGTGGATCCAGGTGATCGTGTGCTCGGTCACCCGCGGGCCGACTCCCATCAGCGCCCGGAAGTCCATGATCGGCGCGAACATCACGCGGTCGACCGTGAGCTGCTGGATCTTGTGGAGGAGCGCCTCGCGCCTTTTCGAGTCGCGCTCTCGCGCCTGTTGCTCGAAGAGGTCGTCGATGTCCGGGTAGCCACCGTAGGCGTAGGTGCCCTTGGAGAAGATGAACTCCTGCACCCGGCTGGCGGCGTTGCCCGAATTGCCGACGCCCGTGATGAAGAGCGGACGGAGCTTCCTCTCGCGCCAGGCGGTGTAGAAGGTAGCGCGCTCCATCTGGCGCATCTTCACGCGGATACCGACGGAGTTGAGGTAGTTCACCACCGCCTCGCCCATCGTGAAGAACGGCGGGATCGGAACGAGCTCGCCGGCGTCGATCCCGTTGGGATAGCCGGCCTCGGCGAGAAGCTGTTTGGCCTTCGCCGGGTCGAACGCGGGCGGCTCGACCTGAAGCGCGAAGTCCATCACGCGCGGCACGATCACGCCGGCCGGCGGGCAGAAGCCGAGGCACGCGGCGTCGTTGATCGCCTTGCGGTTGATCGCGTGATTGACCGCCAGCCGCAGGCGCCGATCGGCCCACGGTGATTTTGAATCCCACTGGTCCGCAAACTCGAGCCAGTTGATCGACGCGTGGCGCGAGGCCACGATCTGGATCTTGGGGTCGCGCCGGACGTTGTCGGCGTCCGGGCCGTCGAGCGCGTACGCGATGTCCGCTTCACCGGTCTTCAAGAGCGCGGCGCGCGTGGTGCCGTCGGTGACACTCTTCATGATCAGGCGCTTGACGTGCGGGACGTGCCGCCAGTAGCCCGGGTAGGCCTCCAGCACGACTTCGACACCGGGCGTGTGGCTCACGAACTTGTACGGCCCGGCGCCGATCGGGTTCTTGCGGAACGCTTCGTCGCCGACGCGCTCGAGGTACTTCTTGGGCACGACGATCCCGGCAGCAGTCGCCGTCGTGCCGTAGAAGGTCATGAAGTCGGGCCACGGCTCCTTGAGCTGGAAGCGAATCGTGAGCGGGTCGATGATGTCGACCTGGCGCACGCGCGTCTGCAGCTCCTTCGCGCCGGCGCCGCGATAGCGCTCGTAGCTGAACTTCACGTCCTCGCTCGTGAGCGGATCGCCGTTGTGGAACTTGAGGCCGGGGCGCAGCTTGAATTCGTACGTGAGCCCATCCGGGCTCTCGCGCCACGACTCCGCCAGGCTCGGGCCCATCTTGGTGCCGGGTAGCGGGCGGACCATCGCATCGTGGATCGCGTACAGCATGCCGAACGGCGTGATCTGCGGGGGGGCCGTCGAGGGATCGAACCACGTCGGCGCGAGCGTGACGTGCCAGGCCATCACCGCTTCGCCGGGCTGGGCGGCGCCGGCCGGGCTCACCGCGAGAGCGAAGAAGACGGCCGACAGGAGCAAAGCGACCCGAGCCTTCATGAGGGCCTCCCCTGGATCAGCTCACATATTCGTAGTTGTTCTCGAGCGGCACGTAGACGAGCGTCTGCCAGGCGTTGACCTTCTTGCTGACCGCCCACGTGAGCGATCGCATGCCGAGCATCACGCCGCGGTACTCGTCGTACATCTTCTGAGCGAGTGCTTGCTGCATCCGCGCGCGCTTGTCGGCATCGAGCTCGCGCGAGATCGTGTCGACGTCCTCGTCGTAGACGCCGTCGCACAGGATGTTGAAAGCACCCTTGGAGTGAATCGCGCGCTGCCAGCCGAGCACGGGCTCGTCGAACGGCGGCGAGCCGTAGACCCAGTGCGTCTTGTTGGTCTTGCGCGCGCGGTTCTTCGGCAGGAAGTTGCTGAACGCCTCCGGAACGCGCCGCACCTTGATGCCGATCTTCTCCCAGTCGAGCGCGACCGCCTCGACCATGTCGGGGCCGTCGAGCGCGTAGGTCATCACGAGCGGGTTCATGCGGACTTCGAAGCCGCCGGTGTGCCCGGCCTCGGCGAGGAGCTTCTTGGCGCGCTCGGGGTCGTAGGGCGGCACCTTCCAGTCGGTCTTGAAGCCCTTGTGGAAGGGGTAATACCAGTACATGAACGGCGCCTCGGAGCCCATGCCCTTCCAGAGCGCGCTGACGATCGTCTTCTTGTTGACGGCCAGGTTCAGCGCGAGCCGCACCTTGCGCGCGTTCTCGAGGCTCTTGGGGTCGGCCGGATCGCCGGCCCACGGGCACGTCGGGCAGTAGTCCTCGCGGTCCGGCGTCGTCTGTCCCTGCAGGACCACCCAGTGGCACGCTGCGTTCGGCGTCTCGTGGATGCGAAGCCCCGCCTTCTTGGCCTGATCGAGGTAGTCACCGAACACGTTGCCGATGTCGATCTCTCCCGATCTGAGGCCGGCCAGGCGGGTGGCCGGGTCGGGAATTCGTCGGATCACGAGCTCCTTGAACGCGGGCGTCTTGCGCCAGTGGTTAGCGACCGCCTCGAAGCGGTGGTAGTCGCCCTGCTTCCCTTCGACGTGCCTGAACGGGCCGGTGCCGATCGGATGCAGGGCCGCCTTGTCCTCGCCGACCGACTCGATGTACTTCTTCGAGGTGATGTTCTGATAGCCGACGAACTGCGTGAAGTTCGACGGCACCTCCCAGACCTTGTTCTTGAAGTGCATCACGACCGTGTGCTTGTCGGGCGTCTCGATCCGGTCGAGCTGCTGGCGGAAGAACGGCGCCGAGCCGCCCTGCGCGTCGGGCTTGAGGTTCTGCTCGACCGTGAACTTCACGTCCTCGGCGGTCATCTCACCGAAGCCTTCGTGGAACTGCACGCCCGAGCGCAGCTTGAACGTCCACGTCCTGAGCTCGTTCGACGGCTTCCACTCCGTGGCGAGCCCGGGGCGGTATTCGAACGTTTTCGGGTCGCGCATGATCAGGGGGTCGTAGGCGCAGTCCCACAAGGTCTTCTCGGACTGGCTCGAGCGCCACGCGAACGGGGTCTCGATGCCCCACTGCCCCACGGCCACCACCAGACGCTCGCCCGCGGCCCGGGCGCGCGACGGTTTGAGCGACGCGCCCGCGACCGCTGCGGCGGAGGCGCCCTTGAGAAACGTTCGACGGTTGATCGACTGGGCCATGGTGTCGCCTCCTCGGTGAGGCTCGAGGCCAGGGTCTTGGAGTCGGCTGGGATGGTAACGCGTGGCTCGGGCGTTCGCTAGTGTGCGTGCGGCGCGGCCCGGCGCGCCGAAGACTCAGAGCATCTTGACGATCTTGTGACCCACGTGGAAGCGGGAGTTGGCGCTGATCATCCCGTTGCTCTCGATGAACATATCGACCGGGGTCAGTCCGACTTCGGGCTTGTTGGTCATGTCGAAAAATATGAGCGCTTCACCCGCCCTGTCGGTGATGACCAGCTTGAACGCGCCTCCGGAGCCCGGCTTCACGCTCTGGTATTTATAGCCCTTGTTGAGATAGCTCAGGACCTCCTTGCCGTCGCCAGACTTCAGGAGGTAGTAGATGTTCTTCTCCTGGCGCTTCGTCTCGCGGCTCGGATCCGCCGGCTTGTGCCGCATCACGCTCATCGCGTCGACCGTGTAGGTGCTGTCGAGCTCGGTCTGGAATTTGGCCGGCACGTTCTGATTGAACATGGCTCCGCTCCTTTGAGCGCGACGCGATGGTGATCAGCGAGCACACTCTATCGCCAGCGTGCTCGACTTCCGGCCCTTTTTCGGGAGGGTGCGAGCGAGGTGCTGCGGACTGCTCAGACGTGCGCCGGGATCTCGCCTTCTGGTGTGCGCGCTCCGGGGATCGAGCGGTCCGGTCTGAACAGGAGCGCGCCGGCCACGATCAGATAGAGGAGATAGCCGCCGACCTCGAGCATCGAGGGCCGCGACCGATAACCGATCAAGCCGTTCAGGAATCCGCCCACGAACCCATGATCGTCGAGCAGGAACGTCGTGTCCCAGGCCGTTGGCGTGGCGGGAAGAACGCCCATCATCTCGAGTCGCCCGATTCCCGTGCTGAACATGCCGGCGGCGAGCAGCAGCAGGAACACCGACGTGACCCCGAAGAATCGCTTGAGGCTCACGTGCTGGCCGCCGCGGAAGATGGCCCAGCCGAGCGAGGCCGCCATGAGGAGGCCCAGCAAGGCGCCGAGCGCGCTCGCCCAGCCGGCCGCGGTCGTCGCCTGGGTCAGGAGGCCCCACATGAACAGCACCGTCTCGGCGCCCTCGCGGAACACTCCGGTGAACGCGATCACGCCGATGACCCACATGCGGTGCGTCGCCTGCGCCTCGTCGATCTGCCGCTGGATGTCGCCTTTCACGGCGCGGGCGTGCTGTTGCATCCAGTAGCCGTGCCAGGTGAGCACGACCACGGCGAGGAAGATCACGGAGAGTCCGATCACGTCGGGCCCGATGTCGAGCAGCGGTCCCGACAGGGCTGTCACGATCACGCCCAGCGCGATGCTGGCCAGCACGCCGAACAGTCCGCCGCGGGTGGCGTAGTGATAGTGCCGCCGCGCGCCGATCTTCTGCAGATACGTGTAGACGATGCCGAGGATGAGGGCGGCCTCGAAGCCCTCGCGAAGCGTGATGACGAAGGTGCCGCCCATGAGGTTCCGCCGCTACTCGGCGACGATCCGGCCGGTCGCGGCCTGGTTGAAGTCGTCGAAGAAGGCGTACGCTCCCGGCTTCAGCGCGCGGATGCGGACGTTGACGGTCTTGCCGGCCGGGATGACCTTCTCGACGCGAAGGTCCTTGCTCTCGAACTCCGCCGCCTTCGCGCCCTTGTTCGTCACGACGAGGACGAACGGCGTGTTGGCCTTCACCTTGACCTCGCTCGGCTGGAACTGGCCCTTGTCGAGGGTCAGCGGAATCTCAGGAGGCGCGTCGGCCGCCGCCGCGATTCCCGCGACGACGAGCATGCCCGCGACGAGACCGGCCATCAGGAGCGTGAGCCCTCGGTGCATCTGCGTCCTCCCCTTCCGGGTTTAAGGTGCCAGTCCAGGGAGAATTAGGATGACCTAAGCTCAGACCGCTGTCAACGCCCTCCCGGCGCGGCCCCGCGTGACGGCGGCCGCCGGCCTTGCTACCATGCCGGCGTCTCGACCAGGAGGCCACATGGAACTCGTCGACCTGAAAGCCGCAGAGGAGTTCTCACCGCAGCACCACGTGCACAAGAGCCTGACCGCGACGTCGCACAGCGACATCAGCATCGCGTGCTGGGAGCCCGGGCAGCAGTCGCCGATCCATCGCCACCCGGGCGCCGACGAGATCTATCACGTGATCGCGGGCGAGGGCCTCTTCAACGACGGCAAGACCGAGCGCAAGCTCGTCGCCGGCGACACCGTGATCTTTCCGGCGGGCGAGGTGCACCAGGTCACGGCGCTGACGCGGATGATCCTTTATCGCGTGCAGGCCGGCGCCGACAGGCACCCCGAGTCGCTCTCGACCTGGCCGACGACGCGCTGACCGCTGCGAGACTTCGCCGCTCCGGGCTGCGTTGCTAAGGCTGCGGCGCCAGGGCTTTCAGCTTCTGCTGGTCGAGGTAGTTCGCGAAATCGGTGATGCTCTTGGCGACGGCGGGGTCGGAGAACAACTGGCGCCCCGCAACTTGGCCGAGCACGCGAAAGCTCTGTTCAAACGCGCCCGATCCCTCGTGCTTCAGCGCGTTTCGAGTCTCCGAACGGCACGACTCCGTGAGAAGGCGCTCGACGATCTTGGCGGCATTCCGGTTGAGCTCGTCGCGCTTAGCGTCCGACACCGAGGCGATGGAGCCGACCGCCGGATGCAGGGCCGCTGACGGCAGTCCGGCAAGTACCGGTTGCGACGTCAGCATGGCAATAAGCGCGATGCTGCCGAGCGCGAGCCCCATACGCCCCATGATGCGGCTCCTCGTGACGACTCGTTCGACAGTCCGTCCGATCAGTTTCTCCGGTGGATCCCGGCGCCGGTGACGAAGTCGTAGAGGTTCGCGACGTTCATCTTCATCACCATCGGCGCCATCCCGTTCTGGCCGACGTCCATCGGGTAGCGGTCGGTCATCGCCGTGAGGTCGGCGACGCACTGATCTTTCGTCATCCCCTGCCCGACCGCCTTCTTCACGTAGTCCACCCACTCGCGGATGAACGAGCCTTGCTCGTCGAGGTAGCGCTTGTCACAGACCGGCCCGTGACCGGGCACGAAGGTGTCCTCGCGCAGGCCCCGCAGCGATTCGAGTGCTTGGAGCCACAGAGTCGGATCGGCCTCCTGCAGCCACGTGTGGACCTTGCAGAAGATGTTGTCGCTGGTGAAGACAACGCCTTCTTCCTCGACGATCACCGCGGCCTGATGGGCGGTGTGTCCGGGCATGTGGACCAGGCGGAACGTGTGATCGCCGACGTGGAGCTTCATCTCGCTCTCGAACGTGATGACCGGCGCGTTGGGCTGGTAGCCCTCGAGGAGCTTTCCCTCCTCCGGGCCGAACGTGGCGACGCGGGCGACGTGCGCCGGCAGATCGGTGGTGAGGATGCGCGTGCGGACACCCTCGTGAGCCACCACGGGCGCGTCGAAGTACGAGTTGCCCGTCCAGTGATCTCCGTGGGGCTCGGTGTTGAGGATGTAGCGCAGGGGGCCGCGCCGCTCGACCTCGGCGCGGAGCCTCACCGCATCGCTCGGCTTGTGCGGCGTTCGATCAGCACGATGCCGTCAGACGTCGTGACGAGGCCGTGATTGGAGCCGCGGAGCTCGGTCTCGACGAACACGTTTTTGGTCAGCTGCTTCATGACGGTCCCTCTAGGCGATTCCGATCGCCTCAGGCGATTCCAGGGGCGGTCAGCTGCACGCGACAGGCTATGGTATCGTCGGCCCCTCGGCAAGCGCTCCCGCTCAGGAGGAACTCGCACGATGCCCTACGTCGGGCAGCCGCTGAAGCGGACCGAAGATCCCAAGCTCGTCACCGGTCGCGGACAGTACGTCGAGGACATCAAGCTTCCGGGGCTGGCGCACCTGGTCTTCCTGCGCAGTCCGCATGCTCACGCTCGGGTGACGCGCATTCGGACCGACGCGGCGCGGACGGCGCCGGGCGTCGTCCGCGTCGTCACGGCGGCTGAGCTCGGCTCGTTAGGGCCGCTCTCGTTCATGGCGACGATTCCGGGCCTCAAGCAGGTGCCCTGCCCGTACCTGGCGCGCGACGTCGTCGACGTGACCGGTGTGCCGGTCGCCGCGGTCGTCGCCGAGAGTGCCGTGCTGGCTCGAGACGCCACCGAGCTGATCGAGGTCGACTACGAGCCGCTGCCGCCGATCGCCGATCCGGAGCGGGGCCTGGAGCCCGGCGCCGCGCTCGCCCACGCCGAGCTCGGGACCAACCAGGCGTTCAGCTGGCCGCTCAAGGGTGGCGACGTCGAACGCGCGTTCGGCACGGCGGCACACGTCGTGAAAGTGCGCCTGGATCACAACCGCCTTGCCGGCGCGCCCATGGAGCCGCGCGCGGTGCTGGCGCGCTACGACGCCGGCAGCGACGAGCTCACGGTGTGGCTGACCACGCAGAACCCGTTTCTCTCCCGCGCCGATCTCGCGGCGGTTCTCGGCTTCCCCGAGCCCAAGCTGCGCGTGATCGCACCCGACGTCGGCGGCGGTTTCGGCGTCAAGGGGCCGCTCTATCGCGAGGAGATCGTGGCGGCGAAGCTGGCGCTCGAGATCGGCCGGCCGATCCGCTGGGTATCGACGCGCACGGAAGACCTGCTCACGACGATCCAGGCGCGGGCGGCAGTGTCGGAGGCCGAAGCCGCCGTGACCGCGGACGGCGAGGTCGTTGGGCTCAAGGCCAGGGCGGTGTTCGATCTCGGCGCGCACCTGCTCTCGCTGTCGCTGGTGCCGCCGATGTCCGCCTCGACCCACATCTTCGGCCCCTACCGGATCCAGAACGCCGAGCTCCTGAGCCTCGGCGTCTACACGAATACCGCGCCGACCGGCCCCTATCGGGGCTCGGGCCGGCCCGTCGGCGTGTATCTGATCGAGCGGCTGATGGACGAAGCGGCGCGCGCCGCCAGGCTGGATCCGGTCGAGATCCGGCGGCGCAACTTCATTCCACCCGGCGCGTTCCCTCACCGCACGCCTTTCGGGCCGGCTTACGACTCCGGCGATTACGCCCGCGCGCTCGATCGCGTCGTCGAGCTCGCCGACTACTCGGGGCTTCGCCGCGAGCAAGCGGCCGCGCGCGGACGCGGCGAGATCATGGGCATCGGCGTCGCCTCGTACGTCGAATCCACGAACGTGCTCGGCTGGGAGAGCGGGCTCGTTCGTGTCGAGCGAAGCGGCAAGGTCACGGCCATCACCGGATCGAGCCCTCACGGCCAGGGCCATGAGACCACGTTCGCTCAGGTCATCGCGGATCACCTCGGCGTCGCGTGGGAAGACGTCGTGGTTCGCCACGGCGACACGCTCGGCGCTCCGCAAGCGATCGGAACGTTCGGCAGCCGCAGCGCCGGGCTCGGCGGCAACGCGCTCGCTCAGGCGGCGGCGCAGGTTCGCGAGAAGGGCCGGCGGCTCGCGGCGCGGCTTCTCGAGGCGAGCCCCGAAGACTTGCAGGTCGTGCGCGGCGGCTTTCAGGTGAAGGGCGTGCCCGAAAAGCTCGTCGGCTGGGATCGAGTCGGCGAATTCGCTCACCGCGGGATGGGGCTCCCGCCTCAGGAGACGCCGGGCCTCGAGGCAACCGTCTTCTTCCGCCAGGATCAGCCGTCGTGGAGCTTCGGCGCGGGCCTGGCCGTCGTCAGCATCGCGCGCGAGACGGGTCAGGTTCGGCTCGAGCGCTTCATCGCCGTCGACGACTGCGGCAACGCGATCAACCCGCTCTTGATCGACGGCCAGATCGTCGGCGGCTTCGCGCAGGGAATGGGCCAGGCTCTGCTCGAGCGCATCGTCTACGGCGAGGACGGCCAGCTGCTCACCGGCACGTTCATGGAATACGCGATTCCGCGTGCTGACGACATGCCCGAGCTGATCGTCGACCGCACCGTCACGCCCTCGCCGCTCAATCCACTTGGCGTCAAGGGCGTTGGCGAAGGCAGCGCGTGTGTCGCTCCGCCCGCCATCGTCAATGCGGTCGTCGACGCGCTCTCGCCCTTCGGCGGGCGCCACGTCGACATCCCGCTGACGTCCGAAAAGATCTGGCGCGCGCTCAACGCCGCCCGCGAGCCGGGCGTGAATAGTCCCGACTACCGGCCCGGCGGGATGATCGGGAGCAGCACGTAGGACTGGCGGCCGGGGCCGCAGTGGATCGAGACCCTTTTGCCGAAGATTTCGGCCGGTCGATCGCGCGGGTCGTTGTGCTGGAAAGGTCCGACGCCGGTGAAGACCGCGCCGAGGGTGCCGAGGCCGGTCGACGGGCCGCCGGGATATTCGTAGTCGCGACCGCGGACGGTGAGCGCGATGCGATAGCCCGCGGGGACGACGATCGACGTCGGCCAGATCTCGATGTCGAGCTCGTAGAGCTTGCCGGGCGTGAGCGGCTGCTTCTCGTCGTGCGTGTGGTACGGGCGATACGGAAGCGACAGCATCGGATCGAGCTTTCGGTGCGAGGCGCGAAGCCAGCCCTGGGCGATCGGCGTGTGCGGATCGAGGGCGCCCTGGAAGACCACTTCTTTCATGTTCGGCGTCAGCACGCGCACGATCAGGAACAGATCGGCGTCGACCGTCTCTGAGGACACGTGGAGCTTCGCCGCGATCGGACCGGTGATCTCGGCCTCCTTCGGCAGCGGCGCCGTGAGGAACGTGACGCCCTCGCCGAGACCGCCATAGCTGGCGGCGCCGCGGCGCGCGACGGGAGCGCGGCTCAGGCTCTGATCGGCCGGATTGAGATAGAGCTTGGTCCAGCGCGTGCGCGCCAGCGGCCATTCCTTCTCGCTGCGCTCGACGAACTTCTCGCCGGGATGGCGCACCTGCAGGACGACCTTCGGCTGCTTCTTCCAGCCCGTGTCCTCGTCCTTCAAGAAGTGGCCGAAGAACTTCTTCTGCAGCCCCACGCCGTAGTCCGTGTAGAAGTGCGTCCAGTGCTCGATGCCGTGCACCTCGAGCCACTTCTGCTTGGCCGCCGAGCGCACGAATCCCTCGAAGTTGCCCCGCGGGTGTAGCCCCTGGCCGCCCCAGTTGGCCGCCGAGAAGAGCGGCACGGTCACCTTCGACCAGTCGGGCATGCGCGAGCGCCAGTATTCGTCGCTGGCGAGCGGATTCCTCCAGCAGTCCTCGTAGAAGTCTCGGCGGTTGCCGCCGAGCTCTTCTTCCGTGATGGTCGGCGGCCCGGAAACCCAGTCCCCGTTCATGCGGCTCCGATAGCCCTTCGTGCCGCGCCCGTGCTGGACGCGGACGACCTGCGACGGAAACCACGCGCGTCCGAACGTGCACAGCATGCCGCCGTGGTGGCTGAGGTCGCGGTAGTAGTCGGCGGCGCCCTCCCAGATGCAGATCGCCGAGAGGTGCGGTGGCTGGAGCGCCGCGACCTGCCACTGGTTCATCGCGTAGTACGAGATGCCGTTGAGCCCGACCTTGCCGTTGCTCCACGGCTGCGCGGCCGCCCACTCGATGCAGTGGTAGAGGTCTTTGGCCTCCCGGGCCGACCAGAGATCGAGGTGCCCCGGTGAGCGGCCGGCGCCGCGCGAGTCGATGCGCACGCACACGTAGCCGTCCGGCACCCACTTCTCGGGATCGACGACCTCCCAGTTCTGGTACTTGTTCGTCGAGCCCGCGGGGACATCCGGATGCTGGTCGACCATCCGCCGCCACTGGTCGGTATAGAGATCCTCGAAGTGGAGCCACTTGCCGTACGGACCGTACGTGAGGATCACGGCGTACTTGCCCTCGGTCGGCGGGCGAAACACGTCGGCGCGAAGCACGAGGCCGTCGTCGACCTTGATCGGAACGTCCCAGTCGATCCGCATGCCGTCGCGGACTTCGCTCACGAACTCGGTCATCGCCGTTTCCCCCGGTCCGAGCCAGTGCGCTGCGCGCGAAGCGTCTAGCCCTTGCCGGGCCGGGCGCCGCCGAGATCGAGGACGAAGTCGAAGGTCGCGGCCTTGCCGGCGGCGGCATCGCTCACCTGCATCACGAGGTCGCGGCTGAAGATCGGATCCCTCGCGTTGACGGCCTCGCCGGGAAAGTAGAGCTGGGTCGTGAGCACCGGGCGGTTCGGCGCCTGGACCTTCACGTGAAAGTGGCGCGTGCGACCCGGGTAGATGCCGGGCACGATCGACTCGAGGCGATAGCGGCCCTGGTCGTCTGTGAACTGATGACCGCGCAGCCGATAGCCGCTCGTGTCGTAGTCGCCGCGATCATCGGCGTGCCAGACGTCGATCAGGGCCTTGGCGATCGGCTGGCAGGCCGTGGACAGGACCAGCCCCGTCACGACGATCCGCGGGCCCGCCATGCCCGGCTCGACGAGCGACGCGCGCAGTGGCGAGTCCGGCTTGAAGTACGGACCCTCCGTTTGCCGCCCGGTCGGCGCAGCCGCGCCCGCGCAGGCAGGCGTGGGCTTGAGCGCCTGAGCCTGCGCGATGCCGACCGCGCTCGCGCCGGTGGCAAGGGCGGAGAGGCCGGCGGCCGTCTTCAGAAACTCGCGCCGTGAGGTGCTACCCATCGTCGTGACGCCTCCTGGGATCGATTTCCGACAACTACCCTAGGGACAGCGAAGGACGTCTGTCAAACCCGCCAAAACCTGCTGGTCTCCACGCCGGGGTCGGCGTTACGATTCCGACGAGGGTACGGAGGCCCAGGCATGAACATCTTCAAGGCGCTGGCGGTCAAGGACGTCGATGCGGCGACGAAGGCCATTCCCCTGATCGACATCGGCGCGGCGCTGCGCGGTGAGCCGGGCGCGATCGACTCCGTGGCCGTCGAGATCCGGCGCGCCTGCGAGCGCGTGGGCTTCTTCTACCTGGCCGGCCACGGCGTGCCGCAGACCGTGATCGACGACGCCTTCGCGGCCTCGCGCGAATTCCATGCGATCCCGATCGAGCAGAAGCGCGCGCTGAAGATCAACGAGAACAACATCGGCTACATGGCGGTGAACGAGAGCATGCAGCGGCACTCCACCGTCCACAAGGCGACGCGGCCCAACTTCAACGAGAGCTTCTTCATCGGCCACGACCGGCCGGCCGACCATCCCGACGCCGTCGCGGGCACCCCGCTCCGCGGACGCAACCAGTGGCCGGACGGACACGAGCGCATGCGCGCGGCGATGGTCACCTACTTCAAGACGCTCGAGCGGCTCGGCGAGCGGCTCTTGCCGATCCTGAGCCGCGCCCTCGGGATGCCGGCCGAGTACTTCACGAAGTTCTTCGAGAACGAGGCGCACATCAACCTGCGCTTCCTCCACTACCCGCCGCAGGAGACGGACGACGACGAGCAGTTCGGCCAGGGCCCGCACACCGACAACTCGTTCATCACGATGCTGGCGCGCGAGGACGTGCCGGGCCTGGCGGTCCGCCTGACGAACGGCGAGTGGATGGCGCCGCCTGTGATTCCCGGGACCTTTCTGGTGAATCTCGGCAACATCATGAAGCGATGGTCGAACGACCGCTTCCTGTCGACGCCGCACGGCGTGCTGAACGACTCGGGGAAGGACCGGTATTCGATCGCGTTCTTCTACAGCCCGAACGTCAACGCCCCGATCGAGTGCGCGCCGACCTGCGTGAGCGTGGACAACCCGGCGCGCTACCCACGCGCTGTGTACCGCGATCTGGTGCTGGAGTTCTACAACGCGAACTACTTCCACCGGAGGGACTACGCGGGCGCGGCCGAGACGGCCGGGGCGGCTACTCGTCCCCGTTCTTGATCTGCTGGGCGAGGTAGTTGCCTTCGCCCGCCTGCGCGATCAGGCTCATCTGCGCCTCGATCCAGTTCGCGTGGCTCTCCTCGGCCTCGAGGATGTTCTCGAGCAGCTCCCGGCTGCCGTTGTCGCCGAGGCTGCGCGCCGTCTCGATGCCGGCGTTGAGCGTGCGGATCGCCTCGCGCTCGACCTCGAGATCCAGGCGCAGCTGCTCGGGCACGGTCTCGCCGACGTTGACCTTGCCGAGCCGCTGCAGATTGGGCACGCCTTCGAGATAGAGAATGCGCTCGATCAGCTTGTCGGCGTGCTTCATCTCGCCGATTGACTCTTCACGGATCTTCTTCCACAGCCGCTCGTAGCCCCAGTTTTCGCACATCCGGGCGTGGATGAAGTACTGATTGATCGCGGTCAGCTCGGCCGTGAGGACGTCGTTCAGGAGGGCGATGACCTGCTGGTGGCCTCGCATAGTTCGTCTCCGACGCTGAGAACGGAATGTGATGCGAGGTCACTATAGGCCGCGTTTTGGACTTCATCAAGCAGTGCATCGAGGATCGGCGTGCAGCCGCCGCAGTCGTTGCCGGCGCCGCAGAGGGCCGCCAGGCGATCGCGCGTGTCGCCGCCCCGCTCGATGGTCGCCCGGATCGCGTTTTCACCGAGTCCTCGGCACAGACAGACGATCATCGGACAGCCACTCCTTTGGCGCGGCGCGCCGTCACTTGTACCCCGTGCGATCGGCCAGTCGCGTCGCCGCGGCCTGAAATTCGCCGGCGGCGGCCACGTTGATGTCGTCCTGCTTGAACTTGCCCCACTTGGCCACGATCGGGTTGACGCCCGCCTGCGGATTGGCCGGGTACTCGAAGGCCACGTCCGCGAACATCTGCTGGGCCTCGGGGCTCGACAGGAACTCGAGCAGCTTGACCGCGTTGGCGCGGTTCTTCGCGTGCGCGGTCACTCCGGCGCCCGACACATTCACGTGCGTCCCGGTCGTCTGCTGGTTGGCCCAGAACGGCAGCACCGGGAACGCCGCGTCCTTGGCGAGGATGCGCGCCAGGTAGTAGTGGTTCGTGAGCCCGACGTCGCATTGCCCGGCCGCGATCGACTCGAGGATCTTCGTGTCGCCGTTGATGAGGGTGGGCTGGTTGGCGACCCAGCCGCGCACGACCTCTTCGGTCTTCGGCTCGCCGCCGCGCTTGATCATCGTAGCCAGCAGCGACTGGTTATAGATGTAGCTGGACGTCCGCAGGCAGATCCGCCCCTTCCACTTCGGGTCGCCGAGCGCGTCATAGGTCGAAAGCTCGGAGGGCTTGACCTTGGTCGAGTTGTACATGATCGTCCGGGCACGTACGGTGAGCCCGATCCAGCGGTTCTCGGGATCGCGGAGGTTGGCCGGAATGTTGGCGGCGAGCTCAGGGGAATCGACCTTGGCCAGAAGCCCGGCGCGCGCGGCGTTCCACAGGTTGCCGGCGTCGACCGTCAGGAGCAGGTCGGCCGGGCTACGCTCGCCTTCGGCCTTGAGCCGCTCGAACATCTCGCCGGTGCTGCCCGAGAGCATCTTGATCTGGATCCCGGTCTTCTTGGTGAACGCCTCGAAGGCCGGCTCTTGACCATAGTGACGAGCGGAATAGATGAGGACCTCGTTCGCCGACGCCGTGGTGGCCGCGGCCAGGCCCAGGAGCAGGGCGAACAGAGTGAGCGTCGCGGCACGAAGGCGGCGACGGCTTCTTTTGGGTCCCATGGGGCTCCTCTCGGTGACGCGAGGGTGAGGATACCAAATCACGAAAAAGTATGCTCACGATAATTTGGACGTTAACTGACCCTAATTCCGGAAGGAGGTCGAGCCGTTGTCCCTCGGCCTGATCCGGCTGGCGCTGGGCGACGCCCCGGTGGACGTGCGCCTGATGGACGTGAGCGCGGCCCACGATCTCGAGTCGGCCGCGAGCCGTTTCCTGACGCCGCCCGAGCAGGCCGAGTACACGGAGCTGCGTCATCCATCGCGGCGCCGCGAGTGGCTCGGCGCCCGCGTGTGCCTGAAGCTCATGGTGAGCGACCAGGGCGTGGTCGACGATCCCCTGCAGTGCGCGGTCGTGAAAGACCCGCGCGGTCGGCCGCGTCTGGTTGCAGCACTCGAGCCGACGGGCGTCGAGCTGCCCGACTGCTCGCTCTCGCACAAGGGGCGCTTCGTCTGCGCGGCGACAGCGCTCACGCCGGGATCGAAGGTGGGCGTCGACGTCGAGGAGGTGTCCCCTCGCCTGCTGCGGCTGGCCCGCGCGTTCACCCACGATCGCGACGCGCTCCTGGGCGAGCGGTCCGACGCCGAGCGTCTGACGATCCTGTGGGCGTTGAAGGAGGCCTGCTCCAAGGTGGTCGGCCGCGGGATCGCGCTGGGTCTGCGCGACGTCGTGTGCGAGGAGATCGCTCCCGGGCGCCATCGCGTCAGCACGGGTGGTCTGGCGCTCGCGGGATGGCACACGATCCGCGAGGGCTACGTCGTGGCGCTGTGTCGGGGCGAGGAGCGGGAGGTCGAGCCCTAGGCCGCGGGCCGGCTAGGCCCGGCGCCCGCCGGCCATCATCCGGAGGAACGCCGGCGACAGGCGCGGATCGAGCGTGTCACGGATCCCGTCACCCAAGAGATTGAAGGCGAGCACGGTAACCGTGATGGCGAGCCCCGGGAAGAACGCGAGCCACCACGGGGGCACGAGTCCGGTGATCGAGTCGGCCAGCATGTTGCCCCAGGTCGGGGTCGGCGGCGGCACGCCGACCCCGAGGAACCCGAGCGCCGCCTCGATCACGATCGCCACGCCCAGATGGGTGGTGGCCAGCACCAGGTACGGCGCGATGCACTGCGGCAAGACGTGCAGCGCCATCACCCGCAGCGCCGACGCGCCGCTGGCCCGCCCCGCCTCGACGTACGGCATCTCGCGCACCGACAGCGCCACCGAGCGGATCACGCGTCCACCGAACGGAATGCGCGTGATCGCGATCGCGAAGATCACCGCGGGCAGACCGGTCCCGATCGCCATCGAGATCGCCATGGCGAGGATCAGGTCGGGGAAGGCCTGCATGATTTCCATGATGCGTTGGCTGACCAGATCGAAGCGCCCGCGCAGGTAGCCGCAGGCCACCCCCCACAGCGAGCCGACGGTCGTGCCCAGGATCACCGCCGAGAACGCGACGAACAGGGACGTGCGGGCGCCGTAGATCACGCGGCTCAGGGTGTCGCGCCCGACCTGGTCGGTGCCGAGCAGGCTCTGCGTGTCCGGCGGCTTGTTCATGCGCCGGAAGTCCGCCTTGAGTGGATCGCGGGGCGCGAGCATTGGTGCCGCCACGGCGGTAAACACGATCGCGAGGCCGACTATCCCCCCGATCGCCGAAAGCGTGTTGCGGCGCGAGAATCGAATGAACTCGAGCGCGAGCGCCTTCACGACCGCCTCATCCGTAGCGGATGCGCGGGTCGAGCCACGCGTAGCTGAGGTCGACCAGCACGTTGACCGCGACGAAGATCACCGCATAGAACAGGACGAGGTTCTGTACCACGATGATGTCGCGCTCGATCACCGCAGTGACGAGTGCCCTGCCGAGGCCGGGGACGCCGAACGCCTGCTCCACGGCCACCGAGCCGCCGAGCACGAAGCCGAGCAGCACGCCGGAGATCGTGATGACCGGCAGCAGCGCGTTGGGCAGGGCGTGGCGCATGACCACGAGCCACTCGCGCACGCCCTTGGCGCGCGCCGTCCGCACGAAATCCTCGCTGATGACTTCGAGCAGGCACGAGCGTGACATGCGCGCGATGTAGGCGCCCTGGGCCAGCCCGAGTACTGCCGCCGGGCCCGCGACGATCTGGAAGTTCTGCCAGGGGCTCTGCCAGAGCTGCACGATGACGATCGGCGCCTTGTAGCCGAACCAGAATAGGAGCGCCAGGACGATCAGGATGCCGAGCCAGAAGCCGGGGACCGCGATGAACAGGACCGACAGCGCCCGCGCGAGGCCGTCCGGCAGGCTGTTCGGCTTGAACGCGCTCAGGATCCCGACGGGCAGACCGACGAGCCAGGAGACGATCAGCGCCAGCACGCCGATCTCGGCGCTGATCGGGCCGCGGTGGAGGATCTGCTCGGCAACCGTGTCGCCGCGGAAGAACGACTTGCCGAGCCGGCCGGCCGCGATGTCGCCGAGCCAGCGAATGTACTGGACCGGTAGCGGATCGCTGAGCCCGAGATCGGCCATGATCCGCTCGCGGTCGGCGGGCTTCATCTGCGCGTGGCCCTCGACGCCGAGGATCGCGACGAGCGGGTCCCCCGGCAGGACCCGCAGAATCGCGAAGATGCTGAGCGAGACGCCGAGCAGAGTGACGACGGCGTAGACCGCCCGACGCGCCAGGTACTTCCGCACGCGCTAGAGGCCGGCGCTCAGCTCAGCCAGACCTGATCCCACCGCACGACGTCGTAGATGCCGAAGAACGTCGACGGGTTCTGGCCGTGCACCTTGTTGTACCAGGCGTCGTAGATCTGCTCGTACGCGATCGGGATCAGCGGCGGATCGGCCTCGAGCATCTCCTCGGCCTTGCGCACCATGGTCCGTCGCTTGTTGTCGTCGAGCTCGCGCTCGATCTGGCTCGCCAGGTCGTGGAACGGAGCGTTGGTCCAGCGCGAATAGTTCTGAGGACCGTTCTTGCCGTACCACGCGCTGAAGATGTCCGAGGGATCCATCAAGGACGAGACGATCGCGCTGATCGCCAGATCGAAGTTGCCGGCGATGGCTTCATCGAACCACACCGAGGTTTGCACGACTCTCAGATTGGATTCGATGTTGAGGTTTTCCTTCAACATCGCCTGGATGGCGACCGACCAGAGCTTGAAGCTCGCGATGTCGCGGACGACGAAGTCGAGGTTCTTCAGGCCGTTCGGGTAGCCCGCTTCCTTCATGAGCCGCCGGGCTTCCTGCACTGCGGGCTTGATGTCCTTCTGATAGCCAAGCTTCTTCTCGAGCTCGGCGCGCGGCGTCGACATCTCGTGGAACGGATAGACGAAGCCGCCGATCTGCATCGGCGCCGTGTCCTTCACGACGTCGACGAGCGCGTTGCGGTCCATCGCCAGGTGGATGGCGCGCCGCACGCGCGGGTCGGCGAGCGCCTTGTTCTTCTGCATGTTCGTCCAGAACGCCTGGATGACCGACTGGTTGAACACGCCCGCGGTCACGCCCGGCATCTCCTTCGCTTTGCGCCACGAGACCGGGTCGAGCAGCCGCGCGTAGTCGATCTTACCCGACAGGAAGGCCGAGCCGAGCTCCGGCGAGAACGGCGGCAGATGGTAGATCTCGAGCTTGTCGACGTTCGGCAGGGGCTTGTTCCAGTAGTTCGGGTTGCGCTCCTGGATCCACACTTCCTTGTCCTGCCGCGAGACGTGCTTGAACGGCCCGGTACCCGGGTAGTTCATGACCTGCCGGAGGTTGCCGCCGTTGTCGTCGAGGGTCTTCTTGCGCACGATGATGTTCCAGCCGCTCGCGAACGCGCCGAGCATGTACGCCTTGGGCCGCGCCTCGGTCATCCGGAACTCGACCTTGTACGGATCGACCACGACGATGTCGCCGACCGTGGCAAAGAGCGGCGTGCGTGGGATCACCACGCCCTTCGGCGGCCGCGCGATGCGCTCGTACGTCGCCTTCACGTCCTCGGCGGTCAGTTCCGCGCCGTCGTGGAACTTCACGCCCTTGCGCAGGTGGAAGGTGTACTTCTTGCCGTCGGGCGTGATCTCCCAGCGCTGCGCGAGGTCCGGGATGATCGTCTGGCCGTCTTTCGGGCTGCGGCGGATCAACGTGTCGTACATCGGGCTCTGCGGGCCGATGTTGGCGACGGTCCCGGACTGATGGACGTCGAAGTGAGCGGCGGCGCTCAGGATGCCGTAGCGCAACGTCCCGCCGCGCTTGGCGGCTGGATCGGGCCGTACCGTCGCGTCCTGCGCGATCGCCCGGCCGGGTGTCGACATGCGGGAGGCGATCACCGCGCCGGCGCCGGTGGCGCCTGCGCGCTTCAGGAAAGTCCGTCGATCGACGCCAGAGGGGCGTTCAGGCTCACGGGTGCTCTCGCTCATCCTGGTCTCCTGTCGGGTGTTCTGCTGAGACTCTACAGCGCGGCTTCTAAAGTCACCGGACCATATCAGAAGTCGATAAAAAAGACCATCACGCGCCGCGCGGTCGGCCCACTCCCCGGCCGAGCTCGGCGCGCACGATTCGTGCACCGGCGGCCAGGGCCGCGAGCTTCGCGACGGCGCGGTCGCGCGGCAGATATTTCATGCCGCAGTCGGGCGCCGGCACCAGGCGCTCCGGCTCCGCGTGGGCCAGCGCTGCCCGGATTCGGGCGGCCACGGTGTCCGGTGTCTCGACGTTGGCGTCGCCGAGGTCGAGGACGCCCAGGACGATCGTCTTCGACGGCAAGGATCGCAGGATCGCGCAATCGAGCTTGGGCTGAGCCGCCTCGATCGAGATGTGGGTCGCGCGGCACCGCTCGAGCTCGGGCAGATACGAGTAGCCGCTCGGCTTCTCACGCACGGTGTGGGCGTACCCGAAGCACAGGTGCACGACCGTCGGCCCGTCGATGCCCTCGAGCGCCCGGTTGATCGCCGGCACGCCGTACTCGCGCGCGCGATCTGGCCACGCCTGCAGATACGGCTCGTCGAGCTGGACGAAGTCCGCCCCCGCGGCCTTGAGGTCGCGCAGCTCTTCGTTCACGACCGCGGCGTAGGCCATGGCCAGGCTCGGCGCGTCCGGGTAGTGCTCGTTCTGCGTGAGCGCGGTCAACGTGAACGGCCCGGGCACCGTGATCTTGATCGGATGATCCGTCTCGCCCCGCAGGAGCCTCGTGTGACGCGCCAGCACCGGCTTGGGACGCGTGATCGGGCCTACCGCCCGCGGCACCGGCGTCGGCCGTCCGGTCCGCGCGATGGCCGTGCCGGGGTTCTTCACGTCGAGCCCGGTCAACGCCGGCGCCAGCCAGGCGAAGTAGCTCTCGCGGCGCACCTCGCCGTCGCTGACGATGTCGATGCCGGCGCGCTCCATGTCGCGCACCACCAGCCGGGTCGCATCGTCCTGCGCCTGCTCGCGAAGCTCCTCGGGCACGCGCCAGAGCGTCGGCTTCGGCACACGCGGCACGCCGCCGGCGAGCAGCGCGGCACGGTCGACGAGCCACTCGGGCTGGGGAAAGCTGCCGACGACCGTGGTCGGCAAGAGCGGCAGCGCGGCGGTCGGGCTCATGGCTCAGCTCGCCCGCAGCGCGTCGAGCGCCTTCCAGTCGAATTCGATGCCGTGGCCCGCGCGGTCGGGCGCGATGGCGAGGCCGTCGACGATCCGCAGCGGCTCGGCGATGAAGCGGTCCAGACCGAAGCCGTGAGCCTCCAGGTACGAGCGGTTCGGCGCGGCCGCGAGCAGGTGCACCGTGAGGTCGTGCGCGCCGTGAGAGGTCACCGGCAAGTTGAAGGACTCCGCGAGGTGGCAGATCTTCATGAAGGCGGTGACCCCGCCGCAGTTGGTGACGTCGGGCTCCGGGAAGGTGACCCCGCCCGCTGAAATCAGCTGGCGAAACTCGTACAGCGTATGCAGGTTTTCACCGGCCGCTATAGGAAGCCCGCCTTCTCGCACGATGCGCACGTGACCCGGGACGTCGTCGGGGATGGTCGGCTCCTCCAGCCAGACCGGGGCGAGCTCGACCAGAGCCCGGGCGGCGCGGATCGCCTCGTCGACGCTCCAGCGCATGTTGGCGTCGACCATCAGCGGAAAGTCCGGGCCGAGGTGGCGTCGCATGGCGCGCACGCGCTCGACGTCGTCGTGGAGCGAGGGGCGGCCGACCTTCATCTTGATCGCCCGGAAGCCTCGCGCCAGGTTCTCGTCGGTCTGGCGCAGCAGCGCGTCGAGCGGAAAGTCGAGATCGATGCCGCCCGCATAGCACGGCACGCGCGGGTCGAAGCCTCCCAGCACGCGCCAGAGCGGCGCCCCCTGGCGGCGCGCGCGAAGATCCCAGAGCGCGATGTCCACGGCCGACATGGCCAGCGCCTGCGCGCCGCCGCGGCCGCCGTAGTGGAGTCCCCACCACATCGTCTGCCAGTGGCTCTCGATCAGGTCCGCGTCGCGCCCGACCAGCAGCGGCGCCAGATCGCGCGCGATCAGCGCGTGGACCGCGGCGCCCCCCGCCCCCACCGTGTAGGTGTAGCCCGTGCCCTCGGCGCCCTCACCGTCGCGGACGCGCGCGGTGCAGAGCTCGAAGCTTTTGATGGTGCCGTGCGTGCTGTCGGACAGCGCGACCGGCAGCGGGATCGCGTAGTGACCGGCGACGATCTCGCGGATCTGCACGGCGCGGCTCACTTGATCGCGTACGGGTTGATCGGCGTGCCCACGCCGCGCGTCACCGGCAGCGGCGGCGCGACCAGGAGGAACTCGTAGCGCCCGTCCCTGGCGCAGTCCGCCGCGAGCTCCTCGAGGTAAAAGATCTCGCCGAGGGTCAGCCCCATGTTGGGGATCGCGCAGATGTGAAACGGGCTGCGGAACGGCGGCAGCTCCGAGGGGCGGACCTCGACCGCGTAGTTGTCGGCCGCGATCGCGGCGATCTCGTGCGCGTGCATCCACGGCGCCGTGTGCACCGACACACCGGGCGAGTCGTCGAGGTCGAAGTGGCGCCAGTCCTTCCGGTCGAGGTAGCGCGACATGTGGCCGGTGCGGACGATCACGATGTCGCCGCGCCGGATCTCGACCCGCTCGGCCGCGGCCGTCGCATCGAGGTCGGCCGCGGTGATCGCATAGCCGGGCTCGAGCGCGCGCACGCGTTTCCACTTCGCGACGTCGAGCAGCACGCCCCGTCCCACGATCCGGTCCTTGGTCTTGTCGATGCTGTTCTTCGAGGTGCCGCTGCTGGTGACGAGCGCGGCGTCGTAGCCGTTGTACATCTTGCCCTCGTAGAACACGTGGGCGAGGCTGTCCCACTGGGTCACGCACTGCAGCGGCATCACGATCCAGTCGTCGGAGCCCCCATACCCCTGCATCGCCGCGACTTCGGTCGGCGTACGCGGCGCGTCGCCGCCGTCGCGGAACATCGTGTGGATCGGGTTGAAGCGCTGGCGGGTGCCGCTCTGCGGGCCCTCGCGCTGGAGCGGAATCCCGAGCGCGAACACCTTGCCGTCGGTCGCGAGCCGACAGGCGGCCGCGATCGCGGCCGGCGAGATGTAGTTCAGGGTGCCGATCTCGTCGTCGGCGCCCCAGCGGCCCCAGTTGCGCACCTGCATCGCGAGCTTGCGGAGGGCGTCTTCACTCATGGCCGGCAATCTTACGCCAAGGGCGCCCTGCAGGCTGATATTGGTGTGCGCGCTGCAGGCCGTCGCGGGGCTGGGGCCCCCGCCGGCCGAGGCGCGCCTACGTTAATATGATTGCGCCTACGACATGTCGCTCGTGCCCGCTCGAACCGACCGTCTCCTCCTCGCGAACGCGATCATGGGCCAGTTCCTCACGGGCGTCGCGACGCGGATCTTCATCGTCTCGCTGCCCACCCTGGCCGTCGCGCTGAATACCGACATCATCGCGATCTCGTGGGCGCTGATCGTCTATCAGCTCGCGGGCATCAGCCTGTCGGTGGTGTTCGGACGGCTCGGCGACATCCATGGCCGCTACACGATCTACGGGCTCGGCTTCGCGATCATGACCGTGAGCTTCGTGCTCTGCGGCCTGGCGCCCAACGCATTTTTGCTGATCGTGTTTCGCCTCGTGCAAGGCCTCGGCGCCGCGATGATCGCCTCGGCAACGCGCGTGCTGGCGATGGAATCGATGGCGGAGCACGCGCAAGGCCGCGCCAACGGCTACATGACGATGGGGTTTCACTCCGGCCTTCTGATCGGGCCGCCGCTCGGCGGGCTCGTGATCGATCTCCTGGACTGGCGCTGGATCTTCTTTCTGATGGTGCCGATGGGCGTGCTCGGCGTCGTGCTGACGGTCATGCGCGCCCGCAAACCGCGTGCGGCGGCGCGGGTTGGGCGCCCGCCGGCGATCGACTATCTGGGCGCCGCGCTCCTGATCGCGCTCACGGTCATGCTCACGCTCTTGCTCGACCGGCGCAGCGTCGAGGCGCTCGGACCCGAGCGCGCGGCCGTCATGGCGCTGGCCTTCGCCGGCACGCTCGTCGGCTTTCTGGCCCACGAGCGGCGGACCGTGAGCCCGGTCGTGAACCTCGCGTTATTCAGGATTCGCATGTTCACGTTCAGCGTCCTGAGCCTGCTGCTGATCGCCACGACGATCAGCGTGATGAGCTTCCTCATGCCGTTTTACATCCAGGACGTGCTGCACTTCTCGCCGTCGTTCATGGGGTTGATCTTCCTGGCGGCGCCGGTGTTCACGGTCGGGCTCGCGGCGGTCAGCGGCCGGCTGACCGATCGGATCGGTCCGCGCATCCCGGCCTCGATCGGCGTCCTGGCCACGATGGCGGCCTTCGCCATCGGGCTGCTGCTGCGCGTGGACTCGCACTGGATCCTGCCGACCCTGATGATGGTGCTCCTGGGCGTCGGCTCGGGGTTCTTCAACACCCCGAACCAGGCGGCGATCATCGGCTCGGTCCCGCGCGAGTATCGAGGCTTCGCGACCGGCATGGTGCAGACGATCTTCGGCATCTCGGCCTTGCTCGGGATCTCACTCGGCGGCGTGCTGCTGACCCTCGCCTTCCGCTACTACTCGGGCGTCGCCGACGCCACGCCGAGCCCCGCGAACCCGCGCGCCTTCGTCGCGTCGATGAACCTCGCGTATCTCGCCTGCCTGCTGCTCATGGCCGTCGCGCTGTTCCCGTCGTTCCTGCGCGGCGGTACGAAGATCGAGGCCGCGGCGTCGCCGAGCTGAATCGCGAGCGGATAGCGGCCGCGCACCATGAGCTCGATGAGCTGGTTGCGGTCGCGGCTCAGCACAGGCTCCTGATCGGCAAGGATCTGCTTCAGGACGGCGAGGCCGAGCTTCACGCGCGCCGCGGTCAATGGCCAGAACGTCGACCTGATCGTGCGTGGGTCCGCGATCGCGATGCCACTGTCGGCGCGGCCGTGCTACGCTGTCGCCCGCACACTCGTCCCGAGCGACGTGGAGGGTCACATGAAGTACGGCGTGGTGCTCCCGATCTGGCAGCTCACGATCGCCGAAGCCGAGTCGCTGACGACGCGCGCGGAGTCGCTGGGGCTCGACGGCGTCTTCGTCCCCGATCACATCCTGGCCAAGCCCGCCACGACTCAGCACTACGGCGGGCACTGGCCGGACCCGTTCTCGCTCCTCGCGTTTCTCGCCGGGCGCACGCAGCGCATCAGTCTGGGCGCGAGCGTGATCGTGCTTCCCTACCGGAACGCGCTCGTGACAGCGAAGGCGGCGGCGACGGTCGACCAGGCGTCGGGCGGTCGGTTCATCTTCGGCGTCGGCGTGGGCTGGGACGAGGCCGAGTTCACCGATCTGAAATTGCCGTTCCGCGAGCGGGGACGGCTGAGCGACGATTACATCCGTGCGATCAAGGCCGCCTTCGCCAGCGACGTGCCGGAATACAGGGGCGGCTACGTGAGCTTCGGCGGCGCGACGTTCTCACCGCGGCCCGCGCAGCGTCCACATCCGCCGATCTGGGTCGGCGGCTCGCCGGGCGCCGTCTCCGGTCCGGCCGTCCGTCGCTGCGCCGAGCTCGGAGACGCCTGGCACCCGCTGGCGTTGAGTCTCGACGACATCGAGAAGGGCTACGCGACCCTGCGCGATCTCGCCTCGCGCAGCGGCCGTCGCGGCGCGCTGGGTCTGGCGCCGCGCAATCTGCTCGACCTGACCGACGCGACCAAGGGCAGCGGGCGCGCGGCGTTCCAGGGCTCGGTGGCTGAAGTCGCCCAGGACATTCGCCGCGTACGCGGCCTCGGCGCCGAGTGGATGACGTTCGATCTGCCGCGGGCCGGCGTGCCGGCCATGGTGCGCGCGATGGAGCGCCTCGCGGGCGAGGTCAAGCCGGCCGCCGCGTAACGCGCCGGCGCGGCTCGCGCCGTATCCCCGCAGAAGAATCGTCGTCCACAGGAGATCGCCGATGGAGCGCTACGACGTGGCCGTGATCGGGCTCGGCATCGTGGGCGCCTCCGCGGCCTATGCCGCCGCGTGGGCGGGAGCCAGGGTGCTCGCTCTCGACGCCGGAGCGCCCGGCGGCGGGACCAGCGGCACCTCGTTCGCGTGGCTCAATTCGGTCAGGAAGGAGCCGGACGTCTACCACGGTCTCAACGCCGCGGGGATGACCGCGCACCGTGAGCTCTCGCGTGAGCTGGGCGGCGACGCAGGCTATCACGACGGCGGCTCGCTCGAGTGGGCCGAGGGCGAAGACGAGGAGCGCGAGCTTCGCGAGCGCGTCGTTCGGCTCGCGGGTCGCGGCTATCCGGCGGAGTGGATCACCCGCGAGCGCGCGATCGCGATGGAGCCCGGCCTGGCCATTCCCGAGGGGATCTCCGAGGTTGCCTTCTACGCCGCGGACGCGTGGCTCGACGCCCCGAGGTTGATCGGCCGCCTGCTGACTGCCGCCGCGGCGCGCGGCGCCGTCATTCGCGAGCGCGCGCCCGTCGCCGTGAGTGTGCGCGGCGGCCGGATCGACGCGCGCGTCGAGGGCGGCGCCGAAGTGGCCGCGGAGGCGATTCTCGTGTGCGTCGGGCCGGCGACGCAGGCGTTCCTCGAGCCGCTCGGGGTGAGCCTTCCCGTCGGCCGGGTGCCCGGCCTGCTCGCAGTCACCTCGAGGCCGCCGCAGGCGCTGCGCCGCGTGGTGCACGCTCCGGGCGTGCACTTGAGACCCGACGCGAGCGGCGGCTTGCTGCTCGGCGCCGAGGATCTGGACGCCGTCGCCGCTCGGGCCGAATCGCCCGCCGGATGGGTCGCTCCGGCCGGCCAGCTGCTCGAGCGTGCGTCGCGCGTGTTTCCGGCGGCGCGCGGTCTGAAGGTCGTCGACGCGCGCGTCGGCGTGCGCCCGATGCCCGGCGATCACCACACGATCGCCGGCCGCATCCCCGGATTCACGAACGGGTGGATGATCGCGACTCACAGCGGCATGACGCTCGGGCCGCTGCTCGGGCGGCTGATGTCCGACGAGATCGTGCGGGGCAAGCCGAGCCCCACCTTGGCCCCCTTCAGGCCCGAGCGTTTCGCGGCGGCCCAGACGGGGGCCATCCGCGCATAGAGCATCGGGAGGAGACGACGATGGGACGGCTCGACAACAAGGTCGCGATGATCACGGGGGCCGGCGGCGAGCACGGGCTCGGGCGGGCCATCGCTCAGCGCTTCGCCGATGAGGGCGCCGATCTGGTGCTGACCGATGTCATCCCGACAGGGCTTCGCGTCTCATCGGCGCTCAAGCCCGGCGCTTGGGGCGGCATCGAGGCGGTCGCGGACGAGATCAGAAAGCGCGGGCGGCGCGTGATCACGGAGATCGCGGACGTCCGCTCGGCGTCGGAGATGTCGAAGGTCGTCGCGCGCGCGCTCGAGGAATTCGGCCGCATCGACATCCTCGTCAACAACGCCGGCGCGCCCGGGAGCCTCGACCGCACGCTGGTCGTCGATCTGCCCGAGGAGTCGTGGGACACCGTGCTCGACACCAACCTCAAGGGCACGTTCATCGTCTCGCAGGCCGTCGCGCGCTCAATGCTCGAGCGCGGCGTACGCGGGCGCATCATCAGCATGTCGTCCCAGTGGGGCAAGAAGGGCGGCGCGCGTCGGGCGGCCTACTGCGCATCGAAGTTCGGCATCATCGGCTTCACGCAGTCGCTCGCGCAGGAGCTGGCGTCGGCGGGGATCACCGTGAACGCGATCTGTCCGAGCGCCGCCGAGACCGAGCGACTGGACCACATGGGGCTGCGCGCCGACGGAACCTTCGACGCCGCGCAGCGCGCCGAGCGGATCAAGCAGACCGGCGCCGCCACGCCGCTCGGGCGCATCGCCCGGCCGAGCGACGTGGCCGAGGTCGCCGCGTTCCTGGCGGGCGACGCCGCCGAGTACATCACCGGTCAGTCGATCAACGTGACCGGCGGCGGTGTGATGCACTGAGCCCGCCGGCGCCATCGACGGCTGTCGACGCGGCCTCAGCGGGCCGCCGTTCCTTCTCGCTCGAGCCGCCGGCGGTGGCCTGTACGGTCGTGCTGCTGGCCGTGGTCGTTATCGAGAGCTTCCAGGTGGCGCCGCCCGGCCAGCCGGCGCAGTACGGGCTCGACAGCTGGAGGGCGGCGTTCGCCGAGCCGCTCCTGCGCGCTGCGCTCGTCAATACGCTCAAGGCCACCGTAGCCCGCCAGGTCATCTCGCTGGCGCTCGCGATCCTGATCGCGTGGCTGATCGCGCGTACGGACCTGCCCGGGCGCAACCTGATCGAGTTCGGCTTCTGGGCCGCGTTCTTCCTGCCGACCCTCACCGTCACCTTGAGCTGGATCCTGCTGCTCGATCCGGACTACGGCCTCGTCAACCCAGCGCTGATCGGCCTCGGCCTGGGCGCGCGGGCCGTGTGGGGGCCGCGCGAAACACCGGCAACATCGCGCTCTTGTCGACCAGCGCCAATCGCCCGCTGTCGATCCTGCTGCTCGACTTCATCGCCCAGCGCAAGTCGAGGGGCCATGGTCGTCGGCTGCATCATCATGGCGATCTCGCTGACGGGGGCCTTGGTCGCCCGCGTGCTCGGGCTGCGCGGCGGGCTGGGCTAGCCGCGGACCCATCATGACGGCCCGGCGCCGGGCGCTCCGCTACGCCGGCATCTACGCCGCGCTCGCTCCGTTCCTGCTCATCGCGCTTTTCCCGGTGGTCTGGATGTCGATCACCGCGTTCAAGCACGAGCGCGATCTCTACAGCATGAAGTTCCCGCTGTGGTTTCATCTGCCGCCCACGCTCAAGCACTTCGACCTGTTGTTCAGCCAGACCTGGTTCGGCGTCTGGGCGCTGAACACGGCCCTGGTGTCGGTCGGCGCGGTCGGCATCACCGTGCTGGTCGCGGTGCCGGCCGCGTATGCGCTGGCGCGCCTACGCCTGCCGGGATCGGAAGGCGCCGGCATCGCGATGTTCATGACCTATCTGATCCCGCCCATCGTGCTCTTCCTTCCGCTGGCGCCGGTGCTCGGTGTCCTCGGCCTCTACGATTCGTACTGCGCGCTGGCCCTGCTGTACCCGACCTTCACGATCCCGTTCAGCACGTGGCTCATGGTGGGCTTTTTCCGCGCGGTGCCCCGGGAGCTCGAGGAAGCGGCCTGGCTGGACGGCTGCGGGCTGACGGGCGGCTGGCTGCGCGTCGTGCTGCCGAACTGCCTTCCGGGGGTCGCGACGACCGCGATCTTCTCGTTCAGCCTCTCGATGCAGGAGTATCTTTACGCGGTCGTCTTCGCCACCCCGGTGGACCAGAAGGTGATCTCGGTGGGCCTGCCGACGATGCTGATCCGCGGCGACGTCTTCTTCTGGGGCGCGCTCATGGCCGCGGGGCTGCTGGTCGGTCTACCAACTGCGCTGGCTTTCTACTTCGTGCTCGATCGGTTCGTCGCGAGCCTTACCGGCGGCGCCGCCCGCTGACACGCTCGGGCGCCAGCGCGGCCTCGATGTCGTCCCGCCGGTGGTCGGCCGAGTGCGCATCGAAGTCGAGCGGCCACTTCGGCGAGCGGTCGCGCCGCGAGAACCACGCCGGCGGATTGGCCGCGAGCGTCTTCATGACGTCCTTCTGCACTTGCCGGTGCCAGGCCACGAGCTCGCGCGGCGGGCGCCGCCGCCACCGGCGATAGATCAGACGGTTGATCGCGTTCACGTCGAGGCCGCGCATCTCCGGCAGGCGGCGCTCGCCCCGGAATACGCGCGCGCTGTGCTCCTTCCAGTAGACGATGTGGGCGAGCGCGTCCTTGATCGTCCACGGGTCGCGCGTCGCCGGCCGTGGCACCCGGCGATTCCAGTCCGCCGCGCGCAGACGCTTGACGAGCCGGTCGAGGATCGCGAACTCGCGCCGGGTGTGCGCGATCACGTCGCGCTTCTTGTGACGCATCGCTTACTCGCCGCCCGCGCCTTCCTTGGCGAGGGGGGACTGCACCTGCCAGAACGGCGCATCCTCGGTCGTGACCACGTCGAGCACGATCGGCTCCTTCGCACTGCGGACCCGGTCGAGCTCGCCGACGAGATCCTTGACGCTCTCGACGCGCACGCCCGCGCAGCCCATCGACTGCGCGATCCGCGCGTAGTCGTTGCGGCCGAGCTCGGAGGCGATGAACCGGTTGCCGCGGCGCCGCTGACCGTCCTTCACCCAGCCCAGCACGCTGTTGTTGAGCACGACGGTGACCACCGGGATCTTGTACTGCGCCGCGGTGAAGAGCGCGTTCATCGTCATCGCGAAGCCGCCGTCGCCGCAGACCGCGACACAGTCGCGGTCGGGGCTCGTGAGCTTGGCGCCCATCGCCGCCGGCAGCGCGTAGCCCATGCCGCCGATCGACGAGGGCTGATAGACCGTTCCCGGGCCCTTGCACTGGAAGTAATGGGTCATGTAAAGCCGGTTGGCGCCGGCGTCCATCGTGACGACCGCGCGGTCGTCGAGCCGGCGTGCCAGCTCGGTGATGACGCGCTCGGGGCGCAGGGGGACGGCGTCAGAGCGCTGCTCGGGCTCGGCGAAATAGCGATGCAGCGTCTTGAGCTCGCCGAGGTGCGCCAGGCGCTTGTCCCCCGCGGCCCGGAGCGCCGGCGTGAGCCGCGTCTCGACCTCGGCCACCAGCGCGATGAGCGCCTCCCGCGCGTCGGCGACGATCGCGTGCTTCACCGGGAAGTGACGGCCGATGTTGAGCGGCTCGACGTCGATCTGCAGGAAGGTCTGGCGGTCGGCGTCGAGCAGCTCGGGATTCTCGAAGCACGTGTCGGTCGGCGCCAGCCGGGAGCCGACCACGAGCACCGTGTCGGCGTTGGAGACGACCTCGTTGGCGACGGTCTGTCCCCAGTTGCCGAAGACGCCGAGCGCCAGCGGGTGCACGTCGGCGATCGCGCTCTTGCCCGTCGCCGTCGTGGCTACCGGGATCTTGAGGAGATCTGCCAGCTCGACGAGATCCACCCACGCGCGTGAGGCGTGGACCCCGTTGCCCGCGATGATCACCGGATTCGCGGCGGCCGTCAGCGCGGCGGCGACGCGCCCCACGTCGTCGGCCGCGGGCCGTACGACGCCGTGCGCGAGATAGCGCGCGGTCGCGTGCAGGCGCGGCGCCCGGCGCGTTTTCACGGTGGCGCCGAAGGCCCGGCTGCCGAAGATCACCGCGACCGGACCGGGCGTGCCGGTCGTTGCGTGCTTGATCGCGAGCTGCAACGTTTGCACGGCCTGCTTGGGCTCCGTGACCGCGGCGGTGTACTTGGTCGCGCCCGCGAGCAGATTTCTCAGGTCGTGGTTGCCATGCTCGCCCGTGCCCGCTTGATACGGCGCGTGGTGCATGAAGGGCGCCATGTCCGTGAAGTCACCGAGCAGCAGCATCGGCGAAGCGCCCTTGACCGCCTCGAGCGCGCCGAAGAGCGCGTTGCACGCCAGGAAGATTCCCTGGCCCATGACGACACCGGGCTTGCCGGTGAGGCGGCCGTACATCTCGGCCATGATCGAGCCGACCTGCTCGTGGCGGACCAGGATCGTCTGGACCTCGCGAGAGTCGTGGAGCGCGTCGAAGATGCGCCCGGTGTCGCCGCCGGGCATGCCGAACACGAACTGGATGCCGGCCTCCTCGAGGATGCGGACCAGCGCGTGGGGAACGTCGATCTCGTCGGGGATCATGTCGTCTCCAGTCATATGGCTCGCCTCGGCCGGCGGGGCCCCCAGCCCCGCGACGGCCTGCGGCTCGCACTGCCGCTATTTCCAGAGCTGTTTGGAGGCGATCCGTGCGCCCTCGGCCATCGCCTTGAACTTGGCCCAGATGATCTCGGGCTCGACCTGGTTGACCGAGCGCGCGAAGGTTGCGAAGCCGCAGTCGGTGCCGGCGATCACGCGCTCGCGTCCGACGATCTCCGCGTAGCGGACGAGGCGCTGAGCCACCAGCTCCGGGTGCTCGATGAAGTTGGTCGTCGAGTCGAGCACGCCCGGGATGATCACGCGATCGTCAGGCAGGCGGATCTCCTTGAACACGACCCACTCGTGCTCGTGGCGCGGATTCGCGCCCTCGAACGAGAGCGCCTGAGGCTTGGCCTTGAGTGCGACGGGCAGGAGCTCACGCAGCGGGATGTCCCGGTGGTGCGGGCCCTCGTAGTTGCCCCAGCAGAGGTGCAGCCGCATGCGGTCGGCCGGGATGTCGCGGACCGCGTGATTCAGCACCTCGATGTTCGCCGCGGCGATCTTCAGAAAATCGGCGTTGCTGACTTCGGGGAACGCCAGGTGGCGACCCATCGCGAGATCCGGGCAGTCGATCTGGAGCACGAACCCCGCCTGGTGAATCGCGTCGTACTCCTCCTTCATGATCTCGCCGAGCCGCGCCAGGTACGCCTCGCGGCTCGGATAGTGGTCGTTCTTCAGGAAGTGAGCGATGACGCCGGGCGAGGCTGCGGTCATGAAGGCGTCGGCCGGCTTGACCGAGGCCAGCGCCGCCGTGAAGTTGGCGGCATCCTTCTGGACCGCCGTACGGTCCTTCCAGTTGATCGGCCCGTTGCACGCCGGCCGCATGATCGTCGAGCGCCGCTCGCCGCGCGCGGCCGCTTCGGGAAAGTCGGCCCAGTCCGCTCTCACCGGCACCGCCGCCTGGCCGTCGAACCCGGTGAGCCGATGGCGCACATAGGTGGAGTACCCCACCTTGCCCTGCTCGCCGTCGTTGACGACGTCGACACCTGCGTCGAGCTGCTGGCGGACGATGTCGCCCACCGCGCGGCGCACCCGTGCCTCGAATGCGCCCGGATCGGGCATCCGGCCCGCGTCCAGCTCCTCGAGTGTCGTCGTCAGATCCTGCGCGCGCGGAAGACTGCCGGTGTGCGTGGTCAGGATGCGGTCGGTGCTGAGCTTCATCGTCGTGAGCCTCCTAGAGCCGAGCCATGACGTTGTCGGCGAAGTCCTCGATCACGCGATACTGACGGTTCAGTGGCGGATAGAGCATGATCTGCCGGAGCCCCTGCCCCTCGAGCGTTTTCACCTGCTCGACCAGCTCGGGCGGTGTCCCGCTCAAGCACGTGGCCTTGATGAGGTCGGCGGTAACGAAGCGCTTCTCCTCGGGATCGACGAAGCTGTAGTGGCTGCCGTGAAGCCGCTGGTGGCGGACCGCCGGCGGCGCCTCCGAGAGCCAGTCGAGGTACGACTTCCAGACGGGCCGCGCGTACTCGGGCGGGTCCTCGCCGGTCTCGAGATGCCGGGCGACCAGATAGTGCAGGCCGGAGAGCACCGCGGCGCCGCACTCGGCGACGATGCGGTCGGAGTCCAGCGCCTCGCCCGGCTGTCGCATGGCGAGCGTCACCATTGCCGCCACGTGGAAATCGGCCGGGAGCGTGCGCCCGGCGCGAGCGGCACCGCGCCTGGCGTTGGCGAGCATCTCCGGGACGGTGCCGCCGCGCGGCAGACCCGAGACGAGCCCGTCGCCGACCTCGCCGGCCAAGGCCTGGGCCTTCGGTCCGAAGCCGGCGACGTAGAGCGGCACAGGGTGGTCCAGATCGATGAACCGATGCTCGCGCATCTGGAACCGGATGCGATGAGTCTCGCCGTTCAGCGCGTACTCGACGTCCTCGCCGCGCAGCAGGCCGCGCACGATCTGGACGTACTCGCGAAACGGTTGAAGGCGCATCGGCCGCTGGCCGAGGAGGCGCATGCCCGTGTGCCCGGTGCCGAGGCTCATGAAGGTCCGGCCCGGCGCCAGCCGATTGATCGTGGCGATGCCGTTGGCGGCCGCCGGCGCCAGGCGCAGGCCGGGGACGTTCACCCCGGTGCCGAGCCTGATCGTGCGGGTCTGATGCGCGGCCAGCGCGAGGACGGCCCAGCAGTTTGAGCGGATCATCGGGCTGTCGGTCACCCACGCGTGCGTGTAGCCGAGGTTCTCCGCGCGCGTGATGTAGCCGATCTCGTCGACCTTCGCGGTCATGATGCCGAAGTCCACGGCTGGCTCCGTCCTCCCCGGGTGGGCCCTAAGATACCGCGTCGCGGCACGCCGGCGCGGCTACGTCTGCCGGTACCAGTGGGCGATGTTCCAGCAGTTCGAGTCCCAGCCGCTGAGATCGGTGCCGCGCAGCCGGTTCGAGACGGCCGAGCCGTCTCCGCGCCAGATGAACGGTACGATCACGACGTTCTGGGTGAGCAGATCGTTCATCCGGATGAAGTGGGCGGCTCGCTTGACCGGATCCATCTCGGTCTCAGCCGCCTTGAAGAGTCGATCGAATTCCTCGTTGCGCCAGCGGGTCGTGTTGCGGCCGGCCCACTTGTTCTCCTTCTGAGAGATCTCCCACGACACGTACGGGTCCATGAACCGCTGCGGATCCGGCGCGCGGGTGGTGAAGGCGTACATCTGGATATCGGCCGAGAAGTGTGACGACGTGTCGGGATTGGCCGGGTCCGTCGAGAAGTACACGGCCGGGACGATCGACTTGAGCTCCATCTCGATGCCGACCTTCGCCGCGGCCTGCTTGACGACGGCCTGGGTCTTCTGGCGCGGCGCATTGATCGAGGTCTGGAACAGCATCCGGAGCCGCTTGCCGTCCTTCGTCCGGATTCCGTCGGGCCCGCGCTTCCAGCCGGCGTCGTCCAGGACCTTCGTGGCCTTCTCGACGCTGAACTCCCACCGCGTGTTCTTCGAGCGGAACGGCTCCGGCGCGTTCAGGTAGTTCGCCGTGCTCCGCCCGAGCCGCCCGTAGATCTGCTCCTGGATCGACGCGCGGTCGACCAGCAGGCTCAACGCCGTGCGCACGCTCGCGTCGGTCAGGAACGGATGCGGCGCCTTGATGCTCGACCGCTCGCCGTCGACCTCGCGCCACGGATCGGTGAAGTTGCAGGTGATGTGCTCGCACTGACCGCCCCAGGCAATCTCGACCTTGCCCTTGCCGCCCTGCTCCATGCGCTGCAGCACGTCGTCCTCGACCTGCATGTTCCAGCCGAAATCGTACTCGCCGGTCTGGAGCACGGCGCGCGCCGCCGAGACGGCATCGCCCCCGCCCTTCATCTCGAGGCGATCGAAGAACGGCCAGTTCGCCTCGTGGTACGCCGGGTTGATCTCGGCGCGCACGATGTCACCGGGTTTGAAGTCAACGATGCGGTAAGGCCCGGTGCCGACCGGCTTGAGATTCGCCGGGGCCTCGCGCGACTTGCCGCCCTTGAACGGCTCGAACACGTGTTTCGGGATGACTCCCCGAAACGCGTTGGCCCAGAACGGGGTCGGCGCCTTGTAGACGATCTTCACCGTGTGCGGGTCGAGCTTGTCCACTCGCGCGATATCGCGATACGACCCGGCGGACACCGCCAGGGTCGCCGGATCGGCGGCGTACTCCCAGGTGAAGACGATGTCGTCGGCCGTGAACGGCTTGCCGTCGTGCCACTGGACGCCCTTCTTCAGCCTGACCGTGACGGACAGGCCGTCACGCGTCACCCCACCGTTCTGGACGGTCGGCACCTCGGCGGCCAGGTTGGGAACCATGTTCCCGTCGGGATCGAACGACACGAGCGGCTCGTAGAACAGGCGGGACCCGTCGCCGTCCTTCACGCCGATCGCCAGGTGTGGGTTCAGAATGGTCGGCGCCTGCCACCAGAGCATCCTCAGATCGCCGCCGCCGCCGCGCCGGGCGGGTGTGAACGTGCCGCGCTTGGTCTGCGCCTGGGCGATTCCGTGCGAGCGCAGCATTTCAGCGATCAGCGGTGGGGTGAGCCCGAGCGCAATCAGACCGCGGGTGAATTCTCGTCGGCCGAGCGAGCCGCGCTGAACCCGCTCGAGCCATTCACGGAGCACTCGCTCGTCCATCGTCGTCTCGCCTTTCCGAGGGACGCCACCGCCCTCGCCGGAATGCTGCCCGGAGGAGAGAGGCGCCGTCAAGGAGAACCAGGGCTTGACGCCGACCGGGCTCGCAAGACAGGATTGGCGCCATCATGCGCCCAACACATCGATTCCGTTCGCTGGCTGTCGTCGCTGCTGCGCTGCTGAGCCTGGCACTCATCTCGGCCGTTCCGTCCGACGCGCCAGCGCAGTCGGGTGGCACGCTCGTGATCGCCCTCGACCAGGAGCCGCCGACGCTCGATCCCCACGCCTCGCCCTCGGCCGTGACCTACCAGATCATCGGATCGGTCACCGAGAACCTGCTCTACCGGGGCCCGGACGGAAAGCTGGCGCCCTGGCTCGCCGAGTCGTGGCAGAGCGCGAAAGACGGCAAGAGCGTCACGTTCAAGCTTCGCCGCGACGTCAAGTTCCACGACGGGACGCCGTTCAACGCCGAGGCCGTGAAGGCGAACTTCGATCGCATCGTCGACCCGAAGTTCAAGGCGGGCGGCGCGCGCGCCGCGCTCACGACCTATACCGGCTCCAAGCTGCTCGACGAATACACGATCCAGGTGAACTTCGAGAGCCCGTTCGCGCCGTTCCTGAACCTGGCGGCGTCGGGGCCGCTCTCGATCGTGTCGCCCAAGGCCGTGCGTGAGACCGGCGACAAGGTGCACACGCACCCGGTCGGCACCGGGCCGTTCATGATCACGGAATACGTCGCGAAGGACCACGCGACGATGGTGAAGAACCCCGCCTACGCACGGAAGGCGCCGTGGAGCGAGCGGAGCGGGCCGGCGCACCTCGACACGATCGTGTGGAAGTTCGTCCCCGAGGCGGGCACGCGCGTGACCACGCTCGAGAGCGGCGAGACCCAGGCGATCTACGCGATCCCCGCCCAGTCCCTGCCCCGGCTCGAGCGGAACTCGAGCCTCCGGATCGAGAAGACGCCGTGGCCCGGCGCCCCGCGCATCTGGCTGCTCAACACGACCAAGCCGCCGTTCGACGACGTGCGCGTGCGTCGCGCGGTCAACCACGCAGTGGACAAGGAGGCCATCCTGGCGACGGTCGCCAAGGGCATCGCGCTCAAAGCGTTCGCCCCGCTGACGGCCGTGATGCTCGACGACCCCGCGCTGCGCCAGGCCGCCTATGCGTATGACGCCGCGAAGGCCGGAGCGCTCCTGACCGAAGCCGGCTGGCAGCCGGGCAGCGACGGGATCAGGACCAAGGGCGGCCAGCGGCTCGAGATCGTCCTGAACGCGATCGACTACGGCGGCGGACCCGAGCCGGCCGTGCAGCTGATCCAGTCCTCGCTCCGCGAGGTCGGCATCGACGTGAAGCTCAAGGCCCAGGCGCGGCCGCCGTGGTACGAGGACAACTACCGCTGCGCGACCCACGGCCCGGTCATGTTCCTGCGTTCGATCGATCCCGACGGGCTCTTCTCGCTGTTCCACTCGTCGATGGTCGCCGGCAATTTCAACTGGTCGTGCGTGAAGAACGCGAAGCTCGACCAGCTCCTCGAGCAGGGCCGACGGGAGTTCGATCCGGCGAAGCGGCGGTCGATCTACGTCGCGATCGAGAAGCTGGCGCTCGAGGAGGCGCTCACGGTGCCGCTGCTCGACGATCTCTCGGTGTGGGCGTTCCGCGCCAACGTGCAGGGAGCGAAGTACAACTTCAACGCGTATCCCGTCCTGAGCGACGTCACGATTCGCAAGTAGGGTGAGCACCGCAAGGGCGTGCTGACGTATCTCGCCCGGCGGCTATTGGCGGTGATCCCTGTCCTCTTCGGGGTCACCCTCGCCGTGTTCAGCATGCTGTTCCTGGTCCCGGGCGATCCGGTCAAGATGATGCTCGCCGAGTTCGTGACCACGCCGGCCCAGATCGAGCAGATGCGCGCCCAGCTTCACCTGGACGAGCCGATCCTGAAGCAGTACGGCCGCTTCGTCGGCAACGCGGTGCGCGGCGATCTCGGCACCTCGATCCGGAGCCGGCGCGCCGTCTCCACCGAGATCGGCGAGAACGTCGGCAGCACCGCGCAGCTCGCGCTGGCGAGCATGGCGGTGGCCATCGCTATCGGTGTGCCGCTCGGGCTGATGGCGGCGCTCCTGCGTAACTCCTGGCTCGACGCGGGCTCGATGATCGTGGCGCTGCTCGGCGTGTCGATGCCGAGCTTCTGGCTGGGTCTCCTGCTGATCTTCACGTTCTCGCTGCACCTCGGCTGGTTTCCCGCCACCGGCGGCGGCGATCTCTGGCACCTCGTGCTCCCGAGCGTGACGCTCGGGATGATCGCCTCGGCGATCATCGCGCGGCTTACCCGGTCGAGCATGCTCGAGGTGCTCGGGCAGGACTACGTGCGCACCGCGCGCGCCAAGGGGCTCGCGTGGTGGGGCGTCGTCGTCCGCCACGCGCTGAAGAACGCGCTGATCCCGGTGATCACGATCTTCGGGCTTCAGTTCGGCAACCTGCTGGCCGGCGCCGTGATCGTCGAGACCGTGTTCAGCCGGCCCGGCCTCGGGCGGCTGATCGTCGGCGGGATCCTCGCGAAAGACTTCCCGCTCGTGCAGGGCACCGTGCTGTTCGTGGCCACGGCGTACGTCATGATCAACGTCCTGGTCGATCTCACCTATGCCTTCGTCGATCCGCGAATCCGATTCGGCTAGCCGGCCGGGCGCGCTCCGGCGCTTGCTCCGCCAGCGCGGCGCCGTCGTCGGGCTCGTCATCCTGGCGCTGCTCGTGGCGATGGCGCTGGCGGCGCCGTGGCTCAGCCCGCGGGACCCGATCAAGACCGCCCCGCGCGAGGCGCTCGAGCCGCCGGGATCACGCTTCGTGCTCGGCAGCGACCAGTACGGCCGTGACGTGGCAAGCCGCGCGCTCCACGGCGCCCGGCTCTCACTGACGGTGGGGCTGATCGCGGTGTCGATCGCGCTCTGCATCGGCACGCCGATCGGGCTGCTCTCGGGTTACTACGGCGGGCGGGTCGACGGTTTCGTGATGCGCGTGGTCGACGTGCTGCTGGCGTTCCCGGGCATTCTGCTCGCCCTGGCGATCGTGACCGTGCTGAGCCCGGGACTGAACAACGTGATGATTGCGGTGGGGCTGTCGGCGGTGCCGAACTACGCTCGGCTGGTCCGGGCCAGCGCGCTTTCGGCTCGGGAGCAGCTTTACGTGGAAGCCGCGCGGGCGCTCGGCGGCCGCGATCTCTCGATCGTGGCGCGCTACATCCTGCCCAACGTGGTCGCGCCGCTGATCGTGACCGCCACGCTCGGCCTGGGCACGGCGATCCTCTCGGCGGCGGCACTCAGCTTTCTCGGCCTGGGCAGCCAGCCGCCGCAGCCGGAGTGGGGCCGGATGCTGAGCGAGGGGCGCGACTACCTGCGCGAGGCCTGGTGGATCTCGACCGTCCCCGGCCTCGGCATCATGCTGACGGTGCTGGCGATGAACCTGCTCGGCGACGGGCTTCGCGACGTGCTCGACCCGCGCCTGAAGGTCTGAAGCTCAGCGCCGGGTCGTTCCGCTGTAGGGTAGATAGGTCCGCCCGGTTCCGCTTCCCCCGTCGACACTTAGCACCTCGCCCGTGATGAACTCCGCGAATGGCGAGGCCAGGAACAGCGCCGCCTTCGCGATGTCGTCGGGTACGCCCGCGCGGCCCCACGGGATCGTGGAGACAAGGGTCTTCACGTACTCGTCCGACACCTCGTTCAAGTTGCGATCGACCGTGATCAGGCCCGGCGCGATGCAGTTGACGTTGATCCGGTGCTGGCCGAGCTCCATCGCGAGCACCTTCGTGAACATGACGACGCCGGCCTTGGAGGCGCAGTAGTGCGCCGCGCCCTTGCGGCCGCTGTTGTAGGCGCCCGACGAGATCGTGATCAGCTTGCCCGGGGTGTTCTGCGCAACCATGCGCCGCGCCACCGCCTGACAGGTCAGGAAAACGCCGCGCATGTTGGTCTCGATCACGCGATCCCACTCCTCGGTCGTCATGTCGAGCACGGGCGAGTTCGGATAGACCCCGGCGTTGGCGACGGCGACCGTGAGCGGCCCGAGCGCGCGCTCGGCGGCTTGCACGAAGCCGTCGACCGACTTGCCGTCGCGGACGTCGACGGCATGGGTGAACACGCGCTCGGAGCGCCCGAGCTTGTCTGCGGCGCGCGCCAGGCCTGCCTCGCGCAGATCGCCGAGCGCGACGCGCGCGCCGGCGCCATGAAACGCTTGAGCGATGCCGAGCCCGATGCCGGTGCCGGCGCCCGTGACGAGAACGGCGTGGTCCTTGAAATCGAACATGTGGGCCTCTCAGTCGACGTTCAGCACGGCCTTGCCCGGAAACCGTCGGGCGATCAGGTCCTGCGCCACCTGCCCGATCTCCTTCCACGGCCGCTCCAGGCTGATGTGGGGCGAGAGCTGGCCGGCAGCAACCAGCTCTGCGAGGCGCCGCAGACCGACGGAGGCCGGCTCGTTGCCGAGCTCCGTGAACAGGTAGAAGCCGTAGAGCGTCGTGCGGCCGGCGACGAAGAAGTTGCGCGCGTCGAACGTGACCTCGGACGTGGCCGAGACGCCCAAGGTGACGCACGTGCCCCCACGCTCGAGCGCGGACAGCGCGGTGCCGAGCGTCTTGCCGCCGACCGACTCGATGATCAGGTCGTATTTCGGCGTCGCGGCGATCTCGTCACCGACGACCACCTCGTGGGCGCCGAGCTGACGTACTGTCGGGGCCTGATCGGCGCGCCGGACGCTGGCGGTCACGTGCGCACCGGCCAGGCGCGCGAGCTGCACCGCGAAGTCGCCGACGCCGCCGGTGGCGCCGGTCACGAGCACGCGCTTGGAGAGCAGCGGCCCGCCTTTGCCGAGGGCGTGCAGCGCGGTGAGCCCGGCCACCGGGAACGTCGCCGCCTGTGAGAACGTCACCTTGTCGGGAAGCTCGGCGAGTGCGTTGCTTGGCACGACGACTCGCTGGGCCCAGGCGCCCTCGGGCAGGAATCCGACGACGCGCTTGCCGACCGCAGGCCCTGAGTTATCGGCGGCTGAACGCTCGACGACTCCGGCGAGATCCCAGCCCGGTCGCCAGCCGGCCGGCGCCATCCCCGCGCGGCGAACTTCACCGCGGTTGAGCGAGATCGCGTGGACGCGCACGATCGCTTCGGCCCGGTCGGGTACAGGGTCGGGTACAGGTCGAATGGCGAGCCGACCGGGTGCTTCTGGGTCGACGACGACGGCGGAAGTGGCCATGGGTTTCTCCTTCGGGCGGCAAGAATACCACTCAGGCCTCGGCGCTTCTTGACATTGACCCGGGGCGCCCGTTGGATAGCATGCGTGACGGAGCGCAAGCCGGCCGCTATGAGCTGGGAAACGTGGCGCGACGAGCTGATCCGTGTCGCGCAGGAGGAGGGCGCCTTCGACAATCTCGCCGGCGCCGGCAAGCCGCTCCCCGGTCTCGGGGAGCACTACGATCCGGACTGGTGGGTGAAGAAGCTGATCCAGCGCGAGAAGGTCTCGATGCTGCCGCCATCCCTCGAGCTTCTTCGCAAGGTCGAGGCCGAAGTCGAGCAGATCTGGAAGCTTTCCAGCGAAGCTGCAGTTCGCGAGCGAGTTCGCACCCTCAACGGCGAGATCGCCCGGGCCAACGCGCGGACCGCCGAAGGCCCGCCGACCCGCCTCGGGCAGCTGGATGCCGAGGCAATGGTGGCCGAATGGCGCCGGGTCAGGAAGCCGTAGGCGACTTAGCTGCTGAGCTTCACGCCGGTCATGTTCTCGCTGAGCCCCCACAGGCGTTCCGCCGAGTCCGGATCGATCGCCCACGGGATCACACCATCGCTCCCTTCCGGAGCCTGAAGCTCGACGACCTCGGCGATCTCGCAGTCCAAGCAGTACACGCCGCCCTTTCCGTCCAGCTGAGAGCTGGTCGCGCACCAGACGCTGGTCGCAGCTCCTTGCTCAGCTGTCTTAAGTGGCCCGGTATAGCCACGCTTCTCGTCCTCTGTCATGTAGGCGACAAGCCCGTCATGATGCCGCCCGGGCGCTTCGCGGACCTGACCGGCGATGGCGGCGAGCGCGTTGAACAAAAAGTGCGGGTGCAGACGCGACTCGAGCGACGCCAACCGTGCGTCGGTCGCCAGGCGCTGGGCGCGCTCGACCTCGAGCTCTCGCACACGGAGGCCCTCGCGCGCTTCGTCGAGCCGGGCGCGCATGCTCTCGTAGACCGCGATGCCCATGCCCACGGTCATCGCGAGGACCAGGGCGATGCCGAGCCCGGTGCGCTGTGCGGCCCACGTCGGAGTCGAGCCGAAGAGACCGAGCGCGGCCGCGATCGTGCCGGCGAGCAGCGAGCTGACCACGGTGACACCGAACAAGGTCGCGGCGAGGCCCAGCCAGTGGACGGCCGGCGCGCGCCTGGACAGGCGCCCGCCCACCACCGGCATGATGAGATGCGCCGCGGTGCCGATCACGTTGGCGTAGATCAGCGAGATCAGGAAGTACGTGAGCACCAACGTCCAGCTGACCATCGAGCCCAGCAGCAGCGCGTACATCGCCGCGGCGATGGAGTTGGTCGCGAGGATCCTGAGTAGCCGTCCCACCGGTCGCGGCGATCGTAGCACGCCGGCTCGCGTCAATGGCACGCGCGGCGGCTTACTGGCGATGGCACGTGAGGCACGTCATCGGTCCGGACTGCGGGCCGTCCTCGAGCCATGCCCGGGCGCGCGTCTGATAGGCGCGTGTTGGGTAGCTCTTTGACGATGCGCTCGCGATAGCCACGCGAGCGTTCCGTGTCCCCCAGCCGCGACCATCCCTCGGCCAGTCCGGCGAGGAGCTCGCCGCGCGAGTGCTCGGAGAGCCGGTCGAGATAAGGCGTCTGGATCGCCAGCGCCCGCTCGAAACCGGCGACGGCCGCCTCCTGCATCATCCGGCCCTGCGCCTGGTCGCGGACGTTCGGCGCCGATGCGTTGAGAACGACCGCTCGCACGAGCATCACGCTGAGCGAATCGGGGGCGAGCTGATCGGCGCGGTCCACCTCGGCGCGGCCACGCCGCGCTCGCTCGCCTGCCGTCGCGAAATCCTGCCTGCGCGCGGCCTCGCCGGCGAGGAACATGAGCCCAGCGCCGTGCCAGACCAGCGCGTCCGCGTTCGTCGGGGTCGTTGCCAGCTCGCCCTCACAGAGCTTCATGCCGCGCTCGAGCCGGGCGGCGTCGCCGCGGAAGCCGGCGAAGAAGTCAGCGCGGACGATCTCGTCGAAGCGCGGCGGCTGCGCGGGCGCGCTCTGCGCGCGCGTCGCGCCGGCGAACACGAGCATCTTGAGCACGAGCATTCCGAAAATGATTGCGGTGGCGAAAAGAGTGGTGCCCAGCCTCGATCTGGTCATGGTGGCTCCTCCTCGACGTCCAGCATCGACGGTCGGGAGGCTTCTGTCCGGGCAATCGGACGAACGGCCGCAAACAGGGATGAACAGCCCGCTCAGGGGAACGAGCTGCAGCCGGCGAGCTCAGCGAAACTTCGGGATTACGTCCTCGCTGAAGCGGCGCATCGAGTCCAGGATCGTTCGATGCGGAAGGTAGCCGTAGCTGATCTGGCACAAGACGTGGCGGGCGCCGACGTCTCGGAGCTCTGCCACCTGCTCGGCGACCCTCCTTGAGGTGCCGTAGAGCGTGGAGGCCTGGAGCGAATACCGCACGCCGTCCTCGTGCGACACCTTCGGGTCGTTCCAGGGGTTGACGCGCCCGGCCTCGACGTGGAAATCGGGCGGGTTGTTCGTCTCACGCGCGTGGACCATATGGCGGCGCGTTTCCAGGAGCGCCGCGGTCAATTCGTCCTCGGCCTGCGCCTGGCTCTCCGCGACGTGCACGAAGCGCCACACGGCGACCTGTTCGCGGAGCTCTCTCTGACGGTCGGCCGTCAGGCCGCTCTCGGCGAGACCGGCCTCGTACGCGGCAAGCCGCTCCGGCACCCGCTCGACCGGAAGGCGCGCCATCATGAGCGGCGCGCCGAGCCGGCCGCACTCGCGGATCGAGCCGCCGGAGGAGACGGCGCGCCAGATCGGCGGATGGGGCCGCTGGCGCGGCCGCGGCCGTAGCTCGGGCAGGCGGAGCCGATAGAACTTGCCTTCATGCACCAGCGGCGCCTCGGTCCACGCGCGGACCATCACGTCGAGCGTCTCTTCCATTCGCTCACGGCTGTCGTCGCTGCGCAGGCCGTAGCCGACGAACTCGTACTCGTTGAAGTTGGTCCCGTGGCCGACCCCGACGTCGATCCGGCCGTCCGAGAGGTTGTCGAGCAGCGCCAGCTCGGTCGCCAGCCTGATGGGATGGCGGAGCGCCAGCTGGATCACCGCGAAGCCGATCCGGATCCGCGAGGTACGCGCCGCCACGACCGACGCGAACGGGATCGGATCACAGTAGACGCTCTCGCCGGTGAAGTTGTGCTCGGTGAGCCAGATGCCGTCGAAGCCCGCCGTCTCGGCGAAGCACGATTGCTCGACCAGCTCGTGCACGTGGGCGTAGTCCGACTCCGGCGACGCCGAGTGCGCGAGCGTTATCCAGCCGAAGCGCATGCGATCCATTGCGTGACGTCCTCAGAGCGCGCGCCGGTGCGAGAACGCGATCTCTTCGCTGGTAATGAACTCGAGCAGCACGGCCTGACCGTCCTGGTTCGCCTTCCGGGCACGCTGCAATGCCGGGATGATGTCGGCCGGCTTGGTGACCCGCTCGGCCTGGCCGCCCATGGCCCGGCCCATGTCGGCGTAGTTACCGCCGATATCACGCGTGCGATATCGATCGTGCGAGACCACGAGCGCGTGCCGCTCGATGGCCATGGCCGAATTGTTCAACACGACCGTCGTGATCGGGATGCCGCAGCGTACAGCCGTTTCGAAGTCGAGGCCGGTCATGCCGAACGCGGCATCGCCCATGAAGTTGACGCAGAACTTGTCGGGCGCCGCCAGCTTGGCGCCCATGATCAGGCCGAGCCCGGTGCCGAGCGCGTGCGACTTGCCCCAGCCCATGTAGCCCCGCGGCGCCGTCGCGCGGTAGAACGGCACGAGCTGATTGCGCGGGCTGCCGGAGTCGTGGGTCACGATCGCGTCCTTCGGATCGATCGCCTGCATGAAGTCCCAGATCACGCGATACGGCGTGATCGGCGTCTCGTTCGAGGTGAGCTTGGGCATCCACTCGCCGAGCCACTTCTCCCTCGCCTGCTTCACTTCGTCCGCGGCGCCGCCGTCGCGAGAACGGCCACGCAGAAGGTCGCGCGCAGCGTCGATGAACTGGCGCAGGACCAGCTTGGCGTCGCCGAGAATCGGGTGGTCGGCGGCGTAGTTCTTGTTGAGGTCGCGCTCGTCGTTGGTGGCGTGGATGATCGTCTTGCCGGCCGGGACGTTCGACGCCATCCCGTGCTTGGTGAAGCTGCAGCCCACGCCAAGCACGAGATCCGCCGACGACAGGAAGTGATGCGACGGACCGGACATGACGCCGCCGCCGCCCGTGCCGAGCGCCAGCGGATGGTCCTCGGGGAACGCGCTCTTGCCCTCGAGCGTGGTCATGACCGGGATCTGCGTGAGCTCGGCCAGCTCGAGGAGCTCGGCGCACGCGTCGGCGTACATGACGCCCTGGCCCGCGTGGATGATCGGCTTCTTCGCGTCCAGTAGCGCGCGGGTTGCCGCCTCGATGTCGCGTGCACTGCCCGCCGGGGCCGTGGCCTTCACCGGCTTGTACTGGAGGGCCAGCTGGTCGGCGACCTCGGCCACCGCCACGTCGGCCGGAATCTCGACCATCACGGGCCCGCCGCGGCCCATCTTCAACAGATTGAAGGCGCGCCGCATGACCTCGACGACCTGCTCGGGCTGGTTCAACGTCTCGACCCACTTCGTGACCGACGCGTAGGTGCGCGCCGAGCTGAAGAGCGGAAACACCTGAGCGCGATCGCGCTGGTGGCCGAGCGGCAGCACCAGGATCGGCACCGAGTCGGAGTACGCGGTGGCAACGCCGGGGAACGCATTCTCGGCCCCAGGGCCGTACTGCATCGCGAACACGCCCAGACGCCGGCCGTTCGTCGTGCGGCTGAAGCCGTCCGCGATGCCGACGCCGACGCGCTCCTGGCGGCAGAGGATCGGCCGGATCCCGGCCGCGGCTGCGGCGTCGATCACGGGGGTCGTCGGGTACGTGCTGAGGAATTCCACACCTTCGCGCTTCATGATCTCGGCGATCGCGTCGACGATCTTCATGTGTCCTCCCTTTGGAGAAGGGGGCTCCGCCCCCCTCTCGACTCCCCTGCGAACAAGCTGTGCGCGTTCTAGGGCGTCAGGCCGAGCGCCTGGCGGCCGAATTGTTCGGCGATCAGATCCCAGCTGAGCGCCGCGTGATGCGAGGCGCCGTGCGCGTCGCGATGACAGCGCTGGATGGGCTCGGCGTCGAGCACCGCACGCGCGCCGCTGCCCTCGAACAGGCGGTCGACCGCGCGCACGCAGAGCCGCGCGATGAACGCCTTGTCGCGGCGGTAGCGGATGCGATCGAGCTCGCTGAACCCCTCGCCCCGCGCCGCGCGGTCGAGGATCTCGCGGATGTCCTGACGATGCAGGGCTCGCGCCGCGTCGACTTCGGCCGCGGCTTCGGCCAGCCGCAGCTGCAGCGCGACCGACTCCACCGTCCGGCCCGGCCCGGATCCGCGCTGGACGCGCGTGGTGAATTCATCGATCGAGCCCTGGGCGATGCCGATGAGCGGAGCCGCCAGATCCCATCCGGCCAGGCACCGCAGCGGCGCACGATAGCTGAGCCGGCCGTGGAGCTCCCAGCCGGTCATGATCTTGTCGCCGCACAGATCAGGATCGACGACACGGTGCGTCGGCACGAACGCGTCCTTGACGACGATGTCCTTGCTGCCGCTGCCGCGCATGCCCGACGCGAACCACGTGTCGAGGATCTGATAGTCCGGGCGCGGCAGCAGGAGCCAGCTCATGCCGTTGGGGCGCGGACCGGGCACCGACACCATGACCCACGTGGCCGCGTCGCAGCCGCTCGAGAATCCCCAACGGCCCGAGACCTTCAAGCCGCCGCTCACCGGCTCCGCCTTACCGCCGGCCGGGTTCAGACCGCTCGAGAAGAGCGTGTCGGGGCCGGTCGCGAAGAACTCCTCCTGGCAGCGCTCGGGAAAGTGGCCGAGCCACCAGTTGTGCGCGGTCCAGAGTGCATAGCACCACGCGGTCGATCCGCAGCCGCGGCCGAGCTCGAACGCGGCCTCGAACGCCGTGTCGACCTCGACATCGTGCCCGCCGTAGCGACGGGGATTACCGATGCGGATCAGGCCCGAGGCCACGAGATCCTGGACGCTTTCGGGCGGCACCTGGCGAAGCTCTTCGGTGCGCGCCGCGCGGGATTTCAGGACGGGGACGAGGTCGCTGGCCCGGCGTAGCAGCTCTTCTCGGGTCAGCGACTGAGCGATTCCGGCGGCGGCTTCTCCTGGGCTCACGGCGCCCCCATGCTACGCCGCCGCGGGATCAGAAGGCGAGCCCCATCGCCCGGGCCAGAAAGCTCATCAGCGGGCTCTGGCGCCGGCATGCGGCGACGAAGCGCGATGCAAAGTCCGGCGCGCATGCCTGCGCTTCCGTGAATCGCGCCCCGGACGTGAACGACAGGAGCTTGATGTCCTCGATCAGCGGGTGATCGGGATCGAAGCCGCGCGGCGGGCGCTTCAAGATCGACTCGCCGTGCGTCAGGCCGACGCGCCTGGCCTGCTTCCACCCTTGCGGGTTCTTCACGATCGCCCCGCGGACGGCTCGCAGCGAGTCCGCGCCCGGATGCCAGATCCCGGCGCCCATGAAGACGTCGCCCGGGGCCAGGTGCAGATAGTAGCCCGGCGTCTCGGCGTCCTTCGGGGCGTCGAGGCCGAAGTGGATCCCGACGTTGGTCTTGTACGGCGTCTTGTCCCGGCTGAATCGAGTGTCGCGGTAGATCCGCATCAGGGAGCCGCCCGAGGGGCGCGGGTCGACCTTGATGTGCCGGCTGATCCTCGCCAGCGGCGGGGCGATCGAGGCGATGAACGCCACCATCGGCTCGCGCACCTCGGCGAGATAGCGGTCCTTGTTCTCGTTGAACCACTCGCGGTTGTTGTGGCGTCTGAGCTCGCCGAGGAACGCGAAGAGGTCGCGGGAGATGCGCGCCATACGCGCTCAGATCGCGCGGTGCAGGCCGCCGTCGACGGCGATGCGCTCGCCGGTGATGTAGCGCGCCTTGGGCGAGCACAAGAAGGCGGCCAGACACGCCAGGTCGGCCGGATCCCCGAAGTAGCCGAGCGGAATGTTGCGCGCGAACTCGGCCTGACTCTCTTGTGTCGGGTGCAAGCGCTGATCGATCTGCTCGCTGTGGATCCGTCCCGGCGAGAGGCAGTTGATCGTGATCCCGTGCTTGCCCATCTCGCGCGAGAGCCCCTTGGCCCAGGCGTGAACACCCGCCTTCGCCGCGACCGCGGCGTTGACGCCGGACGGCTCGGCGCTCCCGGTGACGCAGACGACGCGGCCCCACCGGCGCTCGATCATGCCCGGCAGCAAGGTCTGCGTGAGACGGCGCACCGCGGTGAAGTTGATCGAGAACGACTCATCCCACGCCGCGTCGGGCGAGTCCCACGGGATCGGCCGCGAGCCCCCGGCGTTGTTGATCAGGATGTCGACGCGCCCGTAGGCCGAGAGCGCGGCGTCGCGGATTCGCGTTGCGGCGTCGGCGGTGTAGAGGTCGAGCGGCAGCGACAACGGCCGTGGCCCACCTGCCCGCTCGATCTCGTCTTGCAAGGTCTCGAGCAGCTTGCCCCGCCGCGCGACGACGACTGTCTGTGCGCCTTCGCACGCCAGCACCTTGGCGATCTCGCGCCCAAGGCCGACGCTGGTCCCAGTGACGACGGCGATCTTGCCCTTCAGCTCGAGGTCCATCCGAGTCTCCGCGTGAGGCTCTGCACGCTGCCGCCGATGCCCCTGGGCAGGAAGATGATGAACAACACCAGTAGCACGCCGTAGACGAGGTTGTCCCAGCCGACCGCGCGGGTGCCGAACGAGATCCGCAAGACCTCGGCGAGCAGGATCGTGATGACCGCGCCGATCGTCGGGCCGAGCGATACATAAATGCCGCCAACGACTACCGCGAAGACCATCTGGAGCGAGACCGAGATGCCGCTGACCGTGTCGGGCGAGATGAACATCTGGTACTGGCAGTAGAGCGCGCCGGCCAGCGCGGTCATCGCCGCGCTCAGCACGGTGATCTTGAGCTTCTCGGCCGTGACGTGCACGCCGGCGGCGGCGGCGCCGTCCTCGTCCTCGGAGATCGCCTCGAGCGCGTAGCGGAGCATGCTCCGGTCGACGCGGTTCCACACGTAGAGCCCGAAGGCCCAGACGCCGAGCGCGATCAGATACCACGTCGTCTTGTCCGGGAACTGGAGCGCCCAGAGCGAGTGGCCGCCCTGATAGCGCTCGGGCGTGTAGCCGAGCGAGCCGCCTGTGTGGTCGCGCGTGGCGGTGATCACCTGGAGCACGATGCCGGAGAGCGCCAGGGTCACCAGCGCGAAGTAGTGCCCCGTGATGCGGAATCGGAAGCACGGATACGCGACGACGGCGGCCAGCGCCGCGCCGGCAATCAGCGCCAGTGGAATGCCGAGCCACGGGCTGATGTGACCGTGGTTCCACGCAAGTGCCGTGACGTAGGCCCCGACGCCCATGAAGCCGCCGTGGCCCAGCGAGACCAGGCCGAAGCGGCCCATCACCGACCAAGAGGTGTAGGCGAACGACCAGATCAGGATCAGCACGATGATGTGCAGCGGATAGGGCGAGCGGTACACGAAGGGCAGCGCGATTAGCGCCGCGCCGGCGATCCACGGCAGGTAGCGGGTCATGAGCGCCGGGCCATCAGACCTTCGGGACGCACGAACATCATCACGATGAAGAACGCGAAGGCGAAGACGTACCCCCACTCGAGATCCAGATAGAGGCCGCCGACCGAGATGATCTCGGCGAACACGAACGCGGCGAAGAAGCCGCCGGCAAAGTTGCCGAGGGTGCCGAGCACGCAGATCAAAAACGTGATCGGACCGAACGAGAGCCCGACGAACGGATGCACGTCGTATTGCAGGACCAACAGACACGCGGCGAGGCCGGCCAGTGCCCCGCCGACGCCCGAGGTGATCAGGTAGATCCGCCGGGTATCGACGCCCATGAGCGGCATGATCTGGCGGTCCTGCGCGATGGCCCGGATGGCCGTGCCCGTGTACGTGCGGGTCATCAGGAGGTAGACCAGCCCCATCGCCACCAGCGCCGCGGCAAACGCCAGCAGGCGCGAGTAGCTCACGAACATCCCCGCCACCTTGAGCACGGGCAGCCGCAGGCCGAGGTTCTTGAACTCGATGCCGAACAGCACGGTTGCCGCAGACTGCAAGAAGAAGAGGACACCGCCGGTCGCCAGGAGCTGGTTGATCGGCGCCGCGCCGAGGAGCGGGGCGATCACGAGCACGTGCAGCACGAGGCCGAGGACGGCGACACAGAGGATGGATACGAGCGCCGCCAGCAGAATCGGCGCGTGGTAAACGGTGTAGAGATAGTACATCCCGTACATGCCGAGCATGATGAGCTCGGCGTAGCAGATCCAGACCACGTCGATCACGCCGAAGACCAGGTTCAGCCCGAGCGACAGCAGCGCCAGCACGCCGCCGAGCAGGATCCCGTTGATCATCGCCTCGAGCAGGAAGACGTCGAAGATCCCCAGGGCGCGGCCTCCTCGCTCAGACTCCGAGATACGCTTCGCGGATGCTGTCGCTGGCCAGGAGCTCGGCCGCGCGGCCGCTGGTGTGGATCCGACCGGTCTTCAGCAAGTACGCGCGATCGACCACGCGAAGCACCTGCTGCACGTTCTGCTCGACGATCAGCACGGTCAGGCCGCTCGCGCGGATGCGGTTCACGAGCTCGAACACCTGCTCGACGAGCACGGGCGCCAGGCCCGCCGACGGCTCGTCGAGCAGCAGAAGCTTCGGCTCGGACATGAGCGCGCGCCCGATCGCGCACATCTGCTGCTCGCCCCCCGACATGCTTCCCGCGAGCTGGTGGCGGCGCTCGCGCATCCGCGGGAAGAGCTCGTAGACGACCTCGAGCTGCCGGCGGAACTTCGGCCGCGCCGCCGGCACGAAGCCGCCCATCTTCAAGTTGTCCTCGACCGTCATGCGCGCAAACAGGCGGCGGCTCTCCGGCACGTGCGCCACGCCGAGCTCCACGATGCGGTGCGCCGGGGTCGACGCGAGGTCGACGCCCTGCATGACGATGGTGCCCGACGTCGGGCGAATGAGGCCGGAGATGACCCGCATGAGCGTGGTCTTGCCGGCGCCGTTGGGGCCGATGACGCCGACCGCCTCTCCCCGCTTCACCTCGAGCGAGACGTCGAACAGCGCCTGGAAGGTCCCGTATCCGGCGCGGATCGACCTCAGCTCGAGCATGGGACGGTCAGCCGCGGGTGGCTGCCGCGGCGGCGGAGACCGCGGCGGCGTGAGTGCCGAGGTAGACCTCGATGACCCGGGGATCGCTCGCGACGCGACCGGGCAGCCCCTCGGCGATCTTCTCGCCGTGGTCCAGCACCATGACGCGATCCACGACCCGCATCAGCACTCCCATGATGTGCTCGACCCAGATGATCGTAATGCCGAGCTCACGGCAGATGCGGCGAAGCAGATCGGCAGCCTGATCCATCTCGTGCTCGTCCAGACCGCTCAAGCTCTCGTCGGCCAGCAGGAGCTTCGGCGCGGTGGCCAGCGCCTTGGCGAGCTCGAGTTTCTTGAGGGCCGCCGCCCCGAGGCCGTCGACGGTGGCCGCGCGATCGGTCGGCAACCCGACCAGCCCGAGAGCCCGCTCGGCCGACTCGAAGGCCTTGGCTCGCGAGTGGCGACCCTGGCCGAAGAAGCCGGCGAGCACGACGTTGTCGAGCAACGAGAGCCGGCGAAACGGCCGGGGAATCTGAAACGTGCGGCCGATGCCGAGGTTGATGATGCGGTACGGCGGCTGCCCGGCGATCTCGCGCCCCTCGAACCGGATCGAGCCGGCGTTGGGCACGAGCGTTCCAGAGAGCATGTTGAAGATCGTGCTCTTGCCGGAGCCGTTGGGGCCGATCAGGCCGACGATCTCGCCCTGCTCGACCCCGAACGACACGGCGTTGACGGCCGTGAAGCCCCCGAAGCGCTTGGTGAGGCCCTGGACGGCTAGCAAGCAGCTAGGCCGCGAGGCTCACTGCGCCGCGTAGGGCGACGTGCCCGGCAGCGGCAGAACCGGCTCGCGCTGCTGCTGGCTCTTGGGCCAGACGAGATACGGCTTGTCGTCGATGTACTGGAGAATGACCGGGAACGCGCGGTCGTTCTGGCCCGACATCGGCCCGCCCTCGCCCTCGAACTTCACGCCGAAGCCGAGCATCGTGCCGCCCTCGGGCAGGTCCACCTCGAGCGCGGCCTTCCTGAGCGCGTCGGCGTCGACGCCGCCGTGCTTCTTGATCGCGCGCGGCAGCACTTCCGTCATGAACACGTACGTGTTGCTGGCCGACATCCCCACGTGCGCCGAGCGCACCTGCGTGCCGGGCCGCGCCTTCTCGTACTCGTCGCCGACCATCTTGATCATGGCGGGCAGCGGGGCGCGCAGCGACTTCTCGTTGGTCAGCCAGATCGAGATCGGGTCGACGTTGAAGAAGTAGTTCACGTCGCGGCCGAGCGACTCCTTCAGCTTGTCGTAGACGCCGTAGCCCGCGCCGTGGCCGATGAGCGCGCTGAAGCGCAGCCCCTGCTCGCGGGCTTGTCGGAGGAACAGCGTGATGTCCGGGTTGTAGCCCGTGTGGAAGATGACGTCCGGCCGGCCGCGCTTGAGCTTGGTGACCAGCGCCGACAGGTCGGGCGCCGTCGCGGAGTAGCCTTCCTTCAACACGACGTTGAAGCCGGCCTTCTTGGCGCCTTCCTCGTTGCCGCGCGAGACGTCGACGCCGTAGGCGCCGTCCTCGTGGATGATCGCGATGCGCAGGTCCTTCGGCTCCTTGCCGAGCTTGCTCTTCGCGTTCTGGGCGAGGAAGTCCGTCGACATCAGGCCGAACTGCTTGCCGCTCGGCTGGGCGCGGAACACGTACTTCAGGTGGCGGTTCTCGAGCACCGCCGAGGAGATGCACGTGGTGATCCACATGAACTTCTTCAGCTGCTCGACGCGCGCGGCGGCCGGCACGCACTGGGCCGACGAGTAGAAGCCGAGCAGCATGTCGACCTTCTCCTGCTCGATCAGCCGGACCGCCTCGTTGATCGCGACGTCGGGCTTACTCTGGGCGTCGGCGTATACCGCCTCGATCTGGTAGCCCTCGACGCCGCCCTTCTTGGCGAAGTAGTCGATCATGATCTTGGCGCCGAGCGCGTGCAGCTCGGAGCCGCCGCCCGCGAGCGGGCCGGTGTAGTCGTAGATCACGCCGATCTTGAGCTTCTTGCCCTGCGCCGGCGCGTCGCCCACGAGTGCCGCGCCGACGACCAATGCCACCGCGATGAGCCCGCACACGACGCGTAGAGGTCCGCTGCGGAACATGAAAGCCCTCCTCGAGCGAGTTGAAGATCGGCAGCCGCGGGCATTAGAAGTTGCTCGTCCCGTAAAGTCAAGCGGCGCCCCAGGACGGCGGGTCGTGGTACCGTTCGGGACCATGAGCCCAGGAGCGTCCGCGCGCGAGGTCCCCGGCGGCGGCTACCGCTTTCTCCCCGGTATTGCCCCGTTCTCGTCGGGGGCGGCGGCCGCGAGCGGCTATCAGGTCATCCACGCCACCCTCCGCGCACCGATTCCCTGGCGAGACGGCTTTGCGCTGATCGACCGCCACCTGCACGCCGAGGGCCGGCCACGCGCGGCGCTGTGCGCGATCGAGCTCCGGAGCCCAGCGCCGTTCAGCTTCGACGGGTTCGATACGTTCAACGCCGGATACCGGGCGCTACTGACGGAGTGGAAGCTCCTGGTCGACGGCGAGAATCCGATCGCCCGCACGAACGTGGCCCCGGTCGCCGGGGCGCCGACCGAGCCTTGTCTCTACGGCTTCGGCTACACCATCCCCGGCGCGGCCCCGCGCCCGACGTTCATCGTGGCCGGCGCCGGCGAGATGCGGGAGCGCGGCGTCGGCGTGGACGGCATCGTGCGCCACGGGGAGACCTCGCCGGCGGCGATGCGCGAGAAGGCGGCGCACGTGATGGGGATCATGCAGGCGAGGCTCCAGGGCCTGGGCGTCTCGTGGCCGGACGTGACTACGATCGACATCTACACGGCACAGCCCATCGACTCGTTCCTGGGCGACACCGTCCTCGGGCCCGCCGGCGCCTCGGCGATCCACGGTGTTCGCTGGTTTCCGAGCCGACCGCCAATCGTTGGCCTCGAGTACGAGATGGACCTGCGCGGGGTCGCGCGCGAGATTCTGCTGTAGGTCTCGCGGTCCGGCGCGCTAGCTGTGTACTCGCACGAGGTTATGGCCCCACGCGATGCGAGCGATGGGGGGCACGCCGCCGAGACTAGTATGCGGTCGGTGGAAGTTGTAGCCGTGCAGCCACCGGGGTAGCCAAGCCCGACGCTGCGCAGAGCTCCGATAGGGCTGGTAGTAGGCCCACTCGCGCAAGAGCGTTTGGATGAAGCGCTCGGCTTTGCCGTTCGTGCGCGGGGTGTAGGGACGAGTCCGCAGATGGT